>Ga0209407_1000077_pt1 | contig 132680 bp, 93 predicted proteins | sample AD_JPNHG3_MetaG_FD_184410 | JGI IMG/M metagenome (GOLD analysis project Ga0209407, IMG submission 184410) | Active sludge microbial communities of municipal wastewater-treating anaerobic digesters from Japan - AD_JPNHG3_MetaG (SPAdes) (version 2) | ecosystem: Engineered > Bioreactor > Anaerobic... | reverse complement strand
CTGCCGATGTATTCGCCTGCGATGGAGCCGCTAAAGTCGGGGTATGTTTCTTCGAAGAGGGCGCGATTGTTGACAACGACGGTGCGTTCGCCGGGGGCGAGTGTCAGGTCGCCGAAGGTGAAGTCGATGCCGTTGGTGAAGCGGCAGAGGTTGAGGTTGATCGCCTCTGTACCGATGTTGGCGAGTTCGATGAACTCGGCCTCGGGTACAGTGAGATTGGGATCGGTCCAAGGATGGAACATTATTTCGGTGATGCGCAGATTCTGCGGCACTGGTCCGACTGTAAAGACAGCCTCGTTGTACGCGCTCCATTGGCCTAAGGCATAGGAACGCGCCATCACGCGGCAGGTCTTTGTGAGCCTGACCGGTTTGGTGTAACGAATCCTTGCGGTGGTTGCCATGGGGTCGGGGCCGTCGATCGTGTAGTAGACTGTTCTGCCGGAGGCGCTCATGGTCAGGTCGAACGGATTGGGAACCTGGCCGCCCTGGCGGCCGAAGGTCGGCGGGGCCGGGGCGTATTGCATGGCGATCTGGCTATCCATCCATGCGACGCGATTCGTTATCCAGTTTTTCATCCAATCGACCTCGGCCTGCCACGTGGGCGCGATATACCAGTTGGGCCATACGTGGACACCGAGGATGGGCCATCGTTTGAAGTTGCGTTCCTGCGCTTCCTGGAGGAGGCGGGCGGCGTCATCGACGTCGCGGAGGAGACGATCGGTTGCGAATTGATTGCGGCGCAGAGCGCACCAGCGGTCGGCGTAACGACGTTTGAAGGCAGGGTCGGTGAAGAGACGGGGGTACCAGGGATAGTCATAGGCACTTAAGTCCCGATGCTCATAGTACCAGCCCTGCGGCAGCCACCCGTCGAGATAGTTTGCATTTCCGAGCGAGAGGTTGTAGTCCCAGATGGGGCCCATGTGGAGCTTGCCGTTGCGATCCTTGTACATGAAGCTGCTGAGGCGATAGCCATCGATATTCTTGCAAAGCTCGACCATGATGTGGATGTCGATCCAGGAATCGACGTCGATCCAGGCAGCGTAGCCGTTGACCGGGTCCGTGTAGTTGGAGCTGTAGAGCGCGCTTTCGAAGGAGTTGAAGTACTGCCACAGCCAATTCCTCTGCGGCACTGTTATCTCCCTTTCCTTCGGCTCGACGTAAGCAAGGTGCTGGCCGAGGGATGTATGGAAGCCGGAGTCACCCGGATCGAGGCGGTCTTTCTTGACGATGTAGCCGCCGGAGACTTCGGGCAGGAGATTGTCCGACGGTCCTATGCGCGTAATGTTAACACGGTCGGCGTCACGCTTGATCTTTTCCATGAAGACGTAGACGCCGGCGTAATCGGACATGGTGACCTTGTCGCCGTTGGTGTTGAGAAAGACTTCCACGAAGCGGGTTCGGACGGCATAGCGGCCGATGTCATTGGACCATTTGTAGGCGAGATAATTGCGCATGAGGGACTTGTCGGAGTACGGGGCGTACAGGATCCAGTCGGATTCCGCAGGCATGGAGAGGATGGAGACGTTGGTGTCTTCCTTCAAGCCGTCCCACGTTTCGAAAGCGAACTGCTTCTTGGGAAACTGCAGGGAACTGCTGCCGCGCGTCTTGATGCCGCCCCATCCGGCGAAATCGACGGGGCCGGTTATTGCGGCGCGGCCGTCATCGGCGGCGTCTATGACGACAACATAGGCCGGCTGGAAAAAACCGTCGTAGATGCTGAGACCTTTGGTATCTACGACGACGAGGGGCAGGTTGGAATTGAAGGAGGTCAGCGAGGGATCGACAAAGACGTAAGGGTGGACCTCGGTCTGAGAGGGCCGCCAGCCCGGGCGAAAACAGGCAACCATAAGGTTCGTCATGTTCGAAATGCGAATTGGCTTCTGGTAGGTTGCGCCGTTGGAGAGCGTGGGCGCGGTGCCATTGGTTGTGTAGCGGATAATGGCGCCGGGCATGGGGCAGGTGATCGTGACATCGACCGGGCCGGTAAAGAGGCCGCCGGGGGGAGAGATCTGGGGCTGGGCGACGAAGCCGTCAAAGGCGTCGCGGTTCGGGCCGGCAGGCGTCGGGACGGCGAAGTAGCGCTGGGCCGCGGATTCGAGGCCGTAGGAGACGTCGGATTCCTGAGGAGGGTAACCGAATTCGCCGGAGCTGAGTTTGTAGTCGGCGTAGGCGTGAACGACCGTCTCGCCGTCAGGGGCGACGAGGGCGAGGTATTCGCCTGAGTCCGACAGGCGGAAGTTAGTGTGGAGAAAGCCGAGGTCGTCCACGAAGGGATAGTTGTTAATATTGTCGGCCAGCGTCTTGCCTGAGGCGAAGACGATGAGGTATTGGCCGCTTTGCATTGTGACACCATCGGGGAACCGCCACTGGCGAGGCTCATCCTGTTTGTCGGTGAGATACCATCCGCTGAGGTCGACGGCGTGGGGCGTGTTGTTGTAGAGTTCGATCCAGTCGCAGTATTCGGTTGCGCCGTTGACGATTGTGGGGAGGATCGAGTCGTTGTCGGAGAGAAACTCGTTGATGACGACGGGCGGCCTCTGGTCATTCCAATGGGCGGCCAGGCGGGCAAAGTCGGCAATGGCGAGCCGGTCGTCGCCGTCGACATCGATGCATGTGTGGCTGGTGGTCGCGGCATTTGCGAGGAGCCATATTTCCTGGTCGGTGAGCGCGCGGTCGTAAATTGCAACGTCATCCATCAGCCCCTTGAAATAGTTGGGCATATCGCTATTTCCACCAAGGCCGATGTCGCCTCCGGAAGCGGTGTTTACCAACAGGCTTCGGAAGTCGCTGATCATTTCCGGCCGGCCATCGACGTAGAGCCTGATGTTATCCGTCATGGGACCGTTAAGGGTAACGGCGATATGATGCCATTGGCCGTCAGTCAGCGTCTGAGTGCCCAATGCATAACCACCGTACACTTCGGTCCGCAGGCGGCCCGCGTCCTCCAAAAGTACTGTCCATCGGCCACCCACTACGCCGAGTTGCCCCCAATTGAAGATTACCTGTCGCGCAGGCACATCCGCTTTGATCCATGCGGAGCAGGTGCGCGGGGTTGCGCCGGTGAGTCCTTTATAGCCGGTTATGATGATGTGGTCATCAACGCCATCAAGGCGGAGGGCGCCGGCGAGCTTGCCGCCATAGGGGTTCCACAGGGGGTCGCCAATGATGGTACCATGATGGTCGCGGCCGGAGGCATCGGCGGCAGTGGTTCCGATGGCTTCATCGAGTTTCCAGCGGGCGACAAGGCCCTCTTCAGTGCAGGCGGCAGGCGAGAACCAGTTGTCGGCGAGGATGAGAAGGTCCTGGAAGTCGACGCGGCAGTCGCCGGTGAAGTCGCCGAGCATGAAGCAGGGAAGTGCGGGCAAAGCGAAGGCGAGGATGGCGAAGGTCAGGAACGCGTATTGCAGCAATCGTGTCACTTTTCATCTTCTCCCATGCCAGCGGTGCGGACAGAAGTCCACTATAGATATAAGATAGCACAAAACCGTACAAGTTACACGAAAAAAATGGAGCTGACGCGTTTTGCGCGCTGACGGTGTACGGGGCGGCGGCGCGTCGGGGGTTCTTTGCGGCGAGGCCGGTTTGGAGCGGAAACTCTGTGAATCCGGCGTCTGCCGCTGTTTTGGGGTTTTGCTCAGCGGGCCGGGCGGAAGCCCATGATGCTGCTTTCCTTAAGGGGGAGTTGGGTTGCCCCGGTGACGGCGTCGCATGCGATGGGCAGCGCCATCCATGAGCCGCCTCGGACCATTCGGAAGCCGTCGAGGCCGGCGTGGTGGGAGGTGGCGTACCAGTCGGCGGTCCATTCGGCGACGTTTCCGGCCATGTCGCAGAGACCGTAGGGGCTGTTGAAGCGGGCGAAGCTGCCGACGGGGGCGGTGTATTCGAAGCCGTCTTCGGGGCCATCGAAGTTACATCGGTATATGCCGCCGGCATCGGGAGCGTCATCGCCCCAGGGGTACTTGCGGGCAGGAAGCGGGTTGGGGGTCCGGGCGGAGGCGTCGCCGTCGAGAAAGAGGCCGCCGCGGAAGGCTTTTTCCCATTCGGCCTCGGTGGGGAGCCTTAGGCCGCACCAGTCGAGGAAGGCCAGGGCATCGTACCACGAGACGCAGGTGACGGGGTAGTTGTCGCGACCGGGGGCGACGGTGTAGGTGTAGCTGCCGGGTTGGCCATCGCGGAGGATGCCGCAGCGGAGAGGGCTGGCCATGCGTTCGGTCCAGCCGAAACCCGTGCGGGCGGCTTCGTTGAGGTAGTCGGCGTACATGGCGACGGTTGTTTCGCATCGGGCGAGGTGGAAGAGCGGCAGTTCGGAGACGGGGTGGTGGGTCCTGGTTTCGTCATGGCCGCCGCCGGGAACGCTCTTCATTTCGAATCGGCCGGCGGGGATGGCGGCCATCGGAATACCGCGGACGGTGACTTTCAGGTCTTTCGATTCGACGAGGAAGGCTTCATGGGCGCCCCACCAGATGCATGCTTTGCGGCCGGGCTTGTCGACGAGGTCGACGTCGCCGCGGAGGAATTGCGGGTGGAGGCGTCGCCATGTTTGGCCGCCGTCGGTGGAAAAGCGGATGAAGATATAGACGGGATGGGCGGCGGAGATGGCGTCACCCTTGAGGTCGTATTCGATGGCGACACGGGGGCCGCCGAGCTCGGTGGGGTCGGTGGTGACGGTAACATTCGAGATGTCGGCCCACTGGGCGTTTGCGGGCACAAAGCAGGCCAGCGGGACGATCAGGATTGCGAAGAGATGAACGAAGCAATCGTGACGTGTGCGGGCATGCAGCCAGCTGCTTGCGCTTCGCTCGAGTGGCTCAACTTGTTCTGAGTGCAATTCTGGTCGGGGGCAGCCTTCTTGATGCAGTACAAAATTCATCAGACTTCCTCGGTGATGATCCAGGGGTGACGGTATTGGCGCTTGAGGTATTTGTTGGCTTCAGGGTCGTCGACGAAGGTTTCTGTGGCGGCGTCCCAGGTGAGCTTGCGGTTGTTGACGCGGCAGGAGATGTTGGCGAGGTGGCAGAGCATTGCTGAGTAGTGGCCCTGTTCGGCGGAGGCGTTGGCGGGTTTGCGGGTGCGGATGCACTCGATGAAATTATCCTGGTGCTCCCTGTCGGCCTGACGTCCGAATTCGGAGCGGACGAGTTCGCCGTTGGAATCGTAGGCCTGCCAGCCGCCGCCGTGTCGGCCTACGTAGACGAAACCTTTTGTACCACAGACTTCGATTTTGGTGCTGCTGAAGGGCCAGTCGGGGAATCTGTCGGAGTCGCGGATGACTCCTGGCGTTTTCTTCATGTAGGGGCTCCAGAGGGCGGCCTCGAGCATGAGGGTGAGCTTGCCGTATTCGAAGATTGCGAACTGGGTATCGGGGCAGTCTCGGCCGTCGGTGAGGACGTTGACCCCGCCGGCACAAGAGACAGTCCGAGGGTAAGCTGGGTCGCCGAGGAGGAAGCGGGCGAGATCGAGCTGGTGCACGGCGTCACCGGCGATGGGGCCGGCACTGTATTCGTAGTAATTGAGCCAACGGCGGCTGGGATTGTAGGGCAGCTTGGCGGCGGGGCCGCACCAGAGGTCGTAATCGAAGCCTTCCGGTGGATTCTGGTCGGGGGCGGGGGCGACCTTCGGGTGCTGCATCATGTTGAAGACACGGACGAGATAGACGTCGCCGACGGCACCGGACTTGATGTAGTCGGCAACCTTCTGCATGTAGGGGGCGCTTCGAGACTGCATGCCGACCTGGACGATGCGGTTGTACTTGCGGGCGGCGGCGATCATCCGGAGGCCTTCGTATGGGTTGTGCGACATGGGTTTTTCAATGAAAACGTCCTTGCCGGCCTGGCAGGCGAGGATGCCGCCGAGGCAGTGCCAATGGTCGGGCGTGGCATTGATGACGGCGTCGACGGATTTGTCGTCGAGGATCCTGCGGAAGTCCTGAGTCGTTTTCGGCTGGCGGTCCTGGAGTTCACCGACGGATTCACGGGCGCGTGCATAGCGGCGCATGTCGACGTCGCAGAGCCAGGCGATTTCGGCGTCGGTGCGGCGGGCGAAGGCTTCAGCGAGATAGGTGCCTCGGCCGCCGAGGCCCATGACGCCGATGACGATGCGCTCGTTGGCGCCGCGAATGCGGCCGGTCGGCAGGATGGACATGGCGGCAGCCGTGCCGAGGGAGGTTCGGAGGAAGTCTCTGCGATTGACGTTATTGTTCATGACATGCTCCTTATCTGGCGTGTTTGTTGCGGAAGTCTGTGGCGCGGGCGAAGTAGTCGTCGAGTAGTTCGATTCCGAATTCGCGCGCCATGCTTTCGGCCGTACGGTCAGGGGTGTTGGAGGTGATCAGGACGGAGCCGAGATGGCCGGGGTCGGTAATGGTGACGCCGGGGCCGTACTTTTCCTTGAGGGACCGGAGGCGGTTCCAGTTGTAGTCAAGGTGGGCGAGGCGGCAATCGAGGTTGACGGTGGCGACGGTGTAATCGAAGTAGTTGGTGCTGGAGGCGAGGCGTTCGCCGAGGGGGCTGTAGATTTCGCAGGGCAGGCCGGCGACTGCGCTGACGAAGTGGCAGCGGCATGAGTAGGCCCAGCAGGCCTGCATGAGGCCGCCGTGATAGACAGAGCTGAAGATCATGAGGTCGGGTTTAGCTTTGGCATAGCGCAAGCGGAGTTCGTCGAAGTTGAGGTCGAAGCAGATAGCGAAGCCGACGCGGCCGAAGTCGCACTCGGCAATGCAGATTTCCGGGCCGGGGACGATTCCGCTTTCGATTTCGCCGATGGTGGGATAATTCTTGTCATAGACGGCGGCGACATTGCCGGTTCGGTCGAGGAGGACGCTGGAGTTGCGCCATTCGTCGCCGGCGACGTGGCGCTTGGCGGAGTAGACGATGCAGCAGTTGTTTTCTTTGGCGATAGCGGCAAAGAAATCCCTCATCTGGTCTTTGCGGACACGGTAGTATTCGAGGAGCCTGTCTTGGGAGATGCCGCCGGGACGGTCGCAGGCTTCAGGCAGGACGATGAGGTCGGGCTTGTCGGGGAGGACCTGGGCGAGGCGGCCTTTCCAGTGGCTTTTCATTCGATCGACGATTGCCTGGGGGGCGGTATCGGCGGGGAGAACGAGGGCCCGGGGGCCAAGTGTGGCGATTGTGACGTGCCGGGCAGGATTGGCGCGAGGTTGTTGCTGAGCTGCCGAACTGCCGAGGCAAAGCAGAAGGCAGCACAACAATGCCACAGGACGCATATGAGCCGACGCCATAGGTTCCTCCGCTGGTTTCGGATTGGCAATGGGGGCATGGCCGCCACACCCCTACCGCTTGTGCATCATATTATCCGAAGATGGGTCATTTGTCAAAATACCGCGACAGGCGTATAATGTGGGATACGAATTCACGACTTCGGTTTAATTGCCGCTGTTTTGGTGGTCAGCGTATTACGGCGCCGGCTGAACCGGATGAAGGAGCGGGGTACGAACGATTGCAGAAAGGCGAGGTGGCGATATGGCGAAGCAGACACGCAGGCATTTCATGAAACAGACCCTGTTGGCGGGGGCTGCGGCCGCCCTGCCGTTGTCGCGGGTGCGGGGAGCCAACGACGATATCCGCGTGGCGGTGATCGGGCTGCGGAGCCAGGGGGCCAACCACGTGAACTGGTTTCGGAACATACCGGGGGTGCGTGTCGTGGCGCTGTGCGACCCGGACCAGAGCGTTCTGGACCGCGAGCTGGCCAAGTTCGCCGAGCGGAACGAGACTGCGGCGTGCCATCGGGACCTGCGGCGGGTGTTCGATGACAAGGACATCGACACGGTGATCGTGGCGGCGCCGAACCACTGGCATGCACTGGCGACGGTATGGGCGTGCCAGGCGGGCAAGGACGTTTACGTGGAGAAGCCGGTGAGCCATACGATCTGGGAGGGGCGGCAGATGGTGGCGGCGGCGCGGAAGTACAGACGGATCGTACAGTCGGGGACGCAGCGGCGCAGCGATGCGGGTTTGCAGGAGGCGATTGCGTATATCCGCGAGGGGCACATTGGGAAGATTACGCTTGCGCGGGGGCTGTGTTACGTGCGGCGCGGCAGCATAGGCAAGGTGGACGGGCCGCAAACCGTGCCAGCATCGGTGGATTATGATTTGTGGTGCGGGCCGGCGCCGAAGGAGCCGCTGATGCGGAGGAATCTGCATTACGACTGGCACTGGGTGTGGTCGACAGGCAACGGCGACCTGGGCAACAATGGCATTCATTTTATGGATGTGTGCCGGTGGGCCGTGGGGGCGGAGAAGCTGGCGCCGCGGGTGCTGAGCATCGGCGGGCGATTCGAGTACGTCGATGACGGTGAAACGCCGAACACGCAGATTGTGTACCTGGACTATTCGCCGGCGCCGATTATTTACGAGGTGCGCGGGCTGGCGGAAGCGGCAGAGAGCACGGTGATGGATCACTACAGGGGCATTCGCATCGACGTGGTAATTCACTGTGAGGGCGGGTATCTGGCCGGCGGCTGGGTGTATGATAATGACGGCAAGAAGATCAGGCAGTTTATGCGCAACGGGGGCGGCGGACATCACGCGAACTTCATCAAGGCGGTGCGGAGCCGCAAGATGACGGATTTGAATGCGGATATTCTCGAAGGGCACCTATCGAGCGGGCTGTGCCATATGGGGAATGTGTCACACAGACTTGGGCAGGCGGCCAATGCAGAGGAGATCGCCGAGTCGGTGCAGCAAAATGCACACATGCTCGACGCGTTCGAGCGGATGGAGGCGCATCTGGCGGCCAACAAGGTGGACTTCGGCGCGACGCCGCGAGTGTTGGGGGCGGCGCTGGAGTTCGATGCGGATACGGAGCGGTTCACCGGGGCGTGTGCGGAGGCGGCCAACCGTTTGGTGACGCGGAGGTATCGGGCGCCGTTTGTGCTGCCGGCGAACGTTTGATGGCCATAGGCAGTCGAAACTGACGGTGGAATGATGGGCAGATGCCCATGCCGCGGATCAGGCTTTGACGGCCAGGACGCGGACGGCGTGGGGGGCAAGGGCGATCTCGGCATCGGGCGCAAGCTGCCGGCCGGCGGCGGTTTGGGGATCAAGCAGAACGCGCGTGCCAGTGGTCTTTGTTCCCAGTTTGAAGCGGATGTCGCTTTCGCCTTCGTTGAAGAGGATGTACCAGTCGAGGCCTTCCTTGACGACGTGGCGGAGCCGCAGATCGGGGGCGGGAGGGGAGACTTTCACATCAGGCGGGGCCAGTTCGTCGAGTTTACGGATGAATGCCTCGGGGTCGGTGTCGGGCTGCCAACGCAGGATGCGGCCGGCTTTTTCGAGGGTGTCGATTGCCTTGGTTGCGCGGTCGGGTATGCCAAGTTCGACGACGAGCGCGCGGTAGTGCATGCCGGCGATATGGATGCCGTCGGCGGCGACTTCGGCGTCTTCCCACAGGTGACGTGCTTCGAGATAGTTGAAGTCGCGCTGATGCTGGAAACAGATCTTGGCCGAACGCCACGGCAGGGAGTCGTTGAGGCCGAGGATGGCGACAGAGCAGACATGGCGGCTGTCGGTGTTGAGCCAGGCGAGACGTGCGCAGCGGTCGGCGAACGGGCGGAACTGCGGCCACCAGGTACTGTTTGGGCCAACGTCCGGGGGACGTTCGTCGATGCGCGGGCCGCGGATGGAGTAATAGAAGGCATGTGGATAGAGGAGGCTGCAGCCGCGGACGAGCAGCCAGTTGGCCAGCCACTGCATTTCTTCGAAGGTGAAGTCGTGGCCGTAGGCGCCGCAGAACTCGTTGGAATTGCGGCGACGGCCGAGGTGGATCATGGCTGAGGAGGCACATTTGGCCTGGGTGGACTGGGCGCCTTCGAGCGCGGAGGGTTTTGCGGGTTCGATGTAGCGCCAGACGATGTCCTGGCCGGGGATGTGGAAATGGCGGAGGTGACCTATGTCATCGGGCTTGGCCGGGTGGCCGGTAAGTTCGATATTGTGGCTGTCGCACCAGCAACGGATGGGGGCATAGTACGTTTCTTCGAGTCGCATCTGCAGGGCGCGATGGTAGTCATTGCGGCGGCGCGCGGCCTCCGGTTCGTCACCGTGCCAGAGCGCGGGCAGATACGGCGTGAAGTCATAGCCTAAGAGGCGGTTGACATGGTCCAGGATGCCGGTGGTACCGGCAACAACGCCGCGCTCGCGGAGGCGGCCGGTCATGTTAGGCTCGTCGGTGAAGATGGCTTTGACCGTCTTGCCGAAGTGTGTACCGAATTCGTCGTGGTAGCGCTGGTAGACGAGGCGGATGAAGCATGCGACTGCTTCCGGGTTGAGGATATCGCCTGCGGGCGGGGTGTCCTCGGCGACTTCGCGCCTGTCGGAGCGGCGAGGCGGGTCTTCGTCTCTGAAGTGCAGGCCCCGGATGACGGAGTTGACGGGACGGTCGACAATGGCAAGCCGATGACCATTGAGCTTGCGCTTGACAACGGCGACAAGGGTCTGGTCGGCCGACAGCGATGGTTCACCGTCGGAGCCTATGGCGGCGCCGGAGACCTTACGGCCGGGCTCTACTTCATCGAGATCGATGCACACGAGGCCGCGGCACTGGTAGGCGGGGTTCTCGGCCACTACCTGGCCGCAGGAGGAGCCGCTGGGGTACATGCCCTCGTCATAGAGGACGACCCACATGCCGGTGCGGCGGGCTTCTTCGATGGTGAAACGCATGAAGTGGAGCATGCGGTTGCTCATCCAGCCGATGTCGCGGGGCAGGCCCACGCGGGGATGGATCACGAAAGCATAGACGCCGTGGTCACGGAAGTCGGCCATCTGGCGTGAGATCTCGTCTTCGGTGAGGCGGTCGTTCCAGAACCAGAACGGGGCCATGGAAAATTCAGCGCCCGGCCGGCACCATCCGGCGGATAATTCGACCAGCGGCTGGGAGGCGTTTTTCGAAGCGGCGGCCTTGAGCAGATCGGCTGCTGAAATCGCCCCCAGGCCTGCAACGGTGAGAAAATCACGTCTGTCCATGCGCGATCCGTCCATTCCAAAGAAAACGGCTTTCCTCTCAGGGAAAACCGTTTATAACAGATTGCCAAACGGCCGTCAAAGGTCGCCGTCTAATAGCCCGGGGTGGGCGGCGCCGCCTGCCAGTTGACAGGATCGTTACCGTACTCGGTGTTTAACTTGCGGACCAGGGCCTTGCCGCCGCCGTCGGGCTCCGTCGACCACGGATCGGCGCCGACGGGGTGTGAACCGTCGCTGTAGACGACGCGGTCGACGCGGATGTACTGGCGCTGCATCAGTTCGTCAACATCGCCCGGCATGGAAAGTTGAATCTGCTCGCCTGCGTTGTTGAGCGATCCCTCTGTCCACTGGATCGCCTGCACTACCGGGGGACCGAACTCGGACTGGAAGGCGACCAGGTTCTTGACCAGCAAGAGCCGTCCGCCAGGCGGCAATGTCACGACTGGTGCGACAGGCATAAAGAGTTCAATGCCGCCATCGTCGGTGAAACGCCACGGTTCGTTGGTCAGCGAGTCGTAGAGGGTGACGTCTTCGGTGCTGATGTTGAGGAGTTCCACATACTCGGCGTCGCCGTTGCCGAGGGGGTTGTACATGATCTCGCTGATGACGATCGGCCCGACCTTCGGGTAGGCATTGGCCCGGCCTGGTGTCGGCTCGCTCATAGCAACAAAGTTATAGGTTCCGGTACTCTTCAGATAGCGGCCCAGGGAGACGCCTGTTTGCGAGGCGCCGAAGGACTCCTGGTCGTTGTAGCCGGTGAGGACACCATTTTCGCCGGAATGGAGGTAGACCGTCTCGCCGTTTTCGCTGAGGGCGAATGGGGTGTGGCAGCCAGGGGCCTGTGCATTGCCGAAATGGAGGTGCTCATAGAAGACGATGTAGCCCTTTGCGGGAATGACCGTTCCGGCAGGAATTTCAAACTTTTGCAGGTTGCTGCTGCTGTCGGAGAGAAACCAGCCGCCAATGTTGACAGGCGCATCGGAGGTGTTGTGCAGCTCGATCCAGTCCGGCTCGAGGTCGTGTGAGTGCGCGAGAAGCTCGTTGATTACAACAGTGCCGAGCGGGGGCAACAGTCCGGAATCGTCGGCGCCGGGCGAACCGCCGGGGGCGGCACTGGGTCGCCAGCCTTCACGTTGACCCCACAGCGTCAGGTCCGCAGCGGCCGGGTCGCGGATTGTCAGCGAAAATCCGCCGCCGTCAGTGACATCGAACCAGTCGTCGCGGTATTCGAAGTCGTGGATCACAGCGCCGACCGCGTCGAGCAGTTCGATGCGTTCGCCGTTGTTGTTGAGGCTGCCTGTGTAAACGCCGGCGATCACGCCGTCGAAGGCGGGGTATCGCGAACGGAAGGCGGCTTCATTCTTCACAACAACGACCGACTGGCCGGGCTCGACATTCACGGGGCCGAAGATGAGGTCGATGCCATCGGTGAATCGCACGTTGGCCAGGTCGATGGCTTCAGCACCGATATTCTTCAGCTCGACATACTCGCAATCTTCGTCCGTGTAGCCGGCGTCCGGGGGGGCATCCTCAGGGTGATACATCAACTCGGTGATGCGGAGGTTCTCTTTGACGGAGCCGACGGCGAACGCCGCTTCGTTGAGGGCGCTCCACCCGTTTGCGTCAAGGGCCCGTGCCTTGACGGTCGCACCGGGCGGCAGCGTGATCGGGCCGGTGTACATGAATGCCGTGGGCGAGACTTCGCCGGTGGTCTTGTGATGCCCTGCGATGAGTTCGAGGGAGATAAGCATATCCCCATCGTAATCGCGCCGGTTGAGGCCGTGTATGGCGAGGATGTTTTCACCTGCGCGCAGCTTGTCCAGGTGATCGTACACATCGAAGTCCTGGAACTGCACGCCGGAGTGGCTGGCGGAGGCTCGCGCCTGCCAGGTCAACGGATTTGTCATGTTTGCCCGTGCGATCTCCTGGCCGTTGAGAAACGCCACGAAACCGTCGTCGTATCGCATGCGCAGTACAAAGAAGTTCAGATTCGCCAACTGGGAGGCATTAACCTGAAACGGGATTCGGATATAGCACGTTGCGTTGATATTGTGCATTCGAGTCCGCAGATCATAGCTGATGTACGGCAAGAGCGTCGATCCGGTCTCGAAGCCCACGCCGCCGGTGCGTCCGGGGATTACCGGCGTTCCGTGGTTCCAGGCGGAATCGTTGTACGGCTCGCTGCCGCCTCGCCAGGATGTGCCGATATCCTGCGTGGGAACGAGCACGCGTTTGGGGGCGTTCTCGGGGATCAGCGTGATCCGTGTCTCCGGCAACACATCAGGCATGCGCGGGTCGGTGCCATCCAACGTGTAGTAAATCGTGCCGGCCGGTGCGGACATTGTCAGGGCGAATCCCGAGGGTACGTGGCCGCCATGCTGACTGAACGACGGCGCGACGGTTTGGGGGTAAAGGCCGCGGTTCCTGAGCTGATTGAGAACGATATCGCTTCGATAAGGGAAATAACTGCCGAGCAGCCAATCGCGGTGTGCGACCCATTCCACGTCACGCGTGTAGGGCACGGCCCTTCGGTTGTCGCCCCATCGCGCCGATTCGCCTACGACCGCCCTGTCGATCTGGTCGAGCATAGACTGATAAAGGGCCTGGGCGTTTTCGGGGGTAAGCGGGCCATCATTGAAGAAGTGTTTGTGGACGCGATCGGCAAACATGAGGCGATACTCAGGGTCGCCGGCGGCCAGTTTCTGATGGAGCCCTGTGGGCGCATAGGAGTCGTTCTGGCCGGTGACATCGGTATTGAGGCTTTCCAGACAGTGCTCGGCGTCCCAACTGTGGTAGCGCCACCGTCCCAACGGGTCGCGGCGGTTCCGCGTAGCATACCAGTTCTTGGGGCCCCAGTCGTTATTGCCAACGTAGAAGTTGGTGATCATGTAGTCGATGAAATTCGGCACGTCGAGGTATTCGGAAATCGTTCGGACGGTTGAGCCGCCGGCGTTGAACATCTGGTAGTAATTAGCATTGGACCCGTTAATGACGCCACCGGCATTATGTTTGAGGACGTCGTAGTCGTAGGCGTCGCCGCCGAGATAGGATTCGGCGAAGTGTTCGTCAGGCCGCTCGTGAATCCAGTAGAGGCCCCAGTAGAGGCCGCTGAGGTAGAGGTGGACCGGGCGGCCGTGCGCACCATAACCACCGAGGGCATTCTGGACGTTGGAGGGGAACTGGTCGTGCGTATACTGGCCGCGGATCTGCTGATCAACAGAGGAGTGGTGCCAGACGTTGTTGAGCTGGGCTTCGAGCACGACGGTGTTGAAGCGGTCGGTCCCTTCGCTACCGTAGAGGGGGAATTCGAGATGGCCTGCGCCGTAGCCGCCGCGGAAGACGAGGCGCATGGAGAGCTTATACGACTTCCATCGGTCGAGGCTTGTGCCGCCGCCGCTGACGCCGCCCTGCATGCGGACGGCGCAGTCAATCTGGAAAGCATCGCCGCCGGAGGGATCGATCAGTTCGGCGGAGCACCAGCGTTCGGTACCGTCCTGATTCTTATTGACGTAAATGCCGGTCGGGCCGAACCAATCATCGCGCGGCATGACCAGGGACAAAGTCGGGATCGACTTGAGGTCGTCCTTGATGGTACTGGCGTAAAGGCCTCCGAACGCGTCGGTTCCGTTCTGGCCGACCACGTCCGGATCGACCTGGTAGTCACCGACGACAGTTGGCGAGGGCCAGAGTTCCGGGCACCCCGGCGGCGGAACGGGCATGCCGGTATCGGAGTCCGTCCCCTGCTGGATAACATCGTTGAGAAAGATGTAGGTCTGCGTGTCGACGTTGGATTCCAGCCAGCCCGTCTTGAAGGCGGCGGCCCGCAGCATAGTTGTTGACGAGACGCGCACGGGTTTGGTGTACACGGTGCCGCTTGAGGCCGTGGGGCGGCTGCCGTCGGTCGTGTAGCGGATAATCGCGCCCGGCGTGTCGCACGTGATGACGACGTCGAAGGGCTGCTCGTAATGGCCGCGGTTATGGCTGAAATGCGTGTCACCAACGGCGCCGGCGTAACGTTCGCTGTTGGCCGCGCCCGTCCAGCGATTGTTGACGCGCGTTCCCGGCGTCGGTTCCATGAGGTAGCCCTCCTCACCGTCGTTGCCGACACCGTAACTGACCAGGGGGCGCTGAGGCGGGTATTCGTCGTAGGCGTGGGCGACGCGGCCTTCGGGATCGATGAGGGCAAGGTACTCTCCGCCGGCGGCGAGTTCAAAATTCGTGTGCAGCGCGCCGTAGTAATCGACAAACGGATAGTTGTCCGGGTACTGGGTCTGCTCCTTCCGGGAGGCGAAAACGATGAGGTATCCGTTGGCGGGGATGGTCGTTCCGGCGGGGAAGGACCACTTGTTGGGGAGATCCTTGTCGTCGGTGAGGCACCAGCCTTCGAGGTTTACGGGTTCGTCGGCGCCGTTATAGAGTTCGATCCAATCGGGATGCTGGTCGGGATTTTCGGGGTTGACATTGTCAAAGCGCGTGAAGATATTCAGAGGGCTGACCAGCGGCGTATAGGAGTTGCTGGCCATGAATTCGTTGATGCGGACGCTGCTGAGCTTGCTGCCGAGGTTCTTGACGAGGAGGCTGAAGTCGTTGAAGTCGACCTGGCCGCTGCCGTCGACGTCTGCGGTGTTGTTGCCGCCGCGGAGCCACCGCTGGGCGAGTATCGCCATGTCCTTGAGGTCCACGTCGCGATCACCGTCGACGTCGCCGACGAGGGCGGCTTCCCTGACGGTAACCCGCAGCATGTCCCGGCCGGACTGCATTAGTTCGTCCCAGGCTTCGAGCTTCAGTTCATAGACTCCGGGGGCATCGAAACGGGCGGCCGTTTCGCAGAGGTTGTCGGCAGGTTCAAAGGTCACATTGCCGGGCCCGCCGGCCTTGCTCCACCGGACCGTTAGCTGGCCAAGCTGGTCCGGGTCATCGTCCACGACGAGGCCGGCAAGCTGGACGGTTCTTTCGCCGGGCCAGATGATCATCTGGTCGGGGCCGGCATCGACCCAGGGCGGCGCGTTGGTGTAGCCTTCGCGAACGATATCGACGTAGCAGATCTTGGCGTTGATGGCGCCGGTGGCGGGTTTGATTGTCAGGCGGCCGTCGGAAACCGTGACCTTGACATCGTACTCGTCGAAGTTCGTGGCAGTCGTATCGGGAAGGATTGTGCCTTCGACATTGATGGTGTTGAGCTGGGTGTTAGTCATCGGGTCGCCGCAGACGATGTGGACGTCGTAGACGCCGTTTTCGAGCGCGATCTCCCATGTGGCGTTCGGGTTTGACGGTCGCTGGAGCTGATTGCAGGTGTTGCGGAGCGGGTCGCTGTAGAGATTGCCTTCCTTGGTCTCGTAGGTGGGGATGTTCCATCCGTAATAGTAGCCATTGCCGCGATCGCCGAACTGTTCGCCGGTATCGGCCAGGTAACCTATCGGGACCGGTGCTGTGGGGGGCTGAAAATTCACTTTGATGATTTGGGCGTTGAGGAGGCTGCCAGAAAGCAGTACGACGGCGACGGCAATGACCAGCACCCACCGGGCACGCGGACGGTACAAACAGAGCTCCCGGAACACTTCGGCGATGTTCATTCTTTCCATAGCCTCCAACGATTCATCCAACACCCGGAAAACCCTCTACGCGCCGCCCCTGCCGTATTATTATATCGAAACGCGCACAAAAAGTCAACGCGACATCACATGTCGTCCGGCGGCGAATAGAAAGCCGGACGTCTGGGATGACCAAACGTCCGGCTTGTATTCATTTCTATTGAACAATTACCACCCTGATTTAATCCCACGGCCAGATGCATGTGTCGTCGGCCGGGTCGTTGCACAGGCCCCAGTTGGCCAACATGATGGCCAGGTCGGAGAGGCCTATGTAGCAGTCGCCGTCGAGGTCGGTGACGAACAGGAGACTGTCGGCCACAACATTGTCACACGTCGGCGCAATGACGGTCACCTGAACGGTATCTGTCACTGTCACACCTTCATCGACTACGGTCAGTTTCAGTACATAAACGCCTGCCTCCGGGAAGCCGACCTGTGTAGTCATGCTCATGGGGTCATCAAACTCGGCCTCGCCGGGGCCCGATTCCGTGGACCACAAGATCGTCATGGGATTCGGCGCTCCCAGGTCGGTGATTATGGCAGCCACTGTGGTCTTCACGCCGGGCTTCCAGTTGAAGACGATGTCTTCACCGGCATCGACCTTCGCCACCAGTCCGCCCATGGCCGTCAGCTTCGAAATGCTGTCGTACTCAGGCTCGTCGTGCAGCGGCAGGGCATAGTTGTAGACTCGTACATCGTCGATCAGGCCGTTGAGATGCTTGTACACCGCCGCCGGCCCAATCGCGTAATTGATGCCCACGCCGATATAGCTGTTGGTCTGCGATGCGCCGCTCAGATCATAGTCGGGCGGCAAAGTCGTTGTCGCCTCAAGCACGCCGTCGACATAGATACGGATCACGTTCCAGTCTCGGACAGCTGCGGCGAAATGCCAGAGGCCGTCGTTGGTGATGGATGTACCCGTAGCCTGAACCTTGTCACGATTGTCGTCAGTCGTTACGGTCATGGCTCCCGTACGAACCTCGTTAATGCCGAGTATGTAACGTATGCCGCCGGTATTGTCGCCGCCGTTGCTGAAGATGTTACCTTTGTGTTCGTCGCTCAGCGATGCGTCCGGGGGCGGACCCTGGGTCGTCTTGAACCAGCCGGTGACCGTCCAATCGCCGGTGCCGAAATTCAGTTCGGGAGCGGGCCCCAGGTCGACATAGTTGGTATTCGGGTCGCCGTCGGTAAGATCAGTGTCTATCAGGTTGATCGATTTTGTTCCCACGGCAGCATCGGGATCATAGGTTCCGCCGCCGCCCAGTGACACGATCGTGCCGTGATTGTTGTTCCTGGAGTGGTCCTCGACGTTGTCATCGAAGTTCCAGTAGCCGACCAGGAATTCGTCGGCGCGAGCTTTCACGCGGATGGTCGTGATATCATTTGCGTCCTTGTCGCCGTCGGTGGCCTGAAGCATCAGTTCGTAAATGCCCTTTGCGCTGAAGGTCACCGTTGCATCCAACGCATGGATGTCACTGAACGTGACAGTGCCCGGGCCGCTGACCTTGCGCCAGTAGTAGGAGAGGACGCCGGGATCACCTTCGTTCGGAGGAAGGTCTGTCACAGCACCGGCCAACTGAACCGAGTCGGTGATGTAGATCGACTGATTCGGCCCGGCCTCGGCGACCGGGGCGGGGTTGAACGTCGGGTCGGCTGCGTAAATATCGACAAAGCAAATCTTGGCATTGGACGCGCCCGTTCCGGGGCGAATGGTTAGCCGGCCGTCGGTGACGACGACCTCTTTTACAGTATACTCATCAAAATTGTCCTGGCCGTCCGGATCCGGCACCAGTATGCCCTCGACATCCAGAGTGTTAGTCTGGTCGGCGTTCGAAGGGTCCCCGCACACAATGAAGAGCTCGTACGCGCCATTGGGCACTGCAATTTCCCAATAGCGGCCTGTGGTCTTCTGCATGTGGTTCAATGTATCGTACCGCTTATCCGGAGAAGAGCTATTGTTCCTCTCACGGGTTTCGTCAACGGCGATGTCCCAGCCATAGCTGAACCCGTTGCCGCGATCGCCAAACGGTTCTCCGCTGTCGATCTCGTAATCGGCGAATTGGGCGGGAAGTTTTACGCCGGCGGGTTGGAAATTGACCTTGACGAATACCTGCTGGCCACTGGCCGAGGCGCCCAGCATGCCGAATGCCAATACCGCTATCGATAAAACAATCTTCACTTTCATTGTTATGTCCTCCATTATGAATCGCTTGTTAGAATCATTTTCAATAGGGATATTCGCATTCGACCGCGCGCGGATCGTTGCATCTCAGCCAGTCCTGGGCCATCTTGACGAAATCAAACAAATCGATGCGGCAGTCGGGCGTACCGTCGGGACCGCTGACGTCACCGGGCATGAGTTTGCCTTCGGCGATCACATCGGCACAAGTCGGACTGATGACCTCGATCCGGATTGTATCGGTCATGGTTTGATAACTGTTCTGGGCCGTAAGCGACAGTTCGTAGACGCCGAATGCCGGGAAGGACACCTGGGTCACGGGTGACGACGGATCATCAAAGACGGCGGGGCCGTTGGGGCTGGTCACGGTGGCCCATGTGATAGTGATCGGGCCCTGCTTGCCTTTGTCGATCACCGTGCCGTTGAGGCTGACCTTTTCACCGGGACGATACTGCAGGGCCATGTCGGGGCCGGCGTTGACCATGGGCCGCACGTAGTTCATCGCCGTAAGTGCGAGCACCTCGGCTTCCGAGAGGCCGTAGTTGTAGACTCGCACGTCGTCGAGGAGGCCCTTCCACAGTCTTCTCACCTCGTTGTTGTGAATCTGACCGCCAAGGACGATGGGATTGCTGCTGAGATTCACTGGGCCGATCGCCGGCTGCGTGACATCAAGGACGCCGTCAATGTAGAGCCTGATCACCTTGCCGTCATACGTGCCTGCCATGTGGTGCCAATTGCCGTCGTTGACGGAAATGGTACCGGAGGGTCCGTTGTTGGGGTTGGTCACTGTGCCACTAACATGGAAGGCCATGGCGTTGCGGTTGTCGTTATCGCGGTAGGTTCGTGCGATACGCCACGAATCGTCGCCGCGCGAGGCGGCCGTCTGCCAGTCGGTGTCGAATGCATCGACCTTGATCCATGCCGACAGGCTGGCGCCCCACCGCGGCTCATCGTTGAAGTTCGGGACGCTGTTTGAATCAATTGAAATCAGGGCGTACGAAGTGCCATCAAATCTCAGGGCGTTGGAGCCGATCCAGCCGGGCACGTAGGTTGGGGCCACACTGTTGCTGTCAACCAACATGAAGGCGCCGTGGTTGTTGTGCAGCGAGTCCATGACATCATGCGGGCCAGTGGTCACCTCAAAATCCCAATGCGCGATCATCTTGTCGTCGGCGTGGTCCCGCACAAGGACGTTGACTATGTCGTTGGCGTCTTTGGAGCCGTCGCTGGCGGCAAGCTGCAAAACGTAGGCGCCTGTGGCGCTGAACGTCGCCGTGGTCTCAAGGGCCTGGGCGTCGCCGAAGGTCACGTCGCCCGGACCGCTGAGTTTGGACCACTGGCATGAGAGCACCCCGGGGTCACCTTCCAGCGGATCTCTGTCAGTGACTGTGCCGCCAATCTGTACCGAATCCTCCAGGTAGACGGCGACCGTAACATCCGGCTGTGCATTGACAACCGGCGCCGGGTTAAACGTCGTATCGGCCGAAACCGCACCAATAATGTAGAAGTTGTTGCCCTGCTGCGGTCCGAACACGTATGTTCCGGCGTCAAATTCCGCCGCATACACGCTCATGGCGCGGTCGCTGTCACCGCCCACATAGAGATTCAATTGGGTATCCTTGAATGTTCCGTAAAGGGCAAAACGGCCGGCCACCTGGTCGACGCGGGCCTGGCGATCTGTTTCGTTCCACCGGTCATCCATGGCAATCCAGATCGTCGCCCGCATGGAAGTCGTCACCGTATATGTGACGTTCTCACCTCCCGAATCCTTATCGTTGTTGAAGGTACGCACATATTCCGAACCGATCAGGGGCATATTCAACGGGCCGAGGGTTCCCGTGGGCGTTTTCACAAATCTATGGGTATCACGATCCGAGCGTATCAGATTACCATCCTTAACGCCGCCCGGCTCCATCGGCAGGCACTGGGTCTCGCCGGTAAAGGCACCGATTGGCGGCCTATCGCCGGATGCGCCGCCCGAACGGACGACCGACGTGATAATCTGGCCTTGGGCGTCCGTCAGCGCCAGAAGCCCCAGTGTCAACACCAGCATTGACAAGACTATTCTGACTTTCATGTTGCGATCCTCCAAATTATTAGCCCTTAAACAACAAATTGTGAATTAATTATCAGTGAATCTGCGCTTGGCACAGAAAGTACGCGGTGTGAAAAAAACGGAGATATAAGCAGACCTTCTTCCCGGCCCCCCAGGCTGCCGATTCTGACAGCAGCCACATCACCTCACCACCACCGCACCGCAAAGTCGGCACCTCCTTAAAACACCCCCCTACCACGAAGGCTGAAAGCACCAGTCGTCTCCCGCCCTCTTTCGGTACACTTACCGAATCTACTAATTGTACCAGCTTACGGGGCCGTGGTCAACACAAATCCGAAAGCCCGAGGACAAAACCCGCCGTTCATGCAGGTCAATCGGAGCTAAGCAGGGGGAAATCTTTTTCGCCGTCCAAACAAAAGCAGCCCTGATCCCGACACCTTCAAGCTTAGGGAATCCCCCCACTGACTGGCTTTCGTCCATTAAGGGGCACCCAGCCGGTTGCCAAATCCGGGTCCTGGGGCTACAATGTCTTGTAGGCTAATGAAACCGTTTTATTGGACGTATGCGGTTTGGGGCGTATGCGACACCCGACAATAGTGCCGGCATTGGGCGACAACTTTGTCTATGTGATGCCCTACCATAGGAACAAGGCCGTGGTGGTCGATCCTGGACAGGCGGCGCCGGTTACGGAGGCTTTGGATGCTCAGGGCCTGGTTCTGGCGGCCATCTTCGTGACGCATCACCACTATGATCACATGGCGGCGGTGGCGGAGTTGAAGCGGCATACGCCCTGCCGCGTGATCGCGCCGGACGCCCGGGTGCCGGGGGTGGATTTGATCGTCGATGAGACGCCGACCGTTCGGTTGCATAACACGGAGGTCCAGGTAATCCTTACACCCGGCCACACCGGCACAAGTGTTTGTTACTACGTGCCGCCTGTGTCGGAGGCCGGGGTGGGGCTGCTGTTTACGGGCGATACACTTTTTGTCGGAGGGTGCGGGCGGGTGCTTGAGACGGACATGGCGACGATGTATGCATCGCTGCGGAAGCTGGCCGCCCTGCCGCCGGAGACATTGGTCTATCCTGGTCATGACTATACGGAGGAAAACTACCGTTTCGCGCTGACGATTCTGCCGGATGATCCGGATTTTCGGAGGCGGCTTGCCGAGACACAGGAAGCCATGAAGGCCGGCCAGCACACAGCGCCTTCAACCCTTGCCGAAGAGAAGAAGTCGAATATCTTTCTTCGTGTCCACCAGGTCGCCGTCAAACGGGCTCTCGACATGCCTGAGGATGCCGAACCCGCAAAAGTTTTCGGCGAACTACGCCGCCGCAAGGACTTCTTTTGAGGTCACGGTCTGACGGAGGCTATCTCACCGGGTACGGCGGCAGCGGCGGAATGGTCTTCTCCTTTGTCTTGAGTTCTTTGAGGATAACCTTGATGGCACGGTCGAGCTGCTGGTCGATGCCGGCGTATTCCTTGGCGGGATCGTTGTCGACGCAGATATCCGGCTCAACGCCCACGCCTTCGATGATGTATTCCTTGCCATCGACATCGTAGCGTGAAAACTCGGGCTTCATGAGGTAGCCGCCATCCAGCAGCGGCAGCGTACCGCGAATGCCTACGACGCCGCCCCAGGTGCGCTTGCCAACGACCTTGCCAAGCTTGTGCTTCTTAAAACGGTACGTGAACAGGTCGCCGTCGGAGGCGCTGAATTCGTCAGCCAGGCACACCATGGGGCCGTAGATCATCTCCAGCGGATTGGGCCGGGGGGCCGTGTCGCGCGAGAACGTGATCATGGCGATCTGGCGGCGGAGGCGTTCGATGATCATGGGCGAGACATTGCCGCCGCCGTTGCCGCGGACGTCGATGATCAGGGCCTTTTTACTGATCTGCGGATAGAAATGCTTGACGAATTCGTTGAGGCCCTCGGGGCCCATGTCCGGCACGTGGATATAGCCGACCTTGCCGTCGGTCGCCTTGTTTACCTTCGCGATGTTGCCCTGCACCCAGTTGTAATAGTAAAGCCCCGATTCGTCATCAGTGGGCACCACGATCACATCACGGGCGCCTTCTTCGGCGGGTGCTGCGTTAAGCCGCAGGACGACCTGGCGGCCGGCCTTATTGAACAGCAATTCATAGATGTTGGCTACGTCCGCCGTGGAAACGCCGTCCACGGCAATAATGTAATCACCCTCATTGGCGTCCACACCAATCTCGGTGAGCGGTGAACGCAGCGACTTGTCCCAATTCTGTCCAGCCAGAATCTTGTCGATTCTGAAGTATCCGCTGTCATTGTGTTTGGAGAGCCTGGCGCCAAGCAATCCCATTTTGATCCGCCGCGGCTTAGGCAGGTCGCCGCCGCCGACATAGGTGTGGCCGACGTTCAATTCGCTGATCATCTCGCCGATCACGTAGGTCAGGTCGGCCCGGTGATTGACGTGGTCCACCAGCGGTGCGTAGCGATTTCGCATGGCCGGCCAGTCGACGCCGTGCATATTTGGCACATACAGGAAGTCGCGCGCCTGACGCCAGCATTCGTTGAAGATCTGCGTCCATTCCGCACGGCGGTCGAGTGAAACCTCCATGCCGGACAGGTCCAGCGTTTCTTTCATCTCAAAGGCGGCTTTTGGCAGATCGATGATCGCGTATTTACCTTGCGCGGCGACGAGCATCTTCTTGCCGTCGGCGGAGATCTCGTATCCGCTTGCTTTGGCAAGTTCGGTCTCCTTCTTTTCCTTGAGATCGTAGCACCGCAGCGTCCTTGCGCTGTCACCGCTGCGGCTGCGCAGATAGTAGACCATATCGCCCACCGCCTGCACGTGTCCGTAGTCCGAAGCCGCAATCGGCAAGGCGGCTATCCGGCCCTGGATGCCGTCGATATCGACCTTGATCGGCTTTACCGTTTTGTCCGCCGCTTTGTCCTTATCCTTGTCCTCTTCGTTGTCCTTCTTCTCTTGAGATTCATCGCTCTTGCGCACGGCCACCTCGTCGCTCTCATAGGCAAACGGAGAGCGGGTGTCCTTGGCCAGAGTCAGCAGGTAAATGCGCTCCATGTCGCGGTAGGCGTGGTTCCATTCCGTCGCGCTGTAAATGGGATTGAAATCGCGGTTCGAGATGAACAGCACAAACCGGCCGTCTGAACTGAACGCCGGGTTGGAGGCCTTGAACCAACCGTCCGTGAGCGGCCAGGACTTCTTTTCGGCAAGCGAATACAGATGGATGCGATCCATGCCGTCGGTCTCAGCCCGCGTGTAGACGATCCACTTGCTGTCAGGCGACCATGCGTATTCGTGGAATTCCCATCGCTCGGACGTATCCACCTCTGTCAGCTCACCGCTTTCGACGTCTACATAACGCAGCCGCAGCCGCTTGTCACCCCACAGGATCTTCGTGCTGTCGGGCGACCAGCGGATCTCGTACTTGTAGGTATCACCGCCGTGTGTGACTTGGCGCGGTTTGCCGCTGCCGTCACCGGCCGTAATGTAAATCTCGCCCTCGCCGGTGGCGTCGGAAATGTAGGCCACCCATTTGCCGTCGGGCGACCACGTGCTGTTGCGTTCGTGCACGCCCGGCGTGCCGGTCAGGTTTCGCACCTCGCCGTGTTTTGCGGGCACCGTAAAGACGTCGCCCCGGGCGCCGAAAAGGGCCCGTTTGCCGTCCGGTGCGATCTCAAAACTCGTCACGGCATCGTTGACCGCCAGGATCCCGCCGCGGCCGGCGACACGATCTTCCCGGATGCTGACCGGCACCTTCTCACAACGGCTCTTGTCCAGGTCGTAGCGATAAATGAACCCGCCGTTTTCGAAGACGATCGCATTGTCGCCCAATGACGGGAACTTAATGTCGAAGTCGGTGAAGTGGGTTAACTGCTTTGTCTCCTTCGTCTTCAAGTTGAAGGCAAACAGGTTCATCCGTTTGTTGGCGTCGCGGTCCGAAATGAAATAGATCGTGTCGCCCTTCCACATCGGGATGATGTCCTGCGCAGGGTTGTCCGTGATGTTGGTCACCTTCTTGGTTTTGAAGTCATAGATCCATACATCGTCGGCCATACCGCCCCGATAGCGTTTCCACGTCCGGAACTCGCGAAAGATGCGGTTGTAGGCCATCTTCGACCCATCGGCGGAAAACGAACAGAAGCCGCCGCGCGGCAGCGGCAATTCCTCCGGCATGCCTCCTTCCGGTGAGACGGCGTAAAGCTGGCCGTTGAAATCGTTGAACGAGCGCATCCGCGAGCGAAATACGATGCGCTGCTCCGGCGTCCAGGTCATGACGATATTGTTGGGACCCATGCGGTCGCTCACGTCGTCGCGGCTAAGGGTGGCCGTCCAGGTCACCCGCTTCGGCACGCCGCCTTCTGCCGGCATAACGTAAACCTCAGTGTTACCGTCGTACTGTGCGGTAAAGGCGATCTGCCTGCCGTCCGGCGAGAAGCGGGCGAACATCTCATAGCCCACGTCATTGGTCAGCTTTCGCGCTACGCCACCCTCTGCCGCCACCGTATAAAGGCCGCCGGCATACGTAAACACGATCTGGTTGCCATGGATTGCGGGAAACCGGAGCAGCCGCGCCTCTTCCGCAACGGAAACCGAAGAAAACACCCCTGCGAGAACAAAAATGCAAGAACAAAGCTTTTTCATGCATACCTCAGACGAAAAACCGTGCAAAACAGTAGACGTGTAACACAATTATACCGCAGGGGCATAATTTTGGCAAGATAAAGAGGAAACAGCACCGACTGTGTCGCGGCAAACGCTGATTTGGCCTATTCGGACAGGAGGCAGAGTTCGTGCGATCGGGTAGTCACAGGCGATGTACAGCCTCGCGAACTCGCTCTACGCTGGCAGGCAAATTTTTTCAGGCGCGCAGGTTCCGTATTCACAGGAACTTACTTTGCCAGCCGCAGATTTTTCCAGAAATTCTCTGAAATTCTCCTTGCCCCCGGCAGGTGTTACACTAATATCTTAGCCCGTCGACACAACAATATGTCGAACAGTTCCTTAGCAAAATACTATATCTTGTTGTGGATGCGTATTTTCTACGCATGGAGGCGTAGCTTTATGAAGGACGAAAAGATGGTCACTGACAGTGAAAAACCGACAGGGCCGCGGTTCCAGCCATGGACAAGCCCCAAGGCCGCAAACGGCGCAGGGCTGAAGGTTGGAAGGCACTTTTCAAGGCCAGATATACACCCTTTCGACGAGATTGAATGGGAGATCCGACACGCGTCCATCACCGACGATACGGGCCAGGTGATCTTCGAGCAGAATAATGTCGAAGTGCCCGCATTCTGGAGTCAGTTAGCCACAAAGGTCGTCGTAAGCAAGTACTTCTATGGCGATGCCGAGTTGGGCGAGCGGGAATACTCGGTCAAGCAGCTCATCCACCGCGTTTGCCGCACGATTGCCGACTGGGGTCGCAACGACGGCTACTTTGCCACAGCCGAAGACGCAGAAAACTTCTATCATGAACTGACGTGGCTGTGCGTCAACCAGTTCGGGGCGTTCAATTCGCCCGTCTGGTTCAACGTCGGCCTTTATCATGTCCACGGCGTCAAAGGAAGCAACCATAATTACCGCTGGGACCCGGTGAAACAGGAGGCCGTACCCTGCACGAACAGTTACGAGTATCCACAGGCCTCGGCTTGTTTCATTCAATCGGTCGCCGACACCATGGACGACATCATGCGGCTGGCCCGCAGCGAGGCGATGCTCTTCAAGCACGGCTCAGGTACCGGTACGGATCTGTCGACCCTTCGCAGCAGCCGCGAGAAGCTCTCCGGCGGCGGCAGACCCTCGGGGCCGCTGAGTTTCATGCGGGTCTTTGATCAGATCGCCGCGGTCGTCAAGTCCGGCGGAAAGACCCGCCGCGCCGCCAAGATGCAATCGCTGAGGGTCGACCATCCGGACATCCGTGAGTTCATCACCTGCAAGGCCGAAGAAGAGAAGAAGGCCTGGGCCCTCATCGAGCAGGGCTACGGCGGGGATCTGAACAGCAAGGCCTACGACAGCATCATGTTCCAGAACAGCAACCTCTCCGTTCGCGCCACCGACGAGTTCATGGAAGCGGTCGAGAAGGACGGCAAGTGGTTCACGAAAGCGGTTACGACCGGCGAAGTGGTCGGCGAATACTCGGCCCGCGAACTGATGCGTCTTATCGCCGAAGGCACGCGAATCTGCGGCGATCCCGGCATGCAGTTCCATTCGACGATCAACAAGTGGCACACCTGCCCCAACTCCGGTCCCATCAACGCCTCCAATCCGTGCAGCGAATTCATGTTCATCGACGACTCGGCCTGTAATCTCGCGTCGCTGAACCTCATGAAGTTCCGCAAGGAAGACGGTTCGTTCGACGTAGAGAACTTCACCAAGGCCGTGCGTTTGTTTATCATCGCCCAGGAAATTCTTGTCGACAACGGCAGCTACCCGGAGCCCCTCATCACGGTCAACAGCCACCGCTTCCGCCCGTTAGGGCTCGGCTATGCCAATCTCGGCTCGCTGGTGATGAGCCTGGCGCTTCCGTATGATTCGGATGCGGCCCGCGCTTGGGCGGCGGCGATCACCGCACTCATGACCGGTACAGCCTACGCCGCCAGCGCCGAAATCGCGGCCATTAAAGGGCCGTTCGAAGGCTACGAGCAGAACAAGGACGCCATGCTCAACGTCATCCGCATGCACCGCGAGCACGCCTACGCCATCCCCGAAGTGCACTGCCCCTCCTATCTGCTCAACGCGGCCAAGAATGCCTGGGATGAGGCCTTCGATGCGGGCCAGCAGAAGGGCTTTCGCAATTCGCAGACGACGGTACTCGCCCCCACGGGGACGATCGGCTTTATGATGGATTGCGACACTACCGGTATCGAGCCGGACATCGCGCTGGTCAAGTACAAACTCCTGGCAGGCGGCGGCATGCTCAAGATCGTCAATCGCACTGTACCGATGGCGCTGGAGCGCCTCGGCTACAGCGCTGACGAGATCCGGGCGATCTGCGACACTATCGATGCCGAGGAGACAATTGAGACGGCAACGGCGCTTCGCGAAGAGCATCTGCCCATCTTCGACTGTGCCTTTAGGCCGCGAAACGGCAAACGCCACATCCATTACCTGGCGCATCTGAAGATGATGGCCGCCGTGCAGCCCTTCCTTTCGGGCGCGATCAGCAAGACCATCAACATGCCCAAGGAAAGCACGACTGAGGAAATCGCGGCCGCCTACATGGAGGGATGGAAGTTGGGCCTCAAGGCCGTTGCCATTTATCGCGACGGGTCCAAGAGGGTTCAGCCGGTCAACACCAACAAGGACGGCAACGCCAAGGCAAAGACCGAGGCTGCGGCGCCGCGGCCTTTCCGGCGGCGCCTGCCCGAGACACGAAACAGCATTACGCACAAGTTCTCCGTAGCGGGACACGAAGGATATCTGACGGTGGGGCTGTACGAGGATGGACAGCCTGGTGAATTGTTCATCACCATGGCCAAGGAGGGCAGCACCGTCGGGGGGCTTATGGACGTGATTGGAACGTGCGTGTCCATGGCACTGCAATATGGCGTGCCGCTGATAACGCTGGTGGACAAGTTCCGCCATGCCCGATTCGAACCGGCCGGCATGACCAGCAACAAGAATATCCCCTTCGCCAAGAGTCTCATTGACTACATCTTCTGCTGGCTGGGCTGCCAGTTCATTCCGGGCTATGCCGAAAAGAACACGCCCAACCGCACCAAGCCGGAGGTCAACAACAAGAACACCACAACGGCACGCGAAGTCGTCGAGAAGACCAAGGACCTGGCCAAGAAGATCGATGAGGCCAAGGCGATCCAGAACAAGGCAAAAGCCAAACCGGATGAGTCGTCGAAGACAGGCACCACGGTCCTGCCGCCTCGTATGGGCCTGTCTGATCGGTTTTCCGATGAAACGGCCGACCGCCTTGCCGCGCTGGTTCACTTTGTCGTCGGCGGAAACGGCAGCGCCCAGCAGAAGGCCGCCATCATGCAGCAGTTCAATGATCAGTTCCAGCATTTCCAGGACGACGCACCAGCCTGTGACGTGTGCGGTTCCATCTGTGTCAGGAACGGAACCTGCTACCGCTGTTACAACTGCGGAAACTCGATGGGCTGCTCATAAGGTATTCGCCCAGGAAACCCGCTTGCGATCGTGAACGATGGAGCAGGTGACGCCTCACTGACTGTACTGAAGAGGAAGGAAAGATTTTTTCATCTGCATAAGCGTCGCAACAACAGGAAGTTGCACCAAACGGCTGCAGTATTTGCTTGCCGTCGCGGAGAATCCTGCTGGCATTCGTGCGAAGCTTCGATAAGATAAGCCCCAACAGTGACGGGGGATGACCAAGGAGGACGGTAGCGACAAACGGATCGGTTTGTCAGTACCCTTAAGGATTTGACAGAGACGGTGTCTACAGATATTCGGGTCGCTCAGCATGGACGCTGGGGGCCCTTTTTTGTTGCGCACCGCTGCGTCTGCCAGACTTTTTCAGCAATGATTCAGCCCAGGCCAGACTGGCGGGCGATGCCCCTCCACTGATACGGCCTCCCTTTAATGACATAACACGCTCATCACGCCAGCCATGCAACATAAATGCAAACACAGCCCCATCATGCTACACAATTGTAACCTTTCAGGGACAACCTCACCGCCCCATCAATACAACTTAAGTGTTTACCAGAAAGCAACTTAAGCACAATCCAACAGATGTGGCACGTCCATTGCTAACATCCAAGGCGTTGCAACATCGTACCGGCCGGTCCGCATCAAACCGTGAGGAACAGCCAAGAAAAGAGAACAGGTTTAAGGAGCATCGAAGTGACACCACGTATCAAAGGCACGTTATTGGCGGCTTTCGTTTTGACCACACTGGCACAAGCCGTCTGCGCCGAAGAGGCCATCGGGATCGACATCACGGCAGACTTCTATAGCAAGTACATCTGGCGAGGACAGAACCTCAACGACGACTACGTCTTTCAGCCCGGCGCAAACATCACCTGGGGCGGACTCACCGCCGGCATCTGGGGCAGCCTCGACTTGACCAACATTAATGACAACAGCGGCGAGTTCACGGAAGTGGACTATTCGCTGGACTACTCCGGCGATGTCCCGGGCATCGATGGACTCGGCTTCTCCATTGGCGTCATCAACTACCACTTCCCAAGCGTCACCGGCGACACAACGGAACTCTACTGGGGATTTGCCCTCGACGCCCCGCTCAATCCCTCCATCACAGTCTACCATGACATTGACGAAATCAACGGCACCTACATCTCCATCGGACTGAGGCACTCTATCAACCGTATCATCGAGCTGACGCCCGACTTGCCCGTTGGCATAGAAATTGGCGCAAGCCTCGGCATCGGCGACAGTGACTACAATGCCGGCTACTGGGGCGTTAACCGCGCACGACCCAACGACCTCGCCCTTTCGATAGCTTTCCCAATGGAGATCGGGGGCTGGACCTTCGCCCCAAGTATCAATTATGTCACACTCGTCAGCGACTCGATCCGCAACAGCGACGCCTTTGCGAAGAACAGCGATTACTTCTTCACCGGCCTGAGCCTGTCCAAGAGCTTCTGACACACAGAAAGGAAATGAAAGGGTAACAACGTGATAAAAGCAACATACATGATCACAGGAAAACGATTCGCAGTGACTCTGCTTCTCCTTGCGATGCTCGGCGGCCATGCTTCGGCACAAGAGGCCGTGCCGGCCGAGATTGCCGCCGCCGAACAACTGCAGATTAACCTGAACACCGTCTGGACCTGTATCGCGGCATTTCTCGTGTTTTTCATGCAAGCAGGATTCGCCATGGTGGAGGCCGGGTTCACGCGTGCCAAGAACGCCGTCAACATCCTTATGAAGAACCTCCTGGACTTCGCCGTCGGCTCGATCGCTTTCTTTCTGATCGGTTTTGGCCTCATGTTCGGGGTCTCCAACGGCTTCTGCGGCACAACACTGTTCGCCTGTGCCGGCCTCGGATCCGGAGCCGACTGGAACTGGACCTTCCTGATTTTTCAGACGGTTTTCGCCGCGACTGCCGCCACGATCGTCTCCGGCGCCATGGCCGAACGCACGAAGTTCGCCGGCTACCTGGCTTACAGCGCCATCGTCTCCCTGTTCATCTACCCGATCTTCGGGTCATGGGCATGGGGCGGCCTGCTGGACGGCGGCGGATGGCTTGAGAACCTCGGCTTCCTCGACTTTGCCGGCTCCACCGTGGTGCACTCGATCGGCGGCTGGCTGGCCCTTGCCGGCGCCATCGTACTCGGCCCGCGCATCGGCAAATACGGCCCGGACGGCAAACCCAAAGCCATACTCGGTCACAATCTTCCGCTGGCGGCCCTGGGCGTATTCATCCTCTGGTTCGGATGGTTCGGCTTCAACCCCGGCAGCACCACTACCGGCAACGGCTCCATCGGCTACATCGCTGTGACGACCAACCTCGCCGCTGCCGCAGGCGCAGTTATGGCTTTGCTCGTCTCCTGGATTATCATGAAAAAGCCTGATACCTCGATGGCTTTGAACGGAGCGCTGGGCGGCCTGGTCTCGATCACGGCCTCCTGTAACGGCGTGTCGCCCGTGGCGGCCATCGTGATCGGTTCGGTCGGCGGTGTTCTCATTGTCCTCAGCGTGTTCTTCATCGACAGCGTGCTGAAGGTCGACGACCCTGTCGGGGCAATCAGCGTCCATGGCGTATGCGGCCTGTGGGGAACGCTCGCCTGCGGCCTCTTCAATCTCGAATCCGGCCTCTTCTACGGCGGCGGACTCAAGCAATTGGCCGTGCAGGCCCTCGGCGCCGGCGCCGCCTTCGTCTGGGCCTTCGGACTCGGATTGCTGGTGTTCCTGGCCATCAGCAAGACCATCGGCCTCCGTGTCAGCCCCGAAGAGGAACTCAAGGGCCTCGATATCGGTGAGCACGGCATGGAAGCTTACAGCGGATTCCAAATCTTCAGCATCATGTAAACACAGGGAGCAGACGCTATGAAACTGATCATTGCATACATTCAGCCCCATCGGCTCGAAGCGGTGAAGACCGAACTCTTCAAGGCCGAGGTCTCGAAGATGTCCGTGACGAACTCGTTAGGCTGCGGCGCGCAGATGGGTTACGAAGAGAGTTACCGCGGCGTCAAGTTCAGCGTCAACCTCCTGAAGAAGGTGCGTCTGGAAATCGCCGTCAACGAGGGCTTTGTCGAGAAGACCATCGACGCCATCATCGCCGGGGCCCGCACCGGCCAGATCGGAGACGGAAAGATATTCGTGCTCGACCTGCCCGAGTGCATCCGCATCCGAACCGGTCAGCGGGGTAATGAAGCTATAGGCTGAACACCCGGTCTGTTGGCGCGGGCCTGGCGCACTCCTCCGGCGCCAGGCCTTACTTTTTGCACAGAACGCGTCAAGCGCCAAAACCGACCCCGTTAAACATTTGACAACTTTGTCGCTTTTGGGTATCTGTGCGCTTCTGCGTTGGAGCAGATGAACCAGCGACGCATAAAAACAGTATGGCTCAGCGGGAGTCGCATCGCCGACATACCGGGCTTTGTGAAGATGACGCAATTCAAATACCACAACCTGCGACTGATGGAGCCGAGTCTGGGTCCCTACAGGCCCGCGGTGCCTCCCGAACGGCGACTGGCCGTCCTGATGAGCGGCGGTGTCGACAGTTCCGTCACTGCGTATCTGCTGAAGAAAGCGGGCTGGGACGTCGTTGGTGTCACCATGAAAACACCCAACGCCTGCATCCCCGGCGAAGGCAACTCCGGGGTCGATGCCGCCCGCGTCTGCAGTCAACTCGGCATCGCCCATTATCTTGTCGATGTGACGGAGGCATTCCATGATATTGTCATAGGCCGCTTTCGCGACGTCTACGCCGCCGGCAAGACGCCCAACCCGTGTGTTGAATGTAACGCTCGGCTAAAGCTCGGACTTGTATGGGACTTGCTTGAGGAGACATTCGGGATCGGCCGACTCGCGACCGGCCACTACGCCCGCATCGCCGAGACACCATACGGCCCGGCCCTGCGGCGCGCCGCCAGCGGTGCCAAGGACCAGAGCTATTTCCTCTATCGCATCGACCGGCGACGGCTGGGCAAGTTCGTGCTGCCGCTCGGCGACTATACCAAGGCTCAGGTGCGAGCAATCGCGGCGGAAGTCGGCCTCAGCATCGCCGAAAAACCCGAGAGCATGGAACTGTGCTTCACGGGCGAGGCGGACTACCGAAGCATACTGGGAGCTGAAGCCGACTGCCCGGGCGACCTCACCGACATGGAGGGTCGGGTCATCGGGACGCACAAAGGCATCTCCCATTATACTCTCGGCCAGCGCCGGGGCCTGGGTTATGCCGGCGGAGAACCGCTGTACGTGGGCCGGATCGACCCGCGGGAAAATACGGTCGCCATCGGCACGCGCGACGAGGTCAGTCGCCGCCGTGTCCGCGCCGCGGAATACAATGTGCACCTGCCCGACGTGCTGCAACCCGCCGCCCGGCTTTCGGCCAAGATACGTTCTTACGGGCCGCCGCAACCATGCACCGTTACCGACGTATCACCAGATAAAGTGGTTGTGGAATTCGACGAGCCCCAGTTTGCCCCCGCCCCGGGGCAGAGTCTCGTATTGTATTATGCCGACGAGTATGTCGCGGGCGGAGGCGTCATCGTGTAAGGGCTTGCGTGCCGCGCCGGCAGTGGATATGATTCGACTATGAGAATACCGATTACAAGATATGGCCTGCCGCAGGCGGCCGTTTTTCCTGCGGTCGTTGCAGCAGTGATGATCGCGGTCTGGCTCCTGGGCTGCGGCCGGATCACTGTCGGGTGGATCGCCGCCGCCGAGGTGCTCCTGTTCATCGTACTCATCTGGGTGTTGGCTTTCTTCCGCGATTTCGAACGCCGCGTGCCCGCCGACGACAATATCCTTGTTGCCCCCGCCGACGGTGTCATCACCGACATCCAGCAGGTCCCCAACCCCTTCGGCGAAGGCGAGGCCCTGCAGGTCGGCATCTTTCTGAATATCTTCAACTGCCATGTCAACCGTGTCCCGTGCGCCGTCCGCATTGACGAAATTACGTACAAGGAAGGTCGCTTTCTCAATGCCATGAACGCCAATGCCGGACGCGTCAACGAATCCAACGATGTCACGATGACCCGCCTTGCGGAGCCGAACGATCGTCTCCGCGTTCGCCAGATCTCCGGCGCCATTGCCCGACGAATTGTCTGTGACGCCCGCGCCGGCCAGGAGTTTGCCGTCGGACAGAGGTTCGGAATGATCAAATTCGGGTCAAGAACTGAACTCCTTTTGCCGATGCAAAAAGAAGCCAAATGCCTGGTGACCGTCGGCCAGAAGGTTAAGGCTGGCGTCACCGTCCTCGTGAGGTACGACTGATGTCCCTGCAAAGCGAACGAGCCCGAAAACGAAACCTTCTGCGGCGCGTGCGCCGGCAGCGTCTCAAATACATCACCATTCTCCCCTCTCTGATTACCCTGCTCAACGGTATTTGCGGGTTCGCCGCCATCGTCTTTGCCAGCAAGGGTGTCGAACACATGTCCGTCCGTCAGATCAACCTGTCCTACTTCGCGTGGTCCGGCTACATGATCTTCTTTGCGATGATCGCCGACATGCTCGACGGTCGCGTCGCCCGCATCAGCAAGACCACGTCCAGCTTCGGGGGTCAGCTCGACAGCCTCTGCGATGCGATCAGCTTCGGAGTCGCCCCCGCTTTTCTCATGCTCAAGGTCCTCGACCATAAGCTTGACGAAACCGTCGGACCGGAGTTCACATTCGAGGGATTTGTCTACCGCTTCGTGTGGCTTGCCGCGGCCGCTTATATGGCGTGTGCCACCATCCGGCTGGCGCGCTTCAATGTCGAAAATGAAGAGGACGAAACCGCCCACATGAGTTTTGTGGGTCTGCCGACACCCGCCGCCGCCGGCGTGCTTGCCAGCCTCATCGTTTTCTACCAGGATCTCCTTGGAAAGCTCGGCGACGCCGCGTGGGTGGACTACACTGAATCGGTGCTGGTCGGCGCCCTGCCGTTCGTCGCCATCGGCGTGGCAATCCTCATGATCGGCCGCATCCGCTACCCCCATCTTGTGAACCTCTACCTCCGGGGCCGCAAGCCGATGACCCACCTGTTCTGGGCGGTCGTTATCTTAGGTATGATCTTTCTCTTTACCCTGCAGGCGGCGCTTGTTATCTCCTTCTGCGGCTTTGCACTTGCCGGCTTTTTCCGCTGGGTCGCATACCGAATTCGAGCCATGCGGCGAGGCGGCGCCGAATTCGAACCCCCCGTGTTGAGCGTCACGACCCCCGAAACCAGCGAATTGCCGCAATAACCTCTCAGGGTGCACCGCATCTTAACCATAACAGCGACAGTCGCGCCGTTGTTGCGCCGTCGTCCTCCAACGAAAAGGCCCGAGCGGGCTTGCCCGCACGGGCCCCTGTCGGTCCGTGACATTTCACTTTCGCATCGATCCCGACGCGCGACTATTTTTTCTCACCCATCAGTTCGGCGATCTTGGGCTCCATCGCCTCCGCCCAGATTTGATAGCCCTTCGCGTTCGGGTGCAGGTAATCAGGCATGATCTCTTTGGATAATGTTCCGTCCGGCTCCAGGAATTTTGCGTTGATGTCCAGGTAATGGATCATCTTGCCGTCGGCGATCTTCGACGCCAGTTCGCTGGCCCTGGCGTTCTTCTCCCGCTGCGGGCACGGCTGCGGAGCCCGCGGGAAGATCGCCAGAATGAGAATTTTCGTCTGCGGCAGTTTCGTCCGCAGCGTTGTGCAAATCGCTTTAATCCCGTCGGCGATCTCCTCGGCCGTGTTGTCCTCGCCATTGGAGTTGTTCGTGCCGATCATGAGTACCGCCAGCTTCGGGCTGATCCCGTCAATCTCCCCGTTTTCGAGCCGCCACAGCACATGCTGCGTCCGGTCCCCGCTGAAGCCCAGGTTCACCGCCTTTCGCGGCGCGTAATACTTGGCCCAAATCTCCTTACCGCTGCCCTCCCAGCCATGCGTGATGCTGTCGCCGATCATCAGTAGATCCACGTCGCCCTGCTGCACGCGCGCCTTGACCGCCTCATGCCGCGCCGCCCACCAGTCCATGCGGTGCGCCGGAGTTACCGCGGAATGTTGTGCGGCCGCGATCGCCGCCATGGAAACAGAAGTGACGAGGACAAACAACCGCTTGCCGATCATGGAAGATCCTCCTGTGAAAGTGATTGAAACATACTTCATTAAACCATCGGCCAGAATTATAACCCATCCGGCGGCCGCAGTAAAGGCCAAACCATATTTCTTGACGCAATCGGCCTGCTCTGGTATCCTGCGGGCGTGATGCTTGATGGTATTCTGGAGGGTCTTTGGAGATCGAAAATGGAACGTCGCCGGACTTTGCTGTTGGGAATGGTTGTGTGTGTCGCTGTTGCGCACGCATTGCAGGCGGCCGAGAAACTCGACCGCGGCCTTGTCGCGATGGAGCGGCCCGACGGCAGCGTCTTTCTGAGCTGGCGGCTTTTGGTCGACGACCCTGCCGACATCGCTTTCATGGTCCGCCGTACCGATGCCGCAGAGTCATTCGTCACGCAGGTGACCTGTTATGTCGACACCTCCGTCGAACGCGGCAAGACCTACACCTACCAACTTCTGCGCAAAGGCAAGTCCGAGCCGCTTGCCTCCGCCACGATCAAACTGACCGGCAGCGCAAAGCCGTACATCAGCATCCCGCTTGCCGGCGATTACGACTTCCAGAAAGTGGGCATCGCCGACCTCGACGGTGACGGTGCATACGAGTACCTCATCAAGCAACCCGACTTCAACACCGACCCATACCAGAAACCCGGCTATTGGCGACCGAGCACAACCACGTACAAGATCGAAGCCTACAAGACCGACGGCACGATGCTCTGGCGCCATGACATGGGCTGGTCCATCGAGGCCGGCATCTGGTATTCTCCGTGGGTCGTTTACGACGTCGACGGCGACGGCCGCGCCGAAGTTTATTGTAAGGCCGGCGAGGGTGACCCACGTGACGAAAAGGGCCTCGTCACCACCGGCCCGGAATACCTGCTCAAACTGGACGGTCTCACCGGCAAGGAACTCGCCCGCCGTGACTGGCTGACGCGCGATGGCTTCGAGGAATACAACCGCTATCAGCGCAACTTCCTCAGCATCGCATATCTGGACGGCAAGAGCCCGTCGCTCATCCTCCAGCGCGGCACCTACTCCCTGATCAAAGTCCTGGCCCTTGACAAAGACTTGAAGACAATCTGGTACTGGGAATCGACCCAGGAAGAAAGGAAATACAGTGACCAAGGTTCACACAACCCGCTCAGCGCCGATGTCGATGCCGACGGCAAGGATGAAATTGTCCTCGGCGCCGCCGTCCTGGATGACACAGGCAAGGGCCTCTGGAGCCTCGAAATGGGCCACCCAGACTACGCTTATGTGGCCGACATTGACCCTGACAATCCCGGCCTCGAAATCTTTTACGGCTTCGAGAGCCGCCAAAAGACCGATGGCCTCTGTCTCGTCGATGCAAAGACCGGCCGCAAACTCTGGACCCACAAAGAGCCCACCGTCCACATCCACGGCCAGGGCATGGCCGCCGACATTCTCGCCGAATACCCGGGCATTGAATGCTGGGGCGGTGAGCGCGACCAGCCGAAACGCTGGCTATACAGCGCCAAAGGCGAACTGATCGAGTTCCATGAGACCGGCTCGCTTGCCCCGCGGCCGCTGTGGTGGGACGGCGACCCGCAGAAGGAGATCGTCATCCGCCGCGGCATTCGTGACTGGGGCAAGGACCCCATCCAGGAACTCGAGGGCGACCTTATCGCCGTCGTTGACTGCATCGGCGATTGGCGCGAAGAAGCCATCGTCTGCGTCAAGGGCGAACTGCGTATTTACACGACGACAATCCCGACCACAGAGCGCCGTACATGCCTCATGCAGAACCACCAGTACCGCATGGCCGTCGCCAGCCAGACCATGGGATACTACTGCCCGGCACAATTAGGCAACTGAAACAGGGATAACCAAAACAGGGACAGTCACTCACTTTCAGTACGGATGCAGCAGAACGAACACAGACCTCACACGAGATGCAAGACGAAACGGATGTTGACAGGTGACCGATGACAAACGGAGTGTCTTTATACGTACACGTGCCATTCTGTGAACGAAAGTGTGCCTATTGCGGCTTTTATTCCGAACCTGTCGCGTCACACGATGTCGAGGCACTCGTCGACGCCCTGCTCGCCGAGTTGAACCGTTACGAACTCCAGGACCCCATTCGCACCGTCTATGTCGGCGGCGGCAGTCCCACATGCCTTGGCCTCAAGCACCTCATGCGGCTCATCGAAGCCCTCGCCGCCGCGGCCCCCGATGCCGAAGAATTCACGGTCGAAGCCAATCCAGGCCAGGTCAACCCAGATCTGCTGGCCGCACTCCGCACCGCCGGCGTGAATCGGCTCTCCATCGGGGTCCAGTCTTTTACTGAAAGCGAAGTCCGCTTCCTCGGCCGGGGCCACAACGTCCACGACACCAAGAAGACCATTGAAGACACCCGCGCAGCCGGCTTCGAAAACATCAACCTCGACCTGATCTTCGCCATCCCCGGTTCAACCATGTCCTCCTGGAAGAAGACGCTGGCGGCCGCCCTCGCCCATGACGTCGAGCACATCTCCGCATACGCGTTGACATTGGAAAGCGGAACAGCTTTGCAGGCGGCCGTCGCCGTAGGCGAAATCGTCTCCATCGACGAAGAGACCGACCGCCAGATGTACGAGATCGCCATCGACACTCTCACACAGTCGGGCTACCATCACTACGAGATTTCCAATTTCGCCAAGCCCGGCTTCGAATGCCGCCACAACCTCCGGTACTGGGCCAACGAGCCCTTCATCGGGCTGGGCCCCAGCGCCGCCTCCTTCTACCGCGGGCGTCGCACCACCAACATCGCCGACATCCGGGCTTACGTCGACGGTATTAACACCGGCACGCCCATGCTCGTCGATGTCCAGGTCCCCGGAGAAATTCAGATCGCCTGCGAGACCGCCGTGCTCAACCTGCGCCGTACAGAAGGCATCGACCGTCGACAGTTCAAAGAACGCACGGGTTATGATGTCATGGATCTTTTCGTTAATGAAATTGAAACCCATCGCCGGGCCGGTATGCTGGAAGTCACCGAAGACTATATCCGGCTCAAGCGTCAAGCCTACGCAGTAGCCGACCGCGTCCTTTGTGACTTCTCAACCGTGTAACGCCAATCGCCTATGACTGCCGACCCATCAGCCGATCCCGCCGCGTCCCTGAACGCCTCGCATGTCCGCAACATCTTCGATACCATTGCCAACCGTTATGATCTGGCCAACCACGTCCTCAGCTTTGGCGTCGACTTCCATTGGCGAAACAAAGCGATCCGATCGGTGCTGCCCGTCGGCGGATGCCGCGTTCTCGACATGTGCTGCGGCACCGGCGACCTTACGTTTGCATTTGCCCGCGCGGGCGCAGCCGAGATTGTCGGCTGCGACTTCAGCCCGGAAATGATTCGATTGGCGGCAGCCAAAGAGAAACGTCTCCGCATGCAAAACCGGTTATCCAGCGTGCAGATCACATGGCGCACAGCCGACTGCACCGCCACCGGCCTCGATACACAATCCTTCGACATCGTCAGTTGTGCCTTCGGCGTCCGCAACCTGGCCGACCTCGATGCGGGTCTGGCCGAAATGCATCGCGTCCTCCGCCCCGGCGGCCAAATCTGCATCATCGAATTCTCACTGCCTTCCAACACCCTCGTCCGTACCGCCTACCTCGCCTACTTCCGCTGGATCATGCCGCTGCTCGGCGGCCTGATCACCGGTCGACCAGCCGCATACCGCTACCTCTATGACTCGGTCCGCGATTGGGACCGAAATACTGACCTTACGACCCAACTCCAAAAGGCCGGCTTCAGGGACATTCGGACCACTCCACTGACCTGCGGAATTGCCAAGCTTCACCTCGCGGCACGCCCGCCCCGGTGACACTCCGTTCAACTGCCGGCCTGCAAATCAACCGCCATGTGAAACAAAGACTGTGCGATCCTGTCGGCTGGCAAATACCTCCCCGTACTTGATTATCCCGAACAACGTCTTTCGATAGGGCAAACAGGCCACAAAGGACTCGCCGTTTTCGTGCTCCACCTGCGCACAGATCGCGTCACACTTCTCCGTTTGACCAGGTGGAATCACCCGTGCGTCATAACACAAGCCCGAAGCCCTGATCAGGCCCTTCCGTGCGGCATCGCAGAATGCCCGGGTAAGTTGATCGATCACCTCCTGGGACGCAGGGTGCTCATCAGAGGTAAGGGGGCTGACAAGGGCAGTCTTACCTTCCTTGTCCACCGTAGCACCGAACGGATAGAATTCACCGTGCTTTTTCAGAAATTGCTGGGCAGCCGGATAGAGCGTGTTCAGCAATCCATCCAGGTCAGGATGTGCCATTGGGGGATCCTCCTTGTCATGAGAGTAATTTGTTCCTGGCTCATACCGCCACGGGACATGTACCAAATCCTGCGCAATCGGTCAAGTCAATCCCCTTTCGCTTTTTTGCTGAAACCACACCGGTCTTCCGCTATAATATCCCCTCCTGACAGTCAAGAGATACTTATAACGCGATTCAGGAGGCAAACATGTTGGGTCAGGTCGTCACGCACCCATGGTGGGCGTTCGTCATTCTCGGCCTTTTCGCCGGCCTGGTCAGCGGCGGGCTCGGCCTCGGCGGCGGCGTGGTTCTTGTGCCGACGCTCGTGCTGCTTGCCGGGTTTTCACAGAAATCCGCCCAAGGCATGGCGCTGACGGTTATGGTTCCCCTGGCCCTCGTTGGCGCCTGGCGTTATTGGCGTCACGAGACCGTCGACGTCAACCTCGCCGTCGTCTGCCTCATTGCTGTCGGCTCCCTCGTCGGAACGCTTATCGGAGCCGAACTCGCTATCCGTCTGCCCGGCCACGTCCTCCGCAAGGTCTTCGCCGTCTGCCTCATCCTCGTTGCCGCTCGTATGCTGATCGGCTCAGACCCGACCGCACCTGCAAAATCAGGGAACGTGGATTCCAAAAACGTACAGGATCAAACCGGTTCTCAATAACGAAGCGATTTCACTCGCAGGAGAAGAAAGATGGTTTTCTTGGAAGATGTGTACGAACTCGGGCTGTTGCTCCACCTGTTCGTCACCTTTGTGCTCGTCGGCAGCATGACGCACAACCTCATCCATGTCAGCCGGTACATCCGAGGCAAATTCGCCCGCCAAAAGCAGGAACTCTTACACATGAAGATCATGTTCTGGTCGTATCTTGTCACCTATATCATCGGCGCCCTGATCTATCCGGCCTTTCGCGTTCATATCCGCGCCACCGCCTTCGACCCGGTCATCCCATGGGCGACCGGCCTCTTCGAGGTCAAGGAGCATTGGGGCACGCTCGGTCTGGCCGTCCTCCTGTCGTGGTGGTACATCCGCAGAAGCATAAACCCTGAGACGGATCGCACTCATCTGTTCTTCGGCTGCCTGCCGCTGTGCCTCATCTTCAACGTGCTCGTCTGGTACAAGATCGTCGTGGGCTGCTGGCTGACCATGCTGAAAGGAGCCATATCGTGAGAATGAAACAAGCCGATACCACGTTCGTCGTCGCCTGGGTCTTCACCGCCGCCACAACGTTCTTCTACGCCTGCACCATGTGGCTCAAACTTAAGCTGCCGACCTACTATCCCACGGAACACACCTGGGGCCTCGGCAAGAAGGACGGTGTCATTGGGCAGGGCTGGTACGGCAAGGGCATGTTCGCCATCGGCGCCGCTGCCATTGTTGCGCTCATTGTCTGGCTCATTCTTCGCACCCTCGCCAAAAAGGACCTGTCGCAGGCAGGCGTCAAGTGCATCGGCCTCATTGCGATCGCCGTCACCGTCGTTTGCACAGGCTGCGTTCTCTACTATGAGTTCAACAAGTGGGGCGTGTTCTGACACATGCCGGCGCAGTCGAGCAAGTTCGGACCGCATCCACACCGCGACACCAACCACGGCAACGCTCCCAACCGTGCTCTCGGCGACCGCCTCTTCGTTGCCGCCTGCGGCGCAGCGGTTGTCCTTTTCGTCGCCTTTATTGTCACGCTCATCGTCGCCGACGCCCTCTACGTCGATGCCCGCGCTGTCGCCGAAGTCCTCCGCTCCCGCCACATCCGTCACGCCCTCTGGATGAGCGTCTGGACAAGCTGCACGACCACCGCTCTGGCCCTGCTCTTTGCCGTGCCCATAGGCTATGTCCTGAGCCGTTACCGCGTCTTCGGCCGCACCTTTGTCGACGCCGTCATCGACCTGCCCATCGTTTTCCCGCCACTGGTTGCGGGCCTCACACTGCTGGTCTTCTTCTCCCAAACCTCGCCCGGCCGTTGGATCCAGGAGGACCTCGGCGTCGAATTCATTTTCCAGCCCAAAGGCATCGTCCTCTGCCAGTTCCTTGTCGCCGCAAGTTACGCCATCAGATCCGTCCGAACCGCCTTCGATGACGTCGATCGCCGTTTCGAAAACGTCGCACTGACCCTCGGCTGCACCCAGTGGCAGAGCTTTCGCCGCGTCACCCTGCCCCTGGCGATCAACGGCATTATCGCCGGCGGCATTCTCACCTGGGCGCGGGCTTTCGGCCTCTTCGGGCCCCTCATGATCTTCGTCGGCTCCTTCCGCGGCCGCACCGAGGTGCTCAGCACCACAGTTTTTCTCGAGCAGTCAGTCGGCAATCTGGAAGTCGCCCTGGCCGGCGCACTGCTGATGATCGCCGTCGCACTGGCCGCCATCGTCGCCATTCGCCTCGTCGGCAGGAGAGGACAACTCGGCCTATGATTCGCACGCAGAACCTCACCTTCGCAATCGGCAGCTTTCGCCTCGACGATGTCACCATCGAGGTAGCCCCGGATGAATACTTCGTCCTGCTCGGGCCGCCTGGCTCCGGAAAAACCCTCTTCCTCGAGTGCCTCTGCGGCCTGCGCCGCGTCACGGCAGGCAAAATACTCCTCGACGGCCGCGATATTACCCGCGAAGAGCCCCGCAGACGCAGCATCGGCTACGTGCCGCAGGATTACGCCCTCTTCCCCCACCTCACCGTCCGCGACAACATCGCATTCGGCCTCCGCGCATCAAACACCCCTCGCACCAGCATCGACACCAAGGTGCGCGAAATCGCCGAAATGCTCGGCATCACCCACCTGTTGACCCGTTCGACATCGGGTCTCAGCGGCGGCGAAAAACAGCGCGCCGCGCTGGCCCGGGTCCTTGTTCTCCAGCCCCGGGTCCTCCTGCTCGACGAACCCGTCTGCGCCTTGGACGAGGCCACACGTCAGAACGTTTGCAGCATGCTCCGCCGCCTGCAAAAAGACCTGCATCTGACCGTCATGCACGTCAGCCATAGTCTCGAGGAGGCCTTCTCCGTCGCTGACCGCGCGGCAGTCCTGAATTACGGCCGCCTCGAACAGACCGGCTCACTCGGCGTCCTCCTCCGCAAGCCGACAAGCGAGTTCGTCGCACGCTTCATGCGCTGCGAGAACATCCTTGAGGCGCGCGCCAGCGGCATACCGGACGAGGACGCATCGCTTCTGTTCATCGAATCTCTTCAACTCCGGGTCAGAGGCCGATACGAAGGCGCCGTCAAAGTAGTCATACGCCCCGAAGACGTCATCGTCGGATCCGCCCACGAATTGCCCCACCCCACAGCCTTTCCCGTTCGCGTCAGCACCTCGCGCGATTTCGGCGGGTTTATAAGGGTACAATTGGCCGGCCCGCCAGATCTCGTCGCCCACCTGCCGCGCACCGCGTTTGCCTCCCTCTCACAAGGCCCCATAAGGGCTCGGCTTCTGCCCGAAAGTCTCGCCATCCTTCAGATGACTTCATGATTCAATGTTGATGATTCCCCGAGCTTGATACATCCGGCGTTAAGTCCGCCATCCCGCGTACCGACCAACTAATTGGCGCAAAAAAGCGGTACGCCACGCTGGTTGGCTGCCGGCGAAAACGAAATGAAGTGTCGACCGGCGGGATGGGGGGATAAATGCCGTCTCAATCTGGGCACACCGATGAAATGACGCAGGAGGAGCTGATCCTCCATGCACAGGCACTGGCCGCCGTCGACGATGCCATCATGATCACCGACAAAGACGCCGCCATTGTTTGGGTCAACCCCGCCTTCACACGCCTTACCGGCTACAGCCTCGACGAGGTTCGCGGCCAAAACCCGCGCATCCTTAACAGCGGCCGCCACAATAAGGACTTCTTCCGCAACATGCACCGGATCATCTACGGCAAGCAGGTCTTCCGGGGCGAAATGATCGATAAGCGAAAAGACGGCTCCTGCTTCACCATGGAAACCGCCATTAGCCCGATACTTAACCCCAACGGCGAAATCACTCATTTCGTCTCAGTCAAACGCGACATCAGCGCACGCAAGGAATCCGAAGAGGCCCGCCAGCAAGCCCTCCAGGACCGCTCCCACTTCATTTCCATGGCCTCGCACGAGGTCCGCACACCACTGACCGCCATCAAGGAGGCACTCCGCCTGGTGCTCTCAGGCTACGTCGGCCCGCTGAACGACGACCAGAACGAACTGCTCGACATTGCCCAGCGGAACGTCGAACGTCTGGCGCGCCTCATCAACGCCCTGCTCGATTTCCAGAAACTCCGCGCCACGCACATCGAATTCGACATGGGCCTCCATGACATTAACGCTCTCGCCGAGGAAATCGCCGCCACCATGGCGCCGGTAGCCCGCGAGAAAGGACTCGAACTCATCACCGACCTTGATGATACCGTCCCGAGAATCACTTTCGACAAGGACCGGATTGCGCAGGTCTTCACCAACGTCGTCAACAACGCCATCAAATTTACCGAGGCCGGACGCATCGTCATTCGCACGCAATGGCACGACAACCTCGTACAGGTCTCCATCTCTGACACCGGCCCGGGTATTCCGCCGTCGGATCTGCCGAAAATCTTCCAAAAATTCCAGCAGCTCGCTTCGACCAAGGCCGGCGGCACCGGGCTAGGCCTGGCCATCTGCAGACAGATCATCAAACGCCACCAGGGCAAGATCTGGGCCGAATCGCAATTCGGAAAAGGCACCACTATCCACTTCGCCCTGCCGGTTGTCGAGCGCCGACGCAAACCCCGCGACCAGTAGGAGCCCTCATGAGCCCGACCGGCACAACCCATCCCGTCGAAGCATTCCTGGAGGCCCCTGAGTTTTGTGCTCTCGTCATGCAGGCCGCCCCCAACGGCCTGGCCGTCGTCGACGCCAACGGCCAAATCGTCTATGCCAACCAAGCCATGGCACGACTCTTCGGCTACACCACCGAAGAGCTGATGGAAATGCATATCGATTCACTCGTCCCGGAGCGCGTCCGCCAGCAGCACGCCGAATACCGCCGCGCTTTTATGGCCGCACCCGTGGCGCGACCCATGGGCGCCGGACGGGACCTTTACGGCCTCAGTAAGGACGGCTCAGAAATCCCAGTCGAAATCAGCCTAACCCCTATCCGCCTCAACGACCAGATATACGTCCTGGCCTCCGTTATTGATATCACCGTCCGCAAGAATGCCGAGACAGCCGCTCAGATACATACCCACCGCATGGAAATGCTCAACAACCAGCTCGCCACGTACACCAGCGCCATCTTTCACGATCTGCGAGCACCTCTCCGCGCCATCCGCAACTACGCCGACTTCCTCGCTCAGGACATTGGCGCCGAACTCCCGCCTAAACCCCGAGAGTACCTCGAAGCCCTCCGCACCGCCATCCGCCAGGCCGACCGCATGGTCGTCGACCTGGTCAGGCTCGGCCGTATTGCGACCGGCGACTTGCCAACAGACCAGATCGACTTCGATGACCTCTTCGACGAAATCCGCCGCAACGTTGCCGTGGGCGAATATGTCGAATTCATCACGCCGTCACATTGGCCCAGGATCGAGGCCCCGCGCACCCTCCTGATCCACATCTTTCAGAACCTCATCGCGAACGCCGTGAAGTTCAACACCTCCGCTCCAAAGCGAGTGGAGGTCGGCTGGCGACCCGTGCCCGATGGCGCTGAGTTCTATGTCAAAGACAACGGCATCGGCATCGATCCCCGCTACCACGACCGCATCTTCGAACCCTTCGAGCGCCTCCCCGCCGCCAAGAATTACAAAGGCACCGGCATCGGCTTGTCGCTCGTCAAGAAAGCGGTTGCGGCGCTGGACGGCGACATCCGGCTCGAATCAGAACCCGGCAGAGGCTCGACATTTTTCGTCACCATCCCCCAGCGGAGAAGCACCAATGACCGGAAATAGAAACAGCAAGAACAGGGACAGCGGGTGTTTCATACCCACAGGACCTTCCGCAAACCGGCCTGCACCACTTTTCCAACACGGCCACAGCCACCCCTTTTCAAGGAGCAGCACATGAATAACCAGCCCTTTCAGCAGCCCCTCCGCATCCTGCTTGTCGACGACAACCCTCACGATTACGCGGCCTTCCAGCGGGCCTTCCAGAAATCCGACGTCCCCGCCCAAATCACCCACGAAACCAGTGCTGAGCCTGCACTGCAGCGTCTCGTCGCGCAAAGTGAAGACTTCGACCTCGTCGTCACCGACTACCGCCTCGGCGGCATGAACGGCCTGGAACTCTGCCGGGAGATCCTGCGCCTCGAAATCCCCGTCGCACTGGTCATTCTCACCGGCTCCGGCTCAGAAGATCTCGCCGTCGAGGCGCTGAAGGCCGGCGTCGATGATTACCTCATCAAGGACCCCGACCAGGGCTATTTCACCCTGCTGCCTGTCGTGCTGCCGGAAGCAGTGCGTCGACGAAACGACCGCATGGTCCGTCGGCTGGCCGAGCAGGCCATCAACGCCGCAGAAGAACGCCTCCACCGCATTATGGATGCCGTCGCCGACGGGGCATGGGACTGGAACGTACAGACTGGAAACCTCTACATGACCCCCCGGTCTTACCGTCTTCTCGGCTGCGAACCGGATGGCTTGGCCGCCACGTACTGGACCTGGGTCGAACTCCTCCACCCTGACGACCGCGACAAAGTGATCGCGCAGCTCCAGGACGATCTCAAAAGCGACAAGGACACGTGGTGCCAGGAGTTCCGCATGCGAAGCCCCGAGGGCCGCTGGCGATGGATTCGCGGAAACGCAGTTGTCGTCGAGCGCACACCGGACAAACGTCCCCTCCGTGTTGTCGGCATCATGCTGGACATCACCGAACGCAGACTCGCCGAAGAGAACGAGGCCCGCCTTGTCAGAAAGCTCGAAATAAAGGATAAGGAACTGGAGCGATTCAGCCGCATCATCAGCCGCCAGTTCGGTCCGCCCCTCCTGTCGATAGAGACCTTCGCCTCTGAACTGGCCTCCCTCATGAATGAGGTCCGCGATGTGCTCAAGGCACAACCCATCGACCCCGCCCAAAAACAGCGCATCGACAATCTGCTTGCAACTGGCGCCGGCTCCGATGTCGCTTACATCGATTCGGCCGTAAAAGACATGCGCCGCCTGCTTGACGGCCTGGCGGAACTGATCGCCGTTGACCAGCGTCCCCTGCACGTCGAGGAACTGGACATGGACAGCCTGCTGGAAAAGGTCCGCACCGACCTCAAAGACCTTCTGGAACAGACCGACGCCACACTGCGCATTGAATCGCTGCCCCCCTGCCGAGCCGACCGCGACTGGACGCAGAAGATCTTCATGCATCTGCTCACCAATGCCCTGCAGAATCTTGATCCGCAACGGCCCGGGCGCATCACCGTCACCGGCGACCTCGAGGACGAAATGGCCGTCTACTGCGTCGAAGACAACGGCGTCGGCATCGCACCCGAGCGCCAACGGAACCTTTTCGACCTCCTGCCGCCGGCGCCAGACGCGGTAAAGGGCCGCGGCCTCGGACTGTCCATCGTCGCGCGCATCCTCGAGCGCCTCGAAGGCGTCATTCGCCTCGAATCGGAACCCGACCAGGGCAGCCGCTTCTACGTCGAACTGCCCGCCGTCCCCGTAACCGCCGCGCAAGAAGGTCCCCAATACACGCAGCCACCCGAGTCCGCGCGTTGAAAAACATTTTCGCCCAAAACCACATTAAGCGTGCTTTCGCTTTTTTCTGCTGTACAATTTAGGTGTTCCCCTCAGGAGAAAATAATGGCCGCAAGAAAGAAAAACCAGAGCGGCTGAATTCTGTATGATCAGCGTTTGAGCGCCTTGCTTCGGTTGGTTCCGCCGCCCGGGGCGAAATCTGCGGATAATGTTGAGATCATCGCCCCGCCTGTACCGCACCAGCCAGAAGAGTATGGTAAACCGGGCAATTGACAGGTATTTTTACCGACACAGAAATCAAGCTCCCCGCCGATAGGACTGTAACGGAACGATGCGATAATGTAATAGAGAACAGCTCGAAAAACCCCCGCTCGTACGCAGGGAGAGAGATCGACAACAGCTGCTAAAACGTTAGCAGATGTGCGAAAAGCGCCGACAAAGAGGTCCGCGAAACTTCTTGCAAGGAGCTTTTATGAGCGACGTAACCAAAGTACGAGAAGAGGCTGTCGTAAGGTACAAAGGCAAGCATGTCGACATCGGCGGGCTTTCACGCGACGATATCGCCCGACTTGTCTATGATCTCGGCATCCGCCAGATCGAACTGGAAATTCAGAACGAACAACTTCGCCGCTCGCAGGCCGAACTCACCCAATCACGCGACATGTACGCAGAGCTGTACGATCTCGCGCCGGTCGGATATCTGACCGTCGGTCCCACCGGCCTCATCGATCGTGCAAACCTCACTTTCTGCACCATGATGGGAGTCGACCGCCGGAAGCTGACCGGCCAGCCGTTCAGCCGGTTCATCGCCCTGGACGACCAGGACAACTGGTGCGCATGCTTCACAGCTTTCAAAGGCCGGATGGGCGCCACAACCTGCCACTCTCGCCAACTGCGTCTCCAGAAGCCAGACGGGCAGACCTTCTTGTGTCAGATGACCTGTCTCCCGGTGGCCAGCCAGGCCGGCCGGCTTCACCATGCCCGCATCACCATAAGCGACATCACCGAACTCAAAGCCGCTCAGCAGGCCCAGGCCGAACTCGTCCAGCGCCAGAACCGGAACCTCCAGAACATCCTCCACGCCGCCAGCCACGACCTCCGCTCACCCCTGATCACCATCATCGGCTTCACCGACGAACTCCTCAAAGGCTGCACGCGACTCCATGAACTCCTCGCCCCGAACATCCCCGAAGACCTCCACGCCGCCGCCCACCGACTTCTCGAAGAGGACATCGTCGAATCAGCCCGATTCGTTAAGGCGGCCGCCGACAAAATGGATGACCTGCTCAAGGGCCTCCTCGACGTCTCCCGCCTCGGCGCCGAACCCGTCGAAATCCAGACCCTCGACATGAACACCGTTATCGACGAAATCGTCGCCGCCTGCCAATTCGATATCCGCGAAAAGAAAGCTCACGTGACACATGACGACCTGCCCCCCTGCCGCGGCGAACCCAAACACACCTCTCGCGTCTTCGCCAATCTCATCCACAATGCGCTCAAGTTTCTCGATCCCGGCCGCAATGGCTGCATCCACGTCTCCGCACAGCAGCTCGCAGGCAAATGCATCTACAAGGTCGAGGACAACGGCGTCGGCATCCACCCGGAAGACCAGCAGAAGATCTTCGACATGTTCTACAAGATCACGCCGAACGGCGCATCCGATGCCCCCGAAGGCGACGGCCTCGGACTCACCATCGCCGCAAGAATCCTCGAACGACAGAACGGCAAGATCTGGGTCACTTCCACCCCCGGCCAAGGCTCCGCGTTTTACGTCCTCCTCCCGGCCCCGCAATAACGGGGGCACGCGCCAATACCGCGGCTACCGTGCGGCAAGCTCGCCTGAGATGGCTTCCGTGTATTCTTTGAGCCTGCCGCCAAGCGTCTCCGAAAGCGCCATCCGCTGCTCGATCGACTCGGGCTCGATACCGAAAAAGACGATCTCTTCCGGGCATTCGCCCAACTGCCGTGCCAGCGCGATGACATTCAGAATATCAACCTCGTGCAGCGATACATGGGCCAATTCCTTGACCGTACGAACCTCCTCCGGCGTAAAGCGCCTGATCGTGCCGGGCGGCTCGCCCATGAAGGCGCAATCGATGATGATCGCCTTCCTGCGCCCGGCCAACAGATGCAGCAGCGTCATGCCGCCGGTGCCCGCATCAACAAAATCGGCCCCCGGAAAATCACCGGAGGCCGATTGAAGTATTTCGATCAGTTTCACACCGATGCCCTCGTCGCCCATCAGCGGATTGCCCAGGCCGAGAACAATCGTGTCTTTGGTCATTTAACGAACTCCACGTTGAGCATGTGCGTCGAGCAGCTTATGCACGGGTCGTATGACCGAACCAGCATCTCCAGGCCCAGGCGCAGCTCGTCCTGGCCGCGGTCCATGAATTCCGGCACGAACTTCTCGAAGTCCTTCTGAATATTCGCGTGGTTCTGGTTCGTGGGGATGCAGATATTGGCCGCAACGCAGTTGCCGTCCTTGTCGAACTCGTACGTGTGGAACAGGATGCCGCGCGGGGCCTCGACACAGCCGGAACCGCGGCCGGCCCTGGGCGTGACCTTCACCTTCTCGTCCTTGAGGCCCTTCGTCAGCAGATCATCGATCAACTGTATGCTCGTCTCGACCACGTGGGCAGTCTCGGCAAGCTGCGCCACGCTGTTCATGAACGGGTTGCAGTTGCCCTTCTTGAGGCCGAACATGTCGGCGACCTTTTTGCCCAACGGACTCAGCAGTTCTGCGTTGTTGTTGAAGCGGGCCAGGGCGCCCACGGCATAGCTGTCGCGGTGCCATTTGGTCCACTTGGCGGTCGACTGCGGATGCACGTATTCGTTGGCGACGCTCTCCCACTGCTGGATCGGCACCGGGCCTTCACCGTTGCAGTCGGTGCTTGTGATGTCGCCGTGGTAGAACGTGTACGTCGGCGGGTTGTCCAGCTTGAGCGAGACGTATTCCGTCTCCCGCTCGAAGGCGGGAAACTTGTCGGCCACGCTGAGAACAACCTCACAGATCGTTATCAGGTCGGCTACCGTCGCCTTCAGCGTCTCCTGCAACTCGCGAAGCTGCTGGGCCTTGGGGATCTGCGTTAACCCGCCCGGGATCAGCGTCGTCGGGTGCGTCGTGCGGCCGGCCAGAAGGTCGGACCACCGGTTCGCCACGCGGTGCACACGAATGATCGTCTTGACAGCCTCGGTCGCCTTCGAAACCAGCGGCACCACCGACGGCGCACGGAACAGGTCCGGCGCGACCAGGTAACCCACGTGCAGGACGTGGCTCTGTAGCTGCTCGGAATAGTGCATGAGGATCCGCAGCTTGTCCGCCTGCTCCGAAACCTCGACGCCCAGCGCGTCCTCGACGGCCTTGGTCGCCGCCAGCGAATGCGTGATCGAGCAGATACCGCAGATGCGGCTGACGATCGTCTGGATGTCGTCCCAGCGGCGCCCCCGGACCATCGCCTCGAAGAAACGCGGCGCCTCGGGCACCTGCCACTCGCACTTTTCAATCGTGCCGTTGGTCACGTTGACATGAATGTTGCCGTGGCCTTCGACACGGGTAATGTGATGCACGTTTATGTCGATGTTTTTACTCATAGGGTCGGCTCCTGTTTGCTTCCGAACAGCACCATCTTCTGCTTGAGGTCCTCGACGGTCAGGCCGTACCTGTCCATGACCTCCCTGGCGGCCTCCACGTTGGGATTATCGATATACCCGCGGCAGCCGAAGCACCGGAAACCGGCCGACGGGCACCGTGCGCCGCAGCCCGCCCGGATGATCGGCCCGAGGCAGATTTCGTCGAACTCGTACCGGCAGACGTTTTCCTTCTTCTTGCATTCGACGCACACGGGGTAATCCGCGATCACAGGATCCTTGCCCATGAGCAGGCAGCGAACGACGTACGTGAACTCGCCGCGGTCCATCGGGCAGCCATGCACCTTGTAATCGACCTTGACCACCTCGTCGACGGCCTTTGTCGGGCCGGTCGCAAGGTGCGGCATGCTCGCGGCGTCCCCATAAACACACCTCTTGACCTCTTCCAGGTCAAAGTTGTTCTTCAGCTTGTTTACGCCACCCGTCGTCGCACAGGCTCCGATCGCGATGAGGGCCTTCGCCTTGTCACGGATCTTCTTGAGGCGAGATTCGTCCTCGGGACGCGTGATGGAGCCTTCGATAATCGCGATGTCGTATTGATCGCTCTGCTCGCTCATGCCTTCCCGCCACTCGACCACGTCCACGGCGCCGATCAGGTCGAGGATCTCCTCTTCGAGATTGACGATCTGAAGCTGGCAGCCTTCGCAGCAGGCGAAATCGAAAATTGCTACTCTTGGTTTGCTCATCTTATATTGCCTCCGGCACACCGGCCAATTCGGAATAACGATATACCGGGCCGCTCTGGCACACGTACAAGCCGTTTATCTGGCAGTGCCCGCACTTGCCCACGCCGCACTTCATCCGCCGCTCCAGGTTGAGGAAGACGTTCTGCATGGGAACTTCCAGCTCCATCAGCGACATCAGCACGAATTTGTACATGATGGGCGGGCCGCACACGAGAATGCCCGCCGTCTTCAGGTCCAGATTAATCTTCGGGATCAGCGTGGTAACGACGCCGACGTTGCCGGACCACTGCTCATGGGGCAGGTCGATCGTTTCGAGCACCGTCACGTCGTCCCGCGCCGACCACTCACCGATCTCGTCGCAGAAGAGCCGGTCGGTGTAACACTTGGTGCCCTGCAGAATCACCACCTCGCCGTAATCCGAGCGGTTGTCCAGCACGTAATTGATGAACGCCCGCTGCGGCACCAGGCCGATGCCGCCGCAGATGAACACCAGGTTCCTGCCCTTCATTTCGTCGATGGGGTACATAGAGCCGAACGGTCCGCGGATTCCCAGCTTGTCGCCCGGCTTCATGGCGTGCAGGGCGCCGCTGACGCGGCCGACCTTGCGAACGACAATCTCGAAGCCTTCCTGTGTCGGCGACGACGATACGGTAAGCGGGGCCTCGCCAATACCCACTACCGAAACCTCCACGAACTGGCCGGGCATGTGCCCCAACGGGTTGCCCGAGTCCAGGCCGATATGCATGTACATCTCGGTCCCGTTGAGCATCTGGCACTCGTTGATCGTCGCCGGCTCGGGCAGATAAATATCTTTCTTCTTTTCCACCGAACAACAGTCACACATACGAAGCTCTCCTTCAGAGATCTCTTGTCAGCATCCGGCGATGCCGGCGCCTTATTTCAGGTCCTCAGCCAGCCGGTTATAAATCGCCACCGGATTGGCGATATCCGGGATGCACGCCCCGATACAGCGCCCGCAGCCCACGCAGGCGATCTGGCCGCCAATCTTCGACGGCACGTACTTGCCCTTGCGGTACAGGCGGTGGCGGAAGCGGTCGGCCCGGGCCTTGCGGAAGTTGTGATTGCCGGCAACCGTCGCGAAATTCTCCAACAGGCAGCCATCCCACGTGCGGTACCGCTTGCCCGTCGTCCGGTCCCACGAAACATCGTCCTGCACGTCGAAACAGTAACACGTCGGGCAGGTCGTGTTGCACGAACCGCAGGAGAAGCACGTCCGCGCCTTCTCCTCCCACACCGGGTGCGTATACGCCTTTTCCAGAAGCGCCGGAATGTCGGATGGCTTGCACTTGAGCGGGTGCTTGTTCAGCTCGACCTTGTTCTTGTCCCATACCGCCTTGCGAGCCGCCTCATCGCCGCTTGAGGCCTTCGCCAGACCCGCCGCACCCTTGAAGAGCGATTCGCCCTTGTCGGTAGCCGTCTCGATCACATAGCCGTCGCCGATGTCCGTCAGCAGCACGTCGTAGCCCTCGTGCACAGTTGCGGTTCCCATCGAGGCCGCGAATACGTTCTTCGAGGGCTTGGCGACGTCGCAGGCCACAATCGTCATGTTACGACGCCGACACATATAGTGCGTGTCATACTCGTCCTGCGAGAACAGGATGTCCAACTGGTTGATGGCGACCATGTCGTACGGGTGAACGCCCAGGAGAATCATCTGCCCGTTGTCATATTGCGACTTGTACTCGGCGGGAATGGTGTACGTCAACAGCGTTTCTACCTGCGGCAGCAGGAACTTCTTCGGCGGCAGGATCGTCACGTCATAGTCCAGGCGAAGATCGTCGGCCGACTTCAGCACGTCGAACACAAATCGTTCGCCCTGGGCCTGTACGCCCATGACCATCTTGCCCGACGAGAGAAGCCCGTCGACAAACTTCTTGAAATCTGTCTTGCTCAGCTTACTGATACCCATGTCTGGCTTTCCTCAAAGTTTCCACTTACACCGTTATGCGATCCGTCGAGCCGTTTGGCCCCGCGCTCGCCTCATCGGAGCCGGCATCATTCATATAGTACGGCAATACGCCCAATTCCATCGCCGCGTCAATCGTCGCCACCTTGACATGCGGCGGCAGCTTCAATCGGCAAAACGTCATGTTCAGTATGCCCGTCACGCCGGCCGCAACCAGCGTCTCGGCCACCTCCTGCGAGGCCTCCGCCGGCACTGCGAGAATCGCCAGGCGAATGTCCCGATGATCGAGCCGGCCAATGGACGCCAGCGACTCCACCGTCAGGTTGCCGATCTTGCGGCCAATCTTCCGCGGCGAGTTGTCGAACACCGCCGCGATTTCGAAGCCATACATCTTGAAGCCTTCGAAAAACACAAGCGCCCGGCCCAACTTGCCCGCGCCGACAAGCGCCACCCGCGGCGCCTGCTGAATGCCCAGGATGTCGCGAATCCGCTCCGTCAACTGCGGCACATCATAACCGACGCCTGGCGTTCCAAACGCACCAAAATAGGAAAGATCCTTGCGGACCTGCGGCGAATTCAGGCCAACATGGTCCGCCAACTCGTCGCTGGAGATAATCCGCTTGTCAGCCGGACATACCAGCAGCGCCCGCAAGTACATAGGCAGGCGGCGAATCGTCTCATTCGGTACTCTCTGGCGACCCATCTCACACTCTTCTATGGCCCCGATATACACCATCAGGACCTCGGCCGGCCTTACGGCTGGCGAATTTCCACGGAAAACCTGAAACCGGCCGTCTGAACACTCTCCTCCGTCGCTGCGAATAATTTTCACCGCGCGCCCGGAGTCGGCCGCTTTGAATAAAGGGTCTGTTGCTGTTCCAGCCCTCTCAAACCGAACCCCACGCATTCCTATACGCGGATTCGGTAGATGGTTCGCACCTGAATAACAGGCTGCCACAAACCCTTCGGTACAACATAAACGCTGCCAACATCGGAAGTTGCGACGACCATCGGATCGCCTGGCAACACGACCTGCAAGGTCCATTCGACCCTGCACGATATTGTGCCTGCGTTCACATTCACAATCCGCTCAGAGTTTACCCGGGCCTTGCAGGCCTGTCAATCACACTTTTTCACGAAAAATTGCAGAATTTGCGAATTTTTCTGAAACGATTTTGCAGTCCTTACGCGGCAGCGGCCTTTATAATACACCGTTTCGGCCACCCGTGAGACGGCAATCCCGAGTGGAGAGATCCTTGAATGACTGCTGAGTCTGTTTACGAGCTGGTTCGCCGCCACGGTATTATCGCAATTGTCAGGGCGGTCGGCCCGGATCTAATTGTCGATATCGCAGAGGCCTTTTACGCTGCTGGTGTAAGGCCTCTGGAGGTAACCTGCAACACCCCGGGCTTTGCCGGGATGATCCGGACGCTTCGCAACTGCACCGCCGGCCGGATGATCATCGGCGCCGGCACGGTAGTGACGGAGGACCTCTGCAGGCAGGCCCTCGCCGCGGGCGCAGAGTACATCGTAGCGCCGGACGTCAACCCGGACGTAATCCGCTGTTGCCTCCGGCGGGATGTCGCCGTCTTTCCCGGCGCACAGACAGCAACGGAGATCCTCACAGCCGCCCGGCATGGCGCCCGGATCGTGAAAATCTTTCCCGCATCCTCCGTCGGCCCGGCCGGCATCAGGCAGCTTCGCGGCCCGATCGACAACGTGGACTTTCTTGCGGTCGGCGGCGTCACGCTCGACACCATCGCAGAGTTCATTAACGCCGGCTGCATTGGTATCGGCATCGGCGGCTCGGTCATCAACAAAGACGTTCTCGCCCGGCGCGACTGGGCCTCACTCACAGCCGAAGTCGCCCGGTACGTCGCCGCCGTAAACGCCTCCAGGCGGCAGGGGTAAGCGAACCGACTACGCGCTCATGACCGCCCGCCTAAGGTCCTGTCGAGATTGAACGCGGCACTGATGAGTGCTATGTGCGTAAAGGCCTGAGGATAGTTGCCCAGAAACTCGCCGCAGGGTCCGATCTGCTCCGCAAACAGGCCTAAATGATTTGCATGACTCATCATCCGTTCAAACATGAGCCGAGCCTCATCAAGGCGTGCCGGATCGGTCCGCCCCGCCCGCGTCAGCGCTTCGATCAGCCAGAAACTGCAGATGTTGAATGTGCCTTCGTCCCCTTCCAGACCGTCTACCTCCTCCGCGGGGTGATATCGATAGACCAGTCCGCCCGCCGTAAGGCCGCCCTGCCGCACGGGCGTGCGAATCGCATCGATGGTGCTCAGCATCCGCGGGTCCGTCGGCGACATGAAAAACACTAACGGCATAATCAGGTTGGCCGCATCCAGCGAATCGACGCCGTACGCCTGAACGAACGATTTGCTCGTTTCGCTGAAACCCTTTGCATGGATCTCATTATAGATCGCGTCGCGAACCTCAAGCCATCGCTGCCGGTCCGCGGGAAACGAACGTTTGTCCGCCAGGCGAATCCCCCGATCCACCGCCACCCACGACATCAGCTTGGAATACACAAAATGCCGCGGTTCGCCGCGAAACTCCCATATTCCCGTATCCGGGCGCCGCCAGTTGTCACAGACCCAGTCTATCGTCCGCGTCAGGCTTTGCCACAAATCGAACGAAATCGGCGAGCAGTACTTGTTGTACAGGTACACCGAATCCATCAGCTCGCCATACATATCTATCTGCAGTTGCTTGTGCGCGGCGTTTCCGATCCGCACCGGCGACGAGCCGGCGTAGCCTTCAAAATGATCCAATACCAACTCTGGCATCTCCGGCCGCCCGTCGACGGTATACATCAACTGCAGTGACCCGTCCGGGTTCGCCTCGCGGCACCGGTCCTCGACCCACTCCATGAAGCGGTTGGCCTCCTCGCTGAAGCCGATGCGGATAAGCGCATAAACCGTAAACGCCGCGTCGCGAATCCAGACGTAGCGGTAATCCCAGTTGCGGCCGCCGCCAACGCGTTCCGGCAGCGAACAGGTCGGCGCCGCTACAATGGCGCCTGTGGGTTCGAACGTCAACAGTTTCAACACCAGCGCCGAACGATGCACCATTTCGCGCCACCGGCCGGCGTAGGAGCAGTGCCCTAACCAGCGCCGCCAGAAGGCCACCGTCTGGTTGAACTGATCCTTCGCCTGCCCCTCGGAAAACGGCAAGCCGCAGCCGGCCCCCTGCTCGACGGACTGTAGGATGAACACCGCGGTTTGTCCCTCGGAAAGAGGAAACTCTGCAAACACGCCGTCGCCGTCGCGCTTCAACGGCATGTCCGTGGCCAGCCCCAGGCTCTGCCCCGGCGCAAAAAAGCAAACACCGCGCCTCGTAAGTTCCATTTCATGTTTGTCCCGCCCGTAATTGAATGCCGGGCGGCAATCGACGCGAACAGAAATCTCGCCGCTCATCCCCGTGATCGCCCGCACGATAAGATTATGCTCGGCGTATCGGCCGCCGACCGGCATGAAGTCGATCAACTCTGCAATCCCGTCCGGGCAGAGAAAACGCGTTACCAGAACGTTCGTCTCGGGCCAATAAAACTGCCGCGACCGGATATCCTCGTCCACGGCGGTGATGCGGAACCGGCCGCCTTTCTCGTCATCGAGAATCGCGGCAAACACGCTCGGCGAATCGAAGTGCGGCAAACAAAGCCAATCCATCGACCCATCGTCGCCCACCAGGGCCGCCGTCCGCATATTGCCGATCAAACCGTAGTTCTCGATAGGTCGATACATCCACCAGAGCCCCCATGCCTAATTATTACGTCGGCCTTTGAGCTGGGGTATTTCGACGGGTTTTCCGGTCGTAGTGGCTGGTCCTGTCTTGCCCGCCTGCCTTCCCGCAGCTTGCCGGATCTCATGTCGACCAGCGCAACGGAACGAACGCCGGCAGGCAGCAGGCCGAACACAATACGCCGCCGACCGCTGAAATGTAATGTGTTGTGGGGACAGGTCGTGTTTTGCCGCATGGGCGGTGTAGATGGCGGCCGGCAGCCGGATCACTTCGGTTGCAACTCGGCGATTCCTTCCCGAAGCTTGGAGCCGCGCGACGCCGTCGTCTTGATAAACCTTATCAAGCGGCCAAATGCCGCCGCAAGGTTCTCCTCAAAACGAGCCTGTCCGGTCTCTGGCCGGATTTCGACCACAAGCCGTCCGTTGTGGACGACCGGATCGACAAACGTGCGAAGCGGGATCTGCTTGTCCCCGATCCTTATCGCACACGTGCGAATGATCGCCTCCCGCACCGGCCGGTCCTCCTCGTCAATGGCCGTCGGTGTGATAAGCAGAATAGTGGGGCATTTAACGATCAGCGGCGCCTCCATGAGGTCAAGACGGGCTTCGCCCGCCAGATCCTGTGCCAGCGCCCGCACAAATGTCCTCTGATAGGTAAGCGTCTGGGCGGTCAGTGCAATATCGAAGACACAGCAGGACCGGCCGGAAGGGTTCGGAATCCGCCAATGGTCCGGCCCCGGCGAAAGACCATAATACTGCCAGTCGGGCTCAGGCAGTTTCACAATGGCTACTTCCGCATCCAACGGAGCGACGAGGTCCGCCTCCGTCCGCGTCTTGGAACAGTCAACAAAGAACAGCGCCACAAACCCCAACGTGAACGTGTAAAAGGTGACCGTGGCCATTGCGCGACGGCGCGTAAGTTTGGGCAGTTCGACAATGAGCTGGTCACGAACGTCCTTCAGCAATTCACCGTCGGTGACGTACTTCTTGGATAGCTTGGACTTGAGTTTCTTCTTTCTCATGTGTTCTCCTCTTGAGGCCGCCAGCTCGGCGCACTGCCGGGAACGGTTGAGGCGAACGGCCCCCCATTTTGCGAATAGCCGGCTGCAAACCGGCTGCTGACGGCGCCGTCCAACAAACCGGGTCGCAGCGTCGTCTATACGCAGGTGTGGACACTCTTGTCTTTCACCAAAAAACATAACGCACTTTCAGGTATGTGCCAATCCCCATGGCTATTTACTTCCGGGTTTCTGTAGATCGCTAAGCGCCAGCCGGTGGATTTCCGGCGGACCGACCGGAATGCGTCATAAAAAAGAATGTTTCGAATGCCCTCAAGTGCATTTCCGTAAAATATCAAGACGTTCGCCACACCACGCGACCGGAGAAGGCGCGTTTTCGTAAGGGGCATGCGAGCGCAGGGAGGGTGAAGGACAATTATGAAACGCCGTAGGTTCTTCAACGTCGAAGATAGGGACAAGGAGGCAGAGCGCGCAATCACCATGTGACAAGGCGGGGATTTGGATAGAGAGGGGTAGCATATGGATGCGGAACACAAGGCGGCATGGTATGAGGGGGTTGAATTGCCGCGTTACGGGGAGCTTGACCGGAATGTACGGTGCCGTGCGGCTGTTGTGGGTGCGGGAATCACGGGCCTGACGGCGGCGATGTCCTTGGCTCTGGCGGGCGCCGAGACCGTTGTCATCGATATGGGGCATGTTGGCTGGGGCACTACCGGTCACAGCACGGGGCATTTGGACAGTTATTACGACGGGGGCTACAGGCGGCTGTCGCGCCGTTTTGGCAAAGAGGCGGCGGGGCGTTTGATTCGGGCCAAGCGGGCGGCGATCGACCATATCGGCATGTGGGTCAGCGAGTTCGGCATCGATTGCGATTTCGTCCGTGTGCCGGGTTATCTGTATTCGGAGCGGCAGAAGGACCGGACGGCCGAGGACGAGCACGAGGCGGCGGTCGAAATGGACACGGCGGCCGAGTTGGTGGAACCGGCTCCGCTGTCGCTTGTGTCGGGTTCCGCGCTGCGGTTGGAAGGGCAGGGGCGGTTTTCGCCTTTGAAGTACGTTGCGGGGCTTGCGCGGGCGTTCGTGGAAAGGGGCGGCAGTATTTACGAGAGTACGCGGATGCACGATCTTGAGGACCTGCACGGGCTGGTCCGTGTGCGTGCCGGCGGCTATACGGTGGTGGCCGAGCGGCTGATCCTGGCTGGGCACACGTCGCTGGTCGGCAAGATGACGATTCAGCCGCGGATTTATCCGATGCAGAGCTTTGTGATTGCGGCTGAGGTGGGCGAGCAGATCAAGGATGCGCTGTATTGGGACACGGAGTCGCCGTATCATTACACGCGGATTCTTTCGTCGGATCGGCCGCGGACACTGATTATCGGGGGAGCGGACCGGCATACGGGTTCGGGTGGGGACATGCGGCAGAGCTTTCGCGAGTTGGACGAATATGCGCGGCGGCGTTACAGTGTGGAGCGGATTACGCACAGGTGGTCGCACGAGTTTTTCGAGCCTGCCGACGGAGTGCCGTATGCGGGGCGGGCTCCGAGGACGGACAACGTGTATACGGCGGCGGCTTTTTCGGGAGACGGCCTGACGTTGGGGACGGTAAGCGGGCTGTTGGCGGCCGATCTGGTGCTGGAGAGGGAAAATGCGCTGGCGAAGATACTGTCGCCGGAGCGGGTCAAGCCGTTGGCGTCGGCGGGCCGGGTGGGCAAGACGCTGACGGGGACGCTGAAGCACTTTGTCGGCGACCGGTTGGCCAGCTATGGCGACTCCGCGGAGGACATTGAGGCCGGCAGCGGTGCATTGATCAGGGAGCAGGGAAAGTTGTACGCGGTTTACAAGGATGCGGCCGGGGAGGTGGAGGTGCTTTCGCCGGTTTGCCGGCACATGGGCTGCATTGTTCAGTGGAACAATGCGGCTGAGACGTGGGATTGTCCGTGTCATGGGGGCCGGTACGACAAGCATGGCAATGTGATTATGGGGCCGCCGCGGGAACCGTTGGAGAAGGCGGAACTGCCGGTTGCGGCGGAGGTGTGAGTCGGAGCCCAAGGGTTTGCGAGGGTGGATATGATTGCTTTGTACAGGACGCGAGAGGGCGATGGCGGAGCGGCGGTTGAGGAACGATTAGCGGAGCTTTGTCTGGCGCATGAGACGGTGGTGGCGGAGTCGGCGGCGGATCTGCCGGAGGGGCTGCGCGATGCGGGCGGGCTACCGGTGTTAGTGGATGAGCACGACGTGTTCGTGGGGGCGGAGGCAATTCTGGGGCATCTGGAGGCGCTGGAGGCATACAGGGCGCAGTGGTACAAGTATCAGTCGGACGTGTGCTATTGCGATGAGGAGGGGAACGCTGAGTGTTGATCGCCGGGGGAGCGAGTGTGGCGTCTGCGTTCTCTGTTCGAGCATCGGAGCGGGGCGCAGGGTAATCCTGCCCGGCACCTGTTTCGTTTTGTAAGGCGGCTATCCGCGGTTCTGGTCAGGCGGTAACGGGGTGTCGGTACTGGAGACCCCAGCGTCTCCAGATGGCCTTTGCGGCGACGATGTCGTAGACGGCGGCGATGCCGATGAGGGTGTAGATGATCCTGGTCAAGGCTGTCATCTCGCCGAAGATAGCGGCGATGAGGTTGAAGTTGGAGAGTCCGATGAGACCCCAGTTGAGGCCACCGATGACCAGGAGGGTCCAGACAGTTATGTCGAGTGTTTTCATGCCTTTCATTTTTTTCTCCGCTTTACCTGTGTGTCATGACGGTTACTGGGAACATTTTGCGCCTTCGTGAAACGAGGCGGTCATGCTGCGCAGGCGGCACGGCTAATTGAATGTCTCGACATTTGACGAGCGGGAGTCCACATGGGCGGCGGCGGTTTGGTGGAAAACGGCGCAGAACGCAGTGCGGAAGCGGACAACGGTCCGGTATGCATCTATGCGTCCAGGCGGGCGGGTTGGCCCGGCGCATTGTCAGCGGGTAACAAAGGGCGGGCGTTCGAAGGTGAGGCCGTCGCCGTGGACGCGGGGGTCGTTGGTGGCCTTGAGGATGTCCATGAGACGCTTGGCGAGGGCCTGGCGGGTTTCGGCGTAGGCGGGGTCGTCGGCAACGTTTGTCAGATAGTCCGGGTCCTTGCGGAGGTCGTAGAGTTCTTCGGCCGGGCGCTTTTCGAAACCGAGCCGCCAGTGCATCTGCCACTCAGGGTCCTTGCGGTTGGCGACCATCCAGGCCTTGGTTGGGCTGGCGTCGAGATCGGCGAAGGCAACGAAGGTGTTGTTTTCCAGTGCGTCAAATGTGGGCTCTTTGCCGTCGAGGTTGGGCGTACCCATGGGCCAGCGGTCGGGAGCGAAGTTGCGGATGTAGAGAAAGTCGCGTGTGCGGATGGAGCGCTGTGGGTAGGGCAGGTCGCCTTCGCGGGCGTTTGCTACGTGGCGCTCGCGGCCGGTGACGACATAGTCGCGGGCGGGATCGATCTGGCCGCTCTTGGGGGAGAGGAGCAGGGGGAGGATGCTGCGTCCGGTCATGCAGTCGGGCACGGGCACGCCGGCGGCTTCGAGGAAGGTTGGTGCGAGGTCCATGAGGTTGATGAAGTCATCGACGACGCGGCCGGGGCGGATGCGGCCGGGCCATTGGGCAAAGAGGGAGACTTCGGTGCCGAAGTTGTAGAGATTGCACTTGCCGCGCGGGAAGCCGGGGATGCCGTGGTCGCCGCTGACTACGATGAGGGTGTTATGTCGCTCGCCGATGGCGTCGAGTTTTTCGAGGAAGAGGCCTAACATGCGGTCGAGGGCGAGGACTTCGCCGAGATAGTCGCACATGTCCTGACGGATTTCGTGGACGTCGGGGAGGAACGCGGGCATGCGGCCTTTGAGGGCATCGGGATCGAGATTCCAGAGGGCCTTGCCGGAGCCTTTGGCCCATTTGCGGTGGGTGTTGGTGGGGCCGAACCAGTAGCAGAAGGGTTGGCTGGGCTTGCAGTCGGCGAGGAAGGCCTCGAAGTTTTTCATGGCTTCGGCGCAGATTTCGGTCTTGGCCTGTTCGGGCGTCTTGCCGGCGGCAACAAGTTTGGTGGCGTTCTGCGAGAAGTTGTTGAAGCGGCCGCCGGCGGCGTTATAGCGGCAACGGGCGCCGCCGTATGGGGCGTCGGCGGGCGTGCCGGGGCTCCATACCTTGTAGGTGAAGCCGATGTGGTAGCCGGCTTTTTCGAGGAGCAGCGGGTAGCTGGGGATGTTGAGGTCCCATTCGGCGCCCTGGAGGATGGCGCCTCGGCCGGTGCGGTAGAAGTACTGGCCGGACAGGAGCGAACTGCGGCACGGGGTGCAGGAGGGGCTGGTGACGTGGGCGTTGTTGAAGCGGACGCCTTCGTGCGCGAAGCGGTCCAGGACGGGCGTGCGGAAGGCGGCGTTGGGCTTGAAGAAATCGTAAACGCTGGCGTAGCGGCCCCAGTCGTCGGCAAAGAAGAAAAAGATGTTGGGCTTTTTGGCGGCAGCTTGCACTGCGGCGCGGGCGGCGAGGGCCGGTGCGCCAAGACAAGCGCCGGCAGCCTTAAGGAACGTACGACGATTCATCCGCTGTGTAGTGCTGTTCATGCCGAGACCTCGCGAGATTATGTTAACACAGGGCATTATAAGGCAATTGCCGTGGGAAATCCATAGAACTTCGGCGGCGGGCGTGGTAAGATGGCATGTACGTATCCGAGTTCTGTTTTGGAGGTCTGACGATGACGCGATTGGTTCGAAAGGCGACGTTACCTGCATTATTGCGGTCGTTTGCGGCCGGGGTGGTTCTCCTGCTGGCTGCGGCGGCGGGTGGGTGCGCATCGGGGCGGCCGGCGACGCGGGTTACGGTGTTGACGTACAACATCTACCATGGGGAGGATGCCAACGGCAGATCGAATCTGGATGCCGTGGCGGCAATCATTAACACACTGCGGCCGGACCTTGTTGCATTGCAGGAGGTGGACAACAAAACGACCCGGGTGAAAGGGCTGGACCTGACGGCGGAGTTGAGCCGGCGGACGGGGATGGCGGGGCACTTCGCCAAGGCGATGGACTACGCGGGGGGCGGATACGGCGAGGCGGTGCTGTCGCGGCTGCCGGTGCTGGGGGTGACCAACCACGCCCTGCCTCATACGGCGGGCGCGGAGCCGCGGGCGGCGCTTGAGGTGGAGGTGCAGCTGGCGGACGGGCGGCGTGTACTGTTCGTGGGGACGCACCTGGACCACCAGCGCGACCCGGCGAATCGCAACGCGCAGGCGGCGCGTATCAGGGAATTGTACGCGGATTCGAAGCTTCCTGTAATTCTGGCGGGCGACCTGAATGCCGTACCGGAAAGCGACGTGATCTCGCTGTTGGCGTCGGAATGGTTGTGGACGGCACAATCCAATCCTGCGCCGACCTATCCGGCGGTCGAGCCAGATTGCCTCATTGACTACATCATGGTCAAGCCGGCAGGGCAATGGCGCGTCGTGGGGACTCGCGTGATCGAGGAGAAGGTCGCGTCGGATCACCGGCCGGTGTTGGCAGTGCTGGAACTGCTGCCGGAGAAGCAGGTTTCGGGCGGCCGCGGACGAAGCAGATTGTCGCAGAAAGCTAATCGCAAATGAGGGGGCGCGGTCAGGCGTCGGGCGTATCGGGGGGCAGGTCGGGGTCGGGGGCGTCTTCGGGAGTGTGGGTTGGCAGTTCTTCGATGTCGGTAACTTTGGCGTCGAGGCCGCTAAGGAGAAGCTGGACTGCGGGGTCGCTGAGGGCCTTCTGGCGTTTGGTCTTGTCCATCTTGGCGCCGGGGGCGGCGGGCTTTGGGGCGGCCGCTGCGGGTGCGTTTGAGTCGGAGGCCTCGAAGACGAGGCGGATGGGCTGGCCGAGAGCGGTTGTGAATGCTTTCTCCAGGGTCTCGGCGCGGCTTTGACACATGTTCATGGCCAGCGCGGCGGTCTTGGGGAATTGCAGTTTCAGCACACCGTTTGCGAAGGCGGCCACAGTGGCGTTTTCGAGAAAGCCGGCCGCCAACCCGATGGCAGGCGCAAGCGACTGGAGAATGGCGGGCCACTGTTGGCGTATTGCGTCGGCAGTCAGCTCGCCCGTGATCACAGGCGCGGGCGAGGAAACCGGGTCCGGGTCCTGAGCCTCGCGCGGCGGCGCGGCGGAAGTGGCTCCCGAGCCCCTTAACTCAGGTGTAGCGTTTTTTTTTGAGGGGCTCAGAGCGCCAGTGGGTGCGCCCTGGAGTTGGGAGAAAAGGCGTTCGAGGCCGATGAAGTGTTCGCTGAGAGCGAGGCGGAGCATTGAGGCTTCGAGGAGGGCGCGGGGGTTGTCGCTGTTCTTGATTGTCCAGCGGATTTTCTCAAGTGCGGTGACGGCGTAGATGAGGCCCGGAGTGTCGAAGAGGCCGGCGAGTGCGGCCAGGGTGGTGCGCTCGTCGGCGGTGAGGACGAGGAGATCGCTCTTTGCTCCGGCGGTCTGGATCACGATGACGTCGCGCATGACGTCGATGAGGGCATCGACGATCTGGACTGCGGTCTGGCCGGTCTTGAGGAGGGTGTCGATTTCGTTGAGGACGCCGGCGGCGTCGTGCCGGCCGATCTTCTCTGTGAGTTCGCAGATCTTCCGGCGGCTGGGCTGGCCGAGGGCCTCTTCGAGAAGGGCCACGGTGAGCGGCTCGACGCCCCTGCTGATGACCTGGTCCAGGAGGCTGAGGCCGTCGCGCATGGAGCCGTTGGCGAGGCGCGAGAGGGCAACGATTACGTCGTCTTCGAAGGCGATCTTTTCGGCCTTGAGAATGGCGGCAAGCTGGCGACCGATGACCGCGGGGTCGATGGCGGTGAAGTCGAAACGCTGGCAGCGCGACTGGATCGTGGGCAGGACCTTGTTGGGTTCGGTAGTGGCGAAGATGAACTTGACGTGGTCCGGCGGCTCCTCGAGGATCTTGAGCAGTGCGTTGAAGGCGGCGGTGCTGAGCATGTGGACTTCGTCGATGATGTAGATTTTGTAGCGGGCGCGAGCCGGCCGATAGATGGCGTTTTGGCGCAGTTGGCGGACGTCATCGACGCTGGTGTTGGAGGCGCCGTCAATTTCCATGACGTCGATGTCTTCGCCGAGGTTGATGGAGACGCAACTGTCACACTTGAGGCACGGGGTGGTTGTGGGGCCATCTGCATTGAGGCAGTTGAGGGCCTTGGCGAGGATGCGGGCCATCGTTGTCTTACCGACGCCGCGGGTACCGGTGAAAAGGTATGCGTGCGCCACCCGCCCCGTCTTGATCGCGTTCTTGAGCGTCTGAGCGACCGCATCCTGCCCGACAACATCGTCAAACGTCTGAGAGCGATACCGCCTTGCTAATACCGTGTAAGCCATAGAGTGGTGAAAGATTCAGTATAAATAAGGTGGTCGGGTTTGCCACGCACAACACTGCGATCGCTTAGAGCTGCTCGGTTCCCCGCCTGACTCGGTTCACGTGCGGTGCTTGCATGGGACCCGACCACGATATTCGTATTCATTTGCCATGTCCGACGCTTCCGGCGGCTATGTCTTGCGGCCGGCCGTATCGGACGCCGGAGGCTGACAGTATACCGGCCACGCTGCAAAATTCCAGAAAAAGATTTCGTCGGGGCCGCTTTTATACGTATAATGCGTGGGCGGCTAAAGGTTCGCGCCTGGCGGGGTCGAAAATGGACTATATGCAAACGTGTTGGTTATAGGGAGGTTGCTATGAGAGTTTCAATCGACGACAGCTGCACCGCATGCGGACTGTGCTGCGATACGTGTCCGGATGTATTTGTGATGGGCGACGAGAAGGCGGAGGTTATTGTCGACCCTGTGCCGCCGGAGTTTGAGGCTTTGGCCCAGCAGGCGGCCGACGAGTGCCCGGTGGAGGCAATAATCGTCGAGTAGATTCGTCCGGCAGTTCGTTGAAGCTGCACTGGGGGAGCGGGGGCATTGCTGACAAGCCGTGCAGATTGCGCTTGCGCAAGGCCATCACAGCGCCGCCACCCCCTATGGCCTCGGTGATATCGACTAAGCAGGGGCGTGTGTCAGCGTCATTGAGCGGCAAGGGGCTGGACGATTACACCATAGTGCATTCCAAGGTTCAGGCGGAGAGCTCTCGGCTTCGGTCGTTGGCAGCCTTGAGGGCGATCTGGACGGTGTTTGCGAAGTCGAGGCGGCGGAAGACCTTCAGGGCGGCCTCAGTGGTGCCGCCGGGGCTTGTGACCCGGCAGCGCAGATCGGCTGGGGTTTCGCCTTTTTCGGCGGCGCTCTCGGCGAGAAGGACAGCGCCTCTTGCGGTCTGAAGGACCAGGGTGCGGGCGACGTCGTCGGCCAGGCCGAGGGCTTTTGCGGATTCGATCATGGCCTCCATGAGCAGGAAGAAGTAGGCCGGGCCGGAGCCGCTGACTGCGGTGACGGCATCGATGAGGGGCTCGTTGTCGACAACAACCACCTTGCCGACGGCGGCGAACATTTTCTTTGCGATTTCCATTGAACGCGGCGCTGCATTGGCGGAATACAGCGCGCTTGCGCCCTGGCCGATCAGGGCGGGCGTGTTGGGCATGACGCGGATGACTTCGCGGCCGGGCAGTGCTTCGGCAATGCGCGCGGCGGTGATCCCGGCGGCGATGGAGATGACCAGCGTGTCTGTGCGCACGGCGTCGCCGATTTCGGCGAGCACCTGGGCGAAGTTCTGGGGCTTGACGGCCAAGATGAGGACATCGGCCTGCGAGGCGAGGTCGGCATTATCCGCGGCGGGTGTCACACCATATTGAGAACAGAGCGTTTCAAGTCTTTCGGGCCGGACATCGCTGATAAGGACGTCCTCGGGGGCGCAGAGTTTCGCCGCGAGGATGCCGCGTATGAGGGCTTCGGCCATGTTGCCGCTGCCGATGAAGCCTATCTTCGACATGGTGTCTCCTTGTCTCGGGGGGCGTTTTCGGTTACAGTACACGCAGGCATTTTAGAGCAAAAGCAGGCTTTGGCAAGCGTTTACAGCCTGCCGGTTGCGATGATGTTCCAGAAGGAGGTCGTTATGGTAAGCCGAAACCGCGTCATGGCGTCTTGGGTATTGGCAGCCTGCCTGTGGGTGTGCGAGGCACCGGGCCTGATGGGGCCGTGGGCGAGCATGGCGGTGGCGGCGGAGGCACAGGATAACGCGCTGCTGTTGTGGTACGATGAGCCAACGCAGAGGTGGGATGAGGCGCTTCCGGTAGGAAACGGGCGATTAGGGGCGATGGTCTATGGCGGGGTGAGACGCGAGCACTTGCAGTTTAACGAGGATACGCTTTGGACCGGGGCGCCGCGGAGTTATGCGCACGCGGGGGCGGCGGAGCACCTGGGGCGCATTCGGCAATTGCTGTTCGAGGGCAAGCAGCGGGAGGCGGAGAAACTGGCGACGGAGACGTTCATGTCGGTTCCGCTGCGGCAGGAGCGGTATCAGCCATTCGGGGATATCTTCATCGAGTTTGCGGGGCATGATGTGGTGACGGATTACCGGCGGCAGTTGGATCTGGACAGTGCGATTGCCTCGGTGAGCTATCGTGCTGGCGGAGTGGGTTACACGCGGCAGGTCTTTTCAAGCTATCCGGACAACGTGCTGGTGGTGCGGTTAGAGGCGGACAAGGCCGGGGCCCTCAACTTCGACGTAAGCATGGACAGTGTGCATGAACTGCATACCGTGACGGCGGCGGGCGATACGGTGACGTTGGCCGGGCGAGTGAAAGACTACGTCGAGGAGCGGACGAAGGAGAAACGCACCTGCGCGATGACGTTCGAGGCGCAGCTCAAGGTGAACGCCGACGGGGGCAAGATTACGGCGGCCGATGGGCGGATTCGCGTGGAGGGCGCCAACAGCGCGACGTTGGTTTTAGCGGCGGCGACTAACTACAAGCGATATAACGATCTTTCAAGGGACCCGGCCAAGGCGTGCAAGGATACGCTGGCGGATGCGGAGCGGAAGAGTTTCACACTGTTGCGGAATGCGCATCTGGCGGATTACCGGCGGCTGTTTCGCCGTGTGAGCCTGAACCTTGGGCGGACGGCAGCGGCGGATTTGCCGACGGATGAAAGGATACGCAATTTCAAAAGCGGCGACGATCCGCAGTTGGCGGCGCTGTTCTTTCAGTATGGGCGGTACCTGCTGATTTCCAGCTCAAGGCCGGGCTGCCAGCCGGCGAACCTGCAGGGGATATGGAACGAGAGCCTGACGCCGGCGTGGGATTCGAAATGGACGGTGAATATCAATACGGAGATGAACTACTGGCCAGCGGAGGTGACGAACCTCCCCGAGTGTCACGAGCCGCTATTCGACATGATCGAGGACGTTGCCCAGACCGGTGCGGAGGTGGCGAAGGTGCACTACGGCGCGCGCGGCTGGGTACTGCACCACAACACTGATATCTGGCGCGGGGCGGCCCCGATCAATGCGTCGAATCACGGTATCTGGCCGACGGGGGGGGCGTGGCTGACACAGCATATGTGGTACCACTGGCAGTTCACGGGGGACCGGACGTTTCTTGAGAAGCGGGCATATCCGATCATGAAGGCGGCGGCCTTGTTCTTCGTGGACACTCTCGTCGAGGACCCGCGCAGCGACAAGGGATGGCTGATCTCCGGGCCGTCGAATTCGCCGGAGTTGGGCGGCCTGGTCATGGGGCCGACGATGGACCACCAGATCATCCGCGACTTGTTCAGCAACGTGATCGAGGCAAGCGAAATCTTAGGTGTCGATGAGGACCTTCGCAAGATACTCATCGAGAAGCGCGGGCGGATTGCGCCCATGCAGATCGGGCGATATGGGCAGCTTCAGGAGTGGTTAGAAGACAAAGACAATCCGAAGGAGCAGCACCGCCACGTCTCGCACCTCTATGGGCTCCATCCATCCAGCCAGATCACCAAGCGCGGCACGCCGGAATTGTTTGCGGCGGCACGGAAGTCATTGGAGTTCCGCGGGGACGGGGGGACCGGGTGGTCGATGGCGTGGAAGATCAACTTCTGGGCCCGCCTGGAGGACGGGGATCATGCGTACACGATGCTCTGCAATCAGCTCACGCCGCAGCGGACCTTGCCGAACCTGTTCGACACGCACCCGCCGTTTCAGATCGATGGCAACTTCGGGGCGACGTCCGGCATTGCGGAGATGCTTTTGCAGTCGCACGCAGGCGAAGTCCATCTGCTGCCCGCCCTGCCGAGCAGATGGCGCCAGGGCAGCGTGACGGGACTGCGAGCCCGCGGCGGTTTCGAGGTGGACATCGCGTGGAAGGACGTTAAACTCGAACAGGCCCGGATTCGTTCGCTGTTGGGCAAAGCTTGCCGGATCCGCTACAATGAGCAGGTCATCGAGTTTGACACGCAGGCCGGGCGGACGTATCGGTTAGACGAGAAACTCAAAGAGATTTGACGGCCGTGGTCTGAAAGGAGTACCGCCTTATGAAGATAAGTTTGAATCTTGTGGGCTTGTGCGTTCTGACAGTTCTGACATGCGGTTATGCAGGCGCTGCAGACAAGCCATCGGATTTGATGTTGTGGTACAAGCAGCCCGCCACGCAGTGGCTGGAGGCATTGCCTGTTGGCAATGGGCGGCTGGGGGCGATGGTCTTCGGCGGCATTGAGGAAGAACGGATTCAGCTTAATGTGGATTCGCTGTGGGCCGGGCCGCCGGTACCTGAGGACCGTGTTGGGGCGTACAGGTGCATCGAACAGGCCCGCAGGCTCATCTTCGAAGGCAGGCATTCCGAGGCGCAGCGGCTCGTGCAGCAGAACGTTATGGCCGAGCGAATCAGTCCGCGGAGTCACCAGACATTGGGTGATCTGCATATCCGCATGGTCGGGGCCGATGGTGCGCCGGCGGCCGAGACCAATTCGATCGTCTTGGGCCCCTGGCGGCGGGCGGACAGAAAGATGCTCAGCGGCGATGGCTGGCTCGGGGTGCAGTTTGACGACTCGGCATGGACGACGGTTGAGGGGCGCAACGACTTGTCCGTCGCCGTCAACAGCGAAGTGGTATTTCGCACCGTTGTCGAGCTGACGCAGGCCCAGCTTGACGCCGGCTTCAAGACGTTGGAACTCGGCCCGATTGACGACCACAGTACGATCTACGTGAACGCACAGGAGGCCGGCCGTACGAACGATTACACGAAGGCTTACAGTTTCGGCGTCGGCAAGCATCTCAAGCCCGGCAGAAATGCCATCGTTGTTGTGGCCGGTAACATCGGAGGCCCTGGCAGCATGGCCGACTCGGCAAAGCTCACCCGCAAACCCGTCGCCACCTGCTATCGCCGACAACTGGATCTCACGACCGCCATTGCAACCACCACCTTCGAAAAAAACGGCGTTACCTACACCCGCGAAGTTTTCGCTTGTGCATCTCCCCTCACAACCGACAAACCATCGACGCCGCCCGTTTTCGACGGCATCATCATACGACTGACAGCGGACAAGCCCGGCATGATCTCGGTCGATGTAAACATGGACAGACCCACAGACTACGAAGTCAAGGTACTGGCGCCGGAACCGCATCATGGGCTGGTGACTGATAATGAGCATGGCCATAAGATGGACCCTGATCTGACCAGCCGACGCAACTGGATGCTGGTCATGTCGGGCCAGGCGAGCCATAACGGGCGGCACAAAGGCGTGCAATACAGCACTTGTCTTCAACCTGTTGCGGAGGGCGGCAGGATTTCCGCAAGCGATAATACCCTGCAAATTCGCAACGCCAATGCTGTTACTTTCTATTTTAATGTCCGTACGAATTACAGTCTGCGGCCACCACATCTGACAGGCGACGTCCCTGCCTATTCGGGCGATCTTTTCAGGGGGCTTTCGAGTCTGCCATACGAACAATTCAAATCGTCGCACATAGCGGCGCACCGGCAACTGTTCGAACGTGTATCGCTGGACTTAGGTCGGACGCCCGCGGCGGACAAACCTACCGACGAGCGCCTGTGGTCGCTGCAGCGAGGCGGCGACGATCCGGCCCTGATTGCGCTGTATTTCCAGTACGGCCGCTATCTGCTGATGTCTTCGTCGCGACCGGGTACGATGCCGGCCAACCTGCAGGGGCTTTGGAATGACCAGATCGAGGCGCCGTGGAATGCTGATTATCACATCAATATCAACATTCAGATGAACTACTGGCCGGCGGAAGTGACGAACCTGTCGGAGTGCCACGAGCCGTTTTTCGATCTGATCGAAGGGCTTGTGCCGTCGGGCCGCAAGACCGCGCGCGACGTGTACAACTGCCGCGGGTTCGTAGCGCACCATACGACCGATGCGTGGCTGCACACGTCGCCGCTGGGCGATGTAGGGTACGGGATGTGGCCCATGGGGGCGGCCTGGTCGACGCGGCACTTCATGGAGCATTACTGGTTTACGGGCGATAAGACGTTCCTGAAAGCGCGGGCGTACCCCATTATTAAGGAGGCGTCATTATTCTTGCTGGACTGGCTCACCGAAGACCCGAAAACGGGCAAGCTGGTTTCAGGGCCTTCGAACTCGCCGGAGAATGCGTTCATCGCGCCTGATGGCCGGCGGTGCAATCTGTCGATGGGACCATCGATGGACCAGCAGATCATCTGGGACACGTTTACCAACTGCCTGGAGGCAGCAGAAATTCTCGGCATCGACGACGACTTCACAGAAGAGGTGCGAACGGCCCGCGATAAACTTGCCTTGCCGAAGATCGGGTCCGACGGGCGGCTGATGGAGTGGGCGGAGGAGTTCAAAGAGGTTGAGCCCGGACACCGGCACGTATCGCATCTGTTTGCGTTGCATCCGGGGCGGCAGTACAACATGGTGGAAACGCCAGAGATGGTCGAGGCGTGCCGCAAGTCCATCGAGTACCGGCTTGCTCACGGCGGCGGGCACACGGGCTGGTCGCGGGCGTGGATCATCAACTTCTGGGCGCGCCTGCACGAGGGTGACAAGGCGCACGAGAACGTGGTGGCGCTTTTGCAGAAGTCCACGCTGACAAACCTGTTCGATACGCATCCGCCGTTTCAGATCGACGGCAATTTCGGTGGGACGGCGGGGATTGCGGAGATGCTCGTGCAGTCGCACGCCGGTGAGATTGAGTTGCTGCCGGCACTGCCCAAGGCCTGGCCGGCGGGGTCGGTCAAGGGGCTTCGCGCCCGCGGCGGGTTTGAGCTGGAGATTGCGTGGAAAGACGGTAAACTGACGCGGGCGACAATTCGGTCGCTGCTTGGGAATGGCTGCGCTGTTCGGTACGGCGAGGCTGCAAGAAAATTCGAAACGAGGGCCGGCCGCACATATCGGCTGGACTCAGCCTTGAAGTTGAATTGAGGTGGGCTGCAACCAGCTCTGAATTATCTACAGGAGAGATTATGGACTGGACGCGACGAACGATGTTGTTGATTATAGCTTGTTTATTTGTTTCGGGCTGCCGCGCCGAGGTCAGGTCGGCGGCCGCGCCGGAAATGGAACTTACGGTGATGAGTTTCAATATTCGGTATGGGACGGCCAATGACGGGGAGAACCGTTGGGAGAATCGGCGGCAGATGGTATGCGACGTTATTGCGGAACACCGGCCGGACGTTTTAGGCCTGCAGGAGGCGCTGAAGTTTCAGATCGACGAGATTTTGGCGCGTGTGCCGGGGTATGTGCTTATCGGTGTGGGACGGGAGGACGGCGCGCAGAAGGGTGAGTATAGCTGCATCCTGTACCGCGGCGACCGGTTTGACGTAAAGGAAAGCGGGACATTCTGGCTGTCGGACACGCCTGATGTGCCGGGGTCGATTACGTGGGGCAATCAGTGTACCCGGGTGTGCACGTGGGCGAAATTCGTCGAGCGGGCGACGGGGCGTGTGTTCTGGATGTACAATACGCATCTGGATCACGTGTCGCAGCCGGCACGCGAGAAAGGTGCGGTGCAGATCGCTCGCCATATAACCGGACATGCCAGCGATGGGCCGTATATTCTCACCGGGGATTTTAATTCGGGAGAGCGCAACGCAGCGATTCGGTATCTTAAGGGAGAGCAGCCGTTGGAAGGGGAAACGGTGGGCGTGGTTTTGTGGGATACATTCCGTGTTGTGCACCCGGACGAGAAGGAGGTTGGGACGTTCAATGGTTGGCGGGGCCGCACCAATGGCGAAAAAATCGATTACATTTTCGCGGGGCCCGGCTGGAAGGTGCTCGACGCGGCCATTTTGAAGACGAACGTGGACGGGCGGTACCCGTCGGATCACTTCCCTCTGACCGCACGTTTGCGTATGGAGGCCGCGAGCAAGCGGTCCTGACCCCTTCATTCAGCAGCGTAGGCGTTAGGACTGGCGGGGGCAGCATTTCAAGGGTGATGTTGCGCAGGAAAAAAAGGGCTGCGAACGGACCGTGAGGTCACGCCCGCAGCCCCGCCGACAGTTGCCCCATTTGTTACTCGGTCGTGTAGAAGTGCGTGGCCTCTGTTTCGTGCACATCCCGGCCGAGTTGTTCACTTGTCATCGTGGCTTTGAAGCGTGCATCGGCGGCGTTGATGCCGCGGATTACGATTGTCCATGTGGCGGATTCGCCGGGCTGGAGTTCTGCCAACGGCTGGAAGGTGACCATGCCGTCCTTTTCGGCGACTTCGGTTGGTCCGGAAGAGGAGACGTATTCCATGGAAGGCTCAAGTTCTGCCCGGATGCGGATGTTCTTGTCAGGGGCGGTTCCCTGGTTGGTGACGGTGACGAGGTAGGTTTCCTCCTGGCCGACCTCGACTGGGTCGGCGGTGTCGATGACCTCCAGGAGGATTCCGGCGATTCCGGTGATACTGGTTCTCAGTTCGGCGCTCTGTGCCGGGGCACAGAAGGCGGATACAACGGCGGAACTGGTGTAGTCGTCGGCTCGGCCGGCGGTGTACGAGACGGTGAGTTCTCTGGTATCATTGGCGGCCAGCGTGCCGAGTTCCCATACGACGCGCGAACCGGAGACCTGGCCGTTGTCGGAGGGCGTTATGTTAGTCGCTCCTTGGGGAAGGTTCACTTCGGCGATTGTGTTCATGGCCGGACCGGACCCTGTATTCCTCGCGTTGAGTTTCAGGCGCACAGGGCGGTCGAGATACTGTTGTGATGGGCCGTTGAAGCTCAATTGCAGGACCGGCTCGATCACTTCGACGGAGACCGTGTTGGATTGGGCGCGGAGGTCGCCTTCGGCCTGGCTCTGTGCGAGGGTCTCAAAGGCCCCGGCTTTCTGAGCCTGGGCAGTGACGGTGTACTCCTGGGAGGCGCCGGGCGCCAGAGTGCCTATGGCGATTTGCACCTGACGTTGGCCGTCGGACGTTTGCAGGCCTTCGGGCAGGTTGCTGGTCAGTGTGACATCGGTCGCGTTGCCGGTACCGGTGTTGGTGACGGTATAGGTCAGCGGAATGTCCTCGCAGCGGAGCACCCGCTCAGGGGCTGACAGCGAGACCTTGAGTTGAGGATTGACAACGCGCACGAAGCCGCAGGTCGGGATGTCGTAAGTGACGGTGGCGCACTGGCGGATGCAGTCGGTCCCGCCGGCGCGGCCCCGGACGCGGATATCACGCGTCTGGCCTGCTTCGATCGTGCCGAGGGACCAGACGAGTTTGTCGCCGTCCTGGCGGGCGGCGGGATCGGAATTGACATATCCGAAATTGTCCCCTATCCGTTCTGTGAGTGTGACGTTATCGAGTGGTTTGTCCGATACGTTGGTGACGATGATCAGGTAGTCGAATTCCGAGTTGACTTGGACTTCGTCGGGCATGTTCTTTTCGATGCGGACGACCTGGGATTCGGGGTAAGTTTGCGAGTTGATGAAGAGGCCGCACTCCGTGGCAGGGGCGGCGGCCGGGACCGGCTGCGGCTCGGGCTCCTCCAGCGGCTTGCAGTCCTTGCTCCAGAAGGGCTTCTTGGCTACTTCCGGCGCAACTTCCGCGTCATGCCAGTGTTTTTGCCACTGGGCGCAGCAACAGCCGCTGGCGGCGATGGCAAGACACGTGAGAAGCGCGATGTGAACGACTGTCCGTTTTCTGATCATGTCAAACCCCCTTATGACAACTCACTATTCGTCAGGTGCTGCTCGCCCCCACAGGCGGCGTTTGGCGCATATTCCTTCGATCGCTGGCATTGTCGTCACAACCGAAGCACACGATAAGGAAATTTTTTCTGACAAGCCGCCGGCGGGCAGGGTGCCCACGGAACGAGGCGCTTGGCGGGTCAGAAACGGACTTCCTGTTCATCAAGGGAAACTGAAATCGCCCAAATGTAGGCCCGATACGCCGCAGCATGTTTTCTACACTCGTGTCATCATCAAAATCATCAAACGCCTCGCACACAGTTCCACAGTCCATTGACGCCGCCAACGTTTGACCGTGTTGAGTGCGCCAGCCCAACCTCCTCAGGTCCGCCCTGTTTTCAAGGCCGGGTCGTCAACCGTCAAACGTTTGACATTCCGACGCGTACACATTACGTTGTCTCCGTTTTAGAACCAGACTTAAGGACGCAGTATGAACCCGGCCTACACGGAAAGCTTGAATCGCCTTATAGACCAGTTCGGCAAACTGCCCGGCATCGGCCCCAAGACCGCCGAGCGCCTCGCCTTTCATATCCTCAAAACCACCCCCGACGAAGCCCTCGCGCTGGCCAACGCCATCGCCGACGTCAAAAGGAACATCCGTCAGTGCACCGTCTGCCACAACCTCTCCGAGTCCGAAACCTGCTCCATCTGTGCCGACGCCCGCCGCGACCACACCGTCATCTGCGTCGTCGAGCAATCCCGCGACGTCATCAGCCTCGAAAAGACTGGCCTTTGCCGATGGGTCTACCACGTCCTCGGCGGCCATATCGCCCCCCTCGAAGGTGTCGAACCCGGCGACCTCACAATCGACGCACTCGTAAAGCGCGTCAGGGCCGGCAATGTCACGGAAGTCGTCATGGCCACGAATCCCAACCTCGAAGGTGACGGCACTGCACTCTATATCAGTTCCCTCCTCCGCCCCATGAACGTCAAAGTCACCCGCCTCGCCCGCGGCCTCCCCTCCGGCGGAACCATCGAATTCGCCAGCGGCTCCATCCTCGCTGATGCCATCCAGGGCCGCTGTCCCCTCTAAACCCACGCTGCGAAACAAGTTGCATGCAAATGCCGTGCTCGGCACGGCCAAAATGCAGATTTTTTCACAAGTTTTGCATCTCCGTGCTTATCACAGCCCCCGCAACCGAGTATAATACGTGAATGGGTATGTGTTCATGAGAAGGACGATGCAAAAATGAAAATGGCGATGACTGGACAAATGCGGCTTGAGCAGCGGATGAAGCTCGCCCCGCGCATGATCCAGGCAATGGAGATTCTCCAGCTCCCGTTGCTCGCCCTACAGGAAAAAATCGAAGCCGAACTCAACAGCAACCCCGTCCTCGAAACCGTCGAAGAACGCGACGAATCCATCCCCGGCGACATCGACGACACCGAACCCCAGGACAACCCCTTCGAAACTCGTGAACTCATCGTCGGCGACGAAGCCGACCGCACCGACGACTTCGAACGCCTCGAACAGCTCGAAGCCACCGAGGCTGGCTTCACCGACTACATGGAAAGCGTTTCCGCCGGCGCACTCCGCCGGGCCGCCGCAGAGCCCGACAAAAAGCTTGAGGCACTCCACAACACCGCCGCCCAGGAAGCCTCTCTAAACGACAGCCTTCACGAACAGTGGCGCCTCGTCGACGCCCCCGAACTCGTCAAAATCGCAGGCGATCTCATCATCGACTACATCGACGAAAAAGGCTACCTGACCGTCCGCCTCGAACAGCTCCACAACAAGGATAAACACCCCTTCAGCATGGAGCACCTCTACGCCGCCCTCGAGCTCATCCAGAAGCTCGAGCCTGCCGGCGTCGGCGCCCGCGACCTCAAGGAATGCCTCCTTATCCAGATGCGGCAGTTCCCCGACGATATGTCCTTCGAAACCCGCCTCGTCGAAGAGCACTGGAACGAACTCCTCGAAAACAAACTCCCCCAGATCGCCAAGAAGATGAACTGCACCATCGAACAGATCAACGCCGCCATCCAGCGCATGAGCAAACTCGACACCTCGCCTGGCCTTGGCATCGGACGTGACGACAACCACCCCATCACTGCCGACATCATCGTCGAACCGAGCGAAGACGGCGGCTATTCAGTCCGCCTCACCGACACCAGCGTCCCAAACCTCCGCGTAAACCGATTCTACGCCAAAATGGCCCGAGACCGCGCCGTCGACCAGAAAACACGCGACTTTCTCATGCAGAACATCCGCTCCGCACAATGGTTTATGGACGCCATCGAACAGCGAAAACGCACCCTCCTCCGCGTCGCCGAAGAGATTGTAAACTATCAGCGCGACTTCTTCGACAAGGGCCAGCTCTACCTCAAGCCCCTGCCCATGGCCGCCGTGGCCGACAGGATTGGTGTCCACATCGCCACCGTCTCGCGAGCCGTCGCCGGAAAGTATATGCAGTGCCCTCAGGGTGTCCTCCCCCTCCGCAGTTTTTTTAACGGCGGCAAGGAAAACGACGAAGGCCACGCCCATAGCTGGAACGCCGTAAAAGCCAAACTCCAGCAGATCGTCGACGAAGAAGACAAATCCAACCCACTCAACGACGACGAGATCAGGGAGAAGCTCGCCCAGAGCGGCATGGGCAACATCGCCCGCAGAACCGTCGCCAAATACCGCAAGAGCCTCAACATCCCGACTGCCCGCTTCCGCAAAAAATACTGAACCGCCGCCTCACCTTGCCGCCGTCCGGGTGCTGTCAAACGCCTTCATCTGATTCCGTCAACCTCGGTTTTCATGGGTACCAATGCGCATCTTGAACCTGCAACCCAGTAATGAGTGATCAGCCGTGTAATCGGCATTTGCTTTCTCTCCTTTTGGTTAGGGCTCTCGGTTCTGCGCCCCGCGTGTTGCCTGCACCGCCCAGATTGCTCAGATTACAATTGACTCCGCGGCCCGCCGGTGCTAAAATGTATATTTATCGGGCCTGCGGGCTTTTGGCGGATTTTCAAACAAAGGGCACGGTGTGGGATTGTCCCGGCCGCCCTGTTATGAGTCCCATTTCACTGGAGGAACCATGAAAACGTCATGGTTGTTGGTAATTATCGCGGGGGTCATCTGTGGCAGCGTCTGTGGACAGCAGAAGACGATCATCTGGGTCTCGGACGCTCATGACACTGACGCCACAACGCCCGGCCCGGACGACCAGGGTTGGGTCGATTTCCTGACCTCCCTGGGGTTCAATGTCATGTACCCCAAGGGCAGCAGCCCAGGCACTGGCTACTACCAGGTCCTCGATGCCGCAAAGCTCGCCGAGTTGCAAAGCGCCGACCTGATCATAATGAGCCGCGACGTCAACAGCGGCGGCTACGCCAGTGACGATGCCGAGCGCAACCAGTGGTGCAGCATCACCAAGCCGCTCATCCTGATGAGCCAGCATCACGCAAGAAGTGGAAACGCACGATGGTTCAACACGCAGGACGTCGATGCCCGCGTTGCTTACTATTCCTTGCGGGCAGTGAATCCCGAAGATCCCCTCTTCGACAACGTCCTCCTCGACGCCAACAATGACGTCGTGTGGCACAACGCAGCGGCGGGACCCGGGAGTTCCAGCTTCATCAGAACTTCGAATGCCGGCACCGGCCGCGTCCTCGCCGTCCGCCCCGACAACGGAAACATCCTCATCGCCGAATGGGATGGCGGCCAGCCGTTTTACACGTCAACACCAAACGTGACGCCCCTCGGCCCCCGAATGTTCTTCTCCGGCGGTACGCAGGAAAACTCCGACAACAAGGGATGGGGCGTCTACAATCTCACTGACGCCGGCGAGCAGATATTTGTCAACGCCCTGAAACGCTATCTCGGCGACTTCTACTACAACTCGGTCCCCCAGGTTAAAGCCGGCCCCGATCAAACCGTAAACATCCAAGGCGGCGTCGCCACTGCGCAGCTCACCGCCACAAGCAAAGACGATGGCAACCCGTACGGCATTCTGTTCTACGACTGGAAGGTCATCAGCGGACCCGCCCCCGTAACCTGGTCCAACCATGGCCACCAGAATCCGACGGTCCAGTTCACCGCTCGCGGCATCTACGAGTTCGAAGTCACCCTCTATGACTATGACCCGAACAATGTCGCGCACACCCAAGGCAAGTCCGCCTCTGACAGGGTCCGCATCCGCGTAAAAGACCCGGCCAAAGACGACTTACTCCTCGGCCACTGGACCTTCGACGAAGGCACAGGCGCAATCGCAAATGACAGCGCCGGACACAACGACTACGGCACACTCAAATCGACGACCGGCGCAGCCGACCCCAACTGGGTTGAGGGCTGGGTAGGCGATTCCGCGCTGGAGTTCTATGGCATCTCCTACGTCGAAATCACCGACGCCACGCCTTTCGACGCCAACGTACCTCACTTTCAGTGGGAAATCACCACCGCCGCATGGATCAAGGTCAATACCTTCGTCAATCCCTGGGAGACCATAATCGGCCGCGGCGTTGAAACCTGGCGTTTCGGACGCGAAAGCTCCAGCAACCATGTGACCATCCATCTCGAAGGCGTCCAGGAGTCATTGACCGGCAAGACTAACGTCAATGACGGTTATTGGCACCACGTCGCCGCCACCTACGATGGCTACCGGGTCGTCACCTATGTCGATGGGCGCGTCGATGGAACCATGGATGTCTCCGGCCCCATCAAAGTGGACATGACCTTGCCCATCTCCATCGGCAACCGCATGGACAATCTCGGCGCCCGCGGCTGGAACGGCCTCATCGACGACGTCCGACTCTACACCTGCGCAGTCAGCCAGGATGACATCATTAATCTCGCCCTCATGGGCAAGAACGTCATCCCGCACATCGACGCCGGCCCCGACCTCAACATCTCCCTCACCTACACCGATTCGATCGTTATCGACGCCGTCGCAACGGATATCAACGGCGACCCCCTGACATTCACATGGACCGCCGTTGGCCCCGCCGATGTAACGTTCCTACCCAGCGCCAATGTCGAGAAGCCGACCGTACAGTTCACCGAGCAGGGCGCCTACACCTTCCGTGTGACGGTCAGTGACGGCAAGGCCGGACTCGAAGGTGACATCTATGACGAAGTCATCGTCACCGTCACGCGGCCTTCCTGCGCAGACGTCATCGCACAGGGTATGGTCCTGAACACGGACCTCAACAAGGACTGCTACGTCGATCTCGAAGACCTCGCGATCATGGCTGCCGACTGGGTACGATGCTACGACCCGCAGCAGGTAACCAACGGCTGCGAAAATCCGTTCCTCTGGGAGTAACCCTCACAAGCAACGGATAAGAAGCAAATCCGAAAAAGGCGGGCCGCTCGCTGACAATGCGAGCCCCGCCTTTTCTACAAATAGGAACAGCCTTGCGCTGTTGGAGAATCTACGCCTCCTCATCGATAACGAATAATCAGCGTAATCGGGGTGATCAGCGTTTAACGCCTTTGCTCAACACCCGCAAGCCTATCCAACACCACCGGGGCGAAATCGAGAATCGTCAATCACAAAACCCTGCATCCCAATCCTTCCAGACCGCCTCGCGCCCGGCCGCCCGAATCATCGCCGCAACCTCACCCGCCGTCCGCCGGTCGTCCACCGCAAACTGCTCCCCCGAATCCATATCGCCCCCGTACCCCCCAGGGTTCGTCTTCGACCCCGCACTCATCCGCGTCACGCACAGCGGCGCCACCCGATCCCGCAGTGCCGCACGCTCGCGCGTCGACAGCACAATCCCCGCATCCGCAAAACACAGCCGAAGTGCTAACATCATCTGCACCAGCCCGCGGTCATCCACCAGGTGTGCAAAATCCCCCGCCACCTCGCAAGCCGGCCGCAATCGCGGAAACGAAAACGACACCGCACTGCGCCAGTACCGCTTCATCAGGTACGCCGCATGCTCCGCCAAGGCCAGCGCCTCCACACGCCAGTCCGCCAGCCCCAGAAGCACCCCGACCCCCAACTGCAGCATCCCTGCCGCCGCAGCACGGTCGTGCGTCTCCAGACGCCGATCGTAACGGCGCTTCGGCCCCGCCGGATGCACCTCCGCATACGTATCCCGGTTGTAAGTCTCCTGGTACAAGGTCACCCCCTCGATCCCCGCCGCGGCTAAGCGTGCATACTCAGCCTGTTCCATCGGCTGCACCTCCACCGAAATCGATGCAAACCGCGGCCGCAGCCGCCCCGCCAGCGCACACAGGTAATCCGCCGTCACGTGCCGCGCATCCTCCCCGCTGACCAACAGAATATGTCGAAACCCCTCCTCCGCGATCACCTCCGCCTCCTGCACCGCCTCATCCACGCTCAGCCGCCGCCGCGGCATGTCATGCGATGCATTGTACCCGCAGTAAACACACCGATTTACACAGTGATTCGAAACATACAGCGGCGCATACAGCCCGATCCCCAGCCCGAACCGGCGCACGGTCAATTCCTGCGCCGCCTGCGCCATCTCCTCCAGGTAATACCCCGCCGCAGGCGAAACCAGCACCGCTAACCGCTCCAATGAATACTTCCCCGCATCCCGCTCCAGCGCCGCCGCCACGTCCTCCTCGCGCACCCCCTCCAACATCGAAACCCACGCCTCCCGGTTCCCGTCCAACCGCCGCTCCCGAAGTATCCGTCCTATCTCACTCACGTACAAACTCCAAAGCAAAGGGACCGCGCAAAACTGAATAGATACAGCGGTGCTGTCTAACCCGACGCCTCATCCTGGCTGTCAAACGTCATCATCGTGCACGCCACAGCTTCAGAGACGCCATGATACCCCAGCGCACTCGCCCAATCGGGCGCTTGGGAGTGCTCCATGGAGAGGACCTTACGCAGCCCGGCATGCACCACTCTTTCAACACCCGCGCAGCTCAATCCAGAAACCCCGTCAGCGGACTTGACGCCTCCCCCCGCCGCCGCACCGCGCCCGGCCCGGCCAGGTACGCCGCCCGCCCCGCCTCCACCGCCTGCTTAAACGCCGCCGCCATCCGCGCCGGCTCGCCCGCCACCGCAATCGCCGTATTCACCAACACCGCATCCGCCCCCATCTCCATCGCCTCGGCCGCATGCGACGGCAGCCCCAAACCCGCATCTACAACCACCGGCACCGTCGCCTGCTCGATGATAATCTCAATCGCCGCCCGCGTCCGCAGCCCCTGGTTCGACCCGATCGGCGAAGCTAAAGGCATCACCGTCGCCGCCCCCGCATCCTGCAAACGCTTCGCCAAAACCGGGTCCGCATTGATATACGGCAGCACCACAAACCCGTCGGCCACCAGTACCTCCGTCGCCTTCAAAGTCTCCACCCCGTCCGGCAGTAGATAGTAAGGGTCCGGCGTCACCTCCAGCTTCACCCACGCAATCCCCGTCGCTGCCCGCGCCAAACGAGCCAACCGCACCGCCTCCGCCGCATCCCGCGCCCCCGACGTATTCGGCAAAAGAAGATACTTCTCCCGGTCGATTGCCGCCAGCAGATCGTCCTCCGGATTGGCGATATCCACCCTCCGAAGCGCCACAGTCACCATCTCCGTCCCCGACGCCGCAATCGCCTCGGCCATCACCGCATTCGAAGCATACTTACCCGTCCCGATGAATAGCCGGGACGTAAACTGCCGATCCGCAATCGTCAACAAATCCGAACCCACTTCCACTCCCGCAGCCTGATTATGCTCTTATCTGCCCCATCTGCTGTCTGCAAATCGGAACAACCTCACCCGCCCCCCACAAACCGCACAAGCTCTATCGCCTGCCCGGCAGCCAGCCGAGTCGTCGCGAAATCCTTCCGTTCGACGATCTTCCCGTCGATCTCCGCCACAACAGTCGCATGACAGATCGAAAGCTCATTCAGCAGATCGGCCAACGTCTCCGGCAGCCTGCCCTCCGGAAACTCCCTCTCCAACCCGTTTATTCTCAAGATGTTACTCACTTCCAGCTCCTGCTCGGCCTCTTCCGCCCGTTACTCAGCATGATCTCCAGAATCGCGTTCGCCTGATGATGCGCCGCCACCCCCACCCGCGGCGCCGTCAGAGGCACCCCCGGCCGGGCCCCGCTCTCACCATCGCCGACCAGCACCAGCCGCTCCGAAATCCGCCGCGTCACAATCTCGTTGCTACGCCCGTAACCCGCCAGGCCGCTTACACTTACAATCGGCGCCTTCATCCGGCACAGCACCGTCTCCACGATCATCTGCTTCTGCTCGCTCCGGTCAAAGCATTCGGCGATAACCTCCGCCTCCGCAAACACTTCCGGAACGTTTTCCGCCGTCAGCCGAACCCGGTGCGCCGCAATCTCGATGTTGGGGTTTATCCGCCGCAGATTCGCCACCGTCGCATCCACCTTCGCCATCCCCACCTGGTCCAGATAATAATGCTGCCGGTTTAGATTTGTATTCTCAACAACGTCGAAATCCGCAATAATCAGCCGCCCCAACCCCAGCCGCGCCAGCGCAACGGCCACATTGGAGCCCAAGCCCCCCAGCCCTGCTACACCGACGATAGCGTTCTTTAATTCCAGAAATACAGGTGTCATCCACATCAACCCAAACGGCCAAAGCCGATAACCTCTTGCAAATGCAAGACTTACACATTAGCACAGCACGGCCCGCCGCCGCACGGAATGTTCTGCACGAGGATCGTACGCGATAGTCCGAATTACTACGCAGGATGGTAGGCCCACGGCGTGAAAAAAGCAAGAATTTTGCCCGATATCCGCACGCACATCACCGGGCATCGCGATAGAAGGGCAGCCATGTGCCCTTCACCCCGTAAGGGGCCGCGACGACAACACCGCCGCGATCTTCTCCAGGAGCTCCCCATAATCGAACGGCTTGACAACGTAGTCGTCCGCCCCCGCCTGCAAGGCCGCCGACAACGTCGCCTCGTCCGCCAGCGCCGTCACGATAATCACGGGGATATGCTGTGTCGACTGCCCTTCCCGCAGGAGCCGCATCGCAGTCACCCCGTCCATGTTCGGCATCACGTTGTCCAGCAGGATAAGGTCGGGCTGCTCGCTCTCGGCCACGTTCAGGCACTCGAAACCGTCACCCGCCGTCAGCACCTCATACCCGTTCAGCCGCAGACTCCGTCCCACGATCGCCGTCATATCGGGCTCGTCGTCCACCAACAGAATCTTCGCTCCGCGGGTCTCAACATGCATAACCTGACGTCCCCCTGTTCTCACCGCGCCCGGCCTTATGTTCGGCTGTTTTACCCCGCCTGTTGACCACAAGTCACCGCCCGCGTCCGCACACGTAATCACCTTCGGCTACACCTCACCGCGTATGCGTCACCTTGACCAGCATCTCCAACTCCTGCGGGTTGTGCGAGTACGCCTTTGCAGCCGTGATGCTGATATGCCCCTCCTTGATCAGCCGCGCCAGCGACATGTTAAAGCTGTGCATCCCGTCGCTGCCCTCCTTGATCACATCCGCCAGCTGCGCCTCCTTCTCCTTCTCCTTGAGGTACTGCCGCACCGCCGGCGTATTGATGAACACCTCCGTCGCCGGAATCAGCCCCACCCCCTCCTGCTCCGACGGCAGCAGCATCTGGTTCATGATCGCCAGCAGGTTATAGCTGAGGTTCAGCCGCACCGCGTCGTGCTCCGCCTCCTTGAAGAAGTTCAGTATCCGGCTGAACGTCCACGCCGCCGTCGCCGTGTGCAGCGACGTAATCACGAGATGCCCCGTCTCCGCCGCCTTGATCGCCGCGTGCACCGTCTCCGCATCCCGCATCTCGCCGATCATGATGATGTTCGGGTCCTCCCGCAGCACCGCACGCAGCGCCTCACCGTGATCTGGAAAATCGATACCCATCTCGCGCTGATGGATCAGCCCCTTTGCATCGCGAAACACGAACTCGATCGGGTCCTCGATCGTCACGATATGCTTTTCCGGATGCCGCGCTACGCACCCGATCATCGCCGCCATCGTCGACGACTTGCCGCTGCCCGTCTCGCCGCCCACGATGATAATCCCCTTCTGTTCCGGATTACTGATCACGGTCTTGTAGATCGGCGGCAGATTCAGCGCCTCGAATGTCGGAATGTCGTACCGTATTCGCCGCATCGCCGCCGCCAGCTTGCCCGTCGAACGATACACCTGCATGCGATACCGCAGCGGCTTGCCGTTCATCGACGCCTCGTACGAATAATCCACCGACCCGTTCTCCGCAAGCAGCTTCTGGCAACGCTCCCGCTGGCTCGCGTGCACGGTCGCATCCATCAACTGCTTCACCTCCTCCTCCGTCAGCACCGCCCCCTCGCCCCCAATCGCCCTCAGCTTGCCCTTGATCCGAAACCGAATCCCCTGGCCCCCGCCCAAATGAATATCCGAAGCATCATACTTCTCCGCCGCCGCAATCAGACTCTCCAACTTGTACATGCGCTGCTCCTCTCATTGAATGTCAATGACCTCTTCCCGCACTGCACACTGCACACATTGTACCCCCCGCCCCGCCGCAGGCAAACGTTTTCCCCCACGCCCTCCACAGCCGCCATTGACCCAACTTTCAGCCGGCCTGCCTGCGCCGCCGCGCACCGCCGGCCCTCCTCGCCCCTGTCACCGCCCCACCACGAGCACCTTGCCCGTCAGCGTCACGATACTAAGCGGCCGCATCACAAACTCCGCCGCCCCTTCGCGCACCGTCACTTCTCCCGCCTCCTGCATATTCTCCTGTGCCGACGTCCGCCACGCCTTCAGCAACGCCAGCCCCGGCACGTGCCGAAACGCCAACTTAAGCACCTCCTCCCGCTGCCCCGGATTGATCGCCACCACCGTCACGTCACCGTCCTTCTCATGCAGAAACGCCCCCACCTGCACCGCCCCAAACCCCGGCTCTGCATCGATCCGCACCGCCCCCGGCCGCACGAACCGGCTGTAATGCATCACCGTGTACGTCTTCGGCGTGTACCGATCCATCACCATCAGCGCATGCACCGACGGCCGCCCCTCCGTAATCTGCCACGGCACAAACACCGAGCAGTTCCCCGCCACCAGCGCATTGTGAATCGCATTGCCCACCCCCTGCTGAATCGGCTTGGGCCACTCATGGTCCCCCGTTCCCCCCTCCGTAATCCAGAACGGCTTGCCCGTGTCCTTCACCAGGTTCCAGAACATCCGTGACGACGTCGCCGACATCTCCCCCTTCACACCATCCTCATACCCGTGCGTCGCCCACACGTCCAGCGCCGCAAGCACCTTCTCATCGCCCTTTATCGCCTTGACGTACGAACCCGTCCCGCCCTCATACAGATGGCTCGTCATCGTCTCCGGCCCGAAGATCTTCACGTGGGCGTACCCCTCCGCATCCAACATCTCCCGCAGCATCGCCACAATCGTCGCATAATCCTTCCCATCCCACACGCAGCTCTCGAACGACTGCGTAAACTGCACCTCGTTGCCCGGGCTGACCGCATAAAACGGCGTCCCCGCCTTGTCATGCAGCCGCACGTACTCCACCATCCACTTGCAGAAATGCCGAAAATACTTCGGATCCACGCGGTTCTCGAAGCCGCGATAGTCCCCCGCCCGAATCGCTCCCGAACGCCTGTCCGTAATCGACTTGTTCACCTTCATCCACGACGGCGGACTCCACACCGTCCCGATCACCTTCACCTGCGGATTGAGCTTGCCGATCCCCCGCGCAAAATCCACAAAGATCTGCGGCCTGCCCCCATCGGCGCCCATATTGAAGTCAGCATGCGAGATCGACCGCCAGTCCTCCGTCGGCCGCTCGTACGTCGGCCCCCACATATTCACCCGAAGCATGTTGAGCCCCACCCCCTCCACGTACAGCCTCTGAAATGCCTCCGTACGATACAGATCACGAAACCGCCCCACCCACGCAATCAGACACGTCCCGAACCCCTCGATCTCCTGATGCCGCACTGCACCATTTACGACCACCGAAACCGTCCCGCGCGCATCGGCGCCAAAGCAAACCGCGCCCGCGCAAAGAATCCCGAAAACCACCATCGCCCGACGCATAAAGCCTCCACCCAAAAAGCCCTCAAAACCACCACGCTCCCGCAACCCGCAGAACACATGCGGAGCACATGGGCACACGTGTGCCACCATGGCGCCTTACCTCCATCCCTCACTATACCCCCACAATCCAACCAAGTCAAACAGCCCCCGTGGCCGTCACGCAGCCTGACAGCTCCCGCCGGCTCTCCAGCAATTCAAAAGGCCTGCACCCACCGCGGCGGGTACAGGCCTGTTTCGTTCAGCCAGCAGCCAACCCCTACGGAATGCAGAGGGGCACAATATTGCAGTTCATCCAGTTCGCTGCCAGCACGGCAAGGTCTCCCAGGTCGACGTAGCAGTTCCTGTCGAAGTCGTACTGATGATACTGCCTGCAAACGGATTGCGCCCCTGTATCATCCATGTACATCTCGGCAACCTCCTCTGGCGTCAATGCATAGTTGTAGATCTTGACCTCGTCCAGCGCCCCGAGGTACGGGTCGTTGCCGCTGCCCGCGCCGCCAAGATTCACCATCGCTTCCGTGTCGTTACTGAACGCAAACCCCGCCGGCCCGCCCACAAGCGTCCCGTCGAAGTACAGCCGCGCATCCGTCCCGTCAAAAGTGATCGCAACGTGCTTCCATTCGCCGATCGGCAGCACGTTCTGATTGAGCCACGGCCACGAACCGTCGGTCTCAATCTGCACGCGATGTTGGTTGTCATAGTGAGCCGTAATCTGCCAGTACATGTCGTTGGCGCCCCAACTGTCACGCTTGCTGACGATCGATTGCCACGTCCCTGTCGAACCGCCCCACTGCGTCCAGAACACAACCGTCATCTCACCCGTGCCTTCCGACGGATTGAACCGGCCGCACTCCACCCAGTCGCCGCCGCTGCCGTCAACGTTGCCGTCAAAGGTGATCGCGCCGCCCTTGAAGCCGGCCGCGCTTGCCGTGTTGCCCCTCGCCACACCGTGGTTGCCGTACGCCGAGCTGTCGACAACCGTCGTGCCCGCTGTCAGATCGTCGTCGCACTTGTAATACGCCACCAACTGCTTCCGTATGACAATCCACGCGGTCTTGGAAGGCGGGCTGTCGCCGGCAGCATTGGTCGCTATCGCATAGTACTTCCCGAAATCCTCCAGACCCACGTCCTCGACGGTCAGCGTCTCGCCTGTTCCGACCTGTGTATCGACACCGTCGCCGACCTTGTACCACGTGACCGTATACTCCGACGGCGAGCTCACGCCGACCGTCAGATGCGCCGCGCCCCCCATGTCGACAACGTCGGTCACCGGCTGAACCGTGATGACCGGCGTCGACTTCTCCGTCTCGAACCACCAGACGTGCCCATACGCGATATTGGGATCGATCCCCGCAGCCGCGCGGTTAACAACCGCATCCACCCGCCAGTAATACGTCAAATCTCTCGCCAGCCAACTGGCGGGAATCACCACCGCCAGATCTTCGCTTGCCAAAACCGTCGCCACGTGGGCATCCATCCCGTTCGGCTCGGCGATCCGGCCACGATCCGTAGCAAAGAACACATCATACTCCGTAATCGGACCCGGCGGCACGTCCTCCGGATCCGGCGGCTCCCACCGCAGCACCAGGTCCTCACTGACAAGAATGCCCGTCGCCCCGTTGGCCGGCGTGGGATTGGTCGCTTTCCATGCCGCGCCGCCCAGCGCCATGCCCGCCCCGCCGTTGTAAAGCTCCGCCACTTCCGCCGCCGTCAACGCCCTGTTCCATAACGCCGGCTCGTCGATCGCGCCGTTATAAGGGTTGGCCCCGTTCGGCTCCACGCAGCCGATCACGATCCCTGCATTCACCGCGCTTCCGAGTTGAAAGGCCTGCACGCCTTTGGATACCCCGTCGACATACATCTCCGCATTCGTGCCGTCGAACGTCACCATGAAATGCTGCCACTCCCCGATCGGCGGAATATTTGTATCGAACCACGGAAACAGATTGTATGAGCCGAAGGTGTGGTTGCCTGTAACGTCGTTGCCCTCGAGATACCAGCGAACCTGCCCGTCCGCCCACCCGTCTCTCTTGGCCATCACGCCCATGTACCCGCCGGTGAGCCCGTCCCACTTCACCCACACAGACAGAGACATCTGCCCCGTCCCCTCCGCCGGGTCCCACGTCCCCACCGTCACACGCTGGCCGCCCGTGAAGTGCAGGGCATCGCCAACCTTGCCTTCCACCAGCACGGGACTGCCGTTTTGAATCCCATGGTGTTCGTTGCCCGAAAAATCCTCGTAGCTGCCCCCTTCGAAAGGCCAGTACCCAACCAGCCCGTCATTGATATCCGCCGCCGCCGGCTGGCCGATGACCGGCCCCAGACAGAGCACTGCAATGAGTATGAACACTTTCTTCATTTCTATATCCTCCGCTTTATTACAGTTCGCATAACCACCCGTTACACCTGTCTTCAAGCCGGCCTATTCACATGCCGACGCGGGGTACAGATCGCATCGCATCCATTCCGCTGCGATCAACGCGAAATCCCCCAGGTTGACAACACAGTCCCCGTCGAAGTCATAGGCCGGACTGCCCATGCACACGGTCTTGCCCGAACCGGAGGTATAGAGCAGCGCAATCGAAACGGGATCCAGTGCGTAATTATAGATCTGCACATCATCCAAAGCCCCGTTGAACGGATCCTGTGCGTCCGGCCCGCAACTGCCGATCACGACGTGTGCGTCCGTCTTGCTTCCGAACGAAAACGCCCCCGAAGAAATCTCCAGGCCGTTGTAATACGTCCTCGCCGTCGTCCCGTCGAACGTCACCGCCACGTGCACCCATTCGCCAATCGGCAGCACCAGCCCGCCCATACCAACGAAACTCCCCTCGCGCTGGAAGTTCATCTCGCCGGTGGTGATGTCCAGTCCCAACTGCCACATCATGAGGTCCGCCCCCCAGCCGTCGCGCTTGCCGATCAGGCTCTGGTAACTGCCGCTCAGGCCGTTCCACCTGGCCCACACCGACACAGTAAGTTCAGGCGACGTCACATTGGGATTCCACGTCCCGGTATCGATCCAGTCGCCGGTCCCGTCAAAAAGCAGCGCCCCGCCGATAATCCCTTCGGCCGCCTGCACCTCGCCGTATTCGACGCCGTCATGCCCGAATGGCCCGGAATCCACTACCGGATGCTCGACCGCTCCGGCGTCTATGGCCTCATCCAGTTTGAAATGAGCTAACAGTTTCGGCAGCTCGAATCCCGCACGAACCGATTCCACCACCCCGCCGACGTTCTCCGCCCGACAATAATAAAAACCCTCATCGGCCGCCGTAACGCCTTCCAGAACCAGCGTATCGCCAGACCCGATCGCCTCCGCCTGCCCCTCCTTATACCACGTGTAAGTCACCGGCGAATACGAAGAGGTCACGAACTGATAAGTCACCGTGCTCCCCTCGGCCGCCATAACCCCCACCGGCTGCGACACAATCAGCGGAGGCGTCTCGATGGTGTCGAAGCTCCAGACGTCCCCGACGGCGATGTTCGGCTCATGGTCGCTGATCACCGCGTCCACGCGCCAGTAATAAACAGTATTCAGCTGGAGAACGCCCGGGTCACAAACCAGCGGCCCGCTTGCCGCCACCGAAGCGACGGGCACGTTCAGATCGTTCACGTCCCCGACCACCGCGGCATCGGTCCCGAAATACACGTCATACCGCCTGATCACATCCGGCGGCTCTTCCTCCGTCGGAGGCCCCCACTCCAGAAGCACCCCCGTCGTCGGAACACCCCCGATACCGTCCGGCGGCGAAATGTTCGTCGCCTTCCACCGGTTGCCCAACAGACTCAAACCTTTGCCGCCGTTGTAAAGCTTCCCAACCTCCTCGGCGGTAATCGCGCGATTCCAGATCACCACTTCATCGATCGCGCCGTTAAACCCGTTCCAACTGTCCGATGATCCGATGTTCACCGTCGCATCCGTCACCGCGCCGAAGGAAAAATTGCCGCGCGCAATCTCGGCGCCGTTAAGATAGATAACCACCGTGGTTCCGTCAAACGATACGACGTAATGTTCCCATTGGCCGACGGTAAACGTCCTCTCGCCGCTGGGCGGCCAACTGCCGTCCCGCGAAAAACTGACAACACCTTCAGCGTTGTTGCATTCGATGCACCACATGTCGTTCAGGCCCCAGCCGTTCCGCTTGCTGACGATGCCCTGGTAGCCGCCGTTGGGCCCGTTCCACTTCACCCACACCGAGACACTCAGTTGGCCTGTCGCCTCCGACGGATTCCACGTCCCGCAGTCAATCCCGTTGGGATTGGTCCCGTCGCTGAGAATGCACTGCCCCTGCAAGCCTTCCTGAAACGTGATCTTCGCCGCTTCCCTCGGCGTGCCGTGATGACCGTTGCCCGAAGCGTCCTTGAAATCGCCTTCGAACGGCCAGTAGCCCTCGACCCCGTCGAAGATGGCCGCCCTGACGCTCCCCGTCACGGCCAAGCAAAAAACTGTTAGTACAATCATCGCTCTCTTCATTGTCGCGTCCTCCACTTAATTCACATGCGATAAACGTCGGCCGCACCGACAACCGGTAACGCCTCACAACACCATGCCTCATTCCCACGCGCGCAAAACGGGTCTTGAATTGTAAACACGGGTTGGCAATTGGGCGCCTGCTGAAATGATTGCTTCGAATTGCGTCATCATTCCTCCGCCGTCGTCAAAACGACGCTCCCGGAAAGCTCCTCAACGCACTTCTAACGCACTTCTGATGCTCGCCCGATCGATACTGATGCCGCTATTTGACTATTTCACCCGTCCCCTGTCAAGCGCCAGCCAAAAAAATGCCGTTTCCTGTGTGCGCGAATAACTTCTGGCCCTTCTGGCAAAAACACGTGGGGGCGGTCACTGAAGCGAAGCGCAAGTGGCCGGGCTTGCCCGACGGCCTGCCGCCAGAAAACAAACTCGCAAACCGTCTCCTTGTAGTTGATAGCCTTTATCTCCCTTCCCGCAATGCCGATTGCGGATGCGGCCGGTTGCCGGAAAACCTCTTGATCTTGAACTGGGCCTTGTCAAACGCAGTAAGGTCGCCGCACCGAATTAGGCATTCCACCACGGGCCGCCGCTGTCGAGCCCGGACGCCTTAGCATATCTGCTGTGGATTGGTAAGACTCAAAATCATCCACAACCCAGACCGCACAGCCCCGGAGGGGCGACAGAACCCTCGCACGTCCCCCCGCCCTCCAATGCATCGGCACAGCCCCAAAGGGGCGACAGAGCGCATAGCCGGGGGCGTGAGCCCCCGGAACGCCCAGCCCTCTACCCCTCTCTCTTTCTCCTTCTCTCCCAAGCCCCGGACGGGCGACAGAACCCTCGCATGCCCGCCTAAGCGTCGCATTAACCTCTCATTTCTTACCGCCTCGAACCGCATCCACCTGCACTACGCCGAACTCCATCTCGAAACCCTCCGTCTCCGCCCACTCCTTTGTACGGTACCACGCCAGAAACTCCGCAGCCGCCGCCGGACCGTCGAACAGCAAACGTTCATTCAGACCCGCCAGCTTCTCCGCCGTCTCCGCCCAGTCCTCCGGCGCCGGCGGATGCCACATCGGAGTCACCGCCGAATCCGCAATCAGCGACGTGTGATCGCTGTTCCAGTACCCCACGTCGAAACCTAACGTGTCCGCCCCCGGCGCAAACACCTCCCGCCGCACCCGGATAATCTCCCACCGCTCCGACCGATCCAACAGCCTGTAGACTTCCACCGCATTCTCATGCGTATCGATAAAGCTGTCATCGCAGCACTCCGGCGTCGTCTCCGGCACGATCTCCAACAAGCGCATCCTGGCGGCCTTGTCCGCCTCCGGATCGAAGCCGCGCCGCCGACACGCCGCTATCTCCGCCTCACTGAAGGAAAAATACGCCTCCAACGGCGCCCGCATAATCCCCCGATATCGCCAGGGCTCAAACCCCCGAAACGCACGCCGAGACTCCTCATACCCGCCGATACGGGCCCGCTCCAGCGGCCCCTCCTACGCCGCCGCATTCTCCCCCGCCCGCAGCACAATCAAGTACCCCTCCATCCCACGGTCCAGTTCTTCATCAAACTCCATCTCGCCTTTCTCCAGTGCCCGCAAGACCCGCGCCGCCCGATCCCGAACCTTCTCGCTCGGGTACGCGGCCAGCCTCTCTAACAACTCGCGCCGCCTCGCCAATCACCGGCTGCCGGACGGCATCGGCATGCCCGCAACAGGGCCTCCTAATTCAGCGCCCCTGCCAGCGGCGCCTGAATCGGCCAGAACACCGTGTCACCTTTGTCGGCCCAGAGCCGCGGTTTGCCATCGGCATTGAGCCCCGGTTCCCCGCCGTCGTCGGCAAAGTCCGGACCGACGCTGTAGAGTGTAAACCCCCGGTCCGTTCTGCGATAGACCAGCGGCTCGTCCGAGTACGGATCCATTGGCACAGCCGCAAGATACCCCGCCTCGGCCGCCGCCCGCAAACTGGCCGGATACTCTCCGTTCTGTTGCTTGTATTTCGATACGCCCAGCACCGCTAACGTTGCCTCCGCATCGGCCTTGATCTGGTGGCTGGTCGCGATGACCTTCCCAAACGCCGGCGCAAGCATGTTAAGAAACAGGTTGCGATTCGTCAGGTGATCGATCTCTGCAATCAGTTCCGTCTCACCCTGCTTCTGCTCGTAAGGCGTCATCACCCGCAGCCAGTCCCAACATCCATAGAACGCCTCTCCGGCCGCTAACGTGTCTTCCTTCGACGGATGTGTAAACAGTACCTTCCACAACATCCGCGGCCACGACGCATCGGCCGGCGCGCTTAACAGCGGGGCCACATGCCCGATGCGGCGAACATACAAGTGACTCTTGCCGAGTCGGCTGCTGGTGAAGCTCCGCTGAATCTCGTCGTACATAAACATCTTCTCGCCGGCAAAGCTCACCAGAAAACAGTCGTCCGTTACAAGGCCGCCAAAAGTCTCCTGCATATGCTCCAGCGCAGCGCCGTCCAACCCGCCCTCGGCCAAAATCAGTCGAACGGTCTCTGCTGTGTTGGCCTCGATGGAAAACGCGACCAGTTGCTCGATAAGCGTTCTATCCCCGGTAAGGTGCTTGCCAAATAGCCATGCAGTGCCCAACCATGTCACCGCGCTTTCCATATCCCCCTCGGCCGCCGCCAGGCGCGCCTTCCACAGCATGGCCCTGCCAAGATTGCGATAATCGCTCAAGTGCGGCATCAGCACAGCGATCATCTCGCTCGTGTCGCCCTGCGTTTCATAGGTCGGTGCATAATACGGCATCTTCGACCCGGCCGCCGCGGCCTCTATGCTCTCCGCATTGTCCTCCAACCACTTGCGGATCGATTCCTTCTCATCCGGACTCAACGCGGCAAGTGGAATGCTCTGCGGAGACCGGTGCGCCTCGGTCTCGCACTTCACGTACGCCTCCGCCGCCTTGCGGTAATATGGCTCGGCGTTCTGCTCGGCCTCAACCGTCGGCCGGGTCAGTCGATTGAGTTCTTCCACATAGTTGGTCGTGATCACCGGCCGCCCGCTGAAAAACCAGACCAGGTAAACAATGAACAGCCCCATCACCGCGCCTGCCGTCTGGAACATCCGAACCACCGCCGTCCGCCACCACGGCCGGCACCGCTTCTTCGCTCGCCGCAGGAGCTTGCCCAACACCGCCGAATCCCCAAACGCCGCGACGTGCTCCGCCGCCGCACGCTCCCTCTCCGCGGCATCCTCGACGTCCGCCAACAAGTCCAGAAAATGATCCGTCAGCTCCCGCTGCACCTCCCGCCGCACCCGCCGGTAACGCATCTTCCGGATCACCTGCCCAATGAACGCCTCCGCACAGCCCGGCAATTTCCCAAACGCCTTCTCTTCCATCGCAAGCTCCCATCTGCGCGCCGCAGGCACACTGCCCCGTGCGGGCGCTATCATATTTCGTTTCTCTGTTCCATCTCACGTCCTTTCAGTGCATTGCGTTTTCGACTGAACGGACACCTACGCCGGACAAAGCCCCGGAATTCTCATCCCGAACACCATCGCCACACCCTGCTGCAGCGCGAGCCACTGCTCCTTCTGCCGCGCCAATTCATCCTTGCCTTTGCTCGTGATCGAGTAGTACCGCCGCCGCCGCTTGCTCTCGTTCTCCTCCCACTCGGCCGCCACCAGCCCCTTCGCCTCCAGGTTGTACAGCAAGGGATACAGCGTCCCCCGCCCCAGCGACAGCACGTTGCCGCTCCGCTGCTCAACCGCCTCGCTCAGTTCATACCCGTACATCCGCCCGCGCGACAGAATCTCCAGGACCACCACCGGCGCAACACCCTTCAACAATTCCCGTTCGAACTTCATAACCAGAAGCCTCCATAAAGGTTTTCCATCTTCGAAACATCCAAACCCAGCCGCGGCCAACAACGCGCCGCCGGGCGGCCCACTCCATCCCGACCCGGCCACCGATGTCTTTTCTAACATACTATGTATCACACACTATGCAAAGTCAAGCAAAATTCCTCACACCTTCACAGATTTTTCTTAAAACCTCGCTCAGCCGCGACTTAAGACCCGGTCCATTTTGTAATCGCCTATCAACGTATACCGGCTGGCCAACGATTGCACGGCAAAGTCTACCTCCCCATCGCTTCGCAGCACCTGATCGCCCGTCCAGTTGCCGATGTTATCAGGACAGAAGAATCCGCCCGGTATGCCAACGATACACCCAAAATTGCATCCACATCAGCTGCTCACGAAGGCTCCACAAAACAGATGATCTCTCTCCAAGCCAAGAACTTGTGGACCGGCCAATAAACCCAGTAACAGAATGCATTTGTACGTGCATGTCGGGAGCAGCACAATGCCGCTCCGCTTGGGTAAACTGCGTTGCCGTCAACCAGAATTGTTCCCCAAGCGGATCATGGGTTACCAGCAGTTGTGGACGCTGGACGCGAAGCTCAAAGCCTTGGCCGAAGAGGAAACGATTGACACTGAATCAAGAGTTGCGTAGCTTCGCCCCCGTAGGCCAGATTGCTCTTAATGATCGAACAACACAGCCTCCCCCCGCTGTCACTGCTGAAGCAGATGCCGCCGCCCAGCGCACTGCCGCCGGCCCCGCATGACGAGCCTCCGTCGTATTGACCTTCGCCGCCATCCGCGAAGCTGTCACTTAAGACACAGTTCGTTATTTCCAGAAAACTGAAATTATCACAAAACACACCGCCTCCTGACGCACTGGTCCCGTCCAGCGGCCACCCATGACTCGGTGGCGTCCCTCCGCAGGCGCGATTGTCGCTGATGACGCTGTTGCGGACAACGACATCGCTCGATGTGCACTAAATGCCGCCCCCGCCGCATCCTGTATCTTCAAGGCCGTCATATACCGTTTCCCGCACAACATTTCCCGAAATAACACAGTCCTCAATGAGGAGAGAGTAACCTTGGCAATAAATGCCGCCCCCGCGGGCGCGCGGGGCTTCAGCCTTCATTGCAGCGGTAATCACATCTGTTGCTGCCGCCCCCGCGGGGCGCGCGGGGCTTCAAGTAACTAAGCCAGAAAATGTCACTGCGGTCCAGCCGCCCCCGCGGGCGCGCGGGGCTTCAATAAGTCCGCCCCTGATTGTGAACCCGCAAATAATCGCAGCAAAACCCTGTTCACTGGACATATAAAACCCCCGATGTCCCGGGGCATTTTGACAATCGATGATACAATGTTCCGGCCCATTGGCGCTGCGGACCGTAATCTCCTTTCCCCTGAAATCGATGTCGCGATTACCCGCCCCCGTATAAGTCCCGTCGGCCACAACTACTTCATCCCCGTCCGCCGCCGCATCGACCGCCGCTTGAATTGTCGTAAAATCCCCCGACCCATCCAGAGCAACATTGAAGGTACGACCAAAGCCGCAAACACCAAGAAACACGAACATGGCGGAAATGATAAGACCGTTTCGCATCGTACTTTCCTCCTTCAAAGTATTTTTCGTAATCGCCTCGCCGGTCATCAGACCTGCGACGACCTCCAACACCCTCGTCATTACTCCCCGCACCACGAGAGTTGCCGTGCGTATCGTCCTGTCAATCCCGAACACACCGACGCTGCATCTCCCCTCAAGAAAACCCTCTCCATCGATTGGCTCCTGTAACAATGTGCAGCGCGCCGCCAGGAACGTGACGCGGAAAACCCGCCGAAAAAGCAAAAAGCAAGGAAACCCTCAGATGTCCCAACCCGGTCACCGCCACATCAAGCCCCCCCAAACAGCAAATTCTTCTCCTCATCCACTGCGTCTCCCCGCGCCATGATTTCTCTGCGGCATATCTCTACAAGCACACTCCACTATACCCTCAACTGTCATCAAGTCAAGCTAAATCCGGAAATTTCAAGAAAACCAAGGTGCCGCCAATGTCTGAGACTCGCCATCCGTCCATCTGCACCAGTTTGTGAGAACAAGCTTCGCCGCTGAAGAACAATTCGATGCTCCCAAAGACCCGCGTCCGCCGCCTGAACCCGCCTACATACCTCCACAAACCCTGATAGGCGACACAGCGAGTCTGCCTCTACTCACCGAAAAAATTCCCGATGTTTCCTACCTGTGGTTTTCAGCCCAAAACGGCCAAAAACGCGCAAGTCTTGCGCAGTGATTTGCGGTGATTTGTGGAGATTCGGCGGTACTGTGAGGCGAAAGCGCTGGCGTTTTCACCCGATTTTTCGCCTACTAAACAATTATGAAACATCCACATCCCCCACCTCCCCTGAAACGAATCCAATCCCAATTTATCTTTGCCGAATCAGCATGTCAGAATCGTATCCCAGTTCATGCCTGTACCTCTCCAGGTCCTTCACAAACCGCTGCCCATCCTGCCAGTATCCTGCCGTAGGCCGCAGGCCCGCACAACGCCTTACAAAATAAGCATTTAGCGACTCAACAAACAGCTCCCGCACATACTTGCTCACCATCGAAGCCAGCGCCACCGGCAGGTAACGATCGTCGGCCTTGACCGCAAAATGCAGCCGCATCGCCCGCCCCCGCCCCGTCAACTCGTAGCTGCAAAGCCGCTCGTCCTGCCGAATCACGCGCAAGTCCAGCCCAGCAAACATCTTGCGCAGCACCGGAACATAATCCATCCGCCCCCCCTGGCGGTCCACGATCACCTGCAGGACCCCCTCCGATGCCGGCCCGTAACCCTTGTAAAATGCATCACTTATGAGCCCTGCCACGACCGTAAACAACACGCCGGCCTTGTTCTTCACCGCCGACACCATCCGGTTGAAATCTCGCACCTCCATCACCCGGCACGTCATGTCCAGAAGCCGTATCCCCTTGCCGGACAAAGTGTTGGCCAGTACCGTCGAAGCAATCTCAACCCCCTCCCGCTCGCCGCCTAACCCCATCTCAGGCAAAGACTTATACCAAGGACACCCCTCCAGCCCCGCCGCGTACGAGCTGTTCAAAGCATCCAACAACTCTCCCACCGTCGCCGGAACCGCACTGCACCGATCCATGGCATAAACGCAGGCCAGTACCGTCCGCCGCAACTGCTCCACCCCGGCCGCCCGACTGTAAGCCTTTTTGCTGTCAGTAATTACCAGCCGCCCCGCAAGGCCCTTCTTTTCCCGCCCCACCGCGCGCGACAACACCTTCCAGTGATCAGCCTTGAGCAATTCCTCCGGCATGGAAAACGCCGCCGACGACACAACCAGCGGCCCTAACAAAGGCCCGTAGCCCGCCTCATCAATACCCACCAATACCGCCATCGTGCCCTCCTGACAACACACATCTCCGCAAAACTGCATTATAAACCCCGCCGCCGCGCCCGCAATCACCATCTCCCACAAAACCCGCCTGCAATCACACCTCTGACCTACTCATAATCACAAAATGAACAATGCAATTTCCTTCAAGAGCGCCAGCAATCATTCCGTCGAACTGCAATTGTGCCCGCTCATGCACGTCGGTCACACAAAATTCGTTTCGCTGTGACCACAAAAAGTGGTATGCGTCGCTGCTTAAAGACTTGCAGGAATAAGTCCCTGCCTGTACATTATTTAGGTTTGGCGTCCGGGTTTTTGTCCAAGGGCGCAGATGGCTGATTGTGCGGGTTAAGATCCGCTGTGCGAACTCTCTAACGCTTTGTGAGGAGTGAAGTTATGAAAAACCAGGCAAGCGGCAGACAGCAACGATCCATTTCACGGCGGAGTTTTCTTGGTACGGCGGCCGCGGCGGGGGCGTTTACGTTGGTGCCCCGTCACGTTCTGGGCGGCTCGGGACAAGTACCGCCCAGCGAGCGGCTCAATATCGCCGGCATCGGCGCCGGCGGCCGGGGTTCGGCGAACCTGACGGCACTGAGTGATGAAAAGCAGAATATTGTGGCGCTTTGCGACACGGACTGGCGAAATGCGGCGGGAACGTTTAGGCGCTTTGCGAACGCCAAGCAGTACAAAGATTTTCGCAAGATGTTGGACGAGGAGGAAAAGAACATCGATGCGGTTGTCGTTTCGACAGCGGACCATTGCCATGCGGTGGCGTCGATGGCGGCGATCAAACGGGGCAAGCACGTTTACTGTGAGAAGCCGCTGACGCACAATGTTTACGAGGCACGGGTACTGGCCGAGGCGGCCCGGCAGTACAAGGTGGCTACACAGATGGGCAATAACGGACAGGCCGGCGAAGAGCGGCGGCTGATTGCAGAGAACATCTGGGCCGGCGCGATCGGGGCGGTCCGCGAGGTGCACATCTGGACGGACCGGCCGAATAACGGCATCTTCGGTGAGTACTGGCCGCAGGGTGTGGACCGTCCTGCGGATACGCCGCCCGTTCCAGATTGGATAGACTGGGACACGTGGCTGGGGCCGGCGCCTGTACGGCCGTATCATCCGGCTTATACACCGTTCAAGTGGCGCGGCTGGTGGGATTTCGGAACGGGGGCGCTCGGCGATATCGGGTGCCATTCGTTTGATCCGGCCGTGCGGGCTCTGAAGCTGGGCGCACCGATCAGCGTGGAGGCGTGTTCGACGCGGGTGAACAAGGAGACGTATCCATTAGGTTCGATTGTGACATACCATTTCCCGGCGCGGGGAGAGATGCCGCCGGTGAAGCTGGTGTGGTATGACGGCGGGCTCAAACCTGCTCGCCCGGAGGGGATGGATCCTGGCTGGCGGATGGACACGAACGGATCGCTGTACATCGGCGACAAGGGCATTATGGCAGGCCACGTGGTGATGCCGAAGGCTCGGCGCGACGAGTTCGGCAAGGCGCCGCAGGTGCTGCCGCGGTCGCCGGGGCACTATAAGGAGTGGATCAATGCGTGTAAGGGCGGCGAGCCGGCGCGCAGCAACTTCGATCATGCAGGGCCGATGACCGAAACGGTGCTGCTGGGCAATGTGGCGCTGCGGATGGAGCTGCGGGAGCGGCTCTTCCGTGAGGCGCTGCTCTGGGACAGCGAGAAGATGCAGTTCACCAACGTGCCCGAGGCGAATCAGTACCTGCGCCGGGAATACCGGAAGGGTTGGTCGCTGTAGGAAGCATCTACGGTAAGGGATCACAGCGTAATGCCGGAGTTCGGAGAACTGCTGCGGAGGTTCGAGAATACTCAAGACAATTGAACGGAGTTGAATCATGCTTAGAGTCGGGATTGTGGGATTCGGGTTCATGGGGCGGATGCATTACGCCCAGTGGTCGGCGCGGCCGGACGCGGAGGTGGTTGCCATCTGCGACGCGAATCCGAATATTGTCGAGGACACGAAGAAGGCCGTGGGCAATATTGCCGGCGCGGCGGACCATGTGGACTTCGAAAAGATCGCGCTGTACTCGGATTACAACAAGTTCCTTGCGGAGGCGAAGTGCGACGTGGTGTCGATCACTCTGCCTACGTTTCTGCACCCGAACTTCAGCATCAAGGCCCTGGAGGCGGGGCTGCACGTACTTTGCGAAAAGCCGATGGCGCTGACGTTAGACGAGTGCCAGCGGATGATGGACGCGGCGGCCAGGACGAGCAAGGTGCTGATGATTGGTCATTGCGTGCGTTTCTGGCCGGAGTACGCGGCGACGCGGCAATTAGTGGCCGAGGGGCATTACGGCCGGGTGATCGCGGCTACCTTCCAGCGGTTGGGCACGGCGCCGGCGTGGGGGGACTGGTTCAAGGACGATTCGCGCAGCGGCGGTGTCGCGATGGATCTGCACATCCACGACACAGATTACGTGCAGTATCTCTTCGGGATGCCCGCGGCGGTGTTCAGCCGCCAGACCAAGACGCCGGCCGGGGGGGCGATCCACATCGCCACGCAGTATCTGTACGATGACGACAAGGTCGTGGTCGCCGAGGGCGGATGGGGCATGACACCGGCGTTCGGCTTCGAGATGAGCTTCAACATCGTGCTGGAGAAGGCAACGATCAGCTACGACTGCACGCGGTCGCCGGCATTTCGCATATGCCCCGTCGACGGCGAGGCGTTTACGCCGGAAGTCGTCAAGGGCGACGGCTATTCGATTGAGATCGATCACTTTGCGCGGAAGGTGGCCGGCGAGAACCCGCCGCAGGTCATCACGCTGAAGGAATCGCAGAATTCGGTTAAGATTGTACTTGCCGAGAAAGAGTCCGCCCGGCAACACCGGACGGTCGAGTTAGTGTAGGTCAACGGCATGCCGTGCCCATACGGCAACGTATCGCAGGAGAAAGACATGATTCAGTGTGGTAACTGGCCGGTAGGTGTATGCAGCTGGTCGCTTCAGACGGATGTTTCTGGCGTTGTCAACGCGATGGACAAACTCGGCATCGAGCACGTGCATCTGGCCGTGGGCCCGGCCGTGGGGCCGGACGCCAAGGCCTATCTGGACGCCATTACAAAGCAGAGCTGGATCGTCAGCAGTACGATGATCGACTTTCCGCAGGAAGATTATTCGAGCCTGGAGTCGATCCGACGCACCGGCGGCATCGCGCCGGACGATTGCTGGGAGGCGAATCGCCAGCGCTTTACCCAGGCGGCCGAGGTGACGGCGCAGTTGGGCGTGCGCTATATTTCCACGCATATCGGCTTCATCGACCACACACGCAAGGAACTCACCCGCAAGATCCTCAGCCGCACCAAGGCCCTTGCCGACGTGGCCGCGGAGAAGGGGCTTGAGCTTCTGATGGAAACCGGCCAGGAGACGGCGGTCGAGATGCGTAAGTTTCTGGAGAAGCTGAATCATCCGTCGGTGGCGATCAACTTCGATCCGGCCAACATGATTCTCTACGACAAGGGCGAGCCGTTGGAGGCGGTGCATATCCTTGCGCCGTGGATCAAGCACGTGCACATTAAGGACGCCATCCGCACGAACAAGCGCGGGACGTGGGGTACGGAAGTGCCGTGGGGTGAGGGTGACGTTCGCACGGAGGAATTTCTGAGGACGCTTCGCAAGGTAGGGTTCAAGGGCGTTCTGGCAATCGAGCGTGAGGCGGGCAGCGACCGCTTCGGCGACATCCAGCACGCCGCCGAGATTCTGACCAGTTTCGGCAAGATGTAGCGGCGCGGCAGCTTCGGCGCCATGGGCGTCGGGGCAGTACAACCTGGAGGGAAGGTGATATGACAAACAGAAGGCGTTTACTGCAAGCGGCAGGAGCCACGGTCGGGGCTGCTGCGCTGAGTGGTGCGCCTCTGTCCGCGACAGGCGACAAACGCCGCAAGCCGGATTTTCTCTTTCTATCCGCCCATGTGCGAGACGCTTTGCGGCAAGGCGAAGGAGCGAGGCAAGCCGCTGATGCGGCAGTGGCGTTATCGCGTGTTCGGCGGCATGCTGCACCACAGTACAATGCTGCAGATGTACGATGGGACGTGGAGGGTACTGATAAATCCGGACCGCGTCTGCGCGGAACATCAAGACATGTCGAAGGACCCTTCCGAATGAATAATCCCGCGGGGCAATACCCCGACGTTGTGAAGCGTCTTTCGGTTATGGTGTTGGTATAACGATGCCGCCGGTCTGAGGCGGCGAAAAGAATGATTATCCGTGGCCAAACGGTAAATAAGGCTCTTGTAATCGGAGGCAAGATGAGCATTCGAACCATCAGCAGACGAAACTTCCTGAAGACGGCGGGCGCTGCGGCGGCCTTTACGATTGTACCGCGGCGCGTCCTCGGCGGGCCGGGACAGACGGCCCCGAGCGATCAGTTGACCAAGGCGGTCATCGGGGTGGGCGGCATGGGGCAGGGACACCTGACCTATCCGGGGGCGAAACTACTGGCGATTTGCGACGTGGACGAGCAGCATCTTTCGCGGACGTTGGCCAAGTGCGACAAGGACGTCAAGGCGTACAAGGACTTCCGCGAGGTGATCGACCGCGACGACATCGACATCATTCACGTGCCGACGCCGCCGCACTGGCACGCGCGGATCTCGATCGCGGCGGCCGAAGCGGGCAAGGACATCTGGTGCGAGAAGCCCATGACGCGCACAATCGGCGAGGGCAAAAAAGTGCGCGACGCGGTGCTGCGAAACGGGCGGATCTTCCGGCTCAATACGTGGTTCCGATTCAGCGGCGGCTTTTACGGGTTCGGAACGACGGTCAAGCCCATCCGGCAGATCGTCGACGCGGGACTGTTGGGCTGGCCGCTGAAGGTGACGATCAACGCCGCGACGGGTTTCGACTGGAAGCTGGGCATGTGGAGCGGGCGGACGGATTTGACGCCGCAGCCGGTTCCGCCGCATCTCGACTACGACTTCTGGCTGGGACCGGCGCCTTTCAAGCCGTATCATCCGCATCGCACGCACGGCTCATTCCGCGGGTACTGGGATTACGACGGCGGCGGCCTTGGCGATATGGGCATGCACTATCTTGACCCGGTCCAGTACATTCTGGGCAAGGACGATACGTCGCCGGTGGAGATCGAGGCTGACACGCCGCAGCAGCATCCGGACGCGGCGATTCCATGGCGGCGCATCGAGATGAAGTACGCCGACGGCTGCAAGCTCATCCTCGACGGTGAGAACAAAGATGTAAATGCACCGTTTATTGAAGGGCCGCAGGGCAAGCTGTGGCCGGGCCTGCGGTCGGATGTGCCGCACCTTGCCGAGAAGCTTGCCGCCCTGCCGGAGCCTGAACCGCAGGTGACAGACTTCGAATACGCGGTGCGGAACCGGAAGAAGTTCGCACTGAACGAATCGAACGGGCATCGCTCGTGCACGATCGTCAACCTGGGCGTGATCGCGGTGCGGTTGGGTCGGCCGCTGCGGTATGATCCGGTCAAGGAGTTGTTCGTCGACGACGATGAAGCGAACCGCCTGATCGACCAGCCCCAGCGGGCCCCCTGGTATTTGCCGGCGTAACGCCGCTTACGTTTTGTACGGTCCACGCGGATATGGAGAACAAAATGAACGCCAGAACAAGACTTCTGATTGCATGTATTCTAACGACCGCCCTTTCACCCGCATTTGCAGCCGACATGCCGCAGGCGGTGCAGACGATTATCGACAAGGTGCCCGCGGCGAACCCGTCCGCGACGCAGGCCAACGCCGCACAATTGGTCGAGCTTGGGGCCGACGCGGTAAAGGCGCTGTGCGCGATGTTAGTTGAGCCGGGGGCAGGGAGCGACGCGAAGGCGCGGTATGCCCTCGACGGGCTGGCGGTGTACGTGGCCCGGCCCGGCGCGGAAGCGGAGCGACTGATGTTCGTCAAGGCGATCGGCGAAGCGCTGGCAGCGGCCCAGGGCAGCGACGTAAAACAGTTCCTGCTCGAGCGGCTGCAGCGCACCGGCAAGGATGAAAGCGTGGAGGTGATCGCGCCGTTCCTTGCCGATGAACGTCTGTGTGAGCCGGCGGCGATGGCGCTGCAGGCGATCGCGACGGACAATGCCGCGGCCGCCCTTGCCGCCGCGCTGCCGAAGGCCAAAGGCAACAATCGCGTAACGCTCGTGGCGGCTTTGGGGAACCTGAAGTACGCCGGGTGCGTGCCGGCGATTGTCGCCGATGCAAAGGGCGGCGAGGCCAACCTTCGCCGGACGGCGCTTTATGCATTGGCGCAGATCGGCGACCCCGCGGCCGGACGTGTTCTTGCGCAGGCGGCACGGGCCAAAGGCGCCTACGAACGCGCGCATGCGACCGCCTGCTATCTGCTTTATGCAGCTCGGTTGGCCGAGCAGGGCAAGGCGGCCGACGGCGTGAAGATCTGCCTGAACCTCCTCGAAAACGACGCACCGCATGTGCGCTGCGCGGCATTGAGCACCCTCGTGGGCATCAAGGGCGAAGAGGCGATTGGCGATCTGTTGGCCGCCGTGAATTCCGGCGAGCCGGAATTGACGGCAGCGGCGCTGGGCCTGGCGCAGAATCTGGGCGGTGCGTCGGCAACGCAGGCCTGGATTGCCCAGGTCAAGTCCGGGCCGGCCAAGGCCGCGGTAATCAATATGCTTGCCGCTCGCGGCGACAAAGCGGCGCTGAATGCGATAATTGAGGCCTTCGGCGATGCGGACCAGGACGTGCGGACCGCGGCGCTGGCCGGGGCGGTGACACTCGGCGGTGAGGCGGCAATTGATTCGGTGATTCAGTTCATCAAGACCAGCAAGGCCGATGCGGAAGTGAAGATCGCCGCCGAAACACTGGGCCGACTGCCCGGCGAAGCGGTCCTGAATGCGATCGCCGCGGCCGTGCCGCAGAGTCCGGCCCGGGCCCATGTCGCACTGATCGAGACGCTGGCCGCGCGGAAGGCGCGTGCCCACAGCAAGGTCGTGCTGGCGGCATTGGATGGCGAGGCGAACGTGCATGCCGCGGCGGCCAAGGCGCTTGTGGACGTGGCAGGTCCCGCGGACATCGATGCGCTGCTGCGGCGGCTCAGCGCGGCCGAAAACGACGCGGACCGGACGGCATTGGAGCGGGCGATAGTGGCGGCGGCGATGCAGGAGACCGACGAAGCAAAACGGGCGGCCAAGATCGTGGCAGCGCTGGAGGCGGCGGAGGACGCTCAGAAGCCCCCGCTGATCGCGATATTAGGCCGCATCGGCGGCAAGGCGGCGATCGACGCCGTGTCGGCGGTGGCTGCAAGGACGCTCAATCAGACCGGCGCGGGTGCAGTGCTTAATGACGCTGCGGTACGGGCTCTGGCCGGCTGGCCCAAGGCCGAGGCGACTTCGGCGCTGCTGCACATCATTGAACAGACCAACAACGTAACCCACAGGGTGCTGGCGCTTCGCGGGCTGGTGCGGCTGGTGAATACCGGCGGCATCGATGCGGGCGAGGCTGCGGCCATGTATGCCCGTGCACTACAGGCGGTCGAACGAACCGACGAGAAGAAACTCGTGATCGGCGGCCTGGCGAACATTCGCACGGTGGATGCCTTGCGGCTGGTTGTCGAAAGCCTCGGCGATCCGGAACTGAAGACCGAAGCGGCGATGGCCGTGGTCAAGATCGTACTGGGCGCCAATGACCGGGCCGAACCGCTCGCACCGTCGCACGAGGTGGTCGTCGCGCTGCGGCAGGCGATGCCGGCGGTTGCGGACGAAAAAGTCCGGGCCAGGATGAACAAGGTAATCGAAGCGTTTGTGCCGAGCAAGGACGTCGTAGTGCGGCCAGCGCCGGTTGGCTTCGTGCCCCTATTTAACGGTAAGGACCTGACGGGCTGGAAAGGCCTGCTGGCCGCACCTTACGACAACCCGATCAAGCGAGCGACGCTGGATGCGGCCAAACTCAAGGAACTCCAGGCCCGTGCCGACGAGACGATGCGGGCCCACTGGAGAGTTGAAAACGGCGTGCTGCATTTCGACGGGCGGGGCTTCAGCCTGGCAACGACGAAGAACTACAAGGATTTCGAGATGCTCGTCGACTGGCGAATCTGTGAGCCGCGCGGCGACAGCGGGATTTATCTGCGCGGCTCGCCGCAGGTGCAGATCTGGGACCCGCAGCAGCATGGCGTCGGCTCCGGCGGCCTGTACAACAACCAGAAGAACCCGTCGAAGCCGTCAGTGACGGCGGATAATCCGATCGGCACGTGGAACACGTTCCGTATCCGCATGGTGGGCGACAAGGTCACAGTCTGGCTCAATGGCATCCTCGTCGTCGACAACGTCGTGATGGAAAACTACTGGGATCGCTCCATTCCGATTTTCGACTGCGAACAGATCGAACTTCAATGCCACGGCAATCCCATTGATTTTGCCAACATCTTCATCCGCGAACTGCCTCGCCCGGGCGAATTCCGATCGCTCTTTAATGGGCGGGATCTGGCCGGCTGGGTCGGCGACACGGGGGGCTACGTCGTCGAGGACGGCAAGATCGTCTGCAAGCCCGGCGGCAACCTGTACACGGAAGAGCAGTTTGACAACTTTCATTTCAAGTTCGAGTTCAAGCTGACGCCCGGCGCCAACAACGGCCTGGGCATCCGTACGCCCAGGGGCGTGGATGCGGCTTATGCCGGGATGGAATTGCAGATCCTCGACAATACGGCGAAAATCTATGAGAAACTGCAGCCGTACCAGTATCACGGGTCGATTTATGGCGTCGTGCCGGCCAAGCTCGGGTACCTCAAGCCGGTGGGCGAGTGGAACAGCCAGGAGGTCATCGCCGACGGAACGAAGATCAAGGTTATTCTCAACGGCGAGACGATTGTGGACGCTGATATCCAGCCGTCGATCGATAGCGGCACGATGGACAACCGGCCTCACCCCGGACTCGGGCGCAGGACCGGCCACATCGGCTTCCTGGGCCACGGCTCCGTCGTCGAATTTCGCAACATCCAGATTCAGGAACTGTAAGCCCATAGCATCAACGCAAAAGCCGGCCGCTGGAAACTCTCAATGTGCAGGAGAGCAAAGCGATGCTGCACGTTTGATCATGATCCATGAAAGGGCAGCGCCATGAAATCAAGGACCATTCTGGCCGCTCTGCTTTCGGCCGTCCTGTGCACGCTCGGGGCTTCGCAGGAGGAGACATCGACGCAGGACATTCTCGATGAGATGGCGCGGCAGGATGAGGCGCGAATCGCCGGCCTGCCGAAAGACGTGCAGAGCCTGGCGGGCGTCAAGGGCGTTTACGTGCTGCTCGAGTATCCTACGGCGGATGCCAACGCCCTGGATTTGGCCGATGCTCCGCTGCAGAAGGATATCGAGGTGAAGCTGCGTCTTGCCGGCGTCGACGTGATCACGGCCGAGGAGAATCTCTTGTCAGAGGACGGGGCATGTCTTCGCGTGAACATCTCGACGGTCGGCGGCGGCAAGCTGATCGCGTATAATGTTCTGGTCCGGTTCGAACAGGATGTTTATCTCGCCCGCAGCCCGAATCGCTTTTACGTGGGGGCGCCGACGTGGCGGCGGGAGACGTTTGGGGCGGGCAGCCTCGCCGAGGTGGCCGAGGCGATTCAGATCGCGCTGCAGAACGGCATTGAGGATTTTCTCACTGACTACATCACCGCAAATGCGAGAAGATAGTAAGGTCGGCGCAAGGCCGGGATCGGGAGCACGCGAGATCGATCAGCCGCCGGCCCGCCGAACCGTCTCGAGTCTCTTCGTGTAGTGAATGGCCGGGCAGAGGAGCAGCAGACCCGCGGCGCCGAAGGCGCAGTCAATGGGCAGCCAGAAGAGGGGGAAGCCGCGCACGATACCGCTGATAACGACCATGGGAAACGTCAGCAGGCAGACGAGGATGCCATAGCGGATGACCCAGATGTTCCGGACCGGGTCCTTGATGGGGCCGATGAAGGCCAGCGCGATCGCGATCATCGCAAAGCCCACCCAGTCCGTGCAGTAGAACAGGTACGGGTGGTTGTCGGCGATTGCGGCGATGCCCGTTTGGAGTTGGGCGATCCATTGGGCCATCGGCGGGAAGAGCCGATCGGTCAACGTGCCCGGGCCGAAGAGTGCGGCGACGGTGTCGATCTGCCACTTCAACGGGAAGATGACAATCCCGCACAGCACCAGCCCGGCCGCGAAGAGCCCAAGCAGCACACGGATTCTGCGAAGCAGCCTCTTTTCCATGCCCCATCCAAAACCGGGGACAGGCACCTGTTTTATTCCTGGCCGCTTGTTTTTTGCTCGGCGAGGACCTGGAAGCGGTTGGCGATGGCGAGCGCCGGGTCGAGTGGGACGTCGACGGGCGTGACGCCCTTGGGGATGCTGATAGTCGGCGTCGCCTTGAGCGTTTTGCCGGCGAACTGCGGCAGCCACTGGCGTTCGGCTTCGAGCATCTCGGCGGCCATATCGCGAACTTCTTTGAGCGTGCAGCAGGCGCTGGTGAGCGGATCCATAGCGATGGCGTGGACGATATGCTCCGGGTCGCCAGTGAGGCCGGCCTCGACGGCCAACTGCTGCACGGTGATATTGCTCTGGTTCATCGCGGCCAGTTGCGGCGGCAGATCGCCCACGTGCAGCGGGTGCAGGCCGCGGGCATCGACGTAGACGGGCACCTCCACGCAGCAGCCGGCCGGAAGGTTGGTGATGTAGCCGTCGTTGCGGACGTTGCCGTTGAGGCGGAACGGCCGGTCGGTCTCCATGGCCTCCAATATGTATGAACAATACTCGACGCTTCGCTGGCCGATCTTCGTCGACTCCAGCGACAGGTAATCCACGTCGGCGTACTTCTCGGCCAACATGTTGCAGTACTTATAATAGGCCCCGGTCTCGCCGCCGAAACCGGGCTCGTCACAATAAAGCTTCAAAGCCCGTTCGCTGCTGCGGAACCACGGCAAGTATTCGGAGAGATGGCCGGTGCTTTCCGTCATGAAGTAACCGAACTGCCGCATCACTTCGCAGCGGACCTTCTCGTTGACGTAGTATTCGGGACGCTCGCAGTTGGCCCGGAGGACGGGGTAAAGGTCGCGGCCGTCGCGTTTATCTTTCAACGACAGGAACCATGCCATGTGGTTGATACCCGCGCACCAGAAGTCGATCTGATCCTTCGGCACGCCGACGTAGCGGCTGATGAGGTCCAGAGTCGTCTGCACGCCATGGCAGAGGCCGATGTAGGGCATGTTCGTGACCTTGCCGAGGGCCAGGCAGCAGGCGGCCATGGGGTTGGCGTAATTGAGGATCGTGGCGCCGGGGCAGAGTCGCTCGGCCTCGCGGGCGATATCCGCCAGAACTGGGATCGTCCGCAGGCCGCGGAAGATGCCGCCGGGCCCCAAGGAATCACCGATGCACTGGTCGACGCCGTACTTCATCGGAATCTCGTAGTCGTGGCGGAATGCTTCCAGCCCGCCGACCTGGATCATGATGATTATGTAGTCAGCCCCTTCGAGCGCCTTGCGGCGGTCGGTGGTAGCCGTGACTTTGGCCGGCAGGTTATTGTCCTTGACCATCCGCTTGACGAAGGCTTCCATGCGGTCGAGCTTGGGCTGCGTGCGGTTCATCAGGCAGATTTCGCTGTCCCGCAGCGACTCCGTCGCCAGGATGTCGTGCGTCAGCGTCTTGCAGAAAACCATGCTCCCCGCCCCAATCATTGCGATCTTGGCCATAGCAAACCTCCCTTTCAAAGCGCCCGCGGGCGATATTTCAATTTACCTTCTCGAGGACATAAGGTTACCCCGAACCGCCGCCAATGGCAAGCCCAAACTGAGGATCCTGGCGGCGCAGTGACACCCCGCCGGCTCACGCGCCAAGCTCCGGCCAAAGGCGCCACGCAGGAAACCTGAACAGGCGCCTGTCGCTATCAGCCAAATACCCTTTCCTGCCTATTTGAGGGTGTTCTGGAGCAGGTAGAGGCCGCTCTTACCCGGGGCGACGATGTCGATATCGCCGTCCTTGTCGATGTCGGCCGCCTGCGTATTGATGCCGAAGGCAACACTGCCGCCCTCGGAGATCAGGCTGCGCTGCCAGGCGGAGCCGTTCCATTTGTAGAAGTAGACACATTTGGGGTCGTTGCCGCCAGGGTCGTTGCCGTTGTGGGCGTGGAAGCGTTTGCCCGTGACAAGTTCGTCGGAGCCGTCATTATCGATATCGGCCAACAGCAAAAAGTGCGGCTGAGACCAGGAATCGTCGATCAGGTGTCTGGTCCAGGTACGCTTGCCGGAGGCGTCTTTACCCTGTTCGAGCCAGAAGAGGCCGTAATTGTGGCCGAAACCCCAGATGATGTCGGCGTCCTTGTCGCCGTCAACGTCATGGACGAGGGCCGGCACGCTGCACTGGCCCAGGTCGAACTCGCCATGCCAGATCCACTCGGCGGCCGCATCGTCAGGCTGTTCGGCCCAGCCCTTCGCTGCGACGACGTCGCAGCGTCCGTCGCCGTTGATATCGCCTGCGCCGTTGCCGTGCCCCGCGGCCTGCTGCGGCAGCGGGTGCTTTATCCATCGCACGCCGTTCGGCGCGGCCTTGTCACGCTTGAACTCATACCACGCTGCCTGGTTCATAATGTTCGGCAGGATGTCGAGCTGCCCGTCGCCATTGATATCGAACGCCAGCGCCGTCTCCATATTGCCCGGCTCGTCCACGTCGAAAACCTCCCATGGCTTGCCGCTGTCACCGGGGTTGCGTACCCAGAAGATCTTCCTGTTGTGCCAGGCCGCGCTTGCGATGTCGACCCAGCCGTCACCGTCGATATCCATGGGCAGGCTGGCGAAATCATAGTAATAGCCGCCTTCGTACTGCACTTCGCGAATGAAGTGCTGCTTCCAGTCGGGCGCCTCGTACCAGAAGCCGCCCGAGACGATGTCCAGCCTGCCGTCCTTGTTCACGTCACAGATGCCGGCGGCCTCGAACTTCGAATCGGCGTTGATCGTCACGATCTTAAACTGCGTTCCGACCCGCACCTCCTCCGGCTTGGGCGTTCGCATCCGCACGATTACACCCCACGGCATATTGTTCTGCGTAACCTTGAGCATCATGGTGTTGACGCCCTTCTTGAGCATGCCTTTTGCGATGTCGGGCGTGGGCAAGATCGGCCGGGCAACGTTGAGTGACATGATAACCTGGCCGTTAAGCCAGGCCTTGACGCCGTCGTCGCTGAAGATTTCAAACGTCACCGGCTTGTCGGCGTGGCTGTCAATCGTCGTCCGAAGATACGCCACGCGGCTGTCGCCGCCGTCCAGCGCCCGCAGCAGGTCAAGATAACCCGTCGGAGTGGAATCCGGATAGACCGGCATGGGCCGCCAACTGGCCGCCTCAGGGTCATTCTCCGGGGCGAACGTAATATCAAACAGCGCCGCATAGTCCTTGCCGTCCTGGACGTACGGGCCGGACACCTCCCAGTCCATAAGATAGCTCTGAATCGTTGTGATCTGCTCGATCAGGTCCGCCGCCTGCTTGCGAATATCCTCCGGCGCGGAACTGGCCGCCACCTTCTCCATCGCCGCCTTGACAAGCTGTCCCTGCTTCGCCGCCAACGGCGCCGCAATCGCCACAGCCGCATGCGCCGCCTCGCTGCAAGTTTCCGCATCCGCCAATGACCGCACCGCCATCTCCAGCGCCGCCGCCGTACGAACATTCGCCAAGCCCGAAAGCACCCGCTTCTTCTCGGCCGCCTGCGCAGCTAACTTCATCGCCTCCTCATACATCTTCACCTTCGCATCGCCATCCGCCTGGTCCTTGCCAACCAGATCGATGTACCCGCGAAGCGCCAGCACCTTGTGCGCCTGATCGTCCGCGGTCATGGCCACTCGCAACAGATCGTTTTTCGGCTCCGCCGTCGGCCAGGCGCTCACCCCTTGGATCGCTGCATACCGAATCTGCGGATCGCGATCAGTCAGCGCATGCCGCATGACCTCCAGCGCCGACACGTCCCCAAGCTGGCCTAACATCTTGATCATTGTCGCCCTGAGCCTGCTGTCATACGCAGACTTAATCCAGGCCAGAATTGCTTCTGAGGCAACGCGTTCTGCATCAGTCCGCTGCGCGACACCCAGAATCATGTTTTGCACTTGTTCTAATTCACTTCCTCGAGCTTCCATGAGCAGCGGAACGAGCATCTCCATGTCCTTCGCGCCCGCAAGTTCGCGGAGCGCGCGATACGAAGCCTGGCGCACCGACGCAGCCTCGCTGCACGCCGTCTTCAGCAGCAAGGGGGTGGCTTCGGCGGCTCTGCGATCCGCAAGCGCCGCGATCAATTCGGCTTGCACCGATGCGGCCGACTCCTTTACAAGCATCATCATCCCTGCATGCACATTCCGTCCTCGAAGCGCCCGCAGACTCTGCCGTGCCGCGGTGCGCTCCTTGGCTGTGCCTTCCGCGGTCCGCCGCGCCAGGAGAACCACGGCCGGCCCATCACCCAGAACACCAATTGCTTTCAGTGCGGCAACGCGGACCGCCTCCTCAGGCGACGCGACGGCCTTCACCACGTCCCGCAGTAAAGCACGCTCATTGCCGGCCGCTATGACATCGATCAACAGCACCTGGGCATCGACCGGCAGGTCATCCCACTGCTGCAGACACGATCGCACCAGCCGACCATCCTGCGTCTCGCGCACCAGCCTGATCGCCGCCAGACGCAGTTCAATATCGTCACCGCCAAGTGCTTCAACAACCAGCCGGCCGCGCTGCGCCCCATCCGCGATCGCCAATCCGCGCCATGCCGCCAGGCGAATCGCCGCGGGCGGCGCGGATGCAATCACCTTGCGGTAGAGCCCGGCCGCGGTCGCATCGTCACCCGCATCCAGCCGTGCTTCCGCACAGGCCAACAGTGCCCCCAGCACTGCGTCAGCGGCCTCGCCCCTTGATCTGCCGCAGGCCGCCGTCAGCGCAGCCTCAGCTTCTTTGCCGCCGATGCGCCCCAAGGACTTTGCCGCCGCCGAGGCCACGGCAGCGTCTGCATCGGCCAGCAAGGCCGCCAGCAGCGGCACCGCCGCCGCGTCGCGCCGCCAGCCCACCGAATCGATAAGGCCTACTTTGGTCAGACCGGACGTCTTGCCAATTGCGTCGCGCAGCGCCGCCCCTGCCTCGGCGTACGGCATGCCCTCCAGCGCATAACGGGCCGCATGACCCACGCGCTCATCCGCCAAAAGACCCGCCAGCACCGGGACGGATTCCACCGTGCCGCAGATCCGCAACTGCTGGCACGCCGCACATTTCTCAACAGCACCGGCATTCGACTTCAGAACGCCGATCAGTTCTTTCTCGTCCGCGGCAATGCATGCCGCGGCAATCAATGCGATCATTAACATACTGAGCAACTGTCTATTCATGGCCTGCCTTTCATGCAACAGGATAATGACTCTTGGTACGGGCACGGCATGCGCCCACGCGGAACAATCACAGCGTCCACGGCGGCCGCGGCGTATAGCTGAGCAGCCGATTGGCCGTGTCATCGCCCACGAATCGGAGCTTTGCCGGGTCCCAGCGCAGGTTGCGCTTGAGGGCCAGCGAAATGCCGCCGACGAGAATCAGATTGATAGTGTACGCCGCCTCCTCCGGATCGCAGATGGTCGTCTTGCGGCTGCGGACGCACTCGAGAAAATTGCCCGAGTGGCTGTCGGCGAAGTAGACCCGCTGATCATCCGGCAGAAGCGGCTCCCTGAGCACGCCGGCCGGGTACGATACAATGTTGCTGCGGTCGACCGCGATGCGACCCTTTGTGCCAACAAAACATGCCCCGCCGTCCGGCCCGATCGGCTCGCCGGGATACCCCGTCGAGTGAACCACGACGCCGTTGGTGAAGTGATAATGAATCACGCCGTTGTCATACTCGATATCGATGGGCGCCTTGTGATCGGCGTTGACGGTCCATTGAACGATGTCGTAATGATGCGGGCTCCAGTTGACGTCGCCGACGAACAGGCCGTTGAGCGTATGCCCCGCCTCGCCGCCAAACGGCCGCCACGGCAGCGGCCCCAGCCACATATCCCAGTCGAAGCCGTCCGGCACCGGCACGGAATGATCCGACGTCCACGCACTCGGCACGAACGCCCCCGGTTCGCGATAGGCATAAACCTCCTTGAGCGGGCCGATCCGTTCGTTGCGCACCAGTTCGCACGCCTGCCGGAACTTGCCGCCGTACTCCGACCGCTGCTGCGTGCCGGCCTGATAGATCCGCCCGTATCGCCGCGCCGTCTCGATAATCATCTGCGATTCGCGAACCGTAATCGCCACGGGCTTTTCGCAATAAACGTCCTTGCCGGCACGCATCGCCATGATCGCCATCGGCGCAGCCCAGTGATACGGAACCGCAATCAGTACCGCGTCAATATCCGCCCGCGCCAGAACCTCGCGAAAATCATTGTACGCCTTCACGCCGTCGTAGCCCGGCTGACCCAGCCGCTCAGCGCAGATCTGGTTGCACCGCTGCCGGGCATAATCGCGCCTTTCCCGCCGCACATCGCACACGGCCAACACCTGCACGTCCTCGCGGGCGACGTAGCCTCCCGGCACGTACGTCCACGCACCGCCCATCAGGTGCCCGCCACCCTGTCCGCCAATGCCGATAAAGCCCATGTTGACGCGCTCGCTCGGCGGCGTGCGCCCCGCTTGCCCCAGCGCTGAGGCCGGAACAATCGCCGGAAGCATGGCTGCTCCCACCACCCCGGCGCCGCGCCGCAGAAATGATCGTCTGTCCATCTTGCTGTGTCTCGTCATGACTGAAACCTTTCAAAGTCCGCAGTATGTCGTTCGGGCGCGGTATCCGTGCCCCTACTGTTCAAACGCCCCGAACACGATGTTCGCCGTCTGCGTGCGAACGGGCTTGGTCGCCCCTTTGTCGTTCGGATGCGCACGATTGGTCAATACAATGAGGAAGACTTCCTTTTCAGGGTCGCACACGATTGACGTGCCCGTGTAGCCGCTGTGGCAAAACGCCCGCGCCGCGGCATGCTCTCCCCTGATCCAGGCATAGCCGCTGCTGACGTCGAAGCCGTACGCCCGTCCATGCGACTGCACGCTCGTCAGAAGTTCTACACCTTCGCGGCTCAGAATCCGCCGGCCCTTGTACACGCCGTTGTTGAGCAGCATGCGGCAGTAGATCGAAAGATCCTTTGCCGTCGAAAACACACCCGCATTGCCCGACACGCCGCCCATCAATTGGGCCAACGGATCATGCACCGTGCCGCGCAGCGGCGTCCCGTCCACAACCTGCGTCGCCGCGATTCGCTTGTCCAGCGCATCCGGCGGATTGTACATCGTGTCCTTCATTCCTAACGGGCGAAAGATATTCTTCTGCGCAAACACGTCAAGCGGCTCGCCCGACACGACCTCCACGATCTTGGCCAGGATGATGTAATTGAGGCAACTGTAACGAAACTGCTCCCCCGGTTTGTTCATCGCCTGCAAGCTGCAAATCTTCTCGATCACCTTGTCAGGACATGGACTGCCGTAGGCCTTTTGGAGCGGCTCGGCGCTCGTGTATGCCGGCAGGCCCGACGTATGCGCCAGCAGATGCCGGATCAGCACCTCCTCCTTGCCTTTGGCCCCGAACGCCGGCAGGTATTTCACCACCTTGTCGTCGAGGTCGATCCTGCCCCGGTCCCGCAGGATCAGCACCGAAGTCGCCGTCCCGACCGGCTTGCTCACCGACGCCAGATCGAAGATCGTATCCTCCTGGGCCGGTTCCTGGTACGGCTCGATCACCTCATTGCCGAACGCCTTGAGGTAGTAAATCTCGTCCGCCGTCCCCGCACACACAACCGCCCCCGGAAAGCTGCCCTTTGCAATCTCCCCCTCAACCACCGCGTCGATCGCCGCCAACTTCTGCCTCGCCGCTCGCTCGGCGGGGTTCATGCAGCCGCAAAACGTTGCCATCAGCAGCAGGAATGCAGCATTTCGCACGTTTTTCATGCCCATACCTCCGAAAATAACTCTCCGGACACCGAAACCCGTATTATACCTCCACATGTTGACGGTTTCACGCGCTTTTGTCGCTGAATTCCCGCAGAACTCCCACAAAGCCCTTTGACGCACGGTCCCGGTATGATATACTGCACCAATAAAGGCTTTTTCAATCGGAGTACGCCCATGATGAAAAGAGCAGCCATCGCCGTACTGCTGTCGCTGGCCGCCGCCTGTCCTGCAGCCGTAACCACCGGCCTGGACCGGGTGAAAGCCTACTCTTCCCTGTTTGTCGACAAGCGTATCGGGATCATCTGCAACCACACCGCGGTCGACACGTCCGGCCGGCATATTGTCGAGGTCTTTCAGGAACTGCCCGGCGTCAAGGTCACCGCGCTCTTTGCGCCGGAGCACGGCGTTTACGGAAGCGCCCAGGCTGGCGAGCAGATCGCCGACAACATTGACCCCCGCTACGGCATACCCGTGCGAAGTCTCTATGGAAGCACACGCAAACCCACGCCGGAGATGCTCGCCGATGTCGATGTGCTCGTATTCGACATCCAGTGTGTCGGCGCGCGATTCTACACCTACAAGTACACCATGGCGCTGGCAATGGAAGCCGCCGCCGAAAACGAAAAGCTCTTCGTCGTGCTGGACCGTCCCAACCCCATCGGCGGCCTCATAGTCGAAGGTCCCGTTCTCGAAGAGAAGCACGCCTCCTTCGTGGGCATGTACGCGATCCCCCTCCGCCACGGCATGACCATCGGCGAACTGGCCCGCCTCTTCAACGGCCAACTCTGGCTCAAGGATGGAGTCAAGGCCCGCCTCCTGGTAATCCCCCTAAATGGCTGGCGACGGAGCATGTGGTACGACCAGACCGGCCTGGAATTTCGCAAGCCATCACCGAATATACCCAACCTCGACACGGCCGCCGTTTATCCGGGAATGTGCCTCCTCGAGGGTACGAATGTCAGCGAAGGCCGCGGCACCGACAGGCCATTTATCCAGTTCGGCGCTCCCTGGATCGACGAAGCGAAATTGGTCGAAGCCCTCAACGCCCTGAAACTGCCCGGTGTGCAGTTCGTGCCCGCCGCCTTCACGCCCACCTCCTCAAAACACCAGAACGTCCTCTGCAAGGGCGCCGCCATCGAAATCATGGACCGCGCGGCCATGCAGGCGATTCGCCTTGGCATCGAAATCGTCAGGACACTGCACAGCATGTACCCCAACGAGTTCCAGTGGCGCCAGGCGCACTTCGACCGCCTCTGCGGAACCTCCGCCGTCCGCGAAGCGATCACCAAAGGGACGGACTTCAAGACGCTCGAAATGCAATGGCAAGAAGGCCTCGCAGCCTTCATGAAAATCCGTCAGCGCTACCTCCTCTATCGCTGAACCAGACCGGGGCATAAGGGGTTGTTGAAGAAACCCGGCGCCTCATCATGGCTGCCGCTGTCAAGACGTCTTCGCCAGACATCAGTGGCGCCATCGTCAAACGCGGGCCGGTAATACACCTGTCCCCGGTGGTCTGTCAAAAAAAATGACTATGCCGGACCTCTCCGTCGGAGCACGACACGTTTGCGATGCTCAATGCCAGCCGATCCGTGTGCATCCGTGGCTTCGCTTCAGACCAGGCTGGCCCCTTTCACGCCAGTGCCTTGCCCACGCAGGTCTTCATCTTTGAAAGCCCGAGTTTCGCCACCTCCAACGGATCCTGCTTCCAGTACCTCTGGTTGAACAACTCCAACGACAGCATCGCGCGGCAGCCGTTGTCGTATATGTCGCGCAGTATCTGCGTGATAGGCGCGATGCCGTCACCCGGCATGACACGGTCCCTGTCCGCAATGGTCTGGCGCGGCGGATCGGCCGGGTAATCGTTCATGTGGAACACCTGGATTGTCCGCCCGCTGATCACCTTGTAGGCGTTGAAATCTGAGCCGCCCTTGTATGTGTGGTAGACGTCCGGCAGCAGACACGCCTTAGGATGTCTGCTCTCCGCGATCACGTAGAGTGCCTCGCCTAACAGATGCAGATTCGCCGACGATCCCCACGTCTCCAACTGCGGCACCACGCCCATCTCATCACCCATCTCCAGGATCGCGCGATAGCGTTCAGCGGCCCGGTTCAAATCAAGCCCCGCCGTACGGTTCGCCCCCGCAGGCGGCGCAGCGATCCGGACACCCCCGATCTGCGCCAGCACGTCCATGTCCCGCTTCAGTTCCTCCAGCCCTCGCGCCCGCTGAGCATCGTCATCCACGATCCACTGTGCAAAGCCGATTGCGCTTTCCACCGTTATGCCGAGGTCAGCAATCCGCTTCTTCAGATCCTTGAGCGAGCCTCCGCCGCTGCGGTATTCATTAATCTTGCGAATCCATGGCTCAATGGCGTCGTAGCCCGCCTTGGCCGCGATCTCGACCTCCTCGACAAGGCTGAGGTTCTGCCCCATGATGGTCCCGGTATTCAGGCAGTACCCGAATCCGTCGCGCCGCCCGCCACCCGCTGCCTTCGTCTGGGCGGCGAACGTCGGCCCAACCCAAACCGCCGCGGCCAACGCCGACATGCGCCCCATAAACCCCCGCCGAGACAAACCACCTGGGCCCGACTTACCCGCCATGTTCAATCCTCCGGAATCACAACCTTGGCCGGGCGCACACCACGCCCGAAAACCCTTTCCATGCTAACAGATGGCCCCACAAATCTCAACAGGACCCGCAAGACCAAATCCCGGATGCATCCAATCGTAAACCTGCGATAACTTACCCAAAAGAGCCCTAAATCTCGGCAGGGCAAGCGCATTCTCACGTTTCTTGGGTGATCAGGTGTAGTAGATAATCGTGGTCCCATCCGGCGAGTTTCCTTTTTTGGCGGATGCTGATCTTCCTGCTGGTGTCAGTCTTGAGCAGATTCAGTGCGATTCGTGACAGGCGTGTGTAATTCTCATCGGCGTTTTCTTTGCGGATGCGGCGTTGATCTTCCATGAACACCACGTCCATGCACCAGTGCAACTGGTTCTCGACACCCCAGTAACCCCGTGACAGTCGCAGCATGTATCCGGCATCACGGCCGGGCAGGCTCGAGATGTAATAGTGGCGTGTAGTACTGGTCTTGTCGCGGATCTGGCGGGTGCGCTCGATGCAAACAACGCTGCGAAGCGCGGGCCATTCACTGGGCCGGCGATGTCCCAACTGCTCCAACATCGCCTGGTTTCGATCCTACCGTGGCCGGCATCTGTCTCTTCGACGAAATCATAAGCAACGCCCTGACAGTCATCAGTGAGTCCCTCTTCGAAGAACAATTTGAGGTTCTCGTACAGGGCCGGCTGGTTGGCTTTGACCTGCAACAAATAGTCGCCTCCGCAGTCGAGGATACGCTGGGCGGTGGCCTTCTGGCAATGCATGGCGTCAGCCGCGACTACCGCCCCGCGCAAATCCAGCAGTTGCAGCAGCTTCGGCAGTGCGGTGATTTCATTCTCCTTGACGCCGCAGGCCAGTTGGCCCAACACGGTCTGGTTGCTGACACACCAGGCATTGATCATGTGCAGGGCGGCCTTGTTGGCCGCCGTGTTGAAACTGCGACGCAGGGTCTTGCCGTCGACGGCGATCAGCCGGCCCTTGGAGGTTTTGGCCAAGTGAGCCATCCATTCCATAAAGCACGCTTCAAAAGCGGCCGGGGCCAGACGAGCAAACACCCTGGCAAAGGTATCGTGGCTGGGGATACCGTGGCGCAGCGAGAGGAAGGTTCTAAACCACCTTTCTTTGCAGAGCCCGAACAGTTCGATATCTTCCCAGCTGCGTTGCAGATGATGGCGCAGATGGCGATGACAATCATGTCCGACAAACGATGCCGTCTGCCTTGCGTGCATCGGGGATCTTGTATCTTACTGAAAAAGCGCATAGAACCTCTGTGGGCTTGGGCGTCCATACCAAAGTCCTTTCATCATAGCACGAAATTCATGTCCATGCACGGCCGCTGCACACTTCGAAGCCAAACTTATCCCCACTCACGACAGAGCGCAACCAGAATTTCCCCGGATTTTCAAAAAAACTTCCACCGCCACGAGAATGCGCCAGCCTTGGAGCCGCCGATCGCGAATTTGACACCATCCGCTCAAACGCGTATACTTGTGTGTTTCACGGCAGCATTAGCAGGAAACCGACAATCGAGGAAAACACGATGGAAATCACCACCCGAACATACCAAACGGAAAACGGCCCCGTCGAAGGCATCATCGCCAGATGGCCTGCCTTCAGCATACTCATGATCACCGGCCCAAAAGGCTTCCTCGCCTGCCCCGCTATCGACGTCGACGCCTGTCAGACCTACGGCAAGGCCGCTGCCATCGTCGAAAGCTCCGCCGAAAACCCCATCGGCACCCTCGAACGCTTCTGCGAACGAAAAATCACCAGGGCCAACGCCGCCGCACAGGCCCTCGGCATCAAACCCGGCATGATCGCCAAAGAAGCCTTCCCCCGCATCGCCTGAGAACACCCCGCCTCTCGCAAATCAAACGCGCAGGTCGCGCCGGCAAACCCGCGAAAAAAAACACCCCGCCGCCGAACAGCCGACCGCGGGGTGCTGAATATCAAAATATATGCCTTGTCAACCTATCTCGGCCCCATCGCCAGATAACCCCGGTTCATCCACTCCATATCCGGGTTATCAGGCTGACGCGCCGGTGCAACCGAACTGGTACCGGGCATAGGCGTCTGCGTCATTATGGAAATCGTCCTGGGATCGCTCCACGTGTGCTTTTCTGTATGCCCGTCGGCAAAGGCCAACGTACTCCGGTCCTTGTGGTATTCTGCCGGCCAATCCCACCACGTCCAGTAGTCACTGTTGTTCATCAACACAAAGCCGCCCTGATACCAGCGCTGATCCCCCTTCGTATAATAGTTCTCCTCAACAAAGATGTACTTATCGGCGGGCGAAGTCACGTCGCTCATCTTCTCAGCCAGCCCCTTTCTGAACGAACCTCCACCGGGCACCCCGTTCACAGTGCGCCAACCCGTGGGAAGAACCTGTCCGGGCCATCCCGTCCGTGTACCGAAATCCTCGCTGTTCATAAGGCCCGCGCCGGCGTAGCTTATATACAGCGCATAGCCCGGTCCCGCTTTCCTCCAGTTCTTGTCAGCCGGGCAGTGATAAAGTTTCTCGCTTTCCGCATAGGGATAAAGTTTGCCCGCCCGGATACCGTTTAATTCCCATTCGTGAGTCGTCTCCAGGTTAGTGGAGCTCGCAACATCCGGCAAGGCCACGCCACTGCGGGGATCGTCCCGATCACTGAACAAGGGGCGTTCAACCCAACGATACGGTGTGGCATTGCTACCGCTGTAGTAATTGGATAGACCCACGAGCCGCCCGTCATTGTCTTGTTGATACAAAAACCAGCATTTCCCCAACCCCGCCTGGTTCACTCCGCAGACCGCAGCGGTCGCCTGTTGCTTTACGTATGTCAGCGCCGGCACCATAACCGCAAGTAACAGGCCGATAATAGCGATGACAACCAGCAGCTCGATCAGCGTAAAACCTTCTTTCCTCATGGACGGGCTCCTTCTTTCTCACATCACAAAGTTCTTTTCATACCACAATGCGCACTGCGCAACCACACCTCCTCCTGAGCCTGACAGGCATGCCTGATACGAACCGCGGCCGCTCACCCTAAGGGCGCATGGCCGCTCCCCAATGCAAAATGCCCCAGCAGACCCTGAAATAGTATACCCTATACCCATCCAACCTGCAAGCGAATTCTCAAGGCACAAACAAACGGAATCCCCCTTGGTCGCATTTTCATCTCCACCTCACCTTTTGGCCGGCACATAGTGTCTCGCAAGCCATTCCAAGTCGCGCCCCAGACTCGGTGCATCGCTATGTCCGCCCGCCCGCCGAATCGTGTCTCCATCCAGCCAGTGGTGCTTGTCGGCATGACCATCGGCAAATCCGATCGTGCTGCGGTCGAGGTGGAAGATCGCCAGCGGATCAATCCATGAAGGTCGACTATAATCCATTATCCATGAACCCATGTTCCACCCCCGGTCATCCGTATTCTCAAGGAATACAATCTTCTCACCCGGGATCACGATCTGCCCCATCTTGCGCACACATTTGGGATCGGTGGGCTGCTCGCCGTTCATTAAGCCGATAATGGAATAACTCCGCTTTCCACCCCGTCCCCTCCCCGTCGACGGGTCGTCCGGCTTCAGATAGTTCTTATCTGCCGGACAGTGCCAGACATCAGGACTTTCGACGTATGGCGAAAGCGCGCCGTCCATAAGGCCAAGTTCCTCCTCTTCAAACGTGGGATCAGGATCGGTATCGTTCGTCCCGCCGGTATAGGTGCCATCGTGCCGGTGCGGCGGGTTTACAAACCAGGCATTATCCTCATAGGGGGGTACCCAGGCAGAACGATTAGCGTAGGCAGCGCTCCGCGGAACATGACCGTTGCACAGCTTGGAGTCGTTTTCGTCGGAGTAAATGTACCATGCCCGGGATATCCCGTTAACATGCGACATGCAAACAATGCCGGTGGCCTGTTTCTTCGCAGCACTCAGCGCCGGAATGAGAACCGCTAAGAGCAGCGCAATAATGGCAATCACAACGAGCAGTTCGATGAGTGTGAACCCCTTCCGCCTGTCCATCTGTACCTCCTTTACGAGGGCATATCCCTGGAATGTGAACGCCCGAAAGCGGCCAACGCCCTGCACAGGGCCGATTGAACCACCTCCGGACCAATTTAATTATATCCGCGCAGCCGCCGTTTTCAAGCTTTTTCCGGACTCTCTGATCCCGTGCTAAGAAAAATGCTGACTTAGGGGGCTGTTGAAAAAGCCGATGCCTCATCTTGCCAAACCCCTTAACCGTGCGTCCCGCAGGTTTCCCCCTCAGCGAAGCACCAGAGGTTGCCGCCGTCAAACGCGCGCCCGCGACATACCTGCTCCGGTGATGTATCAACACGAGAACAACAGACCTATCCGCTGGAGTACCGCGTGTTTGTGGGTGCCCATCAACCCACCCTCCAGCCGCGTCAATCGCCCCGCCGGCCTCGCCCGTTCTTGGACGTCACGTATACCGCCTGCACCGCGAAAAGATTCGGCAGGATTTTCACTGGCGAAAGTCGGGATTTTCCCAACGGTATCCGCCGCTCGACCCGCGCCCCCAATTGCTCGCAGAATCGGTCAAAGTCTTTCAGGCTCAGGCAGTGAATATTCGGAGAATCGTACCACCGAAACGGCAGTTGTCGCGTCCGCGGCGCTCGCCCCTGCAACAGAAGCTGCAAGCGGCAGCTCCAGTGCGCAAAATTCGGAAAGCTCACGATCACCCGGTTCGCCACCCGCAGCAGCTCCCGAAAAACCCGCTCCGGATCCTTAACCGTCTGCAGCGTCTGCGACAGGATCGCGTAGTCGAAGCTGTCCGCCGCATACTGCTGCAGCCCCCGCTCGATGTCCCGATGAATAACCGAAAGCCCCCGCCGGATCGCATCCACCACCATATCCTGGTCCAGCTCGATCCCCTCCCCGCGGATATGCTTGTCCCCGATGAGCCGCGCCAGAAGCTCCCCGTCCCCGCAGCCCACGTCCAGCACCCGGCTCTCCGGCTCGATCAGCGACTCGATCAACTGGTAATCAACACGCACCCGCCGCGCCTGGTCCACCCGCCGCAAAAACACCGCCGCTGACGGCCGCCGCCGACCCCCTCCCGCCGTAGGACGTATCCGCGAATACGTTGTCTCCAGAAATCCGCTCATCAGCGCCCCCAACGTCTCCGGCTCTAATAGAAACGCATCATGCCCGTACGGCGAATGAATATTGCAGTAGCTGACATCCTTTCCGTGCGACGCCAGCGCATCGACAATCTCCTCCGACTGCGCCGCCGTAAACAGCCAGTCCGACGTAAAGCTCACCACTAAGAACCGCGCCTTCGTCCCTGCAAGCGCCGCCGCCACGCTGCCGTACTCCCGCTCCAGGTCGAAATAGTCCATCGCCTTGGTGATATACAGGTAGCAATTCGCATCGAACCGCTCCACGAACGTCTGCCCCTGGTAGTCGAGATACGTCTCGACGGCAAACTCCGAGTTGAAGTCGTACCCGTACCTGTCCGACGACCGCAGCGTCCGCCCGAACTTCGCCCGCATGCTCTCTTCGCTGAGGTATGTGATATGCCCGATCATCCGCGCAATCGCCAGCCCCCGGTTCGGCCCTTCGCTCTTGCCGTGATACTGTCCGTGATTGAAATGCGCATCGGCCAAGATCGCGTTGCGGCCCACCGCGTCAAACGCAATCGCCTGCGCCGAAAGCCGCGTCGTCGACGCCACCACTATGGCCGACTTCACAAACTCCGGATACGCAATCGCCCACTGCAGCACCTGCATGCCGCCCATCGACCCGCCAACAACCGACAGCAACTGCCGCACGCCCAACTTATCCAGCAGCAGCTTCTGCACCTTGACCATATCCGCAATCGTAATGATCGGAAAGTCAAGCCCGTACGCCCGCCCCGTCGCCGGATTCACGCTCGACGGCCCCGTCGTCCCGCTGATGCCCCCCAACACGTTCGAGCAGATCACAAAGTACCTGTCCGTATCGATCGCCTTGCCCGGCCCGACCATCGAATCCCACCACCCCGGCTTGCGATCCTGCGGGCTGTTGTACCCCGCAACGTGCGCATTGCCGCTCAGTGCATGGCAGATCAGCACCACGTTGTCCCCCTCCGGCGTCATCTGGCCGTACGTTTCGTACGCCACATCGATCGGCCCTAACCTCTTGCCGCACTGCAGCTCCAAAGGCGCATCCGCCTCCACCACACGCAGCAGACGTGTCTCGACAAGCCCTATCGAATTCCTGCCATCATCGGTCATAAGTGTAATAATACCGGCCCCACGAATTTGTTCAACAGGCGGCCGTTGAAAAACCTCCGCAATTTCACGAGTTAGATTGGCGCAATACGCGTCATCAGCGTTTGAAAAAGCTGCGCCGGCCGCACCTCGGCCCGCCTGCCCCCTGACCTGACCTTGCACTCCCCCCTACGGCAGCAACCCCCCAATCAACGGCAGCGCCTTGAAAAACGCCTTCGCCTCCGCGTCACTCCGCGTCATCGTCCAGAGATACTTGCCCAATCCGAACTGCCCCAGGCCGTACTTGCCCAACGCAAACTGCCCCACCGCCACGTAACCGGCCGCAAACTGACCCAGACCGAACCCCGCCGCAATCGCAAACTGCCCCACCGCAACCGCTCCCGTCCCCAATTGCCCCAGGCCAAACGCAACCCCCAGCGCCAACTGCCCCACCGCGATCAGCCCCACACTCGCATGCCCGATCGCAATCAACCCGAACGCCAGCCGCCCGACCGCGATAATCCCCCTGGCCACCCGCCGCCGACCCGTCTCCGGATTCCGCCCGTAAGTGTAATGCACCAACGGCATCCCGCAAAACGACGCATGCGACGTGAACTCATGATAGCTCGTCCCGTCGATGTACCCATACCGCCGCCACGTCCCCCGCCGCGTCACCTCCACCTTGTAATGAACCTCTTCCAGCAGCGTATTGCCCATAGCACCTCCCTGATTTCCCCCATCATACACGCCCCATCCCCGCAACGCAACTACACACCTGAAAGTGTAAGCACTCGCGCGCCGCCGTCAAACAGGCGCGTCGCACATCGCATACGTTCACGGGTGCCACCGTTAAACGCCGCAGCGTGCACTCAACAAACCCACATGCCACCCGGAAACACGGCCCCATCCCCGCGCGCTCACCGCCCTCAGGCGTTTGGCAATGCCGCCCCCCATGCCGCACATTACTTCACGCACTCCAGATACTCACAAAGCACCATCACATTCCGCGTGAACGTCGCACACGTAATCCACCCGTCGCGAACCCACCGCCCCTGTTCATCCAGCGTCTCGATCAGCGTCCGCACTTGCCCCGCAAGACTTCGCGCCCGCGACGCACGCTGCTTTGCCGTCGGCTCCGGCTCCTCCGCAAACGCCGCCTCACCCCGCCTCACAATCTGCTCATAATACCGAATCGTCCCCTCGATCCCGTATTCGCCGCGCCAGCCGTAACTCGTCCGCTCCCGCTCACTGAGCTTGTCGTAATCGTAGATTATCTTGTTGCCGTTCTCCCGATCGCCATAGATCGGCCGATTCGTCCCCACCTCGTAAACCCGCGCCCACAAATGCTCCCCCAACATGCTCGCGTTAAGCCACTCAATCGCCGCAGGAATCGGCGTGAGATACTTCGCGTCCTTCGTGTAAAGGTACAGCGCAATCAGCGTGCGAATATTCCGCGCCGTCACCGCACTGCACACCCCCGGCGGCTCGAACGCCCGCGCCCACGCCGGCCTCAAATCATGATCATACTGCTGCGCCCACCCCGCCTGAGGCGGATCCAACTGCGACGCAATAATAAAATCACCGCACTTCCGCGCGCTCTGCAGGTACGCCTCCTTGCCGTATACCTTGTGCGCCTTGAGCATCAGCAGAATGCAGTCGTTCATCGCATTGTCGTTGAACGTGTAATAGTCATGATAACCCCCCCGCAGCGGGTACCACTGCGGCCACGCCCCGTTCTCAAACTGGCTCTTAAGCATGAACTCCAGACCCAACTCCACTGCCTCATCCAGCCACGGCTCATCAATCGCCCCGTCCGCCTCGATCAGAAACTCCAGCGCCCCCTGCGTGATCTTGTCGTCGAACGTGCACGCCCCCTGCGCACGCTTCGGCTGCTTTGCATCCGGCGTCAGATGTGCCGCGTCCACACGATGGTCCCAGCCGCCCACCGCCCTCTGCCCCCAGACAAGCGCCCGCGCAACGTCCCGCGCCGCATCGAGATAATACGCATCCCCCGTCGCCCGCCACGCCCGCAGGTAACACTGCCCCACCGTGGGCGTACCAGGCGGCTGAACCCAGATCTCCGTCGCCCGAGCCTTCTCATAAACCGCCTCACCGTACCGCTCCTTCAGGTCCAGCGAGTAGATCCCTGCGTACCCCCCGTTGGTGGCAATCGACCGAAAATACGCCGTGGCCTTCCGCAAGGCCGCCCGCGCCTCCTCCGGCAAGGTGTCCTCCCCGCGCGCCCCTGCCGCCATCGCCACCACCACCAAACCCGCCAACAAGACCCTCTTCATGCCATACCCCGTCACCGTTGCTGTTTCCCCCGAAATACTACATCTCCCGCACAATACCAGAAGGCCACTCCCTTTTCAACGAAAGCGCCCCCGCCGCCGCATCCCCGCCGAGCAAAGGCGACAACAAACATCCTCGGATTGCCGAATTATTTGCGTGACAAACGGGCGGCCGTTTGGCAATATATGCCTTTTAACCAAAGAACAGATTACCCACCTGGAAGTGAAAGGGTGTTTCGTGGGACGCCGCAGAGAAAGACACGACAAGAGAATCGCCAGACAGAAGGCAACGCGCAAGGCCAACGCACGTCGCAAGGCTAAGGAACGCGCCCGCAGGGCCGCTCGCGCCGCCGCCGAGGCAGCCGCGACCGCTCCGGCCGCTCAGACATCTTCAGCTCAGCCGGCCCAGGGCGGCGATTGACCGCCTGCCGCTCATTCCCGGTATTACTTACCCGCAACCCGCGCCTCGCCGGCGGCCGTACCCTTACCCTATGCATCCGGCTCCCGGGTGATCATTGCTGGTATGCCCTCACAACCACCGCCAGCCGCCTGATGAAACAAAGGGGCCGGACCCCTCATCCGAGCCCGACCCCGCTCCCACCGGCCGACTGACCCAGCTTCAACGACCTGGCGGCAATCACCTCGCCGCCTGCTGCTCACGCAGCCGCTCCACCGGGTGTTCCCCCTCCGTGCTCAGCCGATACTCCCCGCCGAACTGGCCCAGGTGGTCCTCGATCACCTGCACACTCGGCACCCTGCAGTCCTCGTTGACCATCAGCTGGTACTTGAAGTACCGTGCATCCGACGGCAGTTCGCTCACCGGCACGTAATCCGTACCCACCGCCGTCAGATCCACCTGCGAAGCCAGCACGTCACGGACGTATTCCTTGTTCGATTGGAACTTCGTCAACTCCGGGAACGCCGCCGGCAGAATCGACTCCGCCGACCGCCCCTCGTATCTCTGCATCATCTCCGCCGCCTCATGCAGATGCCCGATCTCACAATCCAGACAATGCTCCCAGATCCGCTTGATCCGCTCGTCTGTCTCCGTCTGCATGCACGACCAGTACAGGTAGCACTCGTTGTACTCATGTATCAGCAGATGCTCGAACCACGTCATCCGCGGATCGGCCAACGACTCGTAATGTGTCACGTGCTGTTCCTCGACCATCCCGATCTCTTGGTACAGCCCGCGCGCCAGCATCAGTTCCGGCCGGTTGCACGAGTTCATGTAGTAGTTCATTGTCTGCTGCTCGGCCGCCACGATCGTGCACACGTGCATCTTCGTGATAATGTCCGCCGTGTCCTTGTCGTAATGCCTGCGGATCTCGTCGAACGGATGCCGATGCTCCTCCACCGTCGGCCGCCCGGGGAAGATCTCCGTATAATCGCCCACGATATCCGACGGGTCCTTGCCCTCCATCATCTCCAGAAGGTTCGCGTACCGGTACAGGTGATCGAAATCCTCCAACAGCGCAAAATCCAGCGCATCCTTGACCACCGGGTCCGGCTCCGTCCGCGCCAGCCACGCCGTCAAATCGACCGCCACCTGCTCATACCCCAGTGTGTTCTCCAGAACCGACTCATCCCCCGGTATCAGGCAGTTGATCATCTTCTGCTGCTGCTGCTCGATCCGTCGGCTCAGCGCCAGCTTCTGTTTGATGTCCATGTCCAGGCAGTGCCGCGCGAACTGATGCCCGAACCAGACCGCCTCGTATTCCGCGCCGTTCATCAGGATGATCCGGCACCGCGTATACGGATCCACGGTATGCTTGTCATACGGCTGGACGTTCATCTGCCCCCAGTTCATCACCTGCTCTTCCGGCGCAATGCCCTTTTCCTCTAACGGATTGAAACCCATAACGGCCCCCTTTCAACATGCCTTTCGCAATGTCCCCCATCGGCGCCAACCTTCGGGCGCACCCTGCGCATGTTTTCGGTACATCCGCCCCGCCCCTTAACCGAACATTCCCCGCTGCATTCCCCCACGCCTTGCCTTATTCGACACCTTAGGGAGCACTCCAGTTGTTGTAAGTTATAAGGGTGTACCATCGGCGCAATCTGCGTAATCCGCGTTTAAGAAAACACCCGCCCGGCCGTCAGTGTGTATTAGCCCACTCTATCAGCCGCGGCTTGATCACGTCCGCAAAGCATATCTGCCATGCCGCCGCCAACGGAATCGCCATGACCATCCCAAGCGCCCCCGCCACAGCACCGCCGGCCAGGATGGCAAACAGCACAACAACCGGATGCAGCCGCAGCAGCCCTCCTTCCAGCCACGGGCTCAGCACCCACCCGTCAAGGAATTGCGCAAAACCGTACACGAGCGTCGGCCACAGCAGAGCGTAGAACAGGCTATGCAGGCTGTCGGCCCCTAAGCCGTTGATAATAAGGACCCCCACCCAACCCACCGACGCCGCATACGGAATGATGTTCAGGATCGCCGTCGTCACACCGAACAGAAACCAGTACGGCACCCCCGTCACCGCCCACCCCGCCGACAGGACCACCGCCATCACCGCCGCAATAATCAGACGCGCCCGCAGAAACACCCCAGCCGCGTCGCTGATCTTCTGCACTGTGTTCAAGATCTCCTCGCGATGACTGCTCGGCAAAAACTGCCGGCACCATGCCTTGATCGCCGGCATACGGGACGTCAGCGTGACAAAGAATACGAGCATGAGAACCACGTAAATCCCCCAGTATACGACCCGCCCTACCGCCGTCGCGAATATGCCTACGCCGCGTGCCGCCCCGCGCACAAGCACCGGCAGTACCTTCTGCGGCTCCTTGGCCACCTCAAGAAGCTGCCTGCGTATCTTCTCGCTGACGGCCCCGCCGCGATGCAGAACTTCAAACAGCCGGTCGATATAATCCGGTAGATTCGCAAACAATTGCGAAATTTGCTCTAGCGCCAGCGGCGCCAGCCAAACGACCGTCGCAATAATGATCGCCCCGATGACCATCAGCAGCAGCGAAACCGTAAGCAGTCGCGGCCAGCCCCACCGCCGTTCGGTCCAGTTCACCACAGGGTTGGCGATATACGATAACAGAAAGCCAACCAACACCGGACTCAAAAGCCCCCGCAGCGCCCAGACAATCCCCACCAGCACGAAAAATACGAGAAAACCCGCAAGCACGGCAAAGAACGACCGCTTAAGCTGCGTCTCTTTGACTTGACCGATCTCGTCCGCCATAACCCCCACTGCCCACACCTGCGTCCGCTGCTCCCACCGCTCCCACCACTCCCGCTGCTCCCGCGGCTCCCCCCGCTGCCACCGCTCAGACCGCTCACTCGCCCCCATATCCTTCGGCAATCGCCCACCCCCGCCAAAGAACCACCCCAAAGAACCATCAAGAAACACCCCGCCCACCGAAAAAACCACTACACGACGCCCACGCCCGATACCCCACGCACCGCTCCCCCACTCCAAACGGCATTTGGTATGGGTGCCAAGCTACGTCTGCCGCCGTCAAACACATTCATCATGCATCTCACAAGCTTGATCCCGGTCAGAACCATCTGAAAGGTTGCCGCCCCGCAGGTGATGAGGCAAGTCCACCCACTCGCCAAAAACAAGATTCATAGAAGTTCAAATACCGAGTACGATTCCTGTCGATTCGTGTACATTCGTGGCTTCGTTTGAGGTTGCTTAGTGCAGTGTCCCCACGTAACCTCGCTGAGTAACTCAGTAACCGCACACCACTGCACAATCTCCGCACATCCCCGCGCATCTGCCCCACATCCCCACACATTTCTGGTCGTTCGCCGCGCAATCACCCCCAATCTCCGCGTATTCGCCGCCTTTCCCTGCGCAATCACATCAACGCACATCGACGCGGTATGACCGCTCTTGCCAGCGCGTTTGCTGCATATCCCTGCGCAGTCACCGCACATCACTGCAGAATCTCCTCCTTTCACCACTCCATCACCGCCTTTCACAGCGCAATCACTGACTTTCCCCGTACGTTCGCCACATACCGCCGCATGCTTGCCCAAACCCCCATCCCGAAGAAGATCCCGACGAACCGGACTGTACAATTTGCCCCGAAGCGCAGCAGAAAAGCCGACGTCGGCCTCATCCAGGCCGCATCGAAAAAAACACTGCCCCTATGGTCAAAGCACCCCCTCAAACCCCGG
>Ga0209407_1000070_pt1 | contig 136922 bp, 125 predicted proteins | sample AD_JPNHG3_MetaG_FD_184410 | JGI IMG/M metagenome (GOLD analysis project Ga0209407, IMG submission 184410) | Active sludge microbial communities of municipal wastewater-treating anaerobic digesters from Japan - AD_JPNHG3_MetaG (SPAdes) (version 2) | ecosystem: Engineered > Bioreactor >... | reverse complement strand
TTCTTCTCGGCAGTCATTTCTTCCTCCTTGGCTAATAGTTTTTTCTGATAAAAAAACATCCTAACCGATGAGAAGACTGACTGCCACTACTTCCCTAAAACTGTACGGGAAGATGGTAACTTTTACACATAACATATGTGGCCATGCTTAAACCTACCTTATCATGAAAGAAAAGGAAATTACCTGAAATGAATCTGCTCACCATATTCTACATCATCAACGCAACGCTGCTTTTATTGCATGAAATTGAATCAGCCTATGAAAGAGAATGGGAAATACTCAAAATCCCCGGCAGGATAACTTTTTTCCTGATATTGCATATACCAATAATCTTAATTCTTTTTTACGGATTGCTGGAAATTGAAAAGCAATCTCAAATAGGTTTGTGGCTGGGCATAATAACAGGAATCGGCGGAATGATTCCATTTTTAGTTCATAAGATATTTGTGAAACGAAAAGAGAGCTTCAATTTGCTGATATCGAATATTATAATATTCGCCAATGTCGCAACGGGAGTTGTAACTTTCATCTTATCAGCGCGCTTTCTCGACTGAGGGTGGTAATCGCCGCTAGCCTTAGCCGTAATTGCAAGCGCATAACGTGAGGAATATAAAACACATGATAGAATTACTTTTTTTGCTGGGATTTTCTCTGCACAATATCGAAGAAGCGCTGTGGCTGCCCAACTGGTCAAAGTATGCGCGCAAATACCATAAAGAAGTATCCCCCCACGAGTTTCGTTTTGCCGTGATTATCGTCACCGCTATCGGTTACCTACTGACGTTCCAGTATTTTATCTTCGGCGCTGATTATGCCGCGGCAAAATATATTTATCTGGGCTTTATTCTGATGATGGTTGTAAACGTTTTTTTCCCGCACCTTATCGCGACCATCGTCCTTAAAAAATACGCGCCGGGCACAATCACCGGAATTTTGCTTAACGCTCCTTTGGGTACTTATATATTGATCAAAAAAATTGCTAAAATAGACGAGCTAATTTTTGTCATTATCGCCGGCATAATTCTTGCCACCTTTTTTCTACTAATCATTAAATATCTCTTCGTCCTGGGAAAATATTTATTTGACTGATCAAGTGGCCTAACGAAAAGCCGCAAATGGCATTTGCAAGAATTTTGCCGTGACGCAATATTTCAGGATCAAAACATAAAAAATGACGACGCCTGCGTCGGCGCAATAAACCCCTCAAAGAATAAATATCCTTTGTATATATCCAAAAAACCGTGTAAAATCGGGCTAAAACAGAAAACAAATAAGCACGGAAGATCAGCGCCTTAGCTGCCCGTCGGTCTCATATTATAAATATTTGTTTTCTCTGCGGAAAGTATCTGATGGCCCCGGAATTATTTGTATTTATCTATGATATAATTCTTTTCGCCGCCTTTGCCGTCGTCACGTGGGTTGTCGTAGCCAGCTGGCGCTGGCGCAGCGCTCCCGGCGCCAAGGGCTTAATGATCATGATGATCGGCATGGGTTTCTGGACATTGTCCTATGCGCTTCATCTTTCCGCCGCATATCGTCCGGAACCATATTTCTGGTCTAAACTCATGTTTTTGGGCGTGGTTATGGTGCCCGCGGGATTTCTGGTATGGGCTTCACGCTACACCAAATACGACGGCTGGATCAACAAGCTCACCATCTGCCTGCTTTTTATCGAACCGGTTGTATTCAATATCATCGTCTGGACCGACCCCTGGCACAAATGGTTTTCCGGCAGTTTTACCACAAACGGCATACTGGGCATCGCCTTTTGGATACACAGCTTTTATTCCTATACCTTGCTGATAATCGGCGCTATGATGCTTTTTTTCAACTGGTTGCACGTGCGGCAAATATATCAGAAACAGGCGCTGCTGATTCTGCTGGGATTATTGCTCGCCTGGACGGCCAATATTATCACCATCTTCCGGCTTACCCCATATCGGGAAATCGATTTCTCGCCGCTTGGTTTTATCGCGGCGGGAATAATTTTTACTTACGCCCAGTTAAGCCATCAGCTTTTTGATCTCGTGCCCGTCGCCCGCAACCGGGTTTTTGAAAACATGCCCGCGGGCGTGATTGTGCTCGATGAACAGAACCGTATTCTCGATATGAATAAAGCGAGCGAAGAATTCCTGGACACAACCATCGACAAATGTCTGGGAAAGGACGTTGCCTCCATACTTCCCCAATGGCAGGAAGCCCTTTCACAAATAGCCGCCAAAAAAGACCCTCGTCTGGAATTTCTATCAAAAGGACAAGACAAGAAAATCATAGAGCTTTCCTCAACCATTCTCGCCGACAGAAAGAAACAAATATATGGTAGACTGATCATTTTGCGCGATATAAGTAATATAAAACGAGTTGAGAAATCGTTAAGACAAAGCAACGATAACCTTAAACAAAAAATCGCGGAAATCGAGACCCTGCAGATAAAACTAAAGGAGGAAGCAATCAGAGATCACCTTACCGGCCTTTACAACAGAAGATTCCTGCAGGAAACGCTCAACCGTGAAATCGCGCATGCCGACCGCGCACACGTGCCGCTGAGCCTGGCGATGATCGATCTTGATCATTTTAAAAACATAAACGACACTTACGGGCACGCGCTGGGTGATCTTTTCCTGACCAGCCTGGCGAGCCTTTTGCAAAAGAAAACGCGCAGCACCGATGTCTGCTGCCGTTATGGCGGCGAAGAATTCGTGATCGTCATGCCTACGGCCTCACCGGAGGAAGCCAAACAGCGCGTTGACCAATTAAGAGAAGAATTCAGCAAAATAAAAATAGACACGGGCAAAGATGAGGCGTGCATGACATTATCGGCGGGAGTGGCTTCCTATCCGCTGCATGGAGACGACGACAAAAGCCTGCTCGATGCCGCCGACCGCGCTCTTTACACCGCCAAAGCCAAGGGACGCAATCGCGTCGTCGCGGCAAAATAAACGGAGGTAGTATGGCATACTCTGAAATTTTATTCACAATCGAAGATGGCATCGCGACAATAACGCTCAACAGGCCGCAAGCGATGAACAGTTGGACGCCGCAGATGGCGCGCGAGATGGGCGCGGCACTTCTTGCCACCGATAAAGACGATGTCGTGCGCGCGGTTGTGATTACCGGCGCAGGGAAAACATTCTGCGCCGGAGCGGATTTAAGCGGTGATGTGGCCTTCAAACTAGGGGAAACTCAAGATGAGGAAACCAGGCGCGATTCACTGGCCTTCCCCGCCGTGATGCCCTGGCAGATCAGAAAGCCGGTGATTGCCGCCATCAACGGCCACGCCATCGGCGTGGGTATAACTTTTGCCATGAACTGCGATATCCGCTTTGTCGCGCAGGACGCCAAAATTCAGTTCGCTTTCGTGCGCCGCGGCATCACGCCTGAACTCTCCTCACACGTAATCGTGCCCAGAGTGGCGGGGCTTTCCCGTGCCGCTGATTTGCTCCTTACCGGCCGGATGATCACCGGAGATGAGCTTGCCCAAATGGGTCTGGCCTCGAAAGCGCTTCCCGCTGCCGAGGTGCTGCCGGCGGCGCTGGAACTCGCCCGTGAATTTCACAAAGCCGCGCCTGTATCCGTAGCGCTCTCCAAGCGTCTTTTATGGGATAATCTCACTACAGGTGTGGCGGAAGTTGACGCAAAGGAATTCAAAATTTTTGAATGGATCTGCACCCAGCCCGACGCCTTGGAAGGAATAGAATCTTTTTTGCAAAAACGCGCGCCGCAGTGGAAAATGTCGGTACGGCGGGATTTTCCGGATCTGTCTGAATGAAAATTTAGGGTTTTTTCTGAGGGCCAAGCCAGGGCCTGGTGTTATCCAGAAGATAATCATCGCCGCGCTCCACCATGCAATCCGGACAGAGATGAACCATCATCTGGCTTTCCACATGACGCACAATCAACAGGCGCGGCGCGCCCTGTCCACAGCAGAAACATTTTTCCGGATTGTCTTTCTTGTGAAACCGGTAACTGTCTTCATCATAATACTTCATAATACTATCTGCCGCACTGCTTCAGGACACCGCGTCTTTTTGTCCATATATCAGAATTATGTTCAATATTTAAGTTTTTATTTGCCGGTCTCGACTTCCACGGGGAAAGTAAGGAGGCAGGTAGTTCCTTCGCCCTCCCTTGAAGACATTTCTATTCTTCCATGATGTGATTCCATGATTTTTTTACAAAAGGCCAGGCCGAGACCGGAACCTTTGTCCCTTTCCTCTTTTCCTTTCACGCGGAAAAAAGGCTCAAAAACAAAAGGCAGCTTATCAGCCGGTATGCCACAGCCGGTATCCGTGACGTTTATCCGGATATAATAGTCGTCTTTTTCGACGCTGATTTTTATTTTTCCTTCCTCCGGCGTGTATTTAGAGGCATTGCCGATCAAATTGGTAAAAACACGCACCAGGCTTTCTTCATCGCCTTTTACTGCGGGCAGATTATCGGGAACATCCGCTTCAACTGTAATTTTTCTTTTACGGCAAACAGGCGCCATTTCCTCTATGGCGCGCTTTATTACGCTGGAAAGCATGACCGCTTCTTTTCTCTGCGCGAACGTGCCGTTTTCGATACGGCTGATATCCAGCCAGTGCTCAACGAGCTCTTCGAGATTTTCCAGCCGCTTTGAACAGCGTTCCATAATTTCTTTTATATCATTATCAAATTTATCCGCGGCAATTTCCTTCAGCGTCTCGAAATACTGGCGAACCACCACCAAAGGAGAGCGCATTTCATGGCTGACAAAAGTGATAAAGTTTTTCTGCATCAAATCTTTTTCTTCTTTGAGTTTCTTTGCTTCCAGTCTTAGCGTGCGGTGCTCCAATCCCCGCTTGGTCAAAACGCGAAGCTGATCCGGGCTGAAAGGCTTGGGCAGGTAATCATAAGCGCCTTTTTGCATCGCCTCGACCGCGGACACAATAGAGGCATAACCGGTAATCATCACCAGGATTGTGTCAGGAATATCTTTGGAGAGAATTTCCATTATTTCCATGCCGGACATATTCGGCATCTTAAGATCCACAAAAACCATGTCCGGCACGCGCTCGCGCGCCATTTTTATCCCTTCGGCCCCCTGGGCGGCGGTTATAACTTCATAGCCGCTTTTTTCCAAAACCTGACGGCAGCCGTCGCGCAGCGCTTCTTCGTCATCAATGATCAGGATTAAAGGCTTATCATTATTCGCGGACATTTCATTTTTCGCCTATTTCCTGCGCGACAATGCGCAGAAGTTCATCGGCTTTTATCGGTTTATGCAATACGCGGTTCACTTTGGGAAACTCCGGTGGCGGCTCAAACGACCCGTAGGGCCCCTGCAAATCGACGGCGCTGAGCATAAACAAAGGGGTGTTCTTTCCCGCTTCGGTGGCGCGGATTTTGTTGAGCACAGAAAATCCTTCTCCCCACGTTTCCATCATCATATCGATAATGGCCAAATCAGGGGTGATTGATTTCCACATTTCCACGCCGGATTTGCCGTCTTCGGCCAGGAACACCTCATAGCCGCCTTTCTCCAGAATAAGCTTAGTGGCAAACAAGAAATCCTTATCATCGTCTATTAGGAGTATTTTTTTCTTAATCGTCATGATTAATTCCCTCCATGGATATTTTAATATGTAATATGAGCAAATATGATGCCAGATTTTGTTTTATATATATATCTGATTTTATTGAATAATTTACCAAAACCGGTTAAGATTCCCGGGGTAAGGGGTAAAACACCCCGCTTTCACGACTATTTATTCCTTGGCTTTGATGCCATAATTGCGCATTTTTATCCGGAGGGTTTTTCGGTCAATGCCGAGAAAGTTTGCTGTCTTGTTAATCTGAAAATTAAAATGTCCAAGCGCTTTTTCTATATGCTCCTTTTCCACATCCACCAGCGTCACCCTGCCGGATGTGGCGTCGACCACCGGGGCCTTGGCTCCATCACCCTGCCCGTAATAAAGAATATCGGATAAATTCACTTCATCATGGTCAACCATAACGCAGAGACGTTCGATTGTGTTTTTTAGCTCGCGCACGTTGCCCGGCCATTTGTAGGAAAGCAGCGATTTTTTCGCCTCTTCGGATAAGCAGCACACATGACTTTTATGTTTTTTGCGGTAGTATTCCAGATAATGTTCGGCAATCGGCAGTATGTCCGTTTTATGTTCCGCCAGCGGTTTTATATCCAGAAGCACAACAGAAAGCCGGTAAAAAAGGTCTTCGCGGAATTTCCCCTCCGCGATTTCGGCCCGCAGGTCTTTATTCGTCGCCGCGATCAGACGCACGTCAACTTTTTCCGGTGATGACTTTCCCACCCGCGGCACTTCCTGTTCCTGAATCACCCGCAGTAATTTTGCCTGCGTGTTAAGGTTGATATTGGAAATTTCATCAAGAAAAAGCGTTCCTTTGTCGGCTATCTGAAAACGTCCCTCACGGGATTCCGTCGCGCCGCTGAATGCTCCCTTAACATGCCCGAATAATTCGCTTTCCATAAGGTTTTCCGCGAGCGATGAACAATCGACGGGCACGAATGGCTTATCCGACCGTCTGCTTAACTGATGAATGGTGCGCGCCACCAGTTCTTTGCCCGTGCCGCTCAAGCCTGTGATAAGCACCGTGCTGTCTGTCTGCGCGATGCGCTTGATGGAATCCTTAAGCTCCTTCATGTAATCACTCACGCCGATCAGCATTGGGATATCTTTTTGGGCATCCGTATTTTCGTAACCGTGCAGCGCCTCGCTGACCGCTTCCCTTAGCTGTCCGGCCGTGTATGGCTTGGCCAAAAAATTAACCGCGCCGCAGCGCATTGCCTCCACGGCCAGAGGAATCGTCGCGTAGCCCGTGATAACGATAATTTTTGCGGCAATGAAATCTTCCGCTTTGAGTTTTTTCAGGATATCCAGACCGCTCATTTCCGGCATGCGCACATCAAGCAAAATCAAATCATAAATACCTTTGCCTGCCAGTTTTAAACCTTCCCGCGCGTTCGATGCGCAATCCACGACATATCCCTGCCGTGTCAGTATCTGCCGGCAACCGTCACGGATGACTTCCTCATCATCGATGATCAGAATCTTGTTTTTTTTATTTTTCTTTTCTTTCACCAGATTTTTTCCCGTAAGAAATCCGCTTTTTTAAGTTAAGCTTATGCAGCCTCTAACGTTGGGCATTGTATGCTAATACCAAATCAAGCTCAGTGTGCAACAATAATTTTTTTACCCGATTTTAGGCTCCGCCACAACATGTCCCTTTTGTTTAATATCGTTATTATTCCTGTATGCCGGCAGCGTAACGATAAAAGTAGTGCCCTTTCCTTCTTCGCTTTCGGCATCGATTGTGCCCTTATGCCTTTTGATGATTCCGTAAACAATGGAAAGGCCCAATCCCGTGCCCCGTCCTGGTTCCTTGGTCGTGAAAAAAGGCTCGAAAATATGAGGCAAGAGATCCTTGCTGACGCCCTTGCCTGTATCGGCGATGGATATACGCACACAATCGTTCTTGCTCATCTCAGTTGTAATATTCAGTTTGCCCTTTCCATTCATGGCATCGGCAGCGTTAATGAAAAGATTCAAAAACACTTCTTCCAGCCGGGACCTGTCTCCCATGACCTCGGGAAGATTATCCGCAAAGCGGTTTTCAATCTTTATGCCATGAAACATCGCCTGATCTTTTACCAGATTCAAAGAAGTGCTAACCACCTGATTTATCTGCAGGGGAGCCATTTCACCTGTGGGCGCGCGGGAAAAATCAAGCAGGCCCTGAACAATATCTTTGCAGCGGTTTGCCTGATAAATTATTTTCTGCATGTTATCCCGCAGCGGGCTGTTTTCAGGAAGATCTTCCAGAACCAGGCTACTGTAAAGAAGTATCCCCCCCAACGGATTATTGATTTCATGCGCCACGCCCGCGGCCATCTGCCCCATGGCGGTCAGTTTTTCGGTGCGCGCCAGCTGCTGATGCATTCTCTGCAGCTGATCATTATGCTCTTTAAGAGATCTGGCCATGTAATTAAACGCCTCATCAAGCATATTGAAACCGGATATCTTATCCGGCGACAATTTGTAATCCAGGTTTCCGGAGGCAATGGCTTCGGTAGCCCGCTTGAGTATTTTTATTCTTTCGATAATATTATTGCCGAGGCGCAATGAGATAATAAACGCGATAAGCATGCCATAGACGGTAATGCCCAGATTAATCCAGATCATCTCCCACATAATGTCGCGATACTTCGCTTCCAGAATGCCCGTGTAAAGAACGCCGATTATTTTTCTGTTTAAATTAAAGATGGGCGTATATGTTGTTATGTACCAGTCGTTTACCACAAAGGCTCTCCCCGCCCAGTCCTTTTCTTCTACAATAACCCGATTATATACTTCCTTGGAGAGAATTGTGCCGATCGCCCTTTTATTTTCTTCGGTCATGACATTGGTGGATATCCTGATTCCTCCCTGAAAGATCGTCGCCACACCCATTTCCCGGCCTTTGTATTTTTCGCCGTGATAAACAGTCTGTTTAATCCGGTCCACTATTTCATTGTCCTGATTGATTAAAACCCCGCCCACCAGCACTCCGAGCAGCATATTGTTGTTCCTGTCAATCACCGGATATGCCGCTTTCATAACCATGCCTTCCGTGAGTTGTTTTTTATCAATTTCCGCCGATAACGGCGTCTTAATAATGTCTATGGTCGCTCTTTTGGCCAGCGCCGGGTTTTCTCTGACTATATCCTTAAGGGACATCAATTCCGTAGAAGCGACAGGTTCCTTTTTTTGTATGCATCTTTTTACAAGCGCATCATGAAGAAGGCTGTCTCCCACCAGCTTGGGGTTTCCCGCGCGGTACAGAACCCTGCCTTTCGCATCAACGAGTGTCAGCATGTCAAGTATTGCATGATTGTTCTCCGTCTTATGGTCCACGCTTTTTCTCATCCGCGCTTTAATATAACCCATGCCGTAGAAATCATCGCTGCTGATGAGGTCCTGCAGATCGGATCCTTCCGCGGTAAATTGAATGACGGCTTTGATCTGTTCAATTTTATTATTATAGATTAACTTGGCGGTATTGATATCCTGACGCACTCTGTTTTGCACTTCCGCGATGGTGTTGCGGTTAATTGTCCAGAGGCTTACTAGCGTGGCAAAAACTCCCGTCAGGCAGGTCGCGACAAGAAAACCGATAGCCAGACGGCTTTGCAGATCAAACCTGAGGGTCGTCGGCGAGAATATTTTTTTGATTTTCATGGCATCAGCCCGGTGTCGGATATGTCATTCATCCTATCACGGATAACATGGCATTATCAAACATTCTTTCGTGGCACCGGGCAGTGTTTATGCAATCAGTTGAGCAATTTTTTTACACGTTCCAACAGCTCGGAAGATGAGACCGGCTTGGAAATATAGTCATCTGCCTGCAGATATTCGCCGTCTGTTTCCGGAGAAAACTTAAAACCCGTCTTATCGGTAACGGCGGTGACCATGAGGACGGGAATGTTTCTGCACGCGTCGTCATGCTTTAAATCATAGCACAAATCAAATCCGTCCGTGTGCTTATCCATCATCACGTCCAGAACGATCAACGCGGGTTTTTCCTTTTCGATGGCCTTGCGTCCGTCATCAATATTTAACGCGTGGCGAACAGCGAACCCGTTTTTCTCCAAAACCATCTTAATTGCCTCACCATAGTCCTTATCATCATCGATGATTAATATTTTTCTTTTTTCCGGCATAAAACCCTCCGTTATTTTATTTATTTCTGTATGCGCCTATCCGGTAATTGCTTTTACAACTTCCAGCGTGCCGATATGCACGGGGCAGTAATCGGAACAGCGCCCGCACCCGACACAGCCGCACAAGCCGTCCTGAATGTCTGTATTATTGTAGTCAAGCAGCTTATGCTCGTGCCGCCTTTTTAGCCTTGACGCCTGGCTCGCGCGCGGATTGTGTCCTGACGCCTCCCTGGTAAAGCCGCTGTAAAGACAGGCGTCCCAGGCCCGCAGGCGAATGCCTTCACCTGCGGCCTGCTGGTGGTCGTAAACATTAAAACAGGTGCAAGTGGGGCAAACAAAAGCGCAGCCGCCGCAAGTTATGCATTTGGCGCCAAAATCATCCCACACTTTTTCCGCAACTTTCCGGTCTTTGAGTTTATTCATGGCATCAATAACCGATTTCACTTCCGGAATAGTCAAAATGGCGTTTTGCAGGAATTCGTCGATTTTTTGTTTGGCCTGAGACTCTTCCATCTCGGCCAGCGGCATGCCGGTGAGCAATTCTTCGCCCCGGGGGCTCCCTATTTCGACAAGCAAAGTGTCTCCGATATCGTAAAGCTGCAGATCAAACCCTTTTTTGGCGACCGGCCCGCTGAGTGTTGTTGTGCAAAAACAGGTTTCGTTCTGTGCTTTGGGGCAAGCCATAACCACCGTTGCCGCAGCATTTTGCCTGGCCTGATAGTAAATATCCTTATTATCACGCGACATAAAACTCGACGCCTGGCGGATGCCCATCATATCGCAGGAGCGAAGACCAAAAATCAGGGCTTTTTTTGCCGCAACAACTTCGTTATATTTATTTTTTTCCACGCGAAAAATAATTTCGCTCTGGGGGAAAAAAACAGATTTGGGAGAGAGTGGCGGTTTCTTATAATCAAGCGTGAATGTTTTCTCGTCAAAGGCGCTGAATATGCAATCGCCGTTATCCATTTTTGTCGGCGCCAGCACATCGTGCTTCTGCGACCATATGCTCAGAATCTTATTGATATCTTTTTTGGCCAGTGTTTTCATGCGCATCTCCTTACTTTTACTGCACATCCCTTGTATTCCGGAATTTTCGCCACGGGATCGAAGGCGGAATTAGTCAAAACGTTTATGCACGCTTCACTGAAATGGAAGGTGGAAAAAACAACCCTGGGCGGCACACGTTCCGTAACTTCGGCTTTCATCTGCAACGAACCGCGGCGTGAACTGACTTCAACTTTATCTTTGTTTCTTATACCTAGTTTTTTTGCGTCTTCCGGATTTATTTCCAAAAGAGCTTCTGGCGCTTCCCTTTCCAGAATGCTGACGCGCCGCGTCATTGTGCCAGTATGGAACTGATAATAAATTCTACCTGTGGTAAGCATAAAATCATATTCATCATCGGGCATTTCCGCGGGCGGTTTGAATTCGCAGGGCATGAATGTTCCCAAGCCCTTGCTGAATTTATCCTTGTGTAGAAATGCCGTGCCCGGATGCTCCACGTTGGGACAAGGCCATTGCAAGCCGGAGCCTTTGCTTAATCTCTCCAAGGTTATGCCTCCGTAAGACGGCGAGAGAGCGTTGATTTCCTTCAGCACATCGGCGGGAGACTCGTAATTCATCGGGTAACCGGCAAGCTTGCTTATCTCACATATTATCTGCCAGTCGGGACGGGCCTGTCCGGGAGGATTAACGGCTTTGCAGGCAAGCTGCACTTTTCTTTCCGTGTTCGTGTATGTGCCGTCCTTTTCCGCAAACGATGCCGCGGGGAAAACCACGTCGGCTTTTTTCGCGGTTTCGGAGAGAAAAATATCCTGCACCACGAGAAAATCCAGATTGGAAAGAGCGTGCTCGATATGCGCCGTATCCGGATCGCTCATCAGCGGATTTTCGCCCATAATATACAGCGCTTTGAGTTCGCCTTGCTGCGCCGCATTCATCATATCGGTGATCGTCAGCCCTGGCTTGTCATCCAGTCCTTCGACTTTCCAGGCCTCTTCAAATTTCTTTTTTACGTTAGCGTCAATTACCGGCTGATATGCGCTGTATACGTTGGGCAATCCGCCCATATCGCAGGCGCCCTGCACGTTATTCTGTCCGCGCAGCGGATTAACGCCGACGGCGGCGCGTCCCAGATGGCCGGTGAGCATCGCCAGGTTCGCGCAGGACTTCACGTTATCCACACCGGTGGTATGCTGGGTAATGCCCATCGCGTAGGCAATCATCGCCTTATCCGCCTTGGCGTACATGCGCGCCGCTTTCTTCAAATCCGCGGCGGCAATGCCGGATATCTTTTCGACCGCCTTCGGCGGATACTTGCTGACAACTTCCTTCAACTGCTCAAAGTTTTCCGTTCTTGTTGTGACAAATTCTTTGTCATAAAGATTTTCTTCGATAATCACGTTCATCATGCCGTTGAGCACAGCCACATCCGTGCCGATATTCTGCCGCAGATGAAGATCGGCAAACTTTGCCAAAGGTATTTCTCTCGGATCAATAATCAGCAACTGCGCGCCCCTTTGCTTGGCATTGATAATGCGCGTGCCGATCAGCGGATGCTGTTCCGTTGTGTTGGAACCCGTAACCAAAAACAGATCTGCGGCATCGAATTCATTTATTGAATTTGTCATTGCGCCCGAACCAAACATTGCGGCCAGACCGACCACGGTGGCGCTGTGTCAAAGCCTCGCGCAGTGATCAACATTATTTGTTTTGAAAACCGCCCTCGCCAGTTTCATCATGAGATAATTTTCTTCGTTGCTTACCTTCGCTGAAGAGAGAAATCCTAAAGCGCGGGGACCGTATTTTTTATGAGTGTCCATAAGTTTGTTCGCGACCAGCTTGAGTGCTTCATCCCAGGATGCTGCCACCAGTTCTCCCTGTTTGCGTATCAGCGGCGTGACCAGCCTCTCCGGAGAATGAATAAACTCGTGTGCGTTCCAACCTTTGACGCACAGCATGCCTTTATTCACCGGATTTTCGGGGCTGGGTTCAATCCCCACCACCCTGTCGTTTTCCGAAAGAATGTAAAAACTGCAACCGCAGCCGCAAAATGGACAAACGCTTCTCGTCCTTTTCATAATCAGATTGCCTCCTTAATGTTTTCAATCTCCGGATAAGGGAAAACCGGCCCTTCAATGCAGCAATATTTATCGCCGAACGCGCAATGTCCGCATTTTCCGACACCACACTTCATCATTCTTTCCAGAGACATGAAAATATGCTCTTTAGCAAAACCAAGTTTCAAAAGTTTTTGCAAAACGAACCGGTACATAACCGGCGGCCCGCACATGACCGCGTATGTTTCTGCGGGAGACAAATCGGTACGGTCGAACAAGCCGGTAACCACACCCACGTACTGTTTCCAAATACCTTCGTCATCGCGGTCGACACTATAAAGATAATTAATGTCATCGCGGTCGAAGAAGCTTAAAAGCTCGTATTTAAAAAGAACATTGTCGGGATTATTGGTTCCATACATCAAAATAATATCGTCGAAATCTTTCCTCTTATCGAGGGAATAAAGCAGCAAGGAGCGCAGCGGCGCGAGACCCAACCCTCCGGCAATCAGCAGTAATTTTTTCCCCTTCAATAGATCAACGGGAAACCCGCGTCCATAGGGGCCTCTGATATGAAAAGTGGATCCTTTGCCCATTTCGAAAAGGGCGTCTGTTACTCTTCCCGTGCGCCGGACGCAAATTTCCAGAGTGTCCGACCGTGTGGGCGGTGAAGATATACTGATTGGCGCTTCACCTTTACCAAAAATAGAAACTTCGATAAACTGTCCCGGCTGATGGCCAAAGCTCTCCCATGTCGTCCCATCTTCCAGTTTGAGCTGAAAAAGCCGGTGATCTTTTATCTGTGGCAAAGCTCTGATAATTGAAACAGGCCGAAGCTGATAAATATTGCCGCAATGATCCCCCATTTCCGTGCCTCCTTCCTCTTGCCTAGCATTCTTAAGTAATTAACCCCTTACAGCAATTTTAATACCAAACCACCCGATACGCGATTTATATGAAATATTTACACTTTTTCCCCTTGACGGATTAATGACGGGGTAAGTTACCCCGATTCAGGGTGCATATTACCCCTCAAACCTCCCGCGATGAAGCATTTGATTGTAACTTGCTTTTGGATTTTCTGGAGACTTGCGAAAGGTTGAAAAGTCTTGACGCTCTCAAAAACGATTTTCCGCCGGCAATATTATTTTATCAACCGTTTTCCGAGCGCAAAAAAACGCAGTTAATGATTTTTGTTGACCGCAACAAAATATAAACACAAATTTGTTACTTCCGAAAAAATTAATTCTTGCCAGTCTTCAATTTTCCCTTTTCGGGAGAATATTCTTATTGACACGCCGCTTCGTTGTATGATAGTTCCAAAACGTTAAATACGCTTTTGATATTAATTGTTTATCAACTGACTTTTGAAAAAATTTTCTTTTTTTCGTATTAAAATTAGGAGCGGATATTGAAACTGCGCGAAGTCAAAGAATTGCTGAATGCTGATGTCATTGCCGGCGAAGAAAAACTCGATATGGAAGTTAAAACCGCGTTCGGCGCCGACCTGATGAGTGATGTCCTGGCCTTTGCCAAAGCAGGCAGCATGCTGCTTACCGGCCTGACCAATACGCAGGTTGTCCGCATCGCCAACGTGTTGGATATCGCCGCGATAATCATTGTCCGCGGCAAAAAACTGCCCGCGGAAACGGTGGAACTGGCCAAGGAACTTCATATCCCCGTCTTGTCGACAAAATTCATATTATTTGAAACGGCCGGTCGTCTTTACGCCCAGGGTATCGTGGGGTGTCTGGAAAAAGTTGAAAAATAAACGTGTGCGCGGCGGAAAATATTCTGGAAAAACACAGTTTTGATATTGAGGGCGGCAATTTCAGCAACGCGGGGACCGTTTCCACAAAAATAAAATCGATCCTCAAACAAAAGAATCTGCCTGATGATGTTGTCAGAAGATCGGCGATTGTCTGCTACGAAGCTGAAATCAACATTGTTTCTTACGCCAAGAAAGGAGTGATCAGCCTGACGATAAGACCCAACAGTGTTCAGATTGAAGCAGATGATGAGGGTCCGGGAATACCAAATATCGAACTGGCCATGCAGCAAGGTTATTCCACTGCCAATCAGCAAATCAGGGAAATGGGCTTTGGCGCGGGAATGGGGCTGCACAACATAAAAACATATTCCGATATTTTCGATATCTCTTCGGAAGTCGATAAAGGAACATTTCTGAAAATGACCATTCACACGCAACCCGCCAAGGATTAATCAATGGATATTGCCGCAATAGCAAAAGAACTTAATCTGGAAATAAGGTCTGCCCGGGACAGACTGGAAAATATTGTTACAGGAGGTTACACAGGAGATCTCTTAAGCGACGTGATGGCTAATTCTCATGCGGGAGATATCTGGATAACAAGGCAGGTGCACCAAAACATAGTTGCCATAGCAACCTTGAAAGAACATGCAGGTATAATTCTGGTTAATTCCTGCGAGCCGGCAAAAGACACGCTGGAGCGCGCCAAACAGGAAAACGTGCCGATTTTGGTTTCTCGATTAGGCGCGTTCGAACTAACCGGCAAGATTTACAATCTGCTGGCCAAAGACAAATAGCAGCAAGGCAAAAAGTTTTTTCACGCCGGCAGATGGCCATTTTTGGTTAATTCCTAAAAGACCATGCTAAAAGTTTTTCACTGTGATTTTCACATTCACACCTGTCTATCACCATGCGCCGAACTGGACATGCATCCTCAGGCAATTGTGGAAAAAGCCCTTGGCGTAAATCTGGATATTATTGCAATTTGCGATCATAACTCCGCCGAAAACGCGCCTTATGCAATTAAGGCCGCGCGCGGAAAAAATATCAAGGTGTTCGGCGGCATGGAAATTACCTCCAGTGAAGAGGTGCATGTGCTGGCGATTTTTGATTCCCCTGACAGTCTCTCTTCAATGCAAAAATATATCTACGATCATCTGACGGGGAAAAACGACGAGGAGCGCTTCGGCGTACAGGCCGTCGTAAACGAAAAAGGCGAAGTGGAGGCGATCAACGAGAAATTGCTCATCGGCGCCACGGATGTCGCGCTCGGTGATTTATTGGATAACGTGCATAAACTGCATGGGCTAACGATCGCTTCACACATTGATCGGGAAAGTTTCAGCGTTATCAGCCAGCTTGGTTTTGTTGAGCCGGGCATGCAGTTTGACGCGTTGGAAGTGACACCCCGGACAGGTCTCACGCAGGCGCGGAATAAATATCCTGAGCTCAGTAATTATTCATTTGTCGTTTCCTCCGATGCCCATTACCTCAAAGACATCGGAACCGCGCTGACCAGAATCATGCTGGCGGAGCCGACGCTCGATGAATTGAAAATGGCTTTCACCGGCAAAAACGGCCGGCATATTATGGAGTAGCGATGCTGGAGCTCGCCGCCCATATTCTGGATATTGCCGAAAATTCCATCCGCGCCGGAGCGAAGATTGTGGAAATTGAAATTGATGAAAATGACGCAAAAGATCTTCTCTGCGTAAAAATAAATGATAACGGAAGCGGCATGACCAAAGAGGAAATGGAAAAAATTCATGACCCCTTTTACACGACAAAAAAAGTGCGGCGTGTGGGCCTGGGCATTCCGCTTTTAAACGACGCCGCGCAAAGAGCCGGCGGCAAACTTATCATAAAATCAGAAAAAGGCCTGGGTACATCCGTGGAAGCAACATTTCAGTTAAGCCATTTGGACAGGCAACCTATGGGAAATATTACAACTACCTTGCTCGCGCTTGTTGCCGGAAATTCTTCTATTGATTTTCTTTACAAACATAGGCATAATGACCGGCAGTTCATATTTGACACACGTCAAATACGTAAAGAAATCGATGATTTACCTATAAATCATCCGGAAATATTAAAGTACATCAGGGGTGTTATCAGCGAAGGTTTGCAGGATATCGCCAGCCTGGCCTGATAACTGCTCAAAATGAGGAGGATTTTAATGAAGGCGGAAGAACAGGAACTCTTGAAAGAATTTACACCGGAGCAAATAGCCAAGCTCGACAAAATCATTGAAAAACACAAAGGCAAACCCGGAGGATTAATCCCCGTTTTGGAAGAAGCGCAGGTTGTTTTGGAATACCTGCCCGTATCGGTGCAGAAAAAAATCGCCCGGGAACTCAATCTGCCCTTGAGTCGCGTATACGGCGTGGTGACTTTCTATTCTTTTTTCACGATGACCCCGCGCGGCAAACACACGGTGCGTGTCTGCCTGGGCACCGCATGCTACGTTCGCGGCGGCAAAGCAATCACGGAATCTCTGGAAAAAGAATTTGGCATTTCCGAAGGCGAAACTACGGCGGATAGAATGTTCACGTTGGAATCCGTCCGATGCCTGGGCGCCTGCGGTTTGGGTCCGGTGGTTGTGGTCGATGAAGACGTGCACGGACGGGTCAAGCCCTCAAAAGTGCGCGAGATACTGAGCCAATACAAATAAAACAAATCGCTATTCAGGGAGGATGCGTCAATGGCGAAATTGACAATTGATGATTTAAAAAAAATAAAGGAAAAAGTGCACAAGGAAATGTCGCTGCGTGACGGAGATCGTCGCGTTAAGGTTACCGTGCATATGGGAACTTGCGGCATTGCCTCCGGCGCCAAGGAAGTCATGGACGCGCTGCTGCAGGAAATCGAAACCGCGGGCGCCAACGACGTGATTGTAACCACATCCGGTTGCATGGGGTTGTGCAGTCGCGAACCGCTGGTAACGGTGGAAATTCTTAACCAGGAGCCGATCAAATACGAGTACATGAATCCGAACAAAATGAGGCAGGTTTTCAAAAGACACATTTTAGCCGGGGAAATACAAACACCGTTTGTTCTGGCCCGCGGCGCGGAAGTAACCAGATGATTTTTCGTCGACCACGCACGTCTGGTGAGTGTGGTTGTCTATTAAGGAGGATAAAAGCTAAATGAAGATATTTCGTTCACACTTGTTAATTTGCGGAGGCACCGGCTGTCAGGCTTCCGGATCAATCGCCGTAAAGCAAGCGCTGGTTGAGGAAATCGAAAAGAGAAACCTGGCCGAAGAAATAAAAATTGTCGAAACGGGCTGCAACGGTTTTTGCGCCCTGGGTCCCATCATGGTTGTTTATCCGGAAGGCGTCATCTACATAACGCTTAAGCCAGAAGATGTTCCCCATCTGGTGGAAGAGCATTTGATCAAGGGGAGAATTGTCGACAGACTGCTTTACCGCGAACCGGGCACGGACAAAGTCATTCCCACCATGCAGGATATTCCATTTTTCGCTTATCAGGAACTGCGCGTGCTCAAGAATCGTGGCCTGATTGACCCCGAAAAAATAGAAGAATATATCGCCCGTGACGGTTACGCCGGCATGGCGAAAGCCTTAACCGAAATGACGCCCGACCAAATCGTGCAGGAAGTGCTTGATTCCGGCTTGCGGGGCCGCGGCGGCGCCGGTTTTCCTACCGGCTTGAAATGGAAATTCGCGGCTCAGTCCAAAAGCGACATCAAATATGTTTTATGCAACGCCGACGAGGGCGATCCCGGCGCTTTCATGGACCGTTCCGTTCTGGAGGCGGATCCGCATGCGGTTTTAGAAGGCATGGTTATCGCCGCCAAAGCCATCGGCTCCAAGCATGGATATATCTACTGCCGCGCCGAATATCCGCTGGCCATTCACCGCCTGAACATTGCTATCGCGCAGGCCAAGGAAGCGGGGCTTTTAGGGAAAAACATTCTGGGCACCGGCATTGATTTTGATCTCGAAATTTATCAAGGCGCTGGCGCTTTCGTCTGCGGCGAGGAAACGGCGCTGATGACTTCTATCGAAGGCAAGCGCGGCATGCCCCGTCCACGTCCGCCCTTCCCGGCCGTCGCCGGTCTCTGGCAGAAACCGAGCATCCTCAATAACGTGGAAACGCTGGCCAATATCGGGCAGATTATTCTGCGCGGCGCCAAGTGGTACGCGTCCGTCGGCACGGAAAAAAGCAAGGGAACAAAAGTATTCGCGCTGACCGGCGACGTGGCCAACGTGGGCCTGGTAGAAGTTCCCATGGGAACGAAACTGGGAACCATTGTTTATGACATCGGCGGCGGGATTCCCAAAGGAAAAAAATTCAAGGCGGCGCAGCTGGGCGGTCCTTCCGGCGGATGTATTCCCGTTCAGCATCTCAACGCTCCGGTCGATTATGAAAAAGTCGCGGAACTCGGCGCGATCATGGGTTCCGGCGGATTGATTGTCATGAACGAAGACAAGTGCGCCGTGGATATGGCGCGCTTCTTCATGGATTTCTGCCAGGATGAATCATGCGGCAAGTGCACCCCCTGCCGTGAAGGAACCAAACGCATGCTCGATATTCTCACCAACATCACTCAGGGAAAAGGCAAGGAAGGAGACATCGAGCTTCTCGAGGAAATGGCCGCGGTTATTAAAAACGCCGCTCTTTGCGGGCTGGGACAAACCGCCCCGAATCCGGTGCTGAGCACCATCCGCTATTTCCGTAAAGAATATGAGCAGCACATCCGCGATCACCGCTGCGTGGCGGCCGTCTGTTCGGCGATGTTCAAATCGCCCTGCCAGCACACCTGTCCGATAGAAATGGACATACCTTCTTATATCGCGCTGATCAGGGCGGAAAGACTCGATGACGCCTACAAGATTTTGTTGCAGACCAATCCTTTCCCGTCCGTCTGCGGCAGAGTCTGCGACCATAAATGCCAGACAAAATGCCGGCGCGGTAATCTTGATGAACCCATCGCGATTAAATTCTTAAAGAGGTTCATCACCGATAATCATGAACGCCCCAAAATCGAACCGGTGCCGGTGACACGCAAGGAAAGAATCGCCGTGGTGGGAGCGGGCCCGGCGGGGCTCACTGCCGCGCGCGATCTGGCTATTCGCGGCTACAAAGTCACCGTGTTTGAAGAATTAAACAAGCCCGGCGGCATGCTTTACTGGGGCATCCCCTCTTACCGCCTGCCCCGCAATATTCTAGACGGAGAAATAGACGATATCCGTAAGCTGGGCGTGGAAATACGCCTTAACACGCGCATCGGCAAAGATATACCTGTCGCGCAGCTGCAAAAGGATTACGACTATATTTATCTGGCCACCGGCGCGCACAAAAGCCAGAAAATGAATGTGCCCGGCGAAGAGCTGAAAAATGTCTTCGGCGGTGTCGAATTTCTCCGTGATTTCAACGCCAATGAAGATAAATGGTTTAAAGGAAAATTGTCTTTGGGCAAACATGTTGCCGTGATCGGCGGCGGCAATTCCGCCATCGACGCGGCGCGCGTGGCTCTGCGCCTCGGCGCGGAGGTGACCATTCTTTACCGCCGGCTGAAACAGGATATGCCCGCGGCGCCCGAAGAAATCAAAGCGGCGGAGGAAGAAGGAATCAAGATTGAGTATCTGGTTGCTCCGCTGAGAATCGAAGGCAGCAAGGGAAAAGTGAGCGCGATCACCTGCCAGCGCATGAAACTGGGTGATTTTGACTCGAGCGGCAGAAAAAAACCTGTGCCGGTGGAAGGAGCGGAATTCACGCTGAAAGTCGATTCGGTCATTGCCGCTATCGGCCAGGTGCCGGATATGAGCTTTATGGACTCCAAAAGCGGAGTGGAAATCAACAAGTGGGATTGCTTTAACACCGGCAATGTCTACAAATCCCGCACGGCTAATCCAAAGTTTTTCGCCGGCGGCGACGCGGTGACCGGTCCGGATACGGTCATCGCCGCCATTGCCGCCGGTCATCAGGCGGCTGATGATATTGACGCAGCCATACGTAAAGCAAATAATGAACCCGCTTATGCAAAACCAGCGCGGGAGAAAATTGACGTGCCGCTGGTTATTGATGAAGAGACGGTGGAAACGCCTCAGGCGCATATGCCGGAAATGAACGTGGAAAAGCGTAAAATGAGTTTTGCCGAAGTTGAGCTGGGTTTTAATCGTGAAACGGCTATCAAGGAAGCTTGCCGCTGTCTGCGCTGCGACGCGGAACTTTAATTAAGATTTGAACATATTGAGTTAAGGAGCAGGAAATGGAGAAAAAAAGAGTACCTTTAACAATAGACGGGAAAGATGTCGAAGCAAAAGCCGGCCAGACCATTCTGGAATGCGCCAGGGAAAACGGCATTTTCATCCCTACCCTTTGCCATTACGAAAAAACCACGAATGTCGGCGCGTGCCGTGTTTGCGTGGTGGAAGTGGAAAACGCGCGCAGCCTTGTCGCCTCATGCTGCATGCCGGTAAGCCCGGGCATGATTGTCCGCACGAATACAGAAGCGGTACGCTCCGCCCAGAAAATGATCGTTGAACTTCTATGGTCATCCGGCGACCATAACTGCCTCACCTGCGAACAAAACGGCGCCTGTGAACTGCAAAATCTTGTTTACTGGCTGAAAATCGACAAGCCACGTTTTGAGATAGAACCGCCCGGCTATGCCATAGAAGACAACAACACCATGATCCAGCGCGACCTTAACAAATGCGTTTTGTGCGGGCGTTGCGTGCGCGCCTGCAACGAAATTCAGGTGAATGAAGTGCTTGATTTCTCGATGCGCGGCTCCCGCGCGAAAGTCGGCCCGGCCTTCGACGCGGATTACATTAATTCAACCTGCGTCTTTTGCGGCGAGTGCCTTCAGGTATGTCCGGTAGGAGCGATTACCTTTAAACAGGCAAAATTCGCCGGTCGCCCCTGGGAACTTTCCAAAACACGCACGACTTGCACTTACTGCGGCGTCGGCTGCCAGATGGATGTCTTTACCAAAGACGGCAAGATCATCAAAATCTCGGGTAACCGTGATTACGGCAAGCCCAATGAAGGCTCTCTTTGCGTGAAAGGCCGCTTCGGTATGGATTTTATCCAGCACCCCGACCGGCTGAAAAAACCGCTTCTGCGGCGCAACAAAAACGAAGAATTAAAGGAAGTCAGTTGGGATGAAGCTACCTCATTTATCGCGGAAAAACTAGCGGCGATAAAGAAAACCGGCGGCGCCGACAGCATCGCGGGCCTGGCATCGGCGCGCTGTACCAACGAAGAAAATTACCTTTTCCAAAAATTCATGCGCGCGGTGATCGGCACCAACAATGTCGACCACTGCGCCCGGCTCTGACACTCCGTAACTGTGGCCGGTCTGGCCGCATCATTCGGCAGTGGCGCGATGACCAATTCCATTGAAGAGCTGGAATACACGGATTTGATTCTGGCAACAGGAACCAATACCACAGAAAACCATCCGGTTATATCATCCTTCGTGAAACGCGGGGTGCGCCAGCAGGGCGTGAAATTAATCGTCATTGACCCGCGGGAAATCGACTTGGTCAAATATGCGGACATCTGGCTATGCCAGAAGCCTGGCACGGATGTTGCCGTGTTCAACGGATTGATGAATGTGATTATTTCCGAAGATTTATACGCGAAAGATTACGTAGCCGAGCGCACGGAAAATTTTGATGCGCTGAAAGAAACAGTGGCTAAATACACACCGGAATATGTAGAAAAAATTTCCGGCGTGCCGGCTGAGAATTTGAAAAAAGCAGCGCGTATGTATGCACAGGCCAATCGTGCGAGCATCATTTATGCCATGGGAATTACTCAGCATATAACCGGCACGGACAATGTTAAATCTATCGCCAACCTGTCTATGCTTTGCGGTAATATTGGAATTGAAGGAGGTGGCGTCAATCCGCTACGCGGCCAAAATAATGTGCAGGGCGCCTGCGACATGGGCGGGCTGCCGAACGTTTACCCTGCCTACCAACAGGTGGCCACGGAAGACGCGCGCAAGAAATTTGAAGCGGCATGGGGGTCAAAACTCTCCGCCAAGCCCGGACTGACACTGATGGAAATGATGGCGGCGGCGGGTAAGGGAGATGTCAAGGCTCTCTATATCATGGGCGAAAACCCGCTTCTTTCCGATCCTGATTTAAAACATGTGGAAAAAGAGCTGAGAAATCTCGATTTGCTTGTCGTGCAGGACATCTTCCCAACGGAAACGACACAACTCGCTGATGTCGTGCTTCCCGCCGCCAGCTTTGCCGAAAAAGAAGGCACTTTCACCAACACGGAAAGGCGTGTGCAGCGCGTGAGAAAAATTGTCGACGCGCCGGGTGAAGCTAAAACGGACTGGGAAATAATCAGCGCGCTATCCGCGAAGATGGGCTATCCGATGCAATACGCCTCGGCAAAAGAGATATTTGACGAGGTCATCAAAGTAACGCCCAGCTACGCGGGCATGACTTACGAGCGCCTGGAAAAAGAAGGCCTCCAGTGGCCCTGCCCGACCAGTGATCACCCGGGCACGAAATTTCTGCACAAGGACAGATTTTCACGCGGACTGGGTCTTTTCCATGCTATCGAGTATATTCCACCCGCGGAATGGCCAGACAAAGAATATCCTCTGTTCCTTTCCACCGGCCGCGTTCTTTACCATTATCACACAGGAACAATGACCACGCGCGCCGAAGGGCCTTCGGAACGCTGTCCGGAGAGCTTGGTGGAAATCAATCCCCTCGATGCGGAAAAACTGGGCATCTCCGACGGACAGATGGTAAAGTTGACTTCCCGCCGTGGTTCTGTTCAGGCCAAAGCCCAAATCACACAAAAAAGCGTGCCGGGAACAATTTTCATGAATTTCCATTTTGCTGAAGCAGCAGTAAATTTATTGACGAATCCGGCGCTGGATCCTGTAGGAAAAATACCGGAGTTGAAAGTATGCGCAGTTAAGCTGGAAGCAGCTTGATGATAGAGGAAATAATTAATTAAAAAGAGCGAAAGGGGAACAATTTTTATGGCAAATGAAAATTTGGAAAGTAAACGATGGTGGATAGCCGTAGCCGCGGTTGTCATTCAGCTATGCCTGGGCACCGTTTACGCATGGTCTGTTTTTAAAAATCCATTAATGCAGATGCATGGTTGGGAAGGAAAGGCCGTTCAATACACATTTATGCTGCTGATGCTTATTATCGGTTTGTCCGCAGCTTTCGGCGGCACGCTCGTCGACAAGTATGGCCCAAGGGTAGTTGCGACAATCGGCGGCATACTCTTCGGCATTGGAACACTAGTTGCCGGTTATGCCGATCAGATAGGCAACATCGCGCTTCTTTATCTTGGCTTTGGCGTAATCGCCGCGCTCGGTAACGGCTTCGGCTACGTGACGCCCATAGCCACGCTGATTCGCTGGTTCCCGGACAAACGCGGCCTGGTCACCGGCCTTGCCGTCATGGGTTTCGGCGCGGGCGCTTTCTTCATGGGGCAAATCGCTCCCAAGATGATCACCTCCTTCAGCCAGGTTGACGAAGCGGGAAAAATGCTCGCCTCTGGCGTCGCCATGACTTGGTATATCTGGGGCATCATCTTTCTTATTCTTGTTGTGGGAGCGGCGCAGCTGTTTAAAAATCCTCCGCAGGGATGGCTTCCCGCCGGCTTCAAACCCGCGGCTTCCACTGTTTCCGCCGCTGATTCTTTCAAGTTCGGCGAAGCGGTAAAACGTCCGCAGTGGTGGATGCTCTGGGCGATGCTCTGCCTTAATGTTTCGGCCGGTTTGGGTCTTATCTCCCAGCACTCGCCGCTGGCGCAGGATATTTACAAAAAGACAATGGGTCTTTTGGGTGAGCTGACTCCGGAGCAGATAGCCATGGTTGCCGCCGCCGGCGGTACCGTCGTGGCTATCGCGGCCATTTTCAACGGCTTGGGCAGACTTTTCTGGGCAAAGATTTCCGATAACATCGGCCGCAGAATGGTCTTCCTGATAATGTTTGCCACGCAAGCGGTTGTATACGTACTGGTAGCCATGGGTTATGTTTCCAATTACTACCTGTTCATTGTGGTATCCTGCTACCTGCTGGCCTGCTACGGCGGCGGATTCGCAACCATGCCCGCCTTCGCCGCGGACGCTTTCGGCCCGGCATACATCGGCAAAGTCTACGGCTTTATGCTGACGGCGTGGAGCGCCGCCGGTCTAATCGGCCCCTACGTCTTTGAAGTGTTTAAGCCGCAGGCGCTTTATATCGCTGCCGCGCTTCTGACCGTGGGCTTCTTCATCGCGCTGGTTTATAAACCGCCCAAAGGCAAAAACGCATAATTGGTTTTTGCACAGATTTAATTTCTCCAGGACCCCTTCGGCGGCAAACTTCCGAAGGGGTCTTTTTCCCCGGAAAACCCTCAAAAATATTTGCTCTTTATTTTGTATACTTGTAAAGCTAAATCCTAAATCGCTTGACTTGGAAGCGGTCTTCTTCATATACTTGCGAAAAAGTGTTCTAAATTAATTATAACAAATTCGTTTAACCTTGTTTTTTGCTGACTCATTAATTGTTTATTTCGCTAAAAAATCAAAAGAGGAGAACGATATAGTGCCTAATCAAAACAATATTGTCATCAGCAAAAAAGATTTTGACGCGGTAATTTTTGATTTGGACGGCGTGGTAACCAAAACCATGTCCACACATGCCGCGGCATGGAAAAAAGTCTTCGACGAATTTCTGGCTCAATACAATGATAGCGACAAGGCAGTAAAGCCATTTAATATTGAAACTGATTATATGATTTACGTGGATGGCAAACCGCGCCTGGAGGGAATAAACAGCTTTCTTAAGTCAAGGAATATACACCTTCCCCAGGGAGATCCTCATGATGCTCCGGGCTTTACCAGCATTCACGCCATTGGAAATCTTAAAAACGGCTATTTCCTGGAACAAATAAAGAAACAAGGCGTGGAAGTCTATCCAGGCACACTGGAGTTTATCCGCAAACTGAAGGCGCAGGGAATAAAAACAGGGATCATTTCTTCCAGCAAAAACTGCGCGCTCATTCTGGATAGCGCGGGGCTTGCGGAAATGTTTGAAGTCCGCGTGGATGGAGTCGATCTGACAAAATTGAATATCCGAGGCAAGCCGGCGCCGGATATGTTTCTGGAGGCGGCCCGACAAATGAAAGCAACCCCCTCCCGCGCCGTGGTTATTGAAGATGCGGTATCAGGTGTCGAAGCGGCAAAGGCGGGAAAATTCGGACTAGTAATTGGCATCGCGCGCTTGGACAACAAAGCAAAGCTGCTGCAATACGGAGCGCATGTTGTAGTTACTGACGCGGCGGAAATTGTTGTTTCCGCGCAGCAAGGCGCAAAGCAAAAACCTCCCGAACTGGCCTCCGCGCTTGAAAAGTTTGACGAAATAAAAAAATCGGCGCACTTCAAAACCATTGCCGTATTTCTCGATTACGACGGCACGCTTACACCTATCGTAGATACTCCGGATAAGGCTATCCTTCCCGCGCAAACCCGCGATGTTCTCGCGCAACTTTCCCAAAAATGTGTTGTCGGCATCATCAGCGGGCGCGATATGCAAAATGTAAAAAACCTTGTGGGCATTGATTCGCTCATTTACGCCGGCAGCCATGGTTTTGAAATGACCGGCCCGCGCGAATTTAAAGAATCAAGCTCCAGGGGAATGGCTTTTCTTCCCTCTCTCGACCAGGCACAAAAAGAACTGGAAAAATCAATTGGCCATATAAAAGGAGTGCTGGTGGAGCGTAAAAAATTCGCTATTGCCGTTCATTATCGGCTGGTAAATCCGATGCATGTTCCGGAAATCGAGTATGCGGTGGATAAAGTCAACTCTCAGCACCAGGATCTGCGCAAAGCATACGGGAAAAAGGTTTTTGAACTGCAGCCAAATATAGACTGGCACAAAGGAAAAGCGCTCCTGTATCTGCTGGAAGCGCTCGGTTTGGACAAAGAAAACGTGCTTCCGATATATATCGGCGATGACGTTACGGATGAAGACGCTTTTCGCGCTTTAACCGGCAAGGGCATCGGCATAGTGGTCTGGGATAAGCCCTTTCCCACCGCCGCCATTTACTCGCTGAGCAATACCGATGAGGTGCGTGATTTACTGTCGATGTTAATACCAATCTGCGGAGGCGCACATGAATGATTGGCTGCTGGCATATGACAATTTTGACCCTGCCACGGAAAGCTTAAGAGAGGCTCTTTGCGCTTTGGGAAACGGCTATTTCGTCGCCCGGGGCGCGGCCTGTGAAACGCAGGCGGATAACATTCATTATCCGGGAACATATCTCGCAGGCGGCTACAACAGACTAAAAACGGAAATATCCGGCCACATAGTGGAAAATGAAGATCTAGTAAACATGCCCAATGGCTTTCTTCTGAAATTTAAAATCGAAGATGGTGACTGGTTCAAGATCAGCGAAACAGAAATTCTGGCCTATCGTCAGGAACTGGATATCCGCCGCGGAATGCTTACCAGATTTGTGCGCTTCCGAGACAGGCAAAAAAGAGAAACAACGGTTACCTGCCGCCGTATCGTGAGCATGAAAGACATGCATATCGCCGCGCAGGAAATCGTCATTGTGCCGGAAAACTGGTCGGGACGTCTATATATTCACAGCGCCCTTGACGGCACGGTAATCAACAATGGCGTCGCTCGCTACCGCAAACTGGCCAGCAAACATCTTGCTCCTTTGGAAACAGGAACCTGCGGCGAGGACGGGCTTTATCTCGTCTGCGAAACAAACCAATCCCACATCCGCGTGGCACTGTCTGAGCGCACCAATATTTTTCTGAATAACAAAATTCAGACTCCGCGGCGGCAAATATGCGAAAAACCAGGCTATATCGCGCAGGAGATGGAAATTAATGTCCAAAAAACAATGCCTGTAAGAATTGAAAAAATATTTGCCCTTTACACTTCGCGTGATCCGGCAATTTCCGAACCGTCTCTCGACGCGCGGGAAGCTCTGAAAAACACAAATACCTTTGGCGATTTACTCGAAAGCCACATTCTTGCCTGGCGTCACTTGTGGAACCGCTTTGATATAACTGTTGCCGACGGGCCACGCACGCAAATGATCATCCGTCTGCATATCTTTCATCTATTGCAAACTGTTTCCATGCACTCTGTTAATCTGGACATCGGCGTACCGGCGCGCGGCTGGCACGGCGAAGCTTATCGAGGACACATCTTCTGGGATGAAATATTTATTTTCCCCCTGCTCACCATTCGCGCTCCCGAAATAACGAGGGCTCTGCTTCTGTATCGTTATCGACGCCTGAATCAGGCACGTCTGGCGGCCAAAGAAGAAGGATACAAAGGCGCGATGTATCCGTGGCAAAGCTCCAGCAACGGCAGGGAAGAAACTCAGCAGCTACATCTGAACCCCAAATCAGGGCGCTGGCTGCCCGACAACACTCACCTACAGCGTCACGCCAACACAGCCATTGCCTATAATATCTGGCAGTATTTTGAAACAACGCATGATCTTGCTTTCTTGTCTAAATACGGCGCGGAAATGCTTCTGGAAATCGCCCGCTTTCTGGCGAGCCTTACTTCCTATAATCAACAACGTCAGCGCTTTGAAATCCGCGGTGTCATGGGGCCGGATGAATATCACGACAAATATCCCGGCGCGGAAGAACCCGGTTTGAACAATAACTCTTATACCAATGTAATGACGGTCTGGGTTTTGCGCGCCGCCATCAAGAGCCTGAACATTCTTGGCCAAAAAAGACGTGATGAAATCTCCGAAAGCCTCGAATTAAAAACTGAAGAAATTGAAAACTGGCAGAAGATAATATCAAAAATGTATGTCCCCTTCCATGATCAGGTTATTATCAGCCAATTTGAAGGTTACGATAAGTTGAAGGAATTTGACTGGGAAGGATATCGCTCTAAATACGGAGACATTCACCGCCTAGACCGTCTTCTAGAGGCAGAAGGAGATTCGCCCAACAATTACAAAGTTTCCAAGCAGGCGGATGCCCTTATGCTTTTTTACCTTTTTTCCGCGGAAGAGCTGGTGGAACTTTTCCGTGAAATGGGCTATCAGTTTGATCCATCCTGTATTCCCGCCAACATCGACTATTATCTTAATCGCACCTCCAACGGCTCCACATTAAGTAACATCGTCCACTCCTGGGTTCTGGCGCGTTCCGACCGCGCACGCTCATGGTGCCTGTTTAAAGAAGCACTCGAAAGCGATGTATCGGACATTCAGGGTGGGACTACCGGCGAGGGGATTCATCTGGGCGCGATGGCCGGAACAGTGGATATCATCCAACGCTGCTATATGGGCATTGAATTTCGCAACAATGTTATTTATTTTAACCCCGATATACCCGAAGAACTTAAAAGTGTCAGCATGACCATTCGGTACCGCGAAAACTGGCTCTGCGTAAAATGCAACCGGGACACCCTATCGATCGAATCGGAAAAATGCGCTGTGCCGATGATTATGGTCGGCTTTCGTGAAAACGTGCATCTTCTTGAACCGGGAGGCGCTTTGGTTTTTGACATAACAAAAGGTTTGCTAAAAATAGAAGTATGAGAAATAATTTACGAAAGGTTAAGCAGACAAATGAACATCTTCAACATCATTATCGGGCTCATCGGCGGACTGGGCTTATTTATTTACGGTATACACCTGCTGAGCGATTCGCTCAAAAAATTATCCCTTGGACTCCTTAAATCCCTTCTGGAAAAACTAACATCCAACAGATTTAAATCCATGCTGGTGGGCGCTTTCGTTACGGCAATTATCCAGAGTTCCAGCGCTACTTCCGTCATTCTGATTGGTTTTTTAAATGCCGGCCTGCTTAGCTTGAGCGGAGGCGTCGCGATGATGATCGGCGCTAATGTTGGCACTACCATTACCGGACAATTAATCGCCTTTAAGCTCACCGCGCTCGCCCCCATCTTCGTCTTCGCGGGCGCTATTTTCTTTTTTACTGCTAAAAAAGATAAAAACAAGCACCGGGCGCTGGTAGCTCTCGGTTTCGGCATGTTATTTTTAGGCATGGCCATGATGAGTACGGCTGTGGCGCCGCTGGCACAAAACGAGGCGACCAAAGACGCTTTCTTAAACTTCGGCAAATATCCTCTCCTGGGTATTCTAACCGGACTTTTGCTCACCATGGCCTGGCAAAGCTCCAGCACCACAACCGGTATGATCATCGCTTTTGCGACCGCGGGCCTGCTTGACCTTAACTCTTCAATTTACCTTATTTTCGGCATGGAAATAGGCACCTGCATTACGGCTCTTTTGGCCAGCATTGGCGGCAAACTTGCCAGCAAAAGGCTGGCCTGGGGGCACACAATTTTTAACGTCATCGGAGTTATCGTTGCTCTAATCATGGCGCCGCTTTACTTAAAATATATTCCCCTCTTGTCCGATAACGTCGCGCGCCAGGTAGCCAATACGCACACGCTTTTTAATTTAATCAACGCGCTCTTGTTTCTGCCTTTTGTGCCAATTTTTGTCAAACTGCTCAACAAAATAATTCCTGGTGAAGATTATGTTAAAAAAGAAACAAAGCGCCTCGATCAGAATCTGCTTGCCCTGCCGCACTTGGCCATCAGAGCCGTGATTAACGAAATGGTCGTAATGCTCGACACATGCATCGGCATGCTCAAAAAAGCCAGGGAATGCACGGTGGCTTACAACCACAGATTAAAAAACGAAGTGATCCTGGACGAAGAGTCCGTTGATGACATGCAGAAAAATATTACCGAATACATTGTCGAAATAACCAAATGTGAACTTCCGGAAAAGCACGCGCGGCTAATGCCTGCGTTGCTGCACAGCGTCAACGACCTGGAAAAGGTGGCCGATTACTGCGAAGGCATTGTCATTCTCGCGCAGAGAGCTTATGAAAACGACCTTGATTTCTCCGCACCCGCAAAAATGGAACTGGAAAAACTTTTTGAAAAAACGGAAGCGCTGATGAAACAAACAAAAAAAGCGCTGCAATATAATGATGAAGCCGCGGCTACCATAACATTAAACATAGAAAAAGAACTTGATGAATTGATTAACCAATATAAAATCAATCACATAAAAAGGCTGGAAAACGATATCTGCATCAGCAACGCGGGCCTGGTTTTTACGGACATTCTTACCGACCTGGAAAGATTAAACGATCACCTGTGCAATATCACCAAAGGCATTCTTCATCTGGGAAAGAGATAGCCTTTTAAAATAGAGTTTCCGCGGCTATCTTGATATCAGCATATGAACGATATCAAAAATCGATAGACAGCATGTAATATTCAACCTTTTTCCCGGGATAGAGGCTTTTCATAATCTTCGTGTAACGTCGGAGTTGCTCATCGTATTTCTGCCTCAATCCCTTCATTGAACCGGATTTATAATCGATAATGGTTACCCGCTCATCGTCCACGATCATTCTGTCCACGACGCCGAAACTTTCCTTATCCGAAATCTGCTGCTCCGTATAAACCTTCCCCGGCCGAAAAACAATTTCCGCCACATCTTTTCTCTCTAGAAATCTCAGCACCGCTTCATACTCTTCCGGATTCAATTCACCAGGAGGGGGCAATTCCTTGGGGTCAATAACCTTGGCCAGCCAACGGTGCAGGCGCTCGCCGCGCATAATCCCCCTTTTAATGCTGATGGATAAAAGGGTTGGATCAATTTCGCCGTATTTCTCCGGCTCGCCAGCGTGCCTTACGGGAACATCGAGTATTTCCACGGTGACCGTTTTTTCCTCCCCGCGCGAAGACGAATATATCTCTTTTTTACTGCCTCCTGGCGCGAAACTGCAAAAAGCGTCGAGCACCGCTTGATGCACGGGCTTGTAAGTTTCACTTTTCTTTTTCGGCAGAAACACCGTCAGCGTCTGGACGGCTCTGGTGGCAGCCACATAAAAAACATTCGCTCTTTCGCGGCGCTGTTTCATTTGACCTGCCAGATAATTATTGATAATTTCTTCAGCTACGTCAGAGTCACTTGCCTTGAAAAATTCAATCTCCCGTTGGGAAAACTGCACATGGCAATGCTCCGATTTCAAATAAACGGGCGCGCTTTTTTCGTCTTCATTCCAGAAAACAAAAACATGACTAAACTGGAGTCCCTTTGTCCCATGAATGGTGTCCACCTTGATGTTGGCGCTTTTTTCCGCTTCGGGAACTTTTATATTAAAGCGAACGGTGAACATGCGTGACAGGAATTCATCCGCATCGCCGCCGGCGCCAAAAAAAATGCGCGCCTCATCCTGCCAGATATCCAATATGTTTGTGGGAATCTTTCCGCGCAACAGTTCAAGCGCATGGCTGACAGCCATCAGCCCATAGGGACGGGGATATTGCCGCGCGAATTTCGCCTGTAACTCTTTGATTTCGCCAAAGATTTCTTTCCGCAATATGGAATCCGCCGCCGCGGTGATAAACGGCGCATCGTTCCCCAGCGCAGCTGCAATAAAGATCATCACTGCCACACCTTCGGGCGTGGAAAGAAGCTGCCTGCCCTTCACCGCCGCCACGCCGATACGATTTTTTAAAAGCTCGGCTTCTATCTTCTGGACATGATTGTTCGTCAAGGCCAGCACGGCCATGTCCCCCCAGGCGCATCCGTATTCCGCTTTTTTCTTCATCAGGTATTCTACGATCGCGGGATAGAAAGATGCTTCGGAAAGACCGTCCTTTTCCAGCTCGACAAGATTAACTTCCGTCACGCCCTCAAAATCATCTGAATCTTCCGGTGGCATTTGTGTTTCTGATTTTTCTTTTCCTTCATAAAGATGGCCGATAAGTTCGTTAAAAAAAGAAATAAGCAGCGGCGTGCTGCGGTAGTTGTACGCGAGCGACTCTTCGCTGATGGTCCCGTTATTCAGGTATCTGCCGATGGCCTCCTCCAGCGCCTCGCGGTCCGCGCCGCGCCAGCCGTAAATCATCTGCTTCCAGTCGCCCACCGCGAAAAATGACCTTTCGCCACGCTCACCGCCCCCGGCTAAAATCTCATCAATCAGCGGCAGCAATATCTGGATATCACCTTTGGATGTGTCCTGAAATTCGTCAATCAGCAGATGTTCCGTGCGGTCGAGCCCGAGAGAAAAATAGTGGCTCATGAGCGCCGGGCGCTCACGGTTATCATCGCCATCCAATGCCAGAAGTTTTCGGCGCACGTCATGAAAAAAAATCAGACCCTTTTCCCTTTTCACCGCGTCGGCCGCCTCGAGATAAATTTCGCAAAGCGAGGCGAGCGCCAGCTCTCTGAGGAGCGCCTTGTTGAGAGCTAGGCTCTCGGCAACATTCCGGTATTCCTGGAATATTTTGTTCAGTTGTCTATATGGCTTTTCATCCCATTTAATGTTTTTACCCAAGCTTGTGTAATTTTCCAGATCGGCATGCGTGGCGAGTGTTTTGGATACAAAATTATCGTAGTCGCCCAAATAATTGATAACCCGGCTTTTCACGGCAGGTGCGGCCTGATCAGACAGAGACGCTGCTTTCTCCGCAAGGGATATGAGCTTGTTTTTCAAAACACCGTTTTCCCTCATCAGTTTATCAATGTCCGCGAGTCTTTCTCTGTCGAGAAGGCAGCGTTCAACAGTCTGTTCTTCCGCCAGCGGTTCCCAAAGCCTGTCGATATCCGTCCCTAAAATTCTGGCCGCGATAATTATCTTATCAGCCAAGGCGTTTTGCCGCACGCGGTCGCGAAAAAGCGTTTTAATTTCACGCAGCATTTTGGTCTGCGTCTTTTCATCGGCAAGCTGCGGCGCAAAACCGGAGGCAGCACCCGAGGCAACAAAAAGGCGGTAAAAAAAGGAGTCGATGGTTGAATAGCCGACTCTTCCCGCCTCCATAATCAGACGCAGTTTCTCTAGTAAAGGAATATCTCTCTGGTCGGCTATTTCCCTCATGATGCGAGAGCGCATCTCGGTGGTGGCCGCCCGGGTGAAAGTCAGAGCGATAATGAACTTCCCGCCGATTCTACGGAAAACTTCCTGGGTAAGCTTTGTCGTTTTTCCTGATCCTGCCGAAGCTTTCACCAGAACACTTTTCATCAGTTGTTCTCCCGCGTCGCTTTATAATAATCTTCCCTGCCGCAAAGCGCCTGAAATTGACAGTACTCACAATCCGCGTCATCGTAGCCCGGCGAAAGTTCTCTGCCCTCGATAATTTCATCAAGGCGTTTCTTAATCGCCTGCATCAATTCACCCGCCGCCGCGCTTTCTTTCTCCGGCAGTTGGATTTGCCGCTCTTGCTTCGGCTCCTTTAAAAAATAAAAACGCGCGGCCTGCGCCTCGTTAAAATGCTGATAAATTATAAGCTGTGCCGCCGGATGAAGAATCTTTTTGTCCTGAAAACGCCCCAGCACGCTTGCCTTGGCGGGCAACAAATACCTGTCCTGCTTTTTCGTGTATTTGAAATCAATAATTTCCATGCGTCCGTTTATTTTTGCCAGCCTGTCCACGCGGCCGGTGATTTTATATGTTTCGGCAATCATACCGTGAAATTCTTTTTCGCAAGCCAGTATGTTATCGGCAAAAACTACGCTCTCACCTTTTTCTTTTTCATCTTCATAAATCTCTCGTAAAAATAATTTCGCGTTGAGCATGTAGATATCAATACCGGGGATATTTCGGACCGCGGCGTTTTCTTTACTCTCCCACATCCTATCAAAAAGCTTTTCCCATTCATTGAATTTATCCTTGCCGCTTGCCAACTGCTGAAGAAAATTATGCACAAATTCTCCCATCCGCATGTTGTTTTTCTCTTCGTCATCCATAAAGGAAGGGGGCTTAATTTTAAGGATATGTTCATGATAAAATAAAAAAGGACAGGTCAATATTTTACTGAGGCTCGAATATGAATAGGTGAAATCTCTGAGCTTAGCTCTCAGCGTATCATCGAGTTTTATCTTGGGCTTCCGGTCACTTTTACTTACCGGCAAACATTCTTTAAACGCCATGGCTTTGACTGACCTGCCGAATTCCTCTGCCAGCAGGCTCATATAATAACTGGGCGTTCTTTCCCTGATCAGGTCATTTACCGCGACGATTCTTATTCTGTTGGCCTGCGCCAGAATCTGTCTGAATATCAGATCCTCATATTCAAAAACAGTTTTTCTCAACTGGGGCACATGCACCGGATTGATAAAAGGCCCTTCATATGGCTGGCTGGGCATAATGCCGCTGTCCAGGGAAAGAACAAGCCCCCTGCTGAATCTTTCCCCCGAAACATGGCCAAAACCTACCACCTGTACCGGCGCGGATCTGCTTCCTGTGACGCGGAATTTTTTTACCTTGATGAGTATTTCCACTGCATCGGATAAACCTTGTCCCAAATGCTCTTTCCATTCATCGAGGAGGGTGGCAAAAGATATCGCCGCCTCCAGCGCCTCGCACTCCTCGCGCACGTAATTTTCGGAGTTTTGCGTCAACTCCATCGCGCAGGCCGCGGCAAATTTCTTGAAATCCGGCGCGCGTCCTGAATTTTTTGCCTTTGCAGTTTCTGTCAGCAGTCTTCTTGCCGCCGCCGTGGCGGCAAAAGGCAGCCAGACAGCCAGGTTTACAGCATTGCCGAAATGCCGCAGCGCCCTGTTCCAGAGCATTGGCGTAAGCGATTCATCGAGCAAAAAAATCATCAATTGTTCATTTCCTGACCGTTCATCAAGAAATGCAGATACTTCGACCGTCACCAGATCAGCCAACGCATGCAGGCCCTCCAGCGACACCAAATCAATATTGTTTCCTTTGGCGCTTTTTATTTCACCGCCGAAGGACAAAACCAGATTTTTGGCCGAATCAAAGGGTGGCTTTTCGCAGGCGAATAAATCGGCGCCAAAAAGTGGCGGTTCGATAAAAAGTTTTTCTTTACTTATTCTTCTATAGAAGCGTTCCGTTACGGGCGTCATCGCGGGAAGCCCGACGAATACTTCATTATCCGAGGGAGTCAAGTCCGCCAACAGCGATAATTCCAACTCCGGCAAAAACAGGTTTTTCCGGGTAAGCCATTTGCGGAAATCTTGCGCCATATCGAAATATTCTTCTAATCTGCTCCATTCATCGTCAGTGAAGCGCTCCGCGCCGAAGATCGTCTTGCGGCTGATGTTATATTCCGCCAGCTTCAGGAGCAAAGGCAAAAGATGCGCGGCTCTGCGGGCAGGATAAGGTTCGTCCGGAAATCTTTTTGCTAAATACTGGATAAATAAAAGAAGCTGTTCATCGCCGGATACGGGATGCAACTTTAACTTGCCGCTTATTTTCCTTGTTAAGTAGGCGTCAAAGCTCTCCACCCGTGGCATGATTCCGCCCAGCCTACTATGTAAATATTGCTGCGCCGGATCCACCGTACGGTCATTGGCGCAAACTATTGTCCAACCAGAAAGGTCGGGATAATCCGCGCGCAGCAGCTCGATTATCTTTTGCGAATAGCTTTGCACGCGCCCTCCCGGTTTTTGACCATCATCCTTACCAAAATCACTTTTATGAATATTTTCATGGCTTTTTTTGATCATCTAAATTAAGTACTTGAATATCATAATTTTCACAAAAACCACTATTAATTTTCTATGAACTACCGTCTGAGCACGACAGAACATTATCACACCCACGAGTTGGATACTCTCGGCTGGGAGCTGACCGTCGGGAACGCGCTTTACCCAGAAAACAGCCCCTGCCGTCGGATCCTGAAAACAAAAGCCTCTCTCGGCGTTAATCTTTATCGTTTTCTGGAAAAATATATCCCTTTTTCCGCGGTGCGTGATATTCTCGAAATCGGCGGCGGCATGGGCTATCTGTTACGTGATTTTCTGGAGCTAAATCCAAACATTCGCGCCACGGCTCTGGATATTTCTCCTCATCTTTTAAATCGGCAAAAAGAGACACTGCAAAAATATAACGTGGAATTTATCCAGGCCGATGTTTTAAAAAAAGATGCTGCTTTTTTCTCGCGCTTTGATTTGATCATCCTCAATGAAATTATGGGAGACTTTCCCGCCTTAATTCCTCAAAATAATTTTCCATCAGATAAAACGGAAGATCTCATATATTTCGAAAGTCAAGCAAAGCATTTTGCCAATGAATATGACATAAGTTTTGCGCCTGACGAGGCCATCAACATCGGCGCGTTAACTCTTCTGGAAAATATCTGCCGTGCCGGTGTGCAATATGTATATCTAAGCGAGCATAGCTGTGAGGCCGCTCCGCCCGATGACCTGCGTAATATGCTGCAGATTACCCCCGCGGGCATGCCCGAACGGATTACGCTTAAAGGACACGATGAATACACCATCAAATTTTCTTACTTGCAAAAAATCGCCGTAGCTTTTAATCACAAAGTCCGGCGCGGCCCGATCGCCGATTTTTTACCCCTTAAGTTTTGCGATAAATTGACCGCGATAATGCGCGTGAAAACACCGGCCACCGACGAGCAGGAAATTATCCAGCAGTTTGTTTATGATTTGTATAAGTACGAATATCTGCTGTTAATCAAATAATGAGGGGATTGATTATGATACGATATTTTATTCTGGTGATCTTTTTTCTTGTGGTTTCTGTCAGCTTTAGTCTGGCTTTTCGCTGCGGCCTGGAGCTGGTGACGACGGGTGACAGCAAAAAGCAGGTGCAAAAGCTATGCGGCAAGCCGTCGCTTGTGGAAACCGCCTGCGCGGATGATGAAGTTATTGTATTATCAAAGAAAAAGAACAAAGCGAAAAAATGCAGAAAGAAGGCAGAGCTCTGGCACTATAACTGCGGGGAAGGAGATTTTATTTATATCCTGACTTTTGAAAAAGGCGTTCTGACCAAAGAAACCACCGCCGGCCGCGGCCACGGCAGTTCGGAATGTGCAGGAAATAAATAGATTCGTAATTTTTCTCTGGGCTTTTCAATTTTACTTGGGATTATCTTTACGTAATAACTTTATTAACTCCTTGGCGCTTTCGGCTGGTTTCTGGCAGGAATAATTGGTGCATACATAAGCTCTGGCTTTATCGTCCGTGGAAGAAAACTCTTTTAAGAACGGCGCGATTCTTAAAATATCTTTTTTATCAGCAGCGGACGGCAAAAAAAGCACAACTTTATTGGGCAGATAAAGATCGTGCAGCGCCTTGATCATTTCTCTGGTGTTTTCATTATCGGGCTTTCCCGCGATGATTATTTCATAGGATGGGCCAAATGCGAAATCGAGCGAACATAAAAGGAATGTATAAGCTGCCGGATATTGAGCCACCTGTGCCGAAAAATATTCAGCAATCTTATTCGCTTTATTTTCCAACTCTGGATCAGCCGTCACGCGCGCCAGGCGCAGAATGTTGAGCATGGCGACGGAATTGCCAGAAGGAAGCGCTCCATCCTGCGCCTCTTTTTGCCGCAGGAGAACCTCTTCGGCATCGGAGGATGTAAAAAACAGGCCTCCTTCTTTTTTATCTTCAAAGCGCTCCAGCATTTGCTTGGTCAGCCGCAGCGCTCCGTCCAGATATTTTGCCTCGTATCCTGCTTCATAAAGCTCCAGTAATCCCCAGACAACAAAGGCATAATCATCAAGCATTCCCGTAATCGAGGCATCTCCTACGCGCCAGCGATGCAAAAGTTTTCCTTCTTTGTCTGTCATATGCGCAAAAATAAAATCCGCCGCATTTTGCGCCGCTTTTAAATACAGTGGTTCATCAAGCACCTGCGCGCCTCTGGCCAACGCGGCAATCATCAGGCCGTTCCAATCCGCCAGAATCTTGTCATCTTTTAAAGGATGAACACGCGACTTGCGAGTGTTAAATAATTTTTTCCTGATTTCTTCAGTGATTGGCTGTATTTCCCCGGAATCCGGCGCGAGATGGCCAATAAAATGCCCCGGAGACATCTCCTGCATTCCCGGCATCTCCGCATCCGCGGGATGATAATAATGAGATAAAAATAGAGTCGCCTCTTCTGGTGGCAGAATCTTCTTTATTTCATCTTGTGTCCAGAGATAGAATTTTCCTTCTACACCTTCGCTGTCCGCGTCTTGGGCGCAGTAAAAACCGCCGCGCGCGTCCGTCATATCCCTAAGCACATAGGTGAAAATTTTTTGCGCTGTTTGGGCGTATTCTTCCTTACGGGTGAACTGATAGGCCTCGAGATATGCCAGCGCCAGAAGGGCCTGGTCGTAGAGCATTTTTTCAAAATGAGGAACAATCCAGCGCTCGTCCGTCGAATAACGGTGAAATCCAAAGCCGATATGGTCATAGATGCCGCCCCGACGCATGCCCTGCAGCGTTTTTTCGACCATGTGTAAAGCAAAATGATTTTTATGGCGGTGAAAATAGCGCAGCAGAAAATAAAGATTATGCGGCGTGGGAAATTTGGGCGCCTGCCCGAAGCCGCCGTAGACGGGGTCAAAACCGCGCGCAAAATATTCATAGGCCTTATCCAGTATCTCCAGCGATAGTTTTTGCGCCGACGATGGTTGCTTTATTTGCTTAAGCGCGTCCTGTATCTGCGCGGCATTATTATCCAGCTTCGCGCGTTTTTCCTTCCATAATTTTTTTATCCGGGGAATCAGTTCTCTAAGTCCTATTCTTCCATAGCGGGTTTCGCACGGAATATAGGTAGCGGCAAAAAACGGTTTTTTATCCGGCGTCATGATGATGGTGATTGGCCAGCCGCCGCTACCGGTCATCAGCTGACAGACCTTCATGTAGATACTATCAATATCGGGACGTTCTTCGCGGTCTACTTTCACGCAGATAAAGACATCATTGAGCAGGCGCGCCGTTTCTTCATCCTCAAACGATTCGCGCTCCATGACGTGGCACCAGTGGCAGGTGGCATAACCGATGGAAAGGAAAACAGGTTTATCCTCACGGCGCGCCGTTTCAAACGCTTCCTCGCTCCAGGGATACCAGTCCACGGGATTATCGGCATGGTGAAGAAGATAAGGGCTCTTTTCGTGCTTGAGGCGGTTTTGCTTCAATATGCTACTGCCTTCTTTTTAGCTGTAACAAAATTATTGTATCAGCATTTAATCGAGAACCTCAGCAAAATACTCTTTCAGTCTTTGCGAGCGAAGCGAAGCAATCTCATAAGGTCAATAATTTAATAAGATCGTCATCACTCGCGCTTCTCATGATGACAAAAATACTTATCCTTTTGTTTCAACCAACAACTAATGATATTTTTAGTGAACAATCTGTTGTGCAATCGCCTCTAGGGCGCTTCCGTCTATAATCAGTGAAACGTGCCCAACATCCGGCACGATGGTGATTTCCGCGTGCGGCTGCCCCGCGGCGAACACCGGCAGGAATTTTTGCGGATAGAAAAATTCGTCTTCCTGCCCGACCAGAACGGCGATGGGCTTGGCGGCGTTTTTCAAATCCGCTTTATAGTTTTGATGAGCGCTGAAGTTTTTCGAAAGCCTATAGGAATATACAGCGGTTTGATTCCGGGCATTTTCCGGATCAGCCGCAAACGCCAACACCGGTAAATGACCAAGGCACTTTTCGCCAACGGGGCCAAGCAGGGAAAGGCAAATGATGCGGGCAATACTGGCATTTGCCCATGCGCTTATATCCGGCCGGTTAGTCGGCGCGTTATATCCGATAAAAGGGGCGAGCAGAATGTATCTGTCGAAATAATTTTGCCTATCGCCCGCGGCAAATCTAAGCGCGAAACCACCGCCTGAAGAAAAACCAACCAGTGTTAAATCCTGTCTCTCTTTCACAACTTCATGTATGAAGTCTTCCAGATCATCCTCAAGTTGGCCTATATAAGCGATATCTCCTTTTTCGCCGGATGAACCATGCCCGCGCATATCCGGGGCATAGACATGAATGCCCTGCCCCTGCAGGTATTTGGCAAGCGGATGCATCATCATGCTCGAACCGGTCGACCCGTGTATCAAAACAACTGTTTTCAAAGATGCGGCGCCGGAAGGATAAGAGCGGTAAGCGAGCTTTACTCCATCGCGCGCCTGGTAATAACTCAAAGAAGGCAGATGAGAATAATCCGCCGCGCGGAAAACCGCGGCAATTTTCCCGTCAGGCGCAGGACTCACGGGGGATGAATATTTTATGGCGGCAAATAAACCTAAGATGATAACGGCAAGAACAATCCCTGAAAACAATAATATGCGCGGCATTTTCTTCTTCATCTTGTTACTTCTCCTTTTTTCGTTTGTTATCTCAACAAAACATCAGGAAAAGATATAAAGTAACTGTCAGCTGATTGCAAATACTATATGGAACGGTGAGTTATGATGAGAATTAGCCGCGCCTATTTTATGACAAAGAAACGCAGTGATTAAAATGGTAAAAACTCTTTGTCCTTAATTTTACCTGTCGGTTTTAACCAGCATGGTCGCGGGGTCCAGAAGGAGTGTTTGCCCTTCCGCGGCGGCGGTTTTCCCCTGAATTGCCTTAATGTATATTTCCTCGTTACGCGCGGCAAGCTCAACAATAGCTTCAAATAAGTCCGCTACATGCAGAAACCACACCGGCAGCTCATTTTGCGCCCTGTTTTCATGCCGGTGAGCGTGCACAGTAAACCAGATCCGTATCGAATATTTTTTAGCCAATTCCTTAAGATGCGCCAGGGGAGAGCGCCCCACTTCATCAAACTTAAAACCGTCGATAATCATGGTGTGCGGCCGGAAAATATTCTGCTCCATCAATTCGATCAATCTCTCTTCCAACTTCGGCACGCTGAAATTTTCCACTTTGAAAATCATGATGAACCGGCGCGGCTGAATCTTTTCCCAGTACTCCTTTACTTGGGCGGCATTAAAGGCCTGAGCGATATTTTGAAACATCTCATGATACCAGACGTCAACTTTGCCCACGGCTTCATGCAGGCTTACGTGCAGAACATTTTTTTCTCTCAGCATGGTGTTGATGGCCATCTGCACCAGAAGGGCTGTTTTGCCCACGCCCGCGTGCGCCATAACCGCGCCGAAGCCGCCGTCCGGCAGAATATCCTCACTTTCATAACCAAGACTCATCAGCGGATTGCGATAGTTTATTTCTTTTTTCAGCATAATAATGTCCTTGTAAGTTAGATGAATGATGTTTTTCTCGCGCCTGAGCGCCGCGGTATCTTTGGGCATATTCAATAATTACGCGGCCGATTTTTTATTTTGCGCCACTTCCAATGCAATTTTTTCCGCGATCGACTGCGGAACCTGTCGGTATAGCGCAAATTCCATCGTGAATTGCGCTTTGCCCTGCGTTGAGGAGCGCAAAACAGTGGAAAATCCGAACATTTCCGCTAACGGCACCTGGGCTTCAATGACACACATTACTCCCTCATCCTGAGAGCCGATAATCATGCCCCGGCGCTGATTAAGCAGCCCCATGACCGCTCCCTGAAACTCCGGCGGTGTTTCCACTACCACTTTCATGATCGGTTCATGTATCACGGGTTTGGCTCTGAGATACGCTTCGCGGAAGGCACCACGGGCCGCCGCTTGAAACGCCATATCGGAAGAATCCACCGCGTGAGAAGCGCCGTCATTAATCACCACTTTCACGCCGGTAATCGGAAATTCCAGTTTGGGCCCTTTGGCCATGCTCTGCCGGAATCCTTTTTCACAGGCCGGAATATACTGTGTGGGAATCGCGCCGCCGAATATTTCATTTTCAAAAACAAAGTCGGCGTCGCTGACCGGCTCGATATAGCCGGCAATACGCCCGAACTGACCGGCGCCTCCGGTCTGTTTTTTATGCGTGTAATTGAAATCAGCGCGCTGGGTGATTGTTTCCCGGTAAGCAACACGGGGATTGCCCGTGGTTACTTCCGCGTTGTATTCCCGCTTCATTCTTTCCACATAAATATCCAGATGCAGTTCGCCCATGCCTTCGATAATCGTTTCGTTTGTTTCCGGATCAACATAAGTTTTAAAGGTCGGATCTTCCTTGGAAAAACGATTCAGAGCCTTGGCCATCGCCATTTGGGATTTGTTATCTTTGGGAACAATCGCCAGAGAAATGACCGGTTTGGGCACGTACATGGAAGTCATGGTTAAATTTATGCCCGGCGAGACAAAGGTATCTCCCGAAGAGCACTCTATGCCGAACAGCGCGCCGATGTATCCGGCCGGCAGCGCCTCCACGTCTTCCATCTGATCGGCGTGCATGCGCACCACGCGGCCTACTTTTACTTTTTTGCCGCTGCGCACGTTGACGATAGTCGCGCCCTTGGCAACAGTTCCCTGATAAACTCGTATGTACGTAAGCTGCCCGTACTGGCCGTCTTCCAGTTTGAAAGCCAGCGCCACAATGGGCTTTTCCGGATCACTGGTCAAAACCACCGGCTCTTCGTTTTTCTCCATGTCCAGCGCCACATTTTCCACTTCCGATGGAGAGGGCAAAAGATAAGTGACGCCGTCAAGCAGGGGCTGCACGCCCTTGTTCTTATAAGCCGAGCCCATGTAAACCGGCGTTATTTCTCTTTTGAGCGTGCCCTTGCGCAGCGCGGCGTAGATCATCTGGGCGGTTATTTCGCGTTCTTCCAGAACAGCTTCCGTCAGTTCGTCGGAAAAAAGAGACGCCGCCTCGATCAATTCTTCTCTTTTTGTTTTTGCTTCCGCTAAAAGCTCCTGCGGGATTTCCTCCGCGCGGACGACCTCTCCGTTTTCACCGTCAAAGTAAAGGGCTTTCATTTCCACCAAATCCACGACACCCTGCGCCTGCGTTTCTAGGCCGATCGGAATCTGCATCGCCACGGCATTGTGCCCCAGTTTCGTTTTGAGCTGGCCAATCACGCGGAAAGGATTCGCGCCGCTGCGGTCGCATTTATTGATAAAAGCAATAGACGGCACTTTGTATCGTTTCATCTGCTGGTCAACGGTTATGGACTGCGATTGCACTCCACCCACCGCGCATAAAACGAGAATCGCTCCGTCAAGCACGCGCAGCGATCTTTCCACTTCAATGGTGAAATCAACATGCCCCGGCGTGTCAATAATATTGATTTCATGGCCCTTCCATTCGCAATAGGTGGCCGCAGAAGCGATGGTTATCCCTCGTTCCTTTTCCAGATCCATGGAATCCATGGTGGCGCCCACGCCGTCTTTTCCTTTGACGTCATGAATGGCATGTATTCTTTTCGTGTAATAAAGAATTCTTTCCGTAAGCGTGGTTTTGCCGGAATCGATATGGGCGCTTATCCCTATGTTGCGCACTTTCTTGTCATCCATCTTCATTTTTCTACCTTTTAAAAATTGCGTTGATTAATTTATACACTTATCGTTTTAGCCGTAAATATTTTGTTCAGCCATCAGTAATTATATTACGGCATGGTCACAATTACTGATGCTTCTGACTTCACCTGGCCAGTTTTTCCGGAAATAATATCCAGCAGATATGCGCGTCACGAGTATGACTTTGGCATAAGCCCGCGTGAAGGAACAAGAGCGGCGGTTTATATACGATACTCAGATTTATGTCAAGTATTTATTAAATATCAAAAATAAATCCGCATCAGCCCTGTAAAATATTTTTATCTTGCATAAACGACGGGTTAACGATAAAGTGCAAGAAGATAATCAAAAGGAGAGAAAAATGCCGAAAAAAGTAAAGATGTTCACGCTGAGCACCTGCAGCCACTGCAAAGCGACTAAGAAATTCATGGTCGATAACAATATTGAATTCGACTTTATTGATGTCGATTTGCTCACGGGCCAGGAAAGAGAAGATATTATCGCCGATGTCGTTAAATATAATCCCAACAGATCATTCCCCACGATCATTATCGGGGACAAAATTATCATCGGCTTTCAGGAAAAAGCAATCAGAGAGGCGCTGGGCATTTAATGACTCCCGAAGAACTCTATGAGATGCTCAAAAAAGTTCAGGAGCCCAAAGGTTATTTTTTCAACAAAAATAAAGAATGGGTGCTGAGCATTCTGAAAGACCTTTTAACCAATAAGGAACGCTACGGGTATATGTCCTGCCCCTGCCGCCTCGCCGCCGGAGACAGGGAAAAAGACCGCGACATCATGTGCCCTTGCGTCTACCGTGAAGCGGACGTGAAAGAATACGGCAGCTGCTATTGCAACCTTTACGTGTCGCGTGAGTGGAATGAAGGAAAAATAGATAATCAATACGTCCCGGAAAGGCGTCCGCCGGAAAAAATGGCCTTTTAGTCTTTACCTGTGCCGCAAGTGTGAAGAGTGGAAATTTTGAAGTTCTTTCCGGGCATTTTCAATTATTCTCATAATTTATCTTGATTTTTCCCCATCAATCATTATATTTGCTGCAAAATATGATATCTTTTTAAAAACATCCGTAAAATCAGAGGCTTAAATCTATGATCAACACGTATCGCTGCAAAAAGAAAATGACCTTGATTAGTGAAGTATGCACAGACACCACCTGCGAGTGGCGCCTGAAAAATGAGGCGTTTCTGAACTGCACCTGGGTTGCCTGCAATTACGGGCCTTTCACGCTGGAGGAAGTGGGCGATATGATGGGGGTAACCAGGGAAAGAATTCGGCAGATCGAAGCCAAGGCGCTCAAAAAACTGCAGCATAAAAAAAGACGGGATCAGCTCAAGGATTTTGCGGCGCCGGGAAGCGACTGGGAGAACACCTAAATTTCTTTCAGATTATTTACAGGCTAATTTTTTATTCCTGTTTGGTCTTGCGTTGCTTTTGCTGAGACAGCACTTCATTCATCTGAACTTTTCTTTCTTCGCGGGCAAAAAGCAGGGAACAAATCGAAGATTCTATGTCCAAAGCCGCCATTTTATCCATGCGCGGCACAATGGAACAAAGATTTTTTAACTCTTCAAGCGCCTTGGCAGAACGGGTGGCCAGTTCCGCCGCCATATTTTCAGCAACTTCCATAAATTTTTCCGGCGGGGCGACTTTATTCACTAACCCGATGTTTAGGGCTTCATTGGCGCCAATCGGCTCGCCCAGCATAACGATTTCCTTGGCTTTGTTGATGCCGACGATCTGGCTCAGCGGATAAAAGAAAGGATTAAAACCGAATTTCAACTCCGGATGGCAAAAAATGGCGCTTTCCGAGGCGACCACCAGATCGCAAACGGTAACCAGGTTAAAGCCGCCACCCAAAGCAAGCCCGCCTACCGCGGCGATTACCGGTTTTTTACAGGAGTATATTTTTTTCAGGTAACGCATCATCGAATCGAGAAATTCATCACCCTCTTCACGGGGTAAATTTGTCATTTCCTTGATATCCATACCCGCGGAAAAAACGAATTCCCCACCCGTCAGAATTATCGCTTTGATTTCGGCCATGCCTTCCAGTTCCGCAAACACGCGATACAGTTCATAGCGCATGTCCTTGGATATCGCGTTCATTTCCCGCGGGCGGTTGAGAATCACTTTGGCATAGCCGCTTTTGGTCTCTAAAGTAACTGTGCTGTAGCTCATTTTTTATTATCAACCATCAACTTTAGTTCTTTGCCCGTTTTAAAGAACGGCACCCTTCTTTCGGAAAGTTCCACCTGCGCGCCTGATTTAGGATTGCGTCCTAGACGCGGTTTTCTTTCCCTGATGGTAAAATTGCCGAAACCCCTTACTTCAATGCGCTCGCCTTTGCGCAAGGCTTCAACCATGGAATCAAAGATGATATTAACCGCCTGGTACATATCCTGGTAAGTGTAGGTTTTAAATCTTTCCTGCAAGCTTTTGATTAAATCGCTTTTTGTCATCATAATGGCCACCATTTATCTGAAAGGATAATATAAATAACTGACGCCGCTAAAAGGCTCCATTTTCTCTTTAAGAGAATCGCTAAACTGATTGGCAGCGCTTTCCAGCAAATAGTCAAATATTGACGTGCGTTTTTTACGCGGATAAATCAAATCATACTTACCGGTCTTGCCCGCAAGCTCTGTGGCCAGCCTTGCCGCGTAGTTCATATCGCCTAAATAATCTACCAGACCCAATTCCTTGGCCTTGCGCCCGGAAAAAACCCTGCCATCGGCAATCGCCTTGACTTTCGCGCGGGGCAGTTTTCTTTCCTTCACGATCACATCCACAAATTGGTTGTAAATATCGTCCACCAGTTCCTGAATTATTTTTCTTTCTTCCGGCGTCATTTCCCTCAGGGGAGAACCGATATCCTTGTATTTGCCGCTTTTCACCACCGAAGACTTCAGGCCGATTTTTTTGAATAGCTCTTCAAAATTGGCAAATTGCATGATGGCGGAAATGCTGCCGGTAATCGTGCCGGGATTGGAGACAATTTTATCCGCCGCGCAGGCAACAAGCAACCCGCCGGAAGCGGCTATCGAACCAAGGGAAGCCACAACTTTTTTCTTTTTTTTCAGCTCCAGCACCGCGTCATAAATTTCCTGTGACGCGGCCACTCCGCCCCCCGGCGAATCCACGCGCAGGATCACCGCAACGATGGAACTGTCCCTGCCGAATTCATCGAGCTGCTCCGCAATACGCAAAGAATCATAAATAGGGCCACTGATGCTTACCACGCCGATACGATTACCGGAAGAGAATGTTCTTACTTTGCCCGTATCTGTACCGGCCCGGTAGAAAAAAACATAAGAAAACAAGGCCATAACAAAAAGGATGGCCACCCCCCAAACAACAGGATGTCGTCTCATTTCCTAATCGCCTTTTGACTGATTGTTTATTTTGACTTCCGCCAGCGCCTGGGCAAGATTGGAACCCAAATTTTCTCTATTGTTGATGTATTGATTAGGCGCCGCAGGAGAAGGCGCGGGCGCTTCCAGTTCTTTAATGCTTAATCTGATTTTTTTGGCTTTGGGATCAATGCTTTTGATAACCGCCGACACCGTGTCGCCCACCGCGTAGAGTTCCGAGGAGGATTTCACGCGCTTGTGGCTGATTTCGGAAATATGCACCAGTCCTTCGATGCCTTCTTCAATTTCCATAAAAATTCCGAAGTCGGTAAAGTTGGTTATTTTACCCGTGACCACGCTGCCGGGGGCATATTTGCGCACCATTTCATCCCAGGGGTTTTTTTCCAGCTTCTTCACACTGAGTGAGAATTTTTCGTTCTCCACATCAACTTTTTCCACCACGGCTTCCACTTCCTGGCCTTTTTTGAAATACTCGGAAGGATGAGAAACCCGGTGCTTCCAGGAAATGTCGGAAACGTGCACGAGGCCGTCAATGCCTTCTTCAATTCCGATAAACGCGCCGAAGTTCGTAATGTTTCTGACGACGCCTTTGACCACGGTCCCCTCCGGGTACCTTTCTTTTAGTTTTTCCCACGGATTAGGCGAGGTCTGCTTCAAACTCAAAGAAATTCTTTTTGCCTCCGGATTCACATCCAGCACAACCACTTTTATCTGATCGCCGACGTTCAAAACCTTGGAGGGATGTTTTATTTCACGCGTCCAGTACATTTCCGAAATATGCACCAGCCCCTCCACGCCCGGTTCCAGTTCCACAAAAACGCCATAATCGGTAAGGTTGACCACCTTGCCTTCCGTAATGGACCCCACCGGATATCTTTCCATGATATTTTCCCAGGGATTGCCGGTAAGCTGCTTGAGCCCCAGAGAAACTCTTTCTTTTTCACGATCAAAAGAAAGCACTTTAACGTTGATTTTATCACCTTTTTGGAAATTTTCGGCTGGTTTGGAGATTCTTCCCCAGGATATATCGGTCACATGCAGCAGGCCGTCAATACCGCCCAGGTCGATAAAGATGCCGTAATCCGTGATGTTTTTTATCACGCCTTCGACAACGCTTCCTTCCTGTATGGAATTGAGAACGTCCTTCTTTTCTGTTTCCCTCTCCGTGGCGACAATCGGACGACGGGAAAGCACGACGTTGCTTCTTTTGCGGTCATATTTCAATACTTTGAAATCCAGCGTTTGACCGACAAATTTATCCAGGTCTTTTATCGGACGCACATCAACCTGGGAACCGGGTAAAAAGGCCGGGATTCCGATATCCACCGAAAGCCCTCCTTTAACTTTTTCGATGACTTTGCCTTTGATGGGGGTATTGGTTTCGCAAGCGTGCTTTATCTCATCCCAAACTTTGAGTTTGGCCGCTTTATTTCTGGACAGGATCAGGTTTCCTTCGGAATCGCGTTTGTCGATGAAAACTTCAATTTCATCACCCACAGAAACGTTGATGTTACCTTCGGCGTCTTTGACTTCCGCGGCGGGAATAAAGCCTTCCGTCTTCCAGCCGACATCAACCATCACCATGTCATTGGCAATCTGCACTACTTTGCCCAGCGCGATGTCGCCATATTGAAGCTGATGCAAGCTCTGCTCGTACAGTTCCTTAAAGCCCATGCTTTCTTCTTTGCTTAGCGCTGCCGAATCCTTACCTGAAATTTTCGCGTCAACCTCCTTTGTTGTGTTTAGGTTTGGGTTGTCATTGTTAACCATTTAAACGGATGCCCCCTTCTTTTAATAAGCTCTGTAATTTTTGGAAGTTAACATACTGAAAGGCAAATAGCAACACAAAATCAAGCGCGTATTTAAGCACTTATAAAATTATGACCGGGTTATTTTTGTAAAATGAAGTGAAGTATTTTTTCGACAACCTGCCCTACGGATAAAGCGGTTGAATCAATAATTATCGCCCCCGCGGGCACGGTTAGCGGGGAGTGTTTCCTCTCGCTGTCCTGACGGTCTCTCTCGATTATCTTTTCTTGTACTGCCTGACGGTCAACGGCTGTGCCTTTTGCCTTGAGCTCGCCGAGTCTCCTTTTTGCTCTTTCTTCGGCGCTGGCATCAAGATAAAATTTGTAATTCGCCTCGGGAAAGACAACGCTGCCCATATCTCTGCCTTCGGCCACTAGGCCTCCTTGCGCCGCTACCTGTCTTTGCAAATTGAGCAGATATTGTCTTACCGCGCCATAGGCCGATATTCTGGAAGCGGCATTGCCGACTTCTTCCGTGCGGATCAGGTCCGCTACATCCTGGCCGTCTACATATACCTTCATTCTGCCGGTGGAATTTTTCAGTTGTATTATCGTCCGCGCGCATAAATCGGCCACGGCGGTTTCGTCATCCACGGGAATTTTATCCCGCAGCGCTTTATAAGCCAGCGCCCGGTAAAGCGAGCCGGTATCCAGATAAACATAGCCTAACCGCGCCGCAAGTTCGCGACTTACCGTGCTTTTACCCGCCCCGGCGGGGCCGTCAATGGTAATAATGTTTTTTTTATGGTTGGAATTGTTATTCATCATGATTGCTTAATTTTTCATGCAGGGCTTGCCACAGCAAAGTAAAGAAGATAAGATATATACTAAGGACAAAAACCCCGCGGCAGGGAATTTTTATGCGTAAAACAATGCAATTGCAATATAAATTTTTAGCCATCATCTTAACGATTATGCTGAGTTGCGCGCAATACGGCTTTGCGGCCTTTACGCTGGAAGACGAAAGAAAGCTGGGAAAAGAGTTTTATGACAAACTCGATCAGAACAACTTTCTGATTAAAGACCGCCAACTCAACGACTATATCACAAAAATTGGCAATCTCGTGCTGGCCCAAAGCACCAAGGCGCCCTTTAATTATACTTTTTCTATTGTGAACAGCTCGGCGATAAACGCGTTTGCCACTCCCGGGGGATACATTTATATCCATAAAGGATTAATCGCCGCCGTGGACACCGAAGCGGAGCTGGCCGGAGTCATCGCGCATGAACTGGCGCACGCCAACGCCAGGCATGTGGCGAGCATTATCGAAAAATCAACAAGACTAAGCATTGCCACGATGGCGGCAATTCTCGCCGCCGCTTTTCTGGGCGGCGGCGGTGACGCCGCCGCCGCGGTTGCCGCCTTCTCGATGGCCGGCGCGAGCAGCTTGACCCTAAAGTATCAGCGTGAACACGAAGAAGAAGCGGACCGTCTGGGCATAACTTATCTTTCGCAGGCCGGCTACAATCCCGGCGCGAGCGTAAGTTTTCTGCGGCTCATCAAAAGGCACGAGTTTTTGTCTAAAAGCATTCCCTCTTACCTGCGCACGCATCCCGGCACTGATGAAAGGATTTTTTATCTGGAAGGGCTGATCCTTACCCAATACACTCACGCAGGCAAAGATCAGATCATCGGCAATCTGACCAGGATGCAGGCGCTTGTGCCTCTGAGCACAGCCGAGCTCAATGTCCGGCAAAGGCAACTGAACTCGGCTTTGGCCAAAGAACCATCCAATATCGATCTACTTTACGCGCTGGCTCTCACGGAAGACAGATTGGGACAGACTGCGGCGGCGCTGAATCGCCTGCAAAAGGCGCTGTCCTTATCTCCGCAGGACAGTGATGTCCTGAAAAATATAGGATTGATCCATCTGAAAATGGGCAATGCCGAACAGGCCAGAGCGAATCTGCAAAAAGCCGCTGATATCGATCCACGTGATGAAGAAATCAAGCTGGCTTTGGGCAAGGCGAATTTCGTTTTGGGCAACTACCGCGAAGCGCTCGGCAACTTCATGTCGGTAAAAACGGTTTTGGCGGGCGGCGAAGATATCAATTATCATATCGCCATGGCCTACGGCAAGATGGGCAGCCAGGGTGAGTCTCATTACCATTTTGGTCTGCATTTCAAAAAAGGCGGAAAAACGCAAAGCGCGCTGTTTCATTTTCGAGAAGCTCTGAGCTACTTCCCGCCCAATTCCGCCACCTACGCCCTCATCAGCAAAGAAATAAAGGAATTGACCGAACCCACCCCTTCCCGCGGCAAAAGACCGGAAAAAACCAAGTAAACGATTTTAATCACGGGAATCATTGGGAAATAATCACCGGCGCGCAGCATTTGACCTCTGCTTTTATCATTGCGAAAAAACGGACAATACATTATAAGAGGCGCACTTCAATATTTGGGAAAGGAGTATCTTAAAGTGAACATTCTAATTTTTGGCCCCAATGGCAGCGGCAAAGGAACTCAGGGAGCTATCGTGCAGAAAAAATACGGCGTACCGCACATTGAAACGGGCGTTATCTTCCGTCAGAACATTTCGCAGAAAACCCCGCTGGGAGAAAAAGCAAAAGCGTATATCGACCGTGGCGAACTCGTCCCCGACGATATTACCATTCCGATGATTTTAAACCGACTCAAGGAAGATGACTGCAAACAAGGCTGGCTGCTTGACGGCTTTCCCCGCAATCTCGCGCAGGCGGAAGCTTTATGGACCGCGCTGGAAAAAGAAAAGATTAAACTGGATTACGTCATTGAGATAGACCTGGACAGGGAAACAGCAAAGAAACGCATCATGGGACGCAGGCTCTGTAAAACAGATAACAACCACCCGAACAATATCTATATTGACGCGATCAAACCGCATGAACACGACGGCAAGACAGTATGTCGCGTCTGCGGTTGCGAAGAATTGTCCACCCGCGCCGATGACCAGGATACGGCTGCCATCGACAAGCGTCACGGCATCTATTACGACACAAAAACCGGCACGCTGGCCGCTGTCAATTACTTCAAAAACAGAACGAAAGTGATTACGGTCGACGGCAGCAAGGGAGTGAAAGAAGTATCGGAAGAACTTTTGAAAAAACTTGCTTAAATCAACAAAAAATATTTATCTTAAAAGCCCGCCGGCTTACCGGAGGGCTTTTTTTAACAGAGAAAAATGGATAGAATCAGAAACTTCAGCATCATCGCCCATATCGACCACGGCAAATCCACGCTGGCCGATCGTTTGATTCAATACACGGGTGTTTGCGACGCCCGGACCTTCAAGGATCAGATTCTCGACAGCATGGATATCGAGCGCGAGCGCGGCATTACCATCAAAAGCAACGCCATTTCGCTTCCGTATCGGGCAGCCGACGGCCGTGACTACACGCTGAATCTGATCGACACGCCCGGCCATGTTGATTTTTCGTACGAGGTTTCGCGCTCGCTGGCCTCCTGCGAGGGAGTCCTGCTGCTGATCGACGCCGCGCAGGGCGTGCAGGCGCAGACCCTGGCCAATCTTTATTTGGCTATGGAGCACAATCTGGAAATTATACCCATCATCAATAAAATTGATCTGCCCTCCGCCGATGTTGACCGCGTGCTGGAGCAGATTGATTCCGAACTGGGCCTTGATCCGGACACGCATATCAAATGTTCCGCCAAAGAAGGAATCGGCATTGAAGAAATTCTGGAAGCAATCGTCAGGCGCATCCCGCCCCCCAAAGGCGACGAAGAAAATCCGCTGGCCGCGCTGATTTTCGACGCGCAGTACGATCCCTTCCGAGGCACGATTATTCACTGCCGCATCTTTGAGGGAAAAGTGAAAAGCGGTGATATCATCAGGTTCATGTCCAACAATTCCACCTACAAAGTGGAGGAAGTCGGACATTTTCTCCTGCAGCGCGCTAAAAGAGAAAAACTTTCCGCCGGCGAAGTGGGCTATATTATCGCCGGTGTGAAAACTGTATCGGACGTGCGCACCGGAGACACGATCACATTGCAGAACAGGCCCTGCTCTCAGCCGCTGCCGGGCTTCAAGGAAGTGAAGCCGGTGGTTTTCGCTTCCATCTATCCGATTGCTTCGGACGATTATCAGGATCTGGCGGATTCTCTGGAAAAATACAAACTCAATGACGCTTCCTTTATTTATGAAAAGGACTCCTCCGCCGCTTTAGGGCAGGGTTTCCGCTGCGGCTTTCTGGGTCTTTTGCATCTGGATGTCGTGCAGGAGCGCCTCGAAAGAGAATATGATTTATCCATCATTCTTTCCGTGCCCAGCGTGCGTTACCGCTTCACGCTCAAAGACGGTTCGACCGTTTATGTAGATAACCCGGCGCATTATCCTGATCCGATGTCTATCGAGAAAGGCGAAGAACCGTACATCCGCGCCATGATGATGCTACCCGAGCGTTACCTGGGGGCGGTAATGAAACTATGCATGGAAAAACGCGGCGTCAATTCCAACATGCACTACACCAGCCCCGGGCGCGTGGAGCTTTCCTACGAAATGCCTCTGGCGGAAGTCATTTATGATTTTTATGACCGCTTCAAATCCGTAACACAGGGCTACGGCTCTTTCGATTACGACGTCATCGATTATCGGGAAAGCAATCTGGTCTTGATGGATATTCTGGTTAACGGCGAAAAAGTGGACGCGCTTTCACAGATCGTCCACCGCGAACGCGCCCGCGCCCGCGCGCTTCTGGCCTGTGAAAGACTCAAAGAGGAAATTCCGCGCCAGATGTTCAAAATCGCCATTCAAGGCGCGATCGGCTCGGAAATTATCGCCCGCAGCACCATCAGCGCCTTCCGCAAGGATGTTACGGCAAAGTGCTACGGCGGCGATATCACGCGTAAGAGAAAACTGTTGGAAAAACAGAAAGCCGGCAAGAAACGCATGAAAATGATCGGCTCAGTGAGCATTCCGCAAAGCGCGTTTTTGGCGGTGCTGAAATCGGATAACGATTAAACACCATATTCCCTGCGCGTCATTCCCGCGAAAGCGGGAATCCGGTATTTTCTAAATATTAACTTTTTATGCAAAACGAAAAAGCCGGCCTCTATATTCATATTCCTTTTTGCCAAAGCAAATGCGCTTATTGCAATTTTTATTCGATTAAATCCGTAAATCTAATTCCACAATTTGTCGCTGCGCTCATTAAAGAAATAAAATTATATCAGCGACAATTTGATGCTTTTGACACAATCTATATCGGCGGCGGAACACCATCTCTCCTTTCTTACGGACAGCTGGCGGAAATTATTGCCGCCATAAATAAATTTCTGAAAATTGACGGTAAAGCGGAAGTCACGTTGGAGGTTAATCCAGGCGATGTTTCTATAGAATATTTCAAAGCATTGCGTTCGCTGGGGATTAACCGGCTGAATATCGGCGTGCAGTCCTTTGATAACAGACTTTTAAAATTCTTAGGGCGGAGGCACAACGCAGCACAAGCGCGCCAATCTATCGGCGATGCGCGCAAGGCTGGTTTTAATAATCTGGGCATCGACCTGATTTACGGCATTTACGGCCAAAGCATTAATCTCTGGAAAAAAACACTGGCCGAAGCAATATATTTCAGGCCCGAGCATCTTTCCTGCTATCAGCTTACTTTAGAGACAAGCACACCTCTTTATAAAAAATACCGCGAAAAAAAAATAGAAGAACCTTCAGAAAATCGGCAAAGAAAATATTTTTTCACTACCGCCGAAGAACTGGAAAAAGCGAACTATATTTACTACGAAATATCCAATTTTGCGCGCGGGAATAATTTTAAATCAAAGCACAACATGAAATACTGGAGCCATACTCCCTATTTGGGTTTGGGGCCGGCGGCTCATTCTTTTTGGGAAAACAGGCGATGGTGGAATACAGCGTCCGTAAAAACATACTTGGTAAAAATTGAACAAGGCAAAACTCCGGTGGAAAGCGAAGAAATTCTTTCCGCGGGACAGCTAAAACTCGAAGCACTGTTTCTGGCCCTACGCACCAAAGACGGAATTGATTTAAAACTTTATCAAAAAAGATACGGCAGTAATTTGCTTAAAGATAAAAAAGAGGTCATCGAATCACTGACTGAAAATAAGCTCTTGGAAATAAAAAACGGCCATTTGCGCCCCACGCTTGCGGGTATGGCCGTAGCAGATAGCTTAGCCCTGATTTAGTTATAAAATACTGTCGGGTGACAAAAAGTGTTCATCGGACGATAACAGAGGTTATCTCTTTTTCGAGGTCTGTTTTTATCGTTTGCAGGTCTTCATCGGGCCATGCATTTTCGCTGATGAACTTTTTATCCAGGGTTTTTGTCGGCATAAATTTCTGCAACACGTAGCATCTTGCCCCGGCAATCATCCGAGATATTTCCATGACATCCTGTCTATTCAACTGTGAACGAACCAGCGTGGTGCGGAATTCGTGAGGTATTTTGGCTTTTAAAATATCGTTTATGCTTTCTTTGATGTTTTCCGCATCGATAGATGCGCGTACTAAATTCTCATATTTCGCCAGCGGCGCTTTGACATCCATAGCAATAAAATCAAGCAGACACGACCGCAAAAGTTCCTTTATTACCTGCGGGTTCGAGCCATTGGTATCCAGCTTGACGGCAAAGCCCATTTTTCTGATTTTTTTAATAAAAGAGCTTAATTCTTTTTGTATCGTGGGCTCGCCGCCCGTAATGGATACGGCATCGAGTTTGCCCCGGCGCGCCTTTAAAAAATCCAGCACCTCTTTCTCATCAAGGCAGTGCCCGAATCTTTCCGGATCAACTAGCTCCGGATTATGACAATAACGGCAGCGGAAATTGCAGCCCTGCAAAAAAACGACCGCGCAAATCTTGCCGGGATAATCGATCAGCGATACTTTCTGCAAACCACCTATTTTCATGATCACCTGAATTTGAAAACAAACATTAAAGCCCTTCGTAAAGACAGGGCTTTTATACATTTTTTCCCAGTTTTATTTTTTTATTGAAACCGAAAAACCTGGCGCGTGTTAAATTCGGCCTGCTTTCCCTTGTTCCATTGTTTTACCGGCCGTAAATAGCCGACTACGCGCGAGTACACTTCACAAGCATCATTACAGGTCGGACATTTCTGGTTTTCGCCCTTAATGTAACCGTGTGAAGGACAAACGCTGAATGTCGGCGTGAACGTAAGATAAGGAAGGTGGTAATTGGAACAGATTTTATGGACCAGTGTTTTTACCGACTGCGGATCATCCACGCGCTCGCCGGCAAAGGTATGGAAAACAGTCCCGCCGGTGTAACGGGTTTGAATTTCATCCTGCAGATCCAACGCCTCAAAAATATCATCCGTGTAATTGACCGGCAGTTGCGTGGAGTTGGTGTAAAAAGGTTCTCCCTTTTTAGCTCTGCCGTTGCCGTTGCCCGCGCAGATAATATTGGGGTACTTTTCCTTATCAATCTTGGCCAAACGGTACGAAGTCCCCTCCGCCGGCGTCGACTCCAGGTTGTAGTTATTGCCCGTTTCCTTCTGGAAATCGATGAGCTTTTCCCTCATAAAATCCAGCACGCTCTTGGTAAATTCCTGACCGTCCTTCGACGCGATATTCTTGCCCAGCAGATTCAGGCAGGCCTCGTTCATGCCGACCAGGCCGATGGTGGAGAAATGATTCTTCCAGTATTCACCAAATCTCTCCTTAATATTGCGCAGATAATATTTGGTGTAGGGATACAAGTCGCTGTCGGTGAATTTCTCCAAAACCTTTCTTTTTGTTTCCAGGCTTTCCTTGGCTATGTCCATGAGCTTTTCCAGGCGTTGCATGAAATCTTTCTTGGATTTCGCCAGATAGCCGATGCGCGGCATATTTATCGTAATCACGCCGATGGAGCCGGTGAGCGGATTGGAACCGAAAAGCCCGCCGCCGCGCATTTCCAGTTCGCGGTTGTCGATGCGCAGACGGCAACACATGCTGCGGGCGTCTTCGGGATTCATGTCGGAATTTATGAAATTGGAAAAATAGGGCACGCCGTATTTCGCGGTCATTTCCCAAAGATCTTTCAGATTAGGATCGTCCCAGTTGAAATCGCGCGTGACATTGTAAGTGGGAATGGGAAAAGTGAAAACCCTGCCCTTGGCGTCACCTTCCGCCATCACCTGCAGGAAGGCCTTGTTGAAAAGATTCATCTCTTCCTGAAATTCACTATACGTTTCCTTCTGGGGCACACCGCCGATAATCACGCCCTGATCGGCGTAATATTTGGGAACCGTCACATCCAGCGTCACATTGGTGAAAGGCGTCTGAAAACCGACACGGGTGGGAACATTAATATTGAAGATAAATTCCTGCAGCGCCTGCTTTATTTCGTTGAAAGATAATTTATCATAACGGATGAAGGGCGCCAGAAGCGTGTCAAAATTGGAAAAGGCCTGCGCGCCGGCCGCTTCGCCCTGGAGCGTGTAAAAGAAGTTAACCACCTGTCCCAACACGCTGCGCAGATGCTTGGCGGGCTTACTTTCCACCTTGCCGGAAACACCGCGGAAACCCTGTAGCAGCAGATCATATAGATCCCAGCCCACGCAATAAACGGAAAGCAGGCTCAAATCATGGATATGAAAATCTCCCTCGTTGTGCGCTTTTTTGATCTCCGGCGTGTAAATTTCATTAAGCCAGTAAACTTTGCTCACTTCCGAGGAAATATAATTGTTCAGCCCCTGCAGCGAGTAATCCATATTGCTGTTTTCGTTAATTTTCCAATCAGATTTTTTCAAATACTGATCAACAAGATCAACTTCCATCTTGTTGGCGATATCCCTGAGGCGGGCGTGCTGATCGCGGTAAATGATATAGGACTTGGCGGTCTGCCGGAAAGTAGACTGCAGCAAAACTTCTTCCACTATATCCTGAATTTCTTCCACGTTTAAAATCTTGCCGTTAAATAATTGCTCGGCAAGATTTAGCACTTTGATGGTTAGTTTTTTTGCTTCCTTTTTATCGAATTCGCCCGTGGCCGCGCCGGCCCTAGCAATGGCGTTGGTTATTTTTTCCGCGTTGAACTTGACGAGACGGCCGTCCCTTTTTCTGATTTTTGTGTTCATTACCCCTCCGTAAGCATATGAAAAAGAAATTAATATTTTCCGCGCGAAACGCTACATATTGTGGTTTTATAGCACATTACCACTATATATAGTTATTTTCAAGGGGAAAGTGAAAATTTTTTACGTCAAGCTGTTTAAAAGCCGCTCTGTTGACCTTGCTTTTTAGGCTTTAGAAGTTTATTCAAAATAAGACGCTTATCAACAATGGAGAAATTTAAATTTGAAAATAGACAAAACAAAAATTGATGAAATAAAGGGGTTTTTGGATGAACGTGAGTCAGAACGATTATACCAGCTTGCGCTCGAGGCCAGTAAAAAAGGTCCCTGCCTGGAAATAGGCAGCTACTGCGGCAAGTCTTCCGTGTTCATAGGGGGGGCCTGCAGGGAAAATAACGCTGTTTTATTTTCCCTTGATCATCATCGTGGTTCGGAAGAACAGCAACCCGGACAGGAGTATTTCGACCCCGATTTGCTTGATGAAAAAACTGGCCTCATTGATACCCTGCCCTCTTTCCGCCGCACACTTGCCTCTTTCGCTCTCGAAGATACGGTTATTCCAATAGTCGGGCGTTCGGAAATAGTAGGGCGATGCTGGCAGACTCCCCTGGCCATGATTTTTATTGACGGCAGCCACGCTTATGAATCCGTGCTCAAAGATTACGAGGTTTGGGCAAAACATCTGATGGCCGGCGGTTATCTTGTTTTTCACGATATTTTTCCTGATCCGTCCAAGGGCGGCCAGGCACCCTACCGGGTTTATCAGCTTGCCGTTACCTCCGGAGAATACGAAGTTTTACCGATATTCATTTCTCTGGGAATATTAAAACGCAAATAATAATTTTATTAGATTGCTAAATGTCGTCCGTCCACATCCAGCGGCACCCATCACCTGATGCTTTCGCTTTCAGATAGCCGCGCGCGGCAAAATCATTTAAGGCATGATTAACGATGCGCGGCTCCATTTCTGTGGCGGCAATTATTCTTTTGCTCAGCTCCTGCAGTGAGCTTTGGGCAGAGCCGTCGCACTGCGCCCTTTCAATCAGGCCGTATTTTTCAATCAAGTCGTTTTTCAGAATTTTAAAGGTCAGGTGCATGCGCCAGTAGCCCTCCACGCGCATATTCTCCAGGGGCGTGTTTGTTTTATTGACATATCCCGCCAGCAATTTTTCCCAATCGGTGTACATTTCTTCATCGTAACGGGCGACAAAAGCGCGGATGTCGTCGGGTGACAAAGCAGATGTACGGACAATCGCGTCGTTCGCGTCGTATTTTGCCCAGTCATCAGTGAGTATTTCCAGATCATATTTCTCAATTTGCTCCCGCACGGTAGTGCCGGGAAAAGGCGCCAGATAATGATACCCATAAAGCACGTTCAGACTGCGCGCCAGCCGGTCGGACGCGTGCATGGTTTCCAGTGTCTCTCCCGGCAGGCCGACCATAAAAGACACGTGAGGAACTATTCCCGCTTCTTTGCACATCTGCACGGCGGGGGCGGCTTGCGTAAGTTTTATTCCTTTCCTGATGCGCTTGAGCATCTGCGGATCGCCTGTTTCCACGCCGAAGCTGACGGAATCGCATCCGGCGGCGGCCATCGCCGCCAGCACTTCCGGATTGACCGTATCGACGCGGGCAAAAGCGCTCCAGCCGAATTTAAGGTTGCGCTTGTTTATTCCCCGGCAGATTTCCAGAACCCTTTCCCTGTCGGAAGTGAATAAATCATCGGCAATATTGATGCGCTCAAAGCCTAGCTCAAGTATCTGCTCAATTTCGTCAAGCACGCAATTTGCAGAGCGCCGGCGTATTTTCGCTCCGACCATTTTGCGCCCCAGGCAAAAAATGCAGGCGTTGGGGCAGCCACGGCTGGTAATCATGCTGACGGGAAAACCCAGCGCTCGGTAGCGGGAAATGGGCAAGAGGCGTCTGGCCGGCGGATTGATTCTGTCCACATCGGCAATAAATGGCCTTTTGTCCGTAATGACAACAGCGCCGTTTTCTCTGTAAGCAAGACCGCGGATGTCGCGCCATTTGTTTTTCTGTTTTAACACGGGGGTGAGCTCGGCTATCGTGTCTTCCGCCTCGCCGATGACAACCAAATCTATTTCCGGATACCGGCGCAGGGTCTCGGCCGCGGCAAAAGAAACATGGGGGCCGCCCATCATCGTAATGATTTCATGGTTGCAGCTTTTCACGTCGCGCAGAATCTTCTGCGCATCAAAAAAATTCATGGTGACGGAAGTGGCGCCCACCGCGTCGGGCTGGAAATCATCCAGTTGCCCGCTGATTTTTTCCCGGGAATAGCCGCTGACAATATAATCAAAAATGCGCACGTCAGCGCCGGCGGCTACAAACGCCGCCGCGACATAAGTAACGCCCAAAGGCGGTGAGGGATTTTCTTCCAGGGGATAGGGGCTGGCCACCACTGCGACGCGCAAGACATCAATCTCCTTTGCGGGGGAAAAATAACGTCCGCAGCCATCCGAAAAAGGTGTTTCCCTCGCGCATGATGCGTTCCACGTTATCGTAAAACTCATTGAGCTTGTCCGGCTCGGCCATCCATTGCGATCTTGATTTCAGCGGTTTTTCCGCGTCCAGGTATCTGATCACCGCCGCAGGATTGCCGGCGGCAATGGCATTGGCAGGAATATCTTTCACGACCACCGCTCCAGCGCCGATTATCGCGTTATCTCCAATTGTCACTCCCTTGCCGACGATGGCGCTGTCGCCGATCCAGACATTGTTGCCGATTTTCACCTCGTAGGTCTTGCCCACGGGCGAAGTGCGGTCATACAGATCATGCCAGTCGGAATCGGTGATGTAAACATCCTGCGCGAGCATGCAGTCATCACCCAGTGTCACACAAGTCGCAGAAGTGATTCTCGAACCGGGGCAAATTAGACAGCATTTGCCGATTTCGATTTTCCCGCTGGTGCTGTCCTTTAACCAGGCGCTCAGCCGCACTTTTTTATCGGAGGTGGCGATCAGTGTGGTAAAATCACCGATGGAAACAGGCCCCCCGTAAATTTCCACATGCCACGGCTTCATAAACGCCATGCCGCGGCCAAAATATTCGCACTGCGGCGCCAGAAAATGATACGCGTACCACTGTTCGAATTTATGATTTAACTTTTTTAGATAATAAGGCCGATGGTCTTTTTTCACGTCCTTACCTTTTGCCAAGAGATTTTAATAAAAGGGATGGTATAACGACAAATATTTTGTCAACACCTGGGGCACTGACACCACCAGAAAATGATGAAGCATCTAGCTTTTCCATGTATTCCAGAATTTATGATTGAATATTTTTCCCGCCGGAGTTATTTCGTTCAAGGCATCCCAGGCCAGCACCACGGCCGCTGCCGTCCATCCGGATTTCTCGTCCGGCCAGATAACGGCGTCCGGATAGGTCACTCCCATCCAATAGGTATCATCAGGATATCGCTTGTCCGCCAGCCAGTTGAAGACCGCTTGCGCGCGCGTGTAATCGTCAACAGCCGTCAGGGCCAATACCAGTTCGGCCGTTTCCGCCATGGTTATCCAGGGCCGGTCGCTCACACAGCGCACGCCCCATTGGGGAACGATAAATTTTTCCCATGATTTATCAATTCTTTTTTTCGCCTCTTCGCCGCTGACCGCGCCGCATAAAATGGGATAATACCAATCCATGGCGTACCGCGACTTGAGCATATTGAAAACATCAGGTTTGAATCTTATAGCCTCGCCTAAGGAAACCATGGCCTTCTGCCAGCGCTTGCGCTTTTTACTCAAAAGGGCGGCAATAGCCAAGGCGCATTTCAGGCTCATATAAATGGAACTTGAACCGGTCAGCAGGGACATCTTGTCCGTCTTGCCGTCTTTGTTTTTGGCCCAGTAAATATCACCCTGCGGAGACTGCAGCTTAACCGCGTAATCAATGCCGCCTTCCATCACCGGCCACATTTCTTTTAACAACTCCAAATCTCCGGTAATGAGATAATAATGAAACAAACCTACCGCTATGTAGGTAGAAAAATTCGTCTCTTTCGTGGGATTGATGATTTCACCGTCCAGCGTCTCCGACCACCAGCTGCCGTCGGTAAGCTGCGTGGCAGCCAGCCACCGGTATGCGCGCCTCGCCTCTTCGTAAAACCCGCCCACGCAAAGGCCCATCGCGCTTTCCACATGATCCCAGGGATCGGTTTTTCCACCTTGGGACCAGGGTATTTCTCCATTTTCTTTCTGGAGAGAAGCGATAAATGCGCCCATTTTCTCCACGGACAAGGAAGATTCCGCGATTTTTTCTTCAGCAAGCCGTGGGACGGGGGTAATTATTTCCATGAACTTCAACCCTTCTTAAAATAATAAACAATGCTTTTGCCCATGAGCGGATTCAAAATTTTCTCGATTCGCCGCACCCAAAAAGGCTTTTTCATAATATCCCATTCCAGAAATTTCTTATAATATTTTACCGCCAGGTTTTCCTCGTTTTTGTGGCCGACCAGACATTTAATCCACCAGTAAGGCACGTGCAAGGCGTGCTTGTAATTTATCTTCCAGCACTTAAATCCTTGATTTTTCAGCATGTTTGGTATTTTATCTTTTTTGTAAATCCGCACATGTCCGCCTTCTTCATTACGATACGCGCGCGAAAGAAGCCAGCAGATTCTTTCCGGAAAATAACGGGGCACGCTGATCACCAGTGAACCTGTGGGCTTCAGAACACGCACCAGTTCCCCTAGCGCCCGCTCATGCTCCGGAATATGTTCGAGCACTTCCGAACAGATCACGCAGTCAAAAAAAGCGTCAGCAAAAGGGAGTTTCCGGATATCCGCTTTTTTAATCTGACAATTACCGGCTTCAACACCGGGAATATCATTGAGCGACGCGATTGCCTTATCCAGGTCTTCCTGCTTTGTATCAATGCCGAAATATTGCACGCCGGGTATTCCTGCGAGGCCCCGCAAATGCCTGCCCGTTCCGCACCCGGCATCAAGCACCACATCGCCCGGCCGTAATTTCAACTTATTAAAGTCGACGGTGAGCATCAATTGCCTCCCTGTATACTTCGGTAACTTCCTGCGCGGCCTTGGGCCAGCTGAAAACCGAACCGACGCGCTCCAGTCCCGCATGGGCGTATCTTTTCCGCTCCTGCGGATTATTGAGAAGATAAGTGATCGCGTCAGCCAAAGCTTTTGCGTTTGCCGGCTCCACAATCATCCCCGCGTCTCCCACAACTTCCGGCAGGGCGCCTCCCGAGGTCGAAATCAGCGGCACGCCGCAGGCCATCGCCTCCAGCGCCGGTATGCCGAATCCCTCATACAGGGAAGGAACAACGGCAATAGTGGATTTAGAGTAATAATCGGCAAAATCTTCATTGGCAATCCGTCCGGTAAAACGAACAATATCGCCGATGCCCAGTTTTGCCACCAACTTTTCGATTACTCCTTCTTTCTTCGGCTCGCCGATGACCGTCAGCTTTACAGGTTGTTTTTTCCGTATCTGAGCCACGGCTTCGAGCAGATACCTTAATCCTTTGAGCGGCACGTCCGCACTGTTGGTGACGATAATGGTATTATCGGGGCGCGCGGCGTTTTCCACCGGGTAGAAAAATTCGTTGTTGATGCCGTTGTGAACTACACGAAACCTGTTCTCGGGGATGGAAAATTCTGCGGCGATGTCTTTTTTGGTGAATTCCGAAACGGTGATAATATGTGACAGTCGCCTGGCAACCTTAAGTTGCATGCCGATAAAAGTGTACCAGCGATAGATCTTGAATCTCTGAGTCAATTTTCGCGCCGCCTTATATTCCTCGCGGCGGTCGACGGTTATTGGATGATGAATAGTCGCGATGGTGGGATAAAGCTTTTGCGCGATTTTTCCGATACCATAAGCCAAGCATTGGTTGTCGTGGACAATGTCATATTTTATCTTCTTTTCGCGTAGGTACTTATACGCGCGCTGACCAAAAGTGTAGGGCTCCGGAAAACTACCCACACACATATTCAGAAATTCGTACAGGTTTAAAGGATTCAGAAGGTCGCGGTATTTTTCCGGGCGGAAAAAATGTTCCGTATTGTAAAGGTCCAGGCTGGGCAGTTTGTGTAAGTTTACTTTTTCATCAAGATGTGGATAGGGCGGCCCGGAGATGACATCTACCTCATGGCCGATATCCGCCAGTGCCTTACTCAAATGTTTGATGTAAACTCCCTGTCCGCCGCAGGTCGGGTTTCCCCGATAGGTAAGCAGGCAAATTTTGAGCGGGCGGGAATCGCTTTTTTTGGTCACGCACCTATCCTCTGTACTATCTGGCGTGAATTATCCATCATGGCGGATATTTCATTGTCGGTTAGCCCTGCCCCGCGGGCGATTTTTTTTGCAATTGATTCACCGACAAAATCAGAAACGGTGTGCGCGTCGTTATCGAGGACAAGCTGCGCTTTAAACTTTCTAGCCAGCCCCGCCACATGGCCGTTGGTGAGACTGTGCCCGCGGCGCGTGGTAATTTCCAGACACACGTTTTTTTGCGCGGCAAGCCGCGCTTCTTCCTCTGTAATCAGTCCCGGATGGGCAAGGATATCCACTCTTGCGTCAATCGCCGCAAGATTGGTCCCTTCCGGCACCGGCTCTATTATCGTCTGTCCGTGCACCACAATAATTTTCGCCCCGAGTTTCCGGCCCTCGTCTGCCAGCGCGGCAATATCCTGAGGATGAACATGCGTAAGTTCAATGCCGGGAATCACTTTGATATTTCCCTTTTCGGTTATTTTGGCGCAGACCTTGACCATGCGGGGAATGATGAAATCTATATTTGAATGGTCGGCGTGATCAGTGATGGCAATAATACGATAACCTGCCGCCCAGGCGCGCTGGGCAAGTTCCGTCGGAACTAAATCACCGTCGCTGAAAAAGGAATGCGTATGCAGATCAATCACTTGGAATGTCCCCAGCGAGAAATTTGTAGAAAAACCAATTAGCTGCACGTTTTATAACAAATTTCCGACTGATAGTCAATAAAGATGCGCGTTGTTCTATTTCTAGCGGGCTATAATTTTAGCAAGAAGTTCGCCGGATGGCAGGCAAAAAAGACCGGCCATGGAACCAGGATTTTTGCCGGCAAGTCGCTCATGCATGACCAATTCCAAAATCGGCAAGCCTGAAAAGTTAAGATGCCGTTTGTAAATTTTCCGCCTGCTTGATTATTTGTCGGATCACTTCTGCCGTATAACGGCCCCAGATAGCGTATGCTGACGCGCCCGGATGGAAGCCGTCTTCCGCCATATATTCTTTTTCAAAAGGCAGGTCCATCTGTACAAGCGTGCACCGCTCTTCTTCGCATATCATTTTCAATATTTGATTGAACTTCTTTGCCTTTACTCCCAGCCACCAGCGAAGAGGTTGCGGCAGAGCGGGAAATAAATGCATTGGCGGAATGCCTGATAGGAAAACATGACGGCAGCCAAATTTCTCTTTCAATAATTTGATGAGCGACAACTGGCTGACCCGCCAGGCATTTGCCCCTGTGCCGCGGGTAACGTCATTTACTCCGACGGATAATAATGCGACATCGAATGATTCCGCATCGGCAGATCTAAGACGCTCAACGATATCTTTGGCTTTCAGGCCGGTTTGCGCGATAAGCTTCCAGGAAATCTCGTATTCAGGGCTTAGCGAGGATACTAATTGCCCGACAAAAGCCTCTTCCTGCGTATTCACTCCGACCCCAGCCGTAGCTGAATCTCCGACGATCAACAACGCTATCTTATGACCAAAGCCGAAAATTCCTGCACGCGCGCCTGTCGCTTCAGGCAATTTTGGGGTTGCCCACTTTACGTACAAGCCCTGGATAAATAATATCGGCAGCAGGAATATTGTTGCTATAGTATGTAACAGATGCTTTCCTTTTAAAAAATAAATTAACACATTCCATTTTATCTGCATGTGCCGCAGTCGCCAGCTGTTGAATCATACGCGCAGATGCAGTTGCATTCAGAGCCGTCAGCCGCCATGCACGGCAGACTGTCGTAAGCTGCCTTAGCCGCCGCCGTGGAATATTCATAAGGACAATAAAAAGTGGTTTCAATGCCCAAATTTGATGGCTGCCAGGGTGAGCCGGGACCGCTTAAAGGCGCCAAATCCATGCCGTTACTGCGGTGAATGGAAAGATAATTGGCAGCAATGTTCTCCAGTGTATCATCGGGATGTTTGTAGAAAAAACCAAAATGCAGATGCGGGTAACTGCCGGGTTTGACGCTGTTGATCACGAGCTCGCCGATAACCTGTCCTCTGGCGACATTCTGCCCTTCGGTGACAAAAATACTATTGCGCTGTTCTTGAAAAATATCCGCGTCTGTGGTTTGCGGCTCAAAATTCATCACGATATACCAGTAATCATTCATCCTCAGCACGATCACCAACGTAGCAACCTCCGCGCCGGAAACGCTTTCGATAATCCGTTCCACGCGCGCCGCCGCCGGAGCAATAATAGGAACTCTGCCGGTAATGCCTGGGGTATTTTCCGGCGATACCAAATCAATGCCGCCGTGAATCTCGTTATTCCCCGCCGTATCCCACGGCTGAAGACCGAAACAGTAATATTTATTCAGGTCGGCAACATTCTGCACGGGAAAGTCCAGCCCCTCCGCAGCCCCACTTGATCCCGAACGGGTGCAGCCACTGATGATGCAAAATAAAATTACAAAAGCGATAAAGGCTGATATTTTTTTCATAAATGCCTCCATTCTTGAATCAAAGTTTCTTTATTGATTAGTGAGCTTCTGGTTCCGCCTATGCCTTCTATGCGTTAGCCGTCATCAGATATTTTACGTCGCAATATGCTACCAGCAAAACTCCTGCCTATTACAAGCGCCAGCAACATTCCAAATAAAATAAATCAGAAAATTAATTTTATCTTTATTCATGCTCGGCAACTTAAACAAATGCTTTTCGTCAAAACGTAACCGAATCGGAAAACATAGAACGAATAATTTAATAAAAACATTTTTGAGCAGTGGGTGTCAAGATTCATAATTTCGGAGAAATACTAAAAAAATCTTTAAACAACTCCCAGATAGTTGTGTTTTTTCAACCAACCCAGCAATTCCTTCACGCTTGCCGTAGCCAAACAGATGCTGCTATCGGCGGCTCCGTAATAAATATAAAGTGTATCGCCATCATCGTCGAGAACATAACCGGTGGGAAAAACGACATCAGGCACATCTCCGACCTGTTCATATTCCCGCGTCGGGCCGAATATCCATTCCGAACTGCGGTAAAGTACGCGTGTCGGTTCGTCGCCATCTAAAACCGCAATTCCAACACGATATAAACTGCCGGCTGCAGTGACACGAACACCGTGATAAAAAACTAGCCAGCCTTCCGGAGTCTCTATCGGCGGCACAGCTAATCCCACCTTTGCCGCATCCCACCAGCCGCCCTGGCGCGCCGGAATAAGTATTTTATGGTCGCCCCAATGCTTCAAATCCGGCGAAAAAGATATCCAAATATGCGCGGCACCCAAAGCGGAAACCGGTCGATGGATAACCGCCCATCTTCCGGAAAACCGCCTGGGGAATAAAGCCGCGTCCTTATCTTCTGGAGATAAAATAATACCGTAATGTTGAAAATTGCTGAAGTCTTTCGTCAAAGCCAAGGATACGCCCGGCCCGCCCTGTGAATATGCCGTATAAACGATGGCATAGTGGTTCAGTTCGGGAATCCACGTAATGCGCGGATCTTCAATACCCCATATTTCTTCCGGACGCATCTTAGGCTCAGGGCACAAGGTGGGTGATTTATCGATGCGCCAATTCTTTACACCGTCGGCAGAAACCGCTTTGCAAAGATGCGAAATGCCGCGTCTATCTTCCACGCGCGCCAGCAAAAGCACTTCCTTAGTATCGACAAGGCGAACCGCCCCTGGATTAAAAACGGAATTGACCATGTATGGCCAGTCGGTTTTTTTTAGAATCGGATTTTCCGGATGTCGCTGCAAAAACTCCGAACACATAACGTTGGATAAGCAAATTGCAGCTGTTTCATCTTTCATTTTTTTCTCCTCTACGTTGGCTGTCAAATTCTTGCTGGAGCTCGTACATGGCCATAAGGCTCATCAGCCAGCAGATAACCGATTCTGCTCCTTGATTTTGATTTACACGGTCGGGATGTAGACCGTCGCAGCATGCTCCCGTAACATAATCATAAAGGGGTAAATTCAAATCGTTGCGTCCTAAGAACCATTCAAACGCCCGGCGGGCGGCGACAAGCCAGTATTCATCCTTGGTCAGGCGAAAAGCGGCCAGGCAAGCATCCAAAAAAGTGGATGCTTCTATCGGCTGCTGGTCAAAACGCGCGCGCGTTTCGTTGCGGATATACCAACCGTTTGATCCAATGGGTACAAAATGGCCTTGCTCCGCCGTTTGCAACGCATCCAGCCATTTTAATGAACGCAATCCAGCTTGCGCCATTTCCGCATCCGACAGTCCGTGACCGGCTTCAATCAACGCCTGACATATCCTGGCATTGTCATAAGTAAGCCGGTCTTCAAGCCATGGCCAATCGTCCGCCGCGTTGTCTTGATACTGTTCAAAAAGGCGACGCGCCAGCAACTCGCGCTCTTTTCTGAACATTGTGGCTCCCGGATACATGCGCAGGTAAGCATGAATCGCCAAAATGCCCAAAGCCCAGGCGCGCGGGGAAGAAAAAGAAGCTAGCGGCGGCGTCGCCGCCTCCATCAGATGTGCGGCGGCCGCCCGACGCCCGGAATTATTGGCATAAGCAATCACATGGGCGAGCCCCCAAACTGCCCGGGCGTGAGTATCTTCTGTCGCCACCGGCTTAGACCATGTTCTCTGATAAGTCAGGTAATTACCGAATCGGCGGCTCTCCGGATCAAAAGCATAAATAAGGTAAGACATATAGCGGGAAATTAGTTCGTTCCATTCGGTCAACTCGGGCGCCAATACGGAACCTTTGGCGGCGACAATCAACGCACGCGCCTGGTCGTCGGTGCTGTAACCATATCGCGGATCGGGATTACAGAAATAGGCGTGCTGAATAATGCCCGTTGAATCGGTTAAAGATAACAGATGCTTGAGGTTGATTGCCGGCAATTCGCTGGGACGCTCACCATTCTGTAACAGCAGGCGCGTCGGTTTGGGACAAGCGTGCCTCTCAGCAATTACTTTTTCAAATAAATCCATGTAGGCACGCGCGATTTCTGACCAGATCATGGGACGACAATACTGATAAGCTTTTTTGCGCATGGTGTTGCGTTCAACATCGTTTTGTAACAGGCGAATCAGTTGTTCAGCGATGGCCTGGGCATTTTGGAATGGAATCAAAACCCCACGGCCCTCGGCCAGCATTTCCTGCGCGTACCAATAAGGCGTGGATACCACGGCCTTACCCAAACCCATCGCATAGGCCAGCGTGCCGGATGAAATTTGTTCCTCATTTAAATAAGGAGTTATATAGATATCAGCCGCGCCCAAATATTGACAAAGCTCATCCAGCGACACAAAGCGATTGATAAAACTTACATGATCCGACAACCCCAATCCGCGCATTTTCCTCATTAAAGATTGCCGATATGCTTCACCCTGCTCTTTTACGATATGCGGATGAGTCGCGCCAACATACATGAAATGTACATTCGGCGCTTCCTTGACCGCAAACGCCAGGGCGTCAATAACGTATTCGATTCCTTTGCCGGGATTAAGCAAACCGAAACTCAGAATCAACTGTTTGCCCGCAAGACCGAAATCGTCTTTGAAATAATTTGGATCGACAAATGGCATATCCGGTATGCCATGCGGGATCAAGACAAGTTTTTCCGCCGCCACACCATAAATATCTATGAGAAAATCAACCGCTGTCTGGCTCATTACCACAAGGCGGTCGCATATCTCCGCCAAATTGCATATCACTTCTCGTTGCTCGATACTTGGATTTTTCAACACAGTGTGGAGTGTGGCAACCGCCGGAGCCGATACCTGACGAAGCAAAGAAAGTATCCAGCGGCCAGCCTTCCCGCCGAAAATACCATATTCATGCTGCAGACAAATGATGTCCGCCTGAGAAATATTGATAAAATCAGAGGCAATATCATACTGTTCACGATTTATGGCATCAATCTCAAAACGCACCCGCTCCGGATAAAGATAGCCTGCCGCACGGTCATTCATGGCGATGGCGAAACATTCAACTGTCGGGCTATTTATTTTAGCTATGCTCTCGCATAGGTCGGTGGTAAAAGTCGCTATGCCGCACTGGCGCGGCAGGTAATTACCGATGAAAATAATTTTTTTCGTTAAAGGATTCTGATCAACTTTCATGGCACTGGCTCCTCAATATTTTTTGAGGCAAGAGCCACTTTTGATACGTCTATTGCCCAAAACATCATCGGCGAATCATCGCCAAAAATATTTTTTTAATTTTGCTCGGCTTCCTTGACGCTTAGGCCTGCCTCGCTTACCGTGATTACTACCTGCTAAATTATATTGACATAAGAATATGTTATTAATAATTTTTCTTAAAGTAATTATTGGGAAATCAATGTCAAGACTGCTTTTTCAAAAGCAAGAATGTCGCCGAGACACGACAGATGTTTTTGCCTTTGTCATCCGTCACCAGGCAATCGCCGATAATCAGGCTTTTGCCTTTTTTGAAAACACTCGCGCGGGCGATAAGTTCGCCCTTGCTGACCGCCGCCAGAAAATTGCTTTTTAGCTCCACCGTGGTCAGTCCCTCATCAGGCGCAAGTTGCGTCATCATGGCGTGCGCGATGGCTTCATCGCCGAGCGCCACCACCAGTCCGCCCTGCATGATTTTTGCCCCCTGCAGATATTCATGGCGAACCTTCATACGAAATTCGGCAAAGCCGTCTTTTAAATCGGTAAGCTTTATCTCTAAAAAGTCCAAAAAGGGATTGAGTCCCTTCTCGCCTTTTTTGATTTTGTCCAGATATTCACGGTAATTGTTCATGATCTCAACTCCTCATAGGCGATTCCGAAAATATGACGAGCATTAATGGCATTAATTAAATATGAGCTATATTTAACCCATGTAGATGCAATTTTTCAAACGTTTTTCCAAAAAAGCACCCAGATGGAATAAAATAATATCATTGACTTAATTACTTCTTTTTTATAAGTTAACGAATAATTAAAAAGGGTGATGGAGTTCACCCCAAAAACCGCACACGCTGCTGATAACTCCTGAAGGTTTATACCAAAAGGAGTTATTTATGGAAAATATCCCTGAAACCATGCCTCTTTCCGAAATCAGAGAAGTCGTTAATATCCTGCATGATATCTATGAGAAGTTTCAAATGATTTCTCTGAAACGCCAGCTCGAGGCAACGCAGGCCTTGCTGGCGCAAAATCCCCCGATTGACGTGGCTGTTTTGGGTCAATTCAAAGCCGGCAAAAGCTCTTTCCTCAACAGTCTTTTAGAGCAGGATGTTTTACCGGTGGGGGTAATCCCCGTGACCACGGCGATAACCCGCCTGAAGTATGGAAAAGAGCCACGGGTGGTGGTTAAACACTTCGACGGTACCACGGCCGTGGCTACGCTTGCCGATATTGCCGAGTTCACATCTGAAGCCAAAAATCCCGACAACAAAAAGAACGTGGCCATTGTCAATATAGAACTGCCTTCGCTGGAAAAATATTCGGGCATCCGGCTGGTGGACACCCCCGGCCTGGGCAGCGTTTATAAATATCATCAATCCACCTCTGAAAGCTGGCTGCCGGAAGTAGGCACGGCCGTGCTCGCGGTCAGCGCCGATAGGCCTCTTTCCGAGGATGATCTCGAACTTATTCGCGAGCTTACCACCCATACGCCCAATATTATTCTCCTTTTGACCAAGGCTGATCTTTTGTCACCCCAGCAGCAAAACGAGGTTATTGAATTTTTTAAACAAACCCTGCAGCGGGAACTCAACCGCGTATTGCCCGTTTATCTGTATTCAATAAAAAACAATACACAAAGCTATAGGCAACGCATTGAAGAGGAAATTTTACAAAAAATAAACACCAACAGAGATTTTGAATTTCTCCGTATTTTGCGCCATAAAGCACGTTTTCTGACGCGCAGCGTTCTCAATTATCTGGATATTGCGCTGAACACTTCCCTGCAGGCGGATAAAAACAGGGCTGACTTGCGCGCACAAATCCTGAATGAAAAGGTTAATGAAAATGTAATCCGCGATGAACTTGGCCTCATCACGCGGGAAAATCAGCAACAAACCAGAACACTGATTCAATCTTATCTGGAAAAATTCCAGATTCCTCTGGCGGAAAAAGTAAGAGCAAAATTAGTCAAAGAATTGCCCACCTGGAAAGGCAACCTCTGGAAACTCGCCAGGCGCTACGAAGAATGGGTATCGGAAACGATGTCTGAAGAAATGCGGCTGCTTTCCAAAACTGAACATCACAACTTTTACGGCACCTTGAAGAAGGCACATGCCGGTTTCTCGCGGTCGCTGGAAATTTTCCGTAAATTCCTGGACGAAAATATCCAGAAGGTCTTGGGCGTCCAGCTTGCCGATATTGAATGGAAAATCGACGTGGCCGAGCCGGATCATCCCGATATCGCGTTTACCAAATCATTTGACATTCATCTGGATTTAATCTGGTTTTTGATTCCCATGTTTATTTTCCGCAAATTTTTTGAAAATCATTTTATCGAAGACCTGCCTAAAGAAGTGGAAATTAATCTATCCCGGCTGGCCTACCAGTGGGAAAAGCGCATCAACGCGGCTATCGAAGCGATGAGAGCGCAGGCTATTACCTATGTCCAGGAAGAGTTAGCCACCATTGAAGTTCTGCTTTCCCAAACCGAAGGGCAAACAGAAGAAATCCGCCAGCTAATTGCCAGGGTAAAGGAGCAAGCTAAATATTTAGCTTCATAAAAACATAATCTTTTTTGCGAAAGGAATAAGCTATGAAAAGAAGAATCAAAAATGTTCGGGCAATGGAAATTTTGGATTCGCGCGGTAATCCAACAGTCAAAGCAACCATAACGCTGGAAAACGGCATTGTGGCTTCGGCTTCATGTCCGTCCGGCGCGTCCACCGGCGAAAACGAAGCCGTGGAACTGCGCGACGGTGATAAAAAACGCTACGGCGGCAAAGGCACGCTAAAAGCGGTGGCTAATGTCAATAAAAAAATCGCGCCGGCGCTCGTCGGTTTGGATCCCACCTGCCAGGCACAGATTGACAAAATTATGATTGATCTGGACGGCACGCCTACGAAAGCAAAACTTGGCGCCAACGCCATTGTCGCTGTGTCCATGGCGGTGGCGCGTGTAGCGTCGATATCGGTCAACCTCCCTCTTTACGCCTATCTGGGGGGACCCGGCGCCACGCGTATTCCCGTTCCGATGATGAACATTCTCAACGGAGGCAAGCACGCGGACAACAGCGTGGACTTGCAGGAATTCATGATTATGCCTTTAGGCGCCCCAACCTTTGCCGAAGCGCTGCGTTACGGCGCGGAGACATTTCACGCCCTGAAAGCGATATTGAGCAAAAAAGGCTACGCTACCAACGTCGGTGACGAAGGCGGCTTTGCCCCCAATCTGAAAAGCAATGATGAGGCCTGTGAAGTAATGATTCAAGCTATAGAAAAGGCCGGTTATAAACCGGGCAGAGACATCGCGATTGCTCTGGATCCCGCGGCTAGCTCATTTTATGAAGATGGAAAATACAATCTGGCCAAATCCGGACAGGGCAAAAAATCAACTGAAGAGATGGTCGGTTTTTACAAAAACTGGATAAAGAGATATCCGATTGTTTCCATCGAAGACGGCCTTGCGGAAAACGACTGGGCCGGATTCAAAAAACAAACTGAGGAACAGGGCGATAAAATCCAGGTGGTCGGCGATGACCTATTTGTGACCAACACAAAATACATCGCCCGCGGTATCAAGGAAAAAGCGGCCAACGCGGTATTAATCAAACTCAATCAGATCGGTTCGGTCACGGAGACAATTGAAGCGATCAAATTATGCCGCCAGGCAGGTTGGGGATTTGTTATCTCGCATCGCTCGGGTGAAACCGAAGACGCTTTCATCGCTGATTTTGCCGTGGCCATGGGTGGCGGACAAATTAAAACAGGTTCGGCCTGCCGCAGTGAACGCATCGCCAAATATAACCGGCTGATGGAAATCGAGGACGAACTGGGCAGCGCTGCCTTCTTTGAAAATCCTCTAAAAAAATTATGATGCGTTGATACTTCAATAGCTGCACCGCAAAATATTTTGCGGTGCAGCTACTTTTGGAGATGACTATTATGTGCCTTGTCGGTCGGCAACGGGAATTGCGGCAGATAACGAAAGCGCTCAAAGACGGCTATAATGTCATTATTAAAGGATCTTTCGGCATAGGCAAGACAAGTCTGGCGGCAGGTTTCGCAGCGGAAAACAGCCGGCTCTGGCAATTTTCTCTTGTTGATTTTTCCCAAACGGCAGACCAGATGGCAAAAGCGCTGATGTCTCAATTTTTTCCCCAACGCCGATATAAATCGGTCAAAAATCTACGCTACAAAGCGAAACGTTACATTCTTTCTCAATCAGACGCTAAAAATAATATAAAACAGGTTATTATCCTGGACAATATTGTTAAAGTAACCTCACATCGTTTTGCTTTTTTACGCGAGCTGCTTTTGGGGGGAAACTATCTTTTCATCGCCATTGTGGAATCGTTTTTGCCCCGGCAAAAGCTTTTTGACCTTAGGGCACAGCTATATCCGGCAGAAATGATTGAATTGACTCATTTGTCTAAACATGAAGCGTCCGCCTATTTTACACAGGCTGCCTTAAAGTATAATCTTGCCTGGACAAAAAAACAAATTACCGCGCTGGCGGAAATTAGCCGCGGCTATCCCCTGGGCATGCATGAAACCGTAAAAAGGCATCTACGCCTGCATTCCTTAACAAAATATCCGCATAATGGAGAAGCCTGTGGAAACTGACCTAAAAAAAAGGCTCACCCTGCCCAACTGCCCTGTATGCGGTCAGCTTGAGGACGAACTTTTTAAACTGTTTTCCGATTTGCCCCAGGCATTATCCTATGATGAAAAGGCGAGAGAAAACTTTGCCCAGGAATATGGTTTTTGCCCCTTTCATACCTGGCAATTGGCTGCTTTCTATTCGGAACGCGGCATCGCTAAAGGATTCCCGTCACTGATGATAGCTCTGGAAAAATATCTCACCGACGCGGTGAAAAATGAGCCTCTTAAAAAACAAGACACTCCCCTTCTGACAAAATCCAAAGATAATTGCCGCGTGTGCCGTCTGCTGCAAAGCGAAGAGAAAAACAGCCTCGCGTTATTGGCCGATTATTTAAAAACGCCAGCCGGCAAAGCGGCCTATTCCGATTCAGATGGCCTTTGCCTGCAACACCTGGCTTCGTTAATCTCTGTTGTCAAGTCCGATGATATCGCAAGCATGCTTTTAACTCACGCGATACAACACCTGCTTGAAATTACATCCGACCTAATTACGTATGACAAGAAAAATGAAGCGCGTCAACGGCATACCTGCACCAAAAACGAAAAAAATGCACCGCGGCGCGCTCTTAATTTTATCGCCGGATTAAAAAGTATTTCTTTTATCCCTTGATTTGTAATTATGGAAACAAAGGAACGTCATTCAGAATTTGGTGAAAACCATCAACGCGTTATCGGCATACATTTTAAGCGCATCAACAGGTTGCTGAGCGAAATAGAATTCCTTATCAATGACGCGAAAAATCCTTCTCCTTTTTCCGAATATATCATGGACTTAGCGCCGGAAAAAATAGACTTGCTTCATGATCAACTAAAAATAATCCGGAAAAAAATGAATGCTCTCTTGGCGAACAAAGGCATAGCATTTCATGTTACCTCCATTTCCTTGCTCAACGCAATCAATACCCGCCTGATATTTGCCGATATCTCCGCGGAAGAGACAAGGGCAAAATATATGCGCGGTTACGGTAAGTTAAGCGACAAAGCGGCGGAAGATCTGGAAGAAATTGCTTCCGCCATACAACAAATGATCAACGAACTAAAAGCGGCTTTGAACCAATAAAAAATGAATAATACGGGCGGCACTAAAAAATACGCGTTGATTTTTGTAATTTTGATGGGCCTGGTCAGCCTTTTTGCGGACATGGCCTATGAAGGAGCAAGAAGCATTAGCGGGCCATTTCTCGGAGCCCTGGGCGCAAGCGCTGCTTTGATTGGTTTAATCGCAGGATTCGGTGAGCTGATCGGATATGGTTTGCGTCTTATTTTTGGCTATATCAGCGATCGCACAAAACAATACTGGTCGATAACGATTATCGGATACGCAATAAATCTCGCCGCCGTCCCGCTTCTGGCGCTGGCCGACCGCTGGGAACTGGCAGCAGCGCTGGTCGTTGCCGAACGCCTGGGAAAAGCCATACGCACCCCGGCGCGCGACGCAATGCTTTCTTACGCTACCCACCAAACGGGACGCGGGTGGGGATTCGGCCTGCACGAAGCACTGGATCAAATCGGCGCTGTCCTGGGGCCGCTTCTTGTTGCTTTAATCTTTTTTCTCAAAGGCTCATACAAATACAGTTTTGCCTTATTGGCTATTCCCGCGATATTAGCCATCAGTATTCTGTTATGCGCCAGGTTCCTTTATCCGTCCCCGCGGAAAATGGAAAGAGCTTACCAATCGTTTCCACAACACCTTCCCAAAACATTCTGGATTTATATGGCGGCCGCAGGATTGATGGCCGCGGGTTTTGCCGACTATCCTCTCATTTCTTATCACTTCAGCCACAAAAATGTTTTTTCGCCTGAATGGATTCCTGTTTTCTACGCTGTTGCCATGGGCACAGACGGCCTGGCGGCGCTTATCTTTGGCTACCTTTATGATCGTATCGGCTATACAAGCCTTATTATCGGCACTCTTCTGGCGTCGTTGTTCGCTCCTTTGGTTTTTTTAGGCGGATTATGGTCAGCCCTTTCGGGATGCGTGTTATGGGGGATAGGCATGGGCATTCAGGAATCGCTTTTGCGCGCGATTGTAGCCGATACTATTCCCCAGCAACGCCGGGCCACCGCTTATGGTATATTTAACAGCGTCTTTGGTCTTTGCTGGTTCATAGGCAGCGCGCTCATGGGATTTCTATACGGAATTTCCCTCGTCGCACTTGTCGTATTTTCGTTGGTTACGCAAATCTCAGCCGTTCCCTTGCTCTTCGCGGCCAGATATCAACAGTCGTCAGACAAAAGTAAGCATCCATGAATTATCCTAAACATAATTTCTGCCCGTCATGTTGGATGGAAATTGAGCCTGACACCGTAAATTGTCCCAAATGCGGCTACGATTTGACACACTTCGACAAGTTATCCTTCGAAGAAAAACTTATTTCCGCGCTGGGACACCCTATCCGAGAAAACAGGATGATGGCGGTCGAAACATTGGGCAAACTGCGCAGCGTAAAGGCGGTTGCCGTTTTTGCCGACATTTTAAAAAACGAATCGGATTATTACTTGATCAGAGAAATTATTTTAGCCCTGAAAAAAATCGATTGCCCGGAAAGCAGAAAAATGATTAATGAGCTCAAAACACATCGCTCCAATTTGGTAAAAAACATGATCGAGACGTTGAATAAGCCGTAAAACCGTAACTGTTTCCCGCTGCGGGAAACAGCTCATTGAGCCCTATCTAAAATCAGAAGAGAGGAATTGTAAAGATGATGAACGAAAAGGACCGTGAATGCGTTTTTTGTGATATCGTAGCGGGCAAAGCCCCCGCCTACAAGATTTACGAAGATGACTTATCCATGTGCATCTTGGATATTCATCCCTATACAAAAGGACATTGTTTGGTCATCTCCAAGCGTCATGTTCCCTGGTGGCATGAATTGACGGATGAAGAAAACGCCAGCTTGTTCAAAGTTGCCAAAATCATGGCCAACAAAATGATGGATAAATTCAAGCCGGATTTTATTTTTCTTTACGCGCGGGGACGCAGAATTCCCCATACTCATCTTTTCTTGATACCTACTTACGGCGGTGATGTTCTGGATAAGTTTTTCAACGCGCTGGAAAACTTCCAGGAATCCCCGCAGATGCTGGCAAAGCTCAAATCACCGGAACAGATGGAAGAAGCGGCGCGCTTGCTTAAATTATAAAACACTAATTTTACATTTAAATATTCTTGACAATCAAATTATTATTTGATTAATGACGCATGCTTTGAAAAACATGCTTTTTCGCGCGGGTGATGGAGTTCACCTCTAATCGCAGATACTGCTAATGACTCCTGCCAATTCAATAACAGGAGTCATGTCATGGAAAGTATCTATTTACTTGCCACACTTTGGTTTTTTGCCGCCGTTTTATCAACCATCCTTGCCAACCGCCTAAAAATCTCCATCGCCTTGATGGAAATCATGGTCGGCGCGGCTATTGGATATACGGCCTACTATTTTAATCTGCTAGAAAATCTCTCTTTAAACGCGGATTGGCTGAAATTTTGCACGGGTGTGGGCGCTATAATGCTGACTTTTCTCGCCGGCGCGGAGTTAAATCCCGACGCGATGAAATCCAAAATAAGAGAAGTTTCGGTTATCGGATTGGTCGGTTTTTTCTCTCCTTTTTTAGGATGCACCTTTATCTCCTATTATCTCATTGGATGGAATCTCCAGGCAAGCCTGCTTTGCGGCATCGCTCTTTCCACAACTTCCATGGCTGTTGTTTACGCGGTCATGCTCGAATACGGATTTAACACGACGGAATTCGGCAAAGGCGTTTTGGGAGCTTGTTTTATCAATGACCTGGGGACAGTCATCGCGCTTGGTTTGATCTTTGCGCCGTTCACCTACAAGACTTTTATCTTTATCGGGTCAACGGTTGTTTTGAGCATCTTTCTGCGCCCTATGACGGATTACATCATCAAACGCTTCGCGTATAAAACAGCAGCTATCCGGGCAAAATGGGTGATTTTTATATTATTGGCGATGGGACTTCTGGCTCTATGGTCCGGCAGCGAACCGGTTCTCCCCGCTTACATCATCGGCATGGTGCTGGCAAGAACAATGGAAAAAGACGGCCCTTTTGTGAGAAGATTGCGCACTCTTACCGTCGGCTTTCTAACGCCACTGTATTTTTTGCGGGCCGGCGCGCTTGTTTCTCTGCCCGCGCTTATTGCCGCTCCTACATTTTTTGTCTTGCTTTTCTTAAGCAAAGTTATTTCAAAAATATTCGGTTTATATCCGGCTATCCGCAATTTCAGAGATAACCAAAGAGAAAAATGGTATTATACACTTCTCATGTCCACCGGCCTCACGTTTGGAACGATCTCGGCCTTGTATGGTTTAAATAATAAATAATATTATCTCTCAGGAACAGTATTCTCTGATTGTCGGCGCTGTGATTGCCAGCGCCGTAATACCAACGCTTATCGCCAACAAGTTCTTTCTGCCGCGACATCTGGTGGAGGAACCGCTTTTGGATGACCAGGCGCCTGACGCAAAGGATATTATTAATCGGCTGTAATTGCGTCAAATCAACGCTTGATCATATGCACGGCCGTGGCTTTAAAAGATACAGCCAGTGTGTCACCTTCGCAAATGTTCAGTTCATCAAAAGAGGGTATGGTGATATAGGCGGAAATTACAAACCCGCAATCCAACGTAAGTTTATAGAAGTATGCCTGACGGGCGGCCTTAAGAACTTTACCTTTAAAAACATTGCGTGCGCTTATTTTTTCGGGTACGGTTTTGGAAACGGTAATATTCTCCGGCCGCAGGCAGCAGCAGACTTTCTGTCCCGTTTTGAAGTCACCCACCGCTTCTATTATATGGCCGCTAACGGCAACATCCATTAATCCCGCCTCGCTCTTCTTAACCACACCTTCGAGAATAACTTCCGTACCGACAAAATTAGCGATATATTCGTTTATCGGCTGATGAAACACCTGCGCAGTAGTCCCCTGCTGAATGATTTTTCCCTCGCTCATCACGGCGACATCGTGGGCCAGGCGCAGCGTTTCCTCCCGGTCATGGAGCGCCAACACGGCGGTAATCTTTGTTTTTTGCAGAATATTTTGCAGATCATCAATAATCGCCTCGCGCGTGGGCGCGTCCAGCGAATTAAACGCTTCGTCCAAAAGTATTATTTTTGGTTTTATGGCGAAGGCGCGCGCCAGAGAAACGCGCTTGGATTCGCCCCCGGAAAGGGTTTTGGCGGCGCGTTTAGCCAACTGCTCAATGCCGAAATAGGCTAGCGCCTCATCAACGCTATTTTTTATCTGTGCTCTGCTGAGATTGCGGAACTTAAGCCCCACGGCAACGTTCTTTTCCACACTCATATTCAACAAGAGCGGCTCTTGAAAAACCACCGCGGCGTGGCGCCGCAGCATGACAAAGTCTGAAAAATTGCTGACCTGCCGCGACTGAAAATAAATTTTTCCGCTCTCCATCGGCAGAAGCCCGGCCAAAGTCAGCAAAAGCGTGGACTTGCCCGCGCCGTTGGGGCCGATAAGCGCGAGTGTTCGCCCGGTGAATATTTTAAGTTCATCAACATTCAGCACGGTAACCTTGCCGCGTTTCACTACCAGATTCTCTGCGGATAAAAGAGGTGATTGTTTCATCTGGATTGCTGCCTCTGCTGAATCTGCGTGAGGAGAAAATTAATTGTAAAGGCCAAAAGCAGTAAAATGATGGCCAGCGCGATCGCCAGATCAAAATTGCCTTTGCCCGTTTCCATGACCGTGGCGGTGGTCAAGACCCGCGTGTATCCTTTAATATTTCCGCCGACCATAATGGAGGCGCCGATTTCAGAAATGACGCCGCCGAAACCGGCCATCACCGCTGCTAGAAGCGGCAGACGCGATTCTTTTACCAGCACCCAAACCATTTGCAGGCGGCTGGCGCCCAGCGACAAAATCTGCAAGCGCAAATTAGGCGGCAGATTCTGAATGGCTGCCAGCGATATACCCATGACAATCGGTGTGGCAATGACTGCCTGCGCGATGATCATCGCGTATGGCGTGTAAAGAATCTCCAGAAAGCCGAAAGGCCCGCTGCGCCAGATCATTATTGTCACAAAAAGTCCGACCACGACCGGCGGTAAACCCATGCCCGTGTTGATGATGCTGATGACCAGGCGCTTGCCGAAAAAATCATTTAGCGCCACGGCCACGCCCACGGAGACACCGACAAACAGACTGATCAACGTGGCTGTCCCCGATATTTTCAGGGACAGCCAGGTAATGCTGATCACTTCCGGATCAAAGCTGACAATCAGATGAAAAGCCTTGATGATCCCTTGTAATATTAAATCCAACGAACAACCTCAGTTAACTATTTTCCCAAATCTTCAACTTTTTTCCCCGCATCAGGGAAAAAGAGCGGCGAACCGAACTTATCCACGCCGAATTTTCCGATGATTTCCTGCGCCTGCCTTGAAACCATAAAATCCGCGAACGCTCTCGCGCCGGCGGCGTTCACCTTGGGCCACATCTTTCTGTTTACTTCCATCACATGATAGATGTTCAGCAATATCGCGTCACCCTCCACCAGAATCTCCAGCGGGATGTTTTTTTTCAAGGCCAGGTACGTGCCGCGGTCGGCCAGCGTGTAGCCCTTTTTCTCGGCCGCGACATTCAGTGTCTGCCCCATGCCCAGGCCGGTCTCCTGATACCATTTTTGACCGGTAGGCGCAATTTCCGCCTGCTTCCAAAGGATCTTTTCTTTGGCATGCGTCCCGGAATTATCGCCGCGGGAAACAAATAAAGCACCAGCATGCGCGATTTTTTTCAGCGCTTCCGCGGAAGATTTTAAGCGTTTGATTTTTGCCGGATCATCCGCAGGCCCGACAATAATAAAATCGTTATGCATAATCAAACGGCGGTTAACGCCATATCCTTCTTCGACGAATTTCTTTTCCGCCTCCGGTGAATGAACCAGCATGACGTCAGCTTCACCCTTCTGCCCCATCGCCATCGCCTGACCGGAACCGACCGCTATCGTTTTGACAAAGTAACCGGTCTTTTTTTCAAAAATCGGAATTAAAACATCCAGCAGGCCGCTGTCCTGCGTGCTGGTTGTTGTGGTCAAAATGATATTTTTTTGTTTAGGCGCGGCCTGGGCATCAAAAACGGTCGATGCGCCAAAGGCAAAGAGAAAAGTGGCGATTAATAATGTTATTATAATCTTACTTTTCCTGAACATATTTTTCCTTCTCCTTTTCATTCAAGCAATGAATTTAGAACGTCAGCGTCAGCTTATTGATGAGCATGTAGTTGTCGCTGACTTTGTTGGCAGCGTTGTTGTATTTGAAGTAATCGCCCGTCCAGAGATAACCACCCCCCAGCATGTAGGACAGATTATTGGTAATCTTGTAGGTAGCGGTTAAGTCAAATTCAATGCCGTAGTCTTTATCCAGGTAACCGGTCGGTTTTCTTTCAGCTGTGGCATAAGCAAGAGACGCCATAATATCTAAAGCGGCAATAGGTCTCACCCCGATTCTGCCCTGATAGAAAAACGCATTTCTCATCACGTTGTTTACATCGCCGGTGGCGGTATTGTCCCACCCTCTAATCGCGCCCACCCAACGGTAGGTATCATAATAGCCAAACAGAATCAGGCAGGGATTCCAGTCGCGTCCACCGCTAAGCTGTCCGCCTTCCAGTTTTGTTGTGCCGGGCTTATCACCCGAAACATAGGCAAACGTGCCGCCCGCGTAGAACATGCCGAAATCAGCCAACGCGTCCAGATAAGCGGACAATCCCGTCATTTTCACATCAGCAGTTGCATTGTCGTAATCTCTTTCCTTACCGGTGACATAGCCAAGTTCCGCCTCCAGGGCTACCGGGCCAATTTTGGCCATCGCGTAGGGTACAAACTGCCAGTAGGTCTTCTCATAGTTTGATCCCGGACGGGTCTCGGCATAACGAACATAAGTAACCATCATACCAGCCTGTCCGCCCTTCCAGGTATAACGACCCTCCAGACCGTATTCATCGTTATCGCCGTCGTTCCAGGTCGCTGTGGATATAAACGAGCGGCTGGTGTCTTTCATCTTACTGATGCTTCCTTCGACAAACACCGGCCCGTAGGTATAGGCGTATTTGATTCGGGCCGCCGGGGCGATGTTGTTGCCAAACGCCGTTCCTGTCGTGCCCTTGTTCATGATACCGATGTTGAAAACACCTATAGGGGCCTTGTAATTTATGTAAGCCCAGTCAAAAGCGATGTTTTCATTTTCCACCCTCGTGCCGGAAGAGTCGATATCGGCTGATGTTCCGGCAGCGCTTCTGGCGCCGCCCCAGATTCTTTCCAGCGCGTCAAAACGGGTAACCAGTTTCAAAGCCGGCGTTACAATAAACTCTGTCTGAACCCGCAGTCTCTGAAAGTAAAAAGCAGTGGATGGATAGCCCGTGGCGTCTTTTTGCAAGGATGTCTGATCCACATACATTCCCGCCGCGTAAAACTGACCGCTGAACTTGACATCGGCGGCAAACACCGTCGCCCTGAATGTCATCATCAGCCCCAGCGCCAGCAAAATTAACCAAAATCTCTTCATCTTTTCCTCCTTTTGTTCGCAAATTTCGTTAAAATTAATGGCTCGAATGCAGAATTCTTCCGGAATCCTTGAAATCGTAGCCGCCTATTTTGTCCACGCGGTTTTTAAAGCTCTCCGATTTCAACGTTTCAATAAAAGACTGTACGCCCTGCTGGAAATAAGTTGTCTGGTCCATAATCATATCAAAGCACTCGGATGTTATCGGTAGAAAGCAAAGGCCCAGAAGTTTACTCACCGCCGCCGAAGCAATGCCCACGTCTGCTTCGCCGGACACAATGGAAAGCCCGACTTCAAAATGGGTGTAAACCTCATTTTGATAGCCCTTAATCTGATCCGAATTGATGCCTTCTTTTGCCAGATGATAATCAAGAAGAACTCTGATGCCGGAACCCTGCTGACGGTTAACAAACCTTAAATTCTCATTTGCCAGGCTGGTAAAACCTTGAATAGCTCCTTTTCTTTTTTGAGAAAAAAGAAAGCCAATTTCACGCGTAAAAAGATTCACAACCACCGGATTGACATTGGGCAGATATTTTTTCAGATAAGGAACATTATACCTGCCTATCTCGGCATCATATAAATGAGAGAGCGCCACATCGGTCAGCCCGGAATTGAGCGATTTCAGTCCTTCCGTGCTTCCGGTATTCGCGGAAAACATGAAAAAATCGGGATGAGTTTTTTTTGTAGCGGTAAGAAGCATGTCCAGAACCGGATCATTGCTGCCCGCGGCCAAAACGGCGCCGCTGATCTGTGAACTTTTTTTCCGCGCCTGTTTCAGACCTTCTTTGGCGTTATCTTCAATCCATTCATCAATGAACTTTTTAGGGAATATCCACTTCCCGGTAACTTTGGTGCCGGGAATACGGCCGCTTTTAATCAGTGCGTAAACCTGTTTTTCGTGAATATCTAGATATTCGGCTACTTCCTTTGTATTCATCAGATGATCGGACATAATGCCTCCTTAAATAAACGTGAACTTTATAAATGATCATAGAATTATTATCAAGAAAAAATATTACTTTATATTACAAAATATTACTTATATTCATCAATTATAACTGATCAAGAGATTTAAGGATTAAAGTTATTATGTCTCCATATTAAATTATATTTCTGGATAAAAATTACTCAAATTTGCCTTTTAGCGAATAAGCGATCGTTGATTAATATTAATAACTCCATAAAAACAATATGTTATGTATAAGGTGTTTGTTGGTACAATAATTGATAAAGTTCTGATGTTATGAAAAGTTTCTTGACAATACAGATATATCTGATACACTTGTTTCAAATTTGTGTTTTAAATTATTGTTTGGTTATTAACGTGATTACAGAGAAAAAAATTACGGCCAAAGCGGAATCCATTTTAAAAATCGCGGGCGAAATATTTGCCACGCAGGGATTCCGCCGCACCACGGTACGCGAAATATGCAGGCGCGGCAAAGTAAATCTGGCCGCCATCAACTACTACTTCGGCGATAAAGAGCATCTGTATCTGGCCTGCCTTAAATATTACGAGTCCCTCGCCGTGCAAAAAGTGCCTTTCAATTTCGGCGTCGATCCCGCGGCGCTGCCGGAAGAAAAACTTAGCACCTATATTCAGAATTTTATCTATCGCCTTCTCGAGGAAGACAAACAGACACTCTTCGGCAAACTGCTTGCCCACGAATTTTTTGAGCCTACCGGGGCGCTTGATGCTTTAATTGAAGAATCAATCAAGCCCTCTTTCTATTTTTTATTAGCGCTGGTGCGTGAAGTTTTGGGCGAGAGCTGCCCGGTAAAAAAAGCGGAGCTTTGCGCGATGAGTATTGTCGGCCAATGCATTTATTTTCGCAATGCGCAGCCGGTTATTTTCCGACTCAGAAACAAAGACAAATACTCTGAAGAGGACATAAAAGAGATTGCTGAGCATATTATTAATTTCTCCCTCAAAGCGCTTAATAATTATTTTACGGATCAACAATAATAGGTGCGGATATGCTAAAAAAAATCATTTTTACCTTAATTTTTCTTTATCTGGCGGCAGGCATGGCTTTTGCGCTAGATGAGATAACCGCGGGGGAAATTCTCAATCTGCAGCGCTGCATCGATATCGCCCGGCAAAATCATCCGGCAATCAGCGCGGCTCAATATAATATACGCGCCAGCGAAAGCAGAATCGGGCAGGCCAGAGCGGGCTACATGCCTCAACTTACTTTTCAATCCGGTTATCAGCGCTTGGGCCCGGCTCAGTTAACATCCGTTCCCTCAGATCCCTATAATTATTATTCAAACATGTTGAGCCTGAATCAGACCTTATTTGACTTCGGCAAGACATTTAATCAGATTCAGATACAAAGCCTGAACACGGAGTCAGCCAAAGCCGATTTTCAGGATGTTTCGGGATACGTTGTTTTCAGCGTCAAGCGGGCTTATTACGTTTATCTGCAGGCTAAAATGAGCGCGGATGTCGCCGCGGAAACAGTAAATAAATTTCAGCAACACCTGGAAATAGCCACGGCATTTTTTGAAACGGGAAAACGCTCCAAAATCGACGTGACCAGCGCGGAAGTTAATTTAAGCAATGCTAAAATAAATTTGCTCAAGGCGGAAAACACACTGCGCCTGGCCAGAGCAAATCTCAATAACGCCATGGGACTGAAAAACGCTCCCCTATATCAGATAAAAGAGGATCTTGTTTATAAACCATACGACATTACATTGGCCCAGGCGCTGCGCAGGGCATATGAGGCAAGACCCGACCTTCTTTCCACCGCAAAGAAAAAAGAAGCGTTGGAAAAAACTGTTGTTCTTAATCAAAAAGGATATTTGCCGGTATTGTCGGGAAGCGCGGCTTATGGCTATCTGGGAAACGACCATAAGACAGATGAAAACTGGAACATCGGCGTGATGCTGACCTTCCCGCTTTTTACCGGTTTTTCCACCAAGTACCAGGTTGACGAAGCCAAAGCCAATCTCAATGCCTTCAAGGCCAACGAAAATTCGCTGCTCCAACAAGTTTCCCTCGAAGTTGAATCAGCGTATTTGTCATTTAAAGAAGCGGGCGAAAGGATTGGGGCAGGCGAAATTATCGTCCGTCAGGCCGAGGAAAACGTCGAGTTGGCCACGGGAAGATACGAGGCGGGCGTCGGCAGTTCCATTGAAATTACCGATGCCATGATTGCCTTGAACAACGCCAAAATGACTTATATAACGGCACTAACCGATTATCACATCGCGCTGGCGAATCTGGAAAGAGCCATGGGGGAAAGCAAATGAAAAAAATAATAATTGCCGCAATTATTCTTATTATTGCCTCAATCGGGTTCTGCACTTTAATCAGGCATAAAAACAATCAGGTAAAATACGTTACGGAAACAGTCGGGCGCGGCGACATCAAAGCGATGGTCTCCGCCACAGGAACAGTCAATGCCGTAACCACTGTTTTGGTCGGCACACAGGTCTCCGGAACGATAAAACAGTTATTGGTCGATTTCAATTCTCCAGTAAAAAAAGGCCAGCTTCTGGCAACTATCGACCCCTCGACCTTTGAAGCGCAGGTACAGCAGGCAAAGGCAAACCTGCTTCTGGCGGAAGCCAACCTAGAGAAAGCCCGCGTAGCCGCACAGGACGCGAAAACAAATCTGGAAAGAAACAAAACCCTTTTTGACAGAAAATTTATTGCGAAGATTGAACTTGATAATTCCGAAACAGCTTATCTTTCCTCACTGGCTCAGCTAAAGGCGTCCGAAGCACAGGTAGCGCATTCGCGCGCGGCACTAAATTACGCGCAGACCAATTTAAGATACACAAGGATTGTATCTCCGGTAAACGGCATAGTAATCTCCCGCAATATTGATGTCGGCCAGACCGTCGCGGCGAGTTTCCAAACACCCACTCTCTTCACGATTGCCCAGGATCTGACAAAAATGCAGATAAACACAAGCGTTGATGAAGCGGATATCGGCAGAATAAAAAAAGGCCAGCCGGTGGAGTTCTCCGTGGATTCCTACCCGGACATAACCTTCAAGGGAAACGTCTCGGAAGTGCGCAATTCCCCTATTATCGTGCAAAACGTCGTTACCTATGATGTTATTGTGAAAGTCGACAATCCCGAACTGAAACTGAAACCTGGTATGACCGCTAATGTTTCCATAGAAGTCGCCAATAAGAAAGACGTGCTGCTGATACCTTCAGCGGCGTTGCGGATAAATATTCAGGACTCAGGTTCTGCCCCACCGCGGCAAAGATCTCCGGGCGTTTGGATTTTACGCGCCAACAAACCTCAGCGGGTGGCGATTGAAACAGGCATCAGCGACAACAGATTCACCGAAGTGCTTTCCGGAGACATCTCCGTCGGCAGTTCGATAATTGTGGAAGTCAATGATCCGAAAAAACAGGCCGCTGCCGCGTCTTCGTTCAGGCCGCCCGGTTATCTGAGGTAATATGTCGCTTATTGAAACGCACAAACTGCAAAAAATATATCTGATGGGCGAAAACGAGGTCCGCGCGCTGGACAATGTTTCCCTGAAAATTAACACGGGTGAATTTGTCGCGGTCATGGGACCGTCCGGTTCCGGAAAATCCACTTTTATGAACGTGATTGGTTGCCTCGACGAACCAACCAGCGGCCGGTATCTTCTCGACGGCATTGATGTCAGCAAAATGGAGCGCGACGCCCTGGCGCAGATCCGCAACAAAAAAATCGGTTTTGTCTTTCAGGGATTTAACCTCCTGCCACGCACCTCCGCCCTGGAAAATGTGGAAGTGCCCATGCTTTATAACAACACACCGCCCCGCCAGCGAAAAGATAGGACTATGTGGGCGCTTAAAGCGTTGGGGCTTGAAGGACGGGAACATCATCATCCCAGCCAGCTTTCCGGCGGGCAGCAGCAGCGCGTGGCAATTGCCCGGGCACTGGTTAACGACGCGCCGCTTGTTTTAGCCGATGAGCCGACGGGAAACCTGGATACAAAAACGAGCGTCGAGATTATGGAGCTTTTTGTGCGGCTCAACGAAGAAAATAAAATAACAATTGTTTTGGTCACACATGAAACGGATATCGCGAGTTTCAGTCAACGGACAATCAGATTCCTTGACGGCCACGTTATCAGCGATAAGGCGACAAAACGATGATCAGCATTCCTTCCACCTTTAAAATTTCTCTGCGCGCCCTGCGCGTGAACAAGATGCGTTCGGCTCTGACGATGCTGGGAATTATCATCGGCGTGGCGGCGGTCATCACCATGATCGCCGTGGGTAAAGGCACCAGTGAAAAATTATCACAACAGATATCAACCGTGGGCAGCAACATGATTATCGTGCTGCCCGGCAGCACAACAGCCGGTGGCATCCGGGGAGGATTCGGCACGCAGATGACGCTGACGCGAGCTGATGCGGAAGCAATCGAACGGGAATGTTCCGCCGTTCACGTGGTAGCTCCCGTGTTGAACGGAGTGGCGCAGGTGGTTTACGGCAACCAGAACTGGTCGACCGGCGTTTACGGAACAACCGAAGCCATGCTCGAAGTAAGAGACTGGGGTCTGGTTGCCGGCAGAAATTTTACGGAGCAAGACATCCGCAACTCAACCAAAGTGTGTCTTTTAGGACAAACCGTGGTTGATAAACTTTTCGGGGGGATGGATCCCCTGCAACAGACAATCCGGATTAAAAAAGTCCCTTTTACCGTTATCGGCATTTTGGAGAGCAAAGGGCAATCAGTAATCGGGCAGGATCAGGATGATGTTATTTTTATTCCATTGACCACCGCGCAAAAAAGAATCTTCGGCACAACCATGCCGGGGATGGTGCGTACCATAGCGGTAAAAGCCAGAAGCGCCCAGGATTTAAACAGAGCAGAAGAACAAATAACGCAGTTATTGCGGCAAAGACACCGCATCGGACCAAATCAGGAGGATGACTTTTCGGTGCGTAATCTCACACAGATGCTGGATCTGGCGCAACAGGCCTCCAAAGCCATGGCCCTGCTTCTAGCCGCCATCGCCAGTATTTCTCTTTTAGTGGGAGGCATCGGCATCATGAATATCATGCTTGTTTCCGTTACCGAGCGCACGCGCGAAATCGGCATCCGCATGGCGGTCGGGGCGAAAACCTGGGATATCCGCCTGCAGTTTATCATCGAGGCAATAACTCTTTCCTTGATCGGCGGTATGATCGGCATAGTTCTGGGCATTTTTGTCACCAAATTCCTTTCCGCTTTTGCCAATATTACCACGGTCATTTCGCCCTTTGCCGTGATTCTTTCTTTCGGATTTTCCGGACTGGTCGGCATATTTTTCGGATTTTATCCCGCCTATAAAGCGTCACTGCTCAATCCGATTGACGCGCTGCGCTACGAATGATATGAAAATTAAATTATTTTGTTGACCTCATAGACGATTTTATGTATTAATTGCCAGCTTTTTAGGTTATGCATTGATATTGCATTAATATATTTTGGGGGGAAAAATAAAAAATGAGCACGGAAATTAAAGCTCCAATGACCGGCAAGATTGCCAGTATTGTCGTGAAAGTCGGTGACGAAGTAAACGCGGACGATGAAGTCGTCATCATGGATGCCATGAAAATGGAAATTCCCGTCTACTCGCCGGTAAAAGGCACGGTAAAGGAAATCAATGTAAAAGAAGGCGATTCCGTGAAAACCGAACAGGTTCTGATGGTCATCGGCTAAAATTTTATTTATTGCCGCCTCGGCAACTTTTCAATTAAGTCACTCTTTAAAGCATAATTATAAAACAAAAAGGCATTGTGTGTGCTCACAGTGCCTTTTTGTTTCGGCCAATGCCCAGGTAATTATAAAATAAAATTCGCCCGCGATTATTTATCCGCGAAAAGCTCTCTGATATCGTCTCTTAACAGATACCAGATGATTAGCAAATCAACGGCAATGCTTACAATAACCAAAATGGCGTCATTGTAGGTAATCTCCTGTCCCGGTATTTTCATCGCGATAAGATTGAGTGGCACTGATATGGCACAAATGGCAATAGCCAGTTTTCTCCCCCAATCTGCGAGCATCCAAAGGCCATAAGAAGCGACAAAAGACAATAAACAAAGCGCCAGTGTTACAATAAACAATATTTTCACCCAGGCAGTTAGCAATTCGCCGGAGAAAAATAAAACAAAAATGCTCACTGTCAAGCCCATTAACCCGTTGATAATAGCAAAATAAAGAGCAATTAGAATAATCACCAGCGGCTTATTTTTAGCCATAATATTTGTCTCCTCTCCTTTAACGACTGAATCCTATCGACATTGTTTATAGGTGTATACTGTATAATCATTACATATTCCAGTTTTTTAAAAAGTTATGCCCCAAAATATCTTTGGGAGATAACAGAAATAATAAAAATGAGCCAACAAATCGGCTAATACCAAATATTTTCGGTGGTCAGGGAAATTGTTTTCCGGGCCTGAAACAAGCGAGCGTATGCACTCAAACGTTATGCCAGTAACGATTGTCTTTGAATATTTGCACGCCTGTATTTATAAATATCATCGCCCCTTCCCCTTCTGTCAGCAGCAACGGGTTGCAGAGCTTGGCAAACTGCCTTTCTGAATGCTCTTCAAAGATTGGATATTAAAATGCATCTTCATCCCATCCGTAAACAAATCATTCTATATCCTGCGGCCATGATTTTCTTGACATACAAATCCACGTTTCATATACTTGCCTCTCAAGAGGGCGGTTTTTTATCAATTATCAAGCCAAATGTCGGACCGTCTTTAGAGCCATCTAACAATTAATCAATAAAAAAGGATTTTCTATAAAAAATGGAGAAAGAATTTTTCACTCCCGAGCCGATGATATTCGCTCATCGTGGCGATCCCATAAATTACCCGGAAAACACCATCCCTTCCTTCAAAAGCGCCAGCGAGTCGGGAGTTGATGTAATCGAAACCGATTTGCGCATTACAAGTGATGGGCACTTTGTGCTTTTCCATGACACGACGATCGACAGGATGACCAACGGCAGAGGAAAATTGTCAGATTATACACTGGATGATCTTAAAAGATTTGACGCCGGCTACCGTTTTTCCTCAGACGGAGTAAGTTACCCTTTCAGAAATAAGGGGATAACTATTCCTGACCTCGAAGAATGCCTCCTTGAATTTCCCGAACAGCGTTTCAATATTGATCTTAAGGTGAAAAACCCTTCGCAGGTAAAAAAATACTGCGAAATACTGAAGAAACACGATTCCGTGAAACGCGTGTTGACCGCGTCCGAGCACACGGAAAACCTCAAGGAGGCGCGCAAGATCCTTCCCGAAATGGCGACATCCGCGTCGCGGCGGGAAGTGATCGGCGCGTATTTTCTTTTCAAATCCAAACTTTTATCAATGAAAAGTAGTTTTGCCGCTGACGCTTTTCAGATTCCGGAATTTTTCGGCACGTCACGGATCGTAACCAGGGAAATAATTCGCGCGCTTCACCGTAGAAATGTACGCGTGCACGTATGGACGGTAAACCGAAGAGAGGATATTCTCCGCCTACTGGATTATGGTGTCGACGGTATTATCACGGATGATTTCCGTCTACTCAAGGAAATAATCGTTTCATGATATGAACCGGTCATTATCTATTTTACAATAATGTTAAAGAAATATTTTATTGTTCAAGAGTACCTCAGTAGGCCTGGAATAAAAAAAGGGGCTGCGCACCGAAGCACGCCACCCCTTATTTTTTGGTGAGCCCTGTCGGGATCGAACCGACAACCTACTGATTAAGAGTCAGTTGCTCTACCAGCTGAGCTAAGGGCCCTTTGTGATTCTAGCTATAAGATTTTATTTAATTGGTTCTTAACTCCAATATCTTTTTCTGGCGCGCCCGGTAGGATTCGAACCTACGACCAACAGATTCGAAGTCTGCGACTCTATCCAGCTGAGCTACGGGCGCGTAGTTTCCAATCCTAAAAATGGGGTGAGTGAAGGGACTTGAACCCTCAACCTCCGGGGCCACAACCCGGCACTCTGACCAATTGAGCTACACCCACCACTTTTATCCTGGTGCGCCTGGAGGGATTCGAACTCTCGACCCACGGATTAGAAGTCCGTTGCTCTATCCAGCTGAGCTACAGGCGCAGATATTTAAATCCGACCCTAAAAAAGTTTTGACGTAATATCTTCTCTCCTCCTATTTGTCAAGCCCAATAACCGCAATATTATTTATTATTTAACATAACCGGCGATGCCATCAAAACTATATCCGCGCTTGCGGATATTGGCCGCCCGCGCGTCCGTGGTAAAAAAATAGCGGCCCGTTGCGGCATTATGCCAGCGGTACAACTCTCTGGTATTCGTTAATTTTGATGTCGCGATATTGCCGATGGCGCCTTCAAACATGTAACCCTGAAGATTTTTACCGCCCGCGTTTTGATCATGATGATAAAAATGATCGCCGCGCTGAATGCTATACCAGCGATAAAAAGGAGTCGTGCCGGGAGAATTGGGGGCGAAAAGCCTGAACGCGATGCCGTCTTTTGTATAATTATTTCTGCCGAATTTGGCGGTATCCTCCTGAGGATTGGCCGTCAGCAAAAAATCATCTCCTCGTGAATAACGATAAACATCGATATCCCTGGCGGCGCTTTCCGAAACAACTTCCGCAAACAGTTCTACTACAACTTCGCCCCCATTGGCGTTAAACACAATGTTGTCGGAATAATAGCCGGGCTGTAGACCAGAGGAATTAAATGTTACCCGCAGGTAATTGGTCTGCGTGAGCGTTGTGCCCGAAGTGGGAACAACCGTCGTTTTTCCCGCCGGCGCGTGGCTTACGGATTTGCCCAGTATTTTTACACCTTCAAAAATAAGGCGGCTATCCTTGCTGACAATAGTCAAAACATGGGGGCCGTCAGCGAGTCCTTCGGCAAGCGTAATTTCCCCTTTTTCTCCTTTATTTTTATCATGCAATTCTTCGAGCACGCCGCGAATATCCACCGGGCGCTCATCGATATAAACGTGAAATACAGCGCCTGCGGGAAAGCTCGTCACATAAAGAATAATTCCCGTGCCGACAAATTGCATTCTGATGGCATTTTCTCCTTCGGCGCCGGAAGGATAACCATTATTTTCCGTCCACCGACCAGACAACTCCATTATATCCCGAAGATGGGCGGGAGCTTCATAAACGCCTTTGCCTACCGAGTCATCATTGAGGAACGAAAGATATACGCTCTTTTTAAAATCAGCCGGGTTTTCCTTGCGTTTGGGTTTTTCCACGGCCACGGACCAATTAAGCATTTCCCTTCCTTTATTGGTCAGCGTGATTCTTTTGGAGACAGTTTTATTCGGCAAAACAGCGCCCATATCGATTCTGGCGGGGTTCAGATTGAGCATCGCTTTTTGCTGCAGCGAGGAAATGACAAACGAAACAAAAATTGTGCGGTCTCCGCCTGCGGAATTGATTCTGATTGCTTCTTTGTGCATGCCCTCGCTCAGTTTTTTACTAACGGTAAAAGACTGGCTTTCACCCTCCAGCTTCATTTCCACAAAACGATCGCCGTCCGCCCTGCCACTGAGCGCTGATTGCTCCTCATCTGTAAGCAGGCGAACCTCCACCCGCAGATAATCGCTCTTCTTCAGCATTACCGTTAATAGCTCGGCTCCGGATGTAACCTGCCAGCCCTCCGGACATTTTACCGACCATTCCAGAGAACCGGCGCCCATGTTTCTCAGCGTAAACAGACCCGCTCCCGCTTCACCGGGGATTATTGTTCCCAGATTAATTTCCCGCGGCGACACAGATAAAACGGGCGGCATAAGTTCCGTCGCGCTGACCGCTGTGGCGAAAAGCTGACTGATGATTACGGCCAAATAGGCCCATAGAAATTTCTTTTTTATGTGCGACATACAAACTCTCCAGAATGACAGATTGTCTTCTAGCCCAAAGACCAAATTTTAGCAACCCATTTTGAGTCGTGGCCGGATAATCCTTTAAGCCAGGCTCTTCTTGTTTTCGAATTTCGCGTTTTTATCTGTTTGTTATTATTGATTTAAAATAACTAGCGCGCGGAAAAACCTTGACATCCACCGCAATCTGAATGTAATTTCCGCACGTTTCTTCTAAACAGCCCTGAGGCTGATAAAAAAATGGAACACACATGAACATAATCAGGTAAATAATTGACTATGGCTGATGAAAATTTAATTTACTGGCTGGCCTTGAAGTCCATCCCTGGAATCGGCAACGCGTCAGTTTGCTCCTTGGTGGAAAAATTCGGCTCCGCTGCCGCGGTTTTTCGCGCTTCAGCCGAAGAAATTTCGCAGGCATCCGGTATCAGCAAAAAAACCGCGTTGCGCATTTCCGACTATAAAGCATGGGATGAAACAAAAAGGGCTTTCGAAAATATAAATAAAGACAATATTCGAATTATAACTTTTCTGGACAAAGAATACCCGCATAATCTTCTTGCCGTTGACGATCGCCCGGCGTTTTTATATGCGCGGGGAGAACTCCATGAAGACGATATCAATCTGGCCATAGTCGGCTCCCGCATTGCCAGCACTTACGGAAAATACACAACGGAAAGAATAAGCCGCGAACTAGCGCAAAAAGGCATTACGATTGTCAGCGGCATGGCCCGTGGTGTGGATTCGGCGGCGCACCGCGGCGCTTTAGCTGTACATGGTCGCACCATTGCCGTATTGGGAAGTGGTTTGGACATAGTTTATCCGCCGGAAAATCAAAGCTTATTCAACCAAATAATCGAAAACGGAGCGGTGGTTTCGGAATTCCCACCGGGCATGCCACCGCTGGCAAACAACTTCCCCGCCCGCAACCGCATCATCAGCGGCATGTCTTATGGCGTAGTGGTTGTGGAGGCGGGCGAAAAAAGCGGCTCGCTGATTACCGCAAGGCTCGCTCTAGAACAGGGCAGAGAAGTATTCGCCGTGCCCGGCAGCATTGATACGGCATCTTCACGCGGGACAAACAAACTAATTAAAGAAGGCGCTAAATTAATCGAAAACGCGGACGATATTCTGGAAGAAATAATCCCGCAGCTGGAAAGAAGAAAGCAACCCTCTGCTCTACCCCAGACCATAATCACCACAAACAAGCACCATCAAAAAACTGAACTTACTCCACAGGAAAAACAAATAATCGTTTTTATTTCTTACGAAAAGGTTCATGCCGATGAAATTATCGCACAGTCAAAATTACCACCGGCTGATGTGCTCAGCGCGCTTTTCTCACTGGAGTTAAAAGGCCTGGTGGCGCAGCATCCGGGAAAGTATTTTTCGTTGAATAAATAATTTATCTTTACAAATTAGGACGTGTCGTTTATAGGGAGCGGCAATATACATAAGGAGAGGAAATGGCAAATTCATTAATCGTGGTGGAATCTCCCACGAAAGTTAAAACCATAAAAAAATTTCTTGGCGCCGGCTACAATGTAGTTGCGTCCATGGGACATATAAAAGATCTGCCCAAAAGCAAGCTGGGCATCGATCTGGAGAAAGATTTTGAACCAACATACAATGTGATTGAGGCAAAGAAAAAAACCATCGATGAGCTGAAAAAAGCCGCCAAGAAAGCTGAAAACATCTATCTGGCCCCCGACCCAGACCGTGAAGGAGAAGCAATCGCCTGGCACATCGCCGAAGTGGTTGACGCAAAAAATAAAAATATTTATCGCGTCTTATTCAACGATCTTACCAAGAGAACAGTCCTGGAAGCCATGGAAAAACCGCTGGCGTTGGATTTCAACAAATACGAAGCGCAGCAGACGCGCCGCATCCTTGATCGCCTGGTTGGCTACCAGATAAGCCCTATTCTTTGGGATAAAGTGAAACGAGGATTGAGCGCGGGACGTGTCCAGTCCGTGGCGGTGCGCCTTATTTGCGAAAAAGAAGAGGAAATAAACAAGTTCGTTCCTGAAGAATACTGGAACTTAATCGCGCAGTTTGAGGGAAACAATCCCCCACCTTTCGAAGCGAAACTGATAAGAATCGACGGCAAAAAAGCTAAGATCACCAATGGGGAACAGGCAACGCAGCTCGCCGAGAAGCTGAAAAATTCCACTTTCCTCGTCGAAGCTCTGGAAAAAAAGGAGCTGAAACGTTCCGCACCTCCCCCTTTTACCACCAGCAAGCTGCAGCAGGAAGCATCGCGCTGGCTGCGCTTTTCGGCAAAGAAAACGATGAGCGTGGCGCAAAAACTTTACGAAGGCATTGAGCTCGGTGACGAAGGCCCCGTAGGTTTGATAACGTATATGAGAACGGATTCTTACCGCATCGCCGATGAAGCATTGAATGAAGTGCGTCAGTATATAAAGGATAATTATTCGACGGACTATCTTCCTTCCAGTCCCTATACTTATAAAAACTCGCAAAAAACGCAGGACGCGCACGAAGCAATCCGCCCCTCGAGCATGGCTCACCGGCCTCAGGACATTAAAGATTATTTGTCAAAAGACGAATTCAAACTCTACCAGTTAATCTGGAACAGATTTGTCGCCAGTCAAATGAATCCGGCTATTTTCGATCAAACCACCATCGATATCGCCGGCGCCGACTGCATCTTCCGCGCTCAGGGACAGGTGCTTAAATTCGCGGGCTTTACCATAGTGTACACGGAAGGAAAGGACGAAAAGGACGAAAAAGAAGAAAACGGCGAACTGGGCAAACTTCTGCCGGAAGTCAAAGAAGGCGAATCTTTAAAATTGATTAATCTTGAAACACAGCAGAAATTCACGCAGCCGCCGCCGCGCTTTTCCGAGGCATCGCTGGTGCGCGAACTGGAAGAAAAGGGCATCGGGCGCCCCAGCACTTATGCGAATATTCTTTCCACCATACAGGACAGGGAATACGTGCGCCTGGACAAAGGAAAATTTTACCCCACTGAGCTGGGGATAATTGTCACCGAGCTGCTGGTAAAGAGCTTCCCGACGATTCTGGACGTGGCCTTTACCGCGGACATGGAAAACAAGCTGGATATGATTGAAGAAGGGAAAACCAGGCGCGTGGAAACGCTCAATGATTTTTATCATCCTTTCGCGGAAGAGTTAAATAAAGCAAAAAGCGAAATGAGAAATATCAAGCGTGAAGAAACCCCTACCGATCTGGTTTGCGAAAAATGCGGCTCGCCCATGATTATTAAATGGGGACGCAACGGAAAATTCGTCGCCTGTTCCAACTATCCAGAATGCAAAAACACCATGAATATTAAACGCGACGAGAACGGCGACCTGGCCAAAGAAGAAACCGAATATTCGGATCAAATCTGCGAAAAGTGCGGCAAGCGCATGGTCTATAAGCATGGTCGCTTCGGGAGGTTTTTGGGCTGCGAGGCCTATCCGGAATGCAAAAGCACCATGGCTGTTTCGCTGGGACTGAAATGTCCGGAAAAGGATTGCCCCGGTTCAATAACGGAAAAGAGAACAAAAAAGGGAAAAGTCTTTTACGGCTGCACGAATTATCCTAAATGCACTTTTGCCAGCTGGGACAAACCGCTCATGGAAGCATGCCCCAATTGCGGGTCTCCTTTTCTTGTGGAAAAATATACCAAAAGCAAAGGCGCGCAAAAACTTTGTCCCAATAAGGAATGCGGCTACAAAGACACATTGGATAATCAATAATTTCCAGTAATTACAATTTCATCGTTCATGGCTGAAAAAAAACGCGTGATCATTATCGGCGGCGGCCTGGCCGGTTGCGAAGCGGCCTGGCAATTGCTGCGCCGCGGTCATCGTGTCTTCCTGCACGAAATGAGACCGGAGAAATTCACTCCCGCGCACAAAACAGAGTTTTTGGCGGAACTGGTCTGCAGCAACTCGCTGAAATCAAACAGTATCCAAAGCGCACCCGGCCTTTTAAAAGAAGAGATGCGCTGTCTTCATTCCCTGATTTTGACTGCCGCGCAAGAAGCCAAGGTTGACGCCGGCACTGCCCTGGCCGTGGACCGCCTGCGCTTCTCCCGTAAAGTGGAAGAGATGCTTAACGCTCAGGATAATTTTACTTTAATCAGGAAGGAATGCGCGGAGATTCCCGAAGATTGCCTGACCATTATTGCCACCGGTCCGCTTACTTCCGAATCCTTCGCCGTATCAATTGCAGGACTTTTGGGATCATCCTATCTGTACTTCTATGACGCGATCGCGCCGATCATTGAAGCTGATTCCATCAAGATGGAAAAAGCTTTCTGGGCTTCCCGTTACAACAAAAGCACGCCGGATTACCTCAACCTTCCCCTTTCAGAAGAAGAATATAAAATTTTCTGCGAGCAACTTCTGTTCGGAGAAAAAGTGCCGCCAAAACCGTTTGAGGAAGTGCGTCACTTTGAAGGTTGCCTGCCGATTGAAACATTAGCCGCGCGCGGCGAAAAGACCATGGTTTTCGGCCCCCTGAAACCCGTGGGCTTGCCTCACCCCAAAACAGGAAAAACGCCATACGCGGTCGTGCAATTGAGGCGCGAAAATTCCTTCGGCACTCTTTTTAACATGGTAGGATTTCAAACAAAACTAACCTGGCCGGAACAAAGAAGAATATTTCGGCTGATACCGGGATTGGAAGAAGCGCAATTCGCTCGCTATGGCAGCATTCATCGCAATACTTACATCAATGCTCCGGCACACCTGCGAAAATCACTGCAGCTAAATATAAAGCCGACTGTTTTGTTTGCCGGTCAAATCATCGGCGTGGAAGGATATGTTGAATCGGCCGCCATGGGATTACTGGCCGGCCTGAATGCCGCTTTTATCCTAGAAGAAAAAGAATTACAGCCACCTCCACCCGTTACTTGTCTCGGCGCGCTGATCAATTATATCACATCTCCGCCTCTTAACTCCTTCCAGCCCATGAACATAAATTATGGCTTGCTAGACCCCTTGGGAAAAAATAAAATCCGAAAAAAAGATAAGAAAGCGCTCTACGCAAAAAGATCCCTGGAAAGTCTGCGTCAATGGATGTCTGATTACTGCATTGATTAACCTGTTATGATTATTACATCTGGGCTGTTTTTTTAACTGAAGAATAGGGAATACTTATCGAAATAGTACTCAACCCTTCTTCGGATATGATATTAACTTTAGCCTGATATTTTTTAAGTATCAAAAGAGCGTGGATAACCCCGCGGTCAATAACAGATGTCAATATTTCCCGCGCACCGTCGTTAAGCTGCTTTAATACTCTCTCAATATCCGTTACCGGTATAACACCGCCGGAATCGCGAATGGCAGCGCTGACATATTTTTGATCATATTGTGTCTCGAGATAAAATTCCTTTATTATGCTGGCCTGAGACCGGGACATAGCAAAGCGTATCAGTTTCCAGAAGGCAAGAGATAATTCCGCGCTATTTCCCTTGAAAGACGGAACGTCATAATTCAGCTTTACCGTCTTTTTTATTTCATGCTTAAAATCCAGATAGAAAAAGAAAAAGCGCATTTCATCAGACAATAACTGAGATAAATTAATCCTGCTTTCTAATCTGGAATCAAGCATATAAAATTTACCCGTCAAAGATTTGAACAGGTCATAAAATATTTCCGCTTCGTTGTTAATAGCGCGGATTTCCGTTTTGAGCTTTTGCAGCTCATCTTTCATTTCATCAGCAACTTGTGGATATTTTTCCGAGATGTGAGCGTTGATTTCGTTGAATCTTCGTTGTAACAGCTTGGAGCGTCCCATGATGCTATTTAGGGGATTGGCAAAATTATGCAGAATTCCGGGAATCAAATCCCTGATAAATGTGGAAGTAAATTCCTCTTCCAAGGCTTGATAATTTTCGTCTCTGACCACTTGTGCCTCATCGACTGGTTTTTATATAAATCGCGCTACGCTTTGTCCACTGAACAGAGACATCCTCTGGACTTGATTATAGAAATACCTTATTTAGATGTCAAGGTAATAAAGCCTCTGACATGAGCAAAATGCTTGACTTATTGTTATGAGTAATGATTTATTAATCCATATTTTATGAGAGTGTGCGTTGATTAATTTCTTAATCCAACAAACAGGAGGGCTAATTATGACAAAAAAACATCTGACGATTATCGCACTTTGTTTTTTCTCTATCTTCGTTTTCAGTGGCGCCGTAAAGGCGCAGGGCGAAATCACCGGCCTATGGAAAACCGTCTCTGATGAAGGTGAGGATAAAGGCAAGGCCAAATCTCACGTGGAAATATTTGAGAAAGACGGCGCATACTTCGGCAAAGTCAATCGTCTTTTACTCAAGCCGCAAGATACTCTCTGTACAAAATGTGTGGGAGATTTGAAAGACAAGCCTGTCGTGGGCATGGTTATTTTCCAGGACATGAAAAAAACTGGGAAAATTGACGATACGCTGGGCGTGGAGTTCGCGGGCGGCACAATCATGGACCCGGATAACGGAAAAACCTACAAATGCAAAATTTGGGTGAAAGGAGACGTGCTGACGGTCAGAGGATTTATCGGCATTCCGACCCTGGGCAGAAGCCAGCAATGGTATCGGGTTAATTAAAATATTTGCTGTCTTGAATAACTAAAAAAAGGCTTTGAATTATTTCAAAGCCTTTTTGTTTTTTGGTAGCGGGGACAGGATTTGAACCTGTGACCTTTGGGTTATGAGCCCAACGAGCTACCTAGCTGCTCCACCCCGCGTCATATCGACATTGGAAAAAGTGAGGAACTTACACCATTAACGATAATATTTGTCAAGGAGTTATTTGCCTGTTTTCCAAATTCACCACGCCCATATAATTTTTATCTGAATATTTTATTCAGTTATATAGCCCATTAACCTATAGATAAGTTTCGCCGCCAGAAAATCCGGGGCAACCGTCCCGGGAAGCGGCGCCAGCTCGACTACGTCAAAACCGCGAATTTTACACGTTTTGGAAACCGATCTTAACAGGCGCACAACATGATTCCAGTAAAGACCCCCCGGTTCTGGCGTTCCCGTGGCCGGCATAACGGACGGATCAAACACATCCAGATCAATCGTCACATAAACATCGCCTTTGATGTTTTTAGTGATCGTTTCGCACCAGTTTTTATTCTCCAAGACAAAATCAGCACTGTAACTTTTTACCTTGCTTTTGGACAAATAATCGGCGTCTTCCCTGCTCATGCTCCTTATGCCTACCTGAATCAGCGGACATATGTCGGCGATCCTCCTGGCCACGGACGCGTGGCTGTATGGCGTGTTTTGATAGCTGTCCCGCAAATCCGCGTGCGCGTCAAATTGCAGCACGGACATTTTCGGATGCTTTTCCAGAAGAGCTTCCACGGCTCCGGAACTAATACTGTGTTCACCACCCAGCATAACCGGAATTTTATCCGAAGCGGCGATGCGAGAGATTTTTTTGCGCACCTGGTTGACCATGTATTTTGGTCCGCGCGAATCCACTGCCATTGGTTCTGTCGTATGGATGCCGCATAAATATGTTTCTTTTTTCAGTTCCTCATCATACAGTTCCATGTTGCATGACGCCTCGATGATAGCCGCAGGCCCTCTTCGGCTGCCCGGTTGATAGGTGGAAGTCAAATCATAGGGAACAGGCAATACAACGAACTTGGCATTACGTAAAGAACATTCCGGATAAATTCCTCCATAATTCATATATTTACAATGTCTCCTTCATTTTAGCGTAATCGATAATATTTTCACATCTTCACCGATCAGAAAAATATTATTTCATCAAAAGGTGCGGATGACTAACACGGCAAATTAATTATGTCCAGTGCTGATTAATTTTTCCCGCTTCCTGAACGCGCGGATGATAATGACTCAGGCTGAAATTTCCGTCTTCATAATAAACAAATGAGTAGTATTTGATCCAATCACCCAGGGCAATAAATATTTTTTCCTTACCTATAATGTTAAATCGGCGAATGAGCGGCTGATGAGAATGACCCATAATGATTACATCATAACCGTCACGAAGCTTTACCTCCGCAAAAGATGACATTTTTTCAAATAAGGCATCACCGTTGTCTTTATTCAATTCCTTGCTGGCCGCGGAACTCAGGCTTGCAATACTCCAGAGAAGGGGCCGCGGCAGAAAACGCTGAAATAGATAAAATACGCGGCTACGCAATACTTTCCTGAAGAGAAGGTACACCTTGTTGCTTTGATCCGCGGTATCGCCATGCCCGATCAGGAATTTCCTGCTATCAATATCTCTATCGAGCCACTCGTCGCATACTTCCATTCCATGTACATCGCCAAAATATTCTTTCATGAAAAAATCATGATTGCCTTCTAATAAATGAACCTTTACTCCCGCCTGTTTTAAATCAATCAACTTATCAATGATCGGCCTGAATTCAGGATAAATATTTTCCTTCCGGCAGAACCAGAAATCGAACAAATCGCCCGCAATGAATATATCGTCGATATAGACCGCCTGATTATTTTTTTTGTTTTTCCCGATGAGTGAACACACTTTGCCCTCTTTAAGATCATTCAAAAAAGACATGAGTTTTTCATATCTTTCATCCGATGATTTTTTTAAATGGGCGTCTGCTAAAAAAACGGCTTTCATACAACTTTCTGTGCATCACTCGCTGGTGTAGGCCTTTACCAGATAAAGACATTGCCGGTCAATATCCTATAAAGATATCATCTTGTCTAAATATTCTCCGCTCAACAATTGTTTAAACCATAAAATATTCCGTAAGAAAATGCTAATTGATTCTTGTCATGTTTATTATTTTTTGCTAGTTTAAATACGATAACATGGACGCAAAGCCCCGAATATATCGATTATATTAAGGAAATAATGAAGAAAAACCAAAGCGCATTGAGCAGAGCAAAGGAAGTCCTCAAAATAGAGGCGCAGAGTATTTTGCGCCTGGTGAACAATATAGATAAAAATTTTTCCCGCGCCGTTGATTTAATCTCCAGGTGCAAAGGCCGGGTAATCATAACCGGGATAGGTAAATCAGGTCTGATCGGCAAAAAAATTGTCGCGACGCTTACCAGTACCGGCACGCAGGCTCTTTTTCTGCATCCCGCCGAAGGCATTCATGGAGATTTGGGAATCGTCACAAAAAAGGATGTCCTGCTGGCGATCTCCAACAGCGGCGAAACGCGGGAATTAGTGCCGATTATTTCATCCGTTCGCTCCATCGGCACCCCCATTATTATTTTCACCGGAAAAAAAGATTCGACGCTGGCGCGCTCCAGCGATATTGTTATCGATGTTTCCGTGGAAAAAGAGGCGTGTCCCTTTGGACTTACACCCACTTCCAGTTCGACTGCCGCGCTTGCCATGGGCGACGCACTGGCTATCGCCTTGATTGACAAAAAGCAATTCAGGGAAAAGGATTTTTACAAATTTCACCCCGGCGGCAGCCTGGGCGCGAGGCTCAAGGAGCCGGTAAAGCAGGCGATGATTACGGGGAAAAAAATCCCCCGTGTTTTTACCGGAACATCTGTGCAAAAAGCCATTCAGGAAATCGATCGCAAAAATGTTGGCTTTGTTTTAATCACCGACAAAAAAAATAAGCTGTTGGGCATTTTGACAGATGGCGACGTCAGGCGTATGATTGGCAACGGTGTTTCTTTTGACGGAAAAACTATTGACGAAATGATGACTTGCAACCCTAAAACGATTGATGGAAACGCAACACTTGCGCAGGCAATGGAACTGATGCAGAAAAAGGAAATAACCGCATTTGCCGTAGTTGATAAAAAGAAATACCTTAAGGGATATATTCATATGCACGATATATTGGGACGCGGCGGCTCGGTTAACATTTCTCTCATTTCATAAGAGTGGTTTATATGGCCATTTATGAGTTTGACGGCAAAAAACCTTTTGTTCCACATGACTCTTTCGTGCACCCGCAGGCAACTTTAATCGGTGACGTGAAAATCGGGCATGAGTGCTTAATCGCGCCCGGCGCATCGATTCGCGCTGATTTCGGCCCGGTGGTCATCGGCGACCGTTGCAGCATCCAGGATAATGTTGTCATTCATGTTTTCCCCGGCTCGCAGGTATTTATCGGCGATGACGTAACCATTGCCCACGCCGTTCTTATTCATGACGCGCAGGTAAAATCACGCTGTGTTATCGGCATGGGCTCGATACTTCTGTTTAATGTGGTTTGCGAAGAAGATGTTTTTGTTTCCGTAGGATCCGTCATCGCCAAGGGCACGCGCGTTCCCGCCGGAAAGAACGTCGCGGGTAATCCGGCGGCAATTACTCACGATGTTACAGAAAACCAGAAATTGACCGCGAAAGCCGGCATCGAATATTACCGGGAACTCTGTAGAAAATACCTTTCCACAATGAGGGAATGAGGTAAAAAAATAGAGAGCTATTGGACATAACCAAAAACTCTATTTTTAAAATGGTAGGCGGTGCTGGGATTGAACCAGCGACTTCTACCGTGTGAAGGTAGCACTCTCCCGCTGAGTTAACCGCCCATTTTTGATTTGCTATAACTTAAAGATTATTGCATTTCAAGCAAAATATCTTCAGAAACACAATTTGGTTATTTTAAGTTTTCCTAAAAACAATCCTACGACCAAAAAACCTCCGCTGTCTCTTTTTTTCTTTATAAGACAGCGGAGGCTCTGGTGATTTTAATTCAGCTTCACTAGAAACAATTTTTTTTACAGCATTTCATAGATGCCCGCTGCACCCATGCCGCCACCGATACACATCGAAACAATACCTCTTTTCGCGCCACGGCGTTTCATCTCGTGGAGAAGCTGCGCGGTCAGCTTGGCACCGGTGCAGCCTAACGGATGACCCAACGCGATAGCTCCGCCGTTCGGATTGATATCACCCTTCCAATATCTGTCTTCAATGCCTATCTTACGGCAGCTATAGATAGCCTGCGAAGCAAAGGCTTCATTGATCTCAAAAAGATCAATGTCATCAGTGGTCAAACCGGCGAGTTTTAATACTTTTGGTATCGCCACGGAAGGACCGATGCCCATTTCTTCCGGTTTGCAACCGGCAACTGCATAATAGGTAAGTTTCGCCAAGGGCTTCAAGCCAAGTTGCTGCGCTTTTTCCGCTGTCATCAGCAATGAAAAAGCAGCGCCATCCGTCATCTGCGAAGAATTGGCGGCGGTACAGGAACCGCCCGCCTTGAAGGGAGATTTCAATTTAGCCATGTCTTCGAGTTTTGCCGGCCATCTCACGCCGTCATCCATGTCAAAAGTAACGGTTTCCCGAATTCTTTTGCCGTTTTTCACCTTGTACTTATATGCTGTGATCGGGATTATTTCGTCTTTGAACTTTCCCGCCTGAATCGCTTCATAGGCGCGGCGATTGCTCTCCAGTCCGAATTTATCCAGATCCTCACGCGAAACATTATAGTTCGTTGCTACATTTTCCGCCGTGATGCCCATAGAAACATAAGGATAAGGTTTATCCCAGGGGTAACCGGGAATGGGACGCTGCGCGGCACCTCCCATGGGTATGTGAGACATGGTTTCACAACCACCCGCAATAATCACATCCGACCAGCCGGCACGGATTTTGGCCGTCGCGTCGGCAATCGCCTGAAGACCCGACGAACAAAACCGGTTTATTGTCATGCCGCTGGTGCTTTCGGCAAGATCCGCACCCAGGGCAATGATTTTGCCCAGATTCATGCCCGTTTCATGTTCGGGAAAGGCGCATCCCACGATTAAATCATCTATATCTTCCGGTTTGACCTGCGGCACTCTGGCCATCAAACCTTTAACAACCTGAATTCCAAATTCATCAGCCCGGGTAGCAGCCAGCCCGCCTCTTTTATATCTTCCTCCGGGACTTCTCACGGATTCGACAATTACAGCTTCACGCATGGTTTTCCTCCTTAAAATATATCTATTCTTTTTCTCATTTCATGTGGCGGTCAACGCAAAAATGATCGGCCGCCCATCATTCAAGTGTCTTTCTAGTTGCGCAGCGGTTTACCCGTATTGAGCATATGGATGATTCGCTCGTGGGTTTTTGCTTCGCCCATAAGACTGATAAACGCTTCTTTTTCCAAATCGAGAATTTCCTGCTCGGTCACCCACGTTCCTTCGGGACAATCACCGCCGGAAATTATATAAGCGACTTTTTTGGAGACATGCACATCATAATCAGAAACGTAGTTGCCGTGTTTCATGCCGTAAAGAGCGGCGTCAATCATGCCGCGGAAATTTTCGCCCATAACGGGGATCATCGAAGGTCTCGGTTTTCTGTAATATTTGGCCAGGCCAAGAAGCGTCTGCTTGGCATCCCAGATGTGCTGGTCGCGGCTTAAGCTGATGTTTTCCGTTTTACGAATATAGCCCAGCTCCATGCCTTCCGCGGCACTCGTCGACACCTTAGCCATAGCGATATTCTGGAAAACTTTAGCGTAAATCTGTTGGAGATTCATGCCGTCTTCCACTACGCCATCAGGAAGCCCTTCCGTGCAGCGTACCATCAATTCCTTGACGCCGCCGCCGGCGGGAATGACGCCGACACCGACTTCCACCAGGCCGATATAGGTTTCACAGTGCGGCTGGCATTTTGCGCCGTGGATGGCCATTTCGCATCCGCCGCCCAAAGCCATGCCGGCCGGAGCGGTAACTACCGGCTTGGAAAGATATTTCATCCGCATGTTGGCATTTTGCAAATCCTCTATGCCTTTGCCGATAAGATCCCACTGCTTCTTCTGGGCGGCGTCGAGAACGAATAAAATATTGGCGCCCACGGAAAAATTCGTCGCGTGGTTGGCGACAACCATGCCGACAAAATCCTTTTCCACGATATCGCAGCTGTCAAAAATCATCTGGGTCAAATCTGGCTCAATCGCGTTCATCTTGGTATGGAATTCGAGGCAGACAACGCCGTCGCCGATATCCACCAGTGACGCGGCCTGGTTGCTTTTCACAACCTTCTTACGCTCTTTCAAAGACGGCAGCAGGATAATCTTGGGGTTTTCCGCCATCTTGACATAAGTCTTTTTGGAGAAATCATAGTAATAGGTTCCATCTTTCTTTTTCACATAGAAAGATTTATGCTTTGTTTTAAGCATGTCTTCGATCTTTTTGGGAACCTTAAGCTTTAGTTTCTTCATTACCTCAACAGCTTCTTTAACTCCGACTGCATCCCAGGTTTCAAAGGGGCCCATTTCATGGTTATAACCCCATTTCATCGCGTTATCGATGCCGACAATCGTATTGCTGATTTCGGGAACACGGTTCGCCGCGTAAATAAAGTTTCTGCACAGGTACTCACGCGCGACTTCTCCGGCCACATCATCCGCGTTGAAAATAACTTTCAGCTTATCGGCGAAACTGCCGGGTGTTTTTTTGGCTTTCTCAATGGATTCAAAAACCGGCTTGGTGGGAACAACGTATTCCATAGTCTTGTAATCAAGAACCAGTTTAACTTTCTTGCCTTTTTCATCTTTAGTTCTCTTGTAATAGCCCTGTCCGGTTTTGTTACCCAACCACTTGTTTTCGATCATCTTAAGCGTTAGTTCATTCGGCTTAAAATAATCGCGCATTTCGTCATCAGGTACCGCTTCATAAAGGTTCTTGCTGACGTGGAAACCGGTATCCAGTCCGACTAAATCGATTGTGCCGAAAATGGCGGAGCTGGGCCTTCCCAACGGCTTGCTGATGATGGCATCGAGTTCCTCTATTTTCAGGCCTTTGCTGAACATCACATGCGCGGCGTTGGCCATATCGAAACTGCCGATGCGGTTGCCGATGAAGTTCGGTCTGTCTTTGCAGACGACAACGCCTTTGCCCAAAACGCTCTCAGAAAAATTAACCATGAAATCAACAATAGATTTCTTTGTTTTTTCACCGGGAATAATCTCCAAAAGCTTCATGTAACGCGGCGGGTTAAAGAAATGCATCCCCAAAAAACGCTCTTTGATTTCCGGCTTCAGATTTGCCGACACGTCCTTAATGGGTATTCCCGACGTGTTTGTCGTGACGATGCATTTGTCGTTGACAATCTTTTCCACTTTGGCAAAAAGATCCTGCTTGATTTTCAGATTTTCCACAACCACTTCAATCACCAGATCAGCATCGGCAAGCCAATCCAGATTATCGGTAAAGTTACCGATCTTTATCATGGATGCGTTCTTTTTGGTCAGAAACGCCGAGGGCTTGGATTTAAGCGCCCCATCCAAACCAGCCTGAGCAAAACGATTGCGCCACGCCGGACTTTGTTCGGTCAAACCTTTTTTCTTGTCAGCTTCCGTCAGTTCGAACGGAATGATATCCAAAAGGTAACATTCAATACCGGCATTGGTAAAATGAGCGGCGATGGTCGCTCCCATCACGCCCGCTCCTAAAACACCGACTTTTTTAATATCATACGTCATTTTTTCCTCCTTGGCCTTTTCATACTAAATACTATTTTCTCTTCCGTAAAACGGCTGAAAGCTTTTCAGTGCCGGCCACACGAAGGAGGCCGGCACTTTTTAATTAATAAGCAAAAGCTTCTTCCGACATTTCCAGAGGAGTTTTATCATCCATCTTTACCGCTTCGCAACGCGCCTTAACTGTTGTCAAAATTTCCACGGCAAAGAATTTTGCCGAAGCAACGCGCCCGAAGTAGAAAGCCGCTTCCTTGTCGTCTTTAATCAGGGCTTTTTGTTTTTCCGGGGTATCCGCGCCTTTTGCTTTATAAATCGCCGCAAGTTTCTCCGCCGCAACACCAGCTCCATCTATCAAGAAGTGCCCTACCAAAACGTCGCCAAATATTTCCATAAATTTGTAGGCATTGAGAATAGGCAACAGGAAATTGCCCGCCTTGCCCGCCTGAACAAAAAACATCGTCAATTCCGCGCAGGCATTGGAGGCTTCTTCCAATATCGCCGTGTGTTTGCCCAATTCCTTGTGTTCTTTCATCTTCTTGATGTTTTTCTGAATTTCCCCGAACATATTCATGGCATTCATGCCTTTTCTTTGTCCCAAACCACGGCCGACCAGGGTCAGCGACTGGATGCCATTGGTGCCCTCGTAGATTGTCGCAATTTTTTCATCACGCATGTACTGTTCCATGGGGTATTCCTGGCAATAGCCGTAACCGCCATAAACATCCATGCCCGTGGAGCAAACCAGCAAACCTTTGTCTGAACAATAAGCTTTGACCACCGTAGTCAACAAATCAAGAAATCCTTCCCAATTGGCTTTTTCTTCTTCTGTCTTGGAAACGGTTGACCTGTCCATGCAATAGGCAACAAAGTAACACAAGGAGCGCATTCCCTCGATGTGCGATTTCATCCACATAAGTTTACGGCGGATATCGGGATGATTGATAATCGCTACCGGCTTGGCATTTGGATCTTTCCCCGCCATGATGTCATTGCCCTGAATACGCTCTTTGGCGTACTGAACTGCATGTTCATAGGACGCGGTGGCGGAATCCAATCCCTGCAGGCCTGTGCCTAGCCTGGCTTCATTCATCATCTGGAACATGATTTTCATGCCTTCGCGCTCACCGCCGAGCAATTCGCCGATGCACTTGCCGTTTTCGCCGAAATTCAATGTTGCCGTCGCCGAACCTTTGATGCCCATTTTATGTTCTATACCACCGGTATTGACATCATTTGGTTCTCCCAGAGAGCCATCGTCATTAACTCTGATTTTCGGAACAATAAAAATGGAAATGCCCTTTGTTCCCGGAGGGTCACCTTCGATGCGGGCCAGAACCGGATGAATGATATTCGGCGTAAGGTCATGATCACCCGAAGAAATGAAACATTTTGTGCCCGTAATCAGAAATTTGCCATCGGGAAGTCTTTTGGCCGTTGTTTTGACCAGGTTAAGATCGCTTCCCGCGCCCGGTTCGGTAAGACACATGGTGCCCGCCCATTCACCGGCATACATCTTATACATGTATTTGTTTTTCTGTTCTTCCGTGCCATAGGTGTGAATAAGGCCGGCAGCGCCATGGGTCAGGCCCGGATACATCTGAAAAGCATAATTGGCCGCGCCGACAAGCTCCGATACAGCAAAAGCAATAGAACGCGGCAGTCCCTGTCCGCCGACTTCCGGAGATTCCCCGGCAGCAAGCCACCCGCCTTCCACATATTTTTTCCATGCTTCATGAAAACATTTGGGAACGGATACCTTGCCATCCTTGAACTTACATCCTTCCTTATCACCTTCGGCAAACGTGGGGGCGATAACATTCACCGCCAATTTTTCCGCCTCTTTAAGAATCATCAGCAAATCATCTTTGGTGAAATCCTTGAAGGCCTCCGTTTCGAACAGCTTATCAATGCCGAGCTGTTCAAACAATACAAACTCTTGATCTCTTGTGTTTACCAACAAATTACTCATGACAACCACCTTTCTTTTTCTATGAAAAATAATTTTATATTTTTAAAATATTCATCATGTCGCTTTAATTTTATCGCAGATTCTTTCTTTTCGTTTAGCCGAATATATGGAGAAAATATAAAGAAAAACAGTTATATTGAGAAACCGCCAGATAGCGCATCGGTTTTGCTGATAATTTACGCCCGCGAGAAATTTATTTTTCTGCGTACCCGATTCCAGTATTTTACCGGATATTCCAATCGATTTGTTATTCGACTGAATTATCTGCTGCTTTAGCTCATCAGATAAATCCAATCGCCCCGGATGCGGAATGCAAGTCATAAGGATCCTAAACAGCTCACTGTAGTTCTGAAAAAATCGGCATTCGAGCAATAAAGCTCAACTAAATAAAACCCGTGCCGGCTTCTGATTATAAAAAAGCGCGGTGACCTGCCGATTAAAATTTTCAATATCATTTAACAAGATCTGGGCGTATATTTCGTTTCGTCTTTGTTGTCGAAATATAAGGTGGATGTAACCTATGCCCAATTATGAATATCTTGCTATTTCATCAACAGTAACGCTGTTAAATCCTTTGACGAAGAACAGGGTTTTCTTGCTGAATCCAGAATTAACTTTTTTTGGGGTCTTTTTCCTTGTCCCTTCTCTCTGAGAGCCCCACGAAAACCTTCTTCTCGGCGAAAAATACGCCCTTACCAAAACACCGGTCATTTCCTGACCGCTAGTCATGAACTTTTAAAACAATAAGATATTAAAGTCAAGGAAAAAATCTTTCCATGCCCTGATATTTTAACTCAATGTTATTAAGTACTTACTGAGAAGATAATTTTTTCTGGAGATAATCACAAATCAATCAGATTCACATTTTTAAGGCTTACGTGCGGAAATATGCAGAGAGCCAGAAAATTCCTTAATAATAGGAATCTTTTCCAGTAATAATCCGCCTTTTTCGACTGCGCCAATCAACAGTGCCGGTGTTTGCGGATGGAGCCAATCAAAGGGAGTAATCTTTATTTCTGTAAATCCTCTTTTTGAAAGTAATTTTTTCATTTGCCATCGAAAAAAAGCTGTTTCATCCGGAGATTCACCCATTTTTCTTTTCAGCCACGGAATATTCTTCTGCAAGGCGATTTGCGGATTAAGCATGTTTGGTTCGGCAAAGCTTGCCGGGCCTCGATGATATCCAACAATAATAACGTAATGTTTAAATCATTAAGCTAGTCTATTCCGAAAACTATGGAAAATACTTGCATCATCAAGTAAGTTCTCTTTTCAGAATAGTGAGCAAGCGCGAGATTCCAAAAGATAAAAACACCATTCCCAAAACAAAAATAAAAACAGCATAAATCAGTGATGCGCCGCCGCTTCCCACGGGGAAATTATTGTGCTGCGGGTCTGCCGGATCATATCTTATTTCCATCCTGTCGCCTTCCTTCAATAAATCCCACACCTGCTTGATTGTTTCAGAGGTTGCAGTGATTTCACCGCTCCCTGCATGCCGAAAATAGTAATCAACGTAATAAATTGTATTGCCGTCGGAGGCGCGCGCCAAGTGTTTTTTTGTCAGATGCCCAATAGCCAAACCGGTGTAATGTTTTGTCTTCGCAAAATCTTTATACGCCTGCCAGCCGCCCGCAACAAAAAAACTCCCAATTAATATAAATATTGTTGCCATAAAAATTCTTACGACAGAAATCTGCATTCTGCATCTCCGGCAATTAAACTAACATTTCATTAATTTGAGAATTAAAGAGCAATAATAATCCTGAATTGCTCGTGCAAATTATAACACACTTTTGATTTAGTGACTTGAAATCACATACAAAAAGTATTTCTCTGTAATTTGTTCTTTTAATCAAAATAAAAAAAGGGGCATTTAAAAAATGCCCCCTCAAAAACATTAAAAGCCAAGTTTTAATATTTACGGTGCTGCTGCCGTAAAAGTCGCTACACCATTAGCCACGGTCATTATAGCATTTGGTTGCGTAGTAAGGCCCCAATTAGCGCCGGCGGGCTCACTAATCGTTATGACATAGTTATTTACATCATTAAAAGCGTTGGCACACGTTACCGCCACACCACCAAACGTGCTTGGCGAGTATCCCGCACCCTGCAGGTCTGAGCAGTCGCCTGCCATTACAACAGCGGGATTATCCGCAATAAGCGCAGTTGAAGCCGTAAAAGCATTTTTACAATCACTATTTAGTGTTGCCGCCCAACCTCTTCTCCTGTACATCGTAAACTGCGGGATGGCAATGGCCGCCAGAATACCGATAATCGCCACGACGATCATCAGTTCAATCAAGGTAAAACCTTTTTCACCTTTTTCTTTGATAAAAAACCTTAACATAATGTTCCTCCTTCTTAAAATAACTGGTAATTTTTTGTTTTGTTTCTTTGTTTTGTTACACCATTTTACAAAATTTGTCTAGCCGCTAATTTTGTCTCTTCCTCCTCTTATATTTATTGCTTTTTTATCCTTTCGATAATACATAAGCAATTGATATGCCAAAAAGTCTTTACAGCTGATAGCTCCAGAAAAATAATTTTCTCCGTAATTTCAGGCAATAACGAGTATAATAAATTTATACCATAAATAGGAAAAAATCTTTTTATGGAAAAAATGGGGATTTTCACCGGATATCTGCAAAATTCACCTATTGAAACTTAACCGTATCTTTATCAGGTAAAAAAATTAATGATTTCGAAAAATTACCGGACAGCCAAATAAAACCTTTTCTCCCTATTTTAAAGTGTGATAGTAAAGGCATAAATAAAATTGAGGAATATAAGACATGTATGAAGTTACCATAATAAAATCATTTTCCGCCGCGCATCTTTTGTCGCAGGTAGGCGGAAAATGTGAGGAATTGCACGGTCACAATTTCAAAGTGGAATTAAGCGTGGGAGCTGCCGAGTTGAACTCATCAGGCCTTCTCATTGATTTTCGCCTGGTGAAACAGTGGCTGGGAGAAATCTTCGAGGAAATCGACCACAAGCATCTCAACGAAATCCCTTTTTTTGCCAAGCTCAACCCCTCCGCGGAAAACGTCGCCCGCTTTATTGCCGAAAGAATATCCCCTCTGGCAAAAAAAGAAGGAGTAAAAGTAACGCGGGTAAAAGTCTGGGAATCGGAAAACGCATACGTGACTTATAAAGGGGATTAGGCTGAAGGTGTAGCCCCGCCACGGCGGGACGTAATCCGGCGAATGCCGGACCAAACGTTAAATGATTTAAACTAATCAGCTGATAAAAAATGATTGACATCCAAAATCAGAAAGACTTCCGCAATATTGATATCGAAAAAGTGGGCGTAAAAAACATCAAGTACCCGCTGATTGTGCTCGATCGCGCGCGCGGCACGCAGCCGGTAAACGCCAGCATTAATATGTACGTCAATCTGCCGCGGCACTTCAAAGGCACGCATATGAGCCGCTTTATCGAAGTGCTCAACGAATTTCAGGGTCAGATCAGCATCAAAACTTTTCAATCGATTCTGGAAAAAATCAGGCAAAAACTGCACGCGCAATCGGCGCATATGGAAATAGAATTCCCTTACTTCATCGAAAAAACTGCTCCGGTTTCCGGCGCCAAAAGCCTGATGGAATACCGCTGCCTTTTCGCGGGAGAAAATAACGCCGAAAAAACCGACTTTCTGGTCGGCGTTACCGTGCCGGTCACCACTGTCTGCCCCTGTTCGCGGGAAATCAGCAAATTCGGCGCGCACAACCAGCGCGGCATCGTCACCGTACGGGTGCGCTTCAACAAGTTTTTCTGGATAGAGGATATCATAAAAACAGTGGAAGAATCGGCCAGCGGTGAGGTATACTCCCTCTTAAAGCGCACGGATGAAAAATACGTCACGGAAAGAGCTTATCAGAATCCGAAGTTCGTGGAAGACGTCGTGCGCGGCATCGCGGTGAAGCTCAATGAAGACCCTACTTTTGACTGGTACAGCATCGAGGCGGAAAACTTTGAAAGCATTCACAACCACAGCGCCTATGCCTATTTAGAAAAGGGATAAAATCATGCCGCAAAAAAAAGATTTTTTTAATCTGTACAGCCATGGTTTTATCCGCGCGGCGGTTTGCATCCCGGAGATGAAAGTCGCCGATGTCTCTTACAACACTCAAAAAACAATAGAGCTGGCGCGCGAGGCCGCCGCGCGCAAGGCCATCTTCGCTATTTTCCCGGAATTGGGAATTTCCGCCTATTCCAATGAAGATTTATTTCATCAGGATGCCGTTTTGCAGGCGGTGCGCGAAGCGCTGGGAATCATTAAAAAAGCTTCGGAAAAAATAAATCTGATCATCGCCGTGGGCGCGCCTCTGCAGGTGGATTTCCGGCTCTTTAACTGCGCCGTTGTTTTTTACCGCGGCAGCATTCTGGGCGTGGCGGTAAAATCATATCTGCCCACCTACCGCGAATTTTACGAAGGCCGGCAATTCACGCCGGCGGACGCGGCAATATCAGCATCCATTGATCTGGCCGGACAAAAAAATATCCCCTTCGGCAATGATATTATTTTTCAGGCCGCCAATATAGATCATTTCAATTTCTTCCTGGAAATCTGTGAAGATGTCTGGGTGCCGTCGCCGCCATCCTCATACGCCGCGATGGCCGGAGCAACCGTGATCGGCAATTTATCCGCCTCCAACATCACCATCGGTAAATCCGAATATCGTCACCAGCTGGCCGCCAACCAGTCCGCGCGCTGCGTGGCCGCTTATCTTTACGCCGCGGCAGGCACAGGAGAATCCACCACGGATCTGGCTTGGGACGGACATGCCCTGATTTACGAAAATGGAAATCTCCTGGCCGAATCCGCCCGCTTTTCTGAGCAGGCGCAGATTATTTATTCCGATATAGATCTGGACCGGCTCGCGCAGGACAGAATGAGATTAAACACTTTCAGTCAAAACACGATGGCCCACAGGCAAAAAGCCTGCTCTTTCCGTAAGGTGGAGTTCCATGTGGATACCTTTCGCGGTCGCCTCCTGCTGGAGCGGGAGTACCCCCGTTACCCTTACATTCCGGCGGATCTCGCCCAGCGCGATTTACGCTGCTATGAAGCTTATAATATCCAGGTACAGGGACTGGCCAAACGACTGAAAGCGTCAAATGTAAAAAACCTGGTTATCGGAATATCCGGGGGGCTTGATTCCACGCATGCCCTGATGGTGGCGGCCAAAACAATGGATATTCTCAAACTGCCGCGCAAAAACATCAAGGCCTATACGATGCCGGGTTTTGCCACTTCCGCCAAAACCTATCAGAATGCCCACAAACTAATGAAAGCGCTGGGCGTGGAAGCCAACGAAGTGGATATCAAACCAGCCTGTATGCAGGTGTTCAAAGACATAAAACATCCATTTGCCGGCGGCAAAAAGGTTTACGATATCGCTTTTGAAAATGTCCAGGCGGGGCAGCGCGCCGCGCATCTTTTTCGTCTGGCCAACATGAGGGAAGCACTGGTGGTGGGCACCGGAGATTTAAGCGAGTTGGCGCTGGGCTGGACAACATACGGCATCGGCGACCATATGTCGCATTATAACGTCAATGTCAGTGTTCCCAAGACGCTCATCCAGCACTTAATCCGCTGGGTGGCATCCACGCAGCAATTTTCCCCGGAAGTTTCGCAAATTCTTCTGGATATTCTGGACACGGAAATTTCGCCTGAGCTTGTGCCCGGAAAAGCCGCCGAAAAGCCGCACCAGAAGACCGAAGAAACCACCGGCCCTTATGAATTGCAGGACTTCAATAATTTTTATATTACCCGCTTCGGCTACCTGCCGACCAAGGTGGCTTTCGTGGCCTATTGCGCCTGGCGGGATAAAAATAAAGGCCTCTGGCCGGATATTCCGACCGCAAAGAGAAAATCTTACACGCTGAAAGAAATAAAAAAATGGCTGCGTGTTTATTTATATAAATTTTTTAAAACATCCCAGTACAAGCGCTCCTGCATTCCCAACGGTCCGAAAGTCGGCTCCGGCGGTTCGCTTTCCCCGCGTGGCGACTGGCGCGCGCCCAGCGACAGCGAAGCGTCAGTCTGGCTGGAAAACTGGGAAAAGATTCCCGATAGAGAGAAATGAAAGATTCCTTTTCCGATTTTGACGCGACCGAACTATTCTGCCCGCAATGCAAAAAAGCGGTGCCGGTGAGAAAAAAACTTTTGCTGATTCTGCCCCAGGGAGAGAAATATGATTACAGCTGCGTGCTGTGCGGCTGTTCGGTGGGCGATAAGCTAGTCAAGGAAAAAAGCGATTTAAAGCTGATGTTTAATTAGTTTCCTGTTTTTTCTTGTCTTTTTTCAGGGCTTTCTTGAGTTTTTCGGCCATCAACCCGAAAGCTTCACCCCTAGATTCATCTTCATAAACCACAGCAACTTCCTTGGTGGAAGGATTATCGCCCAGATAATCAGCCGTTAGGGCGCGGCTGTGCACGTCTTCATGACAGTAGACGCAGAGGTTTTCCCAGTTGCTGCCGTCGCTTGGATTGTAATGATGATTGCCGTCCTTGTGATGGACAGTTAGCAGGTGTCTTTTAGTCTGGTCAAATTCCCGACCGCAGCGCGCACAAACCAATCCGTGAATTGCAAGCGACTTTTCACGGTAGTCTTCATCCGCCGGAAGCTTCTGGCCCTGCTTTATCGTGCGCACCGCATCTTGCGCTGTTTGCAAATTCTTCCCCACGACGCTTTCCTTCGTTTGAGCTTTGATGCGGCCCCATTTGCTGGAATAAGTTACCTTGCCCATTTGTTTGAATCTGGTTATTTTTTACTTAAAAAAACATCGAGAAAAACGCGCGCACCCTTGATAATGGCCAGCCCATTGCCGATTATCTGCAGAAAGGAACCTTTCACCGCGTGGGGAGAGAGGCTGCGCACATCGCCGATAATGCCGCTGGTCGCCGAATAAAATCTGTTTAAAGCGGCGGAGATGGCCTGAACTTCATTATTTATCGTCGTGGTGGAGTTATTGATGTTTCCCGTCATTTCCTCAACATTTTTCAAGATAGCCGGCAAGGTTTTATTGATCTCTTCCAGCGCTATAGATGCGTTTTTTACCGCGCGCCATATCTGCCAGACGATCGGCAGGCAAATCACCAAAAGCGCGATCAGGATAACGGCAACAATAAGCAAAAAAGTTTCCAAACCCATATATTACACCCTTCCGCGATTAAGCTCGTTTCTTTTTGCGCTTCTCTCCCCGGTAAGCGGCGACACCCGCCTCCAGCGCCTTTTGTAATTTTTTCTTTCTTTCCTGGGCTTCTTTTTTCCCCGATAAGGCAAGCTTGCTTATTTTTTCTTCCGCCTTTAACGCCCTGCCCTTTACTGATGAACTCACTTTTTTGATACGGCCAAGCGCCGCTTCATAATCTTCCCTGTTTTTTTCCAGCTCTTCCTTGGTTTTGGCAATAAATTCATCAGCTTTATGAGTAAGATCTTCGCGCATTTCCCGTCCGCTTTTGGGCGCGTACAAAACACCCAGGAGCGCGCCGATCAAGCCGCCGAAAACCAAACCCTTAAAAAAATCACCGCCGTTTTGCGACATAATAATCTCCTTAGGTTAGAAAATAAAGTCAGCCAATTAATAAATTCCCCGGTTTATTCTGGGCCGAGTCGCTACTTTAATAGTAGCTAATTATTTATGATTATCTCTTAACATATTTTTCTTTATATATCCATTTTAAGACAAAAAAACCCGGGCATCCGCTATTTGCGGATACCCGGGTTTTTTTACCTGTGCCCAATCGAGTTATTTATTATTTCGCAGGTTCAGCAGGTGCCGGTGCAGCCGGAGCTTCGGACGCGGGGGCTTCTGCCGGTTTCGGTTCTTCTTTTTTGCAACCAACAAACGCAAAAGAAGCAACAAAAAGCACGCAAAGCATAATAGCCAATAACTTCTTCATCACCTTTTTCCTCCTTTAGGAATTCAATTTCGGATTTTTCATCCGTATTGACCGCCAACAATACTCCGATTTTTACGCTTGTCAAGAAAAATTTTTATTGTTTTAAAATGCTTTCTGGCAGATATGCGCTTGTTTTTATTGGCTATTTATCCGCTGTTGCCTGCTCTTCCTATATGTGTTATCTCCTGCACAAAATCCATGCTTTTTAGGAATTGTTTCAGATGAAAACATCCCGCAATGAATCAAGAAAAATTGGCGACTTAATCAGCATTATAAAACAATTGCGCTCGCCTGATGGTTGTCCCTGGGATAAGAAACAGAAACCTGCTGATATTGGCAAATATATTTTAGAAGAAGCGTACGAAGTGGTAGACGCGCTGGAAAATAAAAACGTGCAAAACATCAAAGAAGAATTAGGTGACCTGCTTTTTCAGATTCTTTTTCTTGCTGAAATGTATGAAGAGGAAAGCATGTTTTTCTTAAACGATGTCATAACAGAAATCAGAGATAAAATGATCCGGCGTCATCCGCATGTATTCGGCGATAAAAAAGTTGATTCTGTCGAAGCGGTGAAGGAAAACTGGCAAAAAATAAAAAAGATGGAACGCGCAAATAAAAAAGATAGCGAAAAAGATAATTTGTTTGCAAATGTACCGCGGTCACTGCCCGCTCTGAAACGAGCGCAAGAAATCACTTCCCTTGCGTCGGACTATGGTTTTGACTGGTCAACTATACAAGGCGTAGAAAAAAAATTACAGGAAGAACTAAATGAATTTTCTGCCGCTTTAAAAAAGGGAGAAAAAGGTGAAATTGAAGAGGAATTGGGAGACATTATTTTTACTTTAGTCAATTTATGCCGTTTTGCCGGTGTCGATGCGGAAGCGGCATTGACAAAAACGATAAACAAATTTCTGCTGCGGTTTTCACATATCGAAGAAAAACTATCCGCGCAGGGAAAGTCCCTCCAAGAAGCGTCCCTGGCGGAAATGGACGCAATGTGGAACGAAGCGAAAGAGAAGGAGGAATGAGCGTGGAGTTTTTTCTGTGCGTGCTGGGCATGGTTTTTATTATCGAAGGCATCCCTTACTTTGTCTTTCCTGATAAGCTGAAATCTTTTCTCGCGAGGGTATCCGCCATTCCTGAATCGACGCTGCGCATGCTGGGCATGGCCGCTATTGCCGTGGGATTAATTTTGCTTTACCTGGGACGCCGCTAGAGCAATCCATTTGACAATAAATTTTTATTTTGCTTATTTGCCCTATTCTCTTTAGCTTTATCCGGATAAAAAATGAAATTAAAAGATTTCTCATATGACCTGCCCGCGAAACTAATCGCGCAGGAACCATCCCCGCAAAGAGACTCCTCACGTCTACTTTTGCTGGATAGAAAAGAAAAAAAGCTGGCGGACAGTTTTTTTTCACAATTGCCGGATTTATTAATTTCCGGAGATGTTCTGGTCATCAACGACTCCAGAGTAATACCGGCTCGCCTTTTCGGCAAAAAGCGAACAGGTGCAAATGTGGAAATACTGCTTTTGGCAAAAAAAGGAGGTCTTGCGGATGCTCAAATCTGGGAAGTTTTACTCAAGCCCGCCAAAAGAATGCATATTAATGATGTGATTACTCTGGAGCACAACTGCCAGGCGCAAATAATGGAGCGAATTTCCGATAAAAAATGGCTGCTGAAATTTATCGCGCCGGAAGGCTTTGAAATTTTTCTGCGGCGCTTCGGCCGCGCGCCGCTGCCGCCTTATATCCGGCGGGAAAAAGACAACGGACAAACCGCGCAGGATCTGGAAAGATATCAGACAGTCTATGCGAAAAAACCCGGTTCCGTAGCCGCGCCGACCGCCGGTCTGCATTTTTCCGAAACTGTTTTACGTCAGCTTAAAGAAAAAAGCATTCGGATAGCAGAGATAACTCTGCATGTCGGCGTGGGCACTTTTCTGCCGATTGAAACGGAAGACGTGGAAAAACATATTATGGAAGAAGAATTTTATGAGATAAGCTCCGCGGCGGCGGAAATAATCAACAATGCCCGGCGCGTGGTTGCCGTGGGCACGACTTCCACCAGGGCGCTGGAAAGCGCGACCGATGAAAAAGGCGAATTGCAGGCGGGATCAGGCTTCACCAATCTTTTTATTTACCCCGGATATAAATTCAGAAAAGTCGCCGCGCTGCTCACCAATTTTCATCTGCCACAATCATCTCTTTTTCTGTTGGTTTGCGCTTTTGCCGGTAATAATTTTATCAAAAAGGCATATCGCCACGCGGTGGAAAAGTCTTATCGCTTTTACAGCTATGGCGATTGCATGCTGATCACGTAGGATGCGCAATGAGCTTTGCATTTAAAATATACGAGAAAGACCAGACAAGTTCCGCCCGACGGGGAAAAATAATAACGCCGCATGGGGAAGTGGAAACGCCCGTTTTTATGCCGGTGGGCACGCAGGGGACGGTAAAATCTCTGACGCCTGACGAAATAAAAAACTGCGGCGTGGAAATGATTCTCGCCAACACCTATCACCTTTATCTGCGTCCCGGCCATGAAACCATAAAAAATATGGCCGGCCTTCACCATTTCATGAATTGGTCGCGTCCGATTCTTACCGACAGTGGCGGCTTTCAGGTATACAGCCTGGCAAAACTGCGCAAAATCCTCCCCGAGGGAGTAATGTTTCAGTCTCATATCGACGGCTCGCGTCATTTGCTGACGCCACAGAAAACCGTCGAAATACAGGAAGCGCTGGGTTCCGATATTATGATGTGCCTCGATGACTGCACGCCTTATCCCGCCACTTACATGCAGACAAAAAAATCGCTGGATTTAACCATTCACTGGTCAAAACTCTCGCGTGAGGCAAAAAAGCCATCACCGCAGGCGCTGTTTGGCATTGTGCAGGGAGGTAATTACAGGGATTTGCGGCAAAAAGCGCTCGAGGAAACTGTAAAAATCGGGTTTGAAGGATACGCCCTGGGCGGATTAAGTGTTGGCGAACCGAAGGAAATAATGTATGAGATTGCCCACAATTTTACAAACGCCTTGCCCGCGGACAAGCCGCGCTACCTGATGGGAGTGGGCACGCCCGAAGACATTGTTTACGCGGTTTCCTGCGGGGCGGACATGTTTGATTGCGTCATCCCGACGCGTTCGGCGCGCCACGGATTGTTGTTTACAAACGACGAAAAGATTGTTATAAAAAACACCCGCTGGCGGGAAAGCGATATCCCGCCGGACGAAACATGCGATTGCTACACTTGTAAAAATTTCTCCCGCGCATATTTGAGACATCTTTATATTGCCGGCGAGATACTGGCTATGATACTGAACACTATTCATAATGTCCGTTATTACACGCGGCTTATGGAAAAAATCAGAGAGGCCTTAAAGGAAAAACGTTTTTCAGAATTTAAAAATGAACTTTTGAACAATAAAGGAGGGGCTTAAATTGATATCAATAGCATACGCAATGGGAGGAAATCCAAGCGGCGCGGCAGGCGGCGCGGAAAGCGGCTGGGGATTCATTCTCCCCATGATCGTAATTTTCGTTATTTTTTATTTTCTGTTGATCCGGCCGCAGCAAAAAAGGCAAAAGGAACTCAAAGCCATGGTTGACAATCTGGCCTACGGCGATACGGTCATAACCAGCGGCGGCATCCACGGCAAGATTACGGGACTGACGGAATCTGTGGTCACCCTTGAAATCGCCGATAAAGTAAGAATAAAGGTATCGCGCGGCGCCATCGGCTCCGTCATTCAAAAGGCGGGAGCGCCGGCACCGAAAGAATAGTTCACAAGGGGGCGATTCATGTTCACATCTTTAAAACTGAGAATGTTGACCACGGCACTTGCCTGTCTGGCTGCAGTGGTTTTCTTAATACCTACTTTTGTTTCCGATATCCCTGCTCCCTGGAATAAGTTCCTGCCTAAAGAAAAAATTCATCTGGGGCTGGATTTGCAAGGCGGCATGCATCTGGTTCTGGAGGTGGACACTCAAAAAGCCCTCGAAGCCATGATGGGAAGAACCGCCGAAAACCTTAAAGAAACGCTGATGGACAACAGAGTGCGCTTCCGCAATCTGAAAACCTCTCAAGACGGAACAATCACCCTGGAGTTGACCGAATCGGCCGCCAAGACAGACCTGGAAAAACTAATGCGCGCCGAATTTCCGGACCTGGAAATAGCATCGTCTTCACCCCGTGACGGCGGGCAACTCGTCAGCATTAAAATAAACGAGAAAAGGGCTTTGGAGCTGCAGAAAATTACTGTGGAGCACTCACTCGAAACAATCAGAAACAGGGTCGACCAGTTCGGCATTACCGAGCCGGAAATTGTTCCCCAGGGCGACAACCGCATCATGGTTCAGCTGCCCGGCATAAAAGATCCGGAAAGAGCGAAAAATCTCATCGGCAAAACAGCGCTGCTGGAATTCAAGCTAGTTGACGATGAACATTCGCTGGAAGAAGCCATACGCGGCAACATTCCTGAAGGTTCCATGATTGCCTATGGCCTGCGCGAGGATCGCTCCTCCGGCCAAAGAGGTTCCGTGCCCTATCTGTTGAAAAGCCGGGCGCTGCTTACCGGTGCTTCGCTGGAAACAGCCAAAGTGCAGATTTCCGACCGTTTCGGCGAGCCGACTGTTTCTTTAAAATTCAGCTCACAGGGAGCGGTAGATTTCGACCGCATCACCGCGGAAAATGTCCGCAGGCGATTAGCCATAGTGTTGGATGGCGTTGTGCATTCCGCGCCGGTAATTCAGGAAAGAATTTCCGGCGGACAGGCGCAGATATCCGGAAATTTCACCCTTGAAGAAGCCCGTGACCTGGCGATTGTCTTGCGCGCCGGCGCGCTTCCGGCTCCGGTGAACATTCTGGAAGAACGGACCGTCGGACCGTCGCTGGGCAGTGATTCGATCAGACAGGGTATTATAGCGACAATTATCGGTTCAATTTTGGTTATTCTGTTTATGCTTATTTATTATCGTCTTTCCGGCGCCGTCGCCAATACTGCGCTTATTCTCAATATATTTCTGATTATGGCGGTACTTGCGGCATTCCGGGCAACGTTAACCCTGCCGGGTATCGCTGGCATGCTTCTCACTATCGGCGTCGCCGTAGATGCTAATATTCTGATTTTCGAAAGGATCCGTGAAGAGCTACGAACAGGAAAAACCGTGCGCCTGGCTCTTGATACCGGGTACAATCGAGCCTTTATCACTATCATCGACACTCACATTACAGGCATCGTGGCGTCATGCTTTCTGCTTATGTTTGGTACCGGTCCGATCAAAGGTTTCGCCGTAACAACTATCATTGGCCTGTTGGTAAGTCTCTTCACCGCCGTTTTCGTCACAAAAGTGCTTTTCGATTATTTTACTCAAAACTTTAACATTAAAAAGCTGAGCATTTAAATTTTAAGCGTAGGCAGGAGATATTTTATTATGATGGAATTGATCAAACCTGGCATTAATATAGATTTTGTCGGAAAGTTGAAATATGCGCTTGTCCTTTCCTCTATCCTGATCATCATCGGCATCGGATCGATAATTTATCATGGCGGCCTAAATCCCGGCATTGACTTTGCCGGCGGAACAATAATTCAGATAAAATTTCAAAAAGACGTTTCCGCCGATCAAATCAGGGGGGCGCTTCAATCGACAAAGCTGGCGAGCAGCATTATCCAACAGTTCGGCGCTAAAGAATTTTTGATTCGCACGCACGAATCTTTTTCCGACCAGCAAATGCTCGCGGCCAATGTGCAAGAACCATTAACTTCAGCCTTCAACCAAGACTACGAGATAAGGCGCGTGGAAGTAGTCGGTTCAAAAGTTGGCGCTGACTTTACCAGAAAAGCGATTATTGCCGTAATCCTTTCCTGGATAGCGATACTTATTTACGTAGCCTGGCGATTCGAATTTCGGTATGCCATGGGAGGAATTTTGGCGCTAATTCATGACACATTGATTGTTATCGGCGCTATTTCTGTCATGAATATGGAATTTACCATATCCATTCTTGCGGCGGTTATTTTCGTTATCGGATTTTCCATTAATGACACCATAGTCACATTGGATAGAATCAAGGAAATTGTAAAGAAACATTCCAAACAGAAACTCAGCGATATAATCAACTCCGCAATTAATCAAACGCTCAGCAGAACTATTTTGACATCATTGACCGTTTTTTTCACGGTGCTGGCTTTATATATTTTTGGAGGAGCGGTCATTCGCGATTTTGCCTTCGCCCTGTTGATCGGCACCGTCGTGGGCACCTATTCTACAATTTACATCGCTTGCACCAGCGTATTGTTTTTCGAAAAATTGCAGCCGGTCAAGACAAAAAGGACTAGGTAAACTTGTTTTCAATTAGCTCCATAGCGCTCACGTTGTTTTTTCTGATTTTATTTGCTGGAGTCTTTTTAACTTTGTTTGATCTGCTGGGAACAGTCATCATTTTTGCGGACGTTTTTCTCTACGCGCTTTTCAGCGGTTTGGATAAAATTGGCATCCCCGTCATTTTAGCTTTGCTTTTTATCGCCCTGATCGTTGAAGCTCTCGATTTTTATCTGATAATGAACGGCGCGCATCAGCCTAAAATCACGGTAAAAAGGTTTTTCCTTGCCGCGCTTGGCGCGATTAGCGGCGCTTTTATTTTTACAAAAATTTGGGGCGGGCCGGGCCTTTGGAGCGGGTTTTTCCTCGGCGGCTTCGCCACGGCTATGCTGCTGGAAATTTCCCGTCAGCGAAAACTAAGAAAACCCTATCGTGCCCCGGCTGGCGCGCTTTTTGCCATGGGCGCGAGAAAATTTTCCAAGGGATTGATTGCTCTTTTTATGGTCGCCTTGTCGCTTTCCCGGATATATTCGTGAGGATTAAACAAAAATGTCAAAAAACAATGAAAAAACCACAGAACAAAAGACAAAATCGAAAGTACAGGAATATGTTGAAGCAATAATCATTGCCATACTTATCGCGCTTTTTATCAGAACGTTTATCGTCGCCGCGTATAAAATCCCCTCCCGTTCCATGGAGCCAACGCTCCTGGTCGGCGATCACCTTTTGGTAAATAAATTTATCTACGGAATAAAAATACCGGTTATCAGAAAAATTCTGGTACCCTTTACCTCTCCCCAAAGAGGCGATATTATCGTATTTATTTACCCGCATGACCGCTCCAAGGATTTCATCAAACGCGTTATCGGCACTGAGGGTGATAAAATCGAAATAAAAAACAAGAAAATATTCATTAACGACAAGGAATACTCGGATAATTTCGGAGTTTATTCAGACAGTGTGGTTTATCCGGCATCCCTACAGCCGCGTGATAATTTTGGCCCAGTAGTAGTTCCATCAAACGCGGTTTTTGTCATGGGGGATAACCGCGACGAAAGCGCGGATAGCCGCTTCTGGGGTTTTGTCGACCTGAAGGATGTCGAGGGAAAAGCACTGATTATTTACTGGTCGTGGAATAGCGAAGAAAAAGAGGACATCCTCTGGAAACTGCGCTGGAATCGGCTGGGCAATCTTTTGCATTGAAAAAATTAAAATTTAGCGCTTGACAGAAAACCGCCGCAGCGGTATCTTACCATAAAAATAAGACCTTTTAATTTGATCCGGCGAGATTAAAAAAGGACCTTTAAATGAAGCAAGAGCAGACCGATTACGCACAAAGCTTTTCTCCGTCCGGGGAAAGGCTTTTTTTTTGCGCCAGCAAAATGTTTTTGTCCACGTCATTTTCGAACAAAGGTTATTCCGGCTAGGGGATCACGGGCTATGTCGCAGAATAAAATAAAAACAGTGATGGACAAGGAGGGAATTGAGCGTTGCCTGACCAGAATCGCCTATGAAATTCTGGAAAAAAACAAAGGCATCGAAAATCTCGTCCTGGTCGGCATCAGAACCGGCGGCGTCCATTTGGCGGAAAGGCTACAAAAGAAAATATCGGCAATCGAAGGCGGAAAAATTCCTCTGGGCATTTTGGATATCACGCTTTACCGGGACGATCTCTCGAGCGCAAAAAAGAAACCGCGTCTGGGCAAAACAAAAATACCCTTCTCGCTGGATAATAAAATAGTCGTGCTCATCGATGATGTTCTTTTCACCGGTCGGACTATCCGCGCGGCGATGGACGCTCTGATTGACTTTGGCAGGCCAAAAATGATCCAGCTTGCTGTTTTAATCGATCGCGGTCACCGGGAGCTTCCGATACGCGCCGATTTTGTCGGCAAAAATCTGCCCTCTTCGCTCTGGGAAGCGGTTAGCGTCAATCTAGTGGAAAAAAACGGCGTGGACGAGGTTGTGATAAAGGAAGACAATTAAATCCGAAAACGGTTCGCTTAATGAAGTTTGATAAAAAAGATATTCTCGGCATGAAAGACCTCTCCGTGGAGGAAATTAATCTTATTCTGGAGACAGCCGAATCGTTTCTGGAAATTTCCACGCGAGAAATCAAAAAAGTGCCAACGCTGCGCGGGAAAACCATCATTAACCTGTTCTATGAAGCCAGCACCCGGACAAGAACCTCGTTCGAAATCGCCGGCAAAAGACTGAGCGCCGATACCATCAATATTTCCGCCTCCACCAGTTCCGTGGTCAAGGGAGAAACGCTCATCGACACGGCGCGGAACCTCGAGGCGATGCATCCCGATATCATCGTTATCCGCCACAGCGCAGCGGGCGCGCCGCACCTGCTGGCATCATTGGTAAAACAATCGATTATCAACGCGGGCGATGGAGCGCATGAACACCCGACGCAGGCGCTTTTGGACATGATGACCATCAAAGAAAAGAAGGGACGGCTCAAAGGTCTGAAAATAGCGATTGTCGGCGATATCGCCCACAGCCGCGTGGCCCGCTCCAACATCTATGGCCTAACTAAAATGGGAGCCGAAGTATTGCTGGCCGGTCCGGCCACCATGCTGCCGCGCGATATCGATCAAATGGGCGTGAAAGTCTTTAACAAGATTGAAGATGCGATTGACGGCGCCGATGTCGTCATGATGCTGCGCATTCAGCTAGAAAGAGAAAAACAAAATATCTTTCCCTCCTTGCGCGAATATGCGCAGCGCTATTGCCTCAATCGAAAAAATATAGCGTTAGCCAAGAAGGACGTCATCGTCATGCATCCCGGCCCGCTCAACCGCGGCGTGGAAATCTCACCGGATATCGCCGACGATCCCTCCTATTCGGTTATTCTTGATCAGGTCAATAACGGCGTCGCCGTACGGATGGCGCTTCTGTATCTTCTGGGCGGAGGTCACGAATGAATTTAGTGCTGAAAGGCGCCAGAGTTATCGACCCTTCCCAAAAGATAGATGCGCCCATGAACATTCTAATTAAGGACGGCAAAATTGCGGAGCTTGGTGACAATACAGACAAAGCAAAAAGGGACAACGGCTCAGAACAAACAAAAACCATTGATGTAAAAAATATGATTGTCACGCCCGGCCTGATTGATATGCATGTTCATCTGCGCGAGCCGGGATTTGAGTACAAAGAGACAATCGCCTCGGGTTGCGCCGCCGCCGTGGCCGGCGGGTTCACTTCGATTGCTTGCATGCCCAACACCAAGCCGGTAAACGATAACCGCTCGATCACCGAATTTATCCGCCGCAAAGCCGCCGAGGCGAACCTGGCTAATGTTCACCCGATCGGCGCAATCAGCATGGGCTCGGAAGGAAAAATTCTCACGGAATTCTGGGACATGAAAGACGCTGGCATTGTGGCTCTTTCCGATGACGGCAGGCCGCTCATGGATGCGGCATTAATGCGCCGAGCCCTGGAATACGCGCACTCTTTGGGGTTGCCGATAATTCAGCATTGTGAAGACACAAATCTTTCCGCCGGCGGATTGATGCATGAAGGATATTACTCCACCATCCTGGGCCTGCGCGGCATCCCCCCCCTGGCCGAAGAGGCAATGATCGCGCGCGATATTTTAATCGCCGAATATACGGACACAAAATTGCATATCGCGCACGTCAGCACGGCGGGCGCGGTGCGCCTGATTCGCGAGGCCAAAAAGCGCCGGATAAAAATCACGGCGGAAACCGCTCCTCACTACTTTACGCTTACCGACGAATCATTGCAGGGCTATGATACAAACCGGAAAGTAAATCCTCCCCTGAGAAGTTCGGCGGATGTCGCGGCAATCAAGGAAGGCCTGGCCGATGGAACAATTGACGCCATCGCCTGCGACCACGCTCCGCATGCCCGCACGGACAAGGAAGTTGAATTTGAATACGCTGCAAACGGCATCAGCGGCCTGGAAACATCTTTGGCTTTAAGTCTCGCCCTGGTTCACGAAGGAGTGCTTGCCTGGTGTGAGCTTATAGAAAAGATGAGCATTAATCCGGCGCGCATCCTGAGTCTTTCCAAAGGCACGCTGGTTCCGGGCGCGGATGCGGATATCACCGTTATCGATCCGCAGGTGGAATGGAAGGTCACCGTCAAGGATTTTCGCTCACACGGCAAAAATTCGCCCTTTGACGGACGCGCTCTACAAGGACGCGCCGTGCTCACCATCGTCGGCGGGGAGATAAAATATTGCGCGCCATCATTTAAATTATGACCAGGGAAAATTTTAAAACTGACGCGTTTATTCTGCGCTGCCTGAATTATTCGGAATCGGATCTGATTGTAACTTTCTACAGCAGCGAATTCGGCAAATTAAGAGGCATCGCCAAAGGCGCCAAACGCAGCAAAAAACGCTTTGCCAACGTCTTTGAACCGTTTTCCCTGACCAAAATTATTTTTTCCCGCCACCGACCGGACGCACTGGCCTTTATCGAGGCCTGCGAAATCATCGATCACTACCCCGATATACGGGCGGATCTGGAAAAAACACTCATGGCATCGTATTTTGCCGACCTTACCGACAACTTCAGCCCGGAAGGAAAAGTCAATATCAAGGTCTTCGAGCTTTTACAAAATTTTCTGCTTTTGCTGGGAAAAGAAAAAGCGACGGAGGCAACGCTGCGTTTTTTCGAATTGCGTCTTTTGAAAGTTACGGGATTTGAACCGGCGCTCGACCATTGTGCGCAATGCAAAATCCCCCTGACCAACGGCAACGCATATTACTTCTCTCCCCGCGAAGGCGGCATCAAATGTTTTGCCTGCGCTCGCCCGGAAAGATACGAAGAGCCTCTCTCCGCCGGCGCGGTGCGCACCTTGCTTTTAGGCAAAACCATGGATTTAGACAAAATAAAAACGGTGAGCCTATCCGGCGCCCTGGCCGCGGAATGCCGTGAAATGCTCGTGGGCTTTATCACGCATTTGCTGGGCAAGGAAATTAAATCCATGAAAGTCATGGAACAGATAAGAAGAATGGGCTGACTTGTTCTTCTTTTGCCTACACTCAGTTCCGATTTATAATAATATCAGCAAAAACAAAAGAAGCCGCCTGTTGAACACAAGCGGCTTCTTTATAACCCTTACGTTAACTCGTGACTACTTAATCGTCACAGCTTCCACGCGGCGGTTTCTCTGCCTGCCTTCTTCCGTGCTGTTATCCGCGATTGGTCTGCTCTCGCCATAACCGGTCGCTTTGATGCGTTTGCCGTCGATATTGAATTTTTCGACAATGTAATTTTTCACGCTCTGTACGCGTCTTTCCGAAAGTCTCTGGTTGTACTCTTCCGTTCCGATACTGTCGGTATGTCCTTCGATGGCCATATTCACATCGGGGTATTTATTCATGAAGTCACCGACTTTCTTCAACTCATCATGATAGCGCGGCCTGATATCCGACTTGTCAAAATCAAATTCGATATTAAGACGGACTTTTTTGTCGAAAATCTCTTTCTCGGGTTCAGGAGGAGGCGCGGGCGCTTCTTTTTTGCCGCCGAAATAAAAGGCCATGCCCAAAGTGGCTTCCAGATCATTGTAAGCGCTGCCGATGGCGATTACATGACGCAGATCACCTCTGATGGCCAGATTTTCGGTCAGAAAATACTTGAGACCGCCGCCCCAATCGGGAGCAAAACGCGTTCTGTCTTTTTCGCCGGGATGCGTGCCGCAATAATCAATCGTCTGGCCGCCAACACCTACCGCCAGAAACGGCACTAACTGGGGAATTGATGTCAAGGCAAAATTATAAATTCCTTCAATGCGGTAGTTGTAAACGTTGGTGTGTGAATCACCTTTGTCAATACCAAACTGCCGGTTAGCATCATAATTATATCTTGTCGGAATCCAGTTAACCGTCGCTTCCACACCCCAATTCTTGGTAAAATCATAACCGCCGCGAATACCAACCACCGGCGCGTTATCCAAATCCTGATTACCTTCAAACGTTCCCACGCCAAACAGCGGCCCTATGTTCCAGGCACCGGGCCTGATCTGGGCGAAGGCCGTCGTGCTCAAAGCCAACAACGCGATAATAACAAATAATCTCATGAAATTTTTCACAACAATTACCTCCTTTCCTGTTTTTAAATCAGCAAAAATGTTATGTTTTATTATTGATTGAGTTTTACTAAATTATAAAAATAAAAGCCAGAAAAAAAAGTTTTTTTTCGTAATCATATTTTCCAAAATAACTTAATATTATTAATGACTTAATTGTCTTTTTTGCTTTTTGCGGTTTCTGCAATGCCAAAAATTATTGTGCAGAAAATAAAAATAACGCCCGCGGCAGTTTGATACTGCTACGATTTGAAGAACCGCTAACAAAATAGCTAATAACTTCTTTTTGTTTCCTAAGACATCATCTATTTGTTTAACCCTTTCGTGTTGACACTTTTGCCTCGGCCATGCTAGTTAGCCGCAGGATTTGTCATAGAAAAAATTACCACCGACAAAATCCGCAAGGAGGAAAGCGTGACCTTTCAGGAACTGATTTTTGCCCTGGAAAAATACTGGCATGAGCAGGGCTGTGTTATTGCTCAGCCGTATGACATGGAAGTGGGCGCGGGGACTTTTCATCCGGCGACATGCCTGCGGGCGCTGGGGCCCGAACCCTGGAACGTGGCTTACGTGCAACCGTCGCGGCGACCCACCGACGGCCGCTACGGCGAAAACCCGAACCGCCTGCAGCATTATTACCAGTATCAGGTTATCATGAAACCATCTCCGGTTGATATTCAGCAACTGTATCTGGACTCTTTAAAAAGTTTCGGTATCGACCCCTTGGATCATGATATCCGTTTTGTCGAGGATGACTGGGAATCACCCACTCTCGGCGCCTGGGGGCTGGGCTGGGAAGTTTGGCTTGACGGCATGGAAATCACCCAGTTTACCTATTTTCAGCAGGTGGGCGGTTTCGATCTAAAGCCGGTGTGCGCGGAACTTACTTACGGCATTGAACGCATTGCCATGTATATCCAGGGCATCAACAATGTGTATGACTTGCGGTGGACGAACAAGGTCAAGTACGGCGATGTTCACCATAAAGGCGAAGTTGAATTCTCCACATACAATTTTGAAATAGCGGATATTCCCATGCTGCGCAGTTTATTCGATATGTACGAAAAAGAAGCGTTGCGCGTCGCCGAAAAAGGCCTGGCGCTGCCCGCTTATGATTATTGCCTGAAATGCTCGCATACCTTCAATTTGCTCAATGCGCGCGGCGCGATCAGCGTGGCGGAAAGAACCAGCTACATCGGGCGCGTCCGTAATTTGGCGCGCGCCAGCGCGGAGCTTTACATAAAACAACGCGAGGAAATGAATTATCCCCTTTTAAAAAATTAAGCGCGTCCTGGAGACAAAATGAACAAAGAACTGCTTTTTGAAATCGGCACGGAAGAAATCCCCGCGGGTTTTTTATCCAAGGCCGTCATCGATATGGAAGAAATCAGCAAAAAATTATTGGCGGAAAACCGGATTGCTTGCTCGGGCATCAAATGCCTGGCCACACCGCGCCGGCTTGTTCTCTATATCGCTGAACTGGGCGACAAACAAAAAGATGAGATTATCGAAAAAATAGGTCCGGCAAAAAAAGCGGCCTTTGATGAAGGCGGCAAACCCACCAAAGCGGCGTTGGGATTTGCCAGAGGCCTGGGGATTGACCCGTCTGAGTTGCAGATAATCACCACGGAAAAGGGCGAGTACGTCGGCGCCCGTAAACAGGTTCCCGGCCGTCCGACACAGGAGCTTTTACCGGAAATTCTCAAAGCCTTTGTCTTAGCCATCCCGTTTAGAAAATCCATGCGCTGGGCCGACTATGATTTACGCTTCGCGCGGCCTATTCACTGGTTTCTGGCCATTTACGACGGGAAAACGATTCCCCTGCAAATGGGCAATGTCGTCGCCACCAATGAATCATACGGACATCGCTTCATGAGTCCCGCGCCCTTTGCCGTTGCCGATTTTAAAGATTATTTATCCAAAACGAGGGAAAATCACGTCATTGTCGACCACGAAGAAAGAAAGAAAATAGTTTTGACTGAGGCGCAAAAAGCGGCAGCGCAGGCAGGGGGGAAACTTTATTACACTGAAGAGCTTCTGGAAACCGTCACTTTTCTCGTGGAATATCCGGTCATCATCCGTGGCGGATTTGATGAAAAATATCTGAAAATTCCCAAAGAAGTTATTATCACCACGATGATTTCTCACCAGAAGTATTTCCCTGTGACAAATGAAAAAGAGGAACTGCTGCCCTGCTTTATTGCCGTGAGCAATACAAAACCGCGCGATGAAAACGTAGTAGCGCGCGGCAACGAGCGTGTTTTGCGCGCCCGCCTGGCCGATGCACAGTTCTTCTTTGAAGAAGATAAAAAAATCCCCCTGGAAGACCGTGTTGACTCATTGAAAAAAGTCGTGTTTCACTCTTTGCTCGGTACATCTTATGAAAAAGTTATGCGCTTCAGAAAATTGGCGCTGAAACTTGCGCAAAAAATCAATCCCGCCCTTAGCGATAATGTTGACCGTGCAGCGCTTCTAGCCAAAGCGGATTTGGAAACACAGATGGTGGGAGAATTTTCCGAATTGCAGGGAATTATCGGTCGGGAATATGCGCGCCTCGCGGGAGAAAAACCGCCCATCGCGGAAGCCATATACGAACATTACCTGCCTGTCGTCGCCGGAGGAGCGCTGCCGCAAACCGATGAAGGAGCGATTGTCGGAATTGCTGATAAAATGGACAGTATCGTCGGTTTTTTTGGCGTAGGACTCAGCCCTAGCGGAACCGCCGATCCTTACGCGCTCCGGCGCCAGGCCATCGGCATTATTAATATCATCCTGTTCAAACGCTATGCCCTGACACTTGATTATCTCTTTGAAGAAAGCTTCGGCCTGTTTCAAAATATCTTCAAAAAAACAGCGGCAGAAATAAAAAAAGATGTCCTGCAATTTTTTGCCGGCCGTCTGGAAAATCTTTTTATCGCCCAGGGCTACAGCTACGATACAGTCGCCGCAGTTTTGGCCTCTGATTTCAGTGACTTAATCGCTTTTGAGGAAAAAGTAAAAGCCCTGCATGCGTTTAGAAACAATCCCGATTTCGAGCCCATTTCGATCGCTTTCAAAAGGGTCGACAACATCCTTAAAGGATTCAATAGTCCTCAGTTAGATCCAAAACTTTTTGTCGCCGAAGCGGAAAAAAATCTTTTTACCGCTTTTAAAAAAATCAATGAAAACGTCACTGCCAAAATCAAGGCAAATGATTACCTGGGCGCGCTGACTGAGCTCGCTTTTTTACGCCCTTTTGTGGACGCGTTTTTTGACAACGTGATGGTCATGGACAAAGACAAAAAGATCCAGATAAACCGCCTGTCACTTTTGACAGAAATATCAGTCATGTTTCACAAAATTGCTGATTTTTCCAAAATCGCGACATCCGGATAATAAATATTCGTAGCGGCAATACTCCGTGCTCGCCAACAAATCACCCGCATTGACATTACCATGGCGTCTTGGTAGGATTATTTCATATAATCTTACTTTGTTTTAAAGAAAGGACCGCATGAACGGCCATACCAAAGCCCAGGCTTCAGCATCTCCCGTTCTGGAAGAAAAGCTGCGCCTGCGCAAAGCGCTTCTGGATATTACCAACCGCATTCATGCCGCGCAAAACATAAAGCAGATTCTTGTCGATTTAAAAGACGGCATCCTGAATCTCTTTAACGCCCATTCATTAACCATCTATGTCGTTGATATACTGCGCCATGAAATCTATTCTCTGTTTCTCGCCGGCACACAGCTTAAAGAAATTCGCGTCCCCATCAGCAACCAGAGCATTGCTGGCTTTGTGGCCAACACGGGCCGCGTGGTGAACATCAGTGACGCCTACAATAAAGAGGAGCTCAAAATTATCGATCGTGAACTGAGCTTTGATCAAAGCTGGGATAACAAATCCGGCTTCCGCACAAAACAAATACTGGCCGCTCCCGTCTGGTACAATAACCAGCTCATGGGGGTAATACAGATTCTCAACAAGAAAGGAACGGAGGGGAGTTTTACCGAAGAGGAAATAGGCCTCGCACTCGAGATTGCCGAAGTGCTCGGCGTGGCGCTTTACAATCAGCAGCGTTTCGAACGGCGCCGAAAAACAAGATTCGATTATTTAATAAACCACGATTTAATAAAGGAAGAAGATTTGGACAGGGCATGGGAAGAAGCGCGCGAACAAAAAGAACCGCTGGAAGCCTGTCTGATGCGCAAATATAAAATTACGAAGGAAGATATCGGCCGGGCATTGGAAGATTTTTATCACTGTCGTTTTATCCAGTACAGCGACAAAGCCGTGATTCCCGGCGACCTAATTAAAAATTTAAAAAAAGATTTTTTACGGCGCGAACTTTGGGTGCCGCTGGAAAAGGTAGACGGGAAAATTCACGTTGTCGTTGATGATCCTAATAACATCTTAAAAAGAGACACGATCGAAAATCTCCTGAAAACAAAACAAATCATTTACAGCGTAGCGCTGGCCGAAGATATCATCAAGTTCATCAATCTTTTTTATCTCACGGCTGATACCGAATATTCCTTCATGGACATCCTGGGAAGGCTTGACGATGAAGAAATGATGATTACCGATGATGAAGATACCGATGAAATCGTCACGGAATCGGACAGCGTCATCATGCAGCTGGTAAATAAGATAATCAACGACGCCTATAACCGGGGAGCTTCCGATATTCATATTGAGCCGAATATCGGCAAAAAAAATGTAGAAATCCGTTTCCGCGTCGATGGCGATTGTTCGCTTTATCAGTCTGTTCCTTTCAGTTACCGCGCCGCAATGATTTCCCGAATAAAAATAATGTCTAATCTCGATATCACCGTTAAAAGACTGCCCCAGGACGGGAAAATCAAGTTCCGCAGGCCCACCGGAGAAGAAGTTGAGCTGCGCGTTGCTTCTATCCCGACGCAGGGGGGAGTGGAAGACGTGGTCATGCGCATTTTGGCCAAAGGGGAGATAATGCCGTTGGAAAATATGGCCCTGTCCAACCGCAACTACAGCGAACTAACAAATATCATCTCCAAACCATACGGCATGATTTTATGCGTGGGGCCCACCGGTTCAGGAAAAACAACAACGCTGCACGCCGTGTTGAGGCATATCAACCGTCCGGACAGAAAAATATGGACGGCGGAAGACCCGGTTGAAATTACACAATACGGTTTACGCCAGGTCCAGGTTCAGCCGAAAATCGGTTTCGATTTTGCCGCGGCAATGCGCTCTTTCCTGCGCGCTGACCCGGATATTATCATGGTCGGCGAAATGCGCGACTTTGAAACGGCGAAAATCGGCGTGGAGGCTTCTCTTACCGGACATCTCGTTTTCAGCACTTTACATACCAACAGCGCGCCGGAAACAATCGTCCGTCTGTTGGACATGGGCATAGATCCGCTTAATTTCGCCGATGCCTTGCTGGGGATTTTAGCACAGCGTCTTGTGCGTACCTTATGTGATAAATGCAAAGAACCGTATCATCCTTCCAAAGATGAGTTCAGGGAAATCGTGGAAAGTTACGGCCCGGAATATTTTGAAAAATTAAATATTCGCTACAACAACGATTTAAAATTCTATCGTCCCGGCGGTTGCGATATTTGCGGACGCACCGGCTACAGAGGCAGAATGGGTCTGCATGAATTGTTAATCGCAACAGACGAAATCAAAAGATTGATACAAAAACATGAAACAGTAGAAGTGCTGCGCAACAAAGCGATGGAACAGGGAATGACCACCCTGTTGCAGGATGGGATTATAAAATCACTGAAGGGCTTTACTGATTTCGTCCAAGTCCGGCGTGTTTGCATTAAATAATCTTCTTAATCGCCGCGAAAATTCCTTTAATTTTTTACCTTGCACATTTTATTCAATTATCTAAACATTTCATTTAAGGAGATGGCGGTTTTTCAGGGCAATTTGACATTAGGCTTTGCGGGGTTATCGATTATTATGCTTTAGTATCAGCCACTTA
>Ga0209407_1000064_pt1 | contig 143138 bp, 150 predicted proteins | sample AD_JPNHG3_MetaG_FD_184410 | JGI IMG/M metagenome (GOLD analysis project Ga0209407, IMG submission 184410) | Active sludge microbial communities of municipal wastewater-treating anaerobic digesters from Japan - AD_JPNHG3_MetaG (SPAdes) (version 2) | ecosystem: Engineered > Bioreactor >... | reverse complement strand
CTATACTATTCATGGAACAACTCTCTTTTCATGATATTTTTGTTTTTGTTAGCACTTAACATTATATCATATTGAGAGTTGTTTTTCTATTTTGGGTGTCTATGATCTATTGTAACATAACATGAGAACTACTTTTTTCATACTGAAGTAAATGAGCTGAAATGCAGTCAGAGTTAATAATTTTAACGTTGAGTGGATCAATGTATGTTAACTGCTCACAACTTTAAAAAGTTTAAAAGTCTTAAATCTGACCATTTCTTGCGATTGAGGGCTCGGGGCATTAAGCCGAAATTACCCTAAGTTAACGAAAAAAACGTAGTTCTGATGCTCTGATTAGTGACATTTGTAACTGATAATTGTGACTTTTGTAATATTCTCGTTAAATTTTCCAAAAAGTAGTTGAAAAAATGACTGGAGTATGTTATAATTACTATCGAAGGAGGGATCATTGTAATGAAAATCGCAATTTGTGACGATGAGCAGATCTTCCGGGATACCCTTTACAAGAAGCTTGTTAAGTATAACAAGACCTTCGAGATAAAGGAATTCCGCACCGGACGTGAACTTATCGATTCACGGATTAAGTTCGATATCATATTCCTTGATATCGAAATGCCTGAGCTCAATGGAATGGACACTGCCAAAAAGCTCAGAAAACTGTCAGTCGGTTCTATCATTATTTTCCTTACGAGCCATATCGAATGTATACAGGATGCGTTCAAGGTAAAGGCCTTCAGATTCCTTTCAAAGCCTGTTCAGGAAGATGCTCTTAATGAAGCTCTCGAAGAAGCAGAGAAAGAGATAGTCGGACAGGAAAAAATAGTGATAAACCAGAAGGGTAAGATCTTTGAACTCAGCGTTCCCGATGTAATGTACTTTGAAGCCTTTGGCGACGGCACATATGTCTATGATAACAAAGATAATGTTTATGAGTGTACAGTCGCGCTGAAGGAATGGGACAAACGTCTTGAAGGAATGCCGTTTTTCAAGATACACAAGTCATACATAGTGTCCATGATGTATGTAAGCAGCATAAATAATAATGTCCTCCGCCTTGAGGGTGTTGATCAGGATTTCACGATCAGCAGAAGAAATATTACCCCCTTTAAGGACGCTTACATGGATTTCGTGAAGAATAATTCACGCGTTATATAAGGAGGATAAAATGTTAAGGATATTGTTTACGATGGAAGATTACGTCAGGTTGATCCTGATGGTAACTGCCGTACTGAACTATAAGTTTGTTCGCACGAAAAAGGCAGTTGTTTTGGGTGTGCTTTCTGCAATAGGATATATCGTTGGAGTACATTTTTTCCCCGATTATCGGGATATAGCCAATTTCCTTGTGGGCGATATGTGCATTATTATCGGTATCTTGTCTGTTGAGGGCAAGAAAAAAATCTTGTTTGTAACAGCTGCGTATTTTATTATGACTATGATCGATGAATCTCTTTTCTATTTAGCAGGAACGATAACAGGCATACCTTATGCAGTGCTTACGGATAGTGAAGTTTATCAGATAATAGTTATGTCTATTTCACTTGCATTATTTTTTGCAATTTCTGTTATACTCAGAAAAGTCAATTTGAAAACTTCAGAAAAGCCCGATATAAAAAATTCAAATTCATTCTACACAATGCTGCTGCTGATCGGTTCGCTTATTTCACTGTTGGCAATAACAACATATAATTATAAGATGGGTAACAGCTCGATATCGTTGTTTGTTATAAGCCTTCTGGTGCTTACTCTTTGCGGATTTTTCGTTTATAATAATGCTTCAAAGAAATATTACCAGAATACTATCAGAATGAATGAGAAGATAATGACTGCTCAGAAGGAATACTATGAGAGCCTTCTTGAAAGAGAAAGCGATACAAGAAAATTCAGACATGATATCAATAATCACATGTTCTGTATCAAAACACTTATCGATGAAGGAAAATATGATGAAGCGGAACAGTATATTAACGGCATCGATAATAAAATGGGCAAATTAAAAACCAAATATTCAACGGGAAACAGTCTCGTTAATGCTATTGTTAATGATATTGCAGGCAAGTACGATGGGGTGGAACTTGACTGGAAAGGCCTTGTGCCCGAAGACCTTAAAATATCAAACATGGATGTATGTATTATATTCTCTAATCTGCTTGATAATGCATTCTGTGCGGCATCAGGCTGTGAGAAGGAAAAAATGTTGCTGTAACTATAAAATCAGTCGCAAACAGTCTTGTCATGACGATCAAGAATAACATCTCTGCACCTATCAGGACCAAAGACAGCAAGCTTATAACTTCCAAGCCCGATAAAAAGAACCACGGACTTGGTACTATGAATGTAAAAGAATGCGTTGCCGTAAATGGCGGAAGCGTTGAATATAGCTATACTGACAGCGATTTTACTGTCGATGTGGTCCTTCCGAACGTTGTCGAAATGTGAACCGAAAAATCGGTTTCATCTACCGTTTAACCGAAAAATCGGTTTCACCTACCGAAAACCGGAAAATTATTGAAAATCGGCTTGGCCTATGGTATAACTTACACATAAGGTCAAGCCGATTCGGTTTTGACAATGATGGAAATGATGTAATAAAGGAGAAATTATTATGTTTAACTCATTAACAGGTGTTGCTACAGCAATGTTATCAGCAGGATGGCTTGATATTCTCAGACGTATTTGGTAAGGCTAAAAGACAGTGTCTATTTTTTAAATTTGAAATTTAATGATTATAAAGGAGAAATAATTATGAATCCATTTATGAGTATTATCGGTTGTGTTGGTTCAGCATGTTGGCTTGAATGCCTCAAACGTATTTGGGATAGATAAAAGACAGTGGATGCTTTCTTTAATTTGAAATTAATGATTATAAAGGAGAAATAACTATGAATTTACCTCTTATTATTTTGTCTATGGGTTCAGCATGTTGGCTTGAATTTATGAAACGTTTTCATTTTTGATATGAAATCGAGTTTGCATTAAAATAAGTTTATTATATTCAGATAGGAGCATAAATAATGAATATCACAGAAAACAACACATATGAAATGACTAATGTTATAAGCTACCGCGGAAAGGTTACTCAGCAGCAGCTTAGCGTTATCATGAACGAAATAGGTACTATCATAAAGGAAAACGGAGCTTCTAAGACAGGTCCTAACGTATCTGCAACTTTTGCGGTTGAGATGGAAGGCGGACAGCCTGTAATGGACGTTGAGATACTTGTACCTATTGACAGAGAGATAAGTCTTCCTTCAGGCTACAAGTTCAAGCCTTTATTCCGTCTTTGCGATGCTGTAAAGATCAGACACGAGGGTAATCCTGCAATGCTTCAGAACAGCGTAAATGAGCTTATGGGTTATGTCAAGAATAACGGACTTACTCCTATAACACCAGGCTACAATGTAACTATCAAGGAGCCAACAGGTCCAAGCGATGCTGACGGACTTATCGTTGATATGTATGTTGGCGTAACAAGGAGTGTTCTCTGATACATGGATAATAAGACCATAAAAATCTCGTCTGTAGTTCTGATGATAGCAGGTGCGGCGGCTGCGTTTTTCGTTCCATTTTTTACTTATATTTTCTCGGGAATGAGTATGTACATGACAGTCAAGGCTGAAACAGGAGTTAAACGCAAGGTCCTGATCGCAATAAATGTGGCTGCTCTTATTGTGGCAGTAGTATTCCAGTTCTTACAGATGAAGAATAGCGTGAACTGATGTCTGAATGGTCTGTGTATCGATCCGATGCGGCGCAGCGAGCGTCGGCTGAGAGTCTGATCCTCTCTGCTGCCGTATCGGTCATATATGAACCGGCACCTTCAGGCGTAATTTTATAAAACTATATCCTATTTTACATATATGAAAATAGGTTTTAATGCTGTGCATTTTTATATCTCGTTAACAACTGTATATCTTTTTTGTAGTGTGCCGCTGTTAATGGGATATACCCATTGATCTCCTGCGTAGCAGGAAAACAGTATTTTCTTAACGGCGATCCTGCTGAAAACTGCAGCCGACCGCTTGAATGGAGGATTAAAAAATGGAAAATGTAATGAACAGCTTTTTCACAGCGCTCTCTCCCGAAGAGACAGCTTCAGTATCAGGCGGTACATCTATCGTTAAGATAGGTCTTCCCAAGATACCACCTGTAAGATTTGACCCTCCGCAGCCGTGCGGATTCAGCCGTGTTAACGGTTTCAGATACAGAACAAGGTTCTGATCGGCAAAGTATACTGGTCCTGCATCTTGCGGTGCAGTAAGGTATAAATCTATCTATTACAGGAGGCAGAAATGAAAAAGTGTTTCACTGAACTTACTAAGGCTGATCTTAGAAAGATCAATGGCGGTGTCAAAAGCAATAATGCTATTATGACAACACTGGGCAATGCGATTGTTCAGATGATTCTTAAGCATCGTCGCAAGTGATCACAGGGGCTTTCGTAGATGATCGGCCGTCTTATACAATATAAGGAGAATGAATTATGAAAAATGTCGAAAATAATTTTGCGGAGCTCTCTGAGAACGAAGCTATTGAATCTTCCGGAGGATCAGTCGGTAATGATGAGACTGTCATTTTAGTGCCGCCTGAGGAATACTGGATAACTCTTAAGCTTATCCAGATGCTTTTATTTTAATTTTATAAAGGAGGAAAGAATAATGAGCGATTCAAAGTTTACTGCTCTTACAGCAGATGAGATCGTTGAGATCGATGGTGGAACGATCGATTATCGCAGGCTGTGGATGATATTATTCCCAAGCAGGACATCGTATACATCAAGCGGCAGATCTCATACTTCAAGCGGTTCGTATTCACATTCAGGTGGCGGAAGTCACTGGTAATTCTCCGCTTTGTTGCTAAGATGGAAATAGAATAAACTAAAAAAGTATATTATCGGGACAGCGAAAACTGTCCCGATGAAAATAAAGAAAAACATAATGAACTAAAATGTCGGGACGGCGAAAACTATCCCGAAGAAAAACAAAAATAATATAAAGGAGGAAAAGCATAATGAACAATACACAGTTTACTGCTCTTACATCAGAAGAAATGACAAACATCGACGGCGGAAACATTTATTGGGATATAGCAAAGATCATAATCAAAACTGCTGTTGATATTGTTATAAATCCTAAAAAGCCATACGGCTGCTTCTGATCAAAGAAATAAAGAAAAACATAATGAACTAAAAAGTCGGGACGGTAAAGTCTGTCCCGATGAAAAAGAAAAACAAAAATATAAAAATGGAGGAAAAATATAATGAACAACACTAAGTTTACTGCTCTTACAGCAGAAGAAATGACAAACATCGACGGCGGAGTTAACAGAGGAAAGATCAGAGCAGGTCTTGCAATGATAAGTGCAGGAGTTCATCTTTTAATTGACGGTATTTTTCACTGATCTAATAGCAAACGGATAAAAACAAAGAAACTATATAATTATAATGGAGGAAAGCATAATGAACAACACTAAGTTTACTGCTCTTACAGCAGAAGAGATGATAAGCATCGACGGCGGACTTGACGGAAGAAAGATCAAAGCCGGAATCAATCTTATTAGAAGAGGCGTTCAGCTTATTATTAACGGAGTTTTTCACTGATCTAATGCAATCGGATAAAAATAAAGAAACTATATAATTATAATGGAGGAAAGCATAATGAACAACACTAAGTTTACTGCTCTTACAGCAGAAGAAATGACAAACATCGACGGCGGAGTTAACAGAGGAAAGATCAGAGCAGGTCTTGCAATGATAAGTGCAGGAGTTCATATTTTAATTGACGGTATTTTTCACTGATCTAATAGCAAACGGATAAAAACAAAGAAACTATATAATTATAATGGAGGAAAGCATAATGAACAACACTAAGTTCACTGCTCTTACAGCAGAAGAGATGATAAGCATCGACGGCGGACTTGACGGAAGAAAGATCAAAGCCGGAATCAATCTTATTAAAAGAGGCGTTCAGCTTATTATTAACGGAGTTTTTCACTGATCTAATAGCAATCGGATAAAAATAAAGAAACTATATAATTATAATGGAGGAAAGCATAATGAACAACACTAAGTTCACTGCTCTTACAGCAGAAGAAATGACAAACATCGACGGCGGAGTTAACAGAGGAAAGATCAGAGCAGGTCTTGCAATGATAAGTGCAGGAGTTCATCTTTTAATTGACGGTATTTTTCACTGATCTAATAGCAAACGGATAAAAACAAAGAAACTATATAATTATAATGGAGGAAAGCATAATGAACAACACTAAGTTTACTGCTCTTACAGCAGAAGAGATGATGAGTCTCGACGGTGGAAAAACATCATGGAGAGATATTGCAATAGCTATTCTTATAGCAATCGCAACAAATCCGATCGGTCCTGCAATGCCACGCGGCTGCATCTGATCAAAGAAATAAAGAAAAAACATAATGAACTAAAAAAGTCGGAACGGCAAAGTCTGTCCTGATGAAAAAGAAAAACAAAAATATAAAAATGGAGGAAAAATATAATGAACACAAATAAGAATTTTACAGAACTTTCGACAGAGGAAATGAACCTTATCGAAGGCGGAAAGATCAATTGGGGCCGTGCAGCTGCAGCAGCAGGCATAGGCGCAGGCATTGGTGCTCTTACCTGTAATCCTGCTGGCGTAGTTTGTGGTGCTGTAGTTGGTTTTACAACTTATGTGGTTTACAACCACTAATATAATAGGAGGAAAAGCATAATGAACAATACACAGTTTACTGCTCTTACAGCAGATGAAATGACAAACATCGACGGCGGAACTAACATAAAGACTGCAATCAAGATAGTTAACACAGCTTTTGCTGTTGGCTATGCTGTTTATAAAGTTGTAAAGAGTATGCCTATGCCAGGTCCTATCGTTTATCACTGATAAAAGGAGTAATGCTCATGAACACTAACAAGTATTTTGCAGAGCTTGATGCTCAGGAAGCTCTTGAACTCAATGGCGGAGCTATTTTAGAATTCAAGACACGCACTGTAACACAGGGTTCAACAATATATTATTACCTTGATACATATCTGCTTGGAAAGCGCATAGATACAGCACTCTTATTTAAAATAGGCAGATAAGTTAAGTTGTTTTCAAGTATATACTAATGAAAAAAGCGTCCGATCGGGCGCTTTTTTATTTCCTCAACCGAAAAATCGGTTTCACTGACCGTTAACCGGAAAATTATTGAATACCAAGATAAGTTATGGTATATTATGATTACAGTAAATCACACAACAAAAAAATTGATTCAGGAAGTGATCTTAATGAAATACTATTGCGTAAAACAACATGATATTACAGACTGCGGAGCTGCTTGCCTGGCAACCATCTCGAAGCAGTACGGACTCAACCTTTCGATCTCTAAGATAAGAGAGGTAGCAGGAACCGATAAGCAGGGAACAAATGCTTACGGTATGATAAAGGCAGCTGAAGAGCTTGGATTCAGCGCTAAGGGAGTTAAGGGCGATCAGAATGCATTCTTCTCTGAGTTCCCTCTTCCTGCAATAGCTCACGTAGTTGTAGACGGAAGTCTTCTCCACTATGTAGTTATTCACAAGATAACAAAGGATCAGGTCATCGTAGCGGATCCCGGAAAGGGAATCGTAAAGTATAAGCCTGAGGAATTCTTCAAGCAGTGGACAGGAGTTCTGATACTTCTCGTGCCAACAACCAAGCTTGAGAAGGGAAACAAGAATAAGGGAGTTCTTTCAAGGTTCTTCAGTCTGATGTTCCCACAGAAGAGACTTCTTATAAACATCTTCCTTTCGTCGCTTCTCATTACGGCATTCGGAATACTGGCGTCGTTCTACTTCACGTTTATCATGGATGACATAGTCCCGAATTCGTTGAAAAAGAGTCTTGTGACGATATCCATAGGAGTTGTGGTTCTATACTTGTTCAAGGCGCTGCTGGAAGCTTTCAGAACGCACCTTATGATCCACCTCAGTCAGAAGCTTGATATACCGCTTATACTCGGTTATTACCAACATGTACTCGGACTTCCCATGAACTTCTTCGGCACAAGAAGAGTTGGTGAGATCGTTTCAAGATTCATGGATGCTTCTAAGATAAGAGATGCTATTTCAAGCGCAACTCTTTCGATCATGATCGATACACTTATGGCTCTGGTCGGCGGATTTGTACTTTACACTCAGAACCACACACTTTTCGCTATAGCAGTTGTGCTCGTCGCAATTTATGCGGTCATCGTATTTGCTTTCAACAAGCCTGTAAAGGAATTCAATGAAAAGCAGATGGAAGACAACTCACAGCTTACATCTTACCTCGTTGAGTCACTCAACGGTATTGAGACAGTTAAGGCATTCCACGCTGAGGATAAGGCTCAGGCAAAGACAGACAAGCTCTTCGTCAAGCTCCTTAAGAGCGTATTCAAGGGCGGAATGGTAATAAATGCACAGTCAACACTTACAGGTGTTGTATCAACTATCGGAACAACAGTTATCCTTTGGGTAGGCGTTGCAAGCGTACTTAAGGGCGACATAACACTCGGTAACCTCATCACATTCAATGCACTTCTTGCATACTTCCTTGATCCTGTCAAGAACCTCATAAACCTTCAGCCGACAATGCAGACTGCTATCGTTGCAGCTGAGCGTCTTGCTGAGATCCTCGATCTTGAACTTGAAAAGGATTCGGACGATCAGAGAAAGCTCAATCCCGAGTCACTCAACTATCCTATCCGCTTCGAGAACGTAGACTTCAGATACGGCACAAGAAAGCTCGTACTTGAAAACATCAACATGACTATCGGCGCAGGCGAAAGGATCGCACTCGTAGGTGAGAGCGGTTCAGGTAAGACAACACTCTCAAAGCTCCTCATGAACTTCTATCCATGGGAGAAGGGTGAGATCTACATCGGCGACTATAACCTCAAGGACATCAACCTTGAATCACTCAGAAACAAGATAGCTTATATATCACAGGATATATTCCTTTTCAGCGGTACTATCCGCGAGAATCTTGAGCTTGGCAACGAGGATGCTACTATGGAAGAGATCATCGAAGCATGCAAGCTCAGCAAGGCTGACGAGTTCATCAACAAGCTCCCTCTCAGATACGACACAATGCTCGAAGAGAACGGTGCTAACCTCTCAGGCGGTCAGAAGCAGCGTCTTGCAATTGCAAGAGCACTCCTCAAGAAGCCTGATATCCTCATCATGGACGAGGCTACAAGTAACCTTGACTCAATTACAGAAAAGGCTATCGAAAAGACTATCAACAATCTTTCAAGAAACATCACAACTATCATCATCGCACACAGACTTAGTACTATCATGCGATGCGACAAGATATTCGTTATGGAGCAGGGCCACTTCATCGAGCAGGGTACTCACGATGAGCTTATCGAGCAGAAGGGCAGATACTACAAGCTCTGGAAGGATCAGCTCCCCGAGAATATCACTAATATCAGCGAGGCAGTTGCAATATCTGCTTCAGATGAGCAGGAGGCTCAGGCAGCGGATGTGGAGAGTCATGAGACCACAGTGTTTTGCCCCCAATATCCGTTTCTCGTAAATACAGGCATTCAGGAGGATTAATATGAAAGGCATAGTTCTTGATCTTAAGGATATTTCAGACAGCCGCGAAGTTATGGAGAGCAAGGAAGCTCCCGGAATCCGCTGGTTCATATATATAGTTCTTGCAGTTTTCATCGCTGCACTGGGTTTCTCATTCTTCTCTGAAGTTGATGAATACAGCCGTGTTACCGGTGAGGTAAGAACAGCAAGTGCAGCAGGCAGCGTAATGTCTGCCTCAGGCTGCAAACTCAGCTCCATAAACGTAGAGGAAGGACAGTCTGTAAAGGAGGGCGATGTGCTCTTCACACTGGATTCCGATTACGCAGACGAGCAGAAGTCGATACTCGAGGGCAAACTTGAAAATTATGAGAGCGAACTCGATAACACAAAGCTCCTTAAGCAGTCTGTTGAAGAGAACAAGAATCTCTTCTCAAAAAGCGACGAGGATTCAAAGTATTACTACAGATACGAGCAGTATAAGAACGGCGTTCTCCTTTCTTCACAGGAGATAGAGCGTTCACAGCTCAACAACAGCCTTACATCAGAGGAAAAAACAAACACTCTTAAGACAACAGAGGACAGCATAAAGACAAAGAAGGATCAGCTTGCAGCTTACAGAGACCTTCTCAGCGCAGTTAGAAACGATACAGCTTATACAGGCAGCAGCTCACTTGCAGGCGCAGATTATTCCGATTATAAGACAAGTTATGACAAGGCAGCAAAGCTTGCAGAGCAGTACAGAACAGCTTACGAGGCTGCTGAGGGCAAGCTTGGTTCACAGGATTCAGTTACAGCATTCCAGCTTGAATCAGCAAAGTCTGATGCAGACACAGCAGCAGCAGCAGTTTCTTCATGCCGCAGCTCTTACCTCTCCGACATCCGTACACAGATCATACTTCTTACAAATCAGATAGCTAACGATGCAAATGCTGACCATTCAGCTCTTGACAGCTACAACGAGCTTAAGACTGCAATTGAGCAGGGACTTGATTTCAGCTCTTCAAACCAGGCTGCACAGTCAGTATACAACAGCTACATCTCTGATATAACTTCACTCAGCGCAGACTACGAGAACAAGATGAGCGCTTATGAGGAACTCTACAACACTTATTCAGCACAGTCTACAGCAGTTTCACAGTCCGACGTTGACAGCGCAAGGATCGCTTACGAAAGCGCTCTTCTGGACGCTGATTCAGTAAAGAACGGATACATCTCAAAGATCAATGCAGCTATCGTTCAGCTTGAAGAAGAGATAAAGACTCTCGAAGCTAACAAAAAGAGCCTTGAACTCGCAATAAAGGGCGCTGATGATCTTAAGGAATACGAGAAGCTCTCAGGCGATAAGCTCAAGAATGAGGCTATCGTTTCACTTAACGCAGAGATCGACAGCATCAAGGAAAACATTTCAGCAGTTGAAGCACAGCTTACAGAAGTTAACGAGACTATCAAGAACTCTGAGATAAGAGCTTCTATGGACGGCACAGTTACTCTTCTTGATGAGAGACACACAGGCGATATCGTTCAGGCAGGCGAGACACTCTGTACACTCGTTCCTGAGACAGATTCACTTAAGGTCACACTTTACATCCCCGAAAATGAAGTTTCAAAGATTGAAGTTGGTCAGAAGACCGAATACATGTTTGATTCTATCCCTTACACAGAGTACGGCAAGGTTACAGGCGAGATCAAGTCTGTATCAGCTGATTCTATCTCAAACCAGAACACAGGCATGAAGTACTATGTTGCACAGGCAGACCTCTCAGCAATGTCACTTGAAAACGGCAAGGGCGAGGTTCGTGAAATAAAGAACGGTATGCTCGTTCAGGGTAAGGTAATAAGCAATTCAAAGAAGACTATCGTATGGCTTCTTGAAAAGATGAATCTTAAAGACTGATAAGGTAATTCCGGCATGATCAGCAGCGCAAAAAAAGAAAAGCTGCTGATCTGCCGAAAATAAATAAAAAAGAGGTATTAAAAAATGAAAAACATAAAAAGAACTATCTGCGCAGCTTTAGCTGCACTCACACTCGTATCATCCTATTCATTTTCATTCAATGCTGACAAAACAACTGCTGTTGCGGCAAATACAAAAATAGAGAAAGCATTGGATTGGGCTGTAGCTATCGCAAAAGACGATACTCACGGATATAGTCAGTCTAAAAGAAATGGAGGAGTAGATTATGATTGCTCGTCACTTGTAACATATTCTTTAATAAAAGCGGGTATCATAACTAATGACGTATTAACTAATGGAAATGCGTTAACCACCAGCAACATGAGAGCCGTGCTTACTAAGCATGGATTTACATGGATTCCGTGGAGTAAAATAAAAAACACTTCAAATTTAAAGCGCGGAGATATATTGCTTAGCGAAGGTAACCATACAGAGATGTACTTAGGTAATAATAAGAATGTAGGTGCACATTGTGATTACGGAACTGATAAAAATAATCCCAAGAAACACGATAAAAACGGAAAAGAGATATCAGTTGATTCTTATTGGTATGATAACTGGAATGGCGTTTTAAGATATAACGGTTCAGAGCCTGAAAAGAAAACTACTGCAACAACAAAGAAGAGTTCTGCTAAGACTACTACAACAGCAGTGAAGAAAACTACTGCAGCTACAAAGAAGACCACTAAAACTACTAAAACCACAGCAGCTACAAAGAAGACTACTACAACGACAGCAAAGAAAGCCAATGAAGAGATAAAGATCGAGATAAAAAATGGTTATCGATATGAGTATAAGTATGTATACTTCAAGAAGTATACAGGCAAGTCAAGCTCTATAGTTGACGCACTCAATTACATAAAGGAAAACAGCAGTTATAATACTCGTTCACAGATAGCTTCTTTGAATGGAATAAGCAATTATAAAGGAACCGCTGCTCAGAATACAAAGATGCTGAACCTTCTTAAAAATGGTAAGCTTATAAAGAGCAAAACATTAGTAGGAACACCACATAAGGTGTGAATAATAACAGCACAAAAAGCTGCTGATCTGCCTGAAAAATAAAGAAAAATAAAGCTTTCAATATTAAAAAATGAAAGACACAATGAACGATTTCTACAATATTTCATTAAGATACAGCAAAAACTCCTGCGGCAACAGCTGCGGGAGTTTTTGTCATATATGTCGGTTCGGGAGTGCAAATAGTTTGCTTCGCTTGGTGAATATGACGATATTTAAAGTGAGACTTTAAATTCTTATTGACACGCTTTAAAAACAGTGCTATAATACAGACATCAGCTGATAGAAAACTTTAAAAAATTAAAGCCAAACTTTAAAAAGGAGATGCTGTTATGAGTAATACTATATCTTACAAACTGAAAAAAAGAACCTTTGCCGATACCGTTATTTCCTGCGTTATATGCGTCGCAGCACTGGCAGCTTCCGTATGGCAGTTTGTGTGCTTTCTGAACGGCGAAGGCAAACCGTTCATCACCAATGCGGTATATAATTTCATCATATTTGCCGAACTGGGACTGTTAAGCCTTATTCTGCTTGAGATCAGGAAAACAGGAAAGCCGTTTTCAAAAAAGATAATCACAAAACTCCGTATCATGGCTGTTATACTGTTCGTTGGCGGTCTTATGCCGAGCTATACCGAAATAGGCGCTGACGCTCAGACAGAAATGGTCTCTTTTACATTCGATGCGAAAAATATGCTCATTATTTTCATCGGTGTCATCATAGGTATAATCTCCGAGGTGTTCGTTTACGGACTGAGCCTTCAGGAAGATAATGACCTCATTGCGTAAGGCGGTGCGGTATGGCAATAATAATCAGACTTGATAAGATGATGGCGGATCGTAAGATGTCCCTTAATGAGCTTGCCGAGAGAGTAGGGATGTCTAATGTCAACCTCTCGAACCTAAAAACAGGCAAAATGAAGGGTATACGCTTCGAGACCATGAACGCTATATGCGAAGCGCTTGAATGTCAGCCCGGAGACTTGTTTGAATATATAAGGGAATAGGATGCAAAGGAACGCTTTCACAGAGAAGCGTTCCTTTTTGTCATATATCGGTTGCAGGCTGCATATTATCCATTGATGATGATACGGGGGAGGTGTCTTATGGCACATCGGAGAAAGAGTCTGTGGTCGGATGGTGCTGTGGCTGCGGCAGTATCTTCTGCTGCCGGGATACTTTGCAGTCTTTTGCTGCTTCTGCTGTTTTCTGCGCTTGTATGCTTTCTTATGGATTCTCTCATGTTCATGGATGCCTTTTCGATTATTTCGCTTGCCGCAGGTTCTTTTGCATGTTCTTTCGTATATGGAAAGTTCAGGCGCAGGGGAGGACTTATCGGCGGCATCCTCTGCGGCGCAGTTATGTACGCTTTCCTTTCTGCGGCGGCTTTTGCTGTGAACGGTTCTGCCATGAGCATAAAAAAACTCCTTCTGCTGTGCCTTTTCGGTGCAGCAGGAGGAGTATGCGGAGTCAATTCAAAGCGTCCGAAAGGACTTAGGGATCAGTAATTGCCTGAAGTGTCTTCCATGAGCTTGAACTTTATGTTGTAGTAGCTTATATTGCCGTCCTTATCGATGTGTGCGATCGTGGCAGGTACCGTGTCTCCGGGACCGTATGAAGCGCTTATGGTATCGTACATCTCATCGTAGGTTTTAACTGCTATATCGTTTATCTTTGTGATGAAGTCGCCTGCTTTCAGTTCGGACTTCGCTATATCTGCATCATCGCTTATCGAGTCTACGTAAATACCTTCAAAATCCTCTGGTATCTCGAAGCCGATCCTTTCATTGATATCGGCACGTTTTGCCTCGGTAGCTGTATCGATGACTCTGATACCTATTCTGAATCGACCGCTTACATAGCCGTTTTTGATGAGTTCCTCTATTATTGGTGAAGCTTCGTTTATTGTGATAGCGAAGCCGAGTCCCTCATAGCTTGAGCTTACGTACTTTGAGGAGGTTATTCCTATTACCTGTCCGTACATGTTTACAAGCGCACCGCCTGAGTTTCCTGGACTGATATCTGCGTTGGTCTGTATGCAGTCCATTTCAAAGCCTGTGGCGTCGCTCTTTATCTTACGGTTAACGGCTGAGACGATACCGTCGGTAACTGTACTTGAAAGACCTGCGGGGTTGCCTATTGCGATAACCTGTTCACCGACGATAGTCTCGTCCGAATCGCCGAGCACTGCGGGAGTGAACTCACCGCGGTTTACCTTGATAACTGCGATATCGGTCTTTTTGTCGCTTCCGATGACCTTTGCGGTGTAGACTTCGCCGTCCATTGTATGTACATCGTGGAAGCCGTCGGGTTCGAGTACGTGTGCATTTGTTATGATGAAGCCGTCCTCGGAGATGACTATTCCCGAGCCTGTACCTGTAGGAGTTTTACGTGCAGCCGAATCGTAGGCGTATATCTCGACTATTGACGGCTTTACGGCAGCGGCAGCACCTTCGATAGTGTATCTGCCGTCCTCGTCCTTGAAATTGGAGAGGTCGTTTGCACCTTCGGGCTTTTGCTCACGATAAAGTACTACTGCTCTGTCTGCACCTGTTCTTCTCAGTGCCTTGTCTGCGTTGAGGATATCGGAAATTATGCCGTATACTGCAGGTCCGACGGTAACAAGCAGCAGAAATACGAACAGAAATACAATGGAGCGCTCACGTCTGATGCGGCTCTTGTGTTCGGCGGCAAGCTGTGCCTCACGCATTTTTTCAGCGTTTCTCTTGTCTGCATCGTCGAAGCCGATAGGTTCGTACATAAAGGCGTCATATACAGGCACTCTTACCTCTTTTATCTTGTCTTCCTGCGGAGCTGATTTCTCTTCGGCAGGCTTTTCATGCTTTGGAATGTAGCTTTTCTGCGGCGGTTCATCCGCCGAAGGATTGTGTGTGACGGTAAAAAGTTCGTCGCGATCGTTCATATGTTATCCTTTCTATTTTGCGGCTTTTCCGTTTTTGGTCTTTTCCGGAACACGAGGATCATAAGGGATCTGTATCTGGAATTCTGTATATTCACCGTAAACGCTCTTAACAACTATATGACCGTTATGAAGGTGAACTATCTTGCGTGAGATAGAAAGTCCGAGACCGAGTCCCGTAGTGTCCTTGCCGCGGCTTGAATCGGTCTTGTAGAAGCGGTCGAATACCTGCTGTATCTCTGAGTTCTGAAGACCTTCGCCCGTATTCTTGATACCTATGATATTCAATCCGTCGTTCTGTTCAAAGCGGAAGGAGAGAGTTCCTCCTTCGTTCACGAACTTTACAGCGTTCTCAACGAGGTTGTAGATGACCTGCTGCATGAGGTCGGGATCGACTACTGCGTTCATTCTGCCGCTTCCGAGTCCTTCAACTTCAAGGTGCTTGTCGTCTATCTTTTTCTCGAACATGAAGACAGTCTGTATAACGAGATCGGTTATGTTTGTGTTTACGAAGTTAGGGGACATGGTACCCGATTCAAAACGTGTCATATTGAGCATCGAGCTTATGAGTATCCTGAGTCGCTTTATCTCTTTTGATACGAGTATAAGATACTCGTTCTGCTTTGTCTTTTTGATAGTGCCGTCGAGGATACCGTCGACGAAACCGCCGATAGTGGTCATAGGAGTTCTAAGCTCGTGGGATACATTTGCGATGAAAGTCTTGCTGGTCTCGTCACTTTTTGCAACGTTTGCGGCAAGAGCGTTTACTCTGTCGGCAATGTCCTTCATATCGCCCGGAAGCTCGGAATGTATCTTCTCGGAGAAGTCTCCCTTTGCGTACTGTTCGGTTATCCTGAGAAAATTGGTCTCATAGCTGATATACTTCTTTATCCTTCGCTTAAGGAGCAGGTAAGTGATGTAGATGCCGATGATTGCGAAAACTGCGTAAAACAGAGTTATCTCGGCAGTAAAGGTATTTATGTCCTTTGGATCTCCGTAGATGACCGTGTAGCATTTAACGGGGGACAGTACTCCTGATTTAAGAAATGTGACCGCTCCGTATACAGTCTGCGGACCGCTGCTGGAGTAGTTCGTACTGTTGAGTTCGAGTATCTCGTCATCTTTATCGATAGTTTCCTTCATATTGTCCGGCAGTTTCTGTCCGTTTTCTGCGTTGTCGGGAGAAATGATGCAGGTACCCTCGGAGTCGTAGAGATAGATGCTTAGATCGTACTTTTCCGAGAAGGCTGTATGCATTCTTCTTACTATATCGTTGTCTGCGCTTCCCGTAGAATTGTATTCTTCCTTTACACAGCTCATGAACAGATCGCCTACCGAGCGGAGTTCATTGAGCTTTGAGCGTTTATAGAACGCAGAGGATATCGTTACCATGACAAAACCCGTGATGAGAAGCATTATCACGGCTATTATCAGGGCATAGCGGAAAAGCAGGTAATATGAGCTGTTTTTGCTGTTCATGGTATATCACCTCATATAAGGGCATTTCTAAAGATCCGCTTTTAGAAAAAACGGCTATGCACGGCGTATGTCGGTCGGACTTCCCCGGAGTTTTCCTTGCCTTTGCTGCAACTATACGTTTTTTCTTAACCGGACAGGTTTTCAGATATGCCAATAATACAAACAGGGGACAGCGGACGTCCCCTGAAATCTGATCGCGGATAAAAGAGGATCATTCCTCTTCTTCGGCTTCGAATTTATAGCCTACGCCCCATACGGTTTTAAGGGACCATTTGTCTGAAACGCCCTCCAGCTTTTCACGGAGACGCTTGATGTGAACATCGATAGTACGTGAATCGCCGTAATATTCAAATCCCCATACCTCATCAAGGAGCTGGTCTCTTGTGTAGACTCTGTTGGGGTTTGAAGCAAGGTAGAAAAGGAGTTCGAGCTCCTTTGGCGGAGTATCTATGTTCTTGCCGTTTACCTTAAGCTCGTATCTTGTCATGTTTACCGAGAGCTTGTCATAGCGGACTTCCTTTATCTCGGGCTCTACGTTGATGTTGCCTGCACGGCGTGTAACAGCGTTGATACGTGCGATAACTTCCTTTGCATCGAAAGGCTTTACGATATAGTCGTCTGCGCCCAGTTCGAGACCGATCACCTTGTCGATAGTCTCGCCCTTTGCAGTTATCATGATTATCGGAACGTTTGATTTCTTTCTTATCTCACGGCAGACCTGCCAGCCGTCCATACCCGGAAGCATTATGTCCAGAAGGACCATATCGGGCTTAAGGGCATTGAATTTAACGACAGCCTCTTCGCCGTCATGTGAGAGGATAACGCTGTAACCGTCCTTTTCGAGGTAAAGGCGGAGAAGATCACATATATTTTTATCATCGTCAACGATCAGTACTTTGAAGCTTTTTTCATTTGCCATATTGCAAATACCTCTTTCTTTAATTTTGTATTCCCTTTAGTTTTGTATTCTAATGAGCGCAGCCTGTGATACTGCCGCATAAAACGAACTATACAAACTAATTATACTACATAAAAAAGAGGTTGTCAATCGGTTTTTGCCAAAAATGCATTCAGTTCAGAGTAGTCAGAAATCAGAAAGCAGAAATCAGTGAACAGAAAGCAGAAAGCGGTGAACAGAAAGCAGAAATCAGTGAAGAGGCACTTTCCGGGCACCGGACGGTGCGTTTTGATTCGGTTTACAACAAAAAAGAGGACACAAGGTCCTCTTTTTGCTCTGAAAGGTCGGTTTATCACTCAGCTGAAGTAGTAGCTTCGGCTTCTGTAGCAGACTCTGTTGAGTCCTCGGAAGCAGCACCTTCTTCTGTTGTTTCGTCTGAGAATGAACCGTAGAATTCGTTGATGTCGAAAGGTGTGAAATCGTCAACCTTGTCGAAGTAGTAAACAGCGTACTTGTTCTCGTCGAAGAAAACAAGGTTGTCGCCGTCGAAACCTGCATAAGCGGGCTCATCGTCATCGGTTGCAGTGATAGTAGCCTGATTTCCGCTGAGCTCCCATTTGAACTCCTCGGGCTTATCCTCTTCGGGAGTAGCTGCAAGGCTTGAACCTACAACGCCTGTCTTGTCCTCATTGAATGTAACGTTCATGATAGCGTAGATCGGGATACCGAAATACTCGCCTTCCATTGTCTCTTCGGAAGTAACGATCTTCTTGCATTCCCACTTGCCTGCAAAGTCGGCCTCTGTACAATCCTTGAGTGTAAGGTCTACAGGCTTGAGTTCTTCATCCTCGTCCTCGCTTGCGTCTTCGGAAGTTTCTGCGTCTGTCTCAGCCTCTGTAGTTGCCTCTACTGTAGTAGCCTCGGGAGCTGAGCTCTCTGAAGAGCTGCTTGAAGAGCTTCCGCAGCCTGTAAGTGTTGCTGCGATGAGGAGAGAAGCGGCAGCGATGCTAATTACTTTTCTCATGTTTATATCCTTCTTTCTATATAAGTGCGGAGATATTCTCCGTTAAGTATTATAACACAATGATTTAAAAAAGTGAATAAGCATTATTGTGGGAATTTTAACGTCAAAAAAGCCTACTAATCATCGAAAATACATAAAATATCGGTATTTTTAAATATAAAAAATCGTTCACAAAAAATTTACAATTGATAGCGCGAAAAGTTTTGGAAATTCCTTGCATTATCGGCAATATTATGATATAATACTAACTGTTGAGCGCGTAAGTTACAGCGCTCTGACTGCAGATGATATGCGTTGAAGCGGAAGGTTGCTGACGGTTTGTCAGGGAATTTCCGTGGAGTATGTCCGATTTCAAACCGGGCGATTGGGATAGCGAACACAGTCGGTGTTTAGAGCAGCGATGCAGCTTGCGTGTGCATCACTATGCTCAGACTATGTCTCTATTTATGATCAGTGGCTCGGAAAACAACGGTTTTTCGAGTTTTTTTATCAGATAGTGCAGGAAACACACGGAAACGTGTTAACAGATCCCTCAGAGAGTTGTTCTCTGCCCCCGAAAAATTATCCGAGGAGGCGAAAATATGGCAGTCAACGAAAAGATCAGATTCAAGATCAAGGGTTACGATCACGCTACAGTAGACATCGCTGCAGCTAAGATCGTTGAAGCAGCTAAGAGAAGCGGCGCAAGAGTTTCAGGACCTATCCCGCTCCCTACAGACAAGGAAGTTGTTACTATCCTCCGTGCTGTACACAAGTACAAGGATAGCCGTGAGCAGTTCGAAATGAGAACTCACAAGAGACTCATCGACGTTATCCGTCCTACAGAGAAGACAACTGCTGCTCTTGATAAGCTTGAGATCCCCGCAGGCGTAGACGTTGTTATGGAGGTTAAGTAATTAACCACATCACACACTGCAAACCACCGCTCGGGAAGCGGAATGGCGGTAATCCGCCGGTCATGTTGACGACCTTCGTCAACCAATAACCTAACAGGAGGAAACAGATATGCAGAAAGGCATTATCGGTAAGAAGATCGGTATGACTCAGATCTTCGACGAGACAGGAAAGGTTATTCCTGTAACAGTAGTAGAAGCCGGCCCATGCGTTGTTGTTCAGAAGAAGACTGTTGAGAACGACGGTTACGCAGCATTACAGCTCGGCTACGGCGACGTTAAGGTTCAGAGAGTGAACAAGCCTATGAAGGGCCACTTCGACAAGGCAGACGTTGCTTGCAAGAAGACTCTTAAGGAATTCAGACTTGATGACTGCGATTCACTCAATGTTGGTGATATCGTTAAGGCTGATACTTTTGCAGTTGGCGACGCTATCGACGTTGTCGGCACAAGCAAGGGTAAGGGTTTCGCAGGCGCTATCAAGCGTCACAACCAGCACAGACTCAAGGAAACTCACGGTACAGGCCCTGTTCACAGACAGGCTGGATCAATGGGTGCTTGCTCATCCCCTTCAAGAATCTATAAGGGCAAGGGCATGGCTGGTCACATGGGCGCTGAGCAGGTTACTGTTCAGAACCTCGAAATAGTTAAGATAGACACAGAAAACAATCTCATCGCTATCAAGGGTGCAGTTCCCGGTCCTAAGGGCGGAATCGTATATATCGTTGACAGCGTTAAGGCTTAATGGAAGGAGGAAGCGAAATGTCTACAATTTCAGTATTTGATATGGCAGGTAAGCAGGTATCCGAAACAGAGCTTTCAGACGCTGTATTCGGCATCACTCCTAACGAAGCTGTTATGCACGCTATGGTAGTTAATTACCTCGCAAACCAGAGACAGGGCACACAGTCCACACTTACAAGAACAGAAGTAAGCGGCGGCGGAAGAAAGCCCTGGAGACAGAAGGGTACAGGTCATGCAAGACAGGGCTCTACACGTGCTCCTCAGTGGTACCACGGCGGCGTTGCTCTTGGTCCTAAGCCCAGAGATTACCGCTATTCTCTTAATAAAAAGGTAAGAAGACTTGCTATGAAGTCTGCTCTTTCCACAAAGGTTCTCGATAACAACATGATCGTTCTCGATGCTCTTACACTTGACAGCTTCAAGACAAAGACCATCGCTGATATGCTCAAGGCTCTGAACGTTGAGGGCAAGGCTCTTATCGTTACTGCAGAGGCTGATGCAAAGGTTATCAAGAGCGCAGCTAACATCCCCGGCATCAAAACAGCCGCTGTAAATACTCTTAATGTTTACGACATCCTCAACTATGACAAGTTCATCGTTGTTAAGAATGCCGTAGGAAAGATCGAGGAGGTGTACGCATAATGAAAGCACCACAGGATATCATTCTGAAGCCCGTTATCACAGAAAAGTCTATGGACGGCCTCCAGGAAGGCAAGTACACCTTTAAGGTTGCCAAGGACGCTACAAAGCCTGAGATCAAGAAGGCTGTAGAAAAGCTTTTCGGCGTAGAAGTTAACAAGGTTACTACTATGAACGTTAACGGCAAGGAAAAGCGCATGGGCAGATACGTTGGTACAACTGCTGCATGGAAGAAGGCAATCGTTACCCTCACAGCTGATTCAAAGGCTATCGAATTCTTCGAGGGTATGTATTAATCCGTAACTTTACGGAAAGTATGGGAGTAATGCTCCCGCAAAAAACGCATTTAAGGAGAGAAATCAAATGGCTATTAAAACATATAAGCCTACGACACCTTCGAGACGTCAGATGACTGTTACTGATTACTCGATCCTGTCAAAGGTTGAGCCGGAGAAGAGCCTTCTTGAACCTCTTAAGAAGAAGTCAGGAAGAAACAGCTACGGCCGTATAACAGTTCGCCACAGAGGCGGCGGTAACAGAAGAAAGTACCGTGTTATCGACTTCAAGCGCGATAAGGACAATATGATCGCTACAGTACTCACTCTTGAGTATGATCCAAACAGAAGCGCTTTCATCGCCCTCGTTCAGTATGAAGACGGCGAAAAGAGATACATTCTCGCACCAAACGGCCTTAAGGTGGGCGACAAGGTAGAGTCCGGTTCAGAGGCTGATATCAAGCCCGGTAACGCTCTTAAGCTCGCTGACATCCCCGTTGGTACATTCATCCACGCTATCGAGCTTTATCCCGGCAAGGGCGCTCAGCTCGTAAGAAGCGCAGGAAATCAGGCTCAGCTCATGGGCAAGGAAGAGACTTATGCTCTTATCAGACTTCCCTCAGGCGAGATGAGAAAGGTTCCGATCAACTGCAAGGCTGCTATTGGTCAGGTTTCCAACATCGATCACGAGAACGTAAACTACGGTAAAGCCGGCCGCGTTAGAAACATGGGCTGGAGACCTACTGTTCGTGGTTCTGTCATGAACCCATGCGATCACCCACACGGTGGTGGTGAAGGTAAATCACCTGTCGGCCGTCCGGGCCCTGTAACCCCTTGGGGTAAGCCTGCACTCGGCTATAAGACACGTAAGAAGCATCACAGAACTGATAAGTTCATCGTAAAGCGCCGCAACGGTAAGTAATCTGAAAGGAGGAACTGATTAATGAGCAGAAGCATTAAAAAGGGACCTTATGTCCAGGAGGTTCTTCTTAAGAGAGTTGAGGCAATGAATGCCGCAAACGAGAAGAAGGTTCTTAAGACATGGAGCCGTTCATCAACAATATTCCCTGCATTCGTAGGTCATACATTCGCTGTTCATGACGGACGCAAGCACGTTCCGGTATACGTTACAGAGGATATGGTAGGACATAAGCTCGGCGAGTTTGCTCCTACAAGAACATACAAGGGCCACGCAGGCTCCAAGACATCCAATAACGGTAAGAAATAAGCGGAAGGAGGAGCTTTAAATGGAAGCAAGAGCTTATTTAAGAAATGCTCGTATTTCACCCAGAAAGGTGCAGATCGTTCTTGATCTTATAAGAAACAAGCCCATAGACATCGCTTTGGCTACTTTAGATCTTACTCCTAAGGCTGCAAGTCCTATCGTTTCTAAGCTTGTAAAATCCGCTCAGGCAAATGCTGAGAATAACTTCAGCATGGATAAGGATAATCTTTATGTTGCTGAGTGTTTCGTAACACCAGGCCCTATCATGAAGAGAATCATGCCAAGAGCACAGGGCAGAGCATACAGAATATTAAAGAGAACATCACACATCACAGTTGTTCTTAAAGAAAAAGAATAATCCCAAGGAGGTCTGATTAATGGGACAGAAGGTTAATCCGCACGGTTTCCGTGTCGGCGTTATTAAAGATTGGGATTCACGCTGGTATGCCAACAAGGCAGATTTCGGCAACACACTCGTTGAGGACTACAACGTTCGTAATTTCATTAAGAAGAGCTTATATGCTGCTGGTGTTCCCAGAATTGAGATCGAGCGTTTTGCCGATAAGGTGAGAATCCACATCCACTGCGCTAAGCCAGGTATCGTTATCGGAAGACAGGGCGCAGAGATAGAAAAGCTCAGAGTACAGCTCGAAAAGATGATGGGCAAGCAGGTTTTTGTTAACATCATCGAAGTTAAGCAGCCCGATATGGACGCTCAGCTCGTTGCTGAGAAGATCGCTCTCGATCTTGAGAACAGAGTTGCTTTCAGACGTGCTATGAAGCAGTCTATCGGAAGAACAATGCGTCTTGGCGCAAAGGGTATAAAGGTTAAGGTTTCAGGCAGACTTGCCGGTGCCGAGATCGCAAGAAGCGAAAGCTACCACGAGGGTACAATCCCGCTCCAGACAATCCGTGCTGATATCGATTACGGTTTCGCAGAGGCTGATACAACATACGGTAAGCTCGGCGTAAAGGTATGGATCTATAAGGGCGAAGTTCTCAAGGGCGATGCTGCTAAGGCTGCTGCTCAGAGAGAAAAGGTAGAGCGCAAGAGCGATTCAAGAAATAACGACAGACGTCGCCGCGACGACAGACGTGACGGCGGTAACAGACGCGGAGGAAACAGAAACTTCAACCGCGACGCTAAAAGAGAAGGAGGTAACCAGTAATGCTGCTTCCAAAGAGAGTTAAATACCGCAGAGTCCACAGAGGACGCCTTAAGGGTAAGGCATACAGAGGTAACAAGGTAACATACGGTGATTACGGTCTTCAGGCTCTTGAGCCATCATGGATCACATCCAACCAGATCGAGTCTGCCCGTATCGCTATGACTCGTTACATCAAGAGAGGCGGTCAGGTTTGGATCAAGATATTCCCTGATAAGCCTATCACAGAAAAGCCCGCTGAAACACGAATGGGTTCAGGTAAGGGTTCACCGGAATACTGGGTTGCAGTTGTTAAGCCCGGCAGAGTTCTCTTTGAGATAAAGGGAGTTCCCGAGGAGACTGCAAGAGAGGCTATGCGTCTTGCTATGCATAAGCTTCCTATCAAGTGTAAATTCGTTACTAAAGCAGAGCAGGAGGTGGAGCAGTAATGAAGGCATCAGAGATCAGAGAAATGTCTGTTGATGAGCTGAACGAGAAGCTCGTTAGCTTAAAGGAAGAGCTTTTTGCGCTCCGCTTTCAGCACGCTGTAAATCAGCTTGATAATACAGCTCGTCTTAAGGCTGTAAAGAAGGATATTGCCCGCATAAAGACTTCTCTGCGCGCTGCAGAGATCGCTGAGCAGTAAGAAAGGGAGGATTTAGCTAATGTCTACTGAGAGAAACCTTAGAAAAACAAGAGTAGGTAAGGTTGTAAGCGATAAGATGGATAAAACCGTCGTAGTTGCTATCGTTGATAACGTTAAACACCCGCTTTATAAGAAGATCATCAAGCGTACCGTAAAGCTCAAGGCTCATGATGAGAACAATGAGTGCAAGATCGGCGATCGCGTTGAGGTTATGGAAACACGTCCGCTTTCAAAGGATAAGAGATGGCGCGTTACCAACATAATCGAGAAGGCTAAGTAATTATTTTTTGTATAGAAGCTTAATGCTTGAAAGGAGGAACTCGCTGTGATACAGATGCAGACTTATTTAAAGGTCGCTGATAACACAGGCGCTAAGGAGCTTATGTGTATCAGAGTTCTGGGAGGTACACGCAGAAGATATGCAAATATCGGCGATGTAGTGGTTGCTTCAGTTAAGAAAGCAACACCCGGAGGCGTTGTAAAGAAGGGCGATGTTGTAAAGGCAGTTATCGTTCGTTCAGCAAAGGGTCTCAGAAGAGAAGACGGAACATACATCCGTTTCGATGAGAACGCTGCTGTTATTATTAAGGAAGATAAGAACCCAAGAGGTACACGTATCTTTGGACCAGTTGCTAAGGAGCTCCGTGAAAAGGAGTATACAAAGATCCTCAGCCTCGCACCCGAAGTACTTTAATGGAGGAGTAAGATAATGAGCAAAGTTCACGTAAAAACCGGTGATACTGTTATCCTTCTTACAGGTAAGTACGACGATAAGTACGAGAAGAACGGAGACAGAAAGACTGGCAAGGTTGCACAGGTCAGCCCTAAGGAGGGCAAGGTAATCGTTGACGGAATCAACGTTATCACAAAGCATGTCAAGCCAACAAGAATGGGCGAGACAGGCGGAATCATCAAGACAGAAGCTCCCGTTTATGCATCAAAGGTTCAGCTCGTTTGCCCTAAGTGCGGCAAGCCCACAAGAGTTGGCCACGTGATCGAAGACGGAAAGAAGCTCCGCGTTTGCAAGAAGTGCGGAAAGTCTTTTGAATAATGTAAAGGAGAAACGACATGGCAGTTTTAAAAGATTTTTATAATAGCGACGTTGCTCCTGCACTGATGAAGAAGTTCGGCTACAAGAGCGTTATGCAGATACCGAAGCTCGACAAGGTTGTTATCAATGTCGGCGCAGGCGAAGCAAAGGATAACGCAAAGGTCATCGACGCTATCATGACTGACCTCGCTGCAATCACAGGTCAGAAGCCTATAGTGTGCAGAGCTAAGAAGTCAGTTGCTAACTTCAAGCTTCGTGAGGGAATGCCAATCGGCGTTAAGGTTACTCTCAGAGGCGAAAAGATGTATGAATTCGTAAACAAGCTCTTCAATGTTGCGTTCCCCCGTGTTCGTGACTTCAGAGGAATAAGCGCAAATTCATTTGATGGCAAGGGCAACTATTCTACAGGTATCAAGGAACAGCTTATCTTCCCTGAGATCGAGTATGACAAGATCGATAAGGTAAGAGGTATGGATATCAACTTCATCACAACAGCAAATACAGATGAAGAGGCAAGAGAGCTGCTGACTCTCCTCGGCGCTCCGTTCATCAAGTAATCAGGGAGGAATAACAATGGCTAAAAAGGCAATGATCAATAAGCAGCAGAGAACTCCCAAGTATTCAACAAGAGCATATAACAGATGCAAGATCTGCGGCAGACCGCACGCATATCTCAGAAAGTTCGGCATCTGCCGTATATGCTTCAGAGAGCTTGCACACGACGGTCAGATCCCCGGCGTTAAAAAGGCAAGCTGGTAAAATACAAAAGGAGGTCATCTGCAATGCAAATCACTGATACAATCGCGGATCTTTTAACAAGAATCCGTAATGCAAATACTGCAAAGCACGCCACAGTTGACGTTCCCGCTTCTAATGTAAAGAAGGCTATAACACAGATCCTCGTAGACGAAGGATATGTAAAGGGCTTTCAGGTTATAGAGGACGGAAAGCAGGGTGTTATCAGAATAACGCTGAAATACGGCGACAACAAGTCTCCCGTAATCACAGGACTCAGAAGAGTTTCTAAGCCCGGCCTGCGTATCTACTCAAGCTGTGAGGATATGCCAAAGGTAAGAAGAGGCCTTGGTATCGCAATCGTTTCAACTTCAAAGGGAATCGTAACCGACAAGAAGGCAAGAGAGCTTAATGTCGGCGGCGAAGTTCTCGCATACATCTGGTAAGGAGGAAAGCTGATTATGTCAAGAATCGGTAAAATGCCTGTCAGCATCCCCGCAGGTGTAGAGGTTAAGAATGAAAACAACCTTATCACAGTAAAGGGACCTAAGGGCGAGCTTACAAGACAGTTCAACAATGAACTTACAATAGAAGTTTCCAATGGAAGCATCAATGTATCAAGACCAAGCGATGACAAGCGTCACCGTTCACTTCACGGTCTTACAAGAACACTCATCGCTAACATGGTAGAGGGTGTTACAAACGGATATTCAAAGACTCTCGAGATCGAGGGTGTCGGCTACAGAGCTGCAAAGAGCGGAAACAAGGTTACTCTTAACCTCGGCTTCTCTCACCCTGTTATCCTCGAGGAAACAAACGAGATCAAGCTTGACGTTCCACAGCCTAACAAGGTTATCGTTTCTGGTATCGACAAGCAGGCTGTAGGTCAGTTCGCAGCTGAGATCCGCGAGAAGCGTCCTCCTGAGCCTTACAAGGGCAAGGGTATCAGATATGCCGGCGAGCACATCATCCGCAAGGAAGGTAAGGCCGGCAAGGGCAAGAAGTAATTAGAAGGAGCAAATTGCTATGATTAAGAAGTTTGACAGCAATAAGGCAAGATTAAAGAGACACCGCAGAGTTCGTGCCAAGATCTCAGGTACTCCCGAGCGTCCCCGTCTCAATGTGTTCCGCTCAACTAAGCACATTTATGCTCAGCTTATCGACGATGTAAACGGCGTTACCCTTGCTTCCGCATCCAGCATGGATAAGGGATTCGACGGCAACGGCGGAAACGTTGAAGGCGCACGCAAAGTTGGCGAGATGATCGCTAAGAACGCTGCTGATAAGGGTATCAGCGAAGTAGTTTTCGACAGAGGCGGCTACCTCTACCACGGAAGAGTTAAAGAACTCGCAGAGGGCGCTCGTGAAAACGGATTAAAGTTCTAAGAGGGAGGTAAAACAATGGCTAATATCGAAACACAGGCTCCAGAGCTTCAGGAAAAGGTCGTTGCCATCAACAGAGTTTCAAAGACTGTTAAGGGCGGACGTGTAATGAAGTTCTCAGCTCTCGTAGTAGTAGGCGACGGCAACGGCACAGTCGGCTTTGGCCTCGGTAAGTCAGGAGAAGTTCCTGATGCTATCCGTAAGGGTATCGAGGATGCAAAGAAGAACCTTGTTAAGGTTGCTCTCAAGGGAACAACAATCCCTCATGATATCGTAGGCGAATTCGGCGCAGGCAGAGTTCTTATGAAGCCCGCTGCACCCGGTACCGGCGTTATCGCAGGCGGTCCTGTCCGTGCTGTGATCGAGGTTGCTGGCATCAAGGATATCAGAACAAAGTCACTTCGTTCCAACAACCCATGCAACGTTGTTAGAGCTACAATAAACGGTCTTGTAAACTGTGCATCTGCTAAGGATGTTGCTGAAAAGAGAGGCAAGTCCGTTAAGGAAATTTTAGGTTAAGGAGGCAGTAACAATGGCAAAGAACATTAAGCTCGTAAAGAGCCTTATTGGAAGAAAAAAGGACCAGATCGCTACTGCTCAGTCTCTTGGCCTCAAGAAGATCGGCGATGTAACAACTCAGCCCGATAATGAGCAGACACAGGGTAAAATCAATAAGATCTCACACCTCATCGAGGTTACAGAAGCGTAAACAAGGAGGTGCACAAGCATGAAAATTCACGAGTTAACTCCCGCACTTGATTCAAACAAGGCTGTAAAGCGTGTAGGCCGCGGACATGGTTCAGGAAACGGCAAGACTGCAGGCAAGGGCCACAAGGGACAGAATGCCCGCAGCGGCGGCGGCGTTAGAATCGGCTTCGAGGGTGGTCAGATGCCTCTGGCAAGACGTATCCCTAAGAGAGGATTCAACAACATCTTCGCTACAAAGTATGCGATAGTTAATGTATCAGACCTTAACAAGTTCAAGGACGGCACAGAGGTAGACGCAGAGCTCCTCAAGGCTTCAGGACTTATCAAGAAGGAATACTGTGGTGTAAAGGTTCTCGGAAACGGAGAGCTTACCGCTAAGCTGACAGTTAAGGCTGCAAAATTCTCACAGAGCGCTGTAGAGAAAATTGAAAAGGCAGGCGGAAAGACCGAGGTGATGTAGTGTGTTCCAGACACTGAAACGCGCGTGGAGCGTTCCCGAAATAAGGAAAAAGCTCCTCTATACATTACTTATGATCGTTATCTTCAGATTCGGATGTGCTATAACAGTTCCGTTCCTCAATACATCTGTTGTTAAAGAATGGATGGACCAGAACGCTACCGACGGTAACTTCCTTGAATACCTGAATACCATCACAGGTGGTGCCCTTTCACAGGCTACATTATTTTCACTTTCAATAACCCCTTACATCAACGCCTCGATCATTATGCAGCTGCTGACATATGCTCTGCCGCCGCTTGAAAGACTCAGAGACGAAGGTGAAGAGGGACGTAAAAAGATCGACAAGATCACTGCTGTGGTCGCTACTATACTTGCTGTTTTCATGGGTTTTGCTTATTATCTTACTCTTAAGAATATGAGCACTGATTCCGCTTCAAGCGCAGTTAAGTATGTTACAGGCGGCTCAGGAATATTCGCAGGATTCGTTATCGTTGCCTGCTTCGTGGCAGGTGCTTCATTCGTAGTATGGATGGGTAACAGGATCAGCGACAAGGGAATCGGAAACGGAGTTTCTATGATACTCTTTGCGGGTATCGCTGCAAGATTCCCTGTAGATGCAGGACACCTCATCTCTCTTACAAAACAGGATCCTGCAAAGTACCTCTTCGTTACTCTCGGATACTTAGTATTCATCGTTCTTGAATTCGCTCTTATCGTCTTCATGAACGAGGCTGAAAGACGTATCCCGATACAGTACGCTAAGCGTGTTGTGGGCAGAAAGCAGTATGGCGGCCAGAAGACTCATATCCCGATAAAGGTAATGATGAGCGGCGTTATGCCTATCATCTTCGCTATGTCATTTATGGCTCTTCCTTCAACCATTCAGCTCTTTAAGCCTATTACAGCTGATTCACCTAAGTGGTATGTAAGCTTCATGAACTTCTTCAATACAAGAAGCTGGAAATATGCGCTTATATACTTCATTCTTATCATTGCGTTCAACTACTTCTACGTTTCTATCCAGTATAACCCTGTTGAGATCGCAAATAATCTGCGTCAGTCTAACGGCGGTATCCCAGGCATCAGACCAGGTAAGCCTACTTCAGACTACATCCAGAGAGTTCTTTCAAAGATCGCTCTCGTAGGCGCAGTTTTCCTCGGTATCATCGCTGTAGTTCCGATATTCATCTCTATTGCAGACGATAACCTCAGATCTCTTTCAATGGGCGGTACTACGATACTTATCGCAGTAAGCGTTGCGCTTGAAACTACAAGAACACTCGAATCTCAGCTCATGATGAGACATCATAAGGGCTTCTTACAGTAAGGAGGGTATACTCAATGAATCTTATTTTCTTAGGCGCTCCCGGCGCAGGTAAGGGTACACAGGCAGAGGTCGTTTCCGATGCACTGAAGATCCCGCAGATCTCTACAGGAAATATCCTTAGAGAAGCTGTAAAGAACGGCACAGAGTACGGTCTCAAGGCTAAGACTGCTATGGATGCAGGCGCTCTTGTTTCAGATGATATCGTTATCGGTATCCTTAAGGACAGGATCGCTGAGGACGACTGCAAGAACGGTTTCATTCTTGACGGTTTCCCGAGAACTGTTCCACAGGCAGAGGCTCTCGATGCTATGGGAATTAAGATCGATAAGGTCATCGAGATATACGTTGCAGACGAAACTATCAAGCAGAGAGTTTCAGGCAGAAGAGTCTGCCAGGGCTGCGGCGCTTCTTACCATATCGAATACAAGCCTTCAAAGGTTGAGGGCGTTTGCGATAAGTGCGGCGACAAGACTATCGTTCGTAAGGACGATCAGCCCGAAGTCGTTCTCGACAGACTCGCTACTTATCACGAAAAGACAGCTCCTCTCAAGGACTACTACGAGAAGCAGGGTAAGCTTGTTACCGTAGAAGGTCAGGAGGAAGTTGCTGATACTTCAAGACTCACTCTTGCAGCTGTAGGAGTTGAATAATGAGTATTACCATTAAATCAAAATCCGAAATTGCCATAATGCGTGAAGCAGGTAAACTGACCTGCGGCGCAATATGGTATGCGGGCGAAAGGATCAGGGCCGGTATGTCAACACTCGATGTTGATAAGCTTGTCGGAGAATTCTATTCAAGACACGGCGTTAAGTCCTGTTTCAAAGGATTATACGGTTTTCCTGCAAATGCATGTATCTCTGTAAATGAAGAGGTCATTCACGGAATACCGAAATCAAGCCACAGATTAAAAGAAGGCGATATAGTAAGCATCGACACGGGAGCTGCGTACAAGGGCTTCAACGGAGACAGCTGCTGGACCTTCCCTGTGGGTAAAATTTCTGATGAGGCTAAAGCATTGCTTGAGACAACAGAAAAATCTCTCTTCGAGGGAATCGCTATGGCTCAGGCAGGCAATCGCGTCGGTGACATCTCACATGCTGTTGAAGAGTATTGTGCTTCACGAGGCTACGGAATCGTAAGAAATTACTGCGGCCACGGAATCGGCAGAGAAGTCCATGAATCACCCGAGATACCGAACTGGGGCCGCGCAGGTCACGGCTCAAGACTGGTGGCGGGAATGACGATCTGCATCGAGCCTATGATAAATGTTAAAGGCGATGATGTTAAGACCTTGAAGGACGGCTGGACCGTGGTTACCAAAAATGGTTCACTGTCAGCTCATTTCGAGCACATGATCGCAATAACTCCTGACGGTCCCGTCATTCTGACAGAACCCTGACGGAGGGTGTAATTGTGAAGCTGGAAAAAGGCTCAGTCGTAACGGCAAAGGCTGGAAGAGACTGCGGAGGATATTTCGCGGTAACAGAACTGCATGAGGATCATTGCTTCATTGCAGACGGGAAAAGCAGAAAGCTTTCAAACCCGAAACGCAAGAATCTGAAGCATATAAGCGTTACGAACAGTGTGATCGATCTAAACGATATAACTGATAAAAAGCTCAGAGGGCTGCTGAAAGAATTCAGCGGCAGGGCTGAGTAAGGAGGTTATTTGTATGTCAAAGGAAGATGTAATCGAAGTCGAGGGCGTTGTAACAGATGCTCTGCCGAATGCAATGTTTAAGGTTCAGCTTGAAAACGGTCATGAGGTTCTTTCTCATGTATCAGGCAAGCTCAGAATGAACTATATCAGAATCGTTCCGGGTGACAAGGTAAAGCTTGAAATGTCACCATATGACCTGTCTAAGGGCAGAATCGCCTGGCGCGTTAAGTAAAAATATAAGGGTCGGGAGGCCCGCTATCCGCTAAAGGAGGTATTTTCAATGAAAGTCAGACCTTCAGTAAAACCTATTTGCGAGAAATGCAAGGTTATTAAACGTAAAGGCAGAATAATGGTTATCTGCGAAAATCCGAAGCATAAGCAGCGCCAGGGTTGATCGGGCGCAAGCACTAATGGAGGTGTTTTATACAATATGGCAAGAATAGCTGGTGTTGACCTTCCTAAGAACAAGAGAGTCGAGATCGGACTCACTTATATCTACGGAATCGGTCGTCAGACTGCAACAGATATCCTCAAGAATACAGGCGTTAACCCTGACGTAAGAGTTAAGGACCTCGCTGAGGAAGATGTAGCTAAACTTCGTGACTATATCGACGCAAACTACACAGTTGAGGGTGACCTTCGCCGTGAAGTTGCACTTAATATCAAGAGACTTGTTGAGATCGGCTGCTACAGAGGCGTTCGTCACAGAAAGGGTCTGCCTGTAAGAGGACAGAGAACCAAGACAAACGCAAGAACCCGCAAGGGCCCTGTAAAGACAATCGCTAACAAGAAGAAGTAAGGAGGTTATGAGCTTTGGCACAGCAGAAGGGTAAAAAGGTTTCTACGATCAGAAGACGTAGAGAGCGTAAGAATATCGAAAGCGGCGCAGTTCATATACAGTCCACTTTCAATAACACAATCGTTACTATCACAGATACAGCAGGAAATGCTATCTCATGGGCAAGCGCAGGCGAGCTTGGATTCAGAGGCTCAAAGAAGTCTACTCCATTCGCTGCTCAGACAGCTGCTGAGACAGCAGCTAAGGCTGCTATGGAGCACGGCCTCAAGTTCGTTGAGGTTTACGTAAAGGGACCAGGTGCAGGACGTGAAGCTGCTATCAGAGCACTTCAGACTGTAGGCCTTGAAGTAAGAATGATCAAGGATGTAACTCCGATCCCCCACAATGGATGCCGTCCCCCCAAGAGACGCCGCGTCTAATCCCATAGGAGGTGTTTTAAAATGGCAGTTCAGAAAGAACCTATTCTTAAAAAGTGCAGATATCTGGGCATCAGCCCTGCTGTAATGGGCGTTTCAAAGAAGGAGTCTATCCGTTTCAAGAACGCTAATAACAGAAAGAAGATCTCTGAATACGGTCTTCAGCTTAAGGAAAAGCAGAAGCTTAAGTTTATATATGGCGTGCTCGAGAAGCAGTTCCGCCACTATTTCGCTATCGCAGAGAAGATGGAAGGCAAGGCCGGTGATAACCTTATCACAGTTCTCGAATCCAGACTTGACAGCGTAGTATACAGAATGGGCCTTGCTCTTACAAGAAGAGAAGCAAGACAGCTCGTTGTTCACAGCCACTATACTGTAAACGGCAAGAAGGTTAACATTCCTTCCTACAGAGTTAAAGTCGGCGATGTTATCGCATTAAAGGAGAAGGACAGAACTTCAGAAAAGTTCAAGGCTACAGTTGAAGAGACTAAGGACAGACTCGTTCCTGTATGGCTTGATGCTAAGAAGGACGACTTCTCAGCTACAGTAACTCGTCTTCCCTCAGCTGAGGATATTGACTACGAGGTTGCTACACACCTCATCGTCGAGCTGTACTCTAAGTAATCTTCTGATTGCTTGGCTCGTCAGAACTCAAACTAAATATAGTTATTGCGAAATAGGAGGGTTTTTATGCTGGAGAAAATAAATAAGCCTGATATCGACATTGTCGAGCTTAAAAGTGACGGCAAATACGGCAAATTCGTTTTAGCACCGCTGGAGCGTGGATATGGAATTACACTTGGAAACAGCCTCAGACGTGTGCTGCTCTCCTCACTTCCGGGTGTTGCTGTTACCTCCGTGAAGCTCTCGGGCAAGGACGGTACAGTTCACCATGAGTTATCAACAATTCCGGGCGTTAAAGAAGACGTTACAGAGATCATCCTTAGCATAAAAGGTCTTACTGCTAAGCTCTATGGCGAAGGTCCAAAGACTGTTTACGTAGAGGCAGAAGGCGAATGCGAGATCACAGCAGGCGATATAAAGACCGATTCAGAGGTTAATATCCTCGATCCCGGTATGCATATCGCTACACTGGGCAAGGATGCCAAGCTCTATATGGAGATCACTATCGACCGCGGAAGAGGATATGTTTCTGCTGAGCGTAACAAGAAGCAGATAAATCTTCCCGTTGACGTGATTGCCGTAGACAGCATATATACACCTGTTCTGAAGGTAAACTATACCGTAGAGGATACTCGTCTCGGTCAGGTTACCGACTATGATAAGCTTACTATGGAGGTATGGACCGACGGTACTATCTCCGCTAAGGAAGCTTTATCGCAGGCAGCCAATCTCCTCGACGAGCATCTGAAGCTGTTCATCGACCTCTCCGAAGAGGCTGGACTTGCTGAGGTCCTTGTTGAAAAGGACGAAAAGGGTAAGGAAAAAATCCTTGAGATGACCATTGAGGATCTTGACTTATCGGTACGTTCATTCAATTGCTTAAAGCGTGCCGGAATTAATACCGTAGATGACTTGATCAACAAGTCTGAGGAAGAAATGATGAAGGTTCGTAACCTTGGAAAGAAATCTTTTGATGAAGTTAAGGGAAAGCTCCAGTCACTGGGCTTCGATCTCTCATCAGAAGAGGAATAAACCTAATAACAACAGGCGAATGCGCCTGATATCCACTTATTAAGAAAAGGAGTGAATTACATGCCGGGTACAAGAAAGCTGGGCAGAACATCTGATCATAGAAAGGCAATGCTCAGAGGCATGGTAACTTTCCTTCTCGAAAACGGTCAGATCGAAACGACTGTTACAAGAGCTAAGGAAGTTCGTGCTGTTGCAGAGAAGATGATCACCATCGGTAAAAATAATGATCTGCACTCCAAGCGTCAGGTTTTAGCTTACGTTACTAAAGAGGACGTTGCTAAGAAGCTTTTTGATGAGATCTCACCTAAGTATGCAGACAGAAACGGCGGTTATACTCAGATCGTAAAGATCGGACCTCGTAAGGGTGATGCTGCTGAAATGGCAATCATCAAGCTCGTTTGATCGCAGATACCATATTCTATATAGCCGTTCCGAAAGGACAATGCTGATATAGTATCTTTAAGCCATAGTATTTCTGAACTCGTTTCAGAGGTGCTATGGCTTTTTTATTTGACTTTTATGGGGACGGATGTTATAATTAACGTGTACTAAATAACCGCCTAAAGGCGTTTATTGCCCCGAACTTTGTTCGGGGAGCGCGAATTCTTCATTAATTAATGTATTCCTGTTACGAAGGAGACTGCTATGGATATATTTGATGCAATAAATAACCGTACAAGCTATCGGGGGAAGTATAAGGATATTCCCGTGCCGAAAGCCGACCTTATCAAGATTCTCGAAGCAGGAACCGCCGCACCTTCCGGCTGTAATAAGCAGACAACTTCATTTATAGCGGTTGATGATAAAAGACTTCTGGCGGAAGTGAAAGCGCTGATAGATCCTCCGATAGCTGTGACAGCACCTGCATTTATTCTCGTTCTTACACAGAAGATATATGCATATAGGGATAAATGCTTCAATATACAGGATTATAGTGCGGCGATAGAAAATATGCTTCTGGCGATAAAGGGACTTGGCTATGAAAGCTGCTGGTATGAGGGACATATTACCGATGACGACGATATAGCAGGCAAAATAGCACATCACATGGGCATCCCCGATGAATATAGGATAGTTTGCATCCTGCCTGTGGGAATACCTGAGGAGGAACCGAAAAAGACTGCTAAACAGCCATTTGAGAGCAGAGTATGGTTCAATGGTTTCGGCGGGAACAAGTAATTGCTGATGCAGAGCTTCACAATATGAAAGGTGCTCTGCACGAGGCTATATTGACAAATTACTGAATATAATGTAAAATGAATATATCAATATAAAGGAGTAAGAAATATGATAAGTTTCAGACCAAAAATGTTCGAGGAATCTGCCGAATCAAAAGCTCCTAAAGGATTCTGGCTAAATTTTCTGATTTTTATCCTGGTTTTCCTGATAGGTGCGCTGCTTGAATCGATAATCCCGTCGATACTTGCTATCCGTGAACTCGTTACAACTCTTATGGAATCAGATACTTTTGTGAACGGTTCATTGGAACAGCGGATGCAGGAATCAATGCAGCTGACTACTGAGGTCATGCTCGGAAATAATACAATTATGATATCAAGCCTTTTATGTACGGTATTTGCGACATTAACTGCAATAATTTACTGCCGTTTCATTGAGAAGCGAAGCCTTGGTTCAATGGGATTCAGAGCACGTAAGGCTGGTAAGCACTATTTGCAGGGTGTGGCAGTTGGTTTCATTATGATATCACTTGTATCACTGCTTCCCGTTGTTTTCGGAGTTAGAAGCCTTAAGGTTGTCAGTGACTTCAATATCGGCACTATCGGTATCTATCTCTGCGGTTTCCTGTTACAGGGAATGAGCGAAGAAACTATTTGCCGCGGATATTTCATGAATACTCTCGGCGGAAAAAGCAACCCCGCAGTTGCAATCGCTGCAAGTTCGATAATGTTTGGAATTGCTCACGGAATGAACCCCGGATTCGGTTGGTTCCCTTTGTTCAATCTGGTTCTTTTCGGAGTCTTTGCCGCAGTTTATATCATCGCATTTGACGATATATGGGGCGCTTGTGCTATACATTCTATATGGAACTTCGCACAGGGCAATATCTACGGACTAAGCGTAAGCGGCGCTTATAAGGTGGACTCTTTCCTTCAGGCGGATCCTGTCAGCACTGAACCGCTCCTTACAGGCGGAGATTTCGGAGTTGAAGGAAGTATATTCACAACAATAGTGCTTGCGGCAGGTATAATCGTTCTTCTTATAAAGATGAAACGTGACCAGTCGAGAGCCAAAGCATAAATTCAAGGACGGCATTGCCGTCCTTTTTTGTTACAGCACACTTGTTAGCTTCGGAGTCTCGCCGTGCATAAGCTGACGAGTCATATGTCTGAGTTCTTCCACTGCTGATGGCAGATCCTGAGAACCCTGCTGTGCAAGGAGCGTTATCCTGCCTGCAACTCTTTCGGGTTCAGTCAGCTTGTCATTGCGTATCATTACGGAAGCGGCCTTTCGGAAGTCCGTCCACTCTTTTTCAAGCTCACGGGCTGAGACTGTTGTATCTTTGCCCTCCTGTATCTCCCGTTCTATGCGGTCCATGCAGTCTATCAGACGGCTGCATTTTTTGTTCACCCATACCGAGGCGAATATGCTCATACCTATCAATGAGGCAAGTATCATTGCGCTTATCTTTACCCTTGTCATGTTATTCTCCTTTGAAAGCAAGATTTTTTCCGTCCTTCATCGAGCAGAAGCAGTTCTTTTCATGATCGGCAGTCATTATAAAAATGTCCCTGCTGTCGATACTGTGAAGCCTGAGAAGTCTGTTCAGTTCAGCTTCTGTAATGCCTGTGTTGTTCAGTGCGGCGTTCAGTATTATGCCGTCCGATATTATAACATGAGGAGGATCGCAGTCCTTAGCAGTAATTTTCATATCCTCTCTTGTGGGATTATCCTTGCCGCTTTTTTTCATTACCGATACGCTTCCCGTAGTTTCAACCACCGCGAACTGTACTTCCGAAAGATCGAAAATACCCTGACTTCTGAGCGCCATTGTAAGGTCGTCCACTGAGAATCTCAGCTCACGCATGGTTTCACGGTCGATTCTTCCATTTGAGATTATTACTTTCGGACTTCCCGATATCACCTTCCTCAGCTTAGGTGAGATAAGGTTCAGCCACGATATCACGACCTCGAAGCAGACCAGTGCCAGTATGGGGGTAACTCCCACTATAAGAGGAATATCAACGTCCTCCAGCGGAAGAGTTGCTATATTCGATACGAGTATGGTTATTACCAGCTCCGATGGCTGAAGCTCTCCGAGCTGACGCTTGCCCATTAGTCTTACGGCGAAGATCACAAGAAGATATAGGATGAGTGAACGGATCAGAACTACGCACATATTAACAGCTCCTTTTTGTTAGTTTATCATTTATGTGCGGTTTTATTCAAAAAAAGTCCCTGCACTTTGAAAGTGCAGGGAAGGATATTGTTTGGGATGAGAGATCATATTTTGTGCTCTGCGTCCCATTTCTGGATTTCGAGTGCGTCCATAGGAGTGAGGCCGTTGCCTGTCTCGTATACGTCTGCGTTGAACTTGCCAAGTGCATTGAGCGGGTATTTCTCGCTGTTTGCGTTGTTCTGAAGGATTATAAGTGCATCTGCAAGACCTGTTTCGTTATCGCAGTTTGCATCGCCTGAGCGCTCTATAGGGAGCTTTGCCATGATATCGATAGTCTGACTGTAGCTCTCGCTAAGTTCATTTTCTACTTTGAACATCTCTGGATTGTGAATTAAGATATACATCTGCATTATCATGATATCGCCTACATCGGAATTGATACCGTTTCCGTTTATATCGTATCCGCTGTCTATACGATTCCATATATCTGCAGGAAGCTCTGATGAATCAGCAGTTCTGTTATTCATGATATCGCCGTAGAATATGTTGAGTGCATCAGAATCGGCCTGATCGATAACGCCGTTGTTGTCCACATCCGGTGCATCCTTTTCGCCAAGCTCTAAAGACTTAAGCCAATTATCAAAATTGTTGTTGAAGTCATTGAAGTTGATCGTAGTTCTGCTTGTTATCAGGGCGTGAGTTTCCATATATCTTTCAAGAGCCGTTATGAATTCTTCGTTATTATTATACTGCTCTGTCTCAAGATCTGTAGTCTTGAAGCTGTTGCGCATGTAATAAACGCCGATGAGATCGTCTGCATTGATGTGTGAATATATACTTGGAGTTCCATAATAGTTTCTGTTGTCTTTCAGATAAGCGTACTCTGAAACTACTTCTTGAGTTTTAATGAACAGATCGCTGCAATTGTTCCAGAGTTTTTCATCTAATTCGCAGTCATCTCCCGGATATTTAATATAAGCTTCATAATCGAAATCAATTGAATCTGCGTAAGAGTCTGATTCGATTTTTGAAAGATCTTTATTTATGCCTGATATATGTTCGAAGAGATCGTATCTTTCAATGTCATGAAGATCAAAAACACCGTTTCCGTCAACATCGAAATCAATTCCGCTTTTGTCTAATATTCTTGGCCTTATTTCCCTGAGGAGCATAGTAGCATTGGTATTGATACAGCCCATAGTTTGTGAAGGTATCATTATCTCGCTGAAGAAGTCGGAAAGAGTACCTGCTTCGATTTCTGCCTGGATCTTTTCCATATTCAGACTGTCTGCCATTATCTGATAGTGAGGGTAACCGATCGTATCAATGTAATAATCAGGGTCAAAATATGAAGGCTCGATCTTATTTAACAGTAAATATCTTATTATCAGAGTAGAATCAAGAGTTGCTATATCATGTTCATCATAGTATCTGAAATTTTCGAATACTTCCTTATCGCGGATAGGCTTTCTGGTTTCAAGGAATTCCATAGCCGCTTCTGAAGGTGCATGGAATTCAAGATGACCGTACTGGTTCATCGGGACTTCAGCAGAAGTTTGTGCTAAGTTTTTATAGTAGGTATAGTTTTCATACACATTCAAAAGCGCTCCGTCGAGCATATTTATCTCGCCGTTACGGTCGATGTCTATATCGATGAGTCCGGCATCTATCATATCGAAAAGTTCCTGCTCAGCGTGATTTACTTCAATACCTGATTCATAATAACTTGTAGAACCATTTGAATATTTAACTGCTGGGTCTACGAAATCTGCTGCGTTTGCGGGATGCGGTATGATTGGGCTCATCATGGCTGCTGCTGAAAGCATACTTACTATCTTTTTCATGTAATTACTCCTTTCGCTTTCGCTGATCGTTGTCACAGCAGACTGTGAAGTAACTGTATAGACGCTTGTCTGAACCCCGGAAGTTGCCGCAAATGTATTTGCTCCTGTTCTGATATTTACTGTAGTTACAGGAGAAGAAGTACGGACTGCATTGGCTGTAGTTCTCTGCGTCGGCACTGTATTTGCAGGGAACTGCGCTTCCTTTGCATTTCCTGATACTATCTTCTCTGTAACTGTCTCTGCCGCGGGAACTGTTGAAACAGTGTGGGACTTTACGGCAGAGGTGTTATACGGAGTTGTTTTGCTGCTTTTTTGCACCGCTGTTGTCACGGTATCTTTTTCCTTTGCAGCAGTTTGCTGAGTTGCTTTTGCAGTAGTTTGCTGTGTAGTATATTCTGTGACTGCTACGGCAGTGGGTTCCGAAGCGCCTGTAGTTTCGGTTATCACATTGCTGCTGTGATGATCGTCAAGGGCTGATCTCAGGGAGTTGTTCTTCCATATGCCTATTCCTGCGGCAGATACTATGCACAGTGAAAAAGCTGCAGCAGCACTTCTTTTGACCACATACATCTGATGCTTGCGTTTAGCTATCTGTGCGTCCCTGCGTTTAAGGACGGTATTGGTTACTTCATCATAATCCCTCATAAGATACACCCCCTTTTTCAAGTTCTTTTTTCAGGACTTTTTTTGCCTGATAAAGAAGGTTGGTTATCTGTCGGTTTGTTTTGTGCATGATCCTTGCCGTCTCGGAGGTATCAAATCCCTCAAGATATATAAGGCATATTACCTGACGGTATTCGGATCTGAGATCATGTATTGCTTTATGGATCATTTTCTTCTGCTCTTCCTTTATATAATTCAACTCGATATCTTCATTTCCTTTAAGATCGTAGTGATCTTCGAGCGATTCTGCGGAATGACGTGAGCGCTTCCGCAGATAATCTATGGCGAGGTTACGTCCTATACTGTAAAGCCATGTTCTGAAAGAGCTTTTTCCTTTAAATTTCGGCTTTTTATATGCGAGCTTATAGAACGTTTCTTCCATTATTTCTTCTGCGTCATAAAGGTTATTTGTGAAGGTATTAAGATAGAGCGTTAGTCCGTCTTTATATTCGTGAACTATTTCAGACAGAGCAGAATCATCTCCATTAAGGTAACGGTCGTAGCTACGGGAACCATTATCCATTGATCGGCTCCTTTCCGGAAAGATTTGCCTTTCACTATATTAGACGATGTGTTTTCATGAAAGTCTTAGGATTTTTCAAAAAAATTTTTTCGGTTGTCTGTCATCAAAAAAATAAAGCCGCACAAAGGCTGCCATACGGCGGTGTGCGGCACTGTTATTATTTTATCATTTCGGCGGTGAAAAGTCAACTCGTGAGCTATTTAACGAACAGCTCACGGGTTTCGCAGATATCCCCCTTAAGTCTGTAATCGGCAGTTACGGTCATGGCTTCTTCTGTTGAAGAGTAGGATATATTTCGTTCGAGTATCTCTTTATCGCTGAGGAAATTCTTCTCGTAAAGATAGACTTTACCGATAAGTTCGGCTTCAAGCTCCTCCTCGGACAGAACTGTATCAACGTTAACGAGTTCGGTGTATCTGTGGTTTATGACACTTAGCGGGAGCTTTTTCCCGAACAGTGAAAGGCTGTGTTCAGAGGTATTTACTTCGCTGTCAGCAAAGTGACAGTTCCCCGAAAAAAGTGGGATTTCAGCTCCGAATATTTTAAGTCGGCGGACAGTTTTAGTTCGTCCCGAGGACTTGCGGACAGTCTGTTCGCAAGGTGCCGAGAAGCTTATCTGACGCTTGTAAATCCCAGTTATATCGCCCATTGCGTGGTGAAGCAGAGTGTGTCCCAGTTCATCCGTAGTTACTCCGCTTATGAGGAGAGTACCTTTGGGTACAGTTTCTCCGCTGACATGCATGAGTCTGCCGTCACGTACTACAGTGCTGACTATTCTTGCAGTCTCGGAAGCCACAACATTGCAGGGAGTGCGGTAAGGTATCATATCAGGTCTGGGACGGATTTCCGTTACCTTTACTACAAGGCGGCTGCCCGAGCGGTGAAGTCCTGCCCATGATAAACCTTCTACCATAAGGCGGAGACGGTTCTCTGTAAGTTCAAAATCGATTTCACGCATTGGTGTACCGCAGGTTATATCAAGTTCTTCAAGAGCCGAGAGTATGACCTGATCGCTTATGCGCTCATTTCCCTGTATATCGATAGAAACGACCGTACCCGAAAAATATGCCGCAAACAGCAGTATTACGGCTGTACCCGTAAAAGCTCCGATGCGCAGACGGTACCTCCGCAGGATCGAAAAAAGACTTTCAGGCTCGGTATATCTAAGTCTTACTCCAAGCTCCGAACTCAGATCCTTTACCCTGTGAAGATCACGCCTGAATATCGATCCGCAGAAAACGTCCTTGCGGCAGAACTGATCTGTGCAGTATATTTTTTCTTCGTGGATACGGTTTATGAATCGGTAAAGCTCTCTGCCGTAAACGTATATCTTAACCCTGCTTATTATCTTCAACTGATCTTCTGCTCCTCTCGGTCAATTCAAGTCTGCTTATTCTGCCGTGTACTCTGAGACCGCCCGACCTGAAACCGTCCGCACGGAGAGAGTTTCCCCATATATGTATAAAGAGTCCGCCTGATGCTATCCGTATGTATACATCGTTGTATTCCTCTATGCGCTGACAGTTCTCGATGACCAGTTCCCTGTTGCTGCTAAGGAACATGTCTGAATTAAGGTAGAGGGTATCACGCATTTCCCGTGTGAGCTTATCAAACATGCTGTATTCCTCCTATCATATTTTGCCTTTTTCAATAATATGATAGCAGAGGTGATGAATATGAAAGCTGACAAGGAAAAAACAGGGACATATTTAATGATAGCTCTATCGGCAGCAGGATTTTTTCTTTGCCTTATCCGTCCGCAGGAAACAGGCAAGGCAGCTGCCGAGGGTATAGGAAGATGTCTTGGAGTTATAATACCCTCTCTTTATGCGGTAATGGTCATGTCACAGCTTTTTATAAGAAGCGGAGCTGCGGACAGAACCGCACCGTTTTTTTCGCTGGCAGGAAGACTTTTCGGTATGAACGGAGACGAGTTCGCTGTATTTGTTTTCAGTTCGCTTGCAGGCTATCCCGTGGGAGCAAAAATGCTCTGCGGCAGGGCAGAGCAGGGAAGGATAAACAGTGAACGGGGAAGTTTACTTTGCGGTCTTTGCTTCGGAGCAGGTCCCTCTTTCATTTACGGGTGTATCGCCGCACAGCTTTACGGAAGTACGTGGACGGGAAGAGCAGTCATGCTTTCATGTGCGGCGGCAAATATTATTCTGGGACTTGTCTTCTCGCCGCTGCTTCGTAAAGGAAGGACGGACAGCGAATACGGGAGTAAAGCTGAAAGTTCAGCTGAGATGTTTACAGAGTGCGTTTCGGAAAGCGGACGTTCTGTTCTGGAGATATGTTTTGCGGTCGTGATTTTTGCGGTCATTGCGGAAATGATAAGAAGCTGTGGAGCAGTACAGGCGTTATGCGGCTTTTTGTCCGAAGTAAGCGGACGTTCGGAGCATTGCGTATCTGCGATACTCGGAGCGATTCTGGATGTTACCGCAGTTTCGGAGCTTCCAAGCAAAGATTACTCGCTGCTGCCTGTTATCTCGGCACTTGTCTCATTCGGCGGAGTGTGCGTATTTTTCCAGCTTCGGACAATTATCCGTGGACGGTTTTCAATGGGACGCATAGTCGGACTTCGTATAGCTGCCGCTTTTATCAGTTACATAGTGTGCAGGATTATAACTCCGCTGCTGATAACGGGAAAGGTCGTTGAGGCTGCATCTGTATCAGCATCAGTACATAAAGCGCAGTCGCCCGTACCTTCCGTTCTGCTTATAATAATGACCGTAATTCTCATTGCAAGAAATGAAAAAACGGTAAAATGAAAACAGGGAAGAAACGGTTTGTTTCTTCCCTGAGAATGTCAAAAAAGTATGGATTTATCAGGGAACGCCCTCTCTTGCAGGGCGTTCCCTCTTTCAAAACAGTCCACCGGACTGTTTTGAAATTCACCCTTTGCGGAGCGCTTCGTATTGCAGGGCTCTGCCCTACCTTACCGGTCCGTCCCCTCTGTCAGCTTCGCTGACATCTCCCCACACTGTGGGGAGTCACCCGCCAAAGGCTCTGCCTTTGGAATCCGCTAAAGGGATAGCATCCCTTTAGAATCCCCAAATTAATGATTTCAGACTTTTTGGACACTCTCAGGGAAAACAGCTTGTTTCTTCCCTTATATTAATGTATATTTGAGTCCTATATCTCGTCCATTGAAAGTGTTGCAATGGCGTTGAGACTTTCATCAGCTGTTATACCTGCAAGGAAGTTGTAGCTTCCCTGACACGCTATCATTGCGCCGTTGTCTCCGCAGAGACTCTTCTCAGGCATGTAGAACTCGAAGCCCTTGTCTGCACAGGCTGCCGACAGCGCTGCACGTACTCCCGAATTTGCTGAAACTCCTCCTGCAAGTGCTACTTTCCTGTAACCCAGCGCTTCTGCTGCACGGATAGTCCTGTCCGTAAGAACTTCGGAAATAGTGGACTGTATACTTGCGGAAAGGTCATTGTAATTCAGTTCGATGCCCTTCTGCTGTGAATTATGTATAAGGTTGATGACAGATGTTTTAAGTCCCGAGAAGCTGAGGTCGAATTCGTTGCCTGCAACAGTCGGCTTCGGCAGACGGAATGCAGTCGGATCGCCTGTCTGTGCTGCCCGGTCTACGTGAACTCCTCCCGGGTATGGGAATCCCATAGCCCTTGCACACTTATCGAAGCACTCACCTGCGGCATCGTCCCTTGTTCTTCCCACAACGCGGAACCTGGTATAGCTCAGGACCTCGATGATATGACTGTGACCGCCGCTTGCTACAAGGCAGAGGTAAGGCGGTTCAAGCTGTGGATGGGTGAGGTAGTTGGTAGCTATATGACCTGCGATGTGGTGGACGGGTACCAGCGGTTTACCTGCGGACATGGCAAGCGATTTTGCGAAGCTGACTCCCACAAGGAGGGCGCCTATAAGTCCCGGAGCGTAGGTAACTGCAACAGCATCTATATCAGCAAGTGTTACACCTGCGTCGTCCAGAGCCTTTCTTGTAACTCCGAGTATATTCTCGCAGTGGCGGCGTGAAGCTATCTCAGGTACTACTCCGCCGTACTTTTTATGTTCTTCTATCTGTGTGGATATGACCGAGGACTTTATTGTTCGGCAGTCCCCGACGATGCTTGCGGCAGTCTCGTCGCAAGAGCTTTCTATTCCGAGTATAAGCATTATATGACCTTCTTTATACTAATCTTTTTACCATGATATCGGCATCTTCAACAGGTTCGCGGTAGAATCTTCGCCTTACGCCGACTTTTTCAAAGCCGAAGCTCTTATACAGTGCTGCGGCGGCAGTGTTGGACTGCCTAACCTCTAAGGCGATGCTCTCAGTTCCCTCTGGCACATAGGAAAAGAAAACTTCCATAAGCTTTCTTGCTATGCCCTTTCTGCGGTATTTTGGTGTAGTTGCAACTGTAAGTATCTCTCCCGTATCCGAAGCAGTGAAGCCTGCAAGCAGACCTGCAAGCTCCTTTCCGCAGTACGCTGCAAGGACTATACCCGATTCCATTGCGGCTTCATCCATGAAGTCCTGCGGGGACCAGCCTGCATCCGAGAAGCAGAGCATATCAAGCTGTGACATAGCTGCAAAGAGCTCCTCGGGAGCATCGGGAGTTACCTTCTGTATTGTTATCTCTCCCATAGTATCAACCCTTTGCATCGTACCAGCTCTGTCCCTGATGAACGTCCACGGCAAGAGGTACCTTCATATCGTAAACGCCCTGCATTTCCTCCTGAAGTATCTCGGCGCACTTTTCAGCGCAGGATACATCGGATTCTATGATGAGTTCATCGTGTACCTGTAATATCAGCTCGGCATCGAGATTTTCTGCTTTCAGACGGCGGTATACATTTATCATAGCTATCTTGATAAGGTCCGCAGCCGAACCCTGTACGGGAGTATTCATAGCGATGCGCTTTCCTGCTGCCTGCAGAACCTTATTGGATGAGGCGAGCTCGGGAATGCGTCTTTTGCGTCCGAACATGGTAGTTACTACACCTGTTTTCATGGCATTGTCCACGGTGGACTCCATGAACTCATGTACCTTTGGATATTTTGCAAGGTAATCGTCGATATAGCGTTTAGCCTGCTGTACGCTCGTACCGATATCCTTTGAAAGGGAGAATGCTCCGATGCCGTAGATTATTCCGAAGTTTACCGCTTTGGCAGCGCTTCTCATTTCGGGAGTAACCATTATAGACGGTACATCGAATACCTGTGCGGCAGTTGATGTGTGTATATCCTCGCCCGAGGTGAATGCTGATATCATATTCTTATCGCCGCAGAGATGAGCCATGACTCTCAGTTCGATCTGACTGTAATCGGCGTCCACGAGAACTCTGCCTTCTTCGGCAGTAAAGAATTTTCTCATCTGCGAGCCAAGTTCGGTGCGGACGGGGATGTTCTGCATATTCGGTTCGGTAGAGGAGATACGTCCCGTTCTTGTTTCAGTCTGGCGGAAGCATGTGTGGATGCGTCCGTCGGGAGCTATCTTGTCGAGAAGTCCCGCAACGTAGGTGGAGTTGAGCTTTGTGTACTGACGGTATTTCAGTACGTTGTCCACGATAGGGAATTCGTAGCGGAGGTCTTCAAGTACATCGGCACTTGTAGAGTAGCCGCTTTTTGTCTTTTTCTTTGCAGGGAGTCCCATTTCACCGAAAAGAACTTCCCCGAGCTGTTTGGGCGAGGAGATATTGAACTCGTGACCTGCATCATCGTATATCATCTGCTGAGTTTCTTCTATCATTTCGGAAAGCGAGGTACCGAACTCCTTGACGCCCTGTTCGGTTATCTTTATTCCAGTATGCTCCATAGAGGCGAGAACCTCGGTAAGGGGCATCTCTATATTGCAGAGCAGGTCCGTCATGCCTTCCCTGTCAACTTCTGCAAGGAGCTTTTCTGTCAGTTCCTTAAGTGAGACAAGGTCCGCAAACTCACCGTTTTCCGTGCAGTAGTGAACTCCGTACTCAGCACAGAGCTTCTCGATAGTGTAGTCGGAAGCGGAGGTGTTGAGCAGATAACCGCAGAGAGCGGCATCGCAGGCAAGTCCGCAGAGTGAAATGCCGTTAGCCATAGCATAGCGGTAGTGTGGTTTGGCGTCGATAGTTATTTTTTTGCAAGGAGAACTGAGAAAAGTGAGTATCTCATCCGTCTCTTTAGTAGAGAGGACTGTATCTCCGCTTCTGACGGACAATACGGTCCCGTCGAAGAGGTATGAAACTTCATCGAACGATTTTACATCCCCGGCTGTAAGGGGCTTCAGCTCCACTTCAACGGGAGTGTGCTCTACAGTCTGCACGGGAGCAGCTGCTTCTGCCTCGGAAGCGCTTATGCCGAGCTTATCAAGCAGCTTGAACATTTCAAGCTCTGTCAGAAGACTGCTTATCGCTGCATTGTCGGCAGGCGAGGGTATATAGTCCGTCAGCACCTTATCAATGGGAGCATCACGGACGATAGTTGCAAGCCATTTGCTCTCCTTAGCCGAGTCGATACCGTTGGCAAGTTTTGTCTTTACCCCTTTTGTAAGGGATGAGTCTTCGTATACTTCATACAGCTTCTCGATAGTACCGTATTCCTTTATAAGTGAAGAAGCAGTCTTTTCGCCGATGCCAGCGACACCGGGGATATTATCGGAGCTGTCTCCCATAAGAGCTTTAAGGTCGATGAGCTTTATGGGCTCGAATCCGTAGTCCTCCATAAATTTCTGCGGAGTGTAGTGAATGGTTTCCTTGTTGGTAGCAAGAAGTACGGTAACATTATCGTCGATGAGCTGAAGGCTGTCGCGGTCTCCCGTAAGGACATAGCACTTGTCGCCGTTATCCGAGCAGAGCTTCGATAGTGTACCGAGTACATCATCTGCCTCATAGCCTTCACATTCAACTACCTTCACTCCCATAAGTCCGAGAAGCTCCTTGACTATGGGAAGCTGCTGTGCAAGCTCCTCGGGCATTCCCTTTCGGTTAGCCTTGTAGTAAGCCGCCGCCTTATGTCTGAATGTAGGCGAGCGCAGGTCGAATGCGACAGCTACCGCATCGGGCTCTACGTCGCTGACGTTTTTAAGGTATATATTCATGAATCCGAAGACAGCATTTGTGAACACGCCCTTTTTGTTTGAAAGCAGGCGTATGCCGTAGAATGCACGGTTTAATATGCTGTTTCCGTCGATGGCAAGAAGTTTCATAGGCGTCTCCTTAAACGATTATTGAGTACATAAAGAAATGCGACGCGCAAATTCACTCTTGTATGAGGAATTTGCACTACCCGAACATTGTTCGGGGCAATAACCTCCTAAAGGCAGTTATTGAGTACATATTAATTATTATAACACGGATAAAAGAAAATAGCAAGATAAAGGGATGCACAAATCTGCTGTCGGCTATCGGAAAGCAGTAATGGGAAAGCAGCGATAAAATATTATGCGTATCAGCTGTAATAATATTTCTACTTTCTGTTTACTGCGTTAAGTTACCGTATTTTGTTACATTTGCACATTTTTAATTTTCCAAAACCTCTTGAAAAATTCACAGAATATTGTTATTATATTGATGTGGCAAATAAATCTTGAAGTTCAGACGAAGGCAAAAATGAAATTTATCAAGGCGCAAAAGTGAAGGAATACTGTCGTATTGCAAGCTTTTGCAACGCAGAGAAAGTTCATTTTTGTCAAGTATCAGATTCGAGATTTAGTTGACAGATCAATAGATAGAGTACGCAAGAAAATAACGAAAGGAAAGACAAAATGGATAAACTCATAAAGGCTTGTGTTTCGATACTCCCTAAGCCGCTTCAGAACATATATTACAAATACGAGGAGAAGTGGCTGTATCTGTTCTTCGGTGTTCTTACAACAGCAGTAAGCTTTGTCTCAGCAGGTATTGCAAAGAACCTCCTTGAAAGGACAAGCATGGGCGGCGAAATGGTCGGCACTGTAAGTACGGTCATTTCATGGATATGTGCGGTAACTTTTGCATATCTCACCAACAGGGCATGGGTATTCGGTTCGGAAGCAAAAGGTGCAAAGGCACTTGTTACGGAAGCAGCTTCCTTCTACGGCGGAAGAGTTTTCACTCTCGTAGTTGAGGCTGTTATGATGGCAGTGGGATACGGCAAACTGAAGATCAATTACTGGGTAATGAAGATAATCGCTAATGTGGTTGTACTGATACTCAACTACGTTATCAGCAAGCTGTTCGTTTTCAAGAAAAAGGACGAAGCAAAGGCGGACTGATGACTGATACATTATATATAGGTAAGGTACCTGTCAGACGTACAGCTGCTCTTGCTCCGATGGCGGGAGTTGCGGACCGTGCATACAGACTGATGTGCAAGAAGTACGGTGCGGCATACGTGGTAAGCGAAATGGTCTCGGCGAAAGGCATATGCTACAGCGACAGAAAAACTGCCGAGCTCTGTACGGTCACGGACGAGGAACGTCCCATGGGTATACAGCTTTTCGGAAGCGAACCCGAATTCATGGCGGACGCCGTAAAGATAGTGCTGGAGTACCGTCCTGATATCATCGATATAAATATGGGCTGTCCCGTGCCGAAGGTAGTCAACACGGGCGCAGGTTCCGCACTTATGAAGGATGTCAGACTTGCGGAGAAGATAACTGCTGCGGCGGTAAAGGCTGCGGGAGATGTACCCGTTACGGTGAAGATAAGAAGCGGCTGGAACAGCAGTCAGATAAACGCTGCTGAAATGGCAAAGGCTGCTGAATCGGCAGGAGCTGCGGCTGTTGCGGTACACGGACGTACAAGAGATCAGTTCTACAGCGGCGAAGCTGATATCAGCGTTATAGGAAGCGTAAAGGAAGCCGTTGGTATACCTGTCATAGGCAACGGCGATGTATCCGATGCGGACGGCTGCATAAGGATGTACCGTGAGACAGGCTGCGACCTTGTTATGATAGGACGAGGCAGCTACGGTAATCCCTTTGTGTTTGATGAGATAGATGCAAGGCTCAAAGGTGCGGACTACACTCCGCCTTCGCTTGAAGAAAAAATGAACGTGATGCTGGAACATATAAGGCTCATTATCAGTCTCAGTGAAAAGAACGAGGAAATGGCTATGCACGAGGCACGGAAACATGCAGCATGGTACATGAACGGCTATTACGGTTCGGCTAAATTCCGTGGAAGATGCTATCAGCTGTCATCCTATTCGGAGGCAGTCGGTCTGGCGGAAGAATTCATTGAGCTGCAGCGGAGCAGGGGTATTGAATGAACGAATTGCACAAAAATCAACCAAAAAATTCGTGCAAACCGCTGACCAAAAATCCGCAACAAATGATAAATATGGAATTCCCCGAAAAATAGGGAAAAAACCTCGATTAACAAAAAAATAACGGGTAAAACTACTTGTAATCAGACATAAAAATGATACAATTTGTAATTGCAAAAGCAAAAAAAGTGTGATATAATTAACCTGAGAACAAAGGTAAAGAAAAGGAAGAAAAACTATGACATTTAAAAGAATGCGTACAGCTGCGCTGGCACTTGTGTGCATGATGTGCGCTGTATCTACAGCATCCTGCGGTTCAAAAGTCGTAGGTTCTGCTGATTACGATAACACTTCCGATTCGGCTTCAGACGGCGAAGAGCCTACAGAAGAAACCGCTACGGAAGAACCTTCCACAGAGCCTGTCCCAGAGGACAAAAGAGTTCATGTTACGGCGGCAGGTGACAACCTTATTCACTATTCCGTTTACAAGAATGCGGAACTGCTTGCAGGTGAAGGCGAAAACTTCAACTTCAAGCCGCTTTATGAGCATGTGAAATACATCGTTGAGGATGCGGATGTCGCTATCCTGAATCAGGAGACGATAATCTCCGAAAGCAATGAGCTCCGCGGAGGAAACGGCGGTGCGCTGCTGTTCAATTCTCCTCCCGAGGTCGCTGATGCGGTAATAGATCTTGGCTTTGATGTGTTTACCATGGCTAATAATCATCTGCTTGATTTCGGTGCGGATGCCCTTGAGGAATCTATCCGCTTCTGGAATAAAAAAGCCGAGGAAAATGATCTTACTGTTCTCGGTGCCTACCTCAACGATGAGGACGCAAATAATATCAGGATCCGTGAAGTCAACGGCGTTAAAATTGCTTTCCTTGCTTATGCCGAGCACCTCAACGGCTTCGAGATACCTTATGATTCTCCACTTCGTGTCGTTATGAACAGCGAAGAGGACGTTATCGAGCGCCAGATCAAAGAGGCTAAGGAAAAAGCCGATGCAGTCATCGTATCAGCACACTGGGGCGTTGAGGATACCCATGAGGTATCGCCAGACAGGAAGGAACTTGCTGAGAAAATGGTGGACTGGGGCGCTGATGTTATACTCGGATGTCACACCCATACAGCAGAGACTATGGAATGGATCGAACGCGATGACAATACAAGAGGTTTTGTTTACTACTCAATGGGCAACTTCATCTGCTGCCAGACTGATAACTTCAATCTGGTTGGAGAGATGCCCGATTTCGATATAGTTCTCGACGGCGAAACAGGTGAGGTAACACTTGAAAACGTCGGCTGCATACCGACTATAATTCACTATGAATCGCCGGATTTTGCAAACCTGAGAGTATACCCCTACAGCAAGTATTCTCCCGAGCTTGCAGACAAGCACGGTGTGCCGTATGCGGTACCGCAGGGCACATATACCAACTTCGGCTGGGACGTTATAAACGACATAATAAACAACAATATCCCTGAAGAATTCAGGAAGTTGGATAAATAATTTGTATCGTTAAAAAACGGTTCATATTCAGCCTTTGAACGGTCATTTTTAAGAAAAAATCAATTGTGCAAACCGTTCAAAAACAGTATCAGATGTTTAGATAAAATACCAAAAACAATATAAACCTATTTACTTTTTTTAAGACCTGATATATAATGAAATCATGAATAAATATAGAATTTGGGATGTAGTATCTCGTCACGGCAGTGTGATGTGTCTTAGTGCAGAAACACTGCGGAAGAGTGCGAAGGTCTCCGAAAGCCGATGCGGGCATGTACATATCCCGCGAGAGCGTCAGGATGAACCTGTCCGAAACTCCGCTGTTTGTTCATGAAAGGCGGATTGTCCGCCGCACATAAGACTTGATATAATAAAAGGGGCAGGAAGTTCCTTTGTTATATAACAATTAATGAAGAAGGAGGAAAAAACATGAAGACAAAAAAGATAGTCATCGGAGCTATGGCCGCTGCGATGCTTTCACTTTCCATCTGCTCAATGTCACCCGCTTTCGCAGCCGGCGAAACAGTGCAGATTAAGGTCGGTAATGCGACAGCAAAAGCAGGAGGGCAGTATACTGTGGAAGTATCTCTGGCTGATATTCCGTCAACAGGTATCCAGGCTTGTGGTTTCTCTATCCAGTACGACAGCTCAGTGATATCTATTGACAAGGTTGATGCAGGAGCTATTACAAATACAGGAGCAGCAAAGAGCGATACAACAGCTTCTCTGCTTCCTAATTTCAGTAGCTACTCAGACAATGGAGAGGGAATGATCAGTCTGATGTGGTCAACATCTCTTGAAGACGCATCTTATTGGCTGAAGAGCGACGGCGTATTCTGTACTGTATCCGGTAAGGTAAAGTCAGATGCTAAGGATGGCGCTAAGGCTGCTATCAAGATCGTTCCTACACCTCATGAGACATATGTTGGTTCAGGCGTAAAAAACACCGAGATCGACTGTGGTTACATGAAGAATTCTAAGGAAACTGTTCAGTACCAGGTTAAGGTTACTGACGGCAGCGTTACAGTAGGCGATCCTACACCAGCTACAACAGCAGCTCCTACAGTAGCTCCTACTACAGTTGCACCTACATCAGCAACAGTTAAGCCTACTAAGAAGGGCGATGCTACACTCGATGGCGATGTTACACTCGCTGACGCACTTGCTATACTTCAGTATGTTGCAAATGCAAAGAAGTATCCTCTTGATGCACAGGCTCTGGCTAATGCTGACTGTGACGGTAATGCAGGTATAACAGCTAATGACGCTCTGTTCATTCAGCGCGTAGATGCAGGACTCGAAAAGCTTTGATTCTGTGATTATCTGATTTGTCCCCCTTACAAAGGAATACAAACCCAATTCATAAGTTATTAAAGGTCTGCGGATCTAAAGAAAGGAATTATTACAAATGAAGAAATTTATTTCTGCAGCTGCTACACTTGCTATGGCTGCATCAATGGCTGTTTCAGCTGTTCCTTTTACAACAGGCGCTGCTGACGCAAGCAAGACTCTTGAAATTCGTGCATTTGAAAATGCATCGACAACTATCGATACAACAAGTGCTGATGTAACTGTACCAGTTGGTCTTTACATCGTTGAAGGCACAAATGATTGCCAGACAATCTCTTCTAAGTTCACTGTACACTCTAAGGACGGCGATGCTTCAGCTGTTAAGTTTGAGGCTGTTGCTCCCGGTAAGTCTGTAGGTGCTGAGAAGGACGTTACAATCGACGGCGAGTCTTATAAAACAGACGCTCTCTACAACTTCGCAGGTGAGGCAACTGTTGCAAGAGGTAAGGTTAAGTTCGTTCCTACAGGTACTGTTGTTGTTGACGCTGACGAAACAGGCGATCCTGCTGGTAACGAGACAAACAATGTTGCTTCTCTCGCATGGACAACTGCTTCTGACGGAACAGGCTACAAGTGGACCGGTTCTAAGTCTGATGATTATCCGATCTTCGTTGTTAACGTTACATTCCCTAAGGGAACAAAGGCTGGCACATATACAATTGACTTCCTTGATTACTTAAAGGATGCTAAGTATCCTGACATCTATTCAAACCTCATCGAGGTTGGCGGAACAAAGTATTCTACAAAGAATACTAACCTCAACCTTAAGGGCGGCCTTGAGATCAAGGTTAACGGCGGTGCTGCTACACCTACACCTACAGCTGCTCCAACAGCTGCACCTACAGCTGCTCCAACAGCTGCACCAACAGCTGCTGTAACTCCTACAGCTGCACCAACAGCTGCTGTAGCTCCTACATCTGCTGATTCAGAGGATAAGACTCTTGCTGTAAACAGCGAGTTCAAGCTCTTCGCTGAGAAGGATGTTTACGAGGTTAAAGCTGGTTCAACTGCTAAGGAGCTTCTCCTCTTCGTTGATCCCGGTACACATTCATCCGGTATGTACGCATTAGAATTCGGTCAGCTTCCTGCTGGTTTCACAATCAAGAACCCAGCTAAGACAAACGAGGCTGCTGAGGATACAGCTTGGAACAAGGTTGGCGACGTTTACTTCAACAACTCACTCAACGGCGGCGATCCTATCAAGCCATCTACAGAGGATCCGCTCTTCTACTTCGATCTCGAAGTTGCAAGCACAGTAGCTGACGGCGAGTACACAATCCCGATCAAGAGACTTGACGTTATCGAGAGCAAGGATAGCTCATTCGCAGCTTCAGTTACAACACCTATCAAGGTTAAGGTAACAGGCGGCACAGCTACAGCAGAGCCAACAACAACTGCTACACCTGTTGTACAGCCAACAACAGCTGCTACACCTGTTGTAACTCCTACAGATGCTACAGAGGATAAGACTCTTGCTGTAAACAGCGAGTTCAAGCTCTTCGCTGAGAAGGATAACTACAAGGTACAGGCTGGCTCAACTGAGAAGGAGATCCTCCTCTTCGTTGATCCCGGTACACACTCATCCGGTATGTACGCATTAGAATTCGGTCAGCTTCCTGCTGGTTTCACAATCAAGAACCCAGCTAAGACAAACGAGGCTGCTGAGGATACAGCTTGGAACAAGGTTGGCGACGTTTACTTCAACAACTCACTCAACGGCGGCGATCCTATCAAGCCATCTACAGAGGATCCTCTCTTCTACTTCGATCTCGAAGTTGCAAGCACAGTAGCTGACGGCGAGTACACAATCCCGATCAAGAGACTTGACGTTATCGAGAGCAAGGATAGCTCATTCGCAGCTTCAGTTACACAGCCTATCAAGATCACTGTAACAGGCGGCACAGCTACAGTAGAGCCTACAACAACAGGCGCTATACCTACAAGTGCTCAGCCTACAACAGCAGCTCCTACAGAGGCACAGCCTACACCTGCACAGCCTACAGAGGCACAGCCTACAGCTGCTCAGCCTACAGCTGCAACAAACGTTACATACGGTGATACAAACTGCGACGGCAAGGTTAACATCGCTGACGTTGTTATCCTTAACAAGTACCTCACAGACAAGACTTCTATCACAGTTTCAGCACAGGGTCTCCTTAATGCAGATTGCTGCGATCCTACAGGAACAGCAAACCCTGACTTCACAGACTCAAAGGCAATAATCAAGTCTATCGTTCACCTTGTTTCACTCCCTGCAAAGGCTGCTGACATCAAGTAATAAACGATAAACGCAATCCAATATAATAGAGCATAAGCTCGGAAAGGAAATGCACTGATGAAGAAACTGCTTTCTGCAGTTACATCCCTCGCAATGAGCGCATCTGTTGCGACAAGTGCATTATCTTCCATGAATGTTAGCGCTGCCGGCGGTTCATCCGCTGTGCAGCCTAACGTTAGTATGGGAGATATTCTGGATGTTTCTGCAATGAAAACTGCAGACGTTCCTTCCGCTGTACTTCAAAAGGCTAGTGATATCAAAGTCTTTCCTGAGAAGGACGTCTATGAGGTAAAAGCCGGCGACACTATCAAGGAATTAAGTTTGATGATAGATGCAGGCAGCCACTCTGTTGGTATGTATGCTTTAGAATTCGACACTGTTCCTAATGGCTTCACTATCTCAAACCCAAGTAAAGTCAATCTTGCGGCACAGGATACCGCCTGGCAGACTGTAGGTAACGCTTATTACTGTAATTCTATTGGCGGTGGCGGAGATCCTATCAAGCCATCAACATCTGATCCTATCTTCTATTTTGATCTTGCTGTTGGAAGCAATGTTGCTCCCGGCGAATACACACTCAATCTCAAGAGAGTTGATACGATCGAATCTACATCTAACGGCTATACAGCTACTGTTCAGCCTATCAAAATAAAGGTTGCCGGACCTGCAACAACTGCAGCTGTAACTAATGCACCTGCACAGAATAATCCTACACAGGCGCTTGCTACTTACGCTCCTGCAACACAGGCTCCTGCTACTCAGGGCAGCCAGACACCTGCACAGAGTCCTGCTCAGTCACAGCTGAAGCTTGATTCTTCGTTCAAGTTCTTCCCTGAGAAGGATCTGTACACAGCAAAGGCTGGCGATACTGTCAAGGAGATCCTTATGATGGTTGAGCCGGGCAATCACTCAGTTGGTATGTATGCGCTTGAATTTGATTCGCTTCCAAGCGGATTCACACTTGTAAATCCAAGCAAGACAAACGAAGCTGCTGAGGATACTGCATGGAACAAGGTTGGTGACGTTTACTTCAATAACTCACTCAACGGCGGCGATCCTATCAAGCCATCTACAGAAGATCCGCTCTTCTACTTCGATCTTCAGATCGCAAGCACTGTTCCTGATGGAGTTTATACAATAAACTTCAAGAGACTCGATGTAATCGAGAGCCCTGAATCATCATTTACAGCTGCTACAACACCTGTAAAGATCCAGGTAGGCGATAGTCTTATACCTGGAGTAACTTATGCCCCTGCAACTAATGCACCTGCAACTAATGCCCCTGCAACTAATACACCTGCACAGGGTAATCAGCCGGCTGCACAGAATCCTACAACATCTGACAAGCAGCTTGCTGTAAACAGCGAGTTCAAGCTCTTCCCTGAGAAGGATAATTACGAGATCAAGGCTGGTTCAACTCAGAAGGAGATCCTCCTCTTCGTTGAGCCCGGTACACACTCATCCGGTATGTACGCATTAGAGTTCGGCGATCTTCCTGCTGGCTTCACAATGAAGAATCCTTCAAAGACAAATGAGGCTGCTGAGGATACAGCTTGGAACAAGGTTGGCGACGTTTATTACAACAACTCACTCAACGGCGGCGATCCTATCAAGCCATCTACAGAAGATCCACTCTTCTACTTCGATCTCGAAGTTGCAAGCACAGTTGCTCCCGGTGAGTACACTATCCCGATCAAGAGACTCGATGTTATCGAGAGTCAGGATAAGCAATTCGGCGCTGCTGTTACACCTGTAAAGGTTACTGTAACAAACAGCGGTACAGTTACACCTACAAGCGCTACACCTACAAACGCTGCTATACCTACAAATGCTCAGAATCCTTCAACTTCTGACTTTGTTGTTAAGCCGGGTACATATAATGTTAAGGCTGGCGAAGATGTAGATGTTGAGGTTATGGTTGAAAACGGCGGTCATAACCCCGGTATGTATGCTGTTGAGTTTGACAGCTTACCGGACGGCATTACAATGAAGAAGTTCGACGGCATCAATCTTGCTCAGGACGATTCACCTTGGAAGGCTAACGGCTCAACATACAACTGTAATTCACTTGCTGCAGGCGGAGATCCTGTAACATTCAATGCAAGTGAACCTATCATGACATTCAAGCTGTCTACATCAAAGGATCTTAAGCCGGGTGACTATGAGTTCACATTCAAGAGATTCCACGTAGTTGACAGCAAGACTGTAGAGTATGATGCTAAGGTTGAAAAGGGTATCATCCGCATCACAAGCGATGCAACTGATGCACCTGCTACAACACCTACACAGGCAACACCTACAAATGCACCTACAACTACAGCAACACCTGCACCTACACCTACAAGCGCTCAGGTAACACCTACAAACGCTCCACAGCAGACTCCTACAAATCCGAGCAGCCAGACTCCTGCAGCATCAGGAAGCGTTGCTTGGGATATAGCTGACAAGGTTCCTGCTAAGGCTGGTTCTACTGTTGAAGTACCGATCAAGGTATCAGGCAACGGTGATCTTACAGTTGCAGGCGCTCAGTTCAAGGTAAAGGCTGCTAAGGGTTCACTCAGCTCTGCTAAGACTCCTTCAGTTTACGCTGATGCTGTTGAATTCAACACAAATACAAATGAGATCGCATTCGGTAACGGTACCGGTGCAGGCTCAGCCGTTAAGGACGGCGACGCAGTAGCTACTCTCGTTATCTCAGTTCCCGCAGGTACACCTGCAGGCGAGTATGCTGTAGATTTCGATAAGGACAGCTTCCTCTGCGTAGTTGACGGAAACGGTAACGATATAACAAGTAAGGTAACTCTTACAAACGGTTCTATCCTCGTTGGCGATGTTGCAACAGGCGGCGCTACATGGGATATAGCTGATAAGGTACCTGCTAAGGCAGGCGAAAAGGTCGATGTACAGATCAAGGTTTCTGGCAACAGTGATCTTGCAGTATCAGGAGCACAGTTCAAGATCAAGCCTGATACAGCTACATTCGACGGCGCTAAGGGACCATCTGCATACTCAACAGAAGTTGAGGGCAACAAGTCCACAAGCGAAGTTGCATTCGGTAACGGCTCAGGCGACGTTTACACAGGTAAGGACGGAGATGCAGTAGTAACAATTACTCTCGATGTTCCGGCTGGTACACCTGCTGGTGAGTATCCTGTAGACTGGGTTAAGGATTCATTCCTCCAGATCACCGGTGCTAACGGCGAAGACGTTACAGATAAGGTAACACTCACAGGCGGTTCTATCCTCGTTGGCGATGTTGCAACAGGCACTGCTACATGGGATATAGCTGATAAGGTACCTGCTAAGGCAGGCGAAAAGGTCGATGTACAGATCAAGGTTGTTGGCGACAGCGATCTTGGAGTATCAGGAGCTCAGTTCAAGATCAAGCCTGATACAGCTACATTTGACAGCGCTAAGGGCCCATCTGTTTACTCAGTAACAGTTGAAGGCAACAAGGCTACAAGCGAAGTTGCATTCGGCAACGGCTCAGGCGACGTTTATACTGCTAAGGACGGCGATGCAGTAGTAACAATTACTCTCGATGTTCCTGCTGGTACACCTGCCGGCGAGTATCCTGTAGACTGGGTTAAGGATGCATTCCTCCAGATCACAGGCGCTAACGGTGCTGATGTTACTGATAAGGTAACACTTACAGGCGGTTCTATCATCATCGAAGATCCTAATGTAACAACAACTGCACCTTCTACAGATACTCCTGCAGTAGACACAACAGCTGTAACACCTGGTACAGAAACAACACCTGTTGATACAACAGCTGTAACACCTGGTACAGACACAACACCTGTTGATACAACAGCTGTAACACCTGGTACAGAAACAACACCTGTTGATACAACAGCTGTAACACCTGGTACAGATACAACTCCTGTACAGACAGATGAGCAGGGCAATCCTGTAACAACACCTGCTGGTACAGATACAACTCCTGTACAGACAGATGAGCAGGGTAATCCTGTAACTACACCTGTTGGTACAGATACAACTCCTGTTAATCCTACAACTGCTCAGGGCGGCGATGTTACCGCTACAACAAGTGTTGCAGGAACAGGTCAGAGCGGTCAGACAGTAACAGTTCCTGCTGGTGCTATCGTATGGCAGCTCAACAATACAAAGGCTAAGCCGGGCGAGACTGTAACACTCACAATGAGCGTTAAGGATCCTAACGGTACAAAACTCCCTGTCGGCGGTGCTCAGTTCGTACTGACTCCTAACGGCGCATCACTCGTTGGTGCAGACGGTAAGCCTTACACTAACGACCTTGAGGTCAACACAAATACAAACGAATTCGCATTCGGTGCATTCGATGGTACAGCAGACGTTCTTAACGACGGCGATCAGATGCTCACAGTATCTTACAAGGTACCTGATAATGCTAAGCCCGGTGATATAATTCCTATCAACTTCAGCGGCCTTACAGTTGTTGATGAGAAGGGTAACGACATCACAAAGAGCGTTGTAACAATCGACGGTTATATCGAGATCGTTGATAATACAACAACAGCACCTGTACAGACAGATGAGCAGGGCAATCCTGTAACTTCACCTGCTGGCACAGACACAACTCCTGTACAGACAGATGAGCAGGGCAATCCTGTAACTTCACCTGCTGGCACAGATACAACTCCTGTACAGACAGATGAGCAGGGCAATCCTGTAACTTCACCTGCTGGCACAGATACAACACCTGTAACACCTGGTACAGATACAACACCTGTAACACCTGGTACAGAAACAACACCAGTTGATACAACACCTGTAACACCTGGTACAGATACAACTCCTGTAACACCTGGTTCAACAACAGCTCCTGTTACACCTACAACACCTCCTACAACAACTCACGAGGTACAGCAGGGCGCTATCGTATGGCAGCTCGACAATGTAAAGGGCAAGCCTGGTGAGACTGTCAAGATGACTATGACAGTTAACGATCCTAACGGTTCACGTCTCTCAGTTGGCGGCGGACAGTTCATACTCGTAACACCTGATGGCGTACAGCTTGTTGGCGCAGACGGCACACCTTACGGCAAGCCGCTTGAGGTCAATAAGGAAACAGGCGAGTTCGCATTCGGCGAGAACGGCTTAGGAACAGTTCTTCCTGACGGTTCTGTAATGCTCACAGTTGAGTATAAGATCCCTGAGAATGCAGCTCCTGGCACAAAGATCCCTGTAACATTCAAGGATCTCCAGGTAACTGATGAATTCGGTAACCCACTTAACGTAATAGGCGTTGGCGGTTCTATCGAGGTACTTCCTCCTGATAGCACAACAGAGCCGACACCTGGTACAACAGACACAACACCTGTAACACCTGGTACAACAGACACTACACCTGTAACACCTGGTACAACAGACACAACTCCTGTAACTCCAGGCACAACAGACACAACTCCTGTAACTCCAGGCACAACAGACACAACTCCTGTAACTCCAGGCACAACAGATACTACACCTGTAACACCTGGTACAACAGACACTACACCTGTAACACCTGGTACAACAGACACTACACCTGTAACACCTGGTACAACAGACACTACACCTGTAACTCCAGGCACAACAGACACTACACCTGTAACACCAGGCACAACAGACACTACACCTGTAACACCAGGCACAACAGACACTACACCTGTAACACCAGGCACAACAGACACTACACCTGTAACACCTGGTACAACAGACACTACACCTGTAACACCTGGTACAACAGATACAACTCCTGTAACACCTGGTACAACAGACACAACGCCTGTAACACCTGGTACAACAGACACAACGCCTGTAACACCTGGTACAACAGATACTACACCTACAGGTCCGGTTACACCTTCAACTACATCAGTTTATGCTGTAGCAGAGGTAAATGACGGTTACTACTTCAACCACGATCCAAGAGCTTACTCAGTAACTAACCACATTGAGTCACTCAGCCTCAAGGTCGTAAATGAAGACGGTACTGAGAGTGATGTTCCGCTCGATATGAGCAAGATCACATTCAGCGATTCTGTAAACGGTTCAGACGTACCAATGGATACTTACAGAGAGGATCAGGTAGATCACACTTACACAATCAATGTACTTTATGAGGGCAAGCAACTCCTCGATAAGGACGGCAACGCAATCAGCTTCAAGGTATTCATTGGTGTCAAGGGTGACGCTAACCTCGATAACAAGGTAGACGCTGGTGACACTACAAACGTTCTCGTTTACTACTCAGCACTTTCAACTGGCGGAGATCCTGAAAAGACTATCCTTGCCGGCGAGAGCTGCGAGGCTGTAAAGGCAAATCCTGAACTGGATAACCTGGCAGCATTCCTTGCTGACGTAGACCTCGATGTTTACTCAGAAGGCAACTGGAATACAAAGAAGAGCGGAAGAAAGCTTCTTGCTGATGACGCTACAACAATCCTTGTATTCTACAGCACAATGTCCACAGGCGAGACAAACCGCTATAAGGGATGGAATTCATCTCTTGCAGGCCGTGAAGAGAACATGAATAATTCTCTTACAGCTGCAGAAGTAGCAAAGGCTCTTGCTCAGGGCGGAAAAAACTAAGTAACAATTAAGTTATAGAGTTTCAGCCGGACCTTCGGGTCCGGCTTTTTTCCATTATTTGTGGATTGATTTGTATAAAACACAGTGGTATAATCTTATTGAAAGCTGAAATAAAGCGAAATAATGAAGAAAAATAACATTAGTTTCAAAAATTGAAAAAGTTACACTACTTATCTTTATATATTGTGAAATACATACAAAAATGGATAGAATTAATCGTCAATTATTTTTGAAGAAAATGTCCCGTTTTTCTTGACTTATTGAGATTTGTGTGCTAAAATGTAAGTATGAATTTCCAGGTGAGGTGTAGCCTAACCACGCATCAATGCCTGAAATTCGCCCTGCAAGGCGTCTTGGATGCCGCTTGGACGGGGTCAAATAAAAATGTTAGAGAGGTATAGAACAATGAAGAATTCATTATTCAAGAGAGCAATAGCCGCAGCAGCTGCTGTACCGCTTGCGCTCACACAGTGCCTGACAGTCGCAAATGCTGCATCTGTAACAGACGCTGCACCTTCCTTAGCAAAAGACACAGCAATCACAGCAAGTGAGAGCAAGACAATTACTCTTAAAGGCAGTGAGAACAGTCTTCTCTATATCGAACCTAAGGAAGTCGGCAACGAAAAAGAGGATAAGTACCAGCAGATCGCTGCAGACACATTCATCAAGGATTCACTTTGGAATCAGACAGCATACGGATATCTTAAGGCTGCAAAGCAGTCTGGAAAGATTGATCCTACAGAGATCGTTAACTTCGTTCTCAAGAAGGCTCGCGGCTATAAGGCTGCTGCTGAAAAGGCTTCTGAAAAGCTTGAGGATTGCACATACGAGATCGTTGATGACACTATCATAGTAAAGGGCAAAATTTCTAATGCTAACTTCAACGGTGACGTTAAGAAGACTCTTGGCGCTAAAATGTGGGAGATCGCAAGAAGATCAGGAGATATGAGCCTCGTTTCCGGTTCATACGCTGACAAGGTTGACGGATCCGGTGATTTCACAATCACTATCCATACAGAATACCTTGAAACTTCCACAGAGATCCCTGTTGAGTTCAAGTATGTTCCAACAAACAAGAAGCTCGGCAATGAGCTTGACCTTGGTCAGCTCCCTGAGTTCACAGTAGACCTTCTTGAAACTCTTACAGCTGAAGCTGTAGCAAGAATCAATGCAAGTACTGTCCTTACAGCTGCTGAGAAGGAAGCTGATATCAAGGATCTTACTGATTGGATGAACAAGAATTACATCAACAGAGCTAAGAAGGCTCAGAACTATGTTGACAGAGCACTTAAGTTCCAGGAAAAAACTAAGGAAGCTGATAACATTTCTGAACTCATCGCAGCTGTTAACAAGCAGATAACAAAGAGAGGCTATAAGCGTCAGATACCTGCTACAGGTTCTGCAATCGCTGCAAACTCGCAGGTTGCTAAGGCTTATAACAAGGCTGTAGAGCGTTTCAACAACGCTACATCTTATACTCTTAACATCGCTGCTTCAGAGCTCGGTGCAGAGGCTGATACAATTTACGATATCAAGGCTGATGCAAAGGGCGGCTATGCACACGGTACAGCTAAGTACAGAGATGACGAGCAGGAAGCTGTAAAGGCTTACTTCGCTGCTACACCTGCACTTCAGCAGTACAAGGTAGTTGATACATGGAAGGAAATCGAAATAACAGCTAAGTTTGACGGCATCAAGGATACTTCAACACGTGAGTCTGTTGACGTTAAGTTCCAGAGAGTTGTTAAGGTTGAGCCAATAGTTACTACAACTTCAAGCACAACTCCATCAACAACATCTTCAACAACCGTTGTTACATCTGACACAGACACAACTCCTTCAGGTCCTGTTGATACAACTCCAACAGATACAACACCTGTAACACCTGGTACGGACACAACACCTGTAGATACAAATACTACACCTGTTGACACAAATACAACACCTGTAGATACAAATACAACACCTATAGACACAAATACTTCACCTGTTGATACAAATACTACACCTGTAGATACAGATACAACACCTGTAACACCTGGTACAGATACAACACCAGTAGATACAGGTACAACTCCTGTTGATACAGGTACAACACCTATAGATACAGACACAACTCCAACAGCTCCTGTTAACCCAACAGTTTCAACTACAAGAACTGTAGACGTTGTTGCTCCTGTAATCAAGGCTGATACAACAGTTGGTTTCTACCTCGACATTGACGAGAAGTTCAATGATGAGCAGATCAACAGCCTTAAGTATTCAGTAGACCTCGTTCGTCAGTACATCGACGAAGATGACGTTGTAGTTGGCTACGAGTCACTTACAAAGGGCGAGCAGGTTGATATCCTTGATAAGGTAAGCTTCGGTACAGCTACTCCTGTAAACACATATGTTGAGGGAAGCTCAGAGTTCGCTCATCAGGTAGCTCTTATTGCTACAGAAGATATTACAGCTGCTGACGGTACTGTTATCGCAACAGCAGGCAGCACACTTAAGAATCCTGACGGTTCAGATGTATCTGTAACAGTTTACATTGGTGTTAAGGGCGATGCTAACCTCGACCACAAGGTTGATGCCGGTGACGCTACAACAACACTTATCTACTACTCAGCACTTTCAACAGGCCAGAAGGCTGCTGAAACACAGTTCTCAAACAGCGCACTCGTTGCAAACGCTGAAGACATTCTCGATCATTTCGCTGCATTCCTTTGCGATACAACAAATGAGCCTATGAAGGATGAGAACAACTGGAAGCTTATGAAGCCTGAGAGAAAGATCATGGCAGACGATGCTACATTCATTCTCTCTTACTACTCAGAGCTTTCAATCAAGGCTGAAAAAGGCAGACCTACTTGGAACCTCGTAATGGGCATCCAGTGATCAATAATTAACAAGCATGTTTAGTCTGCCGTCGGACAGGCGGCAGACTACATAATAAAAACTAAATTATCTGAAAGGAATTAAATTGAAATGAAGAAGAGTTCATTAAAGAAGATAGCTGCAGCGCTCGCAATGTCAGCTGTAGCAGTTACTGCATCTTCTGTTAACGCATTTGCAGAAGCTAATAACGGTTATTCTGATGACGCTATCGCAGCATCTGATGTTCAGCCAGTTGCTACTGTAACTAAGGAAGTTATCACACTTGACGAGGCTAAGGCTAACCCCGGCAGAACAGTAAACATCACAATCAGCGGTGGTACAGACCAGAAGTGGGCATCATCCGGTATGCACGTTTACTACGATTCAAGATTAACACTCGCTAATACACCTGTTGGTACACCTGACGTTGAGAGCGGTACAGCTACAAAGTACCTCAGCATGAACGTTAAGGCTGATCCTACTGCTTCAGAGCAGAACATGAAGGGATTCTTCGTAGCAACAGCTGGTACTGGTGACTTCGGTCTCGACGGTGTTTACGCTACATTTACATTAACACTTCCTGCTGATGTTAAGGAAGGCGATGTATTCCCGATCGACATTTTCTACAAGTCAAACGAGAATGCAGAGGATATGTTCCTTGATGCTCAGCGTGCAAAGGGTGCTATGCAGGGTTACTTCTTCACAAAGGGTATCTACAATGCACAGACAAATCCTTTCTCAGCTCCAGCTGCTGATGTAGCTGACGTTCCCGCTCTTGCTGATATCAGCAAGGATGCTGACGGCTATATCGCTATCAAGGGCGCTACTCCTGTTGTAACAACAACAACACAGGCTCCTGTTACAACAACAACTCAGGCTCCTGTAACTACAACAACTAAGGCTCCTGTAACTACAACAACTAAGGCTCCTGTAACTACAACAACTAAGGCTCCTGTAACTACAACAGCTACACAGGCTCCTGTTACAACAGTTACAGCTACAGCTACAGCAACAGCTTCTGCTACAGATGCTAATGCTTCTGGCACAAAGACAACAGCTAAGACAACAGCTAAGACAACAGCTAAGACAACAGCTAAGACAACAGCTAAGACAACAGCTAAGACAACAGCTAAGAACAACAACTCACCTAAGACAGGTGTTGCTGGTGTAGGCGTTGCAGCAGCAGGTCTTGCAGCAGCAGTTGCTACAGCATTCGTTCTTAGAAAGAAGGAAGACTAATTAATTAGTCAGTGTTCTAACGGATATAAAAGAGGACCTCTTCGGAGGTCCTTTTTGTTATTAAAAAGGGGAGCGTTTGCTCCCCTTTAGTCATCTTCCCGTACAGGCGGTACGTAGTTTACTCCGCCCCAACCGTCGATATTTGCTCGGCGCATGGCACCGAATATCCTGTCTTTGAACCCGTGATCGTTCCTCTCCATTTCCGCAAGGAATTCTTTTGTGCGCTGTCGGTTTGTGTGACCGTCCGCAGGACAGGCGGACTTCACTATCTGTATGTTGCTTCGCCTTACACCTCGTTTTATGTCCTTTTCGGGTGCAAGTATAAGAGGACGTATCATGATAAGGTTCTTGCGTGTTAGCTTCGTAACTGGCGAAAAACAGCCGATACGTCCTTCGCTGAACAGGTTCATGATGAAGGTCTCAACCGCATCATCGTAATTATGTCCCAGTGCGATCTTATTGCAGCCAAGCCGAACAGCTTCATTGTGGAGTGCTCCACGACGCATATGGGCGCAAAGACTGCATGGATTGGATTCCTTCCTGACGTCGAAAACAATCTCGCCGATCTGCGTATCAACAACATGGTATTCAGTATCGTTTTCCTCACAGAACTTACGCACACTGCTGTAGTCGCCTCTCTGACCGTTAAATCCGGGATCAAGTGTCACTCCTACAACGGTATAGTCGATACCTATGAAGCGCCTGAGCCAAATCAGACCGTATAGAAGTGCGAGACTGTCCTTGCCTCCCGATACGCCGACGCATATCCTGTCGCCGTCATGTATCATATCAAATTCATTAACTGCCTTACGCATATAACCGAGAATCTTCTGCATTTGCGCCCTCCTGAGCCATTTTTACAGCATTTTACTGTCGAAATAACGAATAATAGTGATTTTTCAGTCATTATTATATCATATTTATAGGAAATTTTCAATTATATCTTGCAAAATCCTGAAAAATATAATATAATAATAGTATCGATTTTATGCGGTTAATATGCTATATTTCCTTATGATAGAGAAAGGACAATAATCTGATGACACCTCAGCTTAAAAATCTGCTGATCATACTTGGTGTGATCGCAATAATTCTTGTGCTGATCATTCTGCTCTTTGGTGGTAAGAGTCCGATCAGACGCTTTATCAACCTCTTCCTTGAAGAGACTGATGTTAATAACGGACGGGGAAGCGCCGTAAGAACTGTAAGGACTTCTTCACCGTCATCAGGCGCTGTAAGCCGTTCAATGGGTGATAACTATACAGAAATGAGAAGCAGTGAGCCCGCTGAACCTGTACAGAAAAAAACATCCGAACCCGTTGTCGTTATGGCTACGCTTATCCGTAAATGTGATGACCGTCTTCGTGTTATCGAAAGCAGCGGACAAGTTAAACTCATCGACGAGTATTACGAGCTCATGTTCGTGACGAGAAAAGGACAGAAGCTTAAGATACAGTGCTCAAGGGATGCCTACGAAAAGGTGCCTTTCAATCAGGAGGGTTCACTTACATACAAGAGAAATACACTTGTAAAATTCAAATATTACGAGGACACAGTATTTAACAGCTAACTAAATGGGCGGCTTTTGCCGCCCGTTATTTTCATTTTTTAAAAACATATCTTACATATATGCAAGGAGTAATTATGGTTAATTTCGGCAATGATTGGGACGAGCTGCTGAAGGATGAGTTCACTAAGGAGTATTACCTCCGACTCAGACAGACTCTCATTAACGAGTATAAAACACAGCGCATCTTCCCCGGAATGTATGATATTTTCAACGCAATGAAGCTCACTTCCTACAACGATGTGAAGTGCGTTATAATCGGTCAGGATCCCTACCACGGCGAGGGACAGGCTCACGGTCTGAGCTTTTCCGTAAGGAAGGGTATAGCTCCGCCGCCTTCTCTGGTGAATATTTTCAAGGAGATAAGGGACGATGTAGGCGTGGATAATCTCGGCAAGCACGGAGAGCTTACAAAGTGGGCTGAGAGCGGAGTTCTGCTTCTTAATTCCGTACTGACCGTCCGTGCAAATCAGGCAAGAAGCCATCACGGTATCGGTTGGGAACAGTTCACTACGGACGTTATAAAGCTGCTGAACATCCGTCAGAAGCCAATGGTTTTCATGCTCTGGGGCGGTGATGCAAAGGCCAAACAGCAGTTCATCACTAACCCGAATCACCTTGTACTCAAAGCGGCACATCCAAGTCCGCTTTCGGCATATAACGGCTTTTTCGGATGCAGACATTTTTCAAAGGCAAACGAGTTTTTAAGACAGAACGGACTTGACGAGATCGACTGGCGTATAGATTAATTTTCGGAGGTTATTATGAAGATAAAGGATCTGTTCAGGGATAAGACTGTTTTCTCTTTTGAGGTTTTCCCGCCAAAGAAAACAAGCTCAATTGATGTAATTTACAATACACTTGATGAACTCAGTGACCTTAAGCCTGATTTTATCAGCGTAACATTCAGCGCAGGCGGCAGCGGAAACGGCGGTTATGCCTGCGATATCGCATCGAAGATAAAGGAAATGGGGATAATACCCGTCCTGCATCTGCCCTGTATAAACTACACTCACGAAGAGATAGACGCTACACTGGACGAGGTCAAAAAGCGCGGTATCGAAAATATACTTGCCCTGAGAGGTGATATCAACCCCGATATACCGCCTAAGCGTGAGTTCCTTCACGCAAGCGACCTTATAACCTATCTGAAAACAAAGGGAGATTTTGACATTTCTGGTGCATGTTATCCTGAATGTCATCCCGATTCGGACACTATTGACGAGGATATCGATAACCTTAAAATAAAGGTCGAGGCAGGTGCGGACCACCTGATCTCGCAGCTGTTCTTTGATAACGAAAGTTTCTATTCCTTCGTTGAAAAGGTACGTGCAAAGGGCATAAATGTACCTATCGAGGCAGGAATAATGCCTGTTGTCAACAAGAATATGATCGAACGTATGGTAACTACATGCGGTGCAAGTCTTCCGCAGAAGTTCGTAAAGATAATGCAGAGATACGAGCACGATCCCGAAGCTCTCCGTGACGCAGGAATTGCCTACGCTATCAATCAGATGGTGGACCTTGCCGCAAGCGGAGTGGACGGAATTCACCTCTACACCATGAACAACGCTTATGTTGCACGTAAGATAAGCGAAGCTGTTTCGGGTATATTGAAGCATGATAAAGCTTGATCCCATCGATATACGTGAAGCTGCACGTTACATGGGCGTCAAGGGAGAACCTGACAGCAATACTCTTGCACTTATAGAAAAGTGCGAGGAGGAGGTCCGCAGACGTGTAAGACCGAATTACGTATACCGTGAATCGGAAATAGATACGAGCGGAGAGGACGTCTTTCTTAAGGACGCAGGTCTGCACCTTAAGGGCGAGGATATCCGCCGTCACCTCAGCGGATGCAGGAAAGCTGTGATATTTGCGGCGACTCTTTCCTCCGAGGCGGATAAACTCATACGTCAGACCGCAGTAACGGATGTAGCTGCTGCCCTTGCAGTGGACTGCCTTTGCAGTGCAGCCATAGAACAGGTCTGTGATAAGGCGGAGGAGGAGATATTCTCAGAAGTTGCCGCCGAGTACAGAACATGGCGGTTCAGTCCCGGATACGGCGATCTGCCTATAGAGGTGCAGGGAGATTTCCTGCGGTGTCTCAACGCTCAGCGCAGGATAGGGCTTACAGTAACCGATAGCTGTCTCCTGCTTCCTACTAAATCCGTAACTGCGATAATAGGAGTTTCGGACATGCCAATGCACAAAACAACAGGCAGCGGATGTGATTCATGCGGAATGCGTGACCGCTGTGCATTCTCGAAAAAAGGCGGATGCAGCAATTAATTATTCAGTTACCATTTCAATAGTAAAAACTATGCTTTTTATTTACATTTTATCCAAAAAACTCTTTTAATTTAGCATTGTGACTACATTTTAACTATATTTATATATAAAATGGATATTGACAGTGTGTGTGAATTAATGTTATAATTAATTATAATAAAAACAAGATCAATGGTGTGAAGATCGATACGGAAAAATAAATTGCTCTCCAAACTAAACCTTGCCAAGCAATTTTAGTCATAAAGAAAATTTCTCTGCGTCAGAAAAACTTGAAATGCGAAAGCATTCCTGCGTTTTCCTTCCTTGATTAATTTCCTTTCTGAATTCGCCGTTTTGGTAAAGTTTAATCAGTGGAGCAATAAGAAGGAGTTTTGAGAATGAGAAACATGAAATTGTTTAAAACTGCACTTCTGCTTACTGCGATTACTGTGTCGATGACTGGCTGCGGAAGCGGAAAAACAAGCTCTTCAGAAACATATGACAGAGATGTTGATTCCGAGGTCAGAAATGAAGTAAGGGAAAATGTGCAGAATACGGATCTGCTAAAGGGTGAATTGGAAAATAAAACTATAAAATGGCTTTCACACTGGGATATCAATCCCGATGTAACAGGCAAGAACAAACCTACCGAGCTTGTCGCCTTTGAGGAAAAATACGGCGGAAAGATCGAATGGATCAACGTTACATGGGAAAAACGCTACGAAAAGCTTGCTGAAATGATCGCTAACGGCGAAGGAGTTGACTTCTTCCCTGCAAACGATATGGACGCTTTCCCTAAGGGCGCTGTAAGAGGTATGTTCGTACCTGTTGACGACTATATCGACTTTTCTTCTCCCCTCTGGGAGGACGTTAAGGATATCAATGACAGCCTTATGTGGAATGACAGCCATTATTGTACTGTCCTTCAGGCTACAGGCGATAAGGTCGCCTGCATCTATAACCGCAAAACTATGTCAGAGGCAGGCCTTGAAGATCCTGCCGACCTGTACGCAAGAGGTGAATGGGATTGGAACGCTTTTGAGAGTATGCTGAAAAGCTTCGTTGATCCCGCAAATCAGCACTACGGTATAGAGGGCTGGTGGTTTGAGTTCGCACTTATGAATACTACCGGCGTTCCTGCTGTGGGACTTGAAAACTGCAAACTTGTAAACAATCTTTCGGATCCTGCTATAGAGCGTGTACAGAACTGGCTCTATGATCTCAATACTTCGGGCTGTATAGCTATCGGAAGTGCAGACTACGGCTGGGATTCTCATCCCGAATACGTGGGTGAAGGCAAGGTCCTTTTCTACCCTGTGGGACTCTATGAGCTGTATAAGAGTGAGGCCGACTGGAAGAAAGTCTACGGCGAAGATGCCTTCTTCGTACCTATGCCCCGTGATCCCGAGGCTGACGACTACTATATCCCTGTGGGAATGGAGTCTTATGTCTTCGTAAAGGGCGGACAGAACCCCGAAGGCGTTGCTAAGTTCCTGGACTGCAAGCGCTTCGCTATCCTCGATGAGGCTACAAAGAGCATTGCAGATCAGCAGTTCCGTGATGATTACGGCTGGACCGATGAAATGGTCGAGATGCAGCACTCTATGCAGGAGCTTGCAGATGCTAATCCTTTCTTTGATATGTCGACGGGCGTTTCGACCGACTGTGCGGAGATACTCGATAATCAGCTAAGAGCTGCGGCACGCGGTACGCCCTGGAATGAGACCTATGACGCTATATACAATACAGTGGATACCTTCATAAATGAGATCAATGCCGATCCTATACAGAATACTGCCGAATAACGTTGCAAATGGCTAACAAACATAATTATTATTGCATTATTCTGAGTTTTGTGTTATAATAATCTAATTGAAAAGGAAAGATGAAGGAGGGTATGAAATATGTTAACTGCTCTTGTTACTGGCGGTAACGGACTTATCGGTCAGCATATTTGTTCAGGTCTTCTCAAAAAAGGTTTTGCCGTTATATGTGTTGATACCCGTGAAAACGACTATAATGTGGGAAAACTGAACTACGAGTTCATACAGGCTGATCCGAGAGATAAAAATGAGATGGGCGATATTTTCGAGAAAAAAGAGATAAATATATTGATCCATGCAGCTTGTACAGTTGATAATGACCTCGATCCTATCATAACCGAAAAGGTTATGAGCGATTCAAAGGAATGCGATAAGTTCATTTATCGCTACGCTATGGAAGCAAATGTAGAGAAGATAATCCTTCTCAGCACCGATCAGGTGTATGAATTCCCGAAAACCAGAGAGCCTATCCGTGAGGATAGCGAGCTTAAGCCGTCCACGAACTACGCTCAGATGAAGCTTGCTTCCGAAAAAGCACTCATAAACGAGATGCAGCATCATCCTAATACTATATGCTGCGTTATACGTTATGCTCCCGTGTATACCAAGAACTATACCGATAATCTCGTCGCTAAGCTGACAGATCCGAAGGACGGTACAAAGTTCGTATACGGAAAGGGACAGTATGGTTTCCAGCTCTGCTGCGTTCATAATCTTGTAGATTTTATCCTGTGCTTCGCTAAAAACGCAGATGATATCAAATCAGCAGGTGTTTACAACGTAAGCGATAAGGACCTTACAACAGCTGCCGAGATAATAACCTTTATGAGAGAAAATCACCACCTGGGACCTGTTCTTCAGAAGTCTCCCGGAGGAGCGATATCCAAGTTAAAGGGACTCTTCAAGGGCAGCAAGGAAGAGAAAACGAATTATCGCTATCTTGACCTCAGCAAGCTTGAAAACAATAACCTTCTCGACGGAACAAAGGCTGCAAAGCTTGTAAACTTCCGCTGGGACATCCACAACACAAAGTAATAAAATACCTCCGATATCTGTCGGAGGTATTTTAAATTAAATTGAAGGGAAATGTTACAATGAACGATTCAGCAACAGTCAAACCAAAGAAACAACGCAGGATATTCAGAAAAATACTCAAAGTTATCGGCATCATACTTGCGGTCATACTTGTTATAATCGCAATTCTGTCGGTGCGTAACCTCATTCTCTGCAAAAGGGACAACGAACTTGTAAAAGATGCGTACGGAGAATACTTCACTACATCAAACGGTGCGCGGATGAACTATACTTTATGTGACAGCACTTCGGATAAGGTAGCTGTGATACTTCCCGGATATGGCAGTCCTACAGTTCACTATGAATTCGATGCCGTTGTAAACGGACTGAAGGACAAGTATAAGATAGTTATCGTTGAACCTCTCGGCTACGGACTAAGCGATGAGACCAACAGTCCACGTACAGTTGAGAACTATTGCGAGGAGCTTCACAGCCTTATGGAGTATCTCGGCTATGACAGATACACGCTTATAGGTCACTCTCTGGCGGGAATCTATTCACTTTACTATGCAAATACATACACCGATGAAGTTGAATCTTTCATAGGCATAGATTCATCTGTTCCGCATCAGATAGACAGGGATGACTGGTCTGCGAAGCCTGATAACGTATACCATATGTATGAAGTTATGCGGTGGCTCTATTTCAGGACAGGAATAAGCCGTGTTCTCTATGAGCTTTCTATTGATGAAGAAATGGCGAATATACCTACGCTTACGGAAGCGGACAAGGATAAGGTTCTTGCAATGTACTGTTCAAAGCAGTTCAGCGACACTCAGATGAACGAAATGAAGCTTCTTGGACGCAATATGGAGAAATGCTATGATATGAAGTTCCCCGAGTCTGTACCTGTGCTTTATGTACTTGCGAAGGATAACTGCGACATGATGCCTGAGTGGGAGGGCTATCATAAGGATATTGTGACTTCTCCCGAAAGCGTGGTTACTGTCGTTGAGGGACAGCATTATGTACACTTTACCAATCTTAAGGAACTTTTAGAAATTATAATGGAGTGGAAGTATTAAGGATATTACCACTCTTGGATTCTAAAGGTGGACCTTTAGCGAAGTCCGGAGGCAGCGCCCTGCACGAGAGGGAGTTCCCTGATAACATAAATATCGTGAATAGTAAAAACAGCCGTAAAGAGAGTTCTTTACGGCTGTTTGCATTTTATTCTATTACAGTGTAATTATCCGCAGCGTTTTCCTTTGTGGCGTGTTCGGTCACGTTCAGCACCTTGACCTTAAGGGGACGCATTCCCATATTGATCTCGATTATATCGCCGACCTTCACGTCGTATGAAGCTCTTGCGACTTTGCCGTTTACGGATATCTTTTCGGCGTCACAAGCCTCGTTAGCAACAGTTCTGCGCTTTATGAGACGTGTAACTTTAAGGTATTTATCAAGTCTCATGATATCTCCTTTCACAAAAAGGGGACGGCTTCGGACCGTCCCCCACATTTTTCGCTATTACTTGTTAACAGCTTCCTTAAGACCTCTGCCAGCCTTGAAAGCAGGTGCCTTGCAAGGAGGGCAAACCATCTTCTTCTTAGTCTGGGGGTTGATGCAAGTCTTTTCGCCTCTCTCACGAACCTCGAATGTACCGAAGCCTGTGATAGAAACCTTATCGCCCTTTACGAGAGCTTCCTGGATAGCAGCGAGTGTAGCCTCGAGAGCTGCACCTGCGTCCTTCTTTGTGCAATTTGCTTTATCAGCGATAGAATTGATTAATTCAGTCTTTGTCATTGTTATTTTCCTCCATATTTATTTTTTCTTTGGCTTTATCCCAGTAAACATCCAGCTTTTCGATAGGAAGTGTTTTCATATCGATATTATCCGCCTTAGTCATTTCTTCTGTGATCGAAAAGCGTTTTATGAATTTCTCTGTAGAGTCTTTAAGAGCCTGTTCTGCATCGATACCGAGGTGACGTGCAGCATTCACACATGAGAAGAGCAGGTCGCCCATTTCTTCATAGATATGCTGTTTATCGCCTTCAGCAACAGCAGAATCCAGCTCGGCTTTTTCGTTTGATATACAAGCGATAGCGTCGTCGGCGCAACGGAAGTCCATGCCTGCGCGCATGGCACGTTTGCCGACCTTCTGTGCCCGCATGAGGGCAGGAAGTGATTTAGCAACGCTTTTAAGGGTTTCTGTATATGATTCCTGTCCCTTAGTCTCCATTTTGATAGCGTCCCAGTTTTTAAGCACCTGATCGGTGTTTTCAGCAAGAACGTCGCCGAAGACATGGGGATGACGTATTATAAGCTTTTTACAGATGCCGTCACAGATGTCATCAAATGTGAAGGAACCTGTTTCTTCCTCTATTCTGCAATGAAATACGACCTGGAGAAGAACGTCGCCGAGTTCTTCGCGGAGAAGCTCGGTATCCTTAAGGTCTATAGCCTCGATAGCCTCGCAGGTCTCTTCGATAAAATCACTTTTAATAGATTCGTGAGTCTGTTCTCTGTCCCAGGGACAGCCGCCTTCACCGCGGAGAAGTCTCACGATGTCAAGCAGATCGTCGATAGAATAATGATCTTTCTGCTGATATTCAACCATAGGAAAAGCGCTCCTTCTATGATACATTAAATTACACCAAAAAGCAACAATTTTTTACATTTTTGGCGGTTGTGTACAAACTATTATACTGTGGTCGGCGTATTTAGTTATATTGCATAGAATACTCTCTCCGTAAGGTCAACGGAGAGAGCTGAGTGTATCATGTTCTGTCAACGAAGCCCACCTTGTGGTAAACCTTTGATACTATACGCTGTGAATAACGTAAAGCCTTTTCTGCACCCTCTGTGTAGCACTGCTTGAGGTATGCCTTGTCTGAAATGAGACGGTCGAATTCTGTGCGGATAGGCTCAAGGTGATCTGCAACTGCTTCACCAACAGCGATCTTGAAATCGCCGTAGCCCTTGCCTGCGAATTCTGATTCGATAGAAGCGTAGTCCTTGCCTGTAACAGCGGAGTAGATGGACATAAGGTTGTTTATGCCGTCCTTACCCTCGCGGTAAGCGATAACAGCTTCGCTGTCGGTAACCGCGCGCTTGAATTTACGGATAATGGTATCCTTGTCATCAAGGATGAGGATACATGCATTGGGGTTCTCGTCCGATTTGGACATCTTCTTTGTCGGATCCTGAAGGGACATTACCTTAGCTCCGACTTCGATTATGTAAGGCTCGGGAAGAGTGAAGAAATCGCCGTATCTCTGATTGAAACGCTGAGCGATGTTTCTTGCAAGCTCGAGGTGCTGTTTCTGGTCAACACCTACGGGTACGAAATCTGCATTATAAGCAAGGATGTCCGCAGCCATAAGTGAAGGATAGGTGAACAGACCTGCATTTACATCGTCGGGGTGCTTCTGGCTCTTGTCCTTGAACTGAGTCATACGTGAAAGCTCGCCGAACTGTGTGTTGCAGCAGAGTACCCAGTTAAGAAGGGCATGAGTAGGAGCATGGCTCTGTATGAAGAGTATCGACTTCTGAGGATCGATGCCGCAAGCCATGAGCAGGGCATAAGCCGCAAGAGAATTCTGGCGGAGCTTTGCAGGTTCCTGCTTTACTGTGATAGCGTGCATATCTGCAACGCAGTAGATGCAGTTATACTCGTCCTGAAGCGGCGACCAGTTTCTTACTGCACCGATGTAGTTGCCGAGAGTGAATGTGCCTGTTGGCTGGATAGCGCTGAAAATAAGTTTCTTATCATCCATATTGTGAGCCTCACTTGATCTCAGGAGTGAGACCTGCATCGTCCTTGAGCTGGCAGCTTCTCAGTTCGTTGAGAACGCGCTGATAGAGAACGTATAATGTACGCATCTCAGGCTGATCCTCGGGGATAAGGCCGGGATTGAAAACAACTCTGTAAACGCCGCCCTTTGTAAGGAGGTGTACATAGTGAGCTCTTCCTCTTGGAAGGTCGAAAGCATTGAGCTTTTCAGCCTTTGGTAAAACAACGCCTGCGTTTGCAACGAGGTTATGTGTTGCCTGAACGAGGTTTCTGTACTTCTGTGAAGCACCTGAATACTCGCCGCCGTTGTTGAAATAGAGGTTTGCTGCACCGTTGATGAAACATACCATAGTTGTGAGTATATTAGATGTCATAGGCATGTCTATAACAACACCGTAAACATCGTTTTTCTTGAAGTTTCCGTCAAAGAACTTAACGGGGAAGCTGAGAGCCTGAGCTCTTGTCATCAGGTATTTCTGAGTGACGGGATATCTGTCTGTAGTTGGCATAATTGATCTTTTCCTTTCATTTATACTCTGCGCTGTTGCAAAATATCAATTATGATATTTTGCAATACGCCGATTTTGGCGGCGGACGGCGCATTGCACCGTGCACGCTCCGTTTATACTGCATCTTCAAAGCCGCATAGCGGCCTTCAAAAGGTACAATGTACATTTTGCGATAGAGGCAGGTATATCAGATGTTACAGGATGAGACTCCTGTAAAGATCCCGCTTCTGATTTTATCAGAGGGGAGAGTTTTTTCAGTCGAGCATTTCCCTTGTCATGCGGGCAAGTATCTCCATGCCCTTGTCTATCTGCTCGTTTGTAGGAGTAGAATAGTTAAGGCGGAATGAGTGGCTTACCTCATTTTCGTCGATGCTGAATGAATTTCCCGGAACTACTGCGATCTTATAGTCCTGAACAGCCTTAGTGCAGAATGCGTTCATATCGCAGCTTTCGGGGAGAGTACACCAGATGAAGAGTCCGCCTTCAGGTCTGATGTATGTGATCTTGTCAGAGAAGCCGTTGTCTATGTGGTCGCACATAAGACCGCACTTCTTTCTGTATATATCGCGGAGCTTGTTGAAGTGAGCTTCGCGGTCAACAGTAGTCATGAAGCGGTGTGAAACGACTTGCGCCCAGATGTTTGAGTGAACGTCGGATACCTGCTTGCAGACAACTATTTTCTGTATGATAGGTGCAGGAGCTGAAACATATCCTGTACGGAAGCCCGATGATATCAGCTTTGAGAAGGTGCTTGAGTAGATAACTCTGCCCTCTGTATCAAGGCTCTTGATAGTCGGGATGTTTTCGCCTGCGAATCTCAGCTCGCCGTATGGATCGTCCTCGAGGATGATGAAATCGTATTTGCAGGCAAGCTCGTAAACAGCCTTGCGCTTTGCAAATGACATAGTGCGTCCTGTCGGGTTCTGGAAATTCGGGATGAGGTAGAGTATCTTTACGTTTGGCTGAGTTTTCAGCGCATCCTCGAGCTTTTCGAGGTTTATACCGTCATCTTCCATTTCAACGCCAACAAGGTTTACGTTGTAGGAACGGAAAGCATTGAGCGAACCGATGAAGCTTGGCGACTCGCAGAGAAGTGTATCGCCCTCGTTGAGAAGAACCTTGCAGGAAAGCTCGTTAGCCTGCTGACCGCCTGATGTGATGATGAGGTCATCGAATTCGGGGTGGAAGCATCCCTTGCTCTTCATCCAGTCCTTAAGGAATTCGCGGAGGGGAGTGTATCCCTCTGTTACGCTGTACTGGAGCGCAAGGATAGGATCATCACGGAGCAGCTCTGCGGATATCTCGGCGATCTTTTCCTTCGGGAAAGCTTCGGGAGCAGGATTTCCTGCGGCGAATGATATAACTTCGGGGTCTGCGGTGAACTTAAGTATCTCTCTTATAGCGGAAGCCTTAAGACCGCTGACCTTATCGGAAAATTTATATTCCATGTCTGACCAACCTTTCAATAGTCTTATGGCAACACCGCACAAAGACCGCCTTACGTCTTTGCACGTCATTGCCTTAGAGTATAATAAACCATCTAACATTATACCATAAAGTTTTGAAAAAATCAACTCCGCATTGTAAATTTTAACTGATGTGGAATGTGCATAATAAGAGGGCGCTGTTATTGTTCAAAACAGAGATTATCCCCGAACGTTATTGAGAGCTGTTTTTCGGATGTGATATAATATAAGTACCATATTTTTGTTTAGGAGGATGAAAAATGAGAATGAAGAAAATCTTTTCGGCAGTCCTTGCACTGTCTGTTGTATGCGGCGGAGTTACGCCTTTTTCGGCAGAAATGCCCGAAGTATCGATAACGGCTAATGCGGAGGACGCTGTTGAAACAGGAAAGCTTGGCGACGATATCACATATACGCTTGACAGCGAGGGGAACCTTACTATCAGCGGTACGGGGGATATGTATGATTATGATGGAATAATTACGACTTCGCCTTTAAATGGAACCGCTGATAAAATAACATCTGTAGTAATCTCTGATGGGATTACAAGTATTGGTGATAGAGTGTTTTTAGGTTGTTCTTCACTTTTGTCAATTACTATCCCAGACTCTGTTACAAGTATTGGAGACTGGGCGTTTGCCGGTTGCACTTTTCTCAGGTCAGTAACTATTCCTGAATCTGTTACAAGCATCGGCGATTATGCGTTTGGTGGTTGTACCGAACTGACAAGCGTCACCATTCCGGAGAGCGTGACAAGCATCGGTGGTCGTGTGTTTGACGGTACTCCGTGGCTGGAGGCAAAACAAAAAGAAAATCCGCTTGTGATTATCAACAGTCTTCTCATTGACGGAAGAACCAGTATCGGTGAGGTTGAGATTCCGGAGGGCGTGACAAGCATCGGCGATTATGCGTTTAATAATTGTTCAGAACTGACAAGCATCACCATTCCGGAAAGTGTGACAAGCATCGGCGGTTCTGCGTTTCGGAATTGCACCGGACTGACAAGCATCACCATTCCGGAAAGTGTTACAAGCATCGGCGATTATGCGTTTAATGGTTGCTTCGGACTGACAAGCATCACCATTCCGGAGGGCGTGACAAGCATCGGCAATTCTGCGTTTTGGGATTGCACCGGACTGACAAGCATCACCATTCCGAAGAGCGTGACAAGCATCGGCGGTTCTGCGTTTGTCGGTACTCTGTGGCTGGATGCAAAACAAAAAGAAAATCCGCTTGTGATTATCAACAGTCTTCTCATTGACGGAAGAACCAGTATCGGTGAGGTTGAGATTCCGGAGGGCGTGGCAATCATCGGCGATCGTGCGTTTGCGTATTGCACCGGACTGACAAGCATCACCATTCCGGATAGTGTGACCGGCATTGGCGGTTTTGCGTTTGATGGTTGCTTCGGACTAACAAGCATCACCATTCCGGAAAGTGTTACAAGCATCGGCGATTATGCGTTTAGTAGTTGCACCGGACTGACAAGCATCACTATTCCGGAGAGTGTAACAAGCATCGGCAATTATGCGTTTAGTAATTGCACCGGACTGACAAGCATCACCATTCCGGAGAGTGTAACAAGCATCGGCAATTATGCGTTTTACAATTGCTCAGAACTGACGATCTCCGGTTATACAGGCTCTTATGCCGAAACATATGCAAAGAATAATGATATCCCCTTTGTTTCGCTGGGCGAAAGCTCCGCTTCCTCTCTCGGCGACGTAAACGAAGACAGCAAAATAGATGCAAACGATGCTACACTCGTACTCGTTAACTACTCGCTGCTGTCAACAGGTGAAAAGATGCAGCTTACAGAGAGTCAGCAGAAAGCCGCAGACGTAAACGGCGACGGAAAGATAGATTCCTCAGATGCTACAACGATACTGCAATACTACTCCTACCTCTCAACAGGCGGTAAGGAATCCTTTGCGGACTTTATAGCTTCACAAAAATAAAACACAAGGCGGAACTCAGAGGGTTCCGCTTTTGCATATTTCCGCACAGGTCGGCATATTATTGTTTGAAATAAATGACGAAATGCGGTGATAAAGATAAGAAAGCAGGATTTTCTCAAAGGCTCGCTGATACTCATGCTGTCCGCAGCCGCAGCAAAGGTACTGGGAGCGGTTTTCAAGATACCTCTCACGAATATGCTCGGTGGAGTGGGGATGAGCTATTTCAGCTGCGCCTACAGTCTGTTCCTGCCTGTTTATGCCCTTACGGTAACAGGCATTTCTTCGGCTGCGGCACGTCTTACGGCTCAGGCTTCGGCACTTGGCCTGTACGGCGATGTGAAGCGCATCAGACGTGTGGCACTTGCTATTTTCTCGGCTGTTGGTGCGTTCGGAAGCGGACTTGTATTTCTCCTTGCACGTCCGTTCAGTGTATTCTCGGCAGGCGGTACGGAGGCTGCACCTGCTATCGCAGTTATAGCTCCGTCGGTGTTTTTCGGCTGCATAACGGCAGTTGAACGTGGCTGCTATGAGGGACTCAATGACATGTATCCTACCGCTGTTTCACAGGTCATCGAGGGCGCGGTGCGTGTCGGCGCAGGACTGTGGCTTTGCAGCTATGCACTCGGCCACAGTGATGCACTTGCGGAGTATCTTCCCTTTGCAGTGGACGAAAGAGCACTTGCTGCGGCAGCAGGTATGCTGGGAGTTACACTTTCTTCCGCCGCTGCGGCGCTGTTTTTTGCGTTGGCGAGATTGTTTGCCGTCAGGGACAAAACAGGGGGAGAGTGCGCACAGTCTACGGGTGATATTGCAAGGGAATTGCTGTCCACGGCGCTGCCTACGGGTTTAGGTGCGGTAGTTACGAATCTCACCGCAGTTATCGATATGTGGACTGTGATATGGTGCATATCCCATTTCGGCGGGTACGAAGCACCTGTGGGGACGGATGCATCGGATGTTCCGCAGTTTGTATACGGTTCGTTTGCAGGAATAGCAATAACTGTGTTCAACCTTGTGCCTTCGGTCACGAATATGCTCGGCAAAGGCATACTTCCCTGTGTTGCGGAAGCCTGGACTTCAAAGGACTTCTCATCCCTTGCCGAACGGAGCGAACAGGCGCTTTATACGGCGGCGGTTATTGCTGTACCTGCTGCCTGCGGAATGGGAGTCCTTTCGGGTGAGGTACTGGGAGTTCTTTTTCCGCGGCAGTCCGACGAGGTTGAAATATGCGTGGGAGCTTTCAGGTACATGATGCCGGGAATGGTTTTTCTGTGCGTGAGTTTTCCGCTTTTCAGCATGTTACAGGCAATAGGACGTGCAGGAACTCCGCTGAAAATAATGTCCGCAGGTACTATTGTGAAGCTTGCAGGAAATATGCTGCTTATCCCTGTCATGGGAGTTGAGGGAGCGGCGGTATCTACTTCCGTATGCTACGGAGTTATACTTACGGCGGCAGCATTTGCCTATTTCAGGGCGTCATGTATATCCGTGGACTACAGACCGTTTGTGTCCCTTGCTTATTCGGGGACGATGTGTACAGGTGCAGCGTGGCTGACGGCTGATATATGCCGCAGGGCAGGTCTCGGAAGTATCGCTGTAATACTTGCCGCTGCATTTTTCGGCGGAGGAGCGTACTTTCTCTCGCTCTGGCTCTCATCGGGAAGAACGGGACTTGGTGTGCTGAAAGGCGCAGGAGGTCACGGTATACATTAAAAATACCCGAAGTGATCGGCTGATCGCTTCGGGTAATGTTTTATACTCGGTTATTCTGCACGGAAGTGTAGAGCTGCTTTCGCTAAATGAACTATTATCATAAATCAGAATTTGCGGGGAGCCCCCGCTGGCAGGATTCTTCCAATGCGCCTCACAGCGCAAAGATCGAATAGGCTCTGCGATAAATCAAATTTTAACTGTTAAAGTATTTTTTCTATTCTGTTTGTTCCTCTATTCTCTCCAGAAAGTCGCTGATGATCTCTGCGACATCATCGGGACGCTGGTCATAAATACAGTGTATCCCCGGCAGCAGCACCAGCTCACAGTTCCCCATTTTGTCAAGATAGGGCTGCAATTCGGTATCACGGAGTTTTTGCAGCATATCCATATCATACCCGGATTCCGGAAACTTAGGCTGTTTCCTCCCCGTGAATTCACATTCCTGCTTATCCCAAGCCAGCATTTCATCTATTTCTTGTCCGGACTGAAATCCCCAACTTGAACAAATATAAACTTTCGGAACATCATTTGGCTTGATCGCATGATATGCAGTATTGCAGATTTCATTCATATGCTCATCTTCGTAGCAAAAAGCAGGATTAAATGTATGATGCAGATTCAATGCTTCCGAATACTTTCGCTGTTCATCCGAATAATTCATACCGGGGATTACAGTTTTTAACAGAAACGACTTCGCAAGTCTTACCAGTCCCATCTGATTTGCCGCAATCGCAAACCGATTCTCAAATGCACTGCCATCTTCCAAAGCAATATCAGGGTTATCGCTGAGTTGTGTTCCGGCAAGAAAAATGACACCCTCGATCTCTTCCGGATACTGACTTACCCAATATGTCGCATAAGCACCGCCCAGCGAATGTGGAAGCAGAATGTATGGCGCTTCGATACCGGCATTTTTCAGCGCAGTACGGTAGTGATCCACAACACGCTCTACTGTCTGCGGCTCCTTTGTATCATCGCTGAGTCCATAACCCGCACGGTCAACGATTACGATCCGGTTTTCTTCAGCCAGACCGCCCATGAGGCGCTCCATTCTGACACTGTAATCAAATACGCCTTTGCCCGATAATCCTACGAATGTATGCTTACCGTTTTGAATTCCGAAATCATGTACATTCAGCGAATAATCCCCGACCGAAACAGGATTGTAATACCCTGCTTCGGTCAGCATCTGCTTTTCTTTTGATAACAGGATTCTGTGGATTACAAATGTGATCGCCAGAAACAGAATCATAATACAAGCCATGATCGCAAGTACTTTTTTTACTCTATTTGATTTTTCAGATTTCATCGCTTTATCCTCCAAATTCACACAGAGAATGCTGTTAGGATTTCTTTCAGTTCGTCAAGCTTTTCTCCTGTAAATACCGATTTATCTTAGTGATATTATACTTCCGAAATGAATAAATGTCAACAGAAAAGCCATAGTATCCCTGAGATCACGTCAGAGAGACTATGGCCTGAAAAATCTGTTTTCGGGACGCCCTTATTTAAGGTCCGAAGGCGGAGCTATCATATCAACTGCCTTAACGGGACACTTGATAACTACATCTTTGTTATTGTCATTAAGTGTCGGGAAGAAGCATACTGTGAAATCTGTAGCGCTCTCGGGTACGAGGAAGCCTCCGATATATCCTGTAAATGTACTGTTTGCAGGGATATCCATAGGACTTGAAGTATAGTTCGAGAAGTTGTTCTGAGCGTATATCTGTGTTCTTATATCGTAGTGAGCTTCGGTGCTGTCGGGGAAAAGGATATAGAAGTTGTTGAGCATACTGAGGTGGAAATCCTCGTTTGTGTTATTTGTGATAGTTGCGTTAAGATATACGAAGTGCTTGTTATCGTCGGTCTTATTGCCCGAATCTATTACAGAATTCAGTGTGAAGCCTGTCTTGTTTTCGTTGGCTTCCTGAGCCATGCTTACCTGTATCTCGCTTGAAGCAAGGCCTTCCTGGTTGGATTTGTTTGAGCGGCTGTCTGAACTGCTTGACGAAGCCTTTGGTGTACATGCTGTAAATACTGATAATAACGCAGCTGCGGCAAGAGCGATAGCTGCTGTTTTTAATTTTCTCATTGTTTTCCTCCGAAAGATCGTTTATATATTTTATGGATCGAATGATCTGAATGTATAATAAGTATATCACAATGCCGATGAACTTGTCAAGGGCGTAATAGATACGATATCGGCATAAAAAAAGCTGCCGATGAACGGCAGCTGCAATTTATGTGTGTTATTACTCAGCAGAAGGAGCGCCAACAGGACATACACCTGCACAAGCACCGCACTCTACGCAAGCGTCAGCGTCAATAGTATACTTTCCGTCGCCTTCTGAGATAGCGCTAACAGGACATTCGCCTGCACAAGCACCGCAGCTAACACAATCGTCTGAAATAATATATGCCATAAAAAGCACCTCCGTAGGTTATTTTCGGGAAGTGTATCCCTTAGATACATTTTAACATAAATGCAAAAAAAATCAAGAGATTTTTGTTAGCCTGTGCTTACTTTTTGGCGACAGTCGGCGAATCTCTTGCATTTGCCTTATTTACGCGGATTTCAGAGCTTTATCAGCCTTGACAATTGCTTGTCCGATATAGTATAATAGTTCTGACAGAAGTCCGCCGTGAGGTTCGGCGGCGAAAGGAGTATACTATAATGGATCTTTTAAAAAAGACTCTCTCTGCAATGGCTGCTGTATTATTTCTGACATCTGCGGCATCGTGTTCTTCGGGCGGTTCGTCATCCGAATCGGTAACTTCCGCGGAGCCGGCAACAGAAGAACCTACGGAAGAGGTCAAAGAGACTGATATCAGCGGTCAGACCATAACATGGCTTGCTGATTATGATATAAATCCTGCCGTAAAGGGACAGGACCGTTCCGTAGCGCTTTCCCTGTTCGAGGACGTCTACGGAGCTTCGGTGAAGTTCGAGCGCTGTGAGGCAGGCGAAAAGTACGAGACACTTTCAAAAATGCTGCTCTCGGGAAAAACTGTTGATATGTTCCCCTACGATCAGCAGGCTATACCGTACGGAACTGCAAAGGAACTCTTTGCCCCTCTTGACGAATACTACGATGTGCTTGACATGGATTCCGAAATGTGGGAGGGTATGTCGGAGCTTACCGATTTCCTTGCATACAACGGAGAGCATTACGTTATCCCCTACAGCCTTTCATCTCCGCAGCTTCTGATATACAGCCGCAAGCTCGTTCAGGCGGAGGGACTCGACGATCCTGCGAAGCTTTACGCAGAGAACAAGTGGGACTGGGATGCCTTCATGGGAATGATGAAGAAGTTCAAGGAAAAAGCTCCCGAAGGCGTTACACGTTACGGAATAAACGGCTGGTTCGGACAGTCGGTGCTTAATTCCTCGGGCAAGACGGTCATAAGCAGCGATAACGGCAAGCTGGTCAGCGACCTTTCCTCTCCCGAGATAGAGAAGGCTGAAAAGCTCATGCAGGAAATACGTGACAGCGGACTCTATTACCGTGACTGGTTAGGACATTACGCAAAGGACAATACCATACTGTTTTTTGCAGCGGCTGACTGGGCACTGGGCGAATCGAACCTTGTAACTCCCGATGCGGACCTCATGGCAGTACCTTTCCCGAAGTCTCCCCTTGCAGAAGACTACGCACTGCCCTGTAATATAGGCGCAAGGATGCTTGTAAAGGGTTCGGAACATCCCGAAGCTGTTGCGGCTTTCATAAAGTGCGAGAGAATGGCGGCAACACAGTCTGAGTACACTGCAAAGGCAAAGGAGGAGGCGCTTAAGGGCAGTGTCCGTTCAAAGCTGACTGAGGAGCAGTATGATGCTATACAGTCCTATCTTTCCGATGTGATGCCTGTTTGCGACCTCGGATTCGGAATGAGCGGAAAGATGTTCACTGCCGAGAGCCGTTCCTATGATACGATGGGCGTCATGAACAAGCTTGAATCCGCACTCCTTGATTACCCCGACAAGGCTGAGAACTGGGAAAAACTCAGGGACGCTGTCAAGGGAGATATCGATTCAGCTCTTAAGGAATATAACAAATAGAACGACGTTAAGTACCTGCGCCCTGTGTGCATAAACAGGACGAAAAATACGTGAGCGGAACATTCCGCTTCAGGAGGTCCGTTAATGATACTGATATATCTTCTGCTTTCGGCGGCAGTACTGCTGATAACAGCTTTGGTCTGCCGACGGAAAAAACTCGGCACACTGAAATTCGCAGGCGCAGTTTTTGCTGTTGCTGTTATTCTTGAACTGACCGTTTTCCAGTTCCCTTCATATCGCCTTGCCTTTGGCAGTTATCCCCGTCAGACTCTTTATCCCCGTGATTCTGCGGAGATCGATTCGGAGGAGTTTACGGTAAGCGGCGGCAAGGAAGCTTCGCTGACATACAGGAATATAAACATCCCTGTGGGAACTGTCAGGGCGAATATACGCTTTGACAGCGGTGAACTCAAAACAGTGGTGATGAATGCCGATATGACCGATGATACAGGCTATTACTACAGGATGAGCATAGTCAGCACGGAAATAGTTAGGGACTGTCCGAGGTCCGCAGACTCTATGGTATTGCTTTCGGGCAATGCAGGTTCGGCACGTTTCAGATTTCAGGGTGGGACCGAAGAGGACAGTTTTACGGTCGAGAGCATAGAACTGAATACTCCCATACCCTTTGATATCCTGCCGCTCAGGACGCTTGCTATAACTCTTATTGCGGCGTTTGTCTATGCGGCGTTCAGGTCCTTTACCGCTTCGAGAAAAGCGGAGGAAGTACCGAAGCTGTGCAGGTGGTCGGCTGTGGCGGTTACAGCTGCGGCGGTCTGCTGCATGGCGCTGATAACTGCTGCGAAAATGCCCGAGGGCGGACTTGCTGGAAGGTTCTCACTTGGAAACGGCGACCAGATAACGGAAGAACTGGTAACTGCCTTTGAAAAGGGACACGTCTGGCTGGATGCCGAACCCGAACCCGAACTCCTTGCTATGGAGGATCCCTATGACTGGGGAAAACGTCACTACGATGAGATACCTTACAGGTGGGATCATCTGCTCTACAACGGACGTTACTACTCTTATTACGGAGTTGCTCCGCTGTTGCTTTTCCTGCCCTATCATCTGATAACGGGACATTTCTTCCCTACGGATATAGCGGTATTGCTGTTTTCTTCGCTTGGCATGGCTGCGCTTGCCTTTCTGTACTGTTCAACAGTAAGAAAACGTTACGGGATGATATCCTTCGGAGCCTATATATCGGGACTTGTGATACTCCTTATGACCTGCGGAGCGTGGTTCTGTGTATCCCGTCCCATGTTCTACGAAACGGCAGTTTCATCCGCATTCTTCTGCCTTACTGCTTCGGCATGCTGCTTTACTGCTTCGTGCAGAGCGGAGAAAAAGTTGGTAAAGTATCTGCTGAGCTTTCTTTCATCACTTATGCTGGGACTTTCGGTACTCAGCAGACCGACAATGGCAGTCTATGCAATTGCAGGCGTTATGTTTTACGCAAGAAGTCTCACGTCCGATAATAAGGCGAAAAAGAACTCAAAGCTCATAACTGCGGCATGTCTGTTCCTGCCCATTGTTATCCTCGGAGTTTTCCAGATGTGGTACAACTATGTCAGATTCGGCTCGGTATTCGATTTCGGTATAAAGTACTCCCTGACGATAAATGACTTCACTCATTCTCAGTTCCACATTCATTTCGTTCTTATCGGACTGTATAACTTTCTGTTTGCACCTCCTGCGTTCATCCCCGATTATCCTTACATAACAACTCCCTTTTCACAGCTCGGAGTCAACGGCTATTACTACAAGGATGACGGTAATACCTCGGGAATCCTTTTCCTTGCGCTTCCTGTGTTCGGATATCTGTTCGGCGGACGGCTGCTGAGATACCGCAGAAAATCGAAAGCTTTTGCTGAGTATGCACTGCTGTTCGTGTTCTGCGTTGCAGCACCTCTTGTGATAATCTTTTCATCGTGGGAGAGCGGATATGCACTACGCTACACAACGGATTTTTCGTGGGAGATAACTATAGGCGGAATCCTTATACTGTTCGAGGTCTTCGGCAGAAAGGGAAGTGAGCTTCAGCGTTTAAGGCTCGGAAGGTTCATGATGCTGTCGGGACTCTGGGCGGTGCTCGTAAGCGGTATGCAGATATACAATTACGCCTTCGGAAAAGCCGATTACCCTCAGTTTACAGAATTGCTCCGCAGACACATGGAGCTATGGCATTGACGGTTTTCTTTATGTGAACCGCCAAAAATCAAAGGACTGATTTGGCAAAAAGCAACAAAAAAGTGCCTTATTATATGTTAAAGGGGTAAAATTTTAAAAAAGTACGTGACTTTTTAAAGGTGTTGTGATATAATGGTTAATAGGAAATTTTTCCTCAAAAAATAAATAAATATATGAACAAAAGGATGGCTTAAAATGGAGAACAACTATAATCCGCAGAGACCGCGGAAAAGAGTCTCGCGAAAGGTACTGAGACGCCGCCAGTTCTCGGCGCTTGCTGTTATCTCGTTTATCATACTTCTTATCGTGGTGCTTGCTTCAAAGGGCTGCCACAAGAGCGAAAACAGCGGAAAAAATAAAAAGGACAACAAAAATAATCAGACTGCTGTAGTTACAACCATCACAGTACAGCAGGACGATGTGACATTCACTATGCCTCCTACAGAAACTACAGCCGTTGAAGCAGAACCTACTACCGCAAATCCTGCGGCTTCAAAGGTACAGCTTTCAAAGCGCGAGATGTTCCTTGATGTTGGCGATACAGATGTTTCGATTATCCGTGCATACCCCGAGGGCTCTACCGAAGCCAACGAGCAGTGGAAGTCCAGCGATACTTCTATCGCAACTGTCGATAAGCAGGGCTATGTAACTGCTGTTGCACCGGGTTCATGCTACATCATACTCAGCTTCAGCAATCAGCCTGATATCGAGATAGAGATAAAGGTCTCTGTCGCAGATAACGGTGTTACAGCACTCCCTAAGTCTACAGAGAGCGCTACTGATGAGGCTGCTGAGGGACAGAGATTCAGTGGAAGCACTGACAGCTCACTTGCTTACGAGAATAACGTCCTTGTATCAAACGACCTCAGAAACTGACAATTGTTTATCGCTGCAATGCAGCAGTGTTGATACAGAAACTATAAGCCACGGTATTCCGTACAGACAGTCGGAAGTACTGTGGCTTTTCTGTTTTAGGAGATTTGATCATGAAATGCTTTAAGTGGAAAAATATCACAATTCTGATGCTTGCAGTAATTTTGCAATTCTTATTAATGGATGCGATCAGAATAAAAAAGATGAAGATGATGAGTTATCCATGTCTGTTTCGCATACGGATGAAGTCGTCAGAGAAGTTTTTATACATGAGACAGGAGGAGAAGATGGTAGGAATATTGAATGGAGAGTTTATTCTGAAAACGGCAAATATTTTCTTTCATATTCAGGCTCTAACTGTCAGCCTTTGTCACATGATTATGGATTGCCTTTAGAGGGCGAATTTGAAATAACAGAACAGGAATATAAAACGATAATGGATGCAGATTACAATAAATTTATTGCTGAATATGATGCGGACTATCAGAAAAATATTGTAGATTCAGTTTGCTTTCGATCGGTTTTAAAATATGATAATGGTTCAGAAATTAATACAGAAGCAAATATGACAAGTGTTGCCATAAAATTGATTGATCTGGCAAGAAAATACAGTGAGTAAATCTGGCATTTCTTATTGCTTAAAGGTGTTGTGATCAGAATGGTCAGATCACCATTCTGACATTCCCTTTATAATAAAGAAGATTTTTTGAAAAAATTCCCGAAAACACTTGACTTTTCGGATATAAGCGTGATATAATATAACATGATGATAGTTAGACTAAAGACCGGAAGCTTCCGGTCTTTCGTTTGTAATGGGGAATTTGCTCCCCAAAGGCTATTCAGTATCAGACAAGGAAAGGAGAGTCTTAATGAAGCTGAAGAAATTCGGAGGGACAGAACAGAAGGTCTATGACCTCGTTAAGCCTGTTACCGACGAGCTGGGGTACTTCCTCTGGGATGTATGCTATGAAAAGGAAGGCGCTATGTGGTACCTTCGCATATTCATAGATCAGGATGAGGGAATATCCATCGATGACTGCGAAAAGGTCACGGAGCCCGTCAACAGGATACTCGACGAGGCCGATCCCATACAGCAGCAGTATGTGCTGGAGGTCGGTTCGGCAGGTCTTGAAAGAGAACTTCTTAAGGAAGAACACTTTGAGGTTTGTCAGGGCGACAGGGTAAGTATCCGCTTTATCAGAGAAACAGACGGCGAAAAAGAGATATCTGCCGTGCTGAAATGTGCGGACAAAGAGACCGTTACGGTGATTGATGATGAGGATGAAGAAAAGGTATACAAGCCTGCGGATATTGCGTTCGTGAAGCTCTGGTTCGATTTTGAATGATAAAAATATCAATATAGAATAATTATTACTGGAGGAAAAAACAATGGATAACTTTTTCGAAGCGCTTGAAATGCTCGGAGAGGAAAACAGCGTTGAGACAGGTCTCCTTATAGAGAAAGTCAAGTCTGCAATGCTCAAGGCAGCTAAAAGAGCCTATCCCCACAGCGAGGAAAGACTCAGAGTCGAGATAGACCCTGCAACAAAGAAGTTCGCTATGTATATCGAGCAGGATATCATCGACGACCAGCCTTTCGATGATAACGAGATCAATATCGACGTTGCAAAGACCAAGGATCCGAATGCTTACGTCGGCGGAAAGATGCTCAAGGAGATCGACATCTCAAAGCTGGGCAGAATGGCTGCACTTTCTGCAAAGCAGTCCATAAAGGGCGACCTCAGAGAGATCAACCGTGAGCAGATGCTTGCAAAGTTCGAGTCGAAGGAGCATGACTGCATCGTTGCAAAGGTATCTCAGGTGGATCCCGGAAGAGGTACTGTTACCGTTGAGTATGACGGCACAGAGCTTTACCTTTTCAGAAACGAGCAGATCCCCGGCGAGAACCTCACAGAAGGCAAGTCTGTAAAGGTATATATCACAGGTATCATCGGCAAGACAAAGAAGCCTATCGTTAAAATCTCACGTACTCACAAGGACCTTGTAAAGCGTCTCTTTGAGATAGAGGTACCCGAAATATACGACGGCACGGTTGAAGTGAAGTCGATCTCTCGTGAGGCAGGCTCTCGTACAAAGATAGCTGTATGGAGCAATGATCCCGATGTTGATGCAGTAGGTGCATGTATCGGTGCAAAGCGTTCACGTATCACAGCTGTTGTGAATGAACTGAACGGCGAGAAGATCGACATTATCCCGTGGAGCGAAAAGCCCGAGGAATTCGTGGCAAGAGCACTTGCTCCCGCAGAAGTCCTCAAGACTGTTATCACTTCCGAAGAGGAAAAGACATGTACAGTTGTAGTTCCAAACAATCAGCTCTCACTTGCTATCGGCAACAAGGGACAGAACGCAAAGCTTGCTGCTAAGCTCACAGGCTACAAGATCGACATCAAGCCGCAGTTCGATACAGTTACAAACGAGGAAGCTCCCGAGCTGAGTCCTGATTTCAAGGCTCCCGAGACTGCTGCTCCCATAGCTGAGGAGGAGACAGAAACTGCTCCTGCTGAGGAAACTGTTGAGGGAACTGCTGAGGCAGCAGCTCCCGCTGAAGAGACTCCTGCTGAGGAGACAGAGGCTCCTGCAGAAGAATGAATATGAAGCCTAAAAAAATACCCATGAGAATGTGTCTCGGCTGCAACGAGATGAAACCCAAAAAGGAACTTCTCCGTGTTGTGAAGTCTCCCGAGGGCGAGATAAGTCTCGATTTTGTAGGCAAGAAAAACGGCAGAGGCGCTTATATCTGCCGCAGTACAGAGTGCTACGAAAAGGCGCGCAAGTCAAGACGTTTTGAGAAGACGTTCTCATGCAAGATAGAAGAAAGCGTTTATGAGGTGATGGCAGATGAACTCAGATCCGAAACAGAAAACAGCTGACCTGCTTTCCATATGCTTCAAAGCAGGAAAGGCGGTAAAGGGTTTCGACAGCGCTGCGGATGCAGTTAAAAACGGAAATGCGTTCTGCGTTCTGCTTGCTTCGGACGCATCGGCAAAAACAGCCAAAGAAGCAGATTTCATCTGCGGCAAGTACAGCGTCCCCGTTATAAGGACGGGACTTGCAAAGGCTGATATCGCAAAACTCTGCCGTAAAGAGACTGCCGTTATCGCAGTCTGCGACAAGGGCTTTGCGGACAGATTCGCCGTTATAGTTTCAGAATAAAATATACATCTTCGCTGCCATGCGGCGGCATACAAATTGAATAGTCCTGCCGTGACAGAAACGGCATTGTGAATGGAGGTACTACAAACCTATGGCAAAAAAAATAAAATTAAGCGATGCAGCAAAGGATCTCAATATCCCGTCACAGAAGCTTATTGATTTCTTCGCCGAGAAGGGTGACACCAAGAAAAAGGCAGCTACAAGCCTTACGGAGGAAGAAATGAATCTGGTGCTCGAGCACTATACAAAAGAACATGAGGTAAAGTCGCTGGATGAATACTTCGCATCAAAGGACGATCCGCGTCCCGAGCCTGCGAAGGAAGAAGCTCCGAAGGCTGAACCGAAAAAGGAGAAAAAGCCTGCCGAAAAGAAGAAGCCTGCACCTGCAAAGGAAAAAGCTGCAGAGCCTAAGAAGGAGGCTGCTCCGAAGAAGGAGGAAAAGCCCGTGGAAAAGAGCGAAGCTCCCGAAAAGAAGCCTGAGGTAAAGGCTGAACCCGAAAAGAAAGAAGCTCCTAAGCCCGAGGCAAAGGCAGAACCTGTGAAGAAGGAAGAGCCGAAGACTGAAGCTAAGGCTGAGCCTAAGGCAGAGCCTGTAAAGCAGGAAGCTCCTAAGGCTGAAGCACAGGAGACAAAGCCTGCTGAGAACCACAAGCAGGACAAGAAAAACAAGAAGAAGGAGCAGGCTAAGGCTCAGGACCGCGGCGAACGTACAAAGTTCAATGCTTCATTCAGTTCCGAAACAGCTCAGACCTCCGGTCAGAGAAGAACTGTTGATACCCGCGGAAGCTACGTTGACCTTGATAAGTATAACGAGCGTTATGAGCAGATAGCTCCTGCAAATAAGCACAAGAATGATAACTATTCATCAAAGAAACAGAAGATCAACCAGAAGTCTGCTCAGAGAAACCGTCAGCAGTTCTCTAAGAAGGAGAGCGAGGCTGAGAAGCTCAAGAGACTCGAACTCGAGCGCGCAAGAAAGCAGCAGCTCAAGGTAATGATCCCCGACAGCATCACAGTCGGTGAGCTTGCTACACGTCTTAAGGCTACTGCTACAGACGTTATCAAGAAGCTCATGGGACTCGGTGTTATGGCTTCCATCAATCAGGAGATCGACTTCGATACAGCTTCACTCGTTGCTGAGGAACTCGGTGCAAAGGTAGAGAAGGAAGTTATCGTTACTATCGAGGAGCGTCTTATCGACGATACAGACGATGACGATACAAACCTCGAACCACGCTGCCCTGTAGTTGTTGTTATGGGACACGTTGACCACGGTAAGACTTCTATCCTCGACCGTATCAGAAACGCTCACGTTGCCGCAGGAGAAGCAGGCGGTATCACACAGCATATCGGTGCTTACCAGGTAAACGTAAACGGACAGGATATCACTTTCCTTGATACTCCCGGACACGAAGCTTTCACTTCAATGCGTGCAAGAGGTGCGAATATCACTGATATCGCTATACTCGTTGTTGCTGCTGATGACGGTATCATGCCGCAGACAGTAGAGTCTATCAACCATGCGAAGTCCGCAGGCGTCCAGATAATCGTTGCTATCAACAAGATGGATAAGGAAGGCGCTAACCCCGACCGCATCAAGGAAGAACTCACAAAGTATGACCTAGTTTGCGAGGACTGGGGCGGAGACGTTATCTGTGTTCCTGTATCCGCAAAGACAGGCGAAGGCATCGAAGAACTCCTTGAAAACGTTCTTCTCGTTGCTGAGGTACAGGAGCTTAAGGCTAACCCGGACCGTCTTGCAAAGGGTACTGTTATCGAAGCTCGTCTTGACAAGGGCAGAGGTCCTATCGCTACACTTCTCGTACAGAACGGTACACTTAAGCAGGGCGATATAATCATCGCAGGTACTGCTGTGGGAAGAGTTCGTGTAATGACAAACGACAAGGGCAGAACAGTAAAGTCCGCAGGTCCTTCCGTTCCTGTTGAGATAACAGGTCTTGCAGAAGTTCCGAGCGCAGGTGATACCTTCAACGCTGTTGAGGATGAGCGTCTTGCACGTGAACTCGTTGACCAGAGAAAGCATGAGCAGAAGCAGGAGCAGTTCAACGCATACCGCAAGGTAACTCTTGATAACCTGTTCAGCCAGATCGCAGAGGGCGAGATCAAAGAACTTCCTATCATCGTCAAGGCTGACGTTCAGGGTTCTGTTGAGACTGTAAAGCAGTCTCTCGAAAAGCTCTCCAACAACGAAGTAAGAGTAAGAGTCATCCACGGTGCAGTCGGTGCCGTAAAGGAAAGCGACGTTATGCTTGCAAGCGCTTCCAACGCTATCATAGTAGGCTTCAACGTTCGTCCCGATCCTGTTGCCGCAGAGAATGCTGCCCGTGACGGTGTTGATATCCGTCTCTACCGTATCATCTATGATGCTATCGAAGAGATATCAACTGCTATGAAGGGTATGCTCGCTCCTAAGTTCCGCGATGTTGAACTCGGACGCGCGGAAGTTAGACAGGTATACAAGATATCCAACGTTGGTATGGTAGCAGGAAGCTACGTACTCAGCGGTAAGGTGACACGAGGCTGTCAGGTGCGTATAGTACGTGACGGTATCATAATCGCTGACGATAAGATCGCAGGTCTGAAGCGTTTCAAGGACGATGCAAAGGAAGTTGCAGAGAGCTTTGAGTGCGGAATCAGCCTCGAGAAGTTCAGCGACGTTAAGGAAGGCGATATCTTCGAGGCTTACACAGTCGAGGAGTACCGCGAGGACTGATAATAAACTTATCTGACAGGAGGAATGTATTATGGACAACAGCAGAATGAGCAATGCTGATATGCTGCAATACTGTGACGAAGCACTGGCGTGGGAAGATTTCGGACCTATTGATATATTGTTCTTTGAGTCCGTAAAAAAGATACTCCTTGGTCAGTGCAGCCCGATAGAAGAACCCGATTACGAACCCGATGATCTTATGGGACTGGAAAGACCTGTACGTGATACCGAGCTGGAGCCCGAATACTGCAACTATGCTGATATTTACTACGGCGAGGGCGACGACGATCTTCCTGACTACAGCACCATAAAGATAAAGGAGAATTTCCCTGCTGAGGTGTTCGGAGAGGGCTTCTTCGGATCGAATGAAAAAGTGGCATACGGCACCAATGAGGAAGAGACTGAAGAAAAAGACGAGGGATTCAAGGTAGAGGTGGACTGATACCCCTGCCGCCCCGTTCGCATTTGTCCGAAACGGACAGAAAGGAATATAATGCCGAATTTCAAGAACAGCCGTATGGCAGAAGATATTAAAAGAGAACTTACCGCTATCCTGCGTGAGCTCAAGGATCCGAGGATCGACAAGATGCTCACTATCGTAAGAGCAGACCTTTCGGGAGATATGTCCAACTGCAAAGTTTACGTATCGAGCCTTGAAGGTATGGAGCGCACAAAGGAATCGGTCAAGGGACTCAAAAATGCTTCGGGATTTATCCGCAGAGAGCTTTTTCACCGTCTTGAGATGAGAAAGTCTCCCGAACTCAGCTTCATTGCGGATAATTCCATTGAACGAAGCGCAGAGATAAGCAAGAAACTCAATGACCTGCTTTGATCGGAAAACAGGTCGGATAGATATGAAAGAGGTGTGATATGTTTATTGGATTCAGCGAGGCAGAAAGCTTTCTCCGCAATTGCAGAGACGCTGTCATAATCACACATCAGTCGCCTGACGGTGACTGTATCGGCGCAGGCTTCGGCCTTAAGGACATTCTCGCAGAACTCGGCATTAGAAGCAGAGTAGTTTGCAGCGATCCTTTCCCGAAGCGCTATGATTTCATGACTTCGTGCGGCGCAGGTGAGGAATTCGAGCCTGAGACCATTATCGCGGTCGATATAGCCGATGAAAAACTTATGGGAAGATACGAGGCGATATACGGCGGAAAGGTGCAGCTCTGCATCGACCACCATATCTCCAACAAGAACTATGCGGAGAAAACACTTCTCCGCGGAAACGCCACTGCTGCCTGCGAGATCATCTACGATCTTGCACAGTATATGGGCGTAAGGATAACAAAGCACTGCGCTACATGCCTTTATACAGGCATTGCTACCGATTCGGGCTGTTTCAAGTACGATTGCACTACTCCCCGTGCTCACGAGATAGCAGCAGAGATGAAGCGAAGCTATGATATAAACTTCGCAAGGATAAACAGGTATATGTTCGACGTCAAGTCTATGGGACGCATGAAGCTCGAAGCTAAGGTGACTGAGCTTATGGAGGAGCGTCTCGGCGGAAAGCTGGTTCTGCTTGCTGTAACTCAGGATATGATGAAGCAGCTCGGAGTCGCTATGGAGGAGCTTGAAGGCTTCGCACCGCTGACTATACAGCTGGAGAATACCGAAGTTGGTGTTCTTATGCGTGAGCGTGAGGACGGAGTGTTCAAGTGCTCGTTCCGCTCGGCTGACGAAGTAAACGTATCCGAGATATGTCAGACTCTCGGCGGAGGCGGTCACGCCAAAGCCGCAGGCTGCACTGTTGAAGGCAGCGTAAGCGACATAAAGGATGCTATTACCGAAGCAGTAAGAAAGGCTATCGGCTCATGAACGGCATACTCTGTGTGAACAAACCGCAGGATTTCACATCCTTTGATGTGGTCGCAAAGCTGAGGGGCATACTTCAGATGAAGCGCCTCGGTCACGGCGGAACTCTCGATCCTATGGCTACGGGAGTTCTTCCTGTGTTCGTCGGAAATGCCACGAAAGCATGTGACATAATGCCTGACGATACAAAGAGCTATCGTGCAGGTTTCAGGCTTGGCGCTGTTTCAGATACTCAGGACGTCTGGGGCGAAGTCAGCGAAAAGTCGGATATGGCTGTCAGCAGTGAAGAACTTTCGGCTGTGCTTCCGCTCTTTACGGGTAAGATAATGCAGCTGCCGCCTATGTACTCGGCAGTACAGGTAAACGGTCAGCGCCTTTATGACCTTGCAAGAAAGGGAATAGAGGTAGAACGTCAGCCCCGTGAGATAGAGATAAGCAGCATCAGCATTGTTGAGTACGATACTGCTTCACGATGCGGTATCCTTGATATAGCCTGCGGAAAAGGTACTTACATCCGCACTGTTATCAACGATATCGGCGAAAAACTCGGCTGCGGCGGTATAATGACTTCACTGGTGAGAACTTCTTCCTGCGGATTCACTCTTGATGAGTGTCACACACTGGAAGAGATACAGCTTGCTAAGGACGAGGGACGTCTTGAAGAACTGATACTCCCTATAGAAAGAGTATTCGCTTCCATGAACAGACTGCGCCTTAACGAAGCACAGACAAGGATGTACCGCAACGGAGTTAAGCTGGACCTTTCAAGGATACATGACATAAAGCCCGATACGGATGAATATGCTGTGTACGGCTGGGACAGACAGTTTATCGGTACTGCATCAGCCGACCGCGAAAACGGTGTTCTCCGTGTCGGCAAGAATATGGGGTGACAGTATGGATAACAAAAAGGCTGTTGCTCTGGGACTCTTTGACGGAGTTCATCTGGGACACCGTGCCGTTCTTTCGGCTGCATACGAGCAGGGCAAAAACGGACTTACAGCTTCGGCTTTCACATTTGTGCCCGAGACCGCAAGCTATAAAAGCGGCGGCTACATCTACGGCACTAAGACAAAGCTGCGCCTGATAGGCGAATGCGGCATAAAGCAGACAGAACTTCTGCCGTTCACACTCGTCAGAGGAATGTCCGGTGAGGAATTTGCTGAAAGGATACTCTGCGAACGTATGAATGCCGCTTTTGTCTGCTGCGGAAGTGATTTCCGCTTCGGAAAGGACGCTTCCTGCGGAGTGGATGAACTGCGCGGATTCGGTGAAAGATACGGATTCAAGGTGCAGGTAGTGGAAGCCGTAAAGCAGAACGGCGATGTTATATCGTCAAGCAGCATAAGGCGTCTGCTCAGTGAGGGCAGCATAGAAAAAGCGAATGAACTGCTTGGAAGAAGCTACATCATATCGGGAACTGTTGCCGACGGCAACCACATCGGCAGGACTATAGACTTCCCTACAATAAATCAGAACTTCGGAAGCGGTCAGCTTGTACCTGCTTACGGTGTATACTCGGGAACGACATGCATAGACGGCATAGTTTACCGCATAGTCACCAACATAGGCGTAAAGCCGACCATAGTAGGTGAACGTTCGCCCCTTGCCGAAACTCACATACTCGGTTTTTCGGGCGATCTCTACGGCAGGGATATACAGTCGGAGCTTACCGGCTATATACGTCCCGAAAGGCGGTTCGGTTCGGTCGAAGAACTTAAACAGCAGATAATCAGGGACATTGCTGCGGCAGAAAATATGCCGTGAAAATCAAATAATATTCGCAGTACTTTCACTGCATTATCACATTAAAGAAGTACCATTATTATTGGCGTTTTATCCTGATGCGCTGTGTTGCCGCACAGGCTGAAGGATGTTCCTATATTGATATCAGGAGGAGAGCAAATGATAGAGGTCAGGAACCTTACTAAAAGATACGGCGACAAACAAGCCGTAAACGATATCAGCTTCAAGGTCGAAAAGGGCGAGATACTCGGCTTTCTCGGACCTAACGGAGCAGGAAAATCAACTACGATGAATATGCTTACAGGCTATATCTCATCTACCTCGGGCCAGATACTTATAAACGGTACGGATATACTCGAGGATCCGATAAAGGCAAAATCCAACATAGGTTATCTCCCTGAGATACCTCCGCTTTACATGGATATGACTGTAGATGCTTATCTCAGCTTCATGTACGATCTGAAAAAGTGCAAGCTCCCGAGAAAAGCTCACCTTAAGGACGTATGCGATCTCTGCAAGATAACTGCTGTAAGGGGACGTATCATACGCAACCTTTCAAAAGGTTACAGACAGAGAGTAGGTCTCGCACAGGCGCTTATCAACAATCCGCCCGTACTCATCCTCGATGAGCCTACTGTCGGACTCGATCCGAACCAGATAATCGAGATAAGAACTCTTATCAAGAAGCTCGGAAAGAGCCATACAGTTATTCTTTCTTCTCACATACTCCCCGAGATACAGGCTGTCTGTGACAGGATCATCATTATCAACAAGGGCGTAGTTGCAGCGGACGGAACTGCGGACGAGATCGCAAGAAATATTACAAACGAGCACAAGATGACTCTCCGTATAGAGGGATCTACTCATACTGCTGCCGATAAGCAGGAGATAGTGGACGCTATAAAGTCCATCGGCGGTATAAAGTACGTCCGTGCAGACATGGAGAGAGAAAGAGGCATATACGATTACGACGTAGAGGCTGACGAAAAGACAGATGTACGCCGTGCTATCAACGACATCTGCCGTCAGAAGGGATGGAATATCCTTATGCTCCAGCTCTCAAACCTCACCCTTGAGGATATCTTCCTTAAGATAACTATGGGCGACGGAGTTGAGCAGAAAAAGACCGAAGCTTCTCCGAAGATAGAGCTTTCCGTCAAGGACGGCGAACTTATCGCTTCCACAGGCGAAGCAAAAGAGCAGAAAGCTGCGGAAGCTGATACGAAAACAGAGACTTCCGCTTCAAAAAGCGAAACAAATAATAAAAACAAGAAAAAATCAGGATCCAAGAAAGGATCGGAAAAAGATAATAAAGGAGGCGAGCTTTAATGGGCGCTATTTACAGAAGAGAGATGCATGCCTTCTTTATATCAGGAGTAGCATACGTATTTCTGACCGTATTTTTCCTTCTTTCGGGAATATTCTTCTATAACGGTGTAATCACTTCAGGAACATCAGATACATCGCCTATGTTCGGCTCGATGTTTATGATCGTACTGTTCCTGATACCGATACTCACCATGAAGCTCCTCAGCGAGGAGAAGAAAAACCGCACCGATCAGGGACTGCTTACAGCTCCCGTTGGATTATGGTCGATAGTCCTGGGAAAGTATTTTGCAGCTCTTACACTTTTCATCATTGCTGAGAGCATAGTGTTCGTCTATGCGATAATACTCAGCTACCTCGGAAGCGTTGTATGGACAACTCTTCTCGGCAACTATTTCGCAATGCTCTTCCTCGGAGCAGCTTTCATTGCGGTGGGACTTTTCATTTCCTCACTTACAGAGAACCAGATGGCTGCGGCTATCGCAAGTATGCTGGCACTCTTCATGCTTTACCTTATCGATAACATCGCACAGACTGTATCGAATGAATATATCAGCAAGGCTATGCTCTCGCTTTCGTTCTATACAAAGTTTATCGAGTTCACACGAGGCGTATTCAGCCTGTCAAGCGTATTATTCTTCCTCAGCACAGCATTCCTCTTCAACTTCCTGACTGTAAGAGTTCTGGATAAGAGACGCTGGGGTTAATGTGAAAGGAAGGTATAGTTCAGATGAGCAATAAAGAAAAAAACGGGCTGAATCCTGCTGCTGAAACTGCCGCAGAAGCTCCCGAGAAAAAGAAGCACAACTTCAAGAAGCTGAAATTCGGCTCGATGTCTGTTATCGTGCTTATACTCGTTATCGCTATCGTTATCGTTATAAACCTTATGGCAGGACTTCTCAGCAAGCGTTATCCTCTTAAAGTCGATCTTACTCCCGATAAGAGATACGAGCTTTCCGATGAGTCCATAGAGGTACTTCAGAATCTCGATAAAAATGTAGAGATAACTGTTACGAATACCCGTGATACTTTCGCAAATATGAGCGCATACTTCGAGCAGATGTATCAGCAGTACGGCATCAATCTTGAAATGCCTTACGAAATGATACCTGAGATACTTGATAAGTATAAGCTCTATGCTGAAAGCAGTAAGGGCGGTATCGACGTCAAGTATGTTGATATGAACCGTGATCCTGATATCATAAGCCGCTATAGCAAGTACTACAACGGTGAGATACAGGAAGGAAGCATAGTTGTTTACTGCAACGAGCGTGTAAAAGTCATAGCAAGCGACGAAGTAGTCAACATGATCCGTTCTCCTCAGTCAGGCGGCGGACAGGTGCCTACAAGCATGAATTTCGCAGGCGAGAGCGTTATTACTTCCGCTATCATGTCCGTAACAGACACTAACCCGATGAAGGTTGCAATTGTAAAGACAATGAACGGCAACGCTCTTTATGAGACAAGACTTGAACCGCTTTCCACATCTCTCGAATCGTTCCTTTCAAAGAACGGATACGACTGCGTTGATGTCGATATAGCTACCGATGAGATCAGTCCCGCTGACTATGATCTGCTTGTAGTTCAGATGCCGAATGTGGATTTCTCTGCTGATATCATCACAAAGCTCAGCGATTTCCTCTACAACGAAGGAAACTATCAGAAGAACCTTCTCTACATCCCGAGCTTTACAGCAACAAATCTTCCCAATATAGATGAATTCCTTGCTGACTGGAGCATAAAGGTAGAGCCTTCTATCATCCTTGATGATAATATGATATCCGCTCCTTTAGAGACACTCGGAATGAATGATGCATCCCCTGTTATGTCTGTTTCAGACGCTGAAAGCGTAGGAACCCTTGCAAATGAGACACTTCCTATAGCTGCTCCTTACACAAAGGCACTTACTGTTATTACAAAGAATAACGAGAGAGTTGTTAAAGAGGTCCTTAAGTCTTCTCCTACAAGCTACCTTACAGACCTTTCAACAGGTGAAAAGGGCGAAACAGGTTCATTCAATGCTGCACTTCTTTCATCAAGAAGCAAGGCTGACGGACTTGATGTAAACACAAGTAATCTGCTTGTTCTCGGAAGCACATTCTTCGCAGACAATGCACTTCTCACTTATTCAAACACATATAACAATGCAAATGTTCTTATCAGCATGGTTAACAATATGACAGGCAAGGAGAACGGCGTTGTGATAGCTGAAAAAGCACTCCAGCAGTCCAATATCGCTGTAACAGGTACAGAGGGCAAGGTAATAAGATGGATAGTTATTGCAGTTATACCGCTTATTGTTGCGCTTGCAGGAACTATCGTACTGTTAAGGAGAAGAAACAAATGAAAAAAGCAGTTAAAGGCATTCTCGGTCTTACCGCACTGCTTGCGGCGCTGGGCGGCGGATATGCCGCTCTGAGACTGAGTGAGCCGACGGGTGAAAATATTGTGAACAGCTCGGAAACGAGTACTGAAGCCACAAAAAAAGAAGTTGTCCTCATCAAGGATGTAAATGTAACAGCTACAAATCCCGAGACAGGTTCGGAAGAAATGGGCGTTGTTGAATCGGTCGACGTAGTTAATGCTACTGAGACACTTCACGTTGTACATTCCGGTACTATCCCCGATTCCACTGCTCCGAGATATGTGTTCAGCGGTTACGAGAACGTTCCTATGGATTATGCTGTTATAGGCACTCTTGCAAACAACGCGAACGGTCTTACGTCCAATGATGTGATCGAGGAAAACTGCACGGATATGTCCAAATTCGGACTTGATCCTCCTGCAATAACGGTTGATGTTAAATTTGAAACAGGTTATGAAAGCAAGCTCCTTATAGGAAATGAAACTCCAAAGGGCGCAGAGAACTACGTAGCTGTTGAAGGCAGCAATACGGTATATACCGTAACAAGTTCAAGATTAGCAAACTACAGCAAGACACTATTCGATTTTGCTGACAAGACTATCCTTGCAGAGCCTTCACAGGACGAATATCCTGGAATATCAAGTCTCAGGATACAGCGTGAGGATCTTGACTATGATATCTATATCGCACATAATGAGAAGACGGATGATCCCGATTATCAGAGCGGTACGATATCAACACAGCTGATGCTCGAACCTGTTGAAGCAAATCTCGCAGTTGAGCGTTCCACAGAAATAACAAACGGTATGTTCGGACTCTATGCAAGCGGCATTTACAGCCTCAGATGCAAGGAATCGGATATTGCAGAGGCAGGACTCAAAGATCCTTTCTGTACAGTTGAAATGAAGACCGATGACGGCGGAGACTATGTTCTTTACCTCAGCGAACCATTCACTGACGGCGACGGAAAAAGCTGCTATGCAATGATGAAGGACGGTAAGATAATCTATATCGTCAATGCGGATGATGCAAAGTGGGTAAGCGTAATGCCGATAGACATCGCTTCAAAGATATTCATAGGCGAATACGTATGGAATATCAGTGAACTCAGCATAAAGTGCGACGGAGTTGATGACAAGTTCATCATCAAGGCTAAGGAGCCGAATGCGGAAGTTGATACACGTACTTCTGAAAACTATATCACCACACTCAACGGAAAAGAATTCGACAGCGAGAGATACAGATTGTTCTACAGCTTCCTTATAAGCGCGAATGCCGAAGAGTTTGCTATCAATGTGGATATACCCGATGCAGAACCTATGGCTGTTCTGGAATACACCGAGTCCTACAGCAATAAGACGAAAAAACTTGAATTCTATGATTATTCCAATATGACCGCACTCGTTGTTGTTGACGGTCAGAGCAGATATTTCGTTACAAAGTCATATGTCGAGACCATGATAGACAACGCTAAAAGGATCGAGACAGGCGAGGACTATGTAACTACATGGAGATGATCATTTACCACACCTAAACCATACTAAGGAGGATCAGGAATATGAGTGAAAAATTCAGCACATATAAGGGATTTCCGCTTGTAAGATGCGGAGATGAGATATATTACGGATATATGTCCGATCCATATAAGATATGGATAAGAATACTTGATGCCAAGGAAGAAGACGGTGAAAAGTTCACAACAAACGTAAGGATAACCCTTGTTGATAACAATGAGGCAGATCTTTTCAAGTCCTTCGTCAAGACAGCAGAGCGTGAATGCGGACTGTATGAAGCGCTTGACTTCGCTGATGTATGGCTCAGAAAGGCTCTTGCAGAGAAATGATCTTTTACAGGGATGCATGATAATGCATCCCTGTTTTTATGTCCGGGTTGAGTTCATTTTTCGACACATATCTTGAAATATTCCGAAGGATGTGTTATAATACCTTCACAGGAAATGTTTGAAAGGAAAATGACATAATGGATCTACGTAAAATATCGGCACTACTTATGTGCGGCATGCTGCTTACGGGCTGCGGACAGACATCTCAGGTGCCGGAATACGATAACAGTTCGGCTGTTTCGACAGAAGCAACCGAAGCAGCTTCAGAGGAGACAGAACCCGTGAAAACTAAGCCTTCGGAAAAGGATACAACTGTCGCAACAGGCAGTAAAAAAGAGAAGAAAAAGAAAAAAACTTCCGCAACAGAAGCTGCAACGGAAGCCCGTACAGAAGCTTCCACAGCAGCAGTGGCTATTTCCGGAGGACACAATAAAACAGCTTCGGCAGATACTTCCTCTGATGATAACACGGACTATGACGATACAGGGTATCATTACAGCGGCAGCAGCGGAAATACCGGCAACAGCAGTAACGATAACTCCGACTACGATCAGACAGAGTATGTTTACAGAACAAACGCTGCGTCAAACAGAAATACTGCACAGACTACATACAGGACAACTCCCGTAAAACCTACGGCAACGACTATCGCATTTCCGAAGGATGCCGATCCTGACGAGATGCTTGATTTCCTCAGCCTTGAACAGAAGGTATACCAGATGTTCATAGTAACTCCCGAACAGCTTGGCGGAAGCAGGTGCTCAACAGAGGCAAGAAGCGAACTGTCTGCGGCACTGAAAAAATATCCTGTAGGCGGTATTATCTACTTTGCTCAGAACCTTACTTCGCAGTCCCAGACAAGGAACATGATAAGTAAAACTCAGGAATATGCAAAGTCGGATTGCGGCGTTGGCATGTTCATCGCAGTCGATGAAGAGGGCGGACTTGTTGCAAGATGCGCAAAGAAGCTCGGTACCACCGCTTTCAGCAATATGGCTGTATACGGCAAGGACAACGATGGCGATACGGCTTATTATATAGGTCAGACTCTTGGAAATGACCTCAGCAGTCTCGGCTTCAATGTTGATTTCGCACCTGTAGCGGATGTTAACATAAATCCCGGCAACGAGCTTGGAAGCCGCATTTTCAGCAGCGATCCCGAAGTTGACGCAAATATGGTAAGCCGTGTTACAGAGGGACTTCAGGATGCAGGTGTATGTGCAACTCTGAAGCACTTCCCGGGACTCGGTGCGGAAAGCGGAAATACTCATACCGATTCATTCGTTGTAATAGACAGGACTATCGATCAGCTCAGGGAGAGCGAGTTCGTGCCATTCGGTGCGGCGATAGATGCAGGTGCTGATTTTGTAATGGTTGGACATCAGATAACCTCGGGCTTCGGAGATGATCTTCCTGCGGATCTTTCCTATACTGCGGTAACGGAAATGCTCAGAGGTGAACTCGGCTTCGACGGCATTGCTGTTACGGATTCACAGATGATGAATACAATAGCTAACGTATACGGATCGGGAGCTGCGGCAGTAATGTCGGTAAAAGCAGGAATGGACGTGATACTCATGCCTGCTGACATAGAAGAAGCTGCAAATGCGATATGCAATGCAGTAAGGAGCGGAGAGATATCCGAGGAACGTATCAACGAGAGCGTATACAGGATACTCAGACAGAAGTATGAGCTCGGATTATTCTGAATAATGGTAAAAGGCGGACGTAAAACTCCGCCTTTTTTCTCACCCTTTTTATCAACAAGAAATATAAAAATAATAACCGCTTTTTTGGCTATACGAAAATGGTATCGATTTTTCTCACTGGTATTTTTTACGATTTTTGATATTTTGATTTGGCGCAAGCGCCGAAATACAGGCAAAAACGGTGAATGTTCACAAAAGGTTAACATTTATGTTCTGAGGGGTTTGTATAATTAAGACATAGGGGGGAACAGTCCCCGCCACGGAAAGGAATTGACTACGACATTTTTACAGATACGAAAGGAGAATTATTATGTTAAGCAGATCTGAGATCAAAAAAGCCGCAGCAGCATTTGTTGGAGCTGTAACAATGGCAGTTGCACTTCCAACAGCGTTATATGCAAATATTACCGTAAAGGCAGACGAACCATCCGAACTTCCTGTTATTACACAGTCTACAGTTACTACAACTACACTTCCGGCATCAGTGTATAACAGTGATCTGTTCAAGAGCTATTACAGTGTATCGGATACTGCACTTGTAGGTTCAACTATTGAATTGGAAACAAATAGTGCACCGGGTGTAATGTTTCCTGATAATATGACATTCGTTGAGGACGGCGAAGTCAGGGAAGTAAATGCTGAAAAGCTTGATAACGGAAAAAGAAAGTGGAAGGGTAATTTCATTGAATTCACTGTTGAAAAGGACAGCTCCGTTGCAGTCGTAACTGTACTTAAAAAGGGAATGACAGACTGCCTTATAGGCTGGGGAGAAGAAAATGGATATGACGGCAATGAGCTTTATCCCTACAACACATTTTTACATGTTGATGCTATGGAAAAGGCTGAATATGAGGCATATCTTGAGGATTTAGACAGGCCTTATCCGACTGTACAGCCGACAACTGCCATTGGTGCTAAGGATGGGGATGAGCAGTCAGCTCAGGGTGATCCTGCAGAAGAGTATTATTATCCATATGATTATCGTGAAGAAGTCGGCTTACCTGATGTATGGTTTTATTATGTTGGCCAGACATTGCCTTTTGAAGTGAAGGATCCGTCTGTTGATCTTACGTTCACATTTGAAGATACGATCAATAAGTTCGATGGGGCAACTGAGGAATCGGATACATCCAGATATATAGACGTCAAGAGTCTGGGCGGAGGAAAGTTTGAACTAACTGCAAAGGCAGAAGGTCATACAGTTATGTGGATTGGCGCTGACAAAAAAAGATACGTTAATATTGATGTCAGACAGGCGAGTCTTTCAGGTAATTTTGGTTTACCGTATTTGTATTCAGATGGAACAGAGGATGAAAAAACATTAATATATGATCTTGCTGATTATGCTACTGATTACGATGAACAGGGCGAAATGTTTCATCGTGATATTGATGATATAGTATCAGTAGAATCAGTAGCATATACAGATGTTTTAAAAATGAAAAAAAATCCGGTACCTGTTGCGTCAATTGAGCCTACAGACAAAAAGGGCGTTTATAAAATAAAAGCGCTTGAACCGGGTTGCGAATTTATTTATTTTATCGATAAAAATGGTATAAAATGGGAAATGTGGATCATTGTGACCACTCATTCTGCAGAGGCGGCAGCTGAGGAATATAGAAGAACTCATCCTACAAGTGTTGCGGGAACTTTACCATATGTCGGAAATACAGCTTCTACCGTAATGGGCGATGTGAACAACGATAACGATATTACTCTTGCGGATTCACTGGCAATACTCCAGCATCTTGCAAACGAGAAAAAGTACGGACTTACAGGACAGATGCTCCTTAATGCGGACATAGTTGACCGCGGAGAGGGAGTGACTCCTCAGGACGCTCTTGCGATACAGAAGATAGATGCTAAGGTGCTTAGCATTTCAGCACTTCCCGTAAAGAGCAGTCAGCTTTAATAATGCTTTCCAGATTAAATTATACACCTTTTCTTTACTGCCGCACTTTCGGGTGCGGCGGTTCTCTTTTTGAGAAAAATTATTTTAAACATATATTTTGTGAATATGATAAAATAAATATAATCGCTTAAATTATCGTTTAAGCGATCACTTTGTGATATGTGTACAAAGAGACCACTGATATTTGGATATATTGGAGAAAATATGAAATAAGAGTTAAAATTAATCTTATTGTAACCTTTTAGTAACCATTGCGTAACCTATTGCTGTGGAAAAACATGTATAATAGAAATGGCAGACGTATTATAGGCAAAATATCATTTTATTGAAGAAAGAAGTGTGAAAACATGCATACAAATCTTAAGAAGATCAAGTCCGCTATCCTCAGCGGTATGATCGCAGCAGTTTCTGTGGCAAGTTCACTTTCTACTGTATCAGCCCCCTCTCTCTCAGCAGGTGCAGCAGACAGCGATAATTATGCCAAGCTCTTACAGTATTCACTGTATTTTTATGACGCAAATATGTGTGGTGATAATTCTAAGGGCGGACTCAGCTGGAGAAGCAACTGCCATATGGATGATGAAGTTCCCGGCGGTTTCCACGATGCCGGCGACCACGTTATGTTCGGTCTTCCACAGGGTTACACCGCAGCAGCACTCGGACTCAGCTACTATGAGTTCAAGGACGCTTATGAAGCAACAGGTCAGGCAGATCACATCAAGGTTATCCTCGATCATTTCTGTACATACTTCCGTAATTCCACAAAGCTCAGCGGCGACAGCGTAAGCAATTTCCTCTACCAGAAGGGTGAGGGTAACGCTGACCACGGCTACTGGGGACCTCCGGAGACACAGGGATCAGGCCGTAAGATGTACTGGACAAGCAACGGCGCAAGTGATATCGCTGCAAACTATGCAGCAGCTCTTGCTATCAACTACAAGAACTTCGGTAATGCTGATGACCTTAAGTATGCAAAGGCTCTTTACAATTTCTCAACACAGTACAATCAGTGTGCAACAGTTGGTCCTGATACATTCTATGCATCATCAAAGTGCAAGGATGAGCAGACAATGGCAGCAGGTGCTCTCGCACTTGCAACAGGCGATTCAAGCTACAAGAACGCACTTTCATCAGGTGTTGCTGATATCGGCGTTTGGTGGGCATACGGCTGGAACGATGCAAACCTCGGTGCAGCTGTAATGAACGGTATCGTTAACAAAGACTGGTCTGCTGCAAACGGATATCTCAGCAGCAAGTGCACAGGCAGCAACTATCTCTTCCTTGATAAGTGGGGCAGTGCAAGACTTAACTGCTCAATGCAGTTCACAGCACTCGTTGCTACTAAGGAAGGCGGCGGAAACTATACTGACTGGGCACAGGGCCAGATGAATTATATCCTCGGCAGCAACCCTGCAAATACATGTTTCGTAACAGGTTTCGCAAGCAACAGCGCTAAGAATGCTCACCACAGAGCAGCTTCAGGCTACACAAGCTATGACCAGTTCAATATGAACGGCTGGGATGCAGGCGGAGACCACATGAGCCCATTCGCTGCTTACGGTCCTGATGCAAAGCCGCTCATCGGTGCTCTTGTCGGCGGTCCTTGCGACGCAGCAGGTTCATACCACGATAATATGGCTGACTATGTCTGCAACGAGGTTGCTATCGACTATAACGCTGGTCTCGTAGGCGCAGCAGCAGGTCTTTACCACTTCAAGAAGACAGGTTCTACAGAGTCTTCTATCCCCGGTGTAACAAAGATCTACAGCGGAAGCGCATCTTCAGTACCTACACCTCAGCCTGCAACAAATGCTCCTCAGCAGCCTGTACAGACAAACGCTCCTACACCATCTGTTACACCTACAACAACAAAGGCTGTAACTCCTACACCTTCAACAAATGATGGCGATATCGTTCTTACTCCTTCTGACATGACAGTCAAGACAGAAATAGGCGATGACAAAGAAATCAATAACTATGCAGAGTTCAAGCCACAGGGCGCTAAGTCTGCAACACTTTACCTCAAGGTAAATTCAAACGACACAGAGGTTTCAGGTGCATTCGGTACATGGAACGGCGAGTGGGTACAGGAAGACTTCAAGGGAGTAAAGGTTAACTCTGACAAGACAGTTTCTGTAGACTACACAATTCCTTCAGATGTTGGTTCAACAGTCAAGGCAATGGTATTCTGGCCACATGGTGATGATGTTACTATCGAGAAGGTCGTTCTCCACAAGAGCGGTTCTTCAACTGTAACACCTGCAAGAACAAATGCTCCTACACCTTCTGTTACACCTACAACAACAAAGGCTGCAACACAAACTCCTTCAAGCAATGGAAATGATAAGGTTCTTACTCCTTCTGACATGACAGTCAAGACAGAAATAGGCGATGACAAGGAAATCAATAACTATGCAGAGTTCAAGCCACAGGGCGCTAAGTCTGCAACACTTTACCTCAAGGTAAATTCAAACGACACAGAGGTTTCAGGTGCATTCGGTACATGGAACGGCGAGTGGGTACAGGAAGACTTCAAGGGAGTAAAGGTTAACTCTGACAAGACAGTTTCTGTAGACTACAAAATCCCTTCGGATGTTGGTTCAACAGTCAAGGCAATGGTATTCTGGCCGCACGGTGACGATGTTACAATCGAGAAGGTAGTTCTCCACATGGACGGCTCATCTTCAAATACACCTGCTGCAACACAGGCTCCTGTTACAACAAAGCCTGTAGTTACAACAACTAAGGCAGTTGTAACTCAGCCACCTGTAACACAGCCGCCTGCAACTCAGCCACAGCAGAATCAGGTAAAGGCTACAGTTTACGGTGATGCTAACCTCGACGGCGACGTAACACTTGCAGACGCACTTGCTATACTCCAGTATATTGCAAATTCTCGCAAGTATGACCTTAACGATCAGGCTATAGCAAACGCTGATTGCTGCGGAAACGGCGATGGTATCACAGCAAATGATGCTCTCGTTATCCAGCAGATCGATGCAGGAAGAATCAACAAGAATAACCTTCCTGTTGCAGCACCTATACAGTAATTGAATAATTGCTGATCACCAAGCCCTGCGGTTCGCCGCAGGGCTTTTTGTGCGCCTTGACTTGGATGTGACATTCTGATATAATATTGATGAGCAAAAGACTTGGAAAAGAATTATCATGAGAGGAGCAGTATGCAATGCCCAGATTTTTTGTTGATGAAATAAATGAGGAAAATATAACCCTTATCGGCGATAATGCTCACCATATCGGACGTTCCCTGAGGATGCGTACAGGTGAGGAGATAACAGTGTGCTGCTGCGGAGTGGACTACAATTGCCGCATATCTCAGATAACCGCTGATACAGTCTATCTCGAACTGATAAACAAGGAACGCTGCGCTGCTGAGCCGAGTGTTCAGGTGACACTGTTTCAGGCTGTCCCGAAGCTCGACAAGCTGGAACATATAATCCAGAAAAGCGTGGAGCTCGGAGTTCATCGCATAGTACCCGTGCTTACAAGGCGATGTATATCCCGTCCCGACGAGAAGGATTTCTCCAAAAAACTGGTAAGACTGAATAAGATGGCCGAAGAAGCCGCAAAGCAGTCGGGCAGGGGAATGATACCAGAGGTGACACCACTGGTGACGTATAAACAGGCACTTGCTATGATGAGTGAACTGGACAGAACCATTCTCCTGTATGAGGAACAGGGAGGCTGTTCCTTCGGAAATGCAGATCTTGAAGGTGCAAAAACGGTGGGGCTGGTCATCGGAAGCGAAGGCGGTTTCGATGCGGAAGAAGCAAAGGCTGCCGTTGACATAGGAGCGATACAGGTCTGGCTTGGTAAAAGGATCCTTCGTTGTGAAACTGCACCAATAACAGCCCTTTCAATTTTGATGTTTTTAACAAATAATATGTGATCAGTTGAAATTTGTAAAATAGTGTGATATAATATATTTAGCTGATCTTAACCGATCGCAAGCGGCTCGGCATCTCAAATTTCTATTATAACTTGCGAAGAAAAGAGGATTAAAATGAATAAGCTTTTATTAGGATTACTTGCAGCAACTGCAGGTGCAGCTGTTGGATATGTTGTATCAAAGATGATGAGCGATAACGGCGACTCGGATTATGAGGACGATATCTATGATTATCCGGATCCTTACGATGAGGACGAGTCTGTAGACTTCGATATCAGCGATTCAGCTGAGGATCTTGCTGACGACGTTAAAGACGCAGCTGAGGATGTAAAGGATGCAGTTGAGGATGCTGTTGACGAAGCAGCAGACAAGATCGATGATGTAAAGGATGCTGTCGAGGACAAGATCGACGATATAAAGAAGAAATTCTAAGTTGATTATAGCTGCCGTGGACATACGGCAGCTATTTTAATAAACAATAATCAATGTGAATGTTGATGAACGTTGTGAGAAATTACAAATCCGCAATTTTCTATTGACAAACCGTGCTGACTCTGGTATAATATAAAAGCTGTCTGATTCAAACGGTCGATAACGAGGCGTAACTCAGTTTGGTAGAGTGCTTGGTTTGGGACCAAGATGCCGCAGGTTCGAGTCCTGTCGCCTCGACCATCATCATTTCCGACAGAAAAAACTTTTTTGAAAAAATTCAAAAAAGTGCTTGACAAACGGTTTGATTTGTGGTATAATAATTAAGTCAGTTAAGCTGGTGTAGCTCAGTTGGTAGAGCAGCTGATTTGTAATCAGCAGGTCGGGGGTTCGAGTCCGTCCACCAGCTCCAATTTTACCGATATCAGTCGGTAAATTTTTTTGAAACAATATGGGAGAGTTCCCGAGTGGCCAAAGGGGGCAGACTGTAAATCTGTTGCTTTTCAGCTTCGGTGGTCCGAATCCACCCTCTCCCACCAGCAAGACCCCGATCTTATCGGGGTTTTCTTGTGTCATTACGGCTTTTTTGTGTTGACATTGCCGTTTTGATGTGGTATAATTGAGTTATACTTTTTTTATGGAGGTTTTGAGTTATGAACTGGACAAAAACAGTCAAGGATTTTGCAATTTTATTACTGCTTGTTCTTGCAGCTCTCGCTCTTATCAGCGACATCATCAGCCTTATCCGCTATCATGGCAGCGGCAGCATTCTCTCAACACTCATCAGCCTTGTTAAGGAGATCTGCGGTTATATCATCAGAATCGGCGCACTTCTCGTACTCGCTGAGATCTCTGAGAATGTTTACGCTATCAGAACAGGCGATAAGTCATCTGACAAGTAAGACTAAGCTGACGAAAATGGCTGCGGATGCAGTCCCGAAAAAGTTCCCTTGCTCACGAGCAGGGACTTTTTTATGTTAGGAGGAAAAGTGCTTTTGCACGGAAATCGGTTGATATTGTGCAGAAAAGTATATGAGGTCACAAGGAATTGCTGGAAAAAGGGGATAAACTTGATATTCGTAAGGTAAATAAAGAATTAATATACAGGAGAGATAAGTATGATCAGAAACGATTTGAGAAACATTGCTATTATTGCCCACGTTGACCACGGTAAAACTACCCTCGTTGACGAGATGCTCAAGCAGGGCGGAGTTTTCCGTGAGAATCAGGCAGTTGCAGAGCGTGTTATGGACTCTAACGACATCGAGCGCGAAAGAGGTATCACAATCCTTGCGAAGAATACCTCTGTAATGTACAATGACATAAAGATAAACATCATCGATACTCCCGGACATGCTGACTTCGGCGGCGAGGTAGAGCGAGTTCTGGAAATGGTCGACGGCGTTCTCCTTCTGGTAGACGCTGCTGAAGGTCCTATGCCTCAGACAAGATTCGTTCTTTCAAAGGCTCTTGAAATGGGACATAAGATAATTATCGTTGTTAACAAGATAGACCGTCCCGATGCTCGTCTTGATGAGATCGGCGATGAGGTGCTGGAGCTTCTCCTTGACCTTGATGCAAGCGAGGAACAGCTTGAAAGTCCACTCCTCTTCTGCTCTGGAAGAAGCGGTACAGCTTCACTCAGCCAGTATGAGGCAGGTACAGACCTTAAGCCGCTGTTCGATACTATCATCAACTATATCGAACCTCCTCACGGTGAAGAGAACGATCCTCTCCAGATGCTCATTTCTTCTATCGACTACAATGAGTATGTCGGACGTATCGGTATCGGACGTATCGTAAGAGGCGGTATCAAGGTAAATCAGCAGGTAACTGTCTGCGACTATACAGGAAGCAAGAAGAACTACAACTCCAAGATAGTTTCACTTCTCCAGATACAGGGACTCAACCGTGTTCCCGTACAGGAGGCACATGTAGGCGATATCGTATGGATATCGGGTATCGAGAATATCACTATCGGCGATACTATCTGTGCAGTTGAAGCTCCCGAGCCGCTTCCTTTCGTAAAGATAAGCGAACCTACAGTCGAGATGACATTCTCTGTAAACGACAGTCCTTTCGCAGGAAGAGAGGGTAAGTTCGTAACTTCCCGTCAGCTTCGTGAGAGACTCTTCAAGGAACTCCTCAAAGACGTTTCCCTCCGTGTAACCGAGACCGAGTCTACAGACTCCTTCCGTGTTGCAGGACGAGGCGAGATGCACCTTTCAATTCTCATCGAGAATATGCGCCGTGAGGGCTATGAGCTTGCAGTATCAACTCCCCGTGTTCTTTACAAAGAGGACGAGAACGGCAGAAAGCTTGAACCTATCGAGAGACTCGTTATCGACGTTCCCGAGGACTGCGTAGGTTCTGTAATGGAGAAAATGGGTACACGTGAGGGCGAACTCGTTACTATGCACCCGCAGGGAAGCCGTATGCGTATCGAGTTCCTTGTACCTGCAAGAGGTCTCTTCGGATACAAGAGCGAATTCCTTACAGATACAAAGGGCGAAGGCATCATGAGCCACGTTTTCGACGGCTATCAGCCTTATAAGGGTGATATCGACCGCAGAAGCACAGGTTCACTCGTATCATTTGAAACAGGCGAGGCTGTAACTTACGGTCTGTTCAATGCACAGGAAAGAGGTCAGCTCTTTATACCTGCAGGCACTCCCGTATACGAGGGAATGGTAGTAGGCGCTTCACCAAAGACAGATGACCTTGTAGTTAACGTATGCAAGAGAAAGCACCTTACCAATACCCGTGCAAGCGGAAGCGACGACGCTCTCCGTCTTGTGCCTCACCGCATACTCAGCCTTGAAGACTGCCTTGAATTCCTTGCTGATGACGAGCTTCTTGAAGTAACTCCCGAGAGCCTCAGAATCCGCAAGAGAATACTCAGCAACAGCCAGAGAGCAAAGACAAGGGCAAAATCCTGATAAATTGACTGAGATTTCATAAAATCAACACATTCATAACATATTGCTTGCAGATAATGGAGATAATATATAATGAAGAAGATCATTCTTGCGGCGATGGCTGCTATGGTATTTTCGGCTGCATGTAGCTGCGGAGAGAAGACAAGTGAACCCGTCTCCGAAAGCTCTGCCGATATAAGCGAAGAAGCAACAGAGCCCGAAACAGAACCGCTTATAATAGATCCCGAGGGCAATGTCCTTTCGGAAAAGCCTACCGAGCGCGAAAGAGATATCGAACAGACTGCCGATTTCTCCTATGAGATCATTGACGGCGGCGCTGTAGTAACAGGATATACTGGTGAGCTTACAGATGTTACCGTACCTGATACTCTTGGCGGTGCTCCTGTTACGGAAATAGGCTATTATGCTTTCGAGGCAAAGTATGATATAACTTCCGTAACTCTTCCCGAGTCTGTAAAGATCATCGGTGAAGGCGCTTTTATGGACTGCGGTTCTATGGCATCGATCAATATCCCTACTGCTCTTGAAGGAGTGGACCGTGGCGCATTTGTTTCGTGTACATCGCTTACTTCTGTAAGACTTCCGGCAACAGTGAAATATGTTCATGAAGAAGCGTTTACCGCTTGCGAGGCTCTTACAGAGCTTTATATAGAAAATCCCGACCTTGCGTATGAGAACTGGGGACTCGAAGAACTCCCTCAGCTTACAGTATACGCTCCTGCAGGATCAGCGGCATATAACTGGATCACCGCTAAAGGTCTTGCTGCACAGGAGCTTTCTTGATCGGAGGAAACACCTATGAAAGGAAATAGTTTAATATCAGCACTGCTCGTATCTGCGTGTCTTGTTGTAACAGGCGGATGCGGTCTGCGTCAGACGGATATCTCGGTGGATACTGATGCCATACCCACTTCAGGTGTAGGCGAACTGGTAGTACCTGCTGAGGATTCCGAAGAAGCAAGCCTCGGAAACTACAGGATAAGCGACAGCGGTATAAAGCTGTATTATGACGATCAGAAATACAGCGATGACGTGATCCTTGCACTTGAAAAGTATTTTCTGAGCTTTGAACACGGCGATTTTGATACGTATAAGAGTATGCTTCTGCCTTCATATGCAGAGAAAATGGAAGCTTACCTTCAGGAAAACTATAACTATGGCCTTGAACATTCCTTCGAGAGCCAGTGCAATAACCTGAAAGAGCTTGCAAAAGGCGATGACTATACCATAACACGTATTCGTGTCACCTCTCTCGAGGACGAAGCTGAGGAAACAGGAACTGCTGAGCCCACAACGGATGAAAACTATGATCCGTTTGCAGGATTTTTCGAGTCGCTCGACAATATTTTCGAGACCGATTACTATGAAGCAGTGAAAAAAGAGTGCGATTCAATGGATATACTTCTGTTTTCCGTTATGACCAAAGCAGGTGAAGAGGAAAACCTCAGTATAAGCGACTATGAGATAGTTTTTGCCGAAAAGAACGGAAATTATTATACTTTCGGCTAAGGAGGAAGTAAAATGAACAAAGGTCTGATAAGAACTGCGGCAGTTATACTGTCCGGTACTATCCTTGCAGCATGTGCAGGATGCAGCAGCGGGAAGAATTCGTCAAGCAGTTCACGCAACAACATGGTTTCTGCCAATATCCCCGAGGGTGCTAATGTTGCGGCCGAGGACATGCCTTACGGTGCAAGCGTAACACAGCTCAAGCCTGAAACAGACAGCAATATCCAGCTGTGGATAGAGTTCGATAACCGTTACCTTAAACGAGAAGAGGACGGTACCTATCCTTCTGTTTATCCTGTGAACGACTATTTTGAAGCTGTTAATGAAAAGAGCGGAGAGCTTATGGAAAAGGCTTATTATCCTGCTTCTTTCAAGGACATATTGAGCAAGGCGAATGCGGACACTTCCGATGCTTTCATGGCAAATTATTACGATATATTCAAGGATACTATCGGTGAGGACTTCGAGTTCGATTATATAATGATAGACAAGTGCATTGTGTTTGACGGAAGCAATAACGAGTACGGCTTCGATGTCAAGGACGATGAGCTTAAGGAGCTTGATCCTTCTGTAATTGACAAGATAACAGAAAGATATGCGCTCGAGGTAGATGCAACATACAAGAACAATAACGGCGATTCACTTCTCTTTTCAAATCGTTCGGGAAATGCGCTGACATTATACGAGTATAAAATAGACGGAAAGTATTATATTGTATAAAACGATCACAGGGAGCAGTTTTTACTGCTCCTTTTTCTTTTTCCGGATCAAATGATATATTCAACATCAGTGCCGAAAAAACTTGTTTAAATTGTATTCAAACACTGCTTTATGCTTGACAATTTTGGTGAAATAATTTATAATAGTATTATCGTTCCGATATTGTACACTCAGTATTGTATAATACTTACAGACTGCGGCATATCGCCGCAAATACACCGCATCGGAGTAATAAAAATGAAAGAAGGCGGAATATGGATTACAGATTCTCAGCAGTAACACCGGAAATAGCACGTCTTGCAGAAAAATCAATGGACGGCTACAGGATAGATCCTGAATTATACACACAGTATGACGTTAAACGCGGTCTGCGTGACATCAACGGAAACGGCGTAGTGGCAGGACTGACTAATATAAGCACTATCAAGGTCCTTGATACGGGTGACGATATGCCCAATCACGGGGACGGTAAACTGTATTACCGCGGTATAGATGTAGAGGACATAGTCTCGGGCTTCATCAAGGAAAAGCGCTTCGGCTTTGAAGAGACTATATACCTTCTCCTTTTCGGAAACATGCCTACAGAGCATGAGCTTGCGGAATTCAAGAAGCTTCTTGCAGATTTCCGCTCGCTTCCTTCTACATTCACAAGAGACGTTATCATGAAAGCTCCCAGCGACAACATGATGAACACCCTTGCAAAGAGCGTTCTTGCATTATATTCATACGACGATAATGCAAATGATATATCGATACCCAATGTGCTCCGCCAGTGCATAGAGCTTATAACGCTTTTCCCTGTTCTGGCTGTGTACGGATACAATGCGTATAAGTATTCCCGCGACGGCGGAAGTCTCTTTATCCACGATCCGAGACCTGATCTTTCTATTGCCGAGAATCTGCTTTACATGCTTCGTCCCGATAAGCAGTTCACAGAGCTTGAAGCCCGTATACTCGACCTTGCACTCGTTCTTCACGCAGAGCACGGCGGCGGAAACAACTCCACCTTTACGGTGCATGTTGTATCTTCTTCGGGTACTGATACCTATTCCTCGATAGCTGCTGCACTTGGCTCGCTTAAGGGACCTAAGCACGGCGGTGCCAACATCAAGGTCGCAATGATGTTCGACGATATGAAGAAGAACGTCAACGACTGGACGGATGAGGACGAGGTAAGAAACTACCTCCAGAAGCTTCTCCACAAGCAGGCGTTTGACCGTGCAGGACTCATCTACGGTATGGGACATGCGGTATATTCACAGTCCGATCCGAGGGCAAAGGTCTTCAAGGGATTCGTTGAGAAACTCAGCTCGGAAAAGGGACGCCATGATGAATTCATGCTGTATTCACTTGTAGAGCGGCTTGCTCCCGATGTTATTGCAGAGGAAAGACGCATATACAAGGGCGTTTGCGCTAACGTGGACTTCTACAGCGGTTTTGTTTATCGTATGCTCGGTATACCCGATGAGCTGTTTACACCTATTTTTGCAGTTTCGAGAATATCAGGCTGGTCGGCTCACCGCATAGAGGAGCTTATCAACTCGAACAAGATAATACGTCCTGCGTACAAGGCAATATCTCCCATGAGGAGCTACACCGATATGGAGAACCGTATCGACTGATAAAGTTAATGGCCCGAAAAACGGGTTAAATAAATGATATAGAGGAGAATAAACTATGAAATGTAAATATTGCGGAGCAGAGGTAGCTGATACAGTAAAATACTGCACCAACTGCGGTGCGGACATGGGCGTTTTTGATATGCCTTCACTGGAGGACATAGTTCCACAGCAGAACATCGGCAATGCACCCGATCCTGTCTCACAGCAGCCTGATGATATGCCGTCCCTCGGCGAACCTACAGCAAGCGGTCCTAAGCCATACGGTTCGGATACAGCTTCGGGAACAGGCGCAAGACCTGAGCCGAAGCCTGCGGCTTTCAGACCTACAGAGACGACCTACGGCGGTGTGTCCTACGGCGCACCTATAAGCCATGTTCCTGCTGACAGGGATGATTCACCTGTTTATACCGATTTTGTGGGAGCTATCAAGCTCTTCTTCAAGAACCATGTCAACTTCAAGGGACGTTCCACAAGAAGCGAATACTGGTATGCTTATCTTTTTATAGTTATAATCAATGCAATATGCAACGGATTTGACAAGGCGCTTGATACGAGTATGTTCGGTCTGCTGTGGGGACTGGCTTCCTTTATACCGGGTATGGCTATTGCTTTCAGAAGACTTCATGACATCGGCAAGTCAGGCAAGATCTACGTAATAAGCTATGTAGTTGCAGTGATCTGGGCTATAATTACCGTAGTGAGCGTTGGTGCTGCACTGATAGATTCACTGAGCGGTTCTCCGGCACCATCCTCTTTTGGTGCAAGCTTTGGAATCATGCTTTTCTTCGGACTTATTCCGCTTGGACTTGCAATATATATTATCGTTCTGTTCTGCCAGCCGAGTCAGTCAACAGAGAACCAGTACGGCAGAGCTCCGTATTGATGATTTAATATCGAAAGGAAAGAAAAACTATGTCAAACAATGCACAGCTTACAGAATTCAATGATATAAAGTGCGTGAAGCTTGAAGCAGGCGGCTATGAAGCACTCGTTGCATATGAGATAGGCGCAAATGTGATCCGTCTTCACGACAATGTGAACGGAGTGGAGTTCTTCCGCTTCAACAGCAGCAATACAGCGGATGTTATAAAGCAGTCCGCAGAGGTATGGGGACTTCCTACCCTCTATCTGCCTAACCGTTTTGCAGACGGTGTTCTCCGCACATCCGACGGTACATATCAGCTTCCCGTAAATGAGAAAGCTCCATACAACAACCACATCCACGGATTCCTTCACAAGAGGACACATCAGGTAGTAGAGTATAACTCTGACAGTAACTGTGCATGGGTAAAGACACGCTATGTGTATGACGATAAGGACGAGTTCTTCAAATATCTTCCTGTTAAGTTCGTAGTTGAGTATACATTCACTCTTTCTGAGTATGGTCTGGAGCAGGATATAAAGTTCATCAACACTTCCGACAAGGTGCTTCCTATGTCTCTGGCATCACATACAACTATCAATTCTCCATTCGTGGACGGAGGCAAGGAGGAGGATATCCGTCTTACAGTGCCGATAGGCAAGAGATGTCTCCTTAACGAGCGCTGTCTGCCTACAGGTGAGCTTGCAGATCCTTCAATGTCCGACCTTGAATACAAGAACGGCGAAAAGAAGCCCGTACTTCAGGTCGTTGACAACGAGATGTATATTGCAGGTGATGCTGTTCTGGACGGACAGAAGTTCCACGGCGTTATCGCTGAGGACAAGGCGAGCGGCAAGAAGCTCTGCTATGAGGTATCGGAGGAGTACGGATTCTGGATAATCTGGAACGACCGCGGATTCAACCACTATTTCTGTCCCGAGCCGATGACTGCTATGATAGATGCTCCGAACCTTGATATGCCTGCTGACGTAACAGGCTACAGAGAGGTAAAGCCGGGCGAGGAGTTCGCAACACATCAGAGATTCTTCACAAAGCTCTGATAAAGCAAACAGTAGAAGCGCTATTGATATGCAAATAATTATCTATAGCGTATCTCTATGGTCAGATCAGCGGAACCTACACCAACGGAGACTGAATATAACTTAAACAGGGCGGAACTATCCGCCCTTTGTTGTTTACAGAGCGGAGAGACAGCGCAAAATGGCTCATCAGGACTCCGTGGAGTGCTTAAGGAATAATTAATGAATAATTTATGAATAAAATATTGAATGCCTGCTGTGACAGTGGTATAATACCTTCAAAAGGACGTCACTTTATCTTTGGGAGGTTATTTTATGCATTTGAAGGAATTGATCGTAAAGGTTCTCATTATAGCAGCGGCTATTGCACTGATATGGTTCATTGTAAGCAAATTCAGTGATGCGTCAGAGGACAGCTTCGGTACTGTCACCGACAGAAATTCGAGCCAGATAGACTATATAGAGAATTATTGATGAGAGGGCACTTCTTTTAAGTGCCCTCTGCCGTTTCATGATATTACAGTTTTATTTTGCTCAAAACATCAAGATTATCCTGTATGGACGTGATATAATAAGATCAAGGAAACGTTTCCCGAAAAAGGAGGTGGCGATATGGATAACGAGAACAGCCTGAACCCTATGTTCAGAAATAATTTCACGGTTTTTTCTTCCGCACTGGAATACATCGAGGAACATCTCTGCGATGATATACGTCAGGAGGACATAGCCGCTGAATGTATGTATTCCCTTTCGTCACTGCAAAAGATATGGAAATACTGTACAGGCATGAGCCTTAAGGAGTATATAACCAAACGCAGACTTACAGCGGCAGGACGTGAGCTTACAGAGACCTCTGCTCCTGTGCTGGATATTGCCGTTAAGTACGGCTATAATTCCCATGAGGTTTTTACCCGTGCCTTCATCAAGGTGTGGGGGATAACTCCCTCACGCTTCCGAAAGGAATGGAAGGGGAACTGCGGTCTTTACCCCAGACTCAGCCGAAGCTACTTTGAAGGAGATGTTATTATGAACGTTAAGAAATTTGATGTGAGCGATTTTTATGACCACCTTAAAAACAATGCGGGAAGCTATGTACTTTGCTTCGATATAGTGGACCTCATGCCCGTAAACGATAATTACGGCTCTGCCGCAGGGGATAAGGTCATACTTGAAGCTTTCAGAAGGATAAACGAAGCCGCAGAGGAGGATATGCTCTGCCTCAGGATAGGCGGAGACGAGTTCGCAATGGTGACTGCAAGCTGCGACAGGGAAAAGGTCAGCGCTATAGCCGAAAAGGTGCTCTCATGCAACGGAAATGCTATCAAGTGGGAAGAAAAAACTATCCCCGTATCTCTGAGATGCGGAGTCATTCGCATCGGCAAAACTCCGAAATACTCGGAGCTCTGCGGCGACTTCGATACAGTCATAAACAAGGCAAGAAACAGCAGTTCGCTGGAATTCATATAGCCTTCTTGCGCAAAACTTCATACTGAACCTGTCCGTCCGCATAAGCGGAGTGATCGGCTTGTAAAAAAGCTTGAAATCATTAATTTTGGGATTCTAAAGGGATACTATCCCTTTAGCGGATTCCAAAGGCAGAGCCTTTGGCAGGTTGACTCTCCGCAGTGTGGGGAGATGTCAGCGAAACTGACAGAGGGGACGGACCGGTTAGGTTGAGACAGCGTCCCACATTCTACAAAGCGCTCAGCAAAGGGTGAATTTCAAAACAGTCCGGTGGACTGTTTTGAAAGAGGGAACGCCCTGCAAGAGAGGGCGTTCCCTGATGGTTCAATACTTTTTGACAGACTGGTCCGTCCGCATAAGCGGACGGATTTTTTGCGTACATATTTAGGGGGACGGATCCAGTGATATGTGACAAATGCATCACATCTTACAAAAAGAGGGTGCGGTCTTTGTGAGTTCTCCCAAAAGTGATTAATTTGTCACTTTTTCTGTTGACAAACTGACATGCAGGTGATATAATTGTCACAGAAAGTGATGAATATATCACATAGTAAGGAGATGCTGATATGAAAAGCAATGAAAAGAAAATATTGTCCCAGAAAACGCAGTCGGTCATCAACTTTATAATTGGTGTCCTGATCGTATTGATGTTCATAATTGGTGCGCTTGGAAAAATGCAGCACAGCGAGGTACTGCACAATATATCAAATATATTTTTCCCTTTCGCTTTAGGCATGATAATGTTTATCTTCGGAGTATCATTAAACAGAAGAAAACAGCCTGAAGACGAGCTTTCACGGGAGCTCATGCTCAAAGCAGGCTCTGCAGCGATCTTTTTTGTACTGTTGGCGATACTGGTTTTCGGGATTACTATGGATGTTATTGGTTCTGCGAGAGACGACCCCAAATTCAGCATTGAAGGCAGTGATGTTGTGATGTTCGGACAATTTGTCTGCGGAGTCTATATGGCGGCAAAAAGTGCGGTATTTCTGTGGCTTGACAGAACTCCGAAGGGTGAGGAGGAAGAATAATGGAAAAGGCGAAGAAAAAGTTCTCTTACAGCGATTTTCACAGGATAATATTCATTATTTTTTTCACGCCTGTAGTGATATATATTTTTCACAGGATAGAGGGCAGAGAATATGGCGACAAGCTTTCCATACTTATAGGAATGGCTATATTTGCTGTGCTTCAGGCGGTAGTCCAGTCCGTATTCTATACACTTGAGAAAAAGGATGAAATGGTGCAGTACAACCTTTCAAAAGCTAACAGTATAATACTGTGTGCGGTGCTTATAGTGCTTTTCGGAGCAGCCCTCGTGAACGATTATCTGATAAAGGGACTCATATGCTCTGATTTCTGCTGGATAACGGTGATGAGTGCTATCAGTCTGAGAAGCTTTCTTTTCATGTGCTTTGACACTGTGTCAAACAAGGATACGGAGGAAGAATAATGCCCGAGCTGAAAACAAAACTGAAGGAATACCGTGCAAAGTATGACATGAAGCAGGGAGAGCTTGCTGATCTTGTGGGAGTCCGCCGCGAAACTATCATCCGCCTTGAAAAGGGACTCTATAACCCCTCATTGAAGCTTGCAATGGACATAGCGGCAGTATTCCACACAACTGTCGAGGAACTTTTCTCCTTTGAGGAGTGAATGTAAGGCATATTGCACAAAATTTGACAAAAAAATAGTACACAGCAATTTTTGCATAATCTATTGTATTATATCGAAAAATATGGTATAATGGTAGCACACGCGGACTATCCGCATTTTCGGACGTTTTTGCAGGACTCGCACTGCATATGTCCGCCATCACGTAAAAATTAAAGGAGTATTATTATGAAGTTCGGTTTTTTTGACGACGCAAATAAGGAATATGTTATCAATTCCCCAAAAACTCCCTATCCGTGGATAAACTACCTCGGTAATCAGGGTTTCTTCTCACTTATCTCAAATACTGCAGGCGGTTATTGCTTCTATAAGGATGCACGTCTCAGACGTATCACACGTTATCGCTATAACAACGTTCCGATCGATATGGGCGGACGTTACTTCTATATCAACGATAACGGTACAGTATGGAACCCCGGCTGGTCTCCTGTAAAGACAGAGCTCGATTCATATGAGTGCCGTCACGGTATGGGTTATACCATTATCACAGGTAAGAAAAACGACCTTAAGGCAGAGGTAACATTCTTCGTTCCTCAGAACTACGACGGCGAAGTTCAGCAGGTAGTTCTCACAAACGAAGGCAAAGAGACCAAGAACTTCTCTATCTTCTCTATGGCTGAATGGTGTCTCTGGGATGCTCAGGACGACTGCACAAACTTCCAGAGAAACTTCTCTACAGGCCGTGTTGAGATCGAAGGCTCTACTATATATCACGTAACAGAATACAGAGACAGACGTAACCACTACGCTTTCTATACAGTAAACGACGATATCGACGGCTATGATACAGACCGCGATTCATTCTTCGGAAGCATCTACAACGGCTGGAGCAACCCTGAGACAGTTATGACTGATAAGCCTGCAAACTCATTTGCAGACGGCTGGTCACCTGTTGCTTCACACTACAAGAAGGTAACTCTTGCTCCCGGCGAGTCCAAGACACTCATCTATATCCTCGGATATGCTGAGAACCCGCAGGACAAGAAGTTCGCTTCAGAAAAGCCTGCAAACCTCCTTACAAGAGAGACATGGGTACTCAACAAGGAAAAGGCTTATGCAATGATCGAGAAGTACAACACTCCCGAGAAGGTTGCAGCAGGTCTTGAAGAACTCCGCAATACATGGGATAGTCTCCTTTCTATCTTCAATGTTCACACTCCTGATGACAAGGTTGACAGAATGGTAAATATCTGGAACCAGTATCAGTGTATGGTAACATTCAACCTTTCACGTTCAGCTTCATACTTCGAGAGCGGTATCGGCCGTGGTATGGGCTTCCGTGACTCTAACCAGGATATCCTCGGCTTTGTACACCAGATCCCTGAGCGTGCAAGAGAGAGACTTATCGACATCGCTTCAACTCAGCTTTCAGACGGCGGATGCTATCACCAGTATCAGCCTCTTACAAAGAAGGGTAACGCTGATATCGGCGGCGACTTCTCTGACGATCCGCTGTGGATGATCCTTTCTGTAGCTGCTTATATCAAGGAAACAGGCGACTGGGGAATCCTCGATGCTGACGTTCCTTTCGATGACGATCCGAATGGTAAGCACAAGATGCTCGAGCACCTCGATGTATCATTCTATCACATCGTTAACAACCTCGGACCTCATGGTCTCCCGCTTGCAATGAGAGCTGACTGGAATGACTGTATCAACCTTTCATGCTTCTCTGATACTCCCGGTGAGTCCTTCCAGACTTACACCAATCCTAAGTTTGCAGCAGAGGGCGGCTACTCAAAGATAGCTGAGTCTGCTTTCGTTGCAGCACTCTTCACATACACAGGTCCTGCTTACGTAGGCATCCTCAAGCACCTCGGCAAGGATGACGAAGCTGCTAAGGCTCAGGCAGAGATCGACAAGATGAAGAAGAACGTTATGGAATCTGCTTTCGACGGCGACTGGTTCATCAGAGCTTATGACGCTAACGGCGAGAAGATGGGTTCAAAGGAGTGCGAGGAAGGTAAGATCTTCATCGAACCACAGGGCTTCGCAGTTATGTCCGAGATCGGTAAGGACGTTGGAGCTGATATCAAGACTCTCAACTCTATCGACAAGTACCTCAACTGCGAGTACGGTCTCGTTCTCAATAACCCTGCATTCACAAAGTACTACATTCAGTATGGTGAGATCTCCACATATCCTGGCGGATACAAGGAGAACGCAGGTATCTTCACACACAACAATGCATGGATCATCTGTGCTGAGGCTTATGTAGGCAGAGGTGACAAGGCATTTGAGTATTACAGCAAGATCGCTCCTGCTTTCACTGAGGAGACATCCGATATCCACAAGACTGAACCATATGTATATGGTCAGATGATAGGCGGTAAGGATGCAAAGAACTTCGGTCAGGGCAAGAACTCATGGCTCACAGGTACAGCTGCATGGAACATGGTAGCTATCTCACAGTACATCCTCGGTGTACAGCCTGATTTCGACGGCCTGAGAGTTGATCCTTCTATCCCTGCTGCATGGGACGGCTTCACAGCAGTTCGTAAGTTCCGCGGCGCAACATTCAACATCACTGTCAAGAACCCTGATCACGTAAACAAGGGCGTTAAGTCAATGACTGTTGACGGCAAGGCTGTTGAAGGCTGCATCATCCCTGTTTTCGATGGCGGCGTTCACGAAGTTGAGATCGTTCTCGGCTGATAGCTGGAAATAATAAATAATCAAGGGCAGACTGCAAAAGTCTGCCCTTAAGAGTGTCAAAAAGGCCTGAAATCATTAATTCAGGGATTCTAAAGGGATTCTATCCCTTTAGCGGATTCCAAAGGCAGAGCCTTTGGCAGGGTGTGGGACAGAGTCCCACAAACGAAGTGCGCTCCGCAAATGGTGAATTTCAAAACAGTCCGGTGGACTGTTTTGAAAGAGGGAACGCCCTGCAAGAGAGGGCGTTCCCTGATGAAGACATACTTTTTTAACAAGCTGAAGGGCAGACTGCATAGTCTGCCCTTTTTGACTGCCATGAGCGGACAGTTCTTTCAGGTATTATTAATATGTATATATAATGAGTAATGCGGCATATGATTGAAAACGGAAGAAACAGGGGAATATCATGACCTGTACGGCTAACATTTCAACAATAAATTCAACATATAAACGTATCAACTGTGCAGAATTCCAAAAATTGCAGAATGGTCTTGATTTATTATAAAAAGGTGGTAAAATATAATTAGCACTCAGAGAAAGAGAGTGCTAAACTTGAAGAGATAATTATTTTAGGAGGTATATATTATGACTATCAAACCATTACAGGACAGAGTAGTTGTTAAAATGACGGAAGCAGAAGAGACTACAAAGAGCGGCATCATCCTTTCAGGTTCCGCAAAGGAAAAGCCTGAGGTTGCAGAGGTAGTTGAAGTTGGTCCCGGAACTAACGACATTAAAATGGAAGTTAAAAAGGGCGATAAGATACTCATTTCAAAGTATTCGGGCACTAATGTAAAGCTTGAAGGCAACGAGTATATCATCGTAAGAATGGAAGACATTCTCGCAATAGTAAAGTAAGTAATGCGGAACTGACCGCTGATATTTTTTAGAAAAAGGAGATTTTACGGTTATGGCTAAGGATATAAAGTACGGAGAAGACGCAAGAAAAGCACTTCAGGCAGGCATCGACAAGCTTGCTGATACAGTAAGAATAACAATGGGACCAAAGGGCAGAAACGTTGTCCTCGACAAGAAGTTTGGCGCTCCCCTCATCACTAACGACGGTGTTACTATCGCTAAGGACATCGAGCTTGAGGACGCTTTCGAGAACATGGGCGCTCAGCTCGTTAAGGAAGTTGCTACAAAGACTAACGATGCAGCAGGTGACGGTACTACAACAGCTACACTCCTCGCACAGACTATCGTTCGTGAGGGTATGAAGAACATCGCAGCAGGCGCTAATCCTATGGTACTTAAGAAGGGTATCGCAAAGGCTGTTGATACAGCAGTTAAATCTATCGTTGACAATTCAAAGTCTGTTTCAGGCTCTGAGGATATAGCAAGAGTTGGTACAGTTTCATCAGCTGACGAAAACGTTGGTAAGCTCATTGCAGAGGCTATGGAGAAGGTAACTTCTGACGGCGTTATCACTATCGAAGAGAGCAAGACTGCCGAGACATACAGCGAAGTTGTTGAAGGTATGCAGTTCGACAGAGGCTATATCTCACCTTACATGGTTACAGATGCTGATAAGATGGAAGCTGTTTACGATGATGCTTATGTTCTTATCACAGACAAGAAGATATCTTCAATACAGGAGATCCTCCCACTTCTCGAGCAGATCGTCAAGATGGGCAAGAAGCTCGTTATCATTGCTGAGGACGTTGAGGGCGAAGCTCTTACAACTATCATACTCAACAACCTCCGCGGAACATTCAAGGTTGCAGCAGTTAAGGCTCCCGGATTCGGCGACAGACGTAAGGAAATGCTGAAGGATATCGCAGTTCTCACAGGCGGCGAAGTAATTACTTCAGAGCTCGGTCTTGAACTCAGCGAGACTACTATCGATCAGCTCGGTCAGGCTAAGCAGATCGTTATCCAGAAGGAGAACACTATCATCGTTGACGGTGCAGGCGATAAGAAGGATATCAAGTCAAGAGTTTCACAGATCCGTGCAGCTATCGAGACTACAACATCTGATTTCGACCGCGAGAAGCTTCAGGAAAGACTTGCTAAGCTCGCTGGCGGTGTTGCAGTTATCAAGGTTGGCGCTGCAACAGAGGTTGAAATGAAGGAGAAGAAGCTCCGTATCGAGGACGCTCTCGCTGCTACAAAGGCTGCAGTTGAAGAGGGCATCGTAGCAGGCGGCGGTACAGCATTCATCAATGCTATCCCTGCTGTTGAGAAGCTCGTTCCTTCACTGGACGGCGATGAGAAGACAGGTGCTAAGATAATTCTTAAGGCACTTGAAGCTCCTGTACGTCAGATCGCTGAGAACGCAGGTCTTGAAGGCAGCGTTATAGTTGACAAGATCAGACGTTCACGCAAGTTAGGCTACGGTTTCGATGCTTACAACGAGGTATACACAGATATGATCCCTGCAGGTATCGTTGATCCTACTAAGGTTACAAGAAGCGCACTTCAGAACGCTGCTTCAGTTGCATCAATGGTACTCACAACAGAGAGCCTTGTTGCTGATGTCAAGGAAGAGAATCCTGCACCTGCAATGCCAGCAGGCGGTATGGGCGGCATGTATTGATAAATCGATAATGCATAATTATGGCGGATCTGAAAAGGTCCGCCTTAGTGTATCAAAAAAGCCTGAAATCATTTTTTGGGGATTCTAAAGGGATGGTGTATCCCTTTAGCGGATTCCAAAGGCAGAGCCTTTGGCAGGGTGTGGGACAGAGTCCCACAAACGAAGAGCGCCCCGCAAAGGGTGAATTTCAAAACAGTCCGGTGGACTGTTTTGAAAGAGGGAACGCCCTGCAAGAGAGGGCGTTCCCTGATGAAGCAATACTTTTTTGACAGGCTGTGGCGGACCTTTTAAGGTCCGCCTTTTTGCATTATGCGAAACAGCTAAACATATTGTGTAAAACATTTATATTAACAGAAAATGACATTGGATAAATGACTAAAAATAATGCTGTAATTTTGTATAAAATGTTATACAGAAAAATGTTGACTTTACGTCAGAAATATGGTATTATTGATTCATACGGTTTTACTGTATATGGCGGTGTATATCGCAGTTCGCAAGCGATGGCACGTTCGCATTTTTCAGGTGCGCACCGTCCGCAGTCATTTGACTGCTTTTATAAAGGATGAAAAACAGTGTATTGTTAATAAATATGCGTATTTTGACGCAGCATATTCTATCTATCTTCTTTTGCCTGTCAGAGAAGTCTTTTTGTGTTACCTCTGACTCATACTACCCCTGCTGTTTTTAATCCTTGCCATTTTTCGGAAAGGAGTAGAGTGCAGTGGGTATAACAGAGATAGCTTTCAAGCGCGCTTCGGAAGAAGTTAAGAGCATGACAAGCGGTGCAAACGATCAGGGCATTAAAAGACACATTGGCAAGATCAGCGAAGATGAGTACAATAAGCTCAGATCCGCATGTGATCTTATCAGAAACAAGGCAAAAAAGTGATGATGACAGACTGAAATTGCGGACTCGTTTTCGAGTCCGTTTTTATTTTGGTGATAAAGTGACATTTGTAACGGTGTGATGTGATAAACGGCATCTTCACACTTACCTTCCTTTATTATATAATATATACAACAGTACAAGGAGGTGGCTCGTATGGAAAAAGAAGCAGTAAAAAAAGAAAGACCTAAGTGGGTGAAAGTCATATATTTTATATCGTGGATGCCTCTTGCGGCGGCGTTTGTGGCGTCGGTATACTATTCCTTTGCCGGCTTTGATTTCTTAGGTTCAATGCTTTATGCACTGGATGCATTTTTTGCTTCAATGGTACTTTTTATTGTCGTAGGAAGTATTATAGCAGTGTTCCCGTTATGCCTGCTGTTCCAGATATGCTGTCACCTATGGTACAATACGGACTTTTCTGAACGCCACAGCAAAAAGCTGCTGATAGTTTCTGCCGTGGGTGTAATGGCAGCTATAATACTTGCTATAGTCCTTATAGTGTTCAACTGAAGCGGAGAGGGTGATAATATGTTAAAGAAGGCTTTCAAGGCAGCGCTCATTATAATCGGCGTTATAGGAGTATGGCATTTCTATCTCATATTCACGCTTGCTTCGGCTGATATCATCGTGAAGAAGAGATCAAGCAGCGGTATGATATTTTCAAATGTGTATTACTACGCAATTCAAAACAACAGAGCGATACCTGTTTCCGAGCCGATGCTTACTGCTGTAGGAAAGAAAAATGTGAGATCCGAAAGCTATTACAGTAAAGATGCTGTACCTTGCTACTGTGTCGGTGATCTTCTGCACGGTGAAACTGTGTGCTATACCAAGTCTCAGCTTGAATTAAAGGCGCATCCGATACGTAAAGAGTCTCCCGAGCTGACTGCTGAGGACAGGCAGAATATAAAGAGTATTGCCGACTATACAGAGGAGCTGTTCCCTGAGATGTGTGGTAACTACGTAGTGTTCTACTATATCCCGCATGACGGTGATGTGTATTTCTATTATGACCGTTCGTATGACGAAAAGGACATCCCACTTTTTAAGTTCGAGGACGGCAATGTGAAGGAGATAGGATTGGGGAACGGAGCTGATATAAGTTATATTTATTTCAGATAATAATTAATGTGTACTCAGTAACCGCCTTTGGGCGGTTACTGCCTCGAACTTTGTTCGAGGAGCGCAAATTCCCTAAAATATAAAGAATTTGCGCGTCACATTTCTTTATGTCAAGCTCATTTTGCCCGAAAGGGCAAAACAAAGTGCAAGAAAAACCTTTAATATCATTATTTTCTTGCACTTTGACAACTAAAAAATGGCTTTGGAAGCTATAATAAGCCATTTTTTAGTTGTTGAGCAGACATTAATTAAATAATAAAAATATGTATAGCACGCTTGACAAAATATGTAAAGCGTGCTATACTTTTATTACAGGATAAGTAAAGTTAACTTTACAATTTAAGGAGGTAACAGTATGCTTGAAAATATACATGATTTTATAACTGCTGCTTTGCCTTGGGTGGCAATAGCTACAGCTCTTGCGGTATTCGGTGTTTACAGAAACGCGGCAGAGAAGGAGAATAAACGTGAAAAATAAGATACAGGAGCTGAGAAAGGCCCGGAAGGTCACTCAGCAGGAGCTTGCGGACGCTCTCAGCGTCACGCGGCAGACTATAATATCACTGGAAAACGGAAAATACAACGCATCCCTTACCCTCGCTCACAAGGCGGCACAGTTCTTCGGAATAACTATCGAGGAGCTGTTCATATTCGAGGGAGAGGAAAACCTTTAAGGAGGATAATTATGGAAAAATTCAAAAAACAACTTGTCACAAGTAACTACATTTACTGGCTTTTTATAGTTCTTTCGATAGTAGGAGCATTTCTTGTCGTTGTATTTAGTCCGAATCATCGTGACGGCAATGGTACAGTCGGATTTTTTGCTGCTATGATAGCTATTTCGGTGATTAATATACACAGAAACAGGAAAGCGCTCAAGAACGAAAAGCTTTTGAAAGAAATGTACATCAACAGCGTTGACGAAAGAAAAAAACAGATAACGCTTCAATCGGCAAAGGCTTCATTCTTTATTATTCTTGCAAGTATGCTGATAGCTTCTATTGTGTTCAGATTCATCAGCATGACAGTAAGCATTGTTCTTACCTGCTGTATGATGTTTATTCTTATCGTTTATTTTGCGGTTACGGCTTATTACAATAAGAAGATGTGAATACCGAGTATTTATAAGGAGGATAATTATGGAAGAATTCAGAAAAAAGATAAGAAGAAAAGTCATGTTTAGTTCGATATTCTGTATGTCAGGACTCTTTATCTACGTTATACTGATCCGTATCACGGGTGCTCCTGATTATGCAAGAGGCATTCTCTTTGGTGTTTTCGGTGGCACAGAGACGGTATCGGTTTTTAACATATTCAGACTGATGCCGCTTCTTCAGAACGATGAAAAGCTGAAGCAGGCATACATAACAGAGACTGACGAAAGGAACACGCTGATACAGAAAGAAGCAGCAAAAACATCTTCGTCTATCCTGGTCATGATATTAGCCCTTGCAGCGATAATAGCAGGCTTTTTTGCTCCTGTTGTGTCTATGACACTTGCATTTGTTATCATATTGATAGGAGTTGTTTCGGTCGCTGTAACAGCATACTACAATAAAAAAATGTAAAACAAAAATGCTCCCCGATACCGAAGTATCGGGGAGACTTTTTATATCCGTTTGTGCATTAAAGACTTAATCAGTCGTTATCATAGAGATTCTTTGCCAGAAATTACTTCTCAGCGAGCTTTGTGAGGTACTCGTAACGATTAGCTGCTGTCTTCTCAGCCTTCGCGAAGAGCTCCTTAGCACGGTCTGGGAATGAACGTGTGAGTGCGCTGTAACGAGCCTCGTTCATGATGAAGTCCTGATAAGACTCTGTTGGAGCCTTGGAATCGAGCTGGAATGGGTTCTTACCCTCAGCAGCAAGACGAGGATCGTAACGGAAGTTGTTCCAGTAGCCGCACTTAACAGCCTTCTCCATCTCAGCCTGACAGTTAGTCATACCGCCCTTGATTGAGTGCATCTCACAAGGTGCATAGCCGATGATGAGTGATGGTCCCGGATAAGCCTCAGCTTCCTTGATTGCCTTGAGTGTCTGGTTCATATCAGCACCCATAGCGATCTGTGCAACATAGATGTAGCCGTAGCTCATAGCGATATCAGCAAGACGCTTCTTAGCGATTGCCTTACCTGCTGCAGCGAACTGTGCAACCTGACCGATGTTGGAAGACTTGGAAGCCTGTCCGCCTGTGTTGGAGTAAACCTCGGTATCGAATACCATGATGTTTACATCTTCACCTGTTGCGAGAACGTGGTCAAGACCACCGAAACCGATATCATAAGCCCAGCCGTCGCCGCCGAAGATCCATATGGACTTCTTGGAGAGGTAGTTCTTGTTTTCAAGGATGTCTGCCTTCTTATCGCACTTGCAGTCGCACTTCTCGAGCTCAGCAACGAGTGCAGCTGTTGCAGCTGTATTCTTTGCGCCGTCGTTAACTGTTGCGAGGTACTCATCAGCAGCAGCCTTAACTTCTGCAGATGCCTTGTCGCTTGCAGCGATTTCCTTAACTTCTTCGATGAGTCTCTCACGGATAGCCTTCTGACCGAGATACATACCGAGACCGTGCTCAGCGTTGTCCTCGAACAGTGAGTTAGCCCATGCAGGACCGTGGCCGTTTGCATCAACAGTATATGGTGATGTAGCAGCAGGACCGCCCCAGATTGAAGAACATCCTGTTGCGTTAGAAATATACATTCTTGAACCGAAGAGCTGAGTGATGAGTCTTGCATAAGAAGTCTCAGCACAGCCTGCGCATGAACCGGAGAATTCAAGGAGAGGCTTCTTGTACTGGCTGGAGATTACATTAGCGTCTGTTGCAACGTCTGTCTTCTCTGTAACCTTAGCAACACAGTAATCGAATACTGCCTGCTGTGGCTCCTGTGACTCTCTTGGAACCATCTTGAGTGACTTGGTTGGACATACACCGATACATACGCCGCATCCCATACAATCCATAGCAGAAACAGCAAGTGTGTACTTGTACTCTGTCTTTGCGATCGGCTTAGGAGCGATCTTGATGTTCTCAGGAGCAGCAGCAGCTTCAGCTTCTGTCAGAGCGAAAGGACGGATTGTTGCGTGAGGACATACGAATGAACACTTGTTACACTTTGCACAAGTATCCTGATTCCACTCTGGAACCATAACAGCAACGCCGCGCTTCTCGTATGCGGAAGCACCCTGCTCGAATGTACCGTCAACGTGATCTGAGAATGCAGAAACAGGAAGTGTATCGCCGAGCATCTTACCAACAGGGTTCATGATGCCGTCAACCATCTTAACGAGCTTCTCTGGGCCCTCGAGCTTAGCAGGTGCGGAATTATCAACAGCGTTTGCCCACTCAGCGGGAACGTCTACCTTAACGTAAGCAGTAGCGCCTGCGTCGATAGCCTTCTCGTTCATCTGAACGATCTCGATACCCTTCTTCATGAACTTCTGAGCCTTCTCCTTCATGTAGCCGATAGCCTCAGCCTCGGGAAGAACCTTTGAAAGTGAGAAGAATGCAGACTGGAGAATAGTGTTGGTACGCTTGCCAAGACCGATCTCCTGTGCAAGATCTATAGCGTTTACCAGATAGAGCTGGATATTGTTCTTTGCGATATACTGCTTTGTATCAGCTGTGAGGTGCTGATCGAGCTCCTCAGGCTTCCACTGGCAGTTGATGAGGAATACACCGCCGGGCTTTACGTCGTTAACCATCTTGTATCCCTTGAGGATGTATGATGGGTTGTGACAGGCAACAAAGTCAGCCTTGTTGATGTAGTAAGGGCTCTTGATCGGATTATCGCCGAAACGGAGGTGTGAGATAGTGATACCGCCGGTCTTCTTTGAGTCATACTGGAAGTAAGCCTGAACGTACTTGTCAGTGTGGTCACCGATGATCTTGATAGAGTCCTTGTTAGCGCCAACAGTACCGTCGCCGCCGAGTCCCCAGAACTTGCACTCGATCGTGCCTTCTGCTGCTGTGTTTGGAGCATCTTCCTCAGCGAGTGAGAGGTTTGTAATATCGTCAACGATACCGAGTGTGAACTGTGGCTTAGGATCAGCCTTAGCGAGCTCAGAATATACAGCAAATACAGATGCAGGAGGAGTATCCTTGGAACCGAGACCGTAACGTCCGCCGATAACCTTGATACCGTTTCTGCCTGTAGCATTAAGAGCAGCTACTACATCGAGGTAGAGAGGCTCACCGAGAGCACCTGGCTCCTTGGTTCTGTCGAGAACAGCGATTGTCTTTGCAGTTGCAGGAATAGCCTCAACGAGCTTTTCAGCAGAGAAAGGACGGAACAGACGAACCTTAACGATACCGACCTTCTCACCCTTCTTGTTCAGGTAGTCGATAACTTCTTCAGCAACGTCACAGATAGAGCCCATTGCAACGATTACGCGATCTGCATCGGGAGCACCGTAGTAGTTGAAGAGCTTATAATCAGTGCCGAGCTTTTCATTTACCTTGCCCATGTACTCCTCAACGATTGCGGGAACAGCATTGTAGTAGGAGTTGCAAGCCTCACGGTGCTGGAAGAAGATATCTCCGTTTTCGTGAGAACCGCGCATTGTTGGGTTTTCAGGATTAAGAGCGCGCTCGCGGAATGCCTTAACAGCATCCATATCGCACATTTCCTTCAGATCCTCGTAATCCCATGTCTCGATCTTCTGGATCTCGTGAGATGTACGGAAACCGTCGAAGAAGTTGATGAAAGGAACACGGCTCTTGATGGTAGCGAGATGAGCAACAGCAGCAAGATCCATTACTTCCTGCGGGTTTGTCTCAGCGAGCATTGCAAAACCTGTCTGACGGCAAGCATATACGTCGGAGTGATCGCCGAAGATGTTCAGTGCGTGAGAAGCTACGCAACGAGCGGAAACGTGGAATACGCAGGGAAGAAGCTCACCGGCGATCTTGTACATATTCGGGATCATGAGGAGCAGACCCTGTGAAGCAGTATATGTAGTTGTGAGAGCACCGGCATTCAGAGAACCGTGAACGGTACCTGCAGCACCGGCCTCGGACTGCATCTCTTCAACCTTAACGGTTGTGCCGAAAATGTTCTTGACACCCTGAGCGGACCACTGATCTACATAGTCTGCCATCGGGCTGGAAGGTGTGATCGGATAAATACCGGCAACTTCCGTGAAAGCATATGAAACATATGCAGCGGCATTATTACCGTCCATGGTTTTCATTTTTCTTTTGATTGCCATTTGAAATGACCTCCTGTTAGTTTTTTTCAGGGGTTATAGAGCGTTGTAAAACGCATATAACTTCACAGACCATTATAACACAGAATATCATTTTTGTAAATACCTTTTTTAGATTTTCCAAAACTTTGATACAGCTTTAACAAACTTTTGGGCATCGGCTTTGTTAGCAAGAAAAATCGTCGTTTTTTATTTAATTCACATTTAATTCGTGATTTGCTTCTTTTTACAAAAACCATCGGTCAGATTTGTTCATCGGCACGAAAATCAGCCTATATCGCCGATTAGGGAGATTTATTCATTGAATTGGGACGAAAAGTGTATTATAATTAAAGTAACAGCAATAACCGCTTTACGGCGGTTATTGCCCCGAACCTTGTTCGGGGGCGCAAATTCTTTATAATAGTGAATTTGCGCGTTACATTACTTTATGTCAAGCTCATTTTGCCCTTTCGTGCAAAACAAAATGCAAGAAAGATTTTCCATATTTTTTCTTGCATTTTGACAACTTAAAATCGACTAAAACAAAGCGTATATAGCCGATTTTAAGTTGTTGAGCAGACATTAATCAAAGTAACATCAATAACCGCCGGAATGGGGACTATTGATATTATCTACTTAACAGACATAGCTCATAACAGAAAAACATGAAAGGGCGTGGAAAACATGAAGGGATATTTCAGAAAAACTATAGCAGCCGCATCAGCACTGGTGATATGTGCGTGTTCGGGTGCGGTGAACGTCAGTGCGGAGGTGACTCCCAATCCTGTTATCAGCAGGGGAGTGCCTGCCTATTCCGAGGCTAATCCTGCAACTGCAACTGCCGCAAACGATGAACACTACTTCTCGTTCTGGTTCGGAACTGCTCCCGACTATATTGCGTATGATTTGTCGGAGGTGCCGAAAGAGCAGAAAAAAAGCGTCATAGCGGTGTGGTACAACACCAGTTCCTATGACAGTATCGGTATGTACGTCAACAGCAATATGGTGCCTTCGGACTACACCATAGAGGTCAATTCTGCGGAGGGCGGAACCTTCCCGAAGGACGGCTGGAAGGTCGTTGCTGAAGTGAAGGACAATACACTCGGTTCTCGTCAGCATCTTGTTGACATGGAGGACTATAACTGGATACGCATGAACATATCAAAGGCGGACGGCGCAGCAGGTAAACAGGCAAGCGTCAATTTCGATATCCACAACGTATCTGAGGGCGTTGCCGACAGCTGGCTGTTCCTGGGAGATTCTATCACCGCAGGAGGTATGAACAACTGCTACGGAACAGGCTTTGCGACACATGTCAATAAACTGGACAGCAGATATTTCCCCGTACAGGAAAACGGCGGCATAGGCGGAATAACCTCAACAGACGGAAGGGATAATATCGACCGCTGGCTTGAAGGAAGTCCCGTCAGGTACGTAAGTATCGCATACGGCACCAACGATGCATGGGGCAACCCGAACAACGTGGACAAGTTCTACAACAACACCAAGTACATGATAGACGCAGTACTTGCGCTGGGAAAGATACCTGTACTTCCGAAGATACCGGGTTCCACGAACAGTGATGTAGCGCCTAATGTGCCGCTTTACAATGCCAAGGTAGAGCAGCTTTATGAGGAGTACGGCGATAAGCTGATACAGGGACCTGATTTCGAGAAGTTCTTCACCGAGAATCCCGACCTTCTGAGTCAGGACGGTGTTCATCCCAGCTCGGAAGGCTACGAGGCTATGCGTAAAGAGTGGGCGGAAACCATGTACAGGAATGTATATCAGGTGGAGTCCTCTCAGCCTGAACCTACCGCACCTGTAACAACAGTTGAAGCAACAACTGTCCCGCCAACTTCGGTACCTGCGGAGACGACTACGGTTAGTGCGGCTCCAGAAATCGTTTACGGAGACGTTACTCTTAACGGCGAGGTGGGACTTGCCGATGCGCTGGCTATACTCCAGTATGTAGCGAATGCAGCGAAATATCCGCTTACCGATGAGGCGATCAATGCAGCCGATGTCTATGACAGAGGTGACGGAATTACCGCAATGGATGCGCTGAGCATACAGAAATACGATGCGAAGCTGATATCTGAACTCCCCGAATCGTATCTCAAATAAAGCAAAACAGCCATAAAGGAATTGTTAGTTTCCTTTATGGCTGTTTTTATCAGTCACGATTGCTGTATTTAGGTTCACATGTGAGGTTTATGCCGAGTCTCTTGAAAATTCTTTCATCAACGGGAGAAAGGATAACAGTTGAGTGAACTTCGCATCCGCGGAGGTTGGATATCTGCGCCATAGCTTTCTTTGCGTTGTCGTCTGTGTTTGCACAGATAGAAAGTGCGAGGAGAGTCTCGTCGGTGTGGAGACGAGGATTATTATTGCCGAGGTGCTCAACTTTAAGGTTCTGTATCGGCTCGATAACGTGTGGAGACATAAGGAGTGTACTGTCATCAAGTTCTGCGAAATATTTGAGGGCATTGAGGAGAAGTGCGGAAACTGCACCGAGGAGTGCTGAGGTCCTTCCTGTGAGGATGGTACCGTCAGGAAGCTCCATAGCTGCTGCGGGAGCGCCTGTAGCCTCTTCCTTTTCGAGAGCGGCAGCGACTACCTTTCTGTCGTCGGGAGTAACGCCAGCCTGCTTAAGAAGCAGCTCCAGCTTGTAAACTTCTTCGTCGGAAATAAGTCCCTTACGTCTGTCACAGAGACCTGCGTAATAGCGGCGGATAATTTCGTCCTTAGCAGCTTTGCAGACTACCTCGTCATCGATAATGCAGTTGCCAGCCATATTAACACCCATATCCGTAGGTGACTTGTAAGGCGATTCGCCGAGGATGTTCTCGAACATAGCGTTGAGTACGGGGAATATCTCTACATCACGGTTGTAGTTTACGGTAGTTTTATTGTAAGCTTCAAGGTGGAAAGGATCTATCATGTTAACATCGTTAAGGTCGGAGGTAGCAGCCTCGTAAGCGATATTTACAGGGTGACGGAGCGGAAGGTTCCATATCGGGAAGGTCTCGAATTTAGCGTATCCGACGTTGCGTCCGCGCTTGTGCTCGTGGTAGAGCTGTGAGAGACATGTAGCCATTTTTCCGCTTCCGGGACCGGGTGCGGTAACTACGACAAGACGTCTTGTAGTTTCGATGTAATCGTTCTTTCCGTAGCCTTCGTCGCTGATTATGTATTCAAGGTTTGAAGGATAACCCTTTATATTATAGTGGTGGTATACTTTTACGCCGAGCGCTTCAAGTCTGCTCTGGAAAGCGTCTGCGGTAGGCTGGTTCTCATAGCGTGTAAGAACTACGCTGCTGACATAGAGACCTATCTTTGTGAACACGTTGAAAAGACGGATAACATCAACGTCATAGGTGATGCCGAGGTCTCCGCGGACCTTGTTCTTTTCGATGTCTGCCGAGTTTATGACTATGACTATCTCTGCTTCGTCCTTAAGCTGGAGAAGCATCTGGAGCTTACTGTCTGGCTTGAAACCGGGCAGAACTCTTGAAGCATGGAAATCATCAAAGAGTTTTCCTCCGAATTCAAGGTAAAGTTTGTCGCCGAACTGTGCTATTCTCTGTCTGATATGCTCTGACTGTGTCTTAAGATACTTTTCGTTATCGAAACCGATCTTGCCTTTGTTGCACATAAAAATACCTCCCATAATATATACGCTTCTTAATAATACAGTAAATATTATATAACATTTCTGAAGGAATTGCAAGAGAGAATCATACATAAAAACAATTTGTCAAAAGCCGTCAAATATGTTAGTATCTCTTAACCCTCTGAATTCAAACATACTTTGAGCTGAAGACATATAATATAGTACTGGAATGAACAGCGCATCGAGTGCTGTATATTTCAGACCAATATGCCAATAATACTATCAGCAGCTGCTTAATATACTTGCCTCTGCTGCAAAATGTGCAATGTGATTTTGCGATAGCGCAGAGTATAACATATCTGGAGATAATTACTATGTCAGTAAAAAGAGGAGAGATCTATTATGCCGACCTCAGTCCTGTGGTCGGTTCGGAGCAAGGCGGCGTAAGGCCTGTACTTATCGTACAGAATGACATTGGGAACAAGCACAGTCCCACGGTTATCGCCGCAGCTATAACGAGTCAGCGTGACAAGACACGGCTTCCGACTCATATCGAAGTACAGGCGGAGAAATGCGGACTTGCAAAGGACAGCGTGGTGCTTCTTGAACAGATACGGACACTTGACAAGACACGTCTTAAGGATAAGACGGGAGAGCTTGATCTTGGTTCGATGAATAAGGTGGATACTGCGCTTTCCATAAGTTTCGGACTCGGCATAACATGAAAAACAGGCGGAGCTTTTCCGCCTGTACATATCTGAGTTTCTTTATAGTTTTTAACGATGCCTAAAAAAGAAATAAGCCGGGTAAAAACCCGGCTTTGAAATGAATTGAAAAAATAAATATGTGTAGAACAAAAGAAAGGAGACAACAAAACGAGTGTTAATAATTAATGATTATTTAACACTAATGATATTATAGCCGATTTTATACTTTTCGTCAAGCGAAATCAGAAAAAAATCATATTAAATGCATAAATTCTGTCATTTTGCACAATTATCTCGTGTTGAATTGAAGCAATATAAACATCGACGGACGTTTGAAACAATGAAAAAATTGCAGAACGTATTACGGCACGTGAATTCTTTGCTCTGACAGTTTATTGCGCTAAAATCAAAAGACTGCTGCTGACATCGGAGTACATACAGCGCTTTGCCGTAAACGGTGTCTTGACACTTTGTCCCGTAATGTGATAGAATAAAGCATATCGATGTGCTGAAAGGAGACGGTGCAATGAAAAAGCTGTTCGTTACTGTTGCAGCAGTCGCTGTTTACCTGTTTATAAGCGTAATGACAGGCGGCTGGGCTTTTACCTGGATAATATGGGTGTTTTATGCGGTCTATATGATATATGAGGTCTATAAAGCCAACCAGTGACCGCATACTGTCATTAGTGAAGTAAAGTATTGACATTTTGCCGCTAATGCGTTACAATATAAAAGAATCAATTTGATCTGAAAGAGGTATGATTTATGCTTAAGAACAATGAAAAAGTTATGGACAGGATCGTTGACCTTTGTAAATCCAAGGGATTTGTTTATCCGGGTTCTGAAATATACGGCGGTCTTGCTAATACATGGGATTACGGCCCTCTTGGCGTTGAACTCAAGAAGAACATCAAGAACGCATGGATGAAGAAATTCGTTCAGGAGAACAAGTATAACGTAGGTCTTGATTCCGCTATCCTTATGAACCCACAGACCTGGGTAGCTTCAGGACATATCGGCGGCTTCTCCGATCCTCTTATGGACTGTAAGGAGTGTAAGACTCGTCACCGTGCGGACAACCTCATCGAGGACTTCGACGGCACTAACGTTGCTGGCTGGTCCAACGAGCAGATGATGGACTACATAAATGAAAAAGGCATCGTTTGCCCTAACTGCGGCAAGCACAACTTCACAGATATCCGTCAGTTCAACCTGATGTTCAAGACTTTCCAGGGCGTTACAGAGGACAGCAAGAGCGAACTCTATCTCCGTCCCGAGACTGCACAGGGTATTTTCGTAAACTTCGCTAATATACAGAGAACTACTCGTAAAAAGGTACCTTTCGGTGTTGCACAGGTAGGTAAGTCTTTCCGTAACGAGATAACTCCAGGTAACTTCATCTTCCGTGTAAGAGAGTTCGAGCAGATGGAGCTTGAGTTCTTCTGCAAGCCCGGTACAGACCTTGAGTGGTTCAGCTACTGGAGAGAATACTGCAAGAACTTCCTCCTTAGCCTCGGCCTTAAGGAAGAGAATATCCGTCTTCGTGACCACTCGGCTGAGGAGCTTTGCTTCTACTCAAAGGCTACTACAGACTTCGAGTACCTCTTCCCATTCGGATGGGGCGAGCTCTGGGGCGTTGCTGACAGAACAGACTACGACCTTACTCAGCATATCAATACAAGCGGCAAGTCTCTTGAATACTTCGATCCTGAGACAAACGAGAAGTACATCCCTTACGTTATCGAGCCTTCACTCGGCGTAGAGCGTCTGTTCCTTTCTGTAGTAACCGAGGCTTATGACGAAGAGGAGCTTACAACTACCGACAAGAACGGCAACGAGAAGAAGGACGTTCGTACAGTTATGCATTTCCACCCTGCACTTGCTCCTTTCAAGGCTGCTGTACTGCCTCTCGTAAAGAAGCTCACTCCTAAGGCAGAGGAAATATATGATATGCTTTCAAAGAAGTTCATGATCGACTTCGACGAGGCAGGTACTATCGGTAAGAGATACCGCCGTCAGGACGAGATAGGTACTCCATTCTGCATCACAGTTGACTTTGATACTATCGAGAAGGACAACTGCGTTACAGTCCGTGACCGTGACACAATGCAGCAGGAGAGAGTCGCTATAGACGATCTTGTTTCATTCCTTGAAGGAAAAATGGAGTTCTGATTGTAAATAACCGAAAATATAAAGCCATAGTATTGCATGATACCATGGCTTTTTTGTTGACTTTGTAGCAGTCCTGTGTTATATTGCTCCCCCAACTAACTCCTGAATTTTCTTGCTTGTCCTGACAGCGAAATACTGCGTCAGAAAGTCTTGAAATGCGACAGCATTCCTGCGGCTTTCTTCCTTGCCTTTCTC